>MLJW01000037.1_pt1 | contig 191972 bp, 134 predicted proteins | sample 888231 | NCBI WGS metagenome assembly MLJW01 (sample SAMN05788063, study PRJNA343431) | mine drainage metagenome | isolation source: sample collected from the inflow into an acid mine drainage treatment plant... | place: Germany: Lusatia, lignite mining district | reverse complement strand
CCCTGTAATAGCGCCAGCATTTGCTCGCGCGTGCTTTTTGATTCGGTCATGTCCTTTTTCGGACGGGTCATGGTTCTTCCTTCGTTTGGTGGTTTTTGGCTTAAGCACCTAACCACCTACCATGATCCGTCTTTTTGCTGAAGTTTTCGGACACTACCTGGTTTGCGGTCGTTCTGTCCTGAGAGGGTTTTGAAATCGGCCTGTCCCTCTCGGGAAGGGGTCACCAGGAGGAGGTGAAATCGTAGTGGCCGGACTCGATGGAGTAGAGGTCGCGGTCGCCTTCGCGGCGCAGGAAGGTCACGCCGTCGCTCTTTGCCGCAGGGCGGCCGCTCTCGAGGTCGGAGGCGGTGTCGCGGGAGGGAAGCCAGACCTCGGCCGTCGTGTCGGCAGGGATGTCCACCCGGAGGCGAAATTGCCTGTCCCTATGATCCCAGCGGACATGAATCGGGCCGCGGATCGAGTTGTACTTGGCCTCGGCCCAGGTGAGATCGCCCACGGGCTGGGGGTCGACGAGGATGCGCTTGAACCCAGGCGCCGAATCGGTCGGCCGTATGCCAACCAGCCAGCCGTAAAACCACTCGACAATCTGGCCGAGCATGAAGTGATCGTGCGAGGAGCTGAGGTTCGCATTCCACGACTCCGTCATGCTCGTGTCGCCCTTCTTGAGGATGTACGCATACCCAGGCGTGCGGTCCTGATCGATCATCCGATAGATCAGGTCCGACCGACCACCTTCCGCCAACGCGAGCAGGAGGTAACGGTATCCGATATCGCCCGCCGTGAGCGTGCAGCCTCGGGACATCAGGTCGTTGACCAACGCCGCGAGCACACGCGGTCGGTCCGCCTTCGACGGCAACCCGAAGACAAGCGCCATCGCATTCGACGCCTGGGAATTCGTGGCGTAGCTGCCCGTGTCTGCGTGGTAGTAGGCCTTGTTGAACGCCGCACGGATCTGCTCCGCCTTGGCCGCATAAAGCCGCACATCCGCCTCGCGCCCCAATAGGCGAGCCGCCGCCTCCATCAGGCACGCATCGTGATAGAAATAGGCCGTCGACGTGACCGCTGGTGGGGTGAGCTGCGCAAACCCTGGCTTGCGCGGGCCAAGGTCATACCAATCCCCCAAGCCCTCCGACAGAATGTCGTTCTTCGCACGGCTCTCGAGATAGGCGAAGTAGCGAGCCATCTGTGGATAATAATCGCGGATCAGCGAGTCGTCCCCAGTAAACGCATACTGCTGCCATGGCACGATGATGAACGTCGAGCCCCACTCGGCTGCTGCGCGGAAGGTGCCCTTGAAATGGGCATACTCGGGCGCCGTGGTCGGAATCAAACCGTCCGGCGTCTGCGAGTCGGCCATGTCGTTCATCACCTTGCCGAAGATGCGATCCATGTTGAAGTCGTACCTCAGCGACGGCCCATTGAGATGGTCCTGCTCAAGCCAGCCCAGGCGCTCGCGGTGCGGGCAATCGGTGAGGATCGACATCATGTTCGAGCTCTGCGCCCAACGCACCAGCGTGAGGATTCGGCCGAGCAGCGGATTCGACGCGGCGAACGTGCCGACCGGCGCCGCGCTCGAGTGCACAATCACACCGTCAAGCGAATCGAGCTTCGGCAGTGCACCACCCGGTTTCGCCGGAATGAAAATCGCCTCCAAGTAACGGGCGCCGGAATAGAAGAAGCGCGGCATCCAGGTCTCTTCGCCGTCCGTCGCCTTCGTGTACTGCCACCAGGCACTTCCCCGCGAGATTCCACCCATCGTGCTGCGATTGATGGTGCCGTCGGGATTCGTGACTTCCGCAGGAATCAGCCGCACACTGCTGCCCGCCGGCCCGCTCACGCGAATCCGCGGCATGTAAGAGGCGTTCTGCCCCAGATCATAAACGGCAGTCCCATCAGGAAAGACCTTAACCGCGATCGGCTTTCGCACCTCGATTGCCCGCACCGGTTGATCCGAAACGCTATGTCCACGAAGCGTCTTGCCAGGGAGCGACTGGCACACCGCCGCCTCCCAGCTGCTGTCGTCGAAACCGGGCTTGTCCCAACCCGCCTGGATCAACCGCGCATCCTCATCCTCGCCGCCATAGATACTGCAGAAGGTCACCGGACCGGGATGCGTCTTCCACGCCGTGTCCGTGGCCACCGTCTCGACATGCCCATCCGCATATTCGAGCCGCAGATTCAGGATCGCGCGCAAGGGTCCAAATGAGCCGGTGAACTTGGTAAACCGCGCCTTGTCGCGCTTCACGACATTGTACATGCCGTTGCCGAGGAAAAGCCCGACCGCGTTATCCCCGGCGTGCAGCAGGGAGGTGACATCGAGCGTGTTGTAGAGAGTCGTCTTGTTGTACTCGGTCCACCCGGGCGACAGCAGGGCGTCGCCCGCCTTCGCTCCGTTCAGGGTCAACTCGTACTGTCCCAGGCCGCAGACCTCCACCAGCGCGCGACGCAGGCCGGGTTTCACCATAAAATCATGCCGGAGCAGCAGCGTCTCGCTCGCTCCGGAGGACGTGATCCAGCAACCTTTCCAGTCCCGGACGGACAGGTATCCCATCGTCCAGGAAGCCGGCGCGCTCCAAGCGCTGGGCTGTCCGTCCTGGTCCCAGGAACGTGCTTTCCAAAAAACCTGTTGCGAGGTGGCAAGCGGCGTCCCCGCGTAACGAATGTCCGTGGTCGCGTCCGATGCCACCCGACCGCTGTCCCAAAGGTCCCCGCGATCCTGTGCCAGTAGGGTCGGACTGGTAGCCACCAGGACTTGCCACGCGATTTGCCTCTCCCCTCGGGCGGTGCCGGTGAGCTGCCAGGAGAGCTTCGGCCGCGCCTCGTCGATGCCGAGCGGATTCACGCTCGAGTCGCAGCGAAGGTCCGCGACGGACAGCTCGGCGCGAGCAAGGGGCGCAAGCGCAAGCGCGCCGGCGAGGAGGATCAGGTTGCGGCGAACGGCGGAGGCGGTCATGGGAGCAGGTCGGTCAGAGTCGGGAGGGATCGAGGACCACGTATTTGATCCGTTTGCGGTCCCAGGTGTAGGTGATACGCACAAGGCCGTCGGAGGTCTGGATGACCGCCGGATACGCGTAACCCGCGGGCATCGGCTTGCTCTCCAGCGTGAGCACGTGCTTCCAGTTCACTCCGTCGGTCGAGATCGCCACGTCGAGCGGCCAGCGGTTGCCCTTGCCGGGCGACTCCGGACGCTGCGCGGTGTCGTTGTAAACAATCAGCTGGCGTCCGTCCGCAAGCGTGACCGCATCGGTGCCGGAATTGGGGTTGGGCAGAATGGTCGCGGACAGCGGACTCCAGGTGCGTCCCTCGTCCTTGGACCACGTCATCGCCACGACGCCCTGACGGGTCCGGCAAAGCGCCTCCAGCCGGCCGTCCTTGAAGAACAGGATACTGGGTTGAATCGCATCGAAGTTCGGCCCCTTGGGCACATTGGCCGTGGCCACCCAGGTCTTCCCGCCGTCCGTCGAGCGTTCGAAATGGACTCGCCAGCCCTTGGGGCCGCCCTCGCGACTCGAGGGGGACAACCAGGCGCCGTCAGCCAGGATCACGGGCTTGTTCTTGATGGGTCCGAGAATGCCGTCGGGCAGGCGCCGGGCCGCGCTCCAGGTGACACCACCGTCGGTCGACGTCTTCACCATGCCCCACCAGGCCGCAGGCTTGGGTCCGACCTTGTAGAAGAGGAAAAGAGGGCCGCCATGCGGCGCCTGGAACAGCACGGGATTCCAGGTCGGGTAACGCGTGCCGTCGGGCTGCACACCGTCGGCCGCCTTCTCCTGCGGCAGCCAGTGACCATCGACATTGCGCGCCACCCAGATGCAGACGTCGGGGGCGCGTTCCCGCGTGCCGCCAAACCACGCAGCGACCAGATGACCGGGCGAAACCTCGGCGATCGTCGAGGCATGGCAGGACGGATACGGAGCCTTGGTGAAAATGAATTCGGAGCGAACGATCGCGGACGAGGCGTCCGCGAAACAAAGACCGGCGGTCACAAGGAGGACCGCGGCGAGACGGAGGCAGGTTGACTTCATGAGGAAACGGAAGCGGGTTTTTCCTGCGGTCGCATCCACAGGGCACAGAGGAATCCGACGGCCAGGATCGTGGCGGTTCCAAAGACGATGATCAGGAACCCGTGGAACGGACTGCGCAGGTCGGGTGGCAGCGACGCAATCTGCGGTGAAAGGGTCATCCAGAGGATCATCAGGACTCCGCAAAGGACGCCCGTGAACGCCGCGCGCCCGCCGACCCGGCGCGAGAGCATGCCGAGCAGGAACAGGCCGAGCATGCCACCGCCGAACACGCCAGCCAGCATCCACCAGGTGTCGAGCGCACTCTTCACGTGCACCATCGCCAGCGCCATGAGCGTGCCAAGCACGCCCCACAACACCGTGGTGCGCCGCAACAGCCGCATCATCTGAGCGCCGCTGGCCTGCGGATTGACATAGCGCCGGTAGAAATCGTTGAGCAGGATCGTCGCCGAGGAATTCAGACTCGTGGACACCGTGCTCATCGCCGCCGCGAAGATCGCGGCCACCAGCAGACCGCTGACCCCGGACGGAAGGACCGTCACGATGAACCACGGGAACACCGAATCCGAATGCGCCGCGCCGTGCAGTGAGGCGGGCAACTCGCCCGGATGCGTCGTATAGTAGGCAAACAGGGCCGTTCCGATGAAGAAGAAGACGGCAGACAACGGCACGTAGAGGAGGCCTCCGATCCAGACGCTCTTGCGCGCCTCAGAGTCGGATTTCGCCGCGAGGTAGCGCTGCACGTAGTTCTGATCGACGCCGAAATTCTGCAGGTTGATCACCAGGCCGTAGGCGAGCACCACCCAGAACGTCGGCTGCGAAAGGCCGGCGCCGAAACTCCCGAGGCTGAACTTGTGATGTTCCGCGGCGATGCGGAAAAGCTGCGCCGGCCCCCCCGGCAGCATGCGCAGCATCAGCACCGCGCACAGCAGCGCGCCCGCCATCAGCACGATCGTCTGGATGGCATCCGTCCAGATCACCGCCACGATGCCGCCGACCAGCGTATAGACCGTCACGGATACGCCAGTCACGAGGATGATGGTGCGGATATCCCAGCCCAGAAGCGCCGTGAGCGGCAGCGCCATGAGGTACATGACCGTGCCCACGCGGGCGATCTGGGTGAGCAGGTAACAGACTCCCGCATACACGCGCGCCCAGGCGCCGAAGCGCTTTTCCAGATGCTCATAGGCGGAGAGATGCCCCGCCTTCCGGTAGAACGGCAGGAACCAGCGCACGGCGATCCACGTGGCGAGGGGCAGGCCGAGGCTGAAGACAAAGGGATTCCAATTCGAGGCGAACGCCTTCCCGGGCAGAGCGAGGAAGCTGATGCTGCTCACGTAGGTGCCCAGGATCGACAGTCCCGTCAGCCAGCCCGGCAGACTCCGGTCGGCCGCCGTGTAGCCCTCGACGGACCGGCTGCGTCGCCAGAAACCCAGCCCGATCGCCATGGTGCCCGCGAAGTAGGTCGCGAGCACGACCCCGTCGAGCGTCGTGAAGTGCGTGGTCATGTCCGGAGAACGGCGACGCGCCTCAGTCTTCCGGCAGCTGGGTCTTTGCCACCTGTCCGTCGTCGCCGACTCGCTGGATGCGAATCGCCATCCAGGGCCTTCCGGGAAGTTCGATCGAGCGCCCCGAGGCGTCGACGAAACGGTATTGGTTTTCCCGCTTCACGACGAATTCCCCTGGCACGGGCGTTATCGTCATGTTCCAGGTGTCGATGACATCCGCCTTGAAGCGCATGCCGTCGGCGAGCCCGTTCTTGTAGAGGTCGAAGCGCCAGGTCTTGGGCGCGTCGTGACCGAAGTAGATCAGGTAGTACTCGCCAGGCTGGCCGGCGACGTTCGTCTCCCACCACTTGTCGATGGGGTCGAGTCCATCGGCCGGACCGGCGTCGACGATCTTCTTGAGGAAGGCCAGGCGCGGCTCGCTCTTGCCGTGCAGGGTGCCGCCGAAGGAGGTCCAAGTGTCGGTGGCGTCGGTGTAGAAATAGTCTCCGTGTCCCACGTAGGTGCCCGCGACGGTGCCGCACCAGAAGCGATTGACCATCTGTTTCGCGGTGAGGTTGCCCCAGCGGTAACGGCTGTCGCCCTCGTAGCGGACCTCGTCAAAGACGACGGGCTTGCGCCAGACGTCCCGATAGAGCTCGGCCCTGCCCGGATCCTCGACGGCCGAACCATTCTGGATAGAGGCGTGGGTGACCCAGGGCTTGGAGTTGTCGTATAGAAGCGACCCGTTGTGGATCGAGCGGAGGTGATTGTAGGGATCGGTCGCCTGGACCAGCTGGAAATAATGGTCCCAGTCGGCCATGGTCTTGGTGCGCACGAAGTCGAACTCGTTCGACATCGACCACCACACGTTGCGGAAGGCGGCAAAGCGCGCCACCACGTAGCGCAGGTAACGGTCGTCGGCCGCGCGTCCCATCGAATCGAAACCGTACGGCTTGTCGTAGGGGTCGAAGAGGATGATGTCGGCCTGGATCCCCAGATCGCGCAGCTGGCGGATGCGCATCTCGTAGTGCCGGAAGAAATCGACGTTGAAGCGCGTGAAGTCCCAGTTGTGCGGCGGCGTGCCCACGAAGGGCCAGCGCGGAGGCGGGAACTTCTTCCGGAAGTATTCCCGCTGCGGAAAGACGAGCATGCGGACCTTGTTGAAGGGCGACGCGGCGAGCGTCTTCAAGGTGAGTTCCTGCCAAGCCTCGGGTGTGTCGAGCCAGTTGTAGATGGTCGTGCCCAGCTCGTTGTAGGGCGTGCCATCCGCGTAGGCGAAGTGGTAGGTGTCGTGCACGCGGACCGGGCCATGGTTGCCCTTCGACGGCGGGGTCACCGTGAAGGTGCCCGTCTTTCCGGTGAGCTCCCAGCGGTTGCTATAAGTCTCGTAGTGCCAGACGCCCGTCGCCTCCGGCATGAAGCGCACGCGGTAGATGCCATCGCCGTCGTAGAAGCCGTCCACCTTGTGCGTGTGGGTGCCGTCGGTGAACACCGCGGAGAAACGGACGTCGACAAACGGATTGCCGTCCTTGGGGCCGTGAAGGGTCACCTCAAAGACGCCCCATTTCTCGGCCGTGGCGGGCGCCTGAGGGGCGGATGCGCGGAGCGAGACTGAGCCGAGCAGGACGAGGACGAAGGCGAACCAGAGGCGGGGGTTGAGGAGTCGCATGGGCGGCGGGGTCAGCGGGTAAGCCAGACAATCGTGATGCGCCCCGGTGTCGGGGCAATGGATACAACGCGACCGGCCTCGACGGACTCGTCGCCGGGCAGCACGCGGCCGGAGCGCGGGTCGATGCGGTGCACGTGGTAGGAACCGGTTTCGGAGCGGAGATCGAGCGAGACAGCCCCGTCGAGCGACACGGCGAACCAGGCACTGCCCGGCTGGCTGAGCGCCCACTGGCGATCGCCACCGGTGGAGGCGACGGGCTCCATGCGGGTGATCGAGGACAGCAGCGCGGGATCGGTGGTCGCAGGAAGGTTGGGCAGCGAACCGCCCGCGGCGACGTAGGCCCAATCATGAGGCGCGTCGAGGCCCGTGATGATGACCTTGTCCGGGAAGCGGCTGCGGTATTCGCGGACCATTCCCGCGAGCGAGGCCGCCGTGACGCGGCCGCCGCGCCACTTGCGTTCGTACTGGCGCGGGGAGACGTGGAGACCGCCCGGGGGGGCGAACTCGCGGCCGTCCGCGCTGCGCCACCAATAGGTGAAATCGATCACGTCGACCACCGCCGCGCGCTTCGGGTCCGCCAGGATCGCATCCTGGACGTCCTTGCAGGCGCTCAGCGCGATGAGCGGGTGCCTGCCGGTCTCGTGCTCCCACTCGGCGACGACATCCAGCCAGAACTGCATGAACTTGAGCGGGCCGGTGTTCTCCGCGGAGATGGTGTGGATCACGTTCGGCTCGTCGGCCAGGTTCTCCAGGCAGTGCCGGATGTAGGCCTGGTGCAGGGCGCGCAGCTGCGGGTTGGAGACATCATAGAAATACTGCGCCATCTGCAGGTCGTGGTCCGCGACGTGCACCGGTTCAGGGAACGGCGTGTGGTTGATGTTGTTGGTCGGTCTCCAGGGGCAGTCGACCCAGTGGGCGCCGGCCTCGAGGAGGTTGTGCTGGAAATACATCTCGTTGATCAGCACGAGCCCCTTCCGGCGCGCCTGCTCCGCGAATTCGTGCAGACGGTGGAAATACCACGGATTGTATTTGGTCAGATCGTACCGGCTGAGGCCGTCCCAGGCCTTGCCGATGCCCGTGCGGGCGAAGGGCTGCTCGTAGAACGGCGGCCAGACGTCGCCGTCGGGACGGCGCATCTGCTCGTGGTCCATGCGGCGCCGCTCGTACCAGAGGCCGTAGTGCTGGCGGATGTCGACCTGGTGCTTTGCCAGCATCGTGTCGGTCATCTGATTGAGGTCATCCGTGAAGATCGGCCCCATCTTCCCCGGAGCGAAGCGCGTGATCGCGGGATCGGTCGCCTCGTTCCCGGCGAGCATGTATCCACGCCACCAGGAGATCGAGGACTCGGAGCCCGTGAGCAGGGCGCCGCGCGCGGCAAGCCAGCCGCCCGTGAGCTCGAGGGGCCGCCCGGCGGGGACGGGTTTCGGCGCGAGAATCTCCGCGAGGTTCGGCACGGCGCTGGACAGATCGGGCGCGGAAGAGCGGAGGACCGGACGGGGCTGGAGCGCAGCGAGCGCGGACCGGCCCAGGCGAGCCTCGAGCTGCGCCTCATAAAGGCTGTCGGGATGCACAGTGTCGTTAACCTCGCTCCACCAACCGTCGCCCACGAACTGGCCCCAGACTCCGTCGGCCCAGTTCTCGGCGGTCGGCGGCTTGCGACAGATCACGACGGGCGCGCTGCACTGCCAGAGCATCGAATTGACCGCGGCCCAGCCCACACCCTGATTCCAGGTTTCCTTGTTGGTGAGTTCGAGCGTGCCGCCATCCAGCGTCACGTTGTCGAACAGCACCCCGGAGGCCCAGCTGCCGATCGAGCCGCTGAATCCGTGGCTGCGAAGCGCGGTGCAGCTGAGAAAGACGTTCGGGCCGCCCGCCTTGTAGCCGACGGTGAAATCGTTGATGCCGTCCTCCGAGTGGCAGCGCAGGAAGAGCGTCTGCTGGCCGTCCGTGTGGAAGGCGTTGCGGCGGTATCCACCGATCTCCGACACCGGTGCGAGCGATTTGCAGTCCTCAACCGTCACGCGGCTCGCGTCGGAACCGACGTTGACGGCCGAACTGGCAAAGTGGACCGCCGTCACGCCCGCGACCCAGGCATCGCGGACGTCGTCGAGATCGACCGCCTCCCACGAGTGCTGCTCGTCGAGCGGATTGGAGGGGTCAAAGGTGGACTCGCAGCGCAGGTTCTCCACGCCGACGTTGGAAAGCCGGTCCTTCCAGGTGAGGACGGCGACCGTCGCTCCACCGAAGCGTTTCTCAAGTGCGGTGGTGATGGGGGCATCGAGCGTGATCCGATGGCCGTCGACGGCCGTCACCGTGCGATCCCAGGAGAGTCCCATGGCGGGTACGCGCCAGATGAACTGCTGGCGCGCCGGGGCGACATCCATGCCAATCGCGTGAAGCCAGGCCTTGGTCGCGGGGCGCGCGATCTCCAGTTCCGAACCGGGCTGGATACCCGACGGGTCGGCCACGTCGAGCGTCAAGCTTCCGACCGGAACGCGGGTATCCGTCACCTCGGTGGCCTTCGACTCCGTGCGAGCCGTGGCGCCGTGGATCCAGATAAGCGGGCGTCGCCGGGTTCCGGTTGCGACGAGGATCGTGCCATCGGGGCCGGCGCCCGCGCCGCGCAGCACGACGCCACTTGCGGCAATGCGCAATTGTCCGGCGATTTCGTAACGCCCGGCCTCAAGTTCCACGGCGCCGCGGATTCCGCGGGCGTCGGCCGGGAGCGAGGACACGTAGTCGATCGCAGCCTGGATCCGAGCGCCGGCGTCGCCCGACACCGGGGCGACCCGCACGCGGGCAGGCACGTCGGGAAGCGCGACTCCGCCGCCGCCGTAACCTGCGCCCGAAAAGTCGGGGACCCGGTCGCCCGAGGCGTCGGTTTTGTAGAGGATCGGGGACCCGGGTCGTTTCTGGGAGACGACAGGGAGACGCTGCACGCCAAGAAGCGCCGCAGGAAGCGCGCAGGCAATCATGCCGGCGAGGCCGGTCCGGATGGTGGAAAGTCGAGGAACGTTCATTCGGGAAAATGGGTTTTCAGCGAAGCAGGGTCGTGAGCGGGCCCAGCGTGGCGCGATGGGCGGCGACTGCGCCGTCGACCAGGATGGTGAGGCCGGCGCCCCGGTGGTAACGGGTGCCGTCGCGGTCCCACAGGATCGTCAGGTCGTGCCCGTGGTAGCGCACGCCATCCAGACCGAACCAGGACCAGGTGCCCGGCGGCAGCAGGGGTTCGACGTCGAGCTCGCGATCGGCCCTCGGCCTGAGGCCCACGATGCCCGTGATCACAAGATCCGCGAACGTCGAGTGGTTGTAATAGCGGCTGCGGGGGTTATCGCCCTTCAGCCAGGCGCCCGTCTTCTCGTCGAGATACTCGCCGATGTACGGTTTGCCCGCCTTGTGCTGGGAATGTACATACGTCTCAAACGCGTCAAAATAGTCGCGATCCGTCACGGGTGCACCGGGGTAGTCGCGGAGCACGTTCTGGAGTGCCGTGAGCGTCTGCGAGGTGGCGAAGGGCCAGACCGCGCCGTCCCACTCGCAATGTCCGACGCCATGGCTGCGGAACTGCGGGCTGCGGCGCTCGGCGGTCGTGATGCCGAACGGGGCGCGGAAGCCGCGGTCGTCGGTGAATTGTTTCCATGCGACCTCGTAGCCCTTGCCCGGCTCGGGCAGCTCGAAATACCAGGGAATGAAACCGATTTCCTCGCGCACAGGGATCGGCTGGAGCTTCTCGTTCACCGCGCAGAAGAACTTGAGCTGCGGGTTCCAGAGCGTCTTCTCCACCAGCGTGCGGAGACTCGCGGCGCGCGCCTCGAATTCGCGCGCAAGGTCCTCGCGTCCCGCCAGGCGGGCGATGCGGGCGATCGCGACGGCATTACCATACATGTAGCTGTTGATCGTGGGGCGGACGTTCTTCACATGCCGGCCGCCGCTGATCGACTCTTCCATGGCGTCGCGCACGTCGTACTGCCAGAAAAGTCCGTCCGGCCTGCCCTGCTCCGCAACCCAGCGGTTGTAGTCCGCGACCAGGTCATCGACGAGGCCGGTCAGCTCCGGCGTGTCCTGGACCACCAGCCAGCGCTGCCACAACGCATAGTCGAGCCATTGCGAATACTTGTGGAGGAAGGTCTGCGGCCTGCCGTCGTTGCCCTGGAGCCAGTATCGGATGTATTGAGACGAAAACTCCGGGTTGCGCAGCCAGCGCGTCTCCATCAGGTGGTGACCCAGCGCGCTGCTGATCGGCCTGGGCTTCGTGATGAACTCGGTGAACACCCAAAGCCCGGTCTTCGGGTCCCGCTCGAGGTGCTTGCGCAGCGACCACCAGCGAAACCAATAGATCTCCTCGGTCGACGGGTCGGAGCACTCGAACGCCGGCACGTTTGCCTTCAACCACGACCACGCCTGGGCATTGGGCACCGCGTTCACGACGCCCTCGGGTTCCATCGTGTTGAATTTCGCGATGAACGGGGCGAACTCCGCCGGTTTCAGCACGTGCCAGCCGGCGACCGCCCCACCGGATTCCGCGGCAGTCGCGCCGGCGACGGACAGGGCCGCGAGTGCGAGAAGGGAGGCGATGCGGGGGTGAAGGCGCGGAAAAATCATCGGTCGGTGGGAGCGAGGTCGCCGGGCAAAACGGAGATTGGGAGGGTCGTTCGGCCGCACCGCACCATGACACCCGTGGGTTCCCTGCGCGAGACGACCGTGAAAACAAACCACTGACTATACCCTAAGGGGACGGGTAATACTGCCTCCAAGAACAAAATTTCCTCCCGTATCCTAACATGTCTTACCACACCACCCGGCGCGGTCGTCCGCCCCACCGGCATACGCCCGTTCCGGGAGCCGCGAAACGCCATGGACTAACGCAATTCCGGCCCCCGCCACAATCCGGGCTTCGGTTGCGGATGATCGCGCCAGTCAGCAATTTTCGCACGCCGGCGCACCGCAGTTTCTTCGATTGCAAAGGCCCATTTTTGCCTCTGTGGCTGGGACGGAATCACCCCGTTGGACGATGAGTTTCGACCGCACCATCACCCTGCAACAGCCCCCGCGTATCACCTTTGGCGCGGGCTGCGCCGCGGACGCGGTCGCAACCTTCATCCGCGAGCGCTCGCTGCGACGAGCCTTCATGGTGACGTCCCCTTCGGTGCGCCATCACGCTGCGGCAATGGCCGCCTCGCTCGCGTCTTTGGGCGTGGAGATCTGCTGGGCCGACGGCGAGCCTGCCGAACCCACGCTCGCCGCCGCCGAGGCGCTGCGCGACCGCGTGCGCGCATTTGCGCCGGACATCGTCGTCGCGGCGGGAGGCGGCAGCGTGCTCGATACGGCGAAGGTCGCCGCCGCGCTTCACGACAAGCCCGGTCCGATCTCCGACTATTTTGGACTGAACCTGGTGCCGGCGCGTCGCACGGCCCTGATCGCGGTGCCGACCACGGCCGGCACCGGCAGTGAAGTCTCCCCCAACTCGATCCTGCTCGACGAAGCGTCCAGCACCAAGAAGGCCGTGATCAGCCCCGCGCTGGTGCCCGACGCGGCGGTGGTGGACCCAGTCCTCACGCTCACGCTCCCCCCGGCCCTCACGGCGACGACGGGAATCGACGCGCTGACGCACTGCCTCGAGGTCTATGCGAATCTCTCCGCCCATGCCGCCACGGACGCGAATGCGCTCGAGGGCGTGCGCCTGATCGCCGCCAACCTGCCGCGCGCGGTATCGAACGGCTCCGACGTCGCCGCCCGCAGTGCGGTTGCCCTGGGCAGCCTCTACGGCGGACTCGGTCTCGGCCCTGTGAATACGGCGGCCGTGCACGCTCTCGCCTATCCGCTCGGCGGTGAGCACCACCTCTCGCACGGCACCTCCATCGCCCTGCTGCTCTCGCACGTCGCGCGCTTCAACGCGCCCGCCATGCCCGGCCGCCATGCCGCGCTCTCCGTGGCCCTGGGAGCCGACGCCCGCGCTTCGGTGGAGGAGGCGGCCTCCGAATGTGCCGACCGCCTCGATGCCCTGCTCCGGGCCTGCGACGCCCCCCGCGGTCTCGGTTCCTGCGGCATTCCCCGCGATGCCCTCCCGGGACTCGCCGACGCCGCGCTCGGCGTCACCCGGCTCCTCAAGAACAATCCGCGCCCCGTCACCCGCGAGGACGCGCTCCGCATCTACTCAGCCGCCTTCTGACCATGACTCCCGTTTCCCGCCTCCGGGGCGTGACCGTTCCGCTCGTCACGCCCGTCACCGAATCCGGTGCGCTCGACGAAACCTCCGCCGAGCGCCTGGTGGATCACCTGGCCTCCAATGGCTGTGGCATGCTCGTGCTCGGCACGACCGGCGAGGTGGCCTCGCTTTCGGGTCCCATGCGCCGCCGCCTCGTCGAGATCGCGGTGCGCGTCTCAGGCGGACGCACGCCGGTCTTCGCGTGCATCGCGCACAATTGCCTCGCGGATGCCGTGGACTCGGCCCGCGATCATCTTCGCGTGGGCGTCGACGCCGTGGTGGCCATGCTGCCGAACTACTTCAAGCTCGAGCCCGCGGAGATGGCCGCGTACTTCACCCTCCTCGCGACCAGGATTCCCGGCCCGGTCCTGCTCTACAACATGCCGCAGACCACGGGCATGTCGATTCCGGTGGAGACAATCGACCGCCTCAGCCGCATGGGCAATATCGTCGGCCTGAAGGACTCCGAGGGCACGTCCGGGCGCGCCGAGCAGGTGGCGTCGATTCTGGGAGGCCGCGACGATTTCGCCCTGTTCATGGGAGTCGCCGCCCACTCGGTGTCGGCGCTCAAGCTGGGCTTCGTCGGCCTCGTCCCCAGCTCAGGCAACCTCTACCCCGCACCGTGGCGCGAACTCTACGACGCCGCACTCGCCGGCGACTGGGCCCGCGCGGAATCCCTGCAACAGCGCTTCGACGCGATCGGCGCAGTCATCCAGCGCAAGCGCAGCCTGGGCCAGTCGCTCGCCGCGCTGAAGGCGGCCCTGGCCGGACACCACCTGTGCGGCGCCTCCATGATGCCTCCGCTCAGCGCGCTGCCCCCCGAGGAACAGTCCCTTGTCTGTCGTGAACTTTCTGCGTTATCCTGACCCATCCATGCGTCAACACCCCCTCATCATCCTCGCGGATGACCTTACCGGGGCCGCCGAAATCGCGGGAATCGCCCACCAGGCGGGCCTGCGTTCGGTCGTGCACACCGGGCTCCCCGGCGACAGCGCCGGGGCCGACGTGATCATCTGCGACACCGACACGCGCCTCTCCACCCCTGCGCGGGCCGCCGCCCGGGTCAAAGCCCTCGCGACCGCGCTCGCCGCCCGACCGAACGGCGGATTCTTCAAAAAGGTCGACTCCGTGCTCCGGGGCCCCGTCCTCGCCGAGGTCAGGGCCTGCGCCGAGGCCCTCGGTAGCCGCAGGTCCATTCTCCTGCCCTGCAATCCTTCGCTCGGACGAGTGATCCGCGACGGACGCTATTTCGTGGGCGGCCAGCCCCTCCACCGCACGGCGTTTGCACGGGACCCCTTCCATCCGCGCAAGACCTCCGACGTACACACGCTGCTCGGGGCCGACGACGACGACTCCGTCGCCTCGCGCCCCACCGCCAGCCGGCTGCCCGCCGCAGGCGTCATTATCGGCGAAGCGGATACGCCGGCCGACGTGACGTTCTGGGCGGGGCAGGTCGACCGCCACACGCTCCCCGCCGGCGGCGCCGATTTTTTCCGGGCGTGGCTGCAGAGCCGACGCTCCTATCGGGCCCGGACCGCACCCGCAGCCATGCCGGCCGGCGGCACGCTTCTGCTGAGCGGCAGCTCCGCGGCGCCCGATCCGATCACCCCGCTTCCCGGCGACTTCGTCTCCATTAATCCACGACACCGCCCGACGCCCCAGGCCCTCGCGGCGGACCTTCAGGAGTCGCTCACCCGCGACGGTTTCGCTTCCGTGGGCATGTCGCGCACGCTCTCCCGCGATCCCAAGGCCCCGACGGCACTCCGGCGCCTGCTCGCCCTCACCGCCCGGCGCCTCCAGACCGCCAAGGCCTTTCACCACCTCATCATCGCGGGCGGCGCCACAGCCTCGAGCATCTTCACCGCTCTGGACTGGCACGAACTCGAGGTCGTCCATATCTGGGGCCCCGGCGTGGCCACCCTGCGGCCGACCGCCGCACCGGAATTCGTCGTCACCCTAAAACCCGGCAGCTACTCGTGGCCCGCGTCCCTGATCCGCGAGCTGCAGGCCGCGAACGCAGCCTGACGTGCCGGACCTGCCCGTCATCGCCCTCACGCTCGGCGACCCCGCCGGCACCGGCCCCGAGCTGCTCACCAAGGCGCTTGCTCAGCCCGAGGTCCGCGCCCTGGGCCGACTGATCGTCGTTGGCGACGCCACAACGCTCGACCGCGCGCAGTCGTTCACCGGAACACAGCTCGCGCTGCACCCCGTCGGCCGCTTCGAGGATGCACGGTTCGATGCCGGCACTGTCGACGTGCTCGACCTGGCGAACGTCGACGCCGACCGGCTCCAACTCGGCCGCGAGGATCCACTGTGCGGCCAGGCCGCCTTCGAATCCATCCGCGCCGCCACCGAACTCGCGCTCGCACACAAGGCCGGCGCAATTGTCACCTCCGCCATCAACAAGGCCGCGCTGAACGCCGCGGGCCACCATTTCGACGGTCACACCGGGTTGCTGGCCCATCTCTGCGGCGCGCCCGGGGCCACGATGATGCTCGCCGCCGGCGGGCTGCGCGTCAGCCACGTCTCCACCCACGTCTCCCTGCGCCAGGCGATCGAGCGTGTCCGCGCCGAACGAATCGTGAAAGTGCTCCAGCTCACCCACGACGCCGTGCGCCGCCTCGGCATCGCCGCGCCGAAAATCGCAGTCGCGGGACTCAATCCCCACGCGGGCGAGGGCGGATTGTTCGGCGACGAGGAGGCTCTCCACATCGCCCCGGCAATCGAGACCGCGCGCGGCATGGGCATCGACGCCCGCGGGCCCTTCGCCGGCGACACCGTTTTCTTCCGCACCCACGAAGGCGAGTTCGACGCTGCCGTGGCGATGTACCACGACCAGGGCCACGTGGCCGCGAAGATGCTCGGCATCTGGCGAGGCGTGAACGTCACGCTCGGCCTTCCGATCGTACGCACTTCCGTCGAACACGGGACCGACTTCAGGAACGCCGGCACGGGGCGGGGCGATCCACGCAGCCTCATCGAGGCCATCCGGCTCGCGGCAACCATGGCCCGACAACCCGCAAACTGACCCCGCTCCAATGCTCCAGCCCCGTCGCCTCCGTCGCGGACTCTCCATCGCCGCCCTGCTCTGCTCCGCCGCGGCGGCACTCCGCGCGGCGCCCGCGCCCGACTCCCCTTTCTTCGTCTACACCGACCCGGTCCCCGTATCCTCGACCTCCGACGGCGGACTGCCGCTTGCCGTGGGCGTCCACGCCATCCAGGTGATTCGGTCCAACCGCACGCACCCGGAGCTGAACGGCGGCCTGAGCGACACCTACCTCCACCAGCCAATGCTCGCGTGGTGGAAGGGGAAATTCTACCTCGAGTTCCTGAGCTGCCCGGTCGGCGAGGAACAGGGCGAAGGCCGCACCTCGCTCACGACTTCGGTCGACGGCGTGCACTGGGCGGCGCCACGGGTGATCTTCCCGCCCTTCGCGCTGCCCAACGGCACGATGTCGCTCACTCACCAGCGCATGGGTTTCTACACGGCGCCGGACGGCCGCCTGCTCGTGCTCGCCTTCTACGGGAAGGCCCCGAAGCCCAATGACGGCACGGGCATCGGACGTGCGGTCCGCGAGATCCACGAGGACGGCACCCTCGGACCCATTTACTTCATCCGGTTCAACGCGAAGCAGCCCTTCCCGGGCTTCCGGCCTCCGTATCCATTCTTCACCGACTCGCCCGACGCCGGTTTCGTCGCGGCCTGCCGGGCCCTGCTCGCCGACAAGCTCAAGACCGCCCAGTGGTGGGAGGAGGACCAGCTGGACGACAGCGGGTTCTACCGCGTGCGCGGCAAGGCCCTCTCCTACGCCCGCCGGCCCGACGGCTCGGTGCTCGGCATGTTCAAGGACGCCCTCGTGTCCGTGACGCGCGACAACGGCCGGACCTGGGCCGTGAAGCAGTTCGGCGTCAACCTTCCGTCCAACGCATCCAAATACGGCGTCGAGCGCACGGGCGACGGACGCTACGCGGTGTTCCTCAACCCGACCAACCGCCTGCGCTACCCGCTGGCGGTGATGACGGGCGCAGACTGCATTCATTTTTCCAACCTCCTCACTGTTGTGGGTGAGACGCCGCCGCGGCGGTTCGAGGGTGCCTTCAAGAACCTCGGTCCGCAGTACGTCCGCGTCATCGCGGAGGGCAACGGCGTGCCGCCCGGCTCCGCCCACGCCACCTGGATCGCCTTCAGCATGAACAAGGAGGACATCTGGGTCGCACGCGTCCCCGTGCCGATCACGGGCGTCGTCAACGGGCCCGTCCACGACACTTTCGAGCAGGATCCCGTCGGTTCGCTTCCCTCAGGCTGGAACGTCTATAGCCCGCTCTGGGCCCCGGTCCGCGTGGTCGAGACTCCCGGCGCAACAGGCACCGTGAATCACGCGCTCGAACTCAAGGACCGCGATCCCTACGACTACGCCCGCGCCATCCGCGTGTTTCCGCGCACCCACGGACTCCACCTCGCGTTTCGCGTGCTCGCCAAGCAGGCGTCGGGACGCCTTGAGATCGAACTTTCCGACGACCACGACAACCGTCCGCTCCTGATCGCGTTCGGCAAGGATGGACATCTCTGGACCCGCCCCGAGGGCGTGTGGACAGATAACGGCCCGTATCCGGTCGGTCGCTGGATTTCCTTCAGCTACGACCTCTCCGCCAACCCACGCATCGACCGCGGCCACCTGCTGATCGACGGACACCTCGCCATTCCCAAGGCGATCGGCCCCGTCGAAGCCGCACCCACGGTCGACCGCCTGTCGTTCCGCACGGGCCGCCGCCGCCTCTGCGCGGTCGGAGGGCCCGACCTCCCCGGCGCCGACGACAAGGTCGCCGCCTCGGCCTTCCTGATCGACGACGTCTCCATCGTCCCCGTCCCCGCTCCCGCTCCCTGACCCGCGGCCGCGCGCGCCGCCCCACCCCGCACGCCCCATGCATTCGCTTCGCTGGCTCGATCTCACCGTCGTCGTCACCTACCTGATCGCAATGCTCGGCGTCGGCCGCTGGTTTGCCCGCGGCCAGACCTCGACCGAGGCCTACTTCATCGCCAAGCGCTCGATTCCGCACTGGGCGATGGGGGTGTCGATCTACGCGACGCTGATCACCAGCATCACCTTCATCGCGTATCCTGGATCTGCCTACGCAGGGGATTGGAGCGAAATCGTGCCGGGCTTCATGGTCGTGGGCGCGCTCGCCGTCGTCGGCCTGGTGATCATTCCGTTCTACCGGCACGCGGTGGGCATGAGCGTGTACGAGTACTTCGAGCGCAGGTTCGGCTACGGCGTGCGCGCCTACAGCGCCTTCGCGTTCACCATGGGGCACTTCTCCAAGATGGGCTTCGTGTACTACACGCTCGCCCTGACGATCACGGGCATGACGGGCTGGAACATCTACCTGGTGATGCTCGTCACGGGTGCGGTGACGATCTACTACACGGTAATCGGCGGCATGGAGGCCGTGATCTGGACCGACGTGATCCAGGGTTTCGTGAAGGTGTTCGGCGTGGTCGTCTGCCTGGGCTGGCTGTGGGTCCACATGCCCGGAGGCATCGGGCACGCGTTCCACCTGGCGGCGCAGGCGCACAAATTCTCGCTGGGCTCCACGCACTTCGACCTCGCAAGCAAGCGCAACCTGTGGGTCCTCTCGCTGTACGGCTTTTTCTGGTACCTCCAGAAATACACGTCGGACCAGACGCTCGTGCAGCGTTACTTGGTTGCGAAGACCGACCGCGACGCGCTCAAGGGCGTCGCCCTGGGCGCGATCCTGTGCATCCCGGCCTGGGCGCTGTTCATGCTCATCGGCACGCTCGTCTGGGCCTACTACAAGCAGTCCGGCACGGTCTTCCCCGCGTTCATCGACAAGGCGGACAAGGTCTTCCCCTACTTCCTCAGCACGAAGATCCCCGACGGTCTCGCGGGCCTTTTCATGGCCGCCCTGCTTTCGGCATCGATGTCGATGCTGTCCTCGGACCTGAACTGCCTGGCGCTGGTCGGCGTCGAGGACTACTACCGCCGCCTCCGCCCTTTCGCGACCGACCGCCAGCGACTGACAATGGGCAAGACCCTGATCGCGATCGCCGGCACGCTCGCGGTCATCGTCGCAGTGATCATCGCCTGGAAGTCCGCACGCGTGCTGTCCTTCTACTTCACGGTCTCCTCGATTGTCGCCGGCGGTCTCGCCGGGCTCTTCCTGCTCGCCTTCCTGAGCCCGCGCGCGAGCCGGAAGGGAGCCTGGATCGGGATCGTCGCCTGCCTGCTGTTCACGACCTATGCGACTCTCACCAAGGGCGCGTCTCCCGTGGTCAACCTTGGGGCCCTCAACTTCCCCTGGGCCGGCGTGATGATCGGCGTCGTGGGCCACGTCGTGCTCCTGTTCGGAGGCCTGATCGGCAGCCTGCTCTACCCGGCCCGCGCCGCTAACGAAGCCGAGGCCGCCCAGTTGCGCGCGCTGACGCTGTGGGGCTGGCTCGAGCGCCGCCGCGCCGAACGCGCCGCCGCCGCCCGCAAGGCCGCCTGAACCCTTCTCCCCATTTCCGTCATGCGTCGAACCCTTCTCCTGCTCCTCCCGATCCTCACACTCGCGCCGCTGCACGCCGACATCGTCCGCGCCCCGGACGCCGCCCCCCGCGTGCTCTACGGCGTCGACCACCTCCAGCGCGCGCTCGACGACGCCCACCTCGATCGCACCCGCATCGTGGTCGGCACGACCGCCGACGCCGACGTCAAGGCCCTCGAGTCCTCCCACCAACTCGCGCTGGCGAAGGGAGAGCCGCGCGCCGACGAGGGTTTCGTGATCCAGGGCTGCGCCGATGGTTCGCTCGCGGTCGTGGGCTCCGACGACTCCGGCGTGCTCTACGGCTGCCTCGAACTTGCCAAGCGCCTCGCCGCCGGCGAACGCCCCGGGCCCGGTTTCCATCTTGCGGACGCACCCGCCTTCGAACTTCGCGGCCCCTGCATCGGCATGCAGAAGACCTACATCCTGCCCGGCCGCAAGGTGTACGAATATCCCTACACGCCCCAGCTCTTCCCCTTCTTCTACGACAAATCCTTCTGGCGCGGCTACCTCGACTACCTCGTGTCGCTGCGAATGAACACCCTCTACCTCTGGGCCGGCCAGCCCTTCGGTTCGCTCGTGCGGGTGAAGGAATACCCGGAGGCCGTCGAGGTTCCTCCCGACGTCTTCAAGCGCAACGTGGAGATGTACCGCTGGATCACCCGCGAGTGCGACCGGCGCGGCATCTGGCTCGTCCAGGAATTCTACAGCATCCTGCTCCCAAAGCCGTTCGCCGAAAAATACGGGATGTCCACGCAGCTGAGCGCCCCCAACCCGCGGGCGGCAGACTACACGCGAAAGGCCATCGCCGAGTTCGTCCACCAGTACCCCAACGTCGGCCTCCTCGTCTGCCTGGGCGAAGCTCTGCGGGGCCAGGAGAACCAGACGCACTGGTTCACCAACGTCATCCTGCCGGGCGTGAAGGACGGCATGGCCGAGGCCGGACTCAAGAACGAGCCTCCCGTCATCCTTCGCACGCACGCCACCGATGCCAGGCTCGTGGTCCCGCCGGCCCTGAAGGAATACCACAACCTGTATACGATGTCCAAATACAACGGCGAGTCGCTCACGACCTGGGACCCCCGCGGCGAGCGCCAGAAGCTCGACCTGGCCATGAGCCGGATCGGCACCCCGCACATCTCGAACGTCCACATCCTCGCCAACCTCGAACCCTTCCGCTACGGCGACCAGCAGTTCATCCAGAAGTGCGTCCAGGCCATGCGCGACCGCCTCGGCGCGAAGGGCGTGCACGTGTATCCCCTGTTCTACTGGAACTGGCCCTACTCGCCCGACATTGCCACGCCGAAGCTCCTTCAGTGGAAGCGCGATTGGATCTGGTTCGAGGCCTGGGCCCGCTACGCCTGGGATCCCGACATCCCCGCGAAGGCCGACCACGCGTACTGGATCGGACGCATCGCCGACCACTACGGCGAAGCCGCCGCCGCCGACATCCTCGGCGCCTACAACAACTCAGGCGAATGCGCGCCCCGCATCCTGCGCCGCTTCGGCATCACCGACGGCAACCGCCAGACGATGTCGCTGGGCATGACGCTCGACGAGCTGGTCAACCCGCGCAAGTACCACCCCTTCCCGCTGCTCTGGACCGCTGAGGCACCCCCGGGCGAACGGCTGCAGGAGTACGTCCAGCGCGAGTGGGAGCACAAGCCCCACGTGGGCGAAACGCCGCCGCAGGTCATCCGCGAGATCGAGGACTTCAGCGCCCGCGCCGTGCGCGAGGTCGACGCGGCCGAACCGCTGGTCACGAAGAACCGCGCGGAATTCGAGCGCCTACGCAACGACATCCACTGCATCCGCGAAATGTCGCTGAACTACGCGACCAAGGCCCAGGCCGCGCTCTGCGTGCTGCGCTACAAGTACAGTCACGACCTCCAGGACATGGTCCGCGCGGAGGGTTACCTCCACGAGAGCCTCGAACATTACCGCAAGCTCGTGGACCTCACCCGGGACACGTATTCAGCCGCCAACTCCATGCAGACCTCCCAGCGCCGCATCCCCGTCCCCGGCGGCCGCGGCGGCAAGCCTGCGAACTACCTGTGGAGTCAGCTGCTGCCGCTCTATCAGCGCGAGTACGTGAACTTCAAAGCCCAGGTCGACGCCCTCCGGACGCCGGGCGCGCACGTCCGCACCCACGCGCCGCTCCCCGCCGCGGACTTCAAGATCCTTACGCCCGGCCTGTACTCGTACACGATCCAGACCGGCAACACCGTGTTCACCGACTCGAAGGCGACCTTCACCGAGGTCGCCCCCGAACTCGAGGGCCTGCAGGGCATCAAGTTCTCATTCGAAGCGGCCAGGGACAACCGCCTGCCGCCGATCACCTGGGAGTCGAAGACACCCGTCAAAGTCCTGATCGGCTTCTTCGACGACGACGGCCGGAAGTGGCGGCGGCCGCCCACCCTGGAGACCGACGCCACGGCGGCCGCGCACGGCGGAGCCGAGGCCTTCCTGCTCGACGGCGTGAAGTTCGACTCGCTGCCGCCAGCGGACGTCTACGAGTTCACCTACCCCGCCGGACGCCAGACGCTCGACCTGCACGGCTCCGGCGCCTACGTGATCCTCGGCTTCGCCCGCTGAGCGCGGGCGAAGGGAATAGTTGAACAGAAGAAAACGAAGCGAACGAAGAGTTTCCTCAAGAGCGAGAAACAAGGGCATGCGCGAGAGGGCGATGGTTCGGGATCGAATCCCTCAAACACCGACTCGATCCTGCCAGCCCTCGGACTATCCGCCTCCTGACGCTTTGTTACCTTCGTTGGCTTCTGTTCAACCCTACCGGAAGATCGACTTCAGGTAGGCCGCGTTGGCGCTGAAATTGTAGACCACGTCGCGGGGGCGGCGGGCGTCGCGGGAGCGCTCGATCACGAGCCAGCCGCTCCAACCCATCGCGTCGAGCGTGACCTTGATCTGCCGCAGGTCGGCCCTCGGATCGTTCTGGAGCCACTCGCCGTCCTTGTCGGTGCAATGAATCTCCGCGATTCGGTCGCGGCCCAGCGTGCGCAGCTCGGTGCAGGCGTCCCGGCCATTGCTCCACGCGTTCGCGCAGTCGAAGCAGCTCTTCACCGCAGGCGAGCCGATCTCGTCGAGAAACGCCGCCTCGTGCCGCGCGTCGAGCGAGGTTTCAACGGCGAAGACCACCCCGGCAGCCTGGGCCATCCGTCCCGCCGCGCGCAGGCGCGCCACGAGCACAGGGCGAAGCTCGGGGTGTTTCACCAAGTCGCACCGGATGCCCAATGGGAGAAAGATCACGTGCGCGCCCAGCGCCTTCGCGGCTGCGATCGCATCGGCCACCGGACGTTCGATGCCCGGCCGCTCGGCAAACGACTGGGAGTAGAATCCCGACATCGCGACCGAACTGATCGCCAGGCCATCGCGCTCCGCCGTCTCCACAAATTCGCGACACACCGCGGGATCGCCCAGCTTGCTCTTGAAGGTCGGTCGATCACCGAGTCCACCCATGTCGACCTCGACGCCGTCCACGCCGATCCGCCTTGCGAGCGGAAAGGCACCGAGCTTCTGGCGCTTCAGGATCATCCAGTCGCAGACGGAAATCCGATAGCGCGTCGCCGCGGGCGCAGCCGTGTCGGCGGCACGCGCGGGCGCGCCGCACACGAGAGCGAGAGCCAGGAGGCCAAGCAGGGAACGGGGGGACATGGGCATGGAGAAGACGGGGCCGGGCCGACACGCGCTCATCGGGTCACCAGCGCAATGATCCGCAGGTTGGGATCCGTCGGAGCAGTCACGCGCACGCGGTAGGCGCCGGCGTTCATCGAGAGTGTCGCGATCGAGCTGAGCGGGGTTTGTCCCTGTTTCGAGGGCGCAAGCATCGTGCGTCCGCGACCGACGATCGTACCGTCCTCCGCGAGTACCTCGATGGAGGCGACCTGGCGCATGCCCGAGAGGTTCTCGTACCGCAGGCGGAACACGTGGGCGCCACCGAGGCCGAATTGAACCTTCCACGTGAGCAATCCGCCGGAGGCGATCGCCTTCGCGAGCGGGTGGCTCCGTTCCTTGGATACGGGTCGGAAGGGCGCCGCCGGCCGCGCGTCGGCCGCAGCGAGCCGGCGTTCCGTGGCGAGCGCCGCAGGATCGTCCGCGGGGGCCTCGGCCTTCGGGTCGGAGGTGGAGATTGCGATGGCGGAGATGACGGCCTGATAGGACTCAACCCGCGGGAACGAGACTTCGATCCAGCCGTCGCGGGCCCGCGTCTCGAACACTTTCTTCACCGCGCCCGCGTGCCCCGCCTCGCGCCAGAGATCGAGGTCGTGAAGCACGGTTTTCCCATTGAGCGCGACGTCGAACAGACGCCAGCCAGTGCAGTTACCGCCCCCGGTGCCGTACCAGGGTTCGGTGAAGTAGAGCTCAACCCGATACGGGCCGTCGTTCTGCGGAACGCGGAATCGGTAACGGAGCTTGTCGCGTCCGTAGCGATAGGCCTGGAACAGCGGGCCGTCGAGCGTGCCCCGGATCGGATCGAAGGTCCGGCGCTGGCTGCCGAAGCGTGGCGGGACGTTCGTGTAGTCCATCGCCCATGAAAGCGAGCCCCAGGAAAGGCCGTGGACGTAATCGCGGTCGGCCGACCAGCGCTGTCCGTTGACGTCGGTGTAGTCCGGTCCTCCGCAATTCACGCGATAGAGGTAATGCTGCTCCGGCGCGGCGGCGGTCAGGTCGGTGACATGCCCGAGGAGCGCGGCCAAGTGCGGCGCGGGGGGCAGGTTGTGCAGCACGATGGCGTCGTGCGCGACATCCTTCCCTCCGACACGGCCCACCGCGTAGAGCACGTTGTACCGCACGGCGACGTTGTCCCACTGGAAATGCCTTCCGGGCCCCTTCTGGCGTCGTACGCCGAGCGAGTCTCCGCCGACGTCGTTGTAGAGTTCGACCTCATCGCAGTTTGAATACACCTCGATGTCGTTCTTCACGCCCGGCCCCTTCCAGCGGTCCGGCCAGGTGTGGGAGACGATGTAGACCATCGGGTCGGTCGCGGCGGGCGCATACGCGCCGCGATAGAGGTAAAATAGGTCGGTCGGCTCGCCCCAGAGCGTCAGTAGGCCTTTGTTGTTGGCCGGCCCGATGCGGTCGAGCGGATCCCAGCCGTCGGCGTATTGCTGCCCCTGCGTTCCTTCGAGGCGGCCCGGGTTGTCATGCGTTGCGAACAGCCACTGGAAATGGCCCGCGACGCGATCGCGCACCGACTCGGCGAGGCGGATCTTCATCTCGAGCAGGCCTGCGGCGCGGTTCTCGCTCAGGATGCCCTTGGGCACGAACCCGCCCTCGCTATGCAACCCCAGGCTGCGCCAGGCGCCGTATTCACCCACCAGGTGGTCGTGCACCAGGTCTTTCGCGTACGCCTCCGGGTTGCCGCCGTAGGTGCCGCTCCAGTCCTGCGGCACGTTCCAGTCGGCGCCCTTGCCGCCATTGCAGGTCGTGACGAGACGCTGCGACGGGGAGGTGGGATCGAGCTGGCGGATGATTGCGACACACTCACGCGCGAAATCCGGCGGGAGCCTGCTCTCGTTGGCGAGCCCCCAAAGCACGACCGACGGGTTATTCCGACGCTCGCGCACCCAGTCCCGCAGGAGCGTCTTGAAGTTCGTCTTGAACTGGGGCGTATCGAACCAGATCTGCGCGACGAACTGCGGCCACCAGAGAAGTCCGTCCCGCGCCCAGGCCTCGCCGTAGCGAAGGTTGTGCGGCTGGTGTGCGTCGCGCACGGCATTGAACCCCGCAGCGCGGATCTGAGCCACGCGCGCATGAATCTGCGCTGCGTCAAACGCGTGGCTGTCGCCCAGCAGATGCTCGTACTCGCAGGTGCCGTTGATGAAGACCGGTTTCCCGTTGAGGAGGAACTGCCCGGGCGGCCCCCCGGGCGCGGGCCAGTGGATCGTGCGGATGCCGAAACTCGTCTGCACATGATCCTGCACGCCCGAGGCGTCCGAAATCACCGTGTCGAGGGTGTACAAATACGGCGACTCGAGCGACCACAGGGAGACGTGTTTGAGAGGCTGGGGATCCTGGCGCACACGCGCCACCGAGCCCGCGGGAACCGTCGCCGTCGAGGAAAACTCCGCCACCGCGTGGCCCGAGCGGTCGATCACGCGCGTGTCCACCGTCACACGGCGCGGCGCCGACTCGTCGTTGACCACGGAGGTCGTGACATGGATCGCGGCGGAGGCCGCGTTTGCGTCGTCGTCGTTCCAGACGTGCACGCCGAACGGCGTGACGCGCACCGCCGACGCGGTGATCAGGTGCACGGGCCTGAAGATTCCCATGGGCTGGCTGCCCTCGGAGAACCCGGGGATCTTCGAACAACCGCCGCAGACCCACGGCAGGTCCTGGATGTCCGCGGGATGGTCGGCCCGGACCGCGAGCACATTTGGACCGCCAAAGCGCACCCAGGGCGTGACATCGAGCGTGAAGGTTGTCCGCCCGCCCGCGTGGGTTCCGGCGAGATGCCCGTTCACCCAGACGGTGGCGTAGGAGCCGACGCCCTCGAAATAGAGCAGGACATGCCGGCCTGCATCGGCAGCCGGGAGTTCGAAGCCGCGGCGGTACCAGGCCGTGCCGTGCAGGTTGCCGTGCACCAGCCCGTGCTCGCCGCCGTATTCGTCCCAGTTGTGCGGCACGTCCACGGCCTTCCACGCGTGATCGTCGAAAGCGGCCCGCTGGAAGCCATCGTAGCGGTGCGGATTCGCATCCTCCGCGGTGCGCCAGCCGGCATCCAGGGACCATTCGTGGCGCAACCCGGCGGCCGCGGCCTCCCCGAACAAAGGGACAGCGCCCAGGAACGATGCGGCCCCAAGGAGGAGACCGGTGAGGACTAATCGCAGGCGCTTCATCATGGGTTTTCCAATACGCGGATCACGAGCGTGCCCCGCACCTCGCCGTCGACCACCTTCGGTTCACCCTCTGGCCCCGTCTCGTCGGGGCGCGCGGTCTTCGACCCCATCGCGGGGATCACCTGATAAACGCCCAGCCCCGTGCGCGGGATGACCAACACCGGATCGAAGGCTCCGTCGTGCGGGGTGTACACGCCCACGTAGGGCGCACCGCCGCCGTTGAGGAATGCGAAACGCCCCTCCGTCGTGGTGAAGCTCATCCAGGACCAGCCCGAGAACCAGCCCTTGAACTCCGGGAAAGTCCAGTCCTGGCCGGGAATGTGGTTGTTGTACGGCGTGCTCCAGCGCGCGAGCTCGGTGCCGCGCAGGCGGTTCTGCCAGACATGATACGGCCCTCCGCCGAACCATTCCTTCGACTCCATCTTCTCCTCCGGGTAATCGAAATCCACGCCGAGCAGATCGACGGTTCCCGGCCCCTTGAAGGCATAGTCCAGGCGAATGTCCCCATCAGGTCCGATGGTCCAGCGGATCTCCCGCATCAGTCCCGCGTAGGTCGCGGTCAACACCACCGCGTCGCCCTCGTGCTTTTCATTCCAACCGGTGAGCCGGCCCGAAAGCATGCCCGGCACGGGGACAAAGCCGCGTTCGTAGCGGCGGTAGGCCACCAGACGCGGACCACCCGTCAGGGAGATCGCGCGTCCGTCGTAGGTGATGCCGTCGATCTCGCCCGTCGTGCGATCGAAGCGCACGGTCTCGCGTCCGTCGGTGACGACAGCCTTCGGGCCGTCATCGGCCACAGCCACCACCGGAGGAGGCTCCACGGGGCGCTGGATCGGGCTCGCGTATTTCGGAAAACGCGGCGACGTCGCGAGCGCGGCCCGACCGATCGAGTCCAGGCCGGACTTCCACCTCCACGACCAGGTCCACAGCGCACGTTCGCGGGAGTCGAAGGCCGTCACGTAAAGCACGTCGGCGTCGCGCCAGTCGGCGGGAAGCGGCAGCGTGACGGTGCCGTCCGTGCGCGGGGCGACATCCGGACCGGGCACCCGCCCGTCGGCGAGCAGCGTGCGCAGCCCCGTGAGCGCCCCCGGAGGGCCGAAGCGCATCAGACGCCAGGCGAAGGTGACGGTTTTGAGATTCAGGAAATCGTACCGGTTGCGCACCGGCAGCGTGCCGGTGAAATTCGCCGGGAGCGTCGCGAGCGGTATCTGCACCGGCGACCAGATGTCCCGGATCGTGTAATAACTCCCCTCCTTCTCCCGGTGCGGACCCACGATGCCGTCCGGCGCGAGGTCGCCCTGGGCGTCGAGGCGCCCGTTCTCGTCGGTGCGAGCCACCGCCTCGTCGAGCCAGGCCCAGATGAAGCCGCCCGCGGCGAGCGGTTTTTCGCCCATGATTTTCCAGTAATCGTCCAGGCCGGCGCCCGCGCCGCCGTCGAACAGGCCGTGCAGGAATTCCGTGGGCATGAAGATGTCGGGCCCCTGCGCGAGCTTCACGGTGTCCGCGTAGTCGCGATAGTGCGCCGTGTTCATCCCGTCGAAATCGGCCCAAGGGTGGAGGACCGGGCGGTGCTGCGGATCGTATTTCGCAAACTCGCCGTCGTTGGCCGGATTCCCCCCGCCCTCGTTTCCGTTGTCCCAAAAAAGAATGCTCGGGTGGTTCACATCGCGGCGCACCATCTCGCGGATCAGCTTGCGTCCCGTCTGGGTGTCGTAGCGGCCGTGCCAGCCGCCGAGTTCGTCGAGCACGTACAGGCCCGCCTCGTCACAGAGATCCAGGAACTCCGGGTCGGGCGGATAGTGCGACATGCGCACGGCGTTCATGTTGGCCTCCTTCATCAGGTCGACGTCCAGGCGCTGCACCGCGAGCGAAAGCGTGCGGCCCGTCTCGGGCCAGAAACTGTGCCGGCACACGCCCTTGAGCGTGATGCGATGGCCGTTGAGAAACAAACCGACGCCGGGCTTCACCTCGAGCGTGCGGAATCCAAACCGCTGCGTCACGCGGTGAACGTCATGGCCGTCCACCCGCAGGATGAATTCCGCATCGTAAAGGTTCGGCGTCTCCGCGGTCCATAGGTCTGGGTGGCCCTCCACCGTGCTCACCGTCAGCTCATGCGACCCGGCGGGCACCGGGAAGTCCAGCGCCGGAGCGGTCCACGCCCCGTGGTCGTGCCGCAGGCGCAGCTCGATCCGAGCTCCGACGGGAATGTCGCCTCCGAGCCGCACGCGGGCCGAGAACCGGCCGTCCGCCTCCGCGTCGATCGCCACGTGGTCAATGAAGCGCGCCGGCGTCGACTCCAGCCAGACGGGGCGGAAGATTCCGCCGAAATTCCAGTAGTCGCCCCGGCGCTCGGCGGCGTTGACGCTCCGGTTCGCCGACTCTTTCGACACGACCACCTCGATGCTGTTTTCGGCGCCGAAGCGAAGCTTGTCGGTGATGTCGTACGAAAAACGGTAGAACGCGCCCTGGTGTACCGGCCCGGCCGATACGCCGTTCACCGTCACCGCGGCGTCGGTCATCACGCCCTCGAACACCACGCGCACGTCCCGGCCGCGCCAGGAGGCCGGCACCGTGAAGTCGCGCCGGTAAATGCCCTTCTCCTCCGGCGGCTGCGGAGGGACCGGCACGCGCTTACCGGGCCGCGCCGCCAAGCCGTAGCCGTAGGCGCCAAAGCCCTCCTGCTCCCAGCACGAGGGAACGGGGATTTTCGTCCAGTAACCGCTTCCGCGCCCGGCCGTGCAGAAAAAGTCCCAGGGCACCGCATCGGTGCTGTCGTGGCCGGACAAGTACTGGCGTTCGGTGTCTTGTGCCCCGGCGCGGAGCGTGACGGCAAACGGGAGGCAGAGGGCGAGGATCGCGAGGAGGCGCATGGGCGGCGGGGGGATGGGACCGCACACCATGGACCGGCCTGCGGCGATCGTCCACTTGAGGTCCCCCTCCAGGCATAGTCAAACCCCCGAAATACCCGGACGGCCGCCACTATTTCCGGGATCCTAAGATCCGCGGCCGCCTCGGCAGCCCGTCGGATGCCTCCCGCGTCGCCGGGTGGGAGATCACGAACCGGGCTTCGAGAGGGTCGGCCAGCCGGCCTTGTTGAAATACAGGTCGGCGATCCGAAGCGTGGGCTCTCCCTTGTGCTCGGCGTCGTACGAGTGGCGCACGAGCACCCAATGCCCTCCGATATCGCGCACGTCCTGCCCTCCGGGCCCGCGCCACCGCGGCCCGCCCCGCTCGATGATCGTCCCGCCGCCGGACATCATGTCCGTCCCCTGCTTGTCGACGTAGGGCCCCGTGATCGCGCGGGAGCGACCCACGCTGATCTTGTAGGTGCTGTCCGCGCCGCGGCAGCATCGGTCGATGGAGGTGAACAGGTAGTAATAACCATCGCGATACACGATGACCGGACCCTCGATGCCGTTCTCGCGATACGCCAGGTTCCTCGGCGCGCCCGAGGGCTTCATCGTGGCGGGGTCGATCGGCACGATATAGATGCCGGAGAACCAGGAACCGAAGACGAGCCAGGGCCGGCCCGCGGCGTCGACCGTGAGGTTCGGGTCCAGCGCATTGAAGGTGTCGACCCCCGCCTTCGAGCTGAGCACGGCGCCCTCATCGCGCCAGTCGCCCAGCGCCAGGCTGGTGCACGACATCAATCCGATCGCCGAGTTGTTCTTCCCGAACTCCGAGACGCAGTAGTAGAGCCAATAGCGCTGGCCAAAGTGATGGACGTCGGGCGCCCACACGTCGATGGCGCCCATCTTCGGGGCGTAGGTGCGCCACCACGACAACTCCTTGGAAAAGAGCGGGGCGCGCAGCGTCCAGGCACGGCCATCCGGCGAGGTCTTCGAAGGCAGGCCCTTGCCGGTGTAAAAGCACCACCAGGAGGCGCCCTCCCGGATGAGGGTGGGATCATGCGCGATCAGCGAGCCCGTCAGGGGCCATTCGGCCGCCCGCGCGGGGGCGCCCGCGAAAAGCGCGGCCGCCATCAGCGCAAGCGGTGCCAGGATGCGAAGTCGGAGAATCATGGGATCGGACGAAGCGTTGTTGGTTTGAACTTCATTCGGCGACCGAGGGGCGGCCGAAGACGGGCATGCCGTCCGGCCCCCAGCGCAGCGGCTTGACGAAGGTGTGCCGGTTGGGGTCCCAGAGCGGATCACCGACGATGTCGCGGTACGTGCGGGCGTGATACACCATCAGGTCGGTCGCACCATCCTCCGACACCGTGAACGAATTGTGGCCGGGTCCGAAGACCCCGTGTTCGCGGCAGGTCTGGAAGACCGGCTTCGGTGACTTCGTCCAGCTGCGGGGGTCGAGGAGGTCGGCGTCGGCATCGGCGTGGAGCAGTCCCATGCAGTAGTTCTCATCGGTGGCGCTGGCCGAATAGGTGAGAAACACGCGGCCATGCCGCACGAGCACCGCGGGGCCCTCGTTCACCAGGAAGCCACGGGTCTCCCACTCGAGTTCGGGCACGGAAAGCCTCACCGCGGGCCCCGCGAGGGTCACGGGCGTCGCCATCGGCGCGATGTACAGATTGGAGTTGCCCGCGATCGCAGGATCCTTCTGCGCCCAGACGTAGTACAAGATCCCCCGGTGGCTGAAGGTCGTCGCATCCAGGCAGAAGCTGTCGATACCGGTGTCGACGCGAACGGGCCCGCTCCAGAGGCCGTCCAGCGGATTGGGCGCGTCGCAGCGAAGCGCATACACCCGGTGCTGGAAGAGCCCCCCCGCGATTTCACGCGACGGCGCGGCCGCGAAGTACACGTACCAGGCGCCACGGTTGAAATGGATCTCCGGCGCCCAGATCAGGTCGCTGAACGGGCCGGCCTGGGGCTTGTGCCACACCGCCACCGGCTGGGCCGAGGCGAGACCCTCGATCGTGGGCGAACGCCGCAGTTCGATGCGATCGTACTCCGGCACCGAGGCCGTGAAATAGTAGTGGCCGTCCGCATGGCGCAGGATGAACGGGTCGGCCCGCTGGAGAATCAATGGCTTGAGCAGGGTCATGGCGTTGGAAAGTGCGGTCTCGCCTCAGGCGGCGTCCTGTTTGGCGGCGTTTCCATGGCGCATCGCGAGGTAGTACCGATCCGTGATCCGGTATGCGAACATCAGGAGCCCCATGAGAATGTGGAAGGCGCCCGGGATGATCGAGAGCATCAGCGCGATGCCGTTGAGCGTGAAGGCGCTCTGCGGGTGATCCGGCACGTACTTGTAATACGTGAGCAGCACGCCCACCGCACCGCCCGCGAGGCTCATGCCCGTCTTCTGGAAGAACGAGATGCCCCCGAAGGCCAGGCCCGCGACGCGTTTGCCCGTCTTCGACTCGCCGTAGTCCACGGCCTCCGCAATCGCCGACCAGAACACCGGCGCATGCAGGTCCACGACGAAACACACGAGAAAATACAGGATGAACGCCGGCACCACCGCCCCCGGCTTCACCATGAAATACAGCATCGCGCTGAGCACGCCCACGACCAGCTGGCTCCAGCGGAAGAGCTTGATCTTGCAGAAACGCTTCGTGATCCAGGTCGACGCAACCATTGCCAGGATCGAGGCCACCACGCCCGTGGTCAGGAACTGGGAGAGGAGCGCCGCGCCGCCGCCGAGGTAATATTTTGCATAATACGCGGCCACGGCCCCCCGGATCGTGTATCCGATCGTCCCGATCACGCACACCGCGCCCAGCACCATCCACTGGTCGTTCTTGAACAGGAGCCGGAACTGCTGCCGCAGCGGCATCGGATCCACCGTGTGCTTTACGCGCTCGGTCGTCGTGAAGAAGCAGAACAGGAACAGGAGCGTCGCCATGCCCGCCATCAGGCCCATCGCCACCTGATAGCCCCGCGCCACATGCGTCGCCCCCCAGCGCGCGGCGAGCAGCGGGACGACGATCGTCACCATGAACGCCGCCACCTTCGCGAAGAATAGCCGGTAGCCGTTCGCCGAGAGCCGCTCCTGCGGATCCTCGGTCAACACGCCGATCAGCGAGATGTACGGGATCGTCACCGCCGTGAAGCAGAGCATCATCACGATGTACGCGCCGTAGGCCCACGCGAGCTTGCCCGCATAGGCGAAGTGCGGGGTCGTGAACACCATCATCACAGAAAGCCCGAAGGGCACCGCCATGATCAGCAGATAAGGACGATAGCGCCCCCAGCGCGTGGTGTACCTGTCGGTGACCACTCCCATCAAGAGGTCCGCAAACGCGTCGATCAGCCGCGGGAGGATCAGCAGCAGCGCGATGTCCGCGGGTCGCAGGCCGAACACGTCCGTGTAGAAGAACGTGATGATCAGCGCCATCGAAGACCAGACGACGTTGACCGCCATGTCGCCGGCGCCGAACCCGACCTTTTCGAGAGTGGAGAGTTTTTGTGTATTCATGAGTGCCTGTACGCAGGGCCGGCTTGGTTCCGGCGGCCCCTCCGGATTCGCACGCCCACCGCGCAACCCCCTGGGCGCGCGGTGGGCGTGACTTCCCCCAGGTTACGCAGATAAACGCGTCCCCTGAACCGGTGGCATGAGCCAAAGTCGGGCGGAGAGTCCCGAGGCCGGCTGACGGCCCGCGGTCGGGGCCGGATGACCGGCCCGGAGCCGGCCGTTGGGCGGGATCCTCCTGAGTCGGAGCGGAATCATGCTCGGGTTCATGTTGGGGTCCTGTAGGGTTGGAGCTTCGAGGAGAGACGCGGGCGATGAAACCCGGCGGGCGGATGCCCACACCCCTACATGCGCCCTTTGGGCCACATACCCGACAGCGCTCGGCGAATTTCTCCGCCCGTCCGCAGGCTCAGGCGCCGCTGCCGTGCTGGCCGATCTGGCCCTCGGCCTCGCGGAGGAGGATCTGGGCAAAGGCCCAGTCGAACCAGAACCCCTGCGTCGGCGAACCCCGGTCCACGCCGCCCTGAAGCTTTTTTGCGAGGATCGCATCGCCGTGAGCGAGCTCCTCCCTGGCCGCGAGCGCGTGCCCCAGTCTCAAATCACTCAGGGCCAGCACCGCGAGCGCGGCCGCCGACCTCGGGGCGACTGAATCCGGATAGGCGAGACAGCGCTGCGCCCACCGCCGGGCCTGCTCGAAGTCTCCGCAGCGGTATTCCCACACGGAAATCGACATCGATATCCAGGCCGCCTGGAAGACGTCCTGCTTCGACTCCGCATCCCCCACCTGCCTGACGCTCAACGCCGCCAGTTGCGTGAGCGCAGTCCGCGTCGATTCGTCGAGCGGTGCGAGCAGGCAAATCTTGATCACCCGGTCGGTCGCCGGCTGCGGGTTCGCCAGGTACGAGCGGACTACGTCATGCCGAAAGCGGTCATACCCCTCCCGGTCCCCGACGTTGATCAACGCGGGCCCGAGCCGGAGCGCATCGAGGCTGCTCACGTCCCAGCCGTCCAGGGCGTCGAGCTGGAGCAGCGCGCGAAAACAGGTGACCGCCTCCTGCCAGCGATCGTGGATCGCATACCACTCGCCCACGGCCCGGTAGGCCGCGGCCGCCTCGACCGACGGGCGCGTCAGGGTGAGTCCCGACAAGATGCGCGCCGCCTGCTCGTAACGGTCCTGGTTCACGAGGAGGTTGACCTGGGTGATGCGTTCCCGGACCTCCGCCTGGCGTCGCAGCATCGACTGCTGCTGCTCCGCGGCGACGGCCCTGCGCCGCGCCTCCCGCTCCTTGAACAGCAGCCAGGTCGAAGTCCAGGTGCCCGCGATCAACGCGAGCGCCACCGCCGTGCCCGCCGCATACACCACCCGGTTCCGGCGCACCGATTTTCTCAGCCGATACACCCAGCTGGGCGGCCGCGCGCTCACCGCCTCGAAGGCGAGGTGCCTCTGGATGTCGAGAGCCAGGCCGTCCGCGGTCTCATAGCGGCGCTGACGCTCCTTCTCGAGCGCCTTCATCACCACCCAGTCGAGGTCGCCCTTCAGCAGCGAGATGAGCGGGCCCGGATCGGTCTGACGCTCGGCCGCCGCCTCCACGAGTTCAGGACGCGGCAGGCCCAGCAGGCGTGCCGAGGGCCTTGGCGGCTCCCGATCCCGAAGCATGCGCCGCATGCCCTCGACCCCCGCCTCCATAAGCGCCTTCGCGTCGAACGGCGTGCGCCCCGTGAGCAGCTCGTAGAGCAGCGCCCCCAGGCTGTAGATGTCGCTGCGCGTATCCACATCCATCCAACGCATCTCCGCCTGCTCCGGACTCATGTAGGCCGGCGTGCCGATCAGCTGGATGTAGGCGGTCGCGGCCGCGTTGTCTCCGATGCGCGCCTCCGTCGCCTTCGCGATTCCAAAATCGATGACCTTCGGCACCGGATTCCCGTCGACCATCGCGACCATGATGTTCGAGGGCTTGATGTCGCGGTGAATGATTCCTTTCTGATGGGCGTGCTGGATCGCGTGGCAAACCTGCACAAAAAGCCGGAGCCGTTCGGGGAGCCCCAGGCGATTGCGTCGACAGTAGTCGGTGATCTTTTCCCCCCGGACCAGCTCCATCACGAAATACGGACAGCCGCGGTCGGTCTCGCCGGCGTCGAAGACGCGCGCGATGTTGGGGTGGTCCATCATCGCGAGGGCCTGGCGCTCCGCCTCGAACCGAGCGATGATGCCCCGCGTCTCCATGCCGAGACGCACGATCTTGAGGGCGACCTGCCGGTGCACGGGCTCCTGTTGCTCGGCAAGGTACACCGTGCCCCAGCCGCCTTCGCCCAGCTTGTCGATCAGCTTGTAGCGGCCGATCTGCGAGCCGATCATCTTTCCGTCCGCCTCGAGCCCCTGCGCCCCGCCCGGGTTCGCCGCCGCCCCCACGTCGGCCTCGGTGAGCAGCACGTCCACGGCGGTGCGCCCTTCGTCGAAAAACCGCCCGCCCGCCCGTTCCGCCGCGAGCAGCATCTCGAGCGAGGCCCGGAGCGCCGGGTCGCCCGCGCATTCCCGGTCGAGCAAGGCCTTCCGCTCGGCCTCGCCCTCGAGCTGGCGCGCCCGCTCGAAGAGGTCCTCCTCGCGTTGCCGGTCCACGGTCATGACTCCGCCCGGAGGCCGGCCCTAGCCGACTCTGGCCTCCAGCTTTTGCTGGTTGGTTATGTATCCAAAAAGCCACGCCCGCGAATACGCCCATTGGCGCTCCACGGTCCGCTCCGTGACCCCGAGGCACTCGGCCGCCTCCTGGTTGGACAGGCCCAGATAGAATTTGAGGACGACCACCCGGCCCTTCTCGGGATCCAGCTCCTTCAGGCGCTCGAGCGCCTCGTCGACGAGCAGGATCTTCTCGTCGGGCGTGGCGTCCGCCACGTCGATCCCGTCAAAATCCACGCGCAACCACTCGCCGCCCCGCTTGATCCTCGCTTTCCGGCGCGCCTGTTCGATGAGGATTCGTCGCATGGCCTCGGCCGCGGCCCCAAAGAAGTGCCCGCGATTCTGCCAGCGCTGCACCTGCCCGCCCCCCACCAGCCGCATCCAGGCCTCGTGAACCAGCGCGGTCGCCTGCAGAGTCTGTCCGGCCGGCTCCCGGGCGATGCGAAGTGCCGCGTGCCGCCTTAGCTCCTGGTAAACCAACGGCAGCAACTCCTCGGCAGCGCGGTCGCCGTCGGTCTCCATTGCAATAAGAAGCTGGGTGATCTCGGACATCCGCAATTCCAACGCGGGAGGGGTTCAGGGGGCCTGAGGGGGTGGGAACGAAGGGTTCGGACGGCTATGCCGCGGGGAGGCAAGCGGAATCCCGCCCCCCAACCGAGTCAAGAATCGGCGCCAGACCCCTGCGCCTCCTTCCTACAGGACCGTAAACCCGGGCGTGGTCGCCAACCTCTGCGTTCGGCCCCTCCTGCGGAGTCAACAATGCGACCATCGGCGCGCTTCGTATCCGCAGGCCCGCGCTTATTGCTCGGTCCAGCTGAATTCATTCGGCTAATCCCCCTAATCAAAAACGTACCGTACCCTACACCGGTCAAGCGACCAACGGTGCGCCATCCTCAAGCCCCAATCCCTCGCACCATGCCTGCCAGATCCCGTCTCCTAGGGATCGTGTCGAGCGCCTGCCTAGCTGCAGTGTCCGCCCGCACGTCCTTCGCACAATCCACGACACCCAAACCGGCCGATGACGACACGATCGTCATGCAGCCTTTCCAGGTCTCCTCGGTCAAAAGCAACGACTACATTGCCTCCGACTCGGTCACCGGCACGCGCGTCGTCAGCAAGCTCCGCGATCTTCCCTTCCAGGTGAATGTCGTCACGGATTCGTTCATGAAGGACTTCGCGGCCTTCGATCTTCCCGACCAGCTCGCCTTCGTAAGCAATGTGTCGCCCTCCGACTCTCAGGGCACGCTCACGCTGCGTGGTTTCACCACCACACCCTTCGTCGACGGATTCCGCCGGCTCGGCACCACGTCGATCGCCGGCGTCGAGCGCATCGAGGTGATCAAGGGCCCCGCCGCGTCGATCTACGGCCAGGTGCTGCCCGGTGGCGTCGTGAATTACATCACGAAGCGTCCGTCCACGACCCCCTTGCAGTCCATCGACCTCACCGCCGGCTCCGATGATTTCCGCCGCGTCGCAATCGCGTCCACTGGACCGCTCGGACCAAGCCACAAGCTCTTCTATCGTGTCGATTACTCCCAGCAGTACCGCCAGTACGAACAAATGTACGCGAGCCGGCGCACGACCTACGTCGGCGGGCAGATTCTCTGGAAGCCGGATGCGAAGACCAACATCAACCTGAAGCTCGACCTGACGAATGCCTTCAATCACGACCCCTCCGCCGTTCCGTGGGTCAAATCCTCCACCAAGGGCATCGTGACCAAGCCGGACGGCAGCAACATCCAGTACGGTTACGTCAGCGATCCGGTGAAGGGGACCATCAAATACGTCAACGCCCCGTACCCGCAGGTCGTCGACCGCTACACGAACAACCCCGCCGACGTCGCCGCCTACGAGGCCTTCATCGCCAATCCGTCGGCGAGCAACTACACGTTTGTCACCAAGTACGGTCAGCTGAACACCACCAACTCCTGGGACCGCCTTGGCACCAATCTCGCCACCGTCCGCGCTGACGGACCCAATGGCTACACCGAGTATTCGACCGACGGCCTGACCCTCACCGCGGACCGCAACGTCAGCAGCCTGTACACCGTGCGCGCCACGTTCGACACCTTCCGTCGTCCCTATGCCAAGCAGACGAACAACAACAACCAGACCTACTACACCGACCCCGCCTACCTCGACGGCGAGCTCGGCGCCCCCACGCCCAGCTACACCAAGACCCCGGTCAAGGGCTCGACCTTCCAGCTGGACAACCTCTTCTCCTTCAAGACCGGCAAGGTCGACCACAAGCTGCTCGTCACCTTCGACTTCTCCCAGCAGAGCCAGAACAACAAGACGATCTACGCCTTGAGCTCCGGCAGCGTCTGGAAGAATGCGGCGGGCCAGGTGTATCGCAACGCGGACGGCTCCATCTACACGGGCTCCTCCAGCCCCGGCTCCGGCTACTCGCTGGTGAGCATCAACGACAAATACCTGATCACAGACCCGATCAGCGGCGTGCAGTACCCGGCGACGATTCCGCTCGGACCGCGCTCCACCGGCGGTGAGATCCCGTATCCGCTCACGCCGGCGAGCTTCTTCTTCCCGATGTACAACCAGTACCCGGACAGCTACACGCAAACCCGCGCGAACAATCACATGTTCAACAACGACGCGGGCTTCTTCGTGAGCGAGCGCGCGACGTTCTTCGACGGACGCCTCATCGCGCTGGTCGGCGGACGGTATGACGACATGAACAACGAGGCCCAGAATTACATGACCGCGAACGCCGAGAGGGTGAAGTGGAGCAACACCGCCTTCACGCACCAGCTCGGCCTCACCGCCTACCCGACCCGCAACATCATCCTCTTCGCCAACCAGAGTTCGACCTACAACCCGAACCCGCAGTACAAGCAGCAATCGGACGGCACGTTCACCGTCTTCCCCAACGAAAAGGGCAAGGGCTACGAGTTCGGCACGCGCTTCGTGCTGTTCAACCAGCACCTCAACGTCGGCATCAGCCGCTTCGTCATCGACCGCAGCAACAAGCTCGACTCCTGGACCGACGAGTTTGGAGTGACCCAGTACATCGCCTCCGGCTCGCAACGCTCCAAGGGCTGGGAAATCGACATGAACTGGCAGATCAACGATTCGCTCCAGATCCTCGGCGGCTACGGCTACAATGACGCCAAGTACACCTACAGCTCCCTGCCCTACCTGATCGGCACCACCACGCCGCAGTCGGCCAAGGACAACCTCGGCCTCGCCCTTCGCTACCAGGTGCGCCACGGCATCCTCAAGGGCCTCGCGTTCACGGCCGACGTCAAGGCGCTAAGCAAGTCGCTGGTCAACATCGGCAGCGGCAGCGTCTACACCACGAATCCGTTTGCGACCGGAAACTTCCGCAAGGCGATCTACAACGTGCCCCTGTACAGCGGGTCCCTGCCCTTCCCGACCCTGCCCCAGGGCCTCGCGATCCTGAGCGCCAACTCCACGGTCAGCAAGGACCCGACCGGCCTCTCGAACCGCAATTCCAACAAGGGCTATACCGCGACGAGCATTCCCGCGGGCTGGGTCCTCTGGACGCCCGGCACCACGATGAACGCCGACACGCAGTACTACATCCTCGACGGAAATGGCCAGACCAGCGCGAGCTACCAGTACTCGGCCAACGTCGACGACGGCCGTATGAACGTATTCAACCAGCCCTATACAATCTGGGGCTTCGGCCTGATCTATCACTACAAGACCAGCGGCCGCTACTCCCACGCCATCCGCTTCAACGTGAAGAACGCCTTCAACAAGTTCTACACCTACGGCAACGGCGTACTCGGCGACGGTCGCATGTACCTGCTCACCTACTCGCTGAGCTACTGATCACACGGCTTCCCCTGCCAGTCATCGGGTCCGCGGCTTCGCCGCGGACCCTTTTTTTTCCCAACCTGAGACCTCGGTCCTCTGTAAACGGAGCGATCTCCACCGAGCGCGCACCCGCACGCGCACGACCGCCGCGACTGGCGCGAGCGGAGGCTCGCGTCCAAAAGCGGAACCGAGGTTCCGCACTCCAGAAAAGGAGCCCCCCTGACCTCTGCCCCCTGGCCTCTGACGTCTGGCCTCACGCCAGATCCCGGTCCCTCACGATCCCCGCATCGCCCAGCTCGAGCAGCTCCCGGCGCGCAGCCTCGGCCGGCTCCGCCAGCAGGGCGCGCGCACCGATGTCGCCATCGAGCGCCTCAAGCGCGGGACGCAGCCAGGCGCCCAGCGCAACCGGATGCCCCCGTTCTCCGTACGCCGTCGGGACCACGTGAGAGCGGCAGGCGAGTTCGACGAACCGCCCGGCCACCGCTCGCGCATGCTCCGGCCGCAGCCCCGGCAGGTCGGCCGGTGTCACCAGAAATCCGCTACACCTCGGGTCCGCCGCGCGGACTCCCGCGGCCAGCGAGGCGCCCATGCCCGCGGCGTGACGCTCCGCCCTCACACACCGCACCGGCAATCCCAAGAGTGCCGCCTCCACCGCCTCCGCCTGATGGCCGGTCACGACCAGCACCTCGCCCAACCCCGCGCCACAAAGCGCCTCCGCCGCGATACACACCAGCGGCCGCCCGCCCTCTCCGGCAAGCAACAGCTTGTTCCCGCCCGGATGCCGCCGGGAGAAACCCGCTGCCAGGACGATACCCGTCAGGCACGGTGTTTCGGCGTCCGTCATTCTAAATGCCTCCGTGATTCATTTGCGGTTTCGACGATGACAGCGGGCATTCAGGCTTTCAGCCCTTAAGTCTGTCAGCCTTTCCCTTGGCGGCGGACCAGGCCCGCCAGAATTCCGAGCGCGATCGCAGCGGCATCGGCGCGGCCGAGCCGGATCCCCGCGGGACCCTCGATGCGCGCGAGCGCCTCGGGGCCATGCCCGAGTGCTCCCAGCCGCTCCAGGCGCTCCGCATGGCTGCGCGCGCTGCCCAGGGCGCCGATGTGGCCGACGGAGGTCGCCAGGAGCGCGCCCAGCGCCGCATCGTCGATCTTGGGATCGTGCGTGAGCACCACAGCAGCGTCCCGCGGCCCCAGTCCGAGTCCGGACACCGCATCCTGCGGCCAGGTGTTCAACAGCACACCCGGGCGCTCCGAAAAGCGCCGGGGATCCGCATAGTGGCGACGAGGATCGATCACCACCGTGGCATAACCGCAGCGGTGCGCCATCGGCACAAGGTGCTCCGCGATTTCCACCGCGCCGACGATCGCCAGGCGCGGCGGACGGGCCACCACGCGCAGGAAGCCACTTTCGTCGCCCGTCCCCAACAGCGCCGAGGAAGCGTTCTCCTCGAGGGCTCTCGTCGCGGAGGCAATCTCCGAGGGCGAAAACGCGGACCGGTCGCCCGCCTCGCGTCCGTCATCGCCCCGGGCAAAGTGGCTCCCGTCCCTCGAAAGCACGAACCCACCCGCGCCGGATGAAAGCCAGCCCAGGCTCAGCGTCGCCACCTCCCGGATACGCGCGTCGGGGCTCAGTCCCCACCAAGGCTCCAGCCGGACGCGGATGATCCCGCCGCAGCTCAGCCCCTCGCGCCAGGGTGGCTCGGCCTCGGGTCCGAACTCGAAGTGCAGGACGCGCCCCGAGGCAACGACCCCGGGCGCGGCATCGATCAGCTCTGCTTCGAGGCAGCCCGAACTTACCGAACCCGCGAAGCGTTCGCCGTCGGCGCTGACGATCAGGCAGGCGCCGGGCGCGCGCGGATGACTGCCCTCGACGGAAACGACCGTCGCGAGGGCGAACGGCAGGGCCTGCGCCGACCACTCGGCCAGGGTCTTTGCTATCGCGCGCACCGGATCGGGCTAGACCTTGATGCCCTCAGAGACGATCGGAAACCGTCTCACGCGCTTTCCCGTCGCCGCGAAGATCGCGTTGCACACCGCAGGCGCCACCGGCGGGATCGCCGGTTCGCCCAGGCCCGTCGGCGGATAGTCGCTCTGGATGAAGTGCACCTCGATCTTCGGCGCCTGCGGGATCCGCAGCAGCCCGTAGTCGTTGAAGTTCGACTGCTCGATGTGGCCGTCCTTGAAGGTCAGCTCCTGCAGCCACATCGCGCTGAGGCCGTCGACGATCGCGCCCTGGACCTGGTTTTCAGCGCCGCTGAGGTTCACGATCGGCCCCACGTCGCAGGCGGCCACCACGCGGTGGACCGTCAGCATTCCCGAGGCGTCCACACTCACCTCCGCCACCTCCGCCGCGTGCCCGCGGTGACAGAAGTGAAAGGCGATGCCCATGCCGCGTCCCGGCGGGAGCGGCTTTCCCCAGCCCGCCTTTTCGGCGGCGAGCTTGATCACACCGGCCGCGCGCCCGGTGTTCAGCGAATCCTCGTTCCGGGGCGGCAGCCAGCGTGGCTCGCCAAGGATATCGAGCAGGAAGGCCACATGGTCCGTGCCCGCGGCCGAGCTGAGCTCATGCAGGAAACTCTGGATCGCCCACGCATACGCTGAGGCGCCCGGCGCCCGCCACGGGCCCGTGCGAAGGCCAAGCGGGAGCAGCGTCTCCGTCAGACGGAAGTTCCGCGCAAGGGGACCGGGAAACACGTCGGCCCCGAGACCGCCGCCTGACACCGGACGGCCGTGATAGCCGAAGCTGATGAAGTGATGCGTCCATGCCTCGAGGAATCCCTTCGAGTTCACCGACCCCTTGAAGTGATGGAATCCGCCCGGACGCAGGAAATCGTGCGTGAGGTCCGACTCGCGGGTGTGCGTCATCTTCACCGGGGCGTTCACGCGGCGCGCGATCGCGGCCACCTCGACCATGTAGTCGTTGCGAAGCCGGCGCCCAAAGCCGCCGCCCACACGGAGTAGGTGCACCAGGACCTTGTGCTGCGGGAGCCCGAGCATCTTCGCCACCTCCTGCGCACCGCTGTCGGGATTCTGGCTCGGCGCCCAGAGCTCCATGATCCCGTCGTGCCACCACGCCGTGCAGTTCTGCGGCTCCATCGTCGCGTGGAAGATAAACGGATACGAGTACGAGGCATTGAGCACGTGGGCCGACGAGCCCAAGGCATCATCGGGTTCGCCCCGCTCGCCGACGACACGCCCATCCTTGTCGCCGAGCGCCTCCGCCTGCGCGACGAAGGCCTTCCAGTCGTCCTTCGGGGAATCAGACTCATCCCAGACAATCGCCGCGTTGTCGGCTGCGTTGAAGGCCTCGTGCGTCGACGAGGCGATGATCGCCACGCCCGCGGCGAGTTCGCCGCCATGGCCCTCGATCACGAAGGCGTCCTTCACGCCGGGCAGACGACGGATCGCGTCCAAGTCCACCTTCTTGACGCGCGCGGCGACGGAGGGACCCTTCACATAGGTCGCATACACCATGCCCGGCACCACCTGGTCGATGCCGTACTGGAGCCGGCCCGTCACGATGGCGTGGTTATCGACGCCGCCGACGCGTGTCCCGAGCAGGCGAAATTCGGAGCGTTCCTTGAGCGGCACCGACTCGGGGTCCGGCATGCGCTGGTGCGCCGCATCGGAAGCGAGTTCGCCAAACGTCGCGCTTCGTCCACTCGCGGCGTGCTTCACGATGCCCTGTTCGGCCACGCAGTCGGAGGCAGGCACGCGCCAGCGTTTCGCGGCGGCCGAGACGAGCAGCGCACGCCCTACCGCGCCGGCGCGGCGCATGCGCATCCAGTTGTTCGGCGTGGAGGTCGACCCACCCGCGCCTTGCCAGCCATAGGCCGCAGGATCGAGGGCCGCCTGTTCCACGACCACGCGGTTCCAGTCCGCACACAGTTCCTCCGCGGTGATCATCGGGAGCGAGGTCTTGACCCCCTGGCCGAGATCCGGATTCGGAGCGGAAATCCACACCTGGTTGTCGGTCCCGATGCGAATGTAGGCGTTGGGCTTGAAGGCCGCCTTTGCCGCCTCCGCAGAAGTCTCCTCGCCCGCGTAGGCAAACCGCACGCCGAGGACGAGCCCGCCACCCGCCATCGCCGCAACTTGAAGAAAAGACCGCCGGTCCAACGTGGTCGTCGCGCTCATGCCGCACCTCCCTTCGCGGCCAGCTTGGCCGCAGCCGAATGAATCGCCGCACGGATGCGCACATAGGTGCCGCAACGGCAGAGGTTGCCCGACATGGCTGCATCGATGTCGTCATCCGAGGGATTCGGATGCTTCGCGAGAAGCGCCGCTGCCTGCATGAGCTGGCCTGGCTGACAGTAGCCGCATTGCGCCACGTCGTGCTCGATCCACGCCTCCTGAAGCGGATGCAGCGCCCCCTCGGCCTCCGCCAAGCCCTCGATGGTCCGCACATGCCGGCCGGCGATCGTGCCAACCTCCACCGAGCACGACCTCACGGCGACGCCGTCGAGGTGCACGGTGCAGGCACCGCACATGGCGATGCCGCATCCGAACTTCGTTCCCGTCTTTCCGAGACGGTCGCGCAAAACCCAGAGCAAAGGGGTGGAGGGGTCCTGATCGTTGAGCTCCACGACCTGACCATTGAGCGTGAACCGCAGGGGCGTCATGAGCGCAATTGAATGCAACGCCGGAACCTCGCGCAATCGCGCCACCACCTTTTTATCTCCACCTCCTTTTCACACATTTTAGGGCGTCTTATAGCCTCTGGCGCGAACCCAGCGTTTGAGACCCCTTTTCTGGCCCTATCGATCCATTTCAAGAATCTATTTAGTAACGACTTCCCGATCTTTGGCCACGTGCTCCATCCCGCCGCGCAATGCCGTCGCGCCCCGGGCTGGAACTACGCAGCGGACGCTGGCGGCTTGACGCCCCGGGCCGGCATGGCTCTTGCATGGAGGCACTTGTTTTGACGGGGACTGTCCCTCCCGGCCGTGATTCATCCTTCCACACGTCTTTCCTATTACGCCACGCGCGACACCGAACTTCGGTGCCCGGGCGGTGATCGTCGTCCGTGAACGCTGCCGTCCCCGTCCCCGCAAAGCGGCGCGACATCCGCTTTGACGCCCTCCGTGGGCTGCTGCTCATCGTCATGATGGGCGTGCACCTTCCGACGCCCGTGTCGCGCGTCGTCCAGGAGCCCCTTGGCTTCTTCAGCAGCGCCGAGGGCTTCGTCTTTCTCGCCGCCTGCCTGGCCGGCATGATCTACGGGCGGACCTACGACCGGGACGGCTGGAACGGCCTCACGAGAAAGGCCTATCAGCGGACGGGCCGCGTGTACGGCGCCCACCTGGCGTTGCTGCTGCCGATCGCGATGGTCGCGTGGACCCTCGCCGAATGGGTGCCCTCGCTGGCCAACCACTTCCACGACTTTCTTCTGGCGCCCGGCGCCTCGCTCGCCCTGACCCCCCTGCTCCTCAACCAGCCGCCGCTCTTCGACATCCTTCCGCTCTACGTCGTCCTGCTCGCCGCCACACCCGTGATCCTCTGGGGGGCCCGCAAGCTGGGTTGGCTGCAGGTCATCGCGATCTCCGTGGTCATCTGGCTTGCGCCCCAGGAAGGGTACGGCCTGAACACCCTGGTGAATCACCATCCGCTGGACGGACTTCGGCTCGGCTCCTTCGAACTGCTCGCGTGGCAGCTTCTCTGGGTGGGAGGCATGGCGCTGGGCGACACGGTTGGCCGGGGAGAGCTCAGGATTTCCTGGCGCACTCATCGCCTGCTCGTGGCCGCCGCCGCCGCAATCGCCGTATCGGCCCTGCTGGTACGCTACGGCCTGTGGCCCCGCGCGTTCTTCTCGACGAACGTCTACATGTACATGAACAAGTGGACGCTCGGGCCCCTGCGCCTGCTCGACCTTGGGGCGATCGTGGTCCTGCTGCTTGCCTTCAACCCCCGCCCACCTCAGGCGCTGCTCAAGCCGCTCGCGTCGGTGGGACGGAATTCGCTCTTTGTGTTCTGCTTCCACATCCCGGTGGTCATGGTCGCCACGACCTGGATCGAGGGCGCCGAGCTCGGCCAGGCCGCCCGCGCGATCGTGGGGCTGGCCGCCATCGCCTCACTTTTCGTGTGCGCCCAATGGCTCGACCGCAACGCGAAGCGCCGCGAAGCCGCCCTGGCCTCGGACGGACGGACGGCCCTCGACGCACTCGCGCTCAGGCAGCGGATGTGACGGCGCTCAGGTCTCGCGGAGCGCGGCCGCCACCGGCATCCGCGCCGCCCGCACCGCCGGGAAGAGTCCGCCGACAAACCCGATCACCACTGCGAACAGCACCGCCCGCGCCAGCAGGCCGGGAGTGACTGCAAAGGAGAACGCCACCTGGCTGAAGGTCTGCCAGTTGATCGTCGACGCATGGTGCCCGTTGAAGGCCAGGTACGCCACCAGCCCGCCGGCCACCCCGCCCACGAGCGCAAGCACGACGGACTCTGCCAGCACGGAGGCGATCACCGGGCTGCTTCCGAACCCCAGCGCGCGCAGTGTCGCAATCTCGCGCGTCCTCGCCGCCACCGCGCTGTACATCGTGTTCAGGGCGCCAAACAGCGCGCCCAGCGCCATCAACGAGGCAATCGCCACGCCGATGGTCTGGATGAACTCCGTGACGACCGTCGAATGCTCCGCGTAGAAATCCGAGAGCCGCACCGGCGTCACGCTGAGCTGCGGGTTCGTGGTCAGGGCATCCTTGAACTCCTTGAACGACTCCGGGGAAGCGAGACGAACATAGACCGATTGATACGTGTCGCCGCGATGATACGCCGGCTGAAGCACCGCGGCGTCGGTCCATATCTCGGATTCCGACACGTCGCCGCCCGAGCTGAAAATGCCCACCACGTGCCAGTCGTTCTGGCCGATCCGAATGGTTCGTCCCAGGTCCAGGCCGGCGAACTGGCCGGCCGCGGCCGCACCCACGATCACCTCGTTTCGACCTGGCGTGAAGCGGCGGCCGGCGATCATCCGGATGTTGCCGCGCACCGCATAGGCCGCGGGGCTGATCCCGCGCAGCGAGACGTTCGCATCGGTGCCCGTCGAGCGTTTGGGAAGATTGATGATCACGAACAGCTCCGCCGAGGCGAGCGGGCCCGAGGCGTCGCGCGCGATGCCGGGCGCGTCCTCGATCAGTCGCACCTCGTCCCGGCCCAGTCCGCTGGTCATCTCGGAGTCCGACCCTGAGCGAAGCACCACGGCGGTCGAAGGCGACCCCGTGGACACCATCGCCTGGCGGAAACCCGCGGCGATCGACAACACGCCGACCAGGACGATCACGACGCCGGCGATGCCGACCATCGACGAAACCGCGGAGCCCCTGCGTTCGGGAATCGTCCTCAGGTTGAACGAGGCGAGCTCCGCGACCTGCACGATCCAGTTGATGAGTCCGGTCATGGGGAAGGAGGGTCAGGGGTTCACGACATCCGCCGCAGTGCGTCGGCGACGCCCAGTCGCATGGCTCCCCAGGCGGGCCCGGCCGCAGCGAGCACGCCGAGCAGGACCACGAGGCCGAAGCCCGCGGCAATATCCGGGGTGGGAAGATAGAACACGGGCAACAACGCCGGGATCGGGCTGCCTCCCAAGGTGAACAGCCAGACCAGGCCGAGACCGGACACCCCCGCGACCAGCGCGAGCGCCAGCGACTCGGCGAGCACCAGCCCGAACACCATGCCGCTCGGGAAGCCCAGCGCCTTGAGCACGCCGATCTCCTCGGTGCGCTCGCGCACGCTCTGCGCCACCGTGTTGGCGGCGACGAAGAGGATCGTGAGGAACACGGCAGCCTGGATGCTCATCATGATCGCGCCAATGTCCCCCACCTGCTGAGCGAAGGCCTGCGCAAACGCGCCCTCGGGCTCGGTCTTCGTCTCGTACGGCGAATTGGCGAACTCGGCGTCAATCGCGCGCGCCACCTCGGCCGCCTTCGCGGGATCCGTCACCCGGACCGTGTACCAGCCGACCATGCCCTTCCAGAACGAGCGCCCCTCGTCGAAATACGTGTAGTGAAAAAAGAACTGCGAAGTGTCGGTCGACTTCTTCGCGCCGTCGTAGATCCCGTCGATGTGAAACTCCCAGGCACCGCTTCCGTCGGCCCGCCGCCAGATGGGGCTCATGAGCGGCACCGTGTCGCCCACCTTCCAGCCGAAACGCGTCGCGAGGGACCTGCCGATGATGGCGCCCGTGCGGTCCGCGATCCAAGCCCGCTCCTGCGCCTTGGGGAGCACGAATTCCGGATACATCTCGAGGTACTTCTCCGGCTCCACCGGCATGTTCGGGAAGAAGTTCTTCGGATCCTTGTAGATACCCCCGAACCAGGACTGGTGCACCACCGCCGCAACGCCCGGGATCCGCGCAATGCGCGCCTCGTAGCTCACGGGCAGCATCTGGATGATGGATACCTTGTGCCGCGTCACCAGCCTGTCCGCGCCGGCCATGCTCACGCCCGCCGTGAGCGACTGCCGGACCACGCACAGCAGGCCGAACAGCAGGAAGGCGACAAACACCGACAGGCCCGTGAGCGTGGTGCGCAGGGGCTTGCGCCAGAGATTCGCCCAGACCAGCCGCAGGAATTTCATGACGGCATCTCCGAGACCAGCTGGCCCTTGTCGAGATACACCGTCCGCGATGCGCGGTGCGCCGCGTGCGGATCGTGCGTGACCATGATGATCGTCTTGCCCTGCTCGCGATTGAGCGCCTGGAGCAGGCCGAGAATCTCGTCTCCCGACTTGCGGTCCAGGTCGCCCGTCGGCTCGTCGCACAGCAGCAGCGTGGGATCCGTCACGATCGCGCGCGCGATGCCGACGCGCTGCTGTTCGCCGCCCGAGAGCTGGCGCGGGAGGTGGCGGGAGCGGTCGGCCAGGCCGACCACGTGCAGCGCGGTCTCGACGTGCTGACGGCGCTCGGACCGGTCGAGGTGCGTGAGCAGCAGCGGCAGCTCCACGTTGCGCTCGGCGTTCATCACAGGGAGCAGGTTGTAGAACTGGAACACGAACCCGACGTGCCGGGCCCGCCACGCCGCGAGCTGGCGCCCGGAGATCGAGTCGATGCGCTCCCCTCCGATCTCCACCGTGCCCTGCGAGGGACGGTCGAGCCCGCCGATCAGGTTGAGCAGGGTGGACTTTCCCGATCCCGATGGACCCATGAGGGCGAGGAATTCGCCGGGTTGCACGTCGAGATCGAGATTGCGGAGGATGTGAATGTCCTCGGAGCCGCGGTGATAGACTTTGTCCACGCCGCGCACGCGGACCAGGGGGGGCTGGGAATCGCTCATGGCTTGGTGATTGAAACAGGGCTGCCGTCGGAAAGGGCCGCGGGCGGGTCGAGCACGACCGCTTCACCGCCGGTCAGTCCGGCGGTGATGGATACGGTGTCATCGGTCTTCATGCCGACCGCGACCGCGCGGCGTTCGGCATGACCGTCGGCCGCCACGAAGACGACCGGCCGGCCCTCGCGCTCGACGAGCGCCGAGGACGGAATGCGCACCGAACGGCGCGAGGCCGCGCCTGCCGCCGGCACCGCACCCTCGAAGGCGACTTTCACACCCATGTCGGGCAGGATGCGCGGGTCGAGCTTCAGGAACCCCACGCGCACCTTCACGGAGGCCTTCTGCCGGTCGGCGGTCGGGATGATCGCTATGACCTTCGCCGGGATTCGCCAGTCGGGATACGCATCGAGAACGGCGACAACGGGTCGACCGGGCTCGACGCGGTTGATATAGCTCTCGTTCACATCCACCTCGATCTCGAGCGAGTTCATGTCGACGAGCGTGCAGATGCCCGTGCGCGTGAAGCCGCCGGACGACATCGGCGAAATCATCTCGCCGGGCTGGGCGTTCTTTGAAGTGACGATCCCCGCGAAAGGCGCGCGGATGACGGTGTCGTCGAGCTGCTGCTGCCAGACGGCGACCTCGCGTTCGGCGACGCCGATGTTCGCCTGCTGGACGGCGAGCCGGGCGCGCAGGGCGCTGACATTGGCCTGGGCCTGGTCGAGATCGGAGACGGGCACCGCGCCCTGGCCGTCGAGCGTGCGCGTGCGTGCGAGCTCGATTTCGGCGAGATGCAGGTTGGCTGCCGTCTCAGCGGTGCCCTTTCGCGCCGCATCCAGCTGGGCGCGGGCCAGTTGGAGGCCAGCCTCCGTGTTGGAGGCGTCGAGCCGTGCGAGGACCTGGCCCGCATCGACCCGCTGGCCCTCCTCGACGAGCACCTCCTCGACCTTCCCGGTCACCTTGGACGAGACCGTGGCCTCAAGCCGCGCGGTGACGTAGCCCGAGGCATTGAGCAACACCTCAGGGGCGTTGGCATCCACGGCCTGGGCGACCGCGGTCCTCACGTCGACCGGGCGCGGCCGGGTCAGCCACCAGCCGGCTACGCCGGCGAGGAGTAGGAGCACCGCCGAAATTCCGATCGCGAGCCCCCAGGGGAAGGGGCGTCGCTGCGCATGCGGGCGGTTGATTCGCAAACGCTCCAAGGCCTTGGGGTCGGGACTCATGGCTGCGAAAGCACGGACTAACTAACCGAGGTGGCAGGCTTTGCCACGGCAAAACGCGACGTAAGGACAATTTTGTCCGCGGCCTCCGACAACCCAGTCCGGACAGGGCCGCCCCACGGCGATACGCAGCAGACAGTCTGGCGAAATCGAGGACATGGCGCTGATGATCATAACCTTGCCCACTCCCCCACCCCCTATTCCGCCTGTCCCCTTCCGCGCCGGCGGGAAAAGACCTCGATTTGTTCTCGCCGGTCGTTTCTGTACGTTGCTTCAACCTGAGAAACTCAATTAACCGAAGGAAACGAAGGCAACAAAGGCCTGACCACCAAGCGATGAACTGAAACCGCAGCGGCAGGAACCACCACACCACAGGGAACAGATTCGATAGTCTCCATTCCCGAACAGGCGGCTTGCCCTTCGCTCCCTTCGTTAACTTCTGTTCAATTCATTTGCCGAATTTAAGTTCAACCATGCTCATCCTCCACGGCGCGCCCGCACTCTCCGAATTCAGAGTCCAGAAGCTCCTGAAAGACCTCGCCTCCGCCGGCATTCCGGCCACCGGACTGAGCACGGAGTTCGTCCACGTCGCCGAGACGGACGGCGAATTGAGCGCCCCCGAGCAGGACGTGCTCGGCAAGCTCCTGACCTACGGTCCTCACCGCGACGCCCGCACCCACCGCGGGCTGCTGCGCATTGTCGTGCCGCGCCCGGGCACCATTTCGCCGTGGTCCTCGAAGGCCACGGACATCGCCGGCATCTGCGGCCTGACGAAGATCAAACGCATCGAACGCGGCGTCGCCCACTGGATCGAGCTGCCCGGCAGTCTCGATGCGACCCAGCTGCGAGCCCTCGACGCGAAGCTGCACGACCGGATGACCCAGGCCGTCTTCGGCGAATTCGCCGAGCTCGACGTCCTGTTCCATCACGAGAAGCCCCGCACGCTCACCACCGTGCCCGTGCTCGCCCGCGGACGCGACGCCCTGGTCGAGGCCAACCGCAGCCTGGGCCTCGCCCTCGCCGAGGATGAGATCGACTACCTCGTGAAGGCCTTTACCACGCTCGGCCGCGATCCGAACGATATCGAGCTGATGATGTTCGCGCAGGCCAACTCCGAGCACTGCCGGCACAAGATCTTCAACGCCACCTGGGACATCGACGGCATCACGCAGGACCGCTCGCTGTTCCAGATGATCAAGAACACGTACCAGATGCACAGCGAGGGGATCCTGTCCGCCTACAAGGACAACTCCGCGATCCTCGAGGGCTCCCGCGGCCTGCGCTTCTTCGCCGACACCGCGACGGGCGAATACGTGGCGCGCGAGGAGGACATTCACCTGCTGTGCAAGGTGGAGACGCACAACCACCCGACCGCCATCTCGCCCTACCCTGGCGCCTCCACCGGCTCCGGCGGCGAAATCCGCGACGAGGGTGCCACCGGGCGCGGCGGCAAGCCCAAGGCCGGCCTGTGCGGCTTCACGGTATCCAATCTGCGCCTACCGGGCGCGGTCCAGCCCTGGGAAAAGGACTTCGGCAAGCCCGGCCGCATCGTCTCGGCGCTCGACATCATGATCGAGGGGCCGCTCGGAGCCGCGGGCTTCAACAATGAATTCGGCCGTCCCAACATCCTCGGCTACTTCCGCACCTTCGAGGCCGAGGTGCCCGGCGCCAAGGGCCCCGAGCTGCGCGGCTACCACAAGCCCATCATGCTCGCCGGCGGCCTCGGCAACATCCGCGCCGCGCATACGCACAAGGGCACGCTGAAGCCCGGCGACAAGCTCATCGTGCTCGGCGGACCCGCCATGCTCATCGGCCTGGGCGGCGGCGCCGCCAGCTCCATGGCGAGCGGCACCGGCCACGAGGACCTCGATTTCGCCAGCGTCCAGCGCGACAACCCCGAGATGGAACGCCGCTGCCAGGAGGTCATCGACCGCTGCTGGGCCCTCGGCGACGAAAACCCCATCGCGTTCATCCATGACGTCGGCGCGGGCGGCCTGTCCAACGCCCTGCCCGAGCTCGTCAACGACGCGGGCCTCGGCGGCCGCTTCAACCTGCGCGCCATTCCCAACGACGAGCCCGGCATGAGCCCGCTCGAGATCTGGTGCAACGAGTCGCAGGAACGCTACGTGCTCGCCGTGCCCGCCGAGCGCATGGAGGCCTTCGAGGCGCTCTGCCGCCGCGAGCGCTGCCCCTTCGCCGTCGTCGGCGAGGCCACCGCCGACAAGCGCCTCGTGCTCGAGGACCCGCATTTTGCCAACAAGCCCATCGACATGCCGCTCGAGGTGCTGCTCGGCAAGCCGCCGCGCATGCACCGCAAGGCCGCGCACAGCGCCCGGCCCGTCGCGCCGCTCGCCCTGAACGGGCTCAGCGTATCCGAGGCCGCACGACGCGTCCTCGCCCACCCGACCGTCGCCGACAAGGGCTTCCTCATCACCATCGGCGACCGCACCGTCACCGGCCTCATCAGCCGCGACCAGATGGTCGGCCCCTGGCAGGTGCCCGTCGCCGACTGCGCCGTCACCGCCGCCTCCTTCGAGGGCTACGCCGGCGAGGCCATGGCCGTCGGCGAACGCAGCCCCGTCGCCGTCAACAACCCCGCAGCCTCCGCGCGCCTCGCCGTCGCCGAGTCGCTCACCAACCTCGCCGCCGCCCAGGTCGGCGACCTCGGCCGCGTCAACCTCTCCGCCAACTGGATGGCCGCCCCCGCCGTCGAGGGCGACGGCGCCGCGCTGTTCGACGCCGTACGCGCCGTCGGCATGGAGCTCTGCCCGGCGCTCGGGATCACCGTGCCCACCGGCAAGGACTCCATGAGCATGAGCACGGTCTGGCAGGACGCCTCCGGACAGAAGCGCATGACCGCCCCGGTCTCGCTCATCATCTCCACCTTCGCCCGCTGCACGGACATCCGCCTGACGCTCACGCCTCAGCTTCGTCCGGCCGACGGCAGCGCGCTGATCCTCATCGATCTCGGCCGCGGCCGGGACCGCCTCGGCGGCTCGATCCTCGCCCAGGTCGTCTCGCAGATTGGCGAGGCCACGCCCGACGTCGACAGCACCGCCGACCTCAAGGCCTTCTGGAACGTCATCCAGTCGCTCGGCTCCCGGCGCAAGCTGCTCGCGTATCACGATCGCTCCGACGGCGGTCTGTTCGCAGCCGCGGTGGAGATGGCCTTCGCGGGCAACCTCGGCGTCGACCTCGACCTGCCCGCCGGACGCGACGCCTTTGCCGCCCTGTTCAACGAGGAGCTCGGCGCCCTCGTGCAGGTCGCCGAATCCGACCTCGATTTCGTGCTCGCCGCCCTGCGCGCCGCCGGCCTCGGCGACTGCTCGCAGCGCGTCGGCACCCTCAACGCGGACCGCCGCCTGCGCGTCAGCCAGGGCGGCGCCTCGCTGCTCGACGAGGATCTCTTCGCACTGCGCGCCATCTGGTCCGACACCAGCCGGCGCATTGCCGCGCTCCGCGACAACCCCGCCAGCGCCGAGTCCGAGTACCGGCTCAAGACCGACCGCGACAACCCGGGCATCACGCCAAAGATCGGCTTCGACATCCAGGTTGGCCGCGACCTCTCCGGCCGACCGCCAATGGCAATCCTCCGCGAGCAGGGCGTGAACGGTGAGGTCGAGATGGCCGCCGCCTTCACCCGCGCGGGTTTCCGATGCGTGGATGTCCACATGACCGACGTGCTCTCCGGCCGCGTGAAGCTCTCCGATTTCCGCGGCCTCGCGGCCTGCGGCGGCTTCAGCTACGGCGACGTGCTCGGCGCCGGCGAGGGCTGGGCCAAGAGCATCCTCTTCAACGAGCGCGCCCGCGCCGAGTTCAAGGCCTTCTTCGAGCGCGCCGACACCTTCGCCCTGGGCGTGTGCAACGGCTGCCAGATGATGAGCAACCTGCACTCGATCATCCCCGGCGCCGAGGCCTGGCCGCACTTCGTGCAGAACGCCTCCGAGCGCTTCGAGGCCCGCTTCACCTCGGTGAAGATCGAGAAGAGCCCGAGCATCGTCTTCAGGGGCATGGAGGGCTCAGTGATCCCGATTGCCGTCGCGCATGGCGAGGGCCGCGCGGAGTTTCCGAGCGCCGAGGCCGCGCGAGCGTTTTCCGAGTCGGGGCTCGTCTCCGCACGCTTCGTCGACAACCACCACGCGACCACCGAGCGTTATCCGCTCAACCCGAACGGCTCGCCCTTCGGAATGACCGCCCTCTGCAACCGCGACGGCCGCGTCACGATCCTCATGCCGCACCCCGAGCGAGTCTTCCGCACCGCACAGATGAGCTGGCATCCCGACGACTGGACCGAGGACTCCCCCTGGATGCGCCTCTTCCGCAACGCCCGCCTCTGGGTGGGCTGAGCGGAGGGCGACGTCCCTTCAACTCCGTATCAACCCGGTCGGCACACGCCGATTCGGGCACCTACATCCGTTCCGGCCGGACGCGAACGTCCGCCATAGATATCCGACATCAGCATGAGCCACGACCACGACAATGAGGGCTGCTCGTGCCATGGGTCCTGCGGGCATGGCGACCACGACCATGGGCACGAGGAGAATGGCTGCGGCTGCGATCACGGAAGCAACCCCTGGGAGACGCGCAGTCTCGTGGTCTCGGGAGGCCTGGTCGCCCTCGGTCTCGCGGGCCGGTGGACGGGGCTCCTTTCAAGCCACGCCAATATCGCCGTCTGCGCCGCGGCCATGCTCGCCGGGGGCTGGTTCCTCCTTCCGAAGGCCTGGAACTCCCTTCGCCGGCTGCGCCCCGACATCAACCTGCTCATGGTACTCGCCGTGGTCGGCGCCGCCACCATCGGCGACTGGGCCGAGGGCGCCTCCGTCATCTTCCTGTTCGGTGTCGCCGAATGGCTCGAGGGCTGGGCGGACCGACGTTCGCACCGCGCCATCGAAGCCCTGCTCGACCTCTCGCCCCGCGTCGCCCTGGTCCACCGCGACGGGAATTTCCGTGAAGTGCCAGCGGAGGAGGTCCGCGTCGGCGAACGCATCACCGTGAAATCCGGCACAGGCATTCCGCTCGATGGCGTCGTCAGCTCCGGTTTTTCGACCGTGAACCAGGCCCCGATCACAGGAGAGTCGCGGCCCGTGGAAAAACGGCCCGGCGACGCGGTCTTCGCCGGCACGCTCAACCACGACGGCTCGCTCGAAGTCACCGTCACGCGCGCCTCCGGCGACACCACCCTCGCCCGCATCGTGCGCCTGGTCGAGGAGGTGCAGGAGCGCCCCGCGCCGTCGCAGCGTTTCGTCGATCGTTTCGCCCGCGTCTACACGCCCACCGTCACCGTCCTCGCCCTGCTCGTGTACCTCGTACCGCCGCTGCTGTTCGGTGGAAACTGGACCGAGTGGCTGTACCGCGCCTGCGTGCTGCTGATCATCGCCTGCCCCTGCGCCCTGGTGATTTCCACGCCCGTCAGCATCGTCGCGGGCCTCACGGCGCTGGCGCGACACGGTGTGCTCGTGAAGGGCGGCAAACACCTCGAGGCGCTCGGCCGGCTCCAGGCCGTGGCCTTCGACAAGACGGGGACCATCACCAAAGGCGCGCCCAGCGTCACCGACGTCATCCCACTCGGCACGCACAGCGTGAAAGCCATCCTGGGGCTCGCCGCATCGGTCGACGACCACTCACCCCACCCGGTGGCGAAGGCCGTCGTGGCTCACGCTCGGTCCTCGGGAGTGGAGTTCGAGCGTTCGTCCCACTACCAGAATCTCGCGGGCCGCGGCGCCGTCGCGCGCATCGACGGGCATGACTTCTTCGTCGGAAACCACCGCCTCGCCCACGAACTAGGCCTCTGCTCCGAGGCGCTCGAGCGGCGCATCTCGGCGATCGAGCGCGAGGGCCGCTCGGTCGTGGTCGTCGGCCACCGGCCGCACGAGGCCTGCGCGGGCGAGTTGCTTGGGCTGATCGCGATCGGCGATGCCGTGCGCGCCGAAGCCGCCGAGGCCATCGCCGGCCTGCGCCGCGCGGGCATACGCCACCTGGTGATGCTGAGCGGCGACAACCAGCACACGGTCGACGCCGTGGCGGCGCGCGTGGGCATCGACTCGGCGCACGGCGACCTCCTGCCCGAACGGAAGCTCGAGGCCGTCCGGCGCCTGTGCGACCAGCACGGCTTCGTGGCCATGGTCGGCGACGGTGTGAACGACGCTCCAGCCCTCGCGACAGCAACGGTCGGCGTGGCCATGGGCGCGGGCGGCACCGACGCCGCGATCGAGACTGCGGACGTGACCCTGATGAAGGACAATCTGCTGAAGCTCATCGACGCGGTCCGCCTCGGCCGGCGCACCCTCGGCATCATCCGCTTCAACATCGGCTTCGCGCTGGGCCTCAAGCTCCTCTTCCTCGCTCTGGCCGTCACCGGCCACGCCACCCTTTGGATGGCAATCCTGGCGGACACCGGCGCAACGCTCCTCGTGACCGCCAACGCCCTGCGACTCGCCCGGGATTGACTTCCGCGCCGCCCCATCCACCGCGCTCGCGGCCCCTCATGAGCATGGTCGGGCCGCGGCAGAGACGCCGCGGCCCGCAGTTTCATCGCCGGACGGTCCGCGCCGCGCGAACCCGCCCAGGTTGTTCAGGAATGACTCAGTCCGAGTCCGTATCCATGTCCACGGGACGCAGCGCGCCTAGCAGGCCGTGCGTTCCGCCGGACGGACCCGCGGTGAAGTACAGCGTGGCGCCGTCGCCCTGGATCGCCGCCTTCGAGCTGTCGTCATTGCGACCCCACTCGTGATGGTCGTCGCCCCTGCCGTGATCGTCGCCCCTGCCCCAGCCGTGGTCGTCCGATCCGACGTTGATCGACCACAGGCCGTCGATCGCGAGGTCCGAGCCGTCAGCCTTGGTCAGGTGGCCGAGCAGCGTTCCGGTCTTCAGGTCGTATGCGTTCACCAGACCGTCGCCGTGATTGCCCACAAGCAACGCGTGGCTGTAGGTGCCGAAGTCCCCACGGGACACGGTCAGGCCCCACGGCGCATTCAGCGCGCCGGTGGCGACGAACTGCTTAACAAGGGTGCCGTCGGGATTGAAGATGTCGACGTACCCGTTGCCCGCTCCCGCGACCGCCGTCTTCATGTCGGCCGATTGCTTCGCGAACGTGACGTACAGTTTGCCGCGGATCGTGCGGATGCCGTAGGGCGCGAAGCCCGCAGGCAGTGTCTTGTCGGTGAAGGTCGTGACCGGCTTGAAGCTCGCGTCAAACACCTCCACGACGCCCGCATGGAAGTTTGCCGCGTAAAGCTGCGGCACCTTCCGCAGGTCCCGGTCGGAGTCGCCATCGTCGTCGGCGGGCGGCGGCGGCGTGCTGGCCGGCGCCGGCACCCACGCGATCGCGAGTCCGGTGTAGATCGCCCCCGAGGCTGAGTTGTCGACCACCGTCATCGGCGTCCCCGAATTCACGCGATCGCTCCAACCCACGATGGTTCCGGAGCCCGTCGCGACGAGCACCGTCGCGGGCTTCGTGGTCGTGCCGCTCGTGAGGTCGAACGACCAGCTGCCATTCATGATCGCGGCGGTCGGCGTGCCCGCCCCCGTGCCGGTTCCGGGCGCGGGGATCTTGATCGTCGTCGTCGATGCGACGCCAAGCGGCGAATACATCGTGATCAGACCGGTCCCGTTGTCCGCGACCCAGAGGGAACCCGGACCTCGCAAGAGGCCCCAGGGATTCACGAGGTTCGCGTCGACGTGCGCGGCGGTCGTTCCCGTCGCGTCCGCGACGAGGTCCGTCTCCACGTAGTGCGTGTTTGCCGGGGCGGCAAACGCCCGGAACGTCGGGGCCACCGACGCGACGATGCCGGCGAGCAGCAGACTGACTGAGTGCTGGGTTACTGGTTTCATGACGTATCTGTTTTCTCCGTGTGTCTGTTGTTGTGGTGTGTGCGCCAGTTTGCGGGCCGGGTTGACAGACATGGGTTCCCGGAGGTTTCAAAATCCGCGCAGCTTCCCGGCCGGCACGCACGACCGCCACCGACTCGATCGCGGCCGTTTCCACGCTGACCCGGCCCGTCCGCGCTTTTGGAAATCGCTTTGCCTCCGCACCATCAGCCGCCGCGCTCACGACCTCCGGCCCGCACCGACGCCGGCGATTTTCGTCTTCCGGCCCCGATGGGTAGAAGATTATCGAATACAAACGGCCCGAAAAAACAGGGGGAACACCCCAGATCTTTTCCGCTCTGGTGTGGAAACACGGCGCGGCCCGGTCTGCGCGCGCAGGTTGACTCCCGGAAAAGTCTGGCGAAGGTGCCCGCACCACCTGCCTTCCGAAAGTGTTCGGAGTGCCCCATCGACCCATGAAAGCCACCCGCTCCGGCCCCTCCCGGTCCTCCATGTTCGCAGCCTGCGCCGCCCTCCTCCTGGCAGGCTGCGCGTCCGTCCCCAACGTCGACGTCAGCCGCGCCGACGCCGCGCGAATTCATCGCATTACGATCCTCGGCGTCCATGAACCCGCAAATATCTGGGTGACGGACATGGGCGGCGCGGCGGGTGCCTTCGGCCTGGTCGGGGGGCTCGTGCAGGCGAAAATCGATTCCGACCACCGGAAGGTCTTAGCGCAGGCGATCGAAGAGGCCCGGCCATCCCTTTCCCAGGAGCTGGTTTCCACCGCACTCGCTGCACTGAAGGCCGACGGTTTCAAGGCGACCTACGCCCCCACCCTCGCCCCCAGGCCCTCCGCCGACCGCAAGAGCGACGACTACTCCGGGCTGCACGTGGACTCGGACGCGATGCTCAGCCTGTGGTACAAGGTGGTCGGCTACATCTCGCCACCCAGCTCGACCCATTACGAACCGACCGTGCTTCTCGGGGTGCGGCTGGTGGACGCGAAGACCCGGCAGGTGATCTTCGAGAAAACGTACGCCGTCGGCTATGCCTGGAAGATCAGGAATGTAGTCCAGATCCCGGCGGACAGCCGTTACCTGTACAAGAACTTCGACGACCTCATCGCCCACTCGGCAGATGCGGTGACGGCCCTGAAGCTCGGCGAGGACGAAGCGGTGAAGCGCGCGGCCTGGGACTTCCGAAGCTAACCGGCAGCCCAATCCAGATTCGAAGCGGTCAGGCGGGCACCCTCCGGAATCCGGATGCCGAATACATCGCCGAGCAGCGCGACCAGTTCGTCATGCGAGCCGACCTGCGTCGTCTCGAGCACCTCCGCGCCGCGGCGCCGGGTGAACTCGCGATTCGTGAGGTTGAGCCGCGTGCCCGCCGGGCCGGCCAGGTTCACCATGAGATTCTGCCGGAAACGCGAATCGGGGTGCGCGCTCGTCCACCAGTTGGCAAGCTCACGGTCGACAGGAGGCATCTCCTCGCCGGTGAACTCGTAGCCGTCCATCCACCCGTCGCCCGACCGGACCTGGTGAAACCAGCGACCGCCCTCACGCACGAGGCGCCGCGTTTCATGTCGGGTCTCCTGCTCGATGGCCTCGCGAAACCGGATTGAGGAACTCAGAGACAGGCCGCCGAAGCCCACGTCGGCGATCCACTCCTCGCCTTCGAGCTCCACCTTGAGAAACAGGTGCGTGCGGGGCGGAACGACCTCGCGAGGCACGTAAAGCCGGACCCTGCCCGACAGCGGGGTGGCCCGGAAACCGAGCGTCCGAAGCACGGCTAGGAAAAAGCTGTTCTGCTCGAAGCAGTAGCCGCCGCGGCGCGCACCCACCAACTTCGCCTCGACGGCCTCGGGCGCCAGGCTCACGCCCCGCCCCAGAAGGACGTCGACGTTCTCGAACGGGATCGCCCGCGTGTGCCGGGCCATGAGCTCATCGAGCACGGCGCGGGTCGGCGTGCGCGGACCTGCATAGCCGATGCGGGCGAAATAGGCGTCGAGATCGGGCGTGTGCGGCGGACGGTCGGCGGGCATGCCTCACACCAACGGCCCATCCGACCGCCGGGTCAAATGAACCGCGACGGAGGGGTTGAACCACAGAGGCACGGAGAGCACGGAGAAGACCGGAGGTCAGAGGTCGGAGGTCGGAGGTCGGAGGTCAGGAGCCAGAAGTCCGTCTTCTCTGCGCCTCTGAGTCTCCGCGTGAGCTTGGATCGGAGTCTTCGGTTGGTAGGTCGGAGGTCGGAAGTCAGAGGGCAGTGGTCGGAGTGCGCGGGGTTGAGCCTCCCAATTTCAAAGTTTCAGAGTTTCAGAATCTCAGAATTTCGAGGTCTTCTCCGTGTCCTCTGTGGCTCTGTGGTTCAAAATGGGTGTTAGCGAAGACGCGATCGTCGGTGGCATTTGGATAAAATGAAGGCCCGGGGTGGTTGCGCCCCGGGCCTTCGCCCCTGAAGATCTGCGAAACCCGCGCAGATCAGAAATTCCAGTGCAGTCCGGCCTGGAGCCGGCGGCCGTTCTTGTACTCGGCCTGGAACATGTTGGCCGGAACCTTCGCGTAGATGTAGTAGGTCTCGTCGAGCAGGTTCTCGCACGCGACCGTCAGCGACAGGTGCTTCGTGATCGCATACGAGGCGTTCGCGTCGAGCTCCGTGTAGGCACGGGTGTAGACGTTGTTGCCGCGGTCCACGTTCGTGAAGTAGTCGGAGCGCCACGCATACGTCAGGCGGAACAGGAACTTTCCGTGCTGGATGTACGGGCTGAAGTTGATCTGGTTCTTCGAGGCGTACGGAAGCTCGGCGCCGTTCTCGCCGCTCGCGTCGACGTAGGTGTAGTTCGCCGTCACGCCGAGCCCGTAGGGGAAGGTGTGCTGGTAGTACACCGAGAAGCCCTGCGACTTCGCGTGGCCCGCGTTCTCCGGGCGTGAGATCAGGTACGGGGTCACCTTGCCGAGGTTCTGGTTGAAGTAACTCTCCGTGCCGTTCGACTTCAGGATGTAGTTCGAGATGTCCTTGTAGAAGAAGCTGACCGCGAGGGCCGAGTCCTTCGAGAAGTACCATTCGCCCGACAGGTCGAAGTTGGTGGACTTGTACGGATCGAGCTTCGGGTTGCCGCCGACGCCAGTGCGGATGCTGTCATAGAGCATGACCGAACTGGAGAGGTCGGCGTAGTTCGGGCGGGCGATCACCTCGGCCGCCGCGGCGCGCACGATGAAGTCGTGATTCACCGAATACGCGAGGTTCAGCGACGGCAGGAAGTTGTCGTAGGTCTTCTTCATCGCGATCGGCGTCGTGGTGGAGCCGCTCACCGCCCAGCCCTTGCTGGTGGTCGTCGTCTGGACCCAGCGAAGCCCGACGTTGCCGCTGAGCTTGCCCTGCTGGAAGTCGGCCTGGCCGTAGCCGGCCTTCGTGGTCTCGTCGACCTCGAAGCTCTGGGTCGGCTGGAAGCCCTCGCCCGCGGCGAGCGCCTGCTGCATGTTCATCGACGAACCGGCCTGGTACGGCGACGCGTACACCGCCTTGTACAGCGCGGTCGGGTCGATCATCACGTGGCTGCTCATGTCCGTGGTGATGTTCGGCAGCCCGCTGAGGTAGTTCGACGGCGTGAGGCTCGGGTTGAACGACGCGAGCGTCGTCGAGGGCAGCGTGACCAGCGAAATGTTGTACCAGTTCTGCGAGGTGATGTGGTCCGTGTAGCGGACGCCCGCGCGGACCTTCGTGATGACGCTGTTGCGCGGCGAGTAGGTCGCGTCGAGCTGCGCGTAGGATTCCTGGTCCTTCTCGGGATCCGAGGCGACGTTGCCGTTCCACCAGGGCCCGCCCACGGTCCAGGCGGTGGGATCGGTGTTCACGCCCGACTTGCCCCAGGTGAAGCCCGGGTTGCTGACGCCGCCGGTGTACGTGTAGGAGGTCGTGCCGACACCGGCGCCCGGTGCGCCGAGCAGGGGCTCGATGTAGTACTGCGCCTGGGTGCCGCCCGTGGCCTGCGTGTATCCGGCGTGCTCGGACACGGAGATCGCGTCATTGTGGAAGGTCAGCTTCTGGTCGTAGGCATCGGTCTTCACCGCGGCGACGCGGTAGAACAGGTCCATGACGCCGATGTTCTGGCTGATGCTCGCCGAATCCACGATGTTGTTGACGATCGAGCCGTTCTGGATGACCGCTCCGCGCCACCAACCGGGGAAGCCGTAGTACGAGGTATTGAAGTTGTTGTCGTTGACCTTCGAGTGCAGGACGTTCGCCTCGAAATCGAGGTACTCGGAGGGACGCGCGTCGATGACGATGTTTCCACCCGTGCGCTCGCGCACCTGCTGGAAGAGCGCGGCGTTGATCGCGTTGGGCAGGAGCGCCGTGGGGTTGGTGAGGTTCACCGAACCGGCGGGCGCTGCGGGATCGATGCCCGTCGCCGGGGAGGCCGCGCCGGCGGACACCGTGCCGAGCGCCTCCACACCGTCGCGGCGCAGGTGCTCCCGCGAAGACTGGATGCCGACCATGATGCCGAAGGTCTTGTCCTTGTTATGCACGCTCGCGACCTGGCTGAAGCTGTAGTCGTTGTGCTTGTCGCGGTCGTTGTACATGTCGCCCGCCGAGCCCGAGAACGCATACTGCCTCGTGTCGAGCGGATTGCGGGTATGCAGCATGATCGTTCCGCCAATGCTGCCCTCGGGCAGCCAGGCCTCGGAGCTCTTGTAGACCTCGGCCTGCCCGATCACCTCGGGAGCGAGCAGCGTATAGTTGAACTGACGGCTCGGCGCATCGAGGATGAACCAGTCGCCCGAAGCGACGTCCTCGCCGTTGAGCAGCGTGCGGTTGAGGTTCGGGTCGGTGCCCAGGATGCTCACTCGCTCGCCCTGGCCGAAGAGCCGGTCGACCGTGACGCCGGGCACATGGGAGAGCGACTCGGCGACGTTGGTGTCGGGAAACTTGCCGACATCCTCGGCCGTGATCACGTCGACGATCGCATTCGCGTTGCGCTTCGTGTCGAGCGAGAGCGCAAGACTTCGCTGGTATCCGGTGACCACGTACGTATCCATCCGGATCGTCTGATCCGAGGAGTCGGACGAGGCCTCGGCCGGCGCCTGGGCGTCGGCCTTCTTCGTCGCCGCGTCGGAGGACTGGGCGAACACGGGCGCTGCGGCGAGCAGCGCGGCCAGGGAGAGCAGGGGGAGAACGCGACGTCCGTCCGGGGGGAGAGGCGCGCGGCTATGGGCAGCTTGGCTAGTCATAGTAGGGATGCGTTTGTGGGGGGCCGGCGGACGACGCGCGTCCGCCGGATGCTGAGCAGGCTCGTTCGCCAGGCTCACGTGGGGACACCGCAGCGGCCCCGGACCTCTCTCAGGATCCGGCGCTCACCGCACAGGGGCCCCATGGCTCCCGCGTCGGCGGCGCACGTTTCTCGAAGTGGGATGAAGCTCGGGAACGGCACGTGAAATCCGGCGAAAAGTTGAACGATGCGGAATATAGCGCTCGCCGCTGCGTTAAAAAATGGCATAAACGCCGATGTTTTTAACGAAAATGCCAGTCCGCGCCCCACTCACCGACCAATCCCTCGAAAAACTGACGGGCATCCTCCCCTCGCCGCTGCGCCCGCTCCGGGGAAAACACTCCTTTCCCCAGTCGATCCCCGACAACATCGTCTGCTTCTGCCGCCGCTCGGCCACCGACCTCAACCGCCCGCAGCGCGGGCGCGCGCTGCACCACCGGTTCGTGCTCATCATCGCGCTGCAAACCGCCGTCACCGTCTGCGTCGACGACCGCGCGATCCGGCTGCACGCGGGCGAGGGGTTGCTCGTGATGCCGTTCCAGTTTCACGACTACATCGACCCCGAGCATGAGAAGCTGCTTTGGCTGTTCATGACCTTCGAGGTCGCCGACGACGCCGAGCTCCAGCCGCTTCGCTATCGGCCCTTCGCGCTCTCCCCCGCGATCCGCCAGCTCTCCGCAGATCTCCTGCGTGCCTACCTCACGCCGGGCGACGAGGACCTTGTCGTGATGACCTTCGCCCTCCTGCTCGCGCGCATCCGCAAGGCCGAGCCGATTCGCCGCCGCCACATAGACCCACCCTCCGCGCCGGGCCTGATCATGCAGATCAACCAGATCGCGCAGCGCAAAGGGGAGACGGCCAGCGTCAAGGAGATCGCGCGCGCCCTGGGCATAAGCTCCAGCCATCTGCGCGCACGCTTCAAGGCCTCGTGCGGCGTCAGCCTGGGCCGTCACCTGCGGCGGCTGCGCCTCGAGAAGGCCTGCGGACTGCTCCGCCTCAGCTCGAACCGCGTCACCGAGATCGCGGAGCTGTGTGGCTTCAACTCGATCTTCAGTTTCAGCCGCGCCTTCCACATGGCCTACGGGATCGCCCCGATGGCGTACCGGAAGGGCGACAAGCCGCTCCGACCCGGGAAGTGATCCCGCAGTTCAGGCGAATGCCGTGACCCTCCGCGCCACGTCCGCGCGAAGGCGGTCGATGTGCGCCAGCGCAAAATCCGCGACCGACAGGGACGGATCCGCGACGAGCGGCGTCAGGTCCATCGCCCAGGTGATGCCCGTCATCCGGTCCGTCGCATGCGAGGTATGGAAGGTGGCATGCGCCGCACGCCGACCGAGCGCCGCCAGGTCGTAGCGCTTGCCGCCAGTCACCTGCGAGTCGAAAACCTTAAGCACCTCCGGCGCGAGCGCCTCGTGGCGTCCGGAATCCAGCGCGACCTTGTCGGAATCGACCAGCCAGTCGAGATCGCGCCACACCTCGCAGCCCAGCACCCGCCGCGGACGCCGGTCCTCCGGCAGCGCGCGAATCGCCTCGATGCACCGGAGCATGACCGCCACGTGCGTGTCGTGCTTGTCCGCGGGATTGTGCAGGAAAACCACCTCGGGCGTGCAGCCCGCGAAAATACCCCGCAGGTCCGCCGCGACCTCCGGGCTCCCCGGCTTCTTCACCTCAGAGCTGGGATGCGCCAGCTGGATCTGGATTGCGTACGACCCCATCCGGGCCGCCGTACGCTGCTCTTCGCGGCGAACCGCCTGCATCTGCTCGTCGGTCATCGACGCATAGGGGCCCGTACGCGGCGAACCCGCGCCGTTGGTCACCACCACGCCGCCGAAGCCACGCGTCGCAGGAGCGTCGAGACAGTCGCAGATGCCGGCATAGGCCATGATCTCGATGTCGTCCTGATGCGCCGCCACGCAAAGGTGCGTGACGCGCCGCAGGGCCTCGGCAGGTGTGAAGCCCGGTGCGGGAACGTAGATGTCCGCCTTGGGATGGGAGAATTTCATGATGAAAGGGTCGGCCGAGGTTACGGGTGGCCGGCTAGCGCGGGCAGGCTCGCCGCGGCGATCGCCTGGCCGTGACGCTTGTCGGTCTCGTCGGGCATGCCGAGCCGGATGCGCTCCGCGAGCGCGGGAAACTCCTCGCGCAGCACGGCCCGCGCCCGGTCGAGGATCACCCCGCCGCCGCTCCCGCTCGTGACGCGGCCCAGCACCAGCACGTGGTCGATCTCGTAGAAATCCGCGTAATGCGCGATCGCATACCCGAAATATGCACCCACGGTCTCGTAGATTGCCCGGGCCCGCGGGTCGCCCTCCTGCATCGACTCCTGCACCCGCAGCAGCCGCTCGGGCGGAGTGAGCGCCTCGTGAAAACGGAATCCCGCCCGCTCGGACAGGCGCGACACCGCCTGCTGGGAAAAATACTGCACGCCGCAGCCGGCGTCACCCGACCACTCGTCGCGTGGCGCGTCCGCCCGGTAGTCCACCGGGGAGAATGCCAGCTCGTTGAGCCAGTTTGTGATCGAGCCTGTCGGCGTGACGTAGCCCCCGGCCATGCTCGTGCCCATCGAGATGCCGAGCACGGAGTTGGCGCGCAGCGACATCGAGCCGGCGAGCGCGGTGACTTCGCCGTCGTTGGCCACCTCGAAGGGCACGCCGCCCCAGCGCTCGCGCAGCGTGAAGAACATCCGCCGGATGTGCTTCTGGAACGCGTCCGGGGGCACGCCACGGAACAGCGAGGCGACCCGCACCTCGTTGTTGACGTAAACCCCCGCCGCACTGCCTCCGATGGCGTCGAGGCGCGGCAGTTTCGACGCGGCCCGCGCAATGGAATCGTGGATACCCGCGATGTGGTAGGCCGGATCCTTCTCGAAGTAGGGATTCCACGGGATCTCCTCCGAATACACGACCTTCCCGTTGATGACCGCGGCGGCCTTGCGATCGCTGCCTCCGATGTCGAACCCCACCCGGCAGCCCTCGAGATGCCTGCCCACCGCCAGTCCGTCCGACTGCCGCACACCCGACTCGTCGCGGGCGGCCTCGACCGCGAAGCGGGCGCCGTAGACGCGTTCGCCCATGAATTCGAAGTCGAAGGCGCGCGGGCCCGAGGGGCTGTATTCCTCCGCCAGCGCCTCGGCCACCTCGGGCGCGCCCACCACCCTCACAGTCGACCCGCCGCGCTGCCAAAGCAGGGATTTCACGAGCCGCTCCGCGTAGCGCAGCGTGAGCGCGGCCTGCGGGTGATCCGCGGACAACAGCCGCGTGCGGTGCACGGTGCCCAGCCCGTCCGGACGGACCAGGACAAGGGATACCGCCCTTGCCCCCCGGTCGCGGGCGACGAGAGCCTCGTAGGCGCGGTTCCAGAGCACGGCAGGGACGAATTCGGGATCGAGAGGGGGACGAACGCGGGGGACGACGGGGAGCATGTGGGGAAAGGGTTATGCGATCGTTGCGGAGCCCTGCAATCCCAGCGGCATTTCGGGTGCCCGATGGACGCTGGGAGGCGCTGGCGCGCGGACGGAAATCACAGCGGAGTCAGTTGCAGGAAGGCCTCCGGGGAGTAGCGCTTGAATGCCTCGATGGCTTCGTATTCGGCCAGGCCGATCGCGTTGTAGCGCTCCGCAAGCCGGCGGCTGCGGTCCTCGGTTCGCTGCCAGAACTCCCGGCGATCGTCTCCGAGGAACAGGGCCTGGTCCTTCTGCGTTTCGTGGCGGAAGATCGCCCGGCGGCGACGCAGCACCTCCTGGGGGCTGAGCGGCACGGCCATGTCGATCTCGTCGGCCGCCCATTCCGCCCAGGCTCCGCGGTAAAGCCAGAGTTCAGTCTCTCCAACCCAGGGCTGGCCCGCGCTCGCCTTCAACGCCTCCGCAAGCGCCCGCAGGCACAGGCGGTGCGTGCCGTGCGGATCGTCGAGATCGCCCGCCGCGAAGATCAGGTGGGGCTGGATTTCCTCGAGCAACCGCACCATGCGGGCGATGTCCTCCGCACCGAGCTGACGGCGCCTCGGGAGCGCGCTGCGGTAGAAGGGCAGATCCAGGAAGTGGAGACGACCGGCAGGCACGCCGCATTCGCGGGCCGCGGCGAGCGCCTCGTGCCGCCGAATCAGCCCCTTCCAGCGCTCCTGGTCCGCCGAGGCCGCAAGCACCCCCGTCGACGAGAAGGACGCAAGCGCCTCGTCGATGCGCCGGGCCGCCTCGGGCGTGGAAAACCCCGCGTCCCGGGCGAACAGCAGCGCCCGCCACAGCGACTCGTCGGACACCGCGTTGGATCCGGATACCTGATACGCCACGTGAACCTCGTGCCCGTGCTCGACGAGCCTGCACAGCGTCCCGCCCATCGAGATCACGTCGTCATCCGGGTGCGGCGAAAGCACGAGCACACGTTTCGGGAACACGCCCGCGGACGACGCGCGCAGCGGCCGCACGGGCGCATCGCCCGGTTTCGTGCGCGCCGGATCCCGGCCGCCCGGCCAGCCCGTGATCGTGTGCTGCATCTGGTAGAATCCGGCGAGGTTCGCCTCATAGGCGGAGCCATACACCCGCAGGAGATCCTGCAGTCCCGCCTCGTTGTAGTCGTCGTCCGTGAGCTTGAGGATCGCCTTCCCCGTCTTGTTCGAAAGCCAGAGGATCGCGCGCCGGGTCATGCGCTCGTCCCATTCGAGTCCCTGGTCGTCCAGCGGGCCGAGCAGCCATGGCGTGCGATAACGCGTGAGGGCCCCCGCCGCGTTGGCGTCCAGTACGAACCGGCAGGCGTCGTGCTCCTGCAGGAACGAGGCGGGCAGCTGGGCCGTGACCGCTCCCTCCACAGCCTGCCGCACAACCTCGGCCTTGTGTTCGCCCCAGGCCATCAGCACCACCCGCCGGGCCTCTAGTATCGTGCGCACGCCCATCGTCACGGCATAACTCGGCGTGTGCTCCTCGCCGCCGAAATCGCCCGCCGCATCGCGGCGCGTGAGGGCATCGAGCGCCACCAGGCGCGTGCGGGAGCGCCGCGCGCTCCCCGGCTCGTTGAAGCCGATGTGCCCCGTGCGGCCGATGCCAAGAATCTGAAAGTCGATCCCGCCTGCCGCATGGATCGCCTCCTCGTAGGCCCGCGCCATCGCGTCGATCTCATGCGAGGGACGCGTGCCGTCCGGAATGTGCGTGGCGTCCTCCGGGATGTCCACGTGTTCAAACAGGTGGACCCGCATGAACTGGTTGTAGCTCTGCGGATGATCCGCCGACAGGCCGCAGTACTCGTCCAGGTTGAAGGTGACGACGTTGCGGAAGCTCAGGCCCTCCTCGCGATGCAGGCGGATGAGCTCCGCATAGAGACTGAGCGGCGTTGATCCCGTCGCCAGGCCCAGCACCGCCCGCCTGCTCTGCGCCTGCCGCTCGCGGATCAGGGCCGCGATCTCCGCGGCGACCGCCCGCGACGCCTCGACGCTGTCGCGAAAAACGGTGAGCGGCACGTGCTCGAAGCGCGAGGGAGTGAGGGGTTCGGTCGCGGTCATGGTCGGCGCAGGTTGGAGGTCTTTTGGTTCCGCAGGCAGTATAGGGCATCTGCCGCGTTAAAAAATGGCATATTCGACGATGTTTTTAACATCTTTGACAGCATCCGGTCAATCGACGGCTCCACCCGCCCTTCACAGACGGGCCAGCGCGAGTTCGACCGCGAGCGCGACGAAGACGAGCGCTGCGCCCCGGTTGATCAGGCGCTGGGCCCTCGCGGACCGTGCGAAGGCCGCGCCCAACCGTCCCGCCAGCGCGGCGATGCTGCCGAACACCAGCACGGTTGCGACGATGAATACTGCGCCCAGAACCCCGATCTGCAGCCACAGCGGCCCGCGCGCCGGGTCGGCAAACTGCGGGAGGAACGCGAGGAAGAACAAGGTCACCTTGGGGTTGGTGACGTTCATCACGATCCCCCGCCGGTAGAGCGTCGAGGCAGGGAGCTTGGGCTCGCCGTCGCCCGCCAGTCCGACCGGCGCGGCGCGAAAACTCAGCCAGGCCAGGTAAACCAGGTAGGCCGCTCCCGCACCCTTGAGCAGCGAAAACGCCACCGGCGAAGCCCGGATCAGCGCAGCGACGCCGACCGCAACAAGCGAGGTGTGCACCAGCAGGCCCGTGCACAACCCGGCCGTCACCAGCAGGCCCGAACGCATGCCCGTCGACGCCGACTGGGCCAGCACGAAGAGATTGTCCGGACCCGGCGCGAGCGCGAGCAGGAGGCTCGCTCCAAAAAAAGTGAGAAGCGTGTGCAGGGCCGGCATGGCATCTCCATTCAGCAGGCACCGACGCCGCTGGCAAAACCTATCCCGCCCCGCCACCCCTCCGCGCTGGACAACCCGCCCCCGCGCGAACAGCGTCCCGCTTCAACACAATCCCCCCGTGGAACTCCAAGTCAAACGCCTCACCCCGACCGCGAAGATCCCCGCCCGCTCCACCGAGCACGCCAGCTGCTTCGACCTCTGCGCCGACGCCGAAGGCACCCTCGCCCCGGGCCAGCGCTGTCTCGTGAAAACCGGCCTCTCCGTCGCCGTGCCCCCCGGCTTCGAAGTGCAGGTCCGCAGCCGGAGCGGTCTCGCCCTCAAGCAGGGCGTCGCAGTCCTCAATTCCCCGGGCACCGTGGACGCCGACTACCGCGGCGAGGTCGGCGTGATCCTCATCAACCACGGCTCCGAACCGTTTTCCTTCAAGCGCGGCGACCGCATCGCCCAGATGGGCGTTTACCGCGTCGAGATGTGCCCCGCCGTGGAAGTGACCGAACTGACCGACACCGCGCGCGGCGCGGGTGGCTTCGGTCACACCGGCGTCTGAACCCCGCCAGCGGGGCAAGGCAACCCGCACCCTTTGTGCCCATGACCGCCAAGAACGCCATTCCCGACCGCATCGCCGAGGCGCTCCGCCGCTTCCCGCCGTTCTCGATGCTCCCCGCCCCCGCCGTCGCCGCCCTCGCGCAAAAGGCCGAGGTCCGCGTGCTCGTCAACGGCGACACTCTCTGGAACCAGGGCGACAAGCCCGGCGACGGCGTCTTCTTCCTCGCCCGCGGCCGCGTCGAATACCTCTGGCGCGACGAGGGAAAGAGCGAACTGGTCGACGTGCGCGACGTCGGCGATGTCCTGGGCCTCACCGCGCTGATCGAGTCCCAGCCGTTCCGCGTCACGGCAACCGTCGTGGAGGACGCGGTGCTCTATGTCATGCCCTGGTCGGACCTGAGGGCCCTGCTCGAGGCCAATGATGCCGCGCGCCACTACGCGCGCCGCCACCTCTTCTGGGCCACCCGCGTCGGCGGGCGTGTCACGCTTCCCGAACCCGCCCCCGCCGCCCCGTCCTCGGGGCTGCCCGGACGGACGAAGAGCATCCTCCAGGCCCACCTCGACGGAGCCACGGTGGTCGAACCACGCTCCCCCGAGCGCCTGCTCAGCTGCCTGCCCGAAGCCACCGCGCGAGAGGCCGCCACGCTCATGATCGAGCGCCGCGTGCCCTCCATCCTCGTCGTCGACGAACAGAAGCACCCGATGGGCATCGTCACGCACAGCAACATCGTGCGCCGCATCATCGTCGACGGACTGTCCGTCGAGCAGCCCGTGTCCGCGATCATGAGCGTGCCCGTGGTGACCGTCGCCCCCCGCTCCAGCGCCACCGCCGCGCTTCTGCTGATGCTGCGCGAGCGCATCGGCCAGGTAGTCGTGACCGAGGACGGCACGGCGCGCAGCCAGGCCCTCGACATCTGCTCGGAAAAGGACCTGCTCGCCCACAGCGGACACCACCCCGCCGGACTCCTGCGCGAGATCCGCAATGCCCGCACCCCGGCGCGCTTCCGCGAGATCTGCGACGACATTGAAAGCATCGCGCTGAGTTACCTCGAGGCCGGCATCTCCTCGCTCTTTCTCGGCCAGATCTGCGCGGAACTCTACGACGAACTCGCCCAGCGCCTGCTCGCCCTGGAGATCGCGGCGCTCGAAAAGGAGGGCCGCAAGACGCCCGGCGTCGCCTGGGCCTGGCTTTCCGTCGGCAGCGACGGGCGCCGCGAGCAGATCCTGCGCACCGACATGGACAACGCGATCGTCTTCGCGCGCGGCGCCAGTGCCGAGGCCGACGGCGCGGCGCGCGCGTATTTCCTGGAGCTGGCCGAGCGCGTCGTCGCCCGCCTGGTCGAGTGCGGATTCTCCCGCTGCCAGGGCGGCGTCATGGCCTGCAACCCGCGCTGGTGCCGCACGGACGAGGAGTGGATCTCCGAGATCCGCGCAGTCAGCGGCGGCTCCGACGGCGACGCCGTGCTGCGCGCCCTCGTGCTCTTCGACCTGCGCTTCGTCGCCGGCGACAAGACCCTCGCCGAGCGTCTGCGGGACGAGGTCTTCGCCCACGCGTCCGCAAACGAGGGGCTGCTGCAGCGCCTCGCCAGCCACGTCGTCGAAACCCCTCCTCCGCTCAACTTCTTTGGCAACCTCATCGTCGAGAGCCGCGGCGACCGCGAGGGCGAGTTCGACATCAAGGGGCGCGGCCTCGCCCCCCTGCGCGACGCCGCCCGCGTGCTTGCGCTCAAGCACGGGCTGAGGGCCCACTATTCCACCGGCGGCCGGCTCGACGAGCTGCGCGGCCAGGGCGGCGCCTACGCCGAGCTCGGCGCGCTCGCGTCGGAGGCTTATGAATACATGCTACGCCTCCGCACGCTGACCGGGCTGCGCCGCCACGACACCGGCCGCTTCATCGACCCGTCCGCCCTCAACAAGCTCCAGCGCGCCGAACTCGCCAACGTCTTCGACGTGCTGCGCATGGTGCAGGGCCAGGTCCGAGCCGAATTCCGGCTTTCGCTGCGCTGAGGATACCGACATGTGGACCTTCAGAAAACCGCTCCACCCCGTCGCGGAAGCCTACCGCGAGGGCCGGGCCGAGGCCCAGCCCAAGGCGCGGACTCCGGTCGAGGACCTGCGCATCGTCGTCATCGACGCCGAGACCACGGGGCTCGATCCCAGCCGCGACCGCATCCTCTCCCTCGCCGCAGCCCCGCTCTCGGGAGGCACCCTGCCGATGTCCGGACTGCGCTCCTGGCTGATCTACCAGCCCTGGGCCGCGCTCAACGACGCCGTCGCCGTGCACGGCATCACGCCCGACCAGACCGCCCGAGGCGAACCCGAGGAGAAGGTCCTCTTCGAGTTCCTCGACCTCATCCGCGGCGCTGTCCTCGTCGGCCACCACATCGGCTTCGACGCCGCCATCCTCGACCAGGCCCTCGCCCGGCACTACGGCACGCGGCTCTACAACCCTCTCGTCGACACCGCCGCCCTCGCCATGGCCGAGCTCGAGGCGTTCCGGAAAACCGGATACGCCAACCAGCGTCCGCCCGGCCTCGAGGAGGTGTGCTCGCACTGCGGGCTCCCGATGATGGAACGCCACACCGCCGAGGGTGACACCTTTACGACCGCCGAACTCTTCCTGCTCCTGTGCGCTCGCCGCCGACGCCGCCTCGGACGGACGCTCGAGTGGCGCGACCTGCCAAGGCTGCGACCGTAGGAGGAGGCAACGGGAATGCAGGCGTTAGGAGTTGGGAGCTGGAATTTGGAATGATCTAAATATCGCCGATTGATTTGAACCACGGAGACAAAGAGAACACGGAGAAAAGGGCCCTCCGCACATTCTACCTCCTAGATTCTAGCTCCTAAATTCTAGATTCTCGCCGATTCCCCTCACCCGCCCTGGATGACTTTCTCGAGCGCCGAGATTCCGAGTTTCGTCGCCAGGACGTAGGCGTGGCTCGCGTCCGTCCACGACGCCGTGGACAGGCCGTCCGCCGAAGAGTACACCGGACCCGAAGCCCGGCTTCCCTCCAGCGGCATCACGTACAAGTGGAACACCAGCCCGCCGCGCAGGAAACACAGCTCGAAGACCTTGTGGCCATGGAAGCTCAGGCTGCGGCAGTCCGCAGCCCCCAGTTTCGACGAATCGAACGGCATGCCCTTGTCCAGCGCCGCCGAGGGGCTCGCGAGCGGCCCTTGGAACGGCGCCAGCTGCGGAATCAGACCCTCGTGATGTCCGTGCAGCATGTCCTGCACGGCCAGCGCCACCAGGCCGCCTGGGACTCCGCCCCGGGCGCGAAACGCAATGAGCCCGCCCCCGATCGCCACCGTCACGCAGGCCGCCAGCGCCATCAGCGCGGGGCTACGCCACCACGGACGGCGTGCCGACACGCGCGACCCCGAGAGAATCGCCGCACGCAGGCCCGCCGGCGGAGCGATCCCCGACAGCTTCGCCGCCACCGCCGCGTCAAACACGCGCTCGCGCTCCAGCCACGCCCCGAGCTCCGGATCGCGCCGCGCCTGCTCCAGGGCTTCGATCATCGCCGGATCCGACGCGTCGTCACCACCCGGCCGATACGCACTGAGACGGAATTTCGCCTCCTGGTTGTTCATGACATCACCCTCCTTTCCCCATCGCCCTCGAACGGCAGCACCTCGCCGCCCTTCGCAAGGGCCGCCAAGGCCGCACGAAGCAGCCCCTTTGCCCGCGAAAGTCGCGACATCACCGTCCCCACGGGCACTCCGATCGTCTCCGCAATCTCGCGGTACGACAGCGCCTCCAGATAAAACAGCACGAGCGGCACGCGGAAGACCTCATCGATCCGCGCTATCGCGTCCATCAGCACCCCCGAGTCGATCCGCGACACCAGGTCGGGGCCCGCGTCGATCAGCTCCTGCGAATCCTCCGGCGCCTCGTCGATCGACGAGTGTCGGTCGTCGCGCCGGCACGTCCTCAGAAATTCACGGTACAGCGTCGTGAACAGCCAGCTCTTCGCCTTGGAGGCGTCCCTCAGGGCCCCGCCCCGCGTGGCCCAGAGATAGAAGGTCTGCTGCGTCAGGTCGCACGCGTCCGACGCATTCCGCGCCAGGCTCAGCGCGAAGCGGTACAGCGAGACGTAATGCTCGTCGACCAGCTGCGTGAACGCCTCGTCCGACATGCGGCCTCCTCAGTCCTTCGCCCCCGACCGCGTGCGAAACGCGTCCAGCGACAGCCGGCCGGGCCCGAAGGCCAGCACCACGAGCACCGCAAACAGGAACAGGAACGGCGTCGCCGCCGTGAATTTGTCGGGATCGGTGAAAATCGCCGAGAGCGCCGCGCGCTCCGCCGTCGCGTAGGCGATGCAGAGGACGAAGGTCAGCGGCAGGCACGCGACCCGTGCAAAGAGTCCGAGCAGGAGAAGCAGGCCCCCGACCGTCTCGGTGGTGCCCGCAAGCGCCGCATTCAGGTGGGGCGCAGGGATGCCCAGGCTCGCGAAGTAGCCAGAGACGCGCGCGAGATGGGTGAGTTTGCCCCAGCCGGTCTGCATGAATTGAAAGCCCCAGTAGAGTCGGATGATCAAGAGCACCGGACTTTGGAGGTACGAGGCGGCCGAGTCGAACAGGTTAAGCGCAGGTCTGAGTTTCATCGTGGGAGGGGTCTTGGTTTGGTGGTTGAAAATTGGATGGGGATAGAGCGAAGGGTGACGGGGGGGGCGTTGCGCGGCTGGCAGTTGACGCCCGGCGTCAGCGTTCAACCTTTTCTTGGCCCTTGGGCCCTTTGCCGCCCGGAGCGCAGATCCAACCGAGGCGGCGCCACTGGGCGAAGGCCGACTGCACCCGGGCCGCACGCGCCTCGACGCCCTCGCGAGATCCGCGGAAGGCGATCTCGCAGGCGCGCGCCAGCGTGCGGCCGGCCCTCAGCGCGCGCAGCAGGCGAAACTCCACCGCGTCCAGCCGCTTGAAATAGACCTGGTTGTCCACGCGGTGCACCGCCAGGCGCACCCGTTCGCGCCGCAGCTCCGGCGCCGCCGCGGCCGCAGCCGACTTCCGGCGCCGCGCCACCGCGTTGCTCGCCCCGGACCGAAGCGCGCCGTCCCGCTGCTTCACCGCGATCACGTAGTCGTCCACCGCATGGTCCAGCTCGAGCAGCGTCACATAGGGCTGGATACCCAGCCTCAGCCGCCCGGGCGCGCTCCGCGCCAGCCGCTCGTCGGGCACCGGCGGCCTCGACGGTCCGTCGAAGGCCACGATCTGCGCCCACTCGAACCTGGCCACAGCCACGGCCTCCCGCGTCAGCGGAGACGTCAGCGAGGGATGGGTCCGAAGGTACGAGGCCAGCCCGGCGCACAGGTCCCGCAGCGTGTACGAGTGCGGCGGGCAGTCCTCGAGATACGCCTCCGCCAGGCGCCAGAACCGGCGCTCACCCAGCAGCGCGAACAGCCCGGGCGCGTCCTCGCGAAACGACTCGAGCAGCCGAAACCAGTACTGGCGGTTGTAGATTTCCAGGCGCTCGAAGGAGGTGAGCCGGTCGTTCGGCTTCATGAACTCGCCCGCCACCCGGGTCATCGCCCGGCCGTCGGTCCAGCGCGCCTGCATGCGCTCGCCAGGAGCGAGCCGGCGCCGCAGCGCCGCAGCCATGAAGCGCTGGAGCGCCCGAAGGTCTTCCGTCGAGCGCAGCGCCAACGGAGCGCGCCTCGGGACCGGAAGTGTGCCGCGCCCGCTCATCCGCGGCGCCCCCTGCGCTGCGCGCCAATGGCGACCTCGCCCGCCTGCCGCGCCTCCGCAATGTAACGGTTCGCCTTCAGCGCCTCATCGTGCACCTCCTCGAACGAAGGAATCCGGTCGTCCCACTCGAGCAACGTCGCCGTCACCCCGCACAGCCGAGTGGCCCGCGTGTAGAGTTTCCACACCGGATCGAGCACCGGGTGGTCGTGCGTATCCAGAATATACTTCTCGAACTTCGTGTGCCCGGCGATGTGCATCTGCGCCACCCGGTGGTGCGGGATGTTGTCGATGTAGTCCACCGGGTTGAAACCGTGATTCTTCGAGGAGACGTAAATATTGTTCACGTCGAGCAGGATCCCGCAGTCGGCCAGTTCGACGACCTCGCTGAGAAACTCCCACTCGGTCATTTCCGAGACGTGGTACTCGGTGTAGCTGCTCACGTTCTCAACGCAGATCGGCACCCCGAGGAAATCCTGCGCGTAGCGGATCTTCTCCGCGGTGCGCTTCGCGGCCGCGAACGTGTACGGCATCGGAAGCAGGTCGTGGGTGTACGTGCCGTCCACGCTGCCCCAGCAGAGATGGTCGGTGAGCCACGGCGTGCCCGTGCGCTTCACCAGGTTCTTCAGGCGGCGCAGGTGCGCCCGGTCAAAACGGTCCGCCGAGCCGAAATACAGCGACACGCCGTGCTGCACCACCCGGTACTGTTCGAGGATGCGGTCGAGCACCTCGAGCGGACGCCCGCCGTCGGCCATGAAGTTCTCCGAGATGATCTCGAACCAGTCGACCGTCGGCTTCTCGGAGAGGATGTGCCCGTAGTGCGGGACCCGCAGGCCGATGCCGATGCCGTAGTCGTTGAAGCCGTTGAACCGGTTGGCGGGCATGGTCGTTGAAGAGTGGATACCGTGGTGGTCCCGCGGCCCGGGCCGGGCGGAAACGGATCCGCCCGCCGGGCACCGCGATGAAACGGGCTCAGGAGGACTTGCCCTTGCCGTTGCAGGAGGACTTCGCCTTGCACGAGCTCTTGGCCTTGCAGGAACTCTTCGCCTTGCACGAGCTCTTCGCATGGCACGACGACTTGTCCGCCGCCGGAGCCGGGGCGGCCTTGCCGTTGCAGCCGCTCTTGCCGTTGCAGGACGCCTTCTGGCAGGTCTTGCACTGGCCGGCATCGGTGCCCGCATCAGCGGCGCGAAGGTTGGTGGTCAGTGCACCGGCATAAAGACCGGCAACAGCAGCACAGGCGAGAAGCGTGGAGACTTTCTTGTTCATGGTGGGATCGGATTGAGTGAGGATCTTGTTTTTCCGGCGTCGCCTCCGAATGGAGGCGATAACAGGCACCGGTACCAATAAGAGAAACTAAGCGCCTGCATTATTCCCACAAATTGTCTTTTTGCGCTCAGACTATTCTTAGTTGCTCATCACCAATTGTTTCCGAATTTGGTTTTCTGGAATAATTCCGGCCAGAAGCACGCCTCCAAACAAAATATGCCCACCCACAGCCCACAAATCGCGGGGCAAGGGCACAGGGGACCGCTCAGGGACGCACCACGAAACGGACCCGGTTCTCGAGGCGGAAATGCCGGCGCGCAAAGTCCGCAAGCATCTCGCGGCTCACCCCGCTCACGCGTTCGTCGTAGTGAGTCCAGTCGTTCACGGGCAGTCCGTATAGCGCGTTGAGCGCGGCATTCAACGCGCGCGCACCGGGGGTCTGGAGGCTCTGGCGGCGGGCGGCCTTCAGCCGTGCACGACAACGGTCGAGCTCAGCTTCCTCAACGCCGCCCTCCGACACGCGCCGAATCTCGGCCTCGATCTCGGCATACACGGCATCGACGCTCTCGGGCGCCGTGCCCGCGTAGAATTGGAACATGCCCGCGCTCAGGCCCGTCACGCGCGTCGATCGGATGAAGTACGCCAGCCCCTTCTCCTCGCGCACGCGCTCGAACAGGCGGGACGCCATTCCGCTGAACAGCTCGTCGGCCACCTCCCCGGTGTGAAAGTCCTCGTCGAGCAGCCCGGGACAGGCATACGCCTCGAACAGCACCGCCTGCTCGCGCGGCTGCCGCTCCTCCCACTGCGCCGCCTGCGGCACCGCGCAGCCCGGCGGCCTGCCCGTGGCCTCGCCCGCCGGCAGGCCGCCGGCGATGCGCGCAAGCTTCGGAAGCAGCACATCGGGATCGAAATCCCCCGCCAACGCGATCACCACGTTGGGCGCGGTCACGAGCCTGCCGTAAAGCGACGAGACCGCCGCAGCGTCAAGCGCGCCCACCGTCTCAATCGTCCCGTGCGCGTCAAAGGCGAGTGGATACGAGCCGAAGAAACGCTCGCGCAGCCGCTTCCTCGCGTAGGTCACCACGTCGTCGCGGTCCTGCTTGAGGTCCGCAAGCTGGCTCTCCCGCTCGATCTCGAGCGTGTCCGGCAGGAAGGCCGGCTCGAGCAGGCCCTCGCGCAGCACGCGCAGCGCCTTGTCGGCATCGGTCGGCAGCACTTCCACGGCAAAACCCAGGCTGTTGTTGCCCGCAAACGGATAAAAGGCCCCGCCCGCGCCCTCGATGTCGCGCGCGATCGCGTCGGCCGAGCGGCTCCGCGTGTCCTTCGTGAGCAGCGTCGCCAGCAGCCCGCTCGCGCCGGACAGCCCGGGCGGCTCGTGCATCGGCCCGCCGTGGCACGCCACGCGCAGGTGGAGGTTCGGAAGCCTCGCGTCGCGCTGGTGCACGATCCGGGCTCCGTTCGGCAGCCGGATCTCACCGAATTCCCGCTCCCGCGCGGCGGTCCGTGCGACCGTGGGCGCGGCCACGGGCGTCGACTCCGGATTCGTGGAGATCTCCGTCAGCCCCGTCGGCACGAGATGTTCGCGCAGCGCACGCACCAGCTGCGCCGGCCGCACGCCCCTCAGGCGCTCGAAATAGCTGCGGCTGAACCCGAGATCGCCCGCGACCACCTCCGCGGCGCCCAGCCGGGACGCCTGCCCCGACATCGTCTTGCGGCTGTTGATCTCGCCGACCACGAGCTGCCGGATCGCCTTGCGCAGCAACGTCGGGCTCAGCCCGTCCTTCGCCACGCGCGCGAGCTCGGCCTTCACCTCCGCCAGCGCACGCTCGCGCTTGTCCGGGTCGCAGGTGAACGAGATGTAGAAAAGTCCCACCGTGCCCGGATTCCAACAGTGAGCGTCGATGCTGTGCACGAGCCGCTTGCGGTCCCGCAGGCGGGTCCACAACAGCGAGCTGTCTCCGTTGCCCAGGATTGTCGCGAGCACGTCGAGCAGCGGGGCATCCGGATGCGTCAACCCCGGCACCTGCCACGCCATTCCCGCGCGCGTCAGTTCCACAGGCTCGCGCGCATGCAGCGACCTTCCCGCCAGCTGCGGCTCCTCGCCCGGGACCAGCACCGGTGCCAGCCGCCCGCGCGGCGCGGCCCCGAAACTGCGCTCGGCCTCCGCCTTCACCACCGCGGGATCCACCGCGCCGACCACGACGACGACCAGGTTGTTCGGCACGTATCGGTCCCGATAATACTCCACCAGATCGTCCCGACCGAGCGTCTCGAACAGCTGCCGGTGCCCGATGATCGGGAATCGGTACGGATGCGTGCGGAACGCCGTGTCGAAAAGCATCTCCCCAAGCCGCTGGTCCGGATCGTCGCGCGTCATCGCGATCTCCCGCAGGATCACCGCCTTCTCGCGCTCCACCTCGTCGGCCGGGAGCGTCGAGCCGAGCACCGCGTCCGCCAGCACGTCCAGCGCAAATCCCGCGTGCTCTGCCGGCAGGTCGATGTAATACACCGTCCGGTCAAAGGTCGTGTAGGCGTTGATGTAGCCCCCATGTGCCTGCACCTCCGCGCTGATCGCCCGGCCCGTCCGGCGCGAGGTGCCCTTGAACATCATGTGCTCGAGGAAATGCGAGATGCCCGCTCCCAGCCAGCGACCCTCGTGCACGCTGCCTGTCTTCACCCAGACCTGCACCGAGGCGAGGTCCGCCGCATCGTCGGGACGCACGATCAGCGTCAGCCCGTTCGGAAGCACCGTGCGCTCGACCGTCTCGGTCCAAAACGGCGCCAACAGGTCGATGTCACTGCGGGTCCCGCCCGCGCGCACGCGGCTCATGACGCGGAAAGCGTGTCGGTCCGAGGCTCGGACGGCGGACGCCGCCGGGTGGCCTGATAGGGACGCTCGAACGCATCCTCGAAGGAATACACCTCCGAGAAGTCCTCGCGACGGTCCGCGTCCGTCTTGCTGAAGACGTTGTAGTCGATCAGATTGAAAACCATGTCGCCAAAGTCCGAGCAGCGGCGCACGCCCCATTCGTTGAGCACCAGCTTCGCCATGGGTCCGAACTGCTCGATCGCGTAATCCCTGAGCCCGGTGAGCAGCTCCGGTCCGCTGACATGTTGCGATTTCTGCATGCGCTCCTGGTCGCGTTTCCTCATCTCCTTGACGGTATGGTCCAGCCCATGCCGCAGGAAGAAGTAAGCCCGCTTGTCGAAGCGGGGATCCTCCTTGCGGATTTGGTCGATGATCTCGGCAAATTCGAGGTCTTGCATGCAGTCTCGGGCGTCAGTTAGCACAGGCTCGCGCCGCATGCAACCACCGGTGGGCATCGCAGGGGAGCGTTCGCGGGGCGCCCACACTCGATTTTCCGCCTCCGCGCCACTCGGATTTTGCGAGAAATTTTCTTCGTAAGTCCTCGCTCACCAAACTCTGGAGCAAAGCATTTACATCACACTCGCCTGCAGCGCTCAGGCCGCTATTCATAAGCGCAAACGTCATGATTGCTTCTACCCAAACCAACCATCCGGTAGCCGCGTTCACCGTCACAGGTGTCCGGCAGCCGGTCACCACGGAAGCGCGCGATGAGATCTGCGCCAAGTTGCGCGCGGCGGGCCTTCGTTCGACCCAGCCGCGCATCGCGATCTACAAAGTGCTCAACCGGCTGACCGAACCAGCCACCATCGAACAGATCTATCACGCAATCGAAGGCTCCCGCTGCGATCTCGTGACGGTCTATCGTGGCCTCGCCCTCTTTGAGGAGATGGGCCTGGTCACCCGCACCTTCGCCAACAACGGCACTGGGCTGTACCAGCTCCGCCGCGAAGGCGCCCAGACCTACTACGCCGCGTGCAAGCGCACCGGCCGCCGCGAGGCGATCGACGCCGCCCACGTCGCCGAACTCGAGGCCGTCCTGTCCCGCATCGAGGCCTCCCTCTCCCTGCGCGGCTTCAAGGGCCTGTCCCACCATCTTGAATTCAGCGGAGTGAAGGAATCGGAAACGGTTCCCGCCTCTGAAACCGCCCAGCTGCAGCGCCGCGCCTTTGGCGAGGTGCTCAACTGAGCCCCCTCTTCGCCGCCGCGGTCCGCCAATCGGGCCGCGGCGTCAGGACTGCGACGGAGCCTGTTGAACGGCAAGCGGTGGGGGCGCCGGAGTCTGCGCCGCCGCGAGAACGTCCGCATAGCGTCCATCCACGGCCTTCCAATCGATCACCTGCCAGATCTTCTGGAGGTACTCATAGCGCCGCCACTGGTGTTTCAGGTAGTAGGCATGCTCCCAGACGTCGATTCCGAGGAGCGGACGCACTCCAAACACAAGCGGTGAATCCTCGTTGGCGCCGATGTGCACGATCAGATCGCCCGAGGTCTTCGCCGACAGCCAGACCCAGCCGCTGCCAAAACACTTCATGCCCAGGTCCGTCATGCGCATCTTGAACGCATCCAGGGAACCAAAGGCTCCTTCGATCGCCTTGCCCAGGGCGTTACCCGGCTCATGGCTCGGCATCGGCGAAAGCTGCTTCCACCACAGGCAGTGATTGGCATGGCCTCCGACCTGGTTGCGGACCGCAAGTCGGATCGCATCGGGAACACTCCCCAGCCCCGCGAGCAATTGGTCCGCAGTGAATTTCTGAAGTTGGGGATAGGGCGCCAGGACGCGGTTCGCCGCATCGATGTAGGCCTGATGATGCCGGGTCAAGTGCACCTCCATCGTCTGCCCGTCGATCGTCGGCTCCAACGCATCGTAGGCAAATGGGAGCGGCGGCAGGACAAATGGCTGCGGTGGCGGCGTCTTCGGCGCCTCGTCGTGATGGAACAACCCGCCCTCATCGGCCAGGACCCGAGTGCCCCCCCCGGCGGCAAGCAACGCCGCTCCCGTGCCCAACACCTTCAAAACGTCCCGCCGCGTGAATTCAGGAGAGGAGCGCATGGCAGGAAATTAGGCCCCAGCCGCACTCGCCGCAAGCACGCCGACCCCCGATCCGGCCGCGGCCCAAAGTCATCAGGAAACGTTATGTGATTCTGACCGTCCCTGCGCCGAATCGACGCCCGCAAAGGGCCTAACTTGTTAATTGGGGCCGCCCTGGATCAGGGCCTTTTCAGGTGGAAATCGGCGTGTTTCGAGCCTCCCGCCCTGCGCACATTTTGCGACATTCCATTCAGCGCATTTTGGGTGATTTTGGGCAAAATCAGCCCAAAAACCCCCGATTTCCCCCTAAAAACGCCCGTGTTCGACCGGATTCGGAGCCCCCGCCCTGGTTCGATTTGTAAAACGCGCGACCCTCGATTTCGCCTTATCGCAATTCCCCTGCAACTAAAGAAGATTGCGCTTTGGCCCATCATTAATTTTGAACGGCCTCCCTATTTGGACCTCTAACCCGCGAAATCCACCTTCAACCAAGGGCACGTCTTGGATCTCAAACAGATTAAACTCATCATCGATCTCATGAAGCGCTCCGATCTCACCGAGTTCGCGGTGGAGGAGGAGGGCTTCAAATTGAAAATCTGCCGCAGCAACAGCGGCGTTCCCTTCATCGCAGGCGGCAGCACGGTCCTTCATGGATACGGTGCAGAACCCACCCCTGCCCCCGCCGCCGGCCCCGCGCCCGCGGCGCCCGTCGCAGGCACTCCCCCCGCCGACGAGGCCGGAATCACCTACGTGAAATCACCGATGGTCGGCACGTTTTACCGCTCGCCCTCCCCGGAAAGTAAATCCTTCGCGGAAGTCGGTACGAAGATCGTCGAAAATTCCGTCGTCTGCATCGTCGAGGCGATGAAGATCATGAACGAGATCCAGGCCGAGACCAAGGGCACCATCATCGAATGCCTCGTCGAAAATGGCCAACCCGTCGAATACGGGCAGAAACTCTTCAAGGTAAAACAAAGCTAATTTCCTAAACCACTAATTTTCATTCACTAGCGACAGGCCGCCTCAGGACGGCCGACGCCGGCGGAGGAAGATTAGTGGTTTTCCTTTTCCTATGATCCAGAAGGTCCTCATCGCGAATCGCGGCGAAATTGCGCTCCGCATCGTCCGTGCCTGCCGCGAACTCGGCATCAAAACGCTCGCCGTCTATTCGGAGGCCGACGTGCAGTCCCTCCATGTCCAACTCGCCGACGAGGCCATCTGCATCGGAGGACCCAAGAGCGTCGACAGCTACCTCAGGGCCGACCGCATCATCGCCGCAGCGGAAGTCGCAGACGTGGACGCCATCCATCCGGGATACGGCTTCCTCTCCGAAAACGCCAAGTTCGCGGAGCAGTGCGAGACCTGCAACATCAAGTTCATCGGTCCCAAGTCCAAGTCGATCCGAATGATGGGCGACAAGGCCATCGCCAAGGACACCGTCCGCAAGGCCGGCGTGCCCATCGTCCCCGGCAGCGACGGCCCCGTCGACAACGAGACCGAAGCCATCAAGGTCGCCCGCAAGATCGGTTACCCGGTCATCATCAAGGCCGTCGCCGGCGGCGGTGGTCGCGGCATGCGCATCGCCCATAACGACGTCTCCTTCGCCAAGGAATACCACGTCGCACGCTCAGAGGCCGAAAAGGCCTTCGGCAATGGCCAAGTCTACGTCGAGAAATACATCGAACGGCCGCGCCATATCGAGTTCCAGATTCTCGCCGACTCCCACGGCCACACCATTCACCTGGGTGAGCGCGACTGCTCCGTCCAACGCCGCCATCAGAAGCTCATCGAGGAGAGCCCCTCGCCCTTCCTCAAGCCCGCCCTCCGCAAGGCCATGGGCAAAGCCGCCATCAAGGCCGCCGAAGCCGCCGAGTATGAGAACGCCGGCACGATCGAGTTCCTGGTCGATGCCCACCAAAACTTCTATTTCATCGAGATGAACACCCGTGTTCAGGTCGAACACCCCGTCACCGAAGAGGTCACGGGCATCGACCTGATCAAGCAGCAGATCCGCATCGCAAACGGGGAAAAACTCGAATTCGACCAGGGCGACATCACCTTCACGAAGCACGCGATCGAGTGCCGCATCAATGCCGAGGACCCTGCGCGCAACTTTGCCCCCAGCCCCGGCACGATCGGACTCTACTACGCCCCCGGCGGCCACGGCGTGCGCGTCGACTCGCACATTTACAGCGGCTACACGATCCCGCCGTACTACGACTCGATGATCGGCAAGCTCATCTGCTTCGGCACCACCCGCAAGATCGCGCTCGAACGCAGCTACCGCGCGCTCAGCGAATACCTGATCCGCGGCGTGAAGACCACGATCCCCCTTCACAAGGCGATCATGAGCGATCCGACCTTCATCGAGGGCAAGGCCACCACGGCCTACCTCGACGATTTCATCAGCCGCACGCCCCCGGACCTCTTCTCCTGAGGCGGCGGGCGACCCGGGGAGCGAGGAGTGGGAATGGCTTCAGCCGCGCGCTTCGCGCCGCTGAAATCATTCCGCCGTCCTCTCCCCGCTTCTTTTCCTCCTCAGCCCTGCCGCACCAGGCACACGTCGCTCCACTCACCGAGCGTGCGGGTGGAAACAGTCCAACCAGGAGCCTTCCGTACAAATTCGGAGCGCACGTTATCGCATTCCTGGGCCAGAATGCCGCTGAGAATCAGCGATCCCCCGGGGGCCACCGCAGCGAGCAGCGGTTCGGCAAACCGAACGAGCACGTCAGCCAGAATGTTCGCCATCAGCACATCCGCCTGACGCCCGGCCAGACCCGTCACGAGGTCGCCCTCGAAAAACCGGACCCGTCCCTCCAGGCCGTTGAGCGCGGCATTCTCACCGCTGATGCGCACCGCCTCGGGATCGTTGTCGAAGCCCTCCACCCGGCCGAATCCCAGCAGGACCGCGGACAGTGCGAGGATGCCCGACCCGCACCCGGCGTCGATGACGCGCAGGGCGCCCAGGTCGCTCCGCCCTTCCGCCAGAGTCGCCAGGCGTTCACAGCACAGGCGCGTCGTCTCATGGTTGCCCGTCCCAAACGCAAGTCCCGGATCGAGCCAGAGCACCACGTCGCCCTCCGGCAACACGGTGGTCGGCCGCTCCCATTCCGGCACCCAGTGGAGGCGTCCGAAACGCGAAGCCTTGAAATGAGCCTTGTAGCTGTCCTTCCAGTCCGCGTCGGCCAGGGTTCGAAACTCCGCCGATCCGCCGAGCGCCACGCCGGCAACCTCGAGCCTCGGGCCCAGGTCCGCCCATTGCGCGCGAGCCTCCGCCTCATCCGCGCAAATCGCCTGCACCCAGGCCCGCTTCGCAATCGCGTCCTCAAGCACGCTCCAGCTTCCAGCACCCGCCTCCAACAGAAGCTGGTCAGCCGCATCGGCCGACGCATGCGCAATCTCCACTTTCACTTCGCAAAGACTCATGGCCCCAACCCTCCGCGATGCCTTCCTGCTTTGCAAGGGTCGCCACGGCCTGCGATTGCGCTTTTTCCGCATCCATCCTCTCCCGGGGAATTTCAGGTCTTGAAACCTGAATGGTCTCGCACGACAGTCGGGGCGTGACCACCACCGAGGCGCGAGAAAAGTTCAAATGCTTTCTCTCAAAGAAGGGCCTGCGCGTGACCAATCAACGCCTGGCAATCTTTGACGCGGCCTTCGCACAGGCCGAGCACTTCACCGCGGAACAACTGCTCGTCCACGCCCGCGCCATCGACGACTCCGTCTCGCGCGCCACGGTGTATCGCACCCTCCCGATCATGACCGAGAGCGCGCTGCTGCGCGAAGTCGACATCGGGCAAAGCGAAAAATTCTACCTCGCGGCCTCCACCAACGCCACCCAGGTCGCCCAGGTGGTCTGCGTGGACTGCAACAAGATTTTCGAGATCAGTGCCCCCTTCATGGAATGGTACGGCAGCACCGTTTCGTCTAAGCTCGGTCTCACGCCCGTGTCGCAACGCCTTCAGGTCAGCGCACACTGCAACGTGCTGCGCCAGACGGGCGTCTGCCCAAGGAAGTCCTGAGCCGGCCGACGATGCATCCTGATTCCCAGCGCGATCTCCAATTCGAAACCTGCTTCTTCGAGTCGATCCTGAGGCGCGATCGCAGCTACGCGCAGGTCATCGAAATCCTCGGCGGACTGTACACGCAGCAGGGCCGCGTGGCGGACGGGCTCAAGATGGACCGCCGGCTCGTCCGGCTGCAGCCGAACAACGCCACCGCACACTACAATCTCGCCTGCAGCCTCGCGCTCATGAAGCGCCGCCCCGAGGCCCTTCGCGCCCTCGCTCGCGCAATCGAACTCGGCTACCGCGACTGGGGCTGGATGGCCAAGGACAAGGACCTCGACATCCTGCGCGACCACCCCGAGTACCTGCGCCTGGTCGAGGAAGTCCGTCACCAGCGCCGCCGCTGAGCGGCCGGTCGACACCGAGCCGCGGAACCCGGCTCGCTCCGGACGGTCCGCTGAGGGCCCGGTTGCATTCCCGCCGGATTTGCATCCCCGTATCCGCATATTCACGTCACTCCACCCGCACCAACCCGCTCCCGTTCCATGAGATTCCTCTCCCGGCTCCTCCTGATCCTTCCGCTCGCCGCAGCCCTCAGCGCTCGCGCACAGGTCGAAACCTACCGGATCGACCCCGTCCACACCTCGATCGGCTTCTCGATTCGGCACTTCGTCAGCCGCGTGCAGGGCTCGTTCACGAAGGTGCAGGGTTCGATCACCGTGGACCGTTCGGACATGGCCAAGAGCAGCGCCGAGGCCACCATCCAGGCCGCCTCCGTATTCACCCACGTGGACCGCCGCGACGCGGACCTGCGCTCGCCTCATTTCTTCGACGCCGCCGTCTTCCCCACCTTGACCTTCAAGAGCACCTCGTGGAAGCAAACTTCGGAAAACCACTACGACGTGGCCGGCACCCTGACGATCCACGGCGTGACCAAGCCCGTCGTGCTGAAGGTGGAGTGCCTCGGCTTCGGCACGGGCATGCGCGGCATGAAGCTCTCCGGCTGGCATCTCACCACCACCATCGACCGCCGCGACTTCGGCATCAGCGGCTACCAGGGCATCGTCGGCAACGACGTCGACATCTCGATCGACGTCGAGGCGGACCTCGTGAAATAGCCACCGCTCCCGCACCGGCGACTCCGTAACCGGAATCGTCCTACACCCTCCCCGCGGGTCTGCTGCCGGGAAAGGGAATATCGGACCCAGGCTTCGCCCGCCGTTGCCTTTCTCGGCGTCCTCTGCGTCTCTGGGATTCAACCCCACCTGCTTTGTCCGGGATGAATCGCCGCCAATTTATCGCCCTCGGAGCCGGAGCCCTGCTGGCCGCGCGCACGCGCGGACTCGGCGCGCTGGCTCCGGAACCGTCACGCGCCCCGGCCTTCACCACGGCGAACCGGCGCTGGCAGTCCGCCTATGACCAGGCGCTCGCCGTGCTCGCCGGCAACGTCCGAATCCTGCCCCGCTACCCGGAGCCCGTCCTGATCGAAGGCTCGGTTTACAAGGGCATCTGGATGGAATGTGGTCCACACGAGGCCCTGGTTTACCGAAAGTTCAGGCCTGACGTCGCCCGCAACAGTCACCTGGTCTTCTTCGCGCTGCAGCACGCCGATGGGCAGCTGCCCGCCAACAACAAGGTTTCTGAAACCGGCTTCGGACAAATCCAGATGGTGGTGCCCATCGCCGCCACGGCCTGGGAGCTCGCACGCGCCACCCGCGACGAGGAGCTGCTCCACACCGCCTACGCGTCGTGCTCCCGCTGGGACGCCTGGCTCGAACGCCATCGCATGACCCGCGGTGCCGGCCTGGTCGAGGGCTTCTGCACCTACGACACCGGCAACGACAACAGCCCCCGCTGGGCGGGTCTGCCCAACCAGTGCCCGCACGCCGACGCGCGTCTCTGCCCGCCGATTTCCTCCCTTCCACGCCTCTGTCCGGACCTCTCCGCCACCACCTACGGCGGGCGGATCGCACTCGCCGCGATGGCTCACGCCCTTGGACAAAATTCCGAGGCCGACCGCTGGACCGAACGCGCGGACGCTCTCCGCAAGGCGATCCTCGCCAAACTCTATTCGCCCGAGGATGGCGCGTTCTACGACCTCGACGCGCACGATCGCTTCGTTCGCATTCGCAGCGAAATCATCACGCGAGTCTGCGGCGAACACGTCCCCGACCAGGCGCTGTTCGACTCGCTGTGGGCGAGGCAGATTCACAATCCCGAGGCCTTCTGGGCGCCGTATCCATTTCCCTCCGTCGCCCTCGACGACCCCAGGTTCGTCCGGCCCATCCCGCGCAACTCCTGGGGTGGAGCCGCCCAGGCCCTCACCGCCTTGCGCGCGGGCCGCTGGCTCGATCACTACGGCCGGCCTGCGGAATTCGCGCAGATGATGGACCGGTGGTGCGAGGCGATCCAGTGCGACATGAGCTTCCGCCAACAACTCGACCCGCTCACCGGCGCCTTCACCCAGGCCGACGCGCCGGGTTACTCGCCCTGCGCCCTAGTGATGATGGACTACACCTGGCGTCTCGCCGGCATCCACGAGGAGCCAGGCGGGATCCACTGGAATATCCGACCCGGCCATCCCGCCTCGGACGCCGCCCGCTTCCGGCTGCCGACCGACGCAGGTCCTGAGGCCGCGCTCGATTACGATGCCCGCGGAGCCCGACTTTCGCTCGGCGGCCGGCCTGTGGGTCGCATCGACTCCGGCACCGTCCGGCTCGTGACCGACACCCAGGGCCGCCCCCTGGCCCTGGTCGGCGTCGCCTCCAGCCCCCAGTCGATCGAGCTCCGACTCGCCGGCCTGCCTCCGCGCACACTCGCAGTCCACGCAAACGAGCGGATCTCGCTCCAGGGATAACACCATCGGCGGCAAATGAGGCTGGCCTCGGCCGGGGCCTCTTTTTATTTCCTCATGCGCCCTACCAGCCTCCGCGATTGCCCGCGGTCTCTCTGTTCGTCCGCCCGACCTTGCGGGCGCCGAGCCGCGCGCACACCCGAGCCCGCCCCTTTTCCCCTCCCATGCGCAAACTCCTCGCCTTCCTCGTCCTGACCGCCGGCTTCGTCGCCTGCGGCCATGCCCAGCAAACCGACAACCGCCTCGACTTCGCCTTCGCCCAGCTGAAGAGCAACGGAGCGGGCCCCTTCGCCCGCGCCCTGTTCGTTTCCAACCCCACAGCAGCTCAACAGCTCGAAACCCAGCTGGGCCCGCTCGTATCCAACGGCGGCGGATACATCGGGTACGATGTCCTGAGCCGAAAACCGCTCACCAGCCGAATCGACCGATATATCGTGGCGATCTACTACGAGAAGTACCCTGTCTTCCTGCGCATCGACTCCTACCGCTCGTCGGAGGGGCGTCTCTTCCTGCCGGCGATCGTCTCCCTCGATGCCGACAAGATCCTTCCCGCCGAGACCCTTGAGGTGACCGGACGCTGACTACGCACAGGTCGTTGCCTCCGCGTCGGATCTCCCGGCCCCCCATGAACCCGGATGGGGCATTGTCGTCCGTCCAACGGCCGCAAGCCTCGTCGCGCCACGTCATCGCAAGCCATTACCCTGTGGCCCATTACCCAACCGGTTGACACCGCCGGGGGCGGCTGCAACGTCACCGGCGATGGACAAACCCTCCTACACCCTCGAATTCGAGAAGCCCCTTCTGGAACTCACCCGACAACTCGAGGCACTCCAGCTGCAGTCGGCCGAGAATCAAATCGATCTGTCGGCCGAGGTCGCGGCCATCGAGAAGAAGTTGGCCGCCACCCAGCGCGAGGTGTACGAGAACCTGACCCCCTGGCAGCGGGTGCAGATCGCCCGGCATCCAAAACGCCCCTACGCACAGGATTACATCAACCAGCTTTTCGACCGCTTTCAGGAGCTGCACGGCGACCGTCAATACAACGACGATCGCGCCCTGATCGGCGGAACCGCATTCTTCAACGGTCAGGCTGTCATGGTCATCGCCCAGCAAAAGGGGCGGGAAACCAAGGACAAGATCGCCCGCAATTTCGGCATGCCCCAGCCCGAAGGCTACCGCAAGGCGCTCCGTCTCATGCGCATGGCCGAAAAGTTTGGCCTGCCCGTCTTCTCTTTCATCGACACCCCCGGAGCCTACCCGGGCATCGAGTCCGAGGAGCGCCACGTCTCCGAAGCCATCGCCGTGAACCTGCGCGAGATGGCCATGCTCCGCACCCCCACCGTGTCCGTCGTGATCGGCGAGGGCGGCTCCGGCGGTGCACTCGGCATTGGAGTGACTGACCGCGTCCTCATTTTCGAGAACAGCTATTACTCCGTGATCTCGCCCGAAGGCTGCGCGGCGATTCTGTGGAAGGACGCCGCGGAAGCCCCCCAGGCCGCCTCGGCGCTGAAGCTCAACGCGGGCACCCTCGAGGAGTTGTCCGTGGTCGACGAAGTCGTGAAGGAACCGTACGGCGGCGCCCACAACGATCCTGCGGCAGCCGGCGAATTCCTGCGCGACGCCCTCCGCCGCCACCTCGGCGAACTCGACAAACTCTCCGAAAAGCAGCTGCTCGAGGCCCGCTACCAACGCTACCGCAAGCTCGGCGTCTATTCCGAGCGCGCGAGCTGAGCCGGGCGGGCGGGAAACGAGAATAGATCACGAGCGCCGTCGGCGCGGGATTCTCGGGTTGTGGGCGGTCGGTCTCCGAGGCGTCGCCAAGGTCACCGGATCGCAGTTGCGCGGCCAACCGAGTCCCTTCTAACCAAGGGCCGCCGGTGTGCGCTTCGCGCCGCCGGACACATTCCCACTTCCCGCTCCTCGCCTGCCCTGAGCCCAGCCGAATGGGCTCCTCGCTTCCTCCCCTCGCACATCAGGTCGCGACCTCGGTGTACCGCTGTTCGCGGATCACCGTGATCTTGATCGTGCTGGGATACTGAAGCTCCTCTTCGATCCGGCGACGCAGGGTCTTCGCAAGATCCCGAGCCGCCTCGTCGGTCACCACCTCGGGCTTCACCACAACCCGGATTTCGCGACCCGCCTGGATGGCAAAGGCCTGCTGTACGCCCTCGAGCGAGAGAGCGAGCTTCTCGAGCCGGTCCAGTCGCTGGATGTAATTGGTCATCGTCTCGGCCCGCGCGCCCGGGCGCACCGCGGACACGGTGTCGGCGAGAATCACCAAGCCGGCATACACCGTCTCGGGCTTCACTTCCTCATGATGCGCGGCGATCGCGTTCACCACGATCGGCGTCTCACCAAAGCGTTTCACGAACTCCGCGCCGATCATCGCGTGACTGCCCTCGTACTCGCCCTCGATCGCCTTGCCGATGTCGTGCAGCAGTCCCGCGCGTTTGGCGATGTTCGGATCCAGGCCGAGCTCGCTCGCGATCATCGACGAGAGGAAGCCCACCTCGATCGAGTGATCCAGCGCGTTCTGCGTGTAGCTGAACCGGTATTTCAGGCGGCCGAGCAGCTTGATGATCTCGGGGTGGAGGCCGTTGATATTGAGCTTGGCCACCGCGCGCTCACCGGCCTCGGCCGTGTGAAGTTCAATCTCCTCCTGGGCGCGGCGCACGAACTCCTCGATGCTGGCCGGGTGGATGCGCCCGTCGGTGACGAGGTTCTCCAGCGCCACGCGAGCGACCTCGCGGCGGACCGGGTCGAACGAGGAAATCAGCACCATCTGCGGCGACTCATCGATGAGGAGCGTGACGCCCGTGGCGGCCTCGAAGGATTTGATGTTGCGACCCTCGCGACCGATGATGCGGCCCTTCATCTCCTCGCTGGGCAGGTGGACGATGGTGGCCGTGATGTCGTTGTTGGGCTTGTTCGCGAGGCGCTGCATCGACGTGACCAGGATGCGGCGCGCCTCGTTCTGGATGTCCTGCTCGGAGCGCTCGAGGATCGACCGGCGCTGCGCGCGCAGTTCGTCCTGACACTCGAGCATGACCTCCTCGCGAAGCTGTTTCTTGATCTCCTCGGCGTCCATGTGGGCGACGCCCTCGAGTCGCTTTCTGAGGGATTTCGAGAGTGAGCGCATCGCGTCGCGGGCCTGCTTGATCGCGAGGTTCTCGCGTTCGAGGCGGTCCTGGCGTTGCTCCAGCTGATAATCGAGCAACGCGAGCGATTCCTCGTGCGAGCGTATTTCGCGCAGCTTCACGTCGACCTCGATCTCGCGGCGGTCGAACTCGCGGGTGAGCTCGGCGCGCTTTGCGGCGATCTCCTCCTCGGCCTTGTTCTTCATCTCCTGGGCGATCGCGGCGGCCTCGCGCTTGGCGACCTCGATCAGCTCCGCCGCATTCTCACGGGCGACGCGCCGCGTGTGTCGTGTCAGCGCCCATACACCGAAGAAACCCGAGCCGCCTCCGAGGATCAGACTAAAGAGAATGCCCACCGCGAGGGGCCATTCCACGGGCCCGCTCCCGGCGAACAACAACGCTAAGTCGGCTGCGTTAAGGCTCGTCAAGGGGCTTGCACCGTAGCTCGGGCGAACGAAAGCTCAAGCCTTTACACTGGGGTAAGCCCCCCAGATGCAGGTGCGGACTTGCGTAGCGTTTTCAGCCCGGGATCGGGCGGCTTGTCTTTCGCGCGCGAGCCGTGTTTCGCTGGTCGGCTTGCGACCGCAGACTCACCGCACCTCCGCCCTCCGGCTGTTGGTGCTCGAACTGTGGGGCCTCGGCGACACCGTGTTCGCGCTGCCCTTCCTTCGAGCCGCGGCGGCCGCGCGCCATCAGGTCACGCTGCTCGGCCCCTCGCGGTCGGTCGCGCTGCTGCGGCGGTTCGCCCCGACGGTCGACTGCATTCCGGTGAAGGCGCCCTGGACTTCCGCGCGCGGCGCATATCGATTTGCCTCCTGGCCCTGGGGCGCGCTCCGCCGCATCACCGCCGAGCTGCGCCTGCGCGGGTTCGACACCGCGGTCTCCGCCCGGCCCGACCCGCGCGACCACCTCTGGCTCCGGCTCAGCGGAGCGGCCCGGCGCATCAGCCCCAGGCATCCCGCCTCCGCCTGGCTTCTGACCGACCCGCTCCTCCCCACCGCCCACTCAGCCGCCAGGTCCGAACCCTGGTCCCGACTCGCCACAAGCCTGGAGCTGGAGCTTGAACCGCCTCCCGAACGCACCACTCCGCCACGCGAACGCCTCGTCGTCGTCCACCTCGGCGCGGGAGAGTCCGGATTGTCCTGGCCCCGCGATCGCTGGGACGAGGTCGTCACTCACCTTCGGCGCCGACGCTGGGAAGTTGTCGTGCTCGACGACTCCCTGACCGACACCGACCGCCTGATCGCGACGCTCGCGCCGGCCCGGGGCTTCATCGGGAACGATTCCGGCGCCGGCCATCTCGCGGCATTCCTCGGCATACCGACGTTCACCGTCTTCGGACCCGGCATCCCGGCCTTCAACGCCCCGCGCCATCCCGAGGCCGCCTGGCGGGAGGGCGCCCCCTGCATCCACAAACCCTGCGGCGGCGCCTGCCGTTTCCGCGAACCGCACTGCCTGCTCGGTGTTGCAGCCGCGGATACATGCCAGGCGATCGACGTCTGGCTCAGGACGCTCACGATCGCAGCGGGCACACCAGCGCCGAGCCTCGATCCGGGCGCTTCATTTGCCTCATCCATAGCGGTTAACGCGACCGGCGCTCAGGTCGCCCTTCATTTTTGAGATAGGGTCTAGACCTTTGTGGGAATGTGCGTTTGCTAAGGCTCCCCGTCCAGAACCCTCTGTGAAGCTCGCCTCCCCGCTCGATCACGTCAGCGTCGTGAAACTCGCAACCCGCGAGCGCTGGGATCTTTGGAACCCCCTCGCGATCCTCGGGCTCGGCACCATCGGGGTGTTCTTCATCTACAGCGCCCAGCTTTCCGAGCACGGGTCCAACTGGATCTCCCAGATCGTCTTCCTGTGCCTGGGGGCGGTGTTGTACGTGGCCGTGTCGCTGGTCGACTACCGCTTCTGGCTGAGCGTCACGCACTGGTTTTACCTGATTTGCCTGGTGCCCCTGTTCCTCGTACTGATCCCCGGTGTGGGCAGCGCGCGCTTCGGGGCGCAGCGCTGGCTGGATCTCGGGTTCATCTCGTTTCAACCCTCTGAAACCGCAAAGGTTGCGATCCTGCTGATGGTCGCGAGCATCCTCATCCGATCCGAGATCGGCACCATCCGCCAGTCCCTCGGTGTTTTGTGTAAGTTGGCACTTGCCGTAGGGTTGCCCATGCTCCTAATCCTCCTGCAACCCGACCTGAAGTCGGCCATCGTGCTGCCCCCCGTTGTCCTTTCCATGCTCTACGTCTCCAAGCTCTCCACGCGGTTCTTCGTGGCGGTGCTGGCTGCGTTTGTGCTGATCGTGACCGTCGTGGGCGCCGACGTCTGGCGCTACGCCAACTTCATGGACAGCCACCACTACTCGTTCATCGCCGACCGCGGGAAGTACGAGCCCCATTCCTGGCTGCCTTATCTGCACGATTATCAGCGTAATCGCATACTTTCGTTCATCGCCCCTGAGAAGATCGATTCCAAGGGAACCGGCAATCTCTGGAACCTCCGCCAATCCCTCATCTCCGTCGGTTCGGGCGGACTGGAGGGCAAGGGCTGGACGCGGGGAACGCAGGCCCAGCTCGGATACCTGCCCCGCGCCGTCGCGCACAACGACTTCATCTTCTCGGTCATCGCCGAGGAAAAAGGATTTTTGGGAAGCCTCCTGGTTCTCAGCTTGTTTGGCATTGTTTTGTTCAACGGAGTCCGCATCGCCAGTCTCGCGAGAGACCGGCTGGGCACGCTCATCGCCATCGGCGTGACCGTGCTCTTCTCGGTGCACATCTTCGTCAACATCGCCATGACCATCGGGCTGGTGCCCATCACGGGCATACCACTTCCCTTTATCAGCTACGGTGGCTCCTTCGTGCTTAGTTGCTGCTTGCTGCAAGGACTGGTCCAAAGCGTCTATCGGTTTCGAAAGGATTTCACATGAAACCCCCTTTCACCGCTATTGACCGCTCTGCCGGGATTTCCTGCGCCGCAACTCGTGCTCAAGGGCACACCGTGCAAAACCCACACGCAACCCATGAGCAGAGACAATCCAATGTCGTCGGAGCCCGATCAGACGCCCGACGCACCCTCCCGAATCGATGAGGAACTCTCCCAGCCGCCCCGGCACCAGGAGCAGATCGACATCGACCCCAATGAACTGAAGGCGGGCGCCCAGGAACGAGCCAGACAGCGCCCCATCCTCCAGAAAATCCTCTCGGTATTCCAGAAGGCCAAGACCTCCTACCGCGAGCTGATCATCAACTCCGAGCCGCTCGAGAAGCGCGTCGCCCTCCTGGTCGACGGCCGCCTCGAGAAGTTCGAGATCGAACGCCAGTCCGACGACCGCATGGTCGGCGGCATCTTCAAGGGGCGTATCAAGAACCTGGATAACGGGCTCAAGGCCGCCTTCGTCGACATCGGCTACTCGAAGAACGCCTTCCTGCACTACTGGGACATGCTCCCGGCCGCCACCGACTCCTCCATCGAGGTCGTGCGTGTCAACCGCAAGAAGGATGCCCAGCCCAAGAGCGAGGTCACCGTCAAGGACATCCCCAACCTCTACCCGCCGGGCACCGAGATCGTCATCCAGGTCACCAAGGGCCCCATCGGCACCAAGGGCCCCCGCACCACCGCCAACCTCTCCATTCCCGGCCGCTACCTCATCCTCACGCCGTTCTCCGACGGCTGCGGCATTTCCCGCAAGATCGAGGACCACGCCGAACGCAAGCGCCTCAAGCAGCTCATCAACGAACTCACCATCCCCCCCGGCATGGGCGTCATCGTCCGCACCGCCGGCGAGGGCAAGAAGTCGCGCTATTTCGTCCGCGATCTGCACATCCTCCTCAAGAAGTGGGAGGAGATCCAGCGCCACATGCAGTCCGACCGCGCGCCCGCCTGCCTCTACCAGGAGCCCGACCTCGTCGAACGCACCGTGCGCGACTTCCTCACCGAGGAGGTCGACCGCGTGCTCATCGACAGCAAGGACGACTTCGAGCGCACCGCCGACCTCGTCGGCCTGATCTCCCAGCGCTCCCGCTCCAAGATCGCACTCTACAAGGACTCCATCCCGATCTTCGAGCGCTTCAACATCGAGCGCCAGATCGAGCAGACCTTCCAGCGCAAGGTCACGCTGCCCTCCGGCGGCGAAATCGTCATCGACGAGACCGAGGCCCTCATCGCCATCGACGTCAACACCGGCTCCCACAAGAACCGCTCGGGCGACGAGAAGAACACGATCTACGCGGTGAACCTCGAGGCGGCCGACGAGATCGCCCGCCAGATCCGGCTGCGCAACCTCGGCGGCCTGATCGTCATGGACTTCATCGACATGAAGGAGCGGCGCCACCGCAACGCCATCTACGACAAGATGGTCGAGCTCATGTCCGAGGACAAGGCCAAGACCCACATCCTCCCGATCTCGCAGCTGGGCATCATGCAGATGACCCGCCAGCGCCAGCAGGAGTCGCTGTCGTCGAACTTGTATACGGACTGCCCCTACTGCCACGGGCGCGGCATCGTGAAGAGCGCGACGACGATGTCCGTCGAGCTCCAGCGCCGCCTCTCGTCGGTCGTCCGCCGCCTCACCGCGCGCAACGACGGCAAGGAGTACTCGCTGCGCGTGCTCGTGCACCCGGGCATCCTCGAGCGCCTCCGCAGCGAGGACGCCGACCTGCTCGTGCGCATGGAGAAGAACTACGGCACGAAACTCGCGTTCCGCGCCGACCCGAACTACCACGTCGAGAACTTCAAGATCATCAACTCCAACACCGGCGAGGAATACCGCTGAGCGAGCGTCTCCGCTTTCCCCCTACGACCCGGCCCGCAAGGCCGGGTCTTTTCTTTGGCCACGGCGCGAAGGACGCCGATCCGGACGAGTTTTAACAGGGATAAACCGAAATTGAACCACAAACACAGAGGTCACAGAGCCTGAAGTTGAGGCAAGGCATAGAATCGGCGCTCACCTCGAAGGTGAAAAGGTTCGGATATAAGATTTCCCCGTAAATGCCTTTCTCCGTGTTCTCTGCTTGTCCGCCGTAGCCTTGGCGAAGGAGGACGTCTCTGTGGTTCAAATCAAACTGCTTTATTTAGGATAAAGGGGATGGAGGGGATGGGCCAGACCCGTGGGCCTCTCATTGAGTGCGAGGTCCCGCCTTCCGCCTCGGGGAGTGAACCTCGGCTCACAATAAAAAAGCTGGGAACGGCCCCCTAGCCGTTCCCAGCTCCGACAAGACTCCCCCCTCAGAATTCGAACGTGTTGCGCAGCGACCAGGTGGTGGACGCGGGGATGCGCACCTGGGCGACCGTCCCGTCAGGATTGTCCTGGATCGGGATCAGCGAGCTCTTCGCAAACAGGTTATAGACGTTGAACTGCACGTTCCACACGACGCCGTGCCCGATCGCCCTGCGATACGAGAGCCAGGCATCGTAGTTGATCTCCGTGCCGCCCATGATCGGCTTGGTCAGGTCGATCACCCACGAATTCGCGCTGGCGTTGTACTTCGGGTAATACCCGAGCAGCGGTCGGTCCTGCCAGCGGACGGCGCCGCCAATGCCGACGTTCTTCAGGAAGCCACGGGTGAACGTGTAGTTCGTCACGGCATTCCAGTGCCACTTGCGCAGTTCGTTCACGGCCTGGTCCGCGGTGGCCTTGGCCTGGTAGTACGGATTCAGCACCGCACTGTTGTATTCGGGGCCGAAGCGCGCATTCGCGTCCAGCGGTTCGCCGGGGGTGTGCGCGATGTCGTAATACCCCTTGTAGCTCCAGTAGTCGGTCGCCGGGGCGTCGTTGGGCTTGTAGCCGCCGTCGAACCAGAAGGACATGTTGTTCTTGATGTACGCGTCCCAGGACGTGAGCACGCTCGAGCGCACGGCCTCGGCCTTGGAGGCGTTGATGCTCACGCGCCAGTTCGGAAGCGGATTGGCGGTCAGTTCGTACTCCATGCCCGTCGAGGTCAGATCGTTCAGGCTGCGCTGATTGGGCGGACGCGTCCAGGCGTTGGGCTCCCAGTAGCCGCCCCACTGCGCGGTGTAGTCGCGGGCGAAGCCCATGGCGTTCCAGAAGGTCTTGTCGACTGGGCGGGACCACTGTGCGTCCGTGCGCGCCTTGAACCACTCGGTGCGGTAGGCGACCTCGTCGGCGGTCAGCGGCGGGGCAACGTAGGGAAGGCCCGTATCCGGATCGATGGCACCCTTGGCGACGTAATTCGCCGAGCCCGGCACCGCGGAACTGCGGATGCGCAGCGGTTCGTTCATGATGTTCGGATCGGTCCGCCAGTTCGCGGGCAGCGGGGTGTTGGCGATCGATTTGTCGTAGTTGTCGCCGAACATCCAGCGGTTGATCAGCCACTCCGGCGTCGGCTGCACGCGCTTCGTCGGATCGGCGCCGGCCCAGGGGCCGGTCTCCCACATCATGCCGTCCATCGTCCGGGCAAGGTTGGCCTTGTTCCAGCCGAAGTCCGGCTGCGGCCCGAAATAGGGCGTGTTGTGCTGGACCGTCTTGTAGTGGGTGATCCGCAGCGAGAACCGGTTGTCGGCGGCGGAGAGCAGCACGCTCAGGTCCCGGGTGCGGCCCGACGGGGCGGCCTCGGGCTGGTTGTAAACGTTCACCGAGACGTCCGAGGGACGGAAGCTGCTCGAGTCGTTGTAGAGCAGAGTCACATCCATGCCATGCGGGAGCGGGTGATGCAGCAGGTCGAAGAGCTCCTTGCCATGGATGGCGATGCTCCAGCTGGTCCGCTGCTGCTCCACGTGGATCGGCGTGACGCCGTTGTAGTTGTAGTCGCTGCTGAAGGGCAGGACGTATCCATAAACCGGATCCCGCACCGGATTCTGCGGCTTGTTCCAGCGGGTGTACGAGTCCTCGCGCCAGCCGAAGATCGGGACGATCACATTGTCCATAAGCTTGCCGTCCCAGACGAACGACTTCGACTTGGTCACGTCGTAGCCCTGGCCGACGCCGTCATACAGCTGGTTGATGTCGTTCTGCGCGCTGATGAGGCTGAAGTTCGACTGGGTCCACGTGCCCTGGTTGTCGTAGCGGACGTTCTGCGTGAGCGGCGGCGTCTGCACGGTCTGCACGCCGGTGACGCCGGTGATGGTGTTCATCGACGAGGTGTTGAGCAGGCTGGGCCCGAGGTAATGAAGGCCGCGCCACGTGGCGAAGCCGTTCCAGTTGTCGACGGCCTGAAGGTACGCGGGCTGCCAGCGGTAGAGCGCGAAGTTGCGGTCGAAATTCTCGTAGCGCTGGGAGGCGAACACCCCCGTCAGCGTGTGCTCGCCGAGGATCCGGGTCAGCAGGCTGTGGGGGCGGAAGAAGTCAGCCGCCTTCAGCTGGGCGTAAAGCGTGATGCGCCAGTTCTCGCGGTTCTTGGAGCTGAGGCCGCCGCGGCCCTCGCCGATGGTGTACGGACGTCCGAAGTTCGGGTTCGGAATATTGCTGCCACGCAGCGTCTGGTTCACGTCGACGGAGATGATGTTCGTGCCCCAGAGGCCTTCCATGAGGTTCGTGTATCCGTCGCGGTACGACTGCCGGTTGTAGGCCGCGTTGAATCCGAGGCGGCCGTGCAGGAATGCCTGGGTGACCGCGAGGTTGATGTCGTCGAAGTTGTTATGCTCGCTCTTGTTCGGGCCAACGATGTTCTGGTCCCTCATCATCGTTGCGAGCGGGCCGCTCACGATCATCTGGGTGGGCCACAAACCCTGGCCGAAGCCGCTGAATGGCTGGCCGGTCTGCGACTCGTAGGCGTTGAGAATGCCGGTGATCGTCGGGTTGTTCGCGTAATAGGCCTTCGTGTTCTTGGGATTCGCGGCAGTCTGGATCCAGTTGGGGTTGAGCATGCCGACCCAGCTGCCCCAGCCGCCGCCATCGACGTTGTGGCCGCCGCGCAGGAGCATGGCCTGCGGGTTGCCGGGAAGCCCCACCGCTCCGCTGGTCGGATCGCTGAAGAAGGAGACGGGATTGTCGTCCCACAACTGCCCGCCGATGGTCTGCGAGGCGTACAGGTTCTCGACGAAGCCTGGCGCGGTCCAATACACGTCGTTCGGGATGGCGAGCTTGTTGGCCGGGCCAAACCAGCTCGAGATGAAGTCGCCCGGCGTTCCCGCCACCGGCCGGTTGGCGATCACATGGCCGGACTCCCCCTGGACGTCGATCTGCGTGAACACGCCCTCGCCCAGCTTGGGCTCCCAGCGCACCGCGCCGTAAATGCGCTTGTCGTGGTTGTAGGTGAAATCCTGGCGGTAGCGTGCGTTGTCGTTCAGGCCGATGATGCGGATGCCCAGCTGGTGCGGGATGAGGACGTGGTCCGCATCGATCACCTGGCGGAACGATCCGTAGCTGCCCACCTGCAGTTCGACGAAGTCGGACCGCTTGTTCAGGTTGGGCACCTTCAGCGAGCTGTTGATCAGACCGGCCGGACTGCCGAGGCCGAACAGGATCGAGTTCGGTCCGCGGCTGATGTCCACACGCGAGACGTCGTACGAGTCAATCGGCACGTCGGTGGGGAAATAGTTGAGCGTCACGTCCGCGTTGTTGAGTCCGCGGATGCGCGTCGTGCTCTGCGGCTCGGTCAGCATCTTCTCGGCATAGCCCTTGTCCCAGGCATCGCCGCCGTAGAAATTGCCGCCCACTCCCGCCACCTCCGTGTTCGTCGTGTAGATGAGGAGCTGCTGGAGGTTGGTGGCATTGACGTCCTTCAGGAACGTCGGGGTGATCACCTGCACGGCCGCGCCAACGTCGCGCAGATCCGTGTTCAGGCGCGACCCGGCGAGCGACGTGGTCGCCGCATAGCCTCTGTCCTTGGTCGCGTTGACCTCGAACGGCGAAAGCTCGATGGCGGTGTCGTCCTTCAGCTTCTCCTTCGTGGCGACCGAGTCGTCGGCCGAAGTCGAGGCCTTGGTCGTATCAGGCGCCGGCGCGGCTTGGGCGCGGGCGGCCGGAGCGGTCCATCCGGCGACAGCCGCGAGTCCAAGCAGGGCGGCGATGCGAAGCCGGTGGGTATGCGAGTACGCAATACACATGGGTGGGGATGGGTTGGGGCTAGGAATAAGGACGGAAGGTCCTCAGGTTCGGCTTGAACATACCCGACCAGCGAAACGGTTGGTATCACCTGATTGGGTGAATCAGCGCCATCCGAGTCTCGCAGGAGGTGGGGCCCCGATGATCACGTCGGAAACCATGTCGACAACGCCGAATGCGATCCGTCGAGGACCTGGCTCGGACCTCGAATCACCCGATCAGGGGGTATGAAGCACCCAGGTCGCCTGCTAGCATCGCGCCCGGCACCGCGGTCAGCCCCTCATCCCCGTTTGCGGTGCAGAGACGGGCTCCCCAGCAACCTTGTCCCCATCGACTCATGTTTCTTGAGCAGAACGTTTCGATCCCCCAGCGCGCGGCTTCATTTTCCAGGACCATCGCGTCGGCCAGAGTATTCACCCTTCCTACCAGGGTCTTCATCGCCCTCCGCGGATGCCTGCGGTGGCGCCGAAGCCGCGCGACATCGCCGGCTTCGACCTGGCCCTTGTGCGCGGCCCTCCTCCTCACCGCCCTGCTGCCCGCGGTTCAGGTTCACGCCCAGATCGCGGTGAACTTCAGCACCTCCGACGCGGGGGTGCACAAGGGAATCCCCAACTGGGGCCTGGATACCAACTGGGCGGATTTGGACAACATGACGCGCGGCCTCAGTTTCATGGGAGCCGATCTCGTGAATGTCGTCCGCGTGCCGGCGATGGTGGACCAGCCGCTGGACAACGGGCTCACCGCCGATGAGAAGACGCACCTGCAGTTGTGCTCGAGCCTGGCGGCGATGGTGGGACCCAACGCCAAGTGGGACATGTGCGCGCCGGGTTCCGACACGGTGAATGCCTGGTTTCAGGACAGCACCGGGGGTGTGAACGTGGATCGCTGGGTGCAGGCGATGAAGTTGAACCAGCAATTCTACAATCACCCCCTCTGGATGGTCGAACCGTTCAACGAGCCCGACTACAGCGGGTGGCACGAAGGCACCACCCAGAACCTGTACGACATCATGGGAGCGCTGCAGAATCTGACTGAATTTTCCGGCACCTCCATGGCCGGCGGCAGCACGATGAGCACCGACCAGGCCACCACGTGGTACGACGCGCTCAATGGCCGCGCGTCGGTGGGCACCACCCACTGCCTCTATGGATCCGTCGATAACTACGTCGGATTCATCCAGCATGTGGCCGCGGCCAACGGCGTGCCGGTGAACCCGGAAGGCCACAACCTCGTCGAAGCCATCCTGGGCGCCGAATACGGCCTGAACACCATGATCTGGTGGGGGACCGCCGAGTTGGCGCGCGGCAGCTTCGTGAGGGCGAGCCAGGGCGTGCGGCTCGGCTATGCGGAGGACCGGCCAAACTGGACGGCGGCGGCCGTGTACCGCGCACCCAGCGGGGCAGTGCAGGCCTTCGTGGGAGACGGCGAACGTGTCGGCGGAACCACGACCTACACCTTCCACGCCACCGACCGCGACGTGTATTACGACGGACACGGACCCCAGCGCGACTATTCCGTGACGATCAACCGCAACCAGGAGCGGGTCATCAACATCACCTGGGGTGCGGACGTGCAGCCGGTCATCGGCGGCCGTTATGCCATCGTGAACGCAAACAGCGGACTTTGCCTCGACGTGGCCGGCGCCAGCACCAGCGCAGCCGCCACGCTCCAGCAAACCACCTTCAGCGGCGCCAAGAGCCAGCTTTGGGACGTCGCCGCGCTTCCCTCCAGCACCGAAGGCGACCTCAGCTATTTCCTGCTCACCAACGTCAACAGCGGACTGAACGCCGACCTCGCGGATTGGGCGTACAACGACGAGGCGCCCATCAAGCAATACAGCTATCCCACCAACGCGGTGGAGCATTGGTATTTCCAATACGCCGGGAACGGCTGGTTCTACATCCGCAGCCGCTGGAGCAACAAATACCTCAGCGTCAGCGGCGTCTCCCGCGCCGGCGGGGCGGCGGTGGTGCAGCGGAGCTTTGACGGCACGATCGATCAGCTGTGGCGGCTTCAGGATCCGGCGGCCATGCCGATCCAGGCGACCGCGCCTGCGATCACCACGCAACCGTCCGCGGCATCCGTGACCGCAGGGCAGTCAACCACCTTCTCGGTCCAGGCCTCCGGCTCGGCTCCGCTGGGCTACCAGTGGTACCGGAATGGAGTCGCGATTCAGGGCGCGACTTCGTCGTCGCTCGTGCTGAACCCCGTCGGAACGGCAAGCGCCGGCACCTACACCATCGTCGTCAGCGACCTGGCCGGCACGGTGACATCCAACGGAGCGACGCTGTCGGTCACCCCGGTCAACCACTTCGCCGCCATCTCGACGCGCTGCTTTGTGGGCACCGGCGACTCGGTGGGCATACCGGCCTTCATCCTCGTCCGAGACTCGATCGTCCTGATCCGCGCGGGTGGTCCCTCGCTGGCCAACTACAAGGTCACCGGCGTCCTCGCGAAACCGAAGTTGACGCTCTTCGACGGCACCTCCACCGCGATCCTTTCAAACCAGGGATGGCAGAACCCGCCAACCTACCTGAACGGCACCAAGGTCGCGGCCAACGGCGACTTTGGCACGAGCTACGACGTGGCAAAGGTTGGCGCCGCCGTGTATGCCTTTCCGTTCACGACCCCCGACGATTCCGCAATGGTGGTGAAGCTGCCTGCCGGGGTGTACACCGCCCAGATCCAGGGAGCGGACGGCGGCTCGGGCAATGCCATTGCCGAGGTCTATCTGTATCGCCAACCTGGTGACACCACCGTCGGCGACCGTTTTTCAGCCATTTCGACACGCTGCTTCGTGGGCACCGGCGACTCCGCCGCCATCGTGGGCGTTGCACTGGAGCGACAGGCCAAGCTCCTCATTCGCGCCGTCGGCCCCTCCCTCGCGGCCTACAACGTGACCGGAGTCCTGGCCAAGCCGAGACTGACGCTCTACGACGTGAATGGCGCCGTGGTCGCCTCCAATACCGGCTGGGAGGGCGATGCGACCAAGGCCGCGGCGATCCGGCAGGCGACCGCCACGGTCCAGGATTTCCCGCTGACCTCAGGCGACGATTCCGCCCTGCTCGTCACCTTGCCTGCCGGACTCTACACCGCCCATGTGGACGGAGCCGACGGCGGCACCGGGAACGCCATCGTCGAGGCCTATTTCGTGTCGGAGGGGAATTAGGCCGGAGGGCGGAGGCCAGAGGTCTGAAGTCGGAAGTCGGAGGTCGGAGGTCAGAAACCAGAGGTCAGAGGCCAGAGGTCGGAAGTCGGAGGGCGGAAGTCAGGGCAGATAGATGAACAGGAGCCTGTTGGGAGGTGGCCCCCCAATTTCACTGCGGAGCGTCGGCATCCCTCAGATTGCACGAAGACCCGGCCTTCATGGCCGGGTCTTCATCGTAAACCTTGGCGGGACCCGCAGAGGGCGGGCCCCTGTAGTTCAACTTACTTCGTATCCAGAATCAGCACCACAACGCCGTTGCCGGGCACGGTGTAGGAGAAGCCGGAGTGCACGCCCTCGACCTCGGTGGTCTGCGGCACCACGTCCGTCGGGGCGCAGATCGTGTTCGTCGCGCTCGTCGCGGGGGCGGACAGCACGATCGCCTTCGCCGTCGGGCCGAGATGCTCCGCGCCGGGCACGTCGATCACGACGTTCTGGGCCGCAGAGCTCGCGTTCACGAGCTTCAGGAAGATCTCGCCCGTGCCGCTGTCGCGCGTCGCGCAGGTGATCAGAGAGGTATCCGAGCCGGTGACCTTGAGGATCTGGTCGCCAAGGTGCGTGCTGAACATCTTGAACGCGTAGTAGCTGGGCGAGCCGTAGGACCGTAGCGCGTCGTAGCCGATCAGGTCGGGGCGCCACTGGCGGCCGCCGGGGTTCACGTTCACGAACAGCGGCGCGTAGCAGTTCATCTTCACGATGTCGGAATTGCGTTCGAAGTCCGTCATGAATGCCGCGTCGCCGATCGCAGCGCGCAGGTCCGGGGTCGGCGCCTCGACCTGGGAGAGCTTGCTCCAGGGCGGGAACACCGTCTCGTGCGAGGCCCACTCGCCCACGAAGACCTCGGGGCCGCTGCGGTCATAGTGATCGTACTGGCTCACGCCCATCTTCAGGAACTCGGGCACGGAGCTGTAATAGTGGTCGTCGATCACGTCGGGGCGCACGCTGTGCACTTGATTGGCGCCTTGAGGTGCGGTGGAGATGCACTTCAGCTCCGGATACTTCGCCTTGATGGCCTTGTAGATTTGCGTGAAGCGACCGTCGTAGGAGTCGGACTTATCGAACCCATCCTCGTTGCCGATCTCGACATAATGCAGCGGGAAGGGCGCCGGATGGCCGTCCTTGATGCGCTGGGCGCCCCACTTCGTGGAGGCGTCGCCGGTGACGTATTCGATCTCGTCGAGGGCGTCCTGCACGTAGGGCTCAAGGCCCGGACCGGCCTTTACGACCTCGCCGTTCAGCGAGTAGCCGGCATACACCGCGAGCACGGGCTCGGCCTTCATGTCCTGGCACCACTCGAGGAATTCGAGCAGGCCCATGCCGTCGGTCGAACGGTAGCCCCAGGGGCTCATGTGCCCAGGGCGGTCGTAAACCGGACCGATGGTCTTCTTCCAGTCAAAGCGTTCGGCGATGCTGCCGCCCTCCAGGTAATTGCCGCCCGGGAAGCGAAGGAACTTCGGCTTCAGGTCCACGAGCATCTGCATGAGGTCCTTGCGGAAGCCGTTCGGACGGTTGTTCCAGGTCGGTGGAAACAGGGAGACGAAGCTGAACCAGGCGGTGCCGGGCTGGTCGAGCGTGACCAGGTAGCGAGCGCGTTCGGTGGGCTTCACGGCGCCGGTCTTGAGCACCGCGGAATACTGCTTCCAGTCGCCCGTCAGGCCCTTGATCGTCGCGGAAGCATAGGTCGTCCGGCCATCGTCGCTCTGGATAGTAACCGTGACGTCGCCGGTGTAGCCGGGGGCTGCCTTTGCGAAGAACGAGGCGCGGTAGGTGGTGTTCGGATGCACCGGGATGCCCCAGTATCCGGAATTGGCGATACCCGCGCGGGCGTCGGGCGAGGCGCTGGTCACATCCACACGGAGGCTCACCGGGATGGCGGCATTGAGCGGCTGGGAGCGGTCCAGGGACATGGTCGCGACGGCGCCATTGGTCTCTGTGATGGCCCAGCTCGGGATTTCCTTCTCGTCGTCGAGAAAGGCGCGGTTGCGGACGAGTTCGGCGTAGAGGCCGCCGTCATACGAGTAGTTGATCTCCTCGGTCATCAGGCCGTACAGCCGGGGGCTGACTTGGCCCAGCGGCTTGGACGCATCGATGGTGAGGGAAGGCTGGCCCGCGCCAAAACAGGCGGAGGCAGCCAGGAGGGCGACTGCAGGAGGGATTAATTTCATGACGGGATGATTCGGTTGGCGGGGAAAGGGGTTCCCCGGGGTATTGGGATCGTTCCACTATGACAGTCCGGCTGCCACCCTTGGAAGTCCGCGTGTCGACGTTGATACATGACGGTTCGGTGAACTTTCGCGGCGACCCGTCTCGGCGATTTGACTAGGGACATTTCGTGCACCTCTTAAGGCGAACGGCCCACCCCTCGGCGAGACTCCCCAACAGGCCGCCGTTGCCCCCGGATGCGGTCCGTCCCCAACCCAAACCCTGAAATACCCATGGCTGAAGCCACCCCTGTGCTCAAGACCGACACCACCGCGAACCCGGCGCCGCTAGGCCTGCTGGGATTCGGCATGACCACCGTCCTGTTGAACTTCCACAACGCCGGCTTTTTCGGCCTGAACAGCATGATCCTTGCGATGGGCCTCTGCTACGGCGGCATCGCGCAGGTCATCGCGGGTGTGATGGAATGGAAGAAGGGAAACACCTTCGGTACGACGGCGTTCACCTCGTACGGCCTGTTCTGGCTCTCGTTGGTGGCGCTGGTCCTGCTCCCGAAGAACACGGGCGCCGCGCCGACGGAAGCCTCCGGCATGGGCACCTACCTGCTCTTCTGGGGCCTGTTCACCCTGGTCATGTTCATTGGCACGTTGCGCCTGAACCGGGCGCTCCAGTGGGTGTTTGGCACGCTGGTGATCCTCTTCTTCCTGCTGGCCGCGGCCGAATTCTCGGGCAACGCCGGCCTGGCGCATTTTGCGGGCTACGAAGGCATCCTCTGCGGCGTGCTCGCGATGTACGCGGGCCTCGCCCAGGTCCTCAACGAGATCTACGGCCGCACCGTCTGGCCCCTCGGCGTCGTCGCCAAGTAAGCTTTCAACGGGTCGCGTCAACGGCCCCCTTTCCTCGAAAACCCGGTCCTCGGCGGCCGGGTTTTTCATTTTTCCCGACGACCTACCGACCGCCAGTCTCGACGTAGAATCGATCAAAAGGCGCAGTTAACAGAAGGAAACGAAGAGAACAAAGACATGAAGGTCCAAGACACTCCCTTGGCGGCTTGTTCTTCGTGGCCGCTGCTTCTGTTCCCGTTTTCCGCCGACCTTGTGATCACCGATGCGGCACGATCGCGTCGATGCCCACCAGGGAGCCGACCGAGGCCGCGTTGTTTCCGACGTACGTGAGCTTCAGCAGGACGGTGTCCCCAGTCCGCTCCCCGAGCGGCAGCGACACCTCCTTGACGCCCTCGCTGGGCGCGTACAGGTCGACAAATCCGGGCGCCGCGGCGCCACCCAGGGCGATGCGAACGGTGCCGCAATTCGGACCCGTCACCATCCGGACAGTCGCCGTGCGGGCCGCCGAGTCCTTCAGCGGAACCGGAAGCGTGAGCGTGCTGCCCCCGCCGGCGGGCGACCAGAACAGCGCCAGATGTTTGGACCACAATTCGCCGTAGCCCCAGTTGCCCATATCCTGGACCCAGGCTCCCCCGCCCTTGATCACCGCCGCGCCCACGAGCGATTCGGCTTCCACCGCGCCGGGGATTTCAAGCACGCGCATCGTCCCGGGCTTGGAGGGAAGCAGGTTTGCCGGAAGCGGTGGAGGCGGCAGCGCCGGCCCCGCCTGGTAAAAATAGGCCACCGACGAATAGTCCGCCTCGATGCCGTCGCCCGTCCCGTGCTCGATCGTGAAGCGAATCGACTTGGTGTAGGGGATCGGATCCGGGATGTGCCAGCGGTACGCCGAGACGCGGTGCTCGTCCTTGATCACGAGTCCGTGATAGGGAGCCGAATACGTTCCCCGGTCGAAATACCAGCCCGACCCGAAATAGTCCTCCGTGCCCGTTCCGAGGATCGAGGGCGTCTTCGCCCCGTCCACGTACACGGCCTCGTTTCCTTCGAGGAAATACAGGGCCTTGCCCGACATGAACAGGGCCGTGCCGACGTAAGTGCCCGCCCCCTCGGTGTCGAGGATGGTGTAGTTCCGCCCCGGATGCGTGGGATCCTCGCGCCGGAACTGGGCGTGGAAGACCCGCGTGGAGGCCGGCACGGAGTCCAGCGCGGTGTAGTCGATGTTGTAGTAGAAGGAACTGATCGGATGGTCCGCGCCATTCGTGAGGGTCCAGCGGGCACCGGTATGGTACGGCATCGGCCAGTAGCAGTTGTAACCGCCCGAGGTCTCGCTCAACACCGCCGAGATGTAGTCGCGCTGTTCGCCGAAGCCCACGCCGAAGAAGGCGCCGAGCGGACATTCGACGCTGGGATTGGTGTCGCCGTCCCAGTAGATCCGGAGGATCGCCTGGCTGAGGATTGCGACGTCCGTGCGCGGAGCCAGGGTCATCCAGAAGCGGTGGATGCAGCCGGCACCCTTTGCATCGAGCAGGGTGATTGTCTGCCCCGGTGCGACGAAGATGGCATCGCCGTTCATCCCGGCGCGGTCGGTGGACGAGGCGTGCATCGCACGTCCCGGCTGGGGTTCGGCCAGCGAACCGAGAAACCCGGCAGGCCCGGCAGCCAGGTTTGTTCCGACGCCGATGGCGCCAGCGAGCAGGATCAGGGGGAGGATCGGCTTCATGACAACTAGGGAAGGCTGAGCCTGTTGACGGAAACGCCCGCAGTCCAGTTTCCTGGTGCGCGGCCCCCGCCCCCCCCATTTCCGGGCCCTCCCGGCGTCAATGTGGCGGGGGAAGCCCTGGATAATCGGGCGAGATTCGGCGCGCGCGGGCGAACGTCGCCTCAGCGGCCGCCTCGTGCCCCGTGCCACGCTGCGCCCAGCCGAGGGCGACGAGCGTGTCGATGTCGTCGCCGATCCAGGCCTCCGCCTTCTCAAGCAGCGGAAGCGCCTCGCCCGCCCGGTGATTGGCCACGAGCATCGCCCCCGCGTTCCGCTCGAGCACCCAGTCGCCCGGCGACTGCGCGAGCGCCTGCCGATAAAGCTCGGTCAGCGCGGGCACTGCGTCCGGACGCCTGAGCAGCGCCTCGGCCTCGTTCACCCGCCGCTGCCACAACGCGATCCGGTAGGCGTCGTCGCTCTGCCCGGTGAACGGGGCACCGCGGAAACGGTTCAGGAGATTGATTCCGATCATCGCCTGTTCGTACACGGTGAACGCGAGCCGGTCCCGCACCGAGGCATAGCTGATCGGCTCAGGGGACGGTCCCTTGACGAGGCCGCGCCGCTCCAGGTCGGCCGCGATCGCCGGATACAGCGCCAGGGCCGCTTCGTAGGTCCCGCGAAGGGTGAGGTGCACGTGCTCGTAAAGGAATTCGTCGCCCGGGATCCCGTGCGCGCTCCGCGCCGCGAGATCGTGCGCCAGATCGACCAGCGCGACACCGGGAAGTCCGGCCGTGCCGACCTCGCGGATCACGTCGTTGAGACGCGAGTCCGTGCGGAACCGCAAAGTATCCAAGTCCCTGGCACGACTCAGCAGCGCCCGCGCCTGGTAGTCGCGTCCGAGCGCGAGCTCGATCCTCCCCAGCCTGAAGACAAGCTCGGCATAACGGTCGTCGATCGCCAGGGCGCTCCGGTAGTGGATCTCGGCCGAGGACGCATCGCCCGCGCGCTCGGCCTCCGCCCCCGCCTGGAAGTCGCGCTTCCAGGCGGCGAGCTGATTCGGGCTGAGCCCGGGGCGGTGTTCCGACATGAACGGAGCGAAGTCGCGCTGGTTCGTGACGACCGTGCACAGGAGGGTTTCGGCCCCGGCCCCGTGCGCCGAAGCGGCGATCGCCCGCAGGTTCGCACGGAAATGCCCAGCGACGCTCCGCAGGCTCGGATCTCCCTCCGGAATGCGCCGGTTCAGGAACATCCGCATGCCGCCCCACTCCTTCGGGACGCCGCGGCCCCACGCGAGTCGCCTTCCGATCGCGCTGATCAGCTGGCCGGTCCGGGTGCCCTTCGCCCATACCCCGAAGCGCACGGCGGCCTCCGAACGAAGGAATGGTGCGAAGACACCCGAGGGGCCGAACGGGCCGATCACCTCGTTCTGGCCCTCGTACACGACGAAGAGGTCCGGCTGCAGTTCCGCACAGTCCGCCGCGTATCCACGAAGCAGATTCGAATTGATCGCAGTGATCCCCGCGTTCACGACCTCGAACCGGGTGCCGGGCCAGGAGGCTCGAAGCATCACGCCGAGCACGCGCGAAAGGGAGAACGATGGCTCGGGGTCGCCCATGGCCGCGGAGCTCCCCAGAACGAAGATCCGCACCGTGCCCGGCGGTTTGCGGGCCTCCAGCCGGAAGGGCTCGGGCCGGCGCGCGAGCGCGGGCGAGAAGAACGGCACGGTGCAGCCGAGGTTTTCGCGGATAACGACTCCGCCGCCCGGAAGCGCCGCCCGGCGTGCGAAATGCGGCGAGGCCCCGTAGCCGCCCAGGCGCAGTGCGAGCTCGGTGCCGCCAAGCAGCACGGCAAGCGTGAAAACGACGAGCATGGCCGAATAGGCCAGCCGGCGATAGAGGGAAAGCTCGGGAGTGGCCACGGTCAGAAGAGGGAATAGATGAACGGCGAGATCGTGGACACGCAGATCACGAACAGGGCGATGAGGAGCAGAATCACCACGACGGGCACGATCCACCACCGCTTGTTCGAGCGGCCGAAGGACCAGAGTTCTCCGAGCAGGCGGAAGAGATGACGAAAGGCACTCATGGCTGGTGAGGGGCTGGCGTGGAGGTGAAACCGGAGACCGGCATCGTCGTTTTCATGGCTCGAAATTTCAATCGGCGGAAAAAGCATCGACCGGACGCGGACGTGCCAGGCCGGGCGGCAGCGCCGATTTCTCCACGACATACGAGCCCAGAACAAGCACGTCCATGCCCGTGGCCAGGAAGCCCTCGATGGCCTCGCGCGGATGACAGACCGGCGGCTCGCCCCGGACGTTGAACGAAGTGTTGATGAGGACCGGGCACCCGGTGAGCCGGTCGAATTCCGAGAGCACGCGGTGAAGGAAAGGGTTCTCCCTCCGGTCGACGGTCTGCACCCGAGCGGACCCGTCCACGTGGGTCACCGCTGGAATGTCGGAGCGCACCGCACGCAGGCGCTCCGACAACGTGCTCCCGGCGGCCGACGCCCCGCGCCGGCCGGCGGCGACCGGTGCGGTGAAGAGCATGTAGGGCGAGGCGCACGGGAGGTCGAAGTACTCCGACGCACGCTCCGCGAGCACGACAGGAGCAAAGGGCCTGAAGGACTCGCGAAACTTGATCCGCCGATTCAAAAGCGCCTGCATGTCCGGCGATCGGGGATCGGCCAGGATCGAGCGCGCACCCAGCGCGCGCGGACCGTATTCAGCCCGCCCCTGCACGACGCCGACCACGGCGCCCCCCGCAACCCGCTCCGCGACCCGCCGCGCAACCTCATCCGGTCCGCCGAGCCGTTCCGCGGGCACGCCGCGCGCCGCGAGCGCCGCGGCTGCCGTCTCGTCATCGTGGTCCGGCCCGAGAAACGCCCCGCTCATCGCGTCGCGCGCGCCGTCCGCGCTCCGCGCCCCGCCGGCCGCGCCGTGATAGTACGCGAGCGCGGCGCCAAGCGCACCGCCTGCGTCTCCCGCGGCCGGCTGCACCCAGATGCGCTCGAACGGCCCCTCGCGAAGCAGGCGCCCGTTCGCCACGCAGTTCAGAGCGACTCCCCCGGCCAGGCAGAGATTTCGCTCGCCCGTCGCACGGTGCACGTGACGGGCCATCCTCAGCACAATCTCCTCCGTGACCTCCTGGATCGAGCGCGCAAGATCGCACTCGCGCTGGGTGATCGCGCCGTCGGGCGCGCGGGGCGGCCCGCCAAACAGGCGCGAGAACCGCTCCCCGGTCATGCGCTGCCCCTTCAGGGTGTCGAAATAGACGGGATTCAGGCGGAAGGAGCCGTCGTCGCGCAGGTCGAGCAGCTTGCCGAGGATGAGTTCCCGGTAGCGGGGCTCACCGTAGGGGGCCAGGCCCATGAGCTTGTACTCGCCCGAGTTGACCCGGAACCCGCAGTGGTAGGTGAAGGCCGAATACAGCAGGCCGAGCGAGTGCGGAAACCGAAGCTCGGCCTCGAGCCGGAGCGCGGCGCCCAGGCCCCGCCCCCAGGTGGCCGTCGACCACTCCCCCACCCCGTCGATCGTGAGCACCGCCGCACGCTCGAACGGCGAGGGAAAGAACGCGCTCGCTGCGTGCGCCTCGTGGTGGCCGCAGAAGCGGACCCGTCCCCGAACGTCGCAGCCGGCCGCGCGCAGCTCCGTCTCAATCTCGCGGGGCACCCAAAGCTTCTGCCGAAGCCATGCGGGCATCGCCGTTGTGAAAGCCTTGAATCCCGCCGGGGCCACCGCAAACGCGGTGCTCAGGACGCGCTCGAACTTCAACAGCGGCTTCTCGTAGTACACGACCGCATCCGGAGCGCCGCCCGCCCGCCCCAGGCAGAACGCGACCGCACACCTGGGAAACGATGCGTCGTGCTTCACCCGCGAAAACCGCTCCTCCTGGGCCGCTGCGACCACCACGCCGTCCTCGACGAGCGCCGCCGCGGAGTCGTGAAAGTGAGCGCTGATGCCGAGGACTCTCATGCTAAAACACGTCGTGAACAGAGGGACACGCGGAAAACCATGGCATCAACTTCAGGGGTTCGAATGCGCGAATCGGAACCACGATGGCCCGCTCCTCGCGTGAAGCGAGAAGCGCCATCGATTTTTGGATACACGGTTCGATCTTCATGACCTTCGTTTCGGCACCTCGCCACCTGAATTCATGCTCACGCCGTTTCAGAATTCCCGGTCGAAACGCGCAGGATCGTCGGCCCCGCTCTCGCGGAGCGGTTCCCAGTAGCTCGACCGGCCGGGCTCGAAGCTCCGGCGCAGCGGGTCGGTGCCCATGATCGCCATGACCACGCGCGCCGGCACAAAGACCAGCGCGAAGACCACCCCGAGCAGGAGGCAGGTCAGGCCCGCGAGCAGCAGCCGGATCGCCCGGTCCGCCAGGGCCTCCACCGGCCGCCACACGCGCGGGGCGGCCAGCGCGACCAGGAACGCCCCCGCGGCGATTCCGAGCAGCACCAGCCGGGCGGCCGTGTGATCGCGATGCGCCGCAAACGCCAACACGACCACGGCGCAGGCCGTGCCCGCGAGCGATCGGAGGCTTCGTTTAACGGGGGGACTGGAGGGCATGCGCGAGTGGGCGGCGCGGGAATCCGGATTGCGGGGGCGGGGGAAAGGGCCCGGTGGCTGAAAAGCGAAAAGAGAGAGGGGCGTCACCACCCCTCTCTCTCTGACTAACCCCATTACTACTGAATCAGACGGTCAAAAGTCGATTCCATAGGTCAGCGCCCAGGTCACCGGCGTGCCCACGCGGTAGCGCTGTGTCGCATAGACGGAGGCGGAACCGGTGGCCTGCCAGCCGACGTATTCGTCCTGACGAGTCAGGTTCTTCACGTTGAGCTGGAGGTACTGGTTGTAGCCGCCCGCCTTGAACCGGTAGCCCGCGAAGGTCTCGGCGTAGAACGTCGACGGATTGTAGCGCCCGCCGGGGACATTGTAGTCCTGGAGCGCGCGCCCGGCCGCCTGCATGCCGAGTCCGAGGTACAGACCCTTCATCGAGCCGTCGCGGAAGGTGTACTTCGTGAGCATCGCCCACTGGTCCTTGATGTGGCCCGCCGTCGACTGGCCGATCGTGGCCGGGTTGAGGGAGGTCACGACCTTCTCGTCGTTGTTGGCGTAGCTCAGCATGATCTGCCACTCGGGCGTGGGCTGGAGCACGAGATCGGCCTCGAGGCCCTTCGACTCCTGCTTGCCGCCGGGGACGAGGTCGCCGAGCAGGTCGTTGCGGGTCTTGCCCGGGAACTGCACCAACCGCTGGGCCGGCGTGAGGCTGTCCCAAATCTGGGTGTTCATGTTGTTCGCCGAGGAGTCGGTCTGCGAGCCACCGACCTCGTTGATGTCGTAGTAGCTGATCGTGCCGCTGATCTTGCCGTTGAGCAGCTCGAGCTTCACGCCGCCCTCGTTGCTGGTGCCGACCACCGGGGGCATCTGGGTGCCGAAGGAGTTCTTGTCGGTCGTCGGGAACAGGGAGGTCGAGTGGACGTAGAACACGGACACGCCGTTCGTGATCTGGTAGATCGCGCCGATCATCGGCGAGGTCTTCTTCTGGATCGTGGTCTTCGGCACGGTCGAGGCGTATCCATCACCCCACTGCACGAGCTTGAGGTTCGTGCGGTTGACAGAGGCGTTGATGTGCAGGCGGTCGTTGAGCAGCGAACCCTGCCAGCTCGCGAAGTAATAGTCGTTCGAGTTGTTCTCGTGGCTCCACTGCGAGAGGTCGGGGAAGTAGTCCGCCGGCGGATTCGCGGGCACGGAGAGGTCGACGCCGCTCGCGACGGGGATGTCCCAGAGGTTCGTCGTGTTGCCGGGCGAGATCCACTTGTGCGTGTGGAAGAGCTCCTTCCAGGCGGCGCCGCCGACCGTGAAGGTGTTCTTGATCACGTCGAAGTTGAGCTTGTACAGCGCCGTGGCGCCGTAGCTCTTCATGGCGTTCTGCCAGTCGCGATAGTGATAGCCCATGCGGATGACCTCCTGGCCGTTGGGGAGCGTCATCCAGCCGGAGGCGAATCCGCCCTGGGAGGAGAAGCCCATGTCCCAGCTCGCCGCGCTGCCGCCGCCGCCGGCGGCGTCCCAGCCGTTGCTGTCGACGTTCAGGCGTGTCGAGGACTGCGCGTAGGCCGTGACGACGAGGTTGTCGCCGATGTTCTGCGTGACCGTCGCGCGGTACAGGTGCGTGTCGATCGTGCGGTTGTTGCCGGTCGCCCAGTTCCAGGACCACGGGATGTTCGGATGCACGATCTGCAGCGGAATGTCGGAGCCGTTGCCCAGCGCGTTGCCCTGGCTGTCGGTCTCGCCGTGCGAGAAATAGCCCAGGCCGTTCGGCTTCGAACGATAGCCGTTTTCCGCGAGGAACTTGATTTCGGTGCCCTGCAGCGGGTGCCAGTTCATGACGACCTGGTTGAACCGCACGCGGCCGCCCGAGTGCTGGCGGTCGTCATGGGTTTCCGCATACGCCGCGCTGTAGCGCACTCCGAGAGTGCCGGAGCCGGTCTTGCCGGACACGTTCGCGTCGAGTGTCGCGCGGCGCTCGCCGTAGCTCGAGAGCGTCAGGCCCAGGTCGGCGAAGTTGCGTCGGAAGTCGACGTCCTTGGTGATGACGTTCATCACGCCGCCCGGGTACGTCAGGCCGTACAGCGGGGCCGCGGGCCCCTTGACCAGCTCGACACGGGAGACGCCGATCATGTCGACGGGATCGTACTCGCGGATGCCGTCGCGGAGGCCCCAATTCTGCACGAAACCGCGGAAGAGGAATCCGTTGTAGGCCTGCTGAATCGGGTTGTCGGAGCGGATGTCGGCGCCGCCATTGACCAGCGCGGCGTTGTAGCGCTCGAGGTCGACCTGGTTGGTGATGTGCAGGTCGTCGGCGAGATCCTTGGTGAACACCTGGATGTTCAGCGGAATGTCCTTGATCGGCGTGTTCGAGCGCGTGCCTGCGATCGAGTTGGACGCGCGGTAGCCCTCGTCCTGCTGCGACGACACGGTGAACGGGGAGAGCTTGACGACTTCGTCCTGGTTCGTGGACGAGCCGGCGGCGGCGGTTGCGTCGGTCGTGGCCGTCTGGGCAAAGGCGGCTCCCGCCGCCATCAGGAAAGCGAGCACTGCGGTCATCCGGGGAAGGGCGGAGCGGCCTCGTGGTTCGCTTGTGGGTTTCGGATAGTTCATGGGACTTGTTTGTGTTTAGGAATGCCACGCCCGTTTGCGCGGGCGCGGACTTGGGGGAAAAGACCTGAACTTGTGGGGATGAGGGGATCTGCGGAGGCTGCGAGTTTAGGGGATAGCGACTGGTGGGACGCCGGGGGTTCCGCGAGAACGGGGCGAATCAATGGGAGTCGCGGCCCGCGGACTCAAACGCGGCGCCACTCAAACGGTAGCCTTCGACTTCGGTGGCGCGCGCGAACTCACGCATTCCGCGACACGGCTCCGCCGGGCGGCGCGTTGGATCGCGTCGCGAGATTTTTTCGACGAGATGAGGCGCCTCAGCGCTCCCTCGTCGCAGGCCTGTGGCTGCTCCCGGGCGCGGTCGAGCCGGCCTTCCAGTAGCCCGGGATGTAAGTGATCGTCTGCGCCTCGGGCACGCCGCGCTGGTACGCGTCCGTCATGATCGCGAGCTGCTCCATCGCGCGCTGCCCCACGAGGCGGTGGTTCTGCACGACGCCTGCGAGGTGCGGAAGGCCCGGGGGCACGTCGAGCGAGGCGAATGCGACATCGTCAGGAAGCCGGATCCCGTCGGTCGCAAAGATGTCGAGCAGTTCGTTCCAGTTGGAAATGATGACGTCGACGCGTTCCTCCTTCATCCACTCGCTGATCCTCCGGGAGAGCGTGGGCACCTCGGCGAGGCTGAAGAAGAGCGGCGGCACGCACTCCGCCTCGGGCATCGACGCCTGTTCGAGCAGCACGCCCATGCCAAACGATTCGCCCAGGCGCATCTGGTCCTCTCGCGCGGTGGCGAGCCCGATCCTGCGGTAGCCAAGCTTGCGCAGGTTGCGCATCGCGAGGCTCGCCACCTGGAGCTGATCGTTGGACACCGCGTCGAGGTTGGGCGTGAGGTGGAGGCACTCGATCTTGACGGCGCAAAACTGATTCCAGTCGAGGGCGAGCTCCCCGATGTCGATCTCGAAGGTCGAGAGCAGCACGCCGCTCACGCCACGCGCATTGAGGATCGAGTTCAGTCGCGCGGGGCTGAGGTGATCCCGCCCGACGACGAAGATTTCGAGCGAATGACCACGCGCCTCGGCGACCGCCTTCGCTCCCGCGTATACAAGCGGCTGGTAATGATTGCCCCCGAAGAAACGCGTTGCCCCGGCGTGCACCACGAACGCCGAGTTGAGCGTGCGCGAGCGCTGGGTCATGCGCGAGCGATGGAAGTTGAAAGCGTCGAGTAGCGGATCGCGCTGGTAGTCCAGCTCCTTCGCCACGGCGCGGATCGCGGCCCGCGTGGCGGGCGGGATGCTCGGGTGGTCGCGCAGCGCGAGGGACACCGTGGTGACGTGCACACCCGCGCGGGACGCGATGTCCGCCAGGGTGTACCGCTTCGCTGGAGCCGTGCCCGGCTCAGACGCGGGGAGGGGCGCTGGGTCCGTCTTGCCAGGAGCTTTGGACATAGATCGAGGATGGAAATTCGGGCAGGCCGCGTTCGCCGGACTTGAGCTGGGCGACGACAATCGAGACCGCCCGCTCGCCGACCATGTCGAGCCGCGGCTTGATGCCTGCCATGCCCTCGCGGTCCGAACTGCACAGGCAGAGGCAGGCGCAGGCCACCTGCCCCGGCACCTCGAGCCCCGCGTGCTCGAGCATGTCCCAAACGTAACGCCAATTGCAGAGCACCGCATCGATCGAGTTGCGGCGGACCCACCGGCCCATCATCGCCGCGAGCGCGGGCTCGGCCATGTTGTAGGGAAAGATCAGCGGCGGCACCCGCTGCTCCGGCGGCAGCGACGCGGCCTCCATCAGGTATCCCGCCGTATGCCGGTGTCCGCAGGCGTCCTCGTCCGAGCGGCCCACCGCGAGCCCGATGCGCCGGTAGCCCAGCGCCGTCAGGCGGCGAAACGCCAGGCGCACCTCGCGAAGCTGGTCGTTGCACACCACGGTGGCGTCCGGCTCCATGTGTCGCGATGCGATCTTCACAACCGCATACTCGTCCCAGTTGAGCGCGATCTCCGAGAAGCCCGGCTGGAAGTAACCGATCACCACGCCCGTGATCCGGTTTTCCGTGAGGTGACGCGTGATGCTGCGGGAGTCGTGGTCGTCCTCGCCCACCGCCAGCGCGTCGAGTTCATACCCGAGCAGGCGGGCATGGGAGCGTGCGCCCTCGAGCACCGCCTCCAGGTGGCTCGGCCGCGGGCATCCCGAGCCGAGCCCGAAGTTCTCCAAGTAGGCGATCCGGGGCTTCGCCCCGCTTACATCGCCTTCCCGCCGGAACCGGCTGAGCGCATCATAAACCGGGTTGCGCTCGTAGCCCATCGACTGGGCCACCGCCTGGATGTGCCGGCGCGTCGCCTCGGGAATGCTGGGCAGGTCCCGCATGGCCTTCGACACGGTCGTAATGTGGTAGCCGGACTGCCGGGCCACGTCGCGCATGGTGGGATGGCGGACCGCAGCCGATCCGCCGTCGGTTGACGGGGTCATGGTGAGTGGATTCGAACGGGGGGAATCCCCGGGGGATGACTTCTGCATAGCCGCGGGCCGCAGTTCCACGAGGGAGGGGTTACTCTAACAGTTAGCGCGAATGCCTTCCGGGGCAAATCGCCCGGTCGAAATCGAAGCCCCGGCCCCTCCCTGGCGCGACGACGGGCGCGGCCGTCTTTGCGGCCATGACCCCTCGGAGGAGGCGTCGGACGACCGCATAGTCAACCGATAGAGCAGACCATCGCCTTTCCTCCCACCCCGATTTGCGCAACGTGCCTCATCCCCTCCCCCTGCATGCACGACCAGCCCGCCAGCAAGGCGCCCCGGCGGCGCCATCCGTTGTTTTGGGTGCCCTCGCTCTACCTCGCGATGGGCATCCCGAACGCCACCGTCTCGATCGTCTCGGCGATCATGTATAAGAATCTCGGTTACTCGAACGAGACGATCGCCCTCTACACGAGCCAGATGTACCTGCCCTGGGTGCTCAAACCTGTCTGGGCGCCGTTCCTCGAGCCCTACCTGTCGAAACGCTCCTGGGTGCTGACGATGGAGTTCCTGATGGCCGCGGCCCTGGGGCTCGTCGCCTTCAGCCTGCCCCTCTCCGGCTTCTTCCGCCTGTCGCTCGCCTTCTTCTGGATCACCGGCTTCGCCTCCGCGACCCAGGATATCGCCGCCGACGCGGTCTTCATGACGACCCTCCACCCGAAGGAGCAGGCCAAATACGCCGGCGTGCAGGGCATGTGCTGGAACGCCGGTTCGGTGCTCACCTCGGGGCTGCTCGTCACCCTGACCGGCCGCCTGCACGACGGCATGCACTACGGCTGGGTGACCGCCTGGATGGCCATCATCGGCTTCATCGCCGTCTCGCTCGCCCTGTGCGGCGTGTGGCATCTCCGGGTGCTCCCGCCCGGCGAACCCTCCCACCTGAAGGGACGCGGCCTCAAGTCGGCGTTCCTGTCGCTCGAGGAAACCTGGGTGTCGTTCTTCAGGAAGGACCAGATCTGGATGATGCTCCTGGTCGTCTTCATGTACCGATTCGGCGAGGGGTTCATCGAGCGCTTCGGCCAACTCTTCCTCATGGATTCGCGGGCCGTGGGCGGCCTCGGCCTGAGCAACACCGCCATCGGCAACCTCTACGGCTCGCTGGGCACGATCGGCTTCATCGCGGGCGCCCTGCTCGGCGGCTTCTTCGCAGCCCGCATGACGCTGCGAAGGTCGTTCGTCTGGCTCGCCATCGCGCTGAACGTGCCGCACCTCACCTACTACTACCTCAGCGTCGCGATGCCGCACAGCCTCGCCGTCATCGGCACGGTCGTCACGCTCGAGAAGTTCGCCTTCGGCTTCGGATCCGTCGGCCACATGCTCTACATGATGCAGCAGATCGCCCCGGGGAATTTCAAGATGTCGCACTATGCGTTCGCGACCGGCGTGATGGCGGCGACCAAATGGGGCACGGGCACGATCAGCGGCTTCGTGTACGACGCCGTGTCACGGTCCTACCCGCATTTCTTCCTGGTCGTCGTGCTTCTCTCGATACCGCCAATCGTGCTCGCGAAGTTTGCGCCCTTCCCCCAGCCGGACTCAGCCTCGGAACCCGCGCCGACGACAGGCCATTGAAACCGGCTACTCGTAGCGGAGGGCCTCGATCGGATCGAGCGACGAGGCCTTCCACGCGGGGTAGAAACCGAAGCCGACGCCGATCACCGTGCAGACTCCCAGGCCCACCCCGACCCAGGTCCACGGAAACACCACCCCGGTGTGCATCAGCAGCGCGACGGCGTTGCCCGCGCCCACCCCCAGCAGGATCCCCACCAGGCCGCCCGCGATCGAGATCGCAACCGACTCGATCAAAAACTGGCTCAGGATGCTGTGCTTGCGCGCGCCGATCGACTTGCGCACGCCGATCTCCTTCGTGCGCTCCGTCACGCTCACGAGCATGATGTTCATGATGCCCACGCCCGCCGCCAGCAGCGCGATGCCGCTGATCACGAACGAGCCCATCGAGAAGATGTCGGCCACCTTCGCGAACGCGGTCAGCAGCGAGTCGTTCGAATAGAGCTCAAAGTCGTTGTCATCCTCCGGACGGAGCCCGCGCGCAATGCGCATCGCAGTGATCGCGTGGTCCACGGTCTCGTTGTACATCGTCTGGCTCGGAGCCTGGGTCGCGATGTTCACCGTCCGCCCCTCGGCGCCAAAGTCCGCGAAAAAGCGGGTGATGGGCACGATGATGATGTCGTCCTGACTCTGGCCGAACGACTGCCCCTTCGGCGCAAAGGTGCCGACCACCGTGTAGACGCGTCCGTGGACCTTGATTGCCTTTCCAAGCGGATTCTCGGCCGGGAACAGGTCCTTCACGATGTCGCTTCCAATCAGGCACACCGGGCGCACCATGTCGCTGTCTTCGCGGCGCAGGTTACGGCCGAGGTTGATCGTGTACTGGTTCGCGAGGATGAAATTCTCGTCGCTTCCGCCCAGCGTGATCCCTGGCGTCGTCTTGTGGCCGCCGTACACCGCCTGCGCTCCCTGGGAAAAGACCTTCAGGCAGATCACGTTCGAGTAACCGCGCATGAGCTCCTTGTAGCGCTCGGCCTGCTCGAGCGTGATGTCGCGGCGCATCGCGAGGCGGCGACGCGCGCTGTTGTCCTGGATTCCGGCCGGGTATTTCGCGAACTGGAACATGTCCGACCCCAGGATGCTCAGCCCGCTCTCAATCGAGCCGCGAAGCGCGGTCACCGCAGTCATCACGCCTATGACGGAGAACACGCCGATCGCGATGCCCAGCATCGTCAGGCCGGAGCGCAGCTTGTTGACTGCGACCGAGGAGAAGGCGATACGGAGGATCTCGATGAGCGGCATGGCGGTTGGCTCCGGGTCACTCGTAGCGCAGGGCCACGACAGGATCGAGTTTGCTGGCCTGCCAGGCGGGGGCGAATCCCGAGAACACGCCCGTGGCCACCGAGATGAGGATGCTCACCACGACCAGCCCCGGGGAGAAATGCACCGGGAAGCTGGGCATCTGAAGGTGGATCGCCAGGAACATGAAATAGGCCAGGAGCATGCCCACGGCGCCGCCGATCAGGCAGATCGAGACCGCCTCGATGAGAAACTGGAGCAGGATCGTGCGCCGCCGCGCGCCCAGCGCCTTGCGCGTGCCGATCTCCTTCGTGCGCTCCTTCACGCTCACAAAGGTGATGTTCATGATCCCGATCGCCCCGACGAACAGCGAAAGGCCCGTGATGAACAGGCCCGCCATCGCGATGCCATTCTTGATCGGATCGAGCTGGGCCTTGAAGGCCTGCTGGCCGTTGATCTCGAAATTGTCCCGCTCGCCGGGCAGCTGCCCGCGCACGCGGCGCATGTCACCCCGCAGCTCCTCCTTCGCATCCTCGATGCGGTTCTTGTCGACCACCTTCACGCGCAGCTCCGCACCGCGGCGCGTGGAGAATATCTTCCGGAACGCCTCCAGCGGCATCAGCGCCTGGTTGTCGAAGCTGAACAGCCCCAGGAACGATCCCTGCTTGGCGAGCACGCCGATCACCGTGAACGGCCGCCCGTCAATGCGCACCTCGCTGCCAAGCGGCGAACGGCCCGGGAACAGCGCGTTGGCCACGTCGTACCCGAGCACGCACACCTGGTGCCCCGCCGCCGCCTCCGTATCCGTAAACATGCGACCCTCTGCGTAGTCCGTCTGGCTCAGCCGGGCATAGTCGGCCGAGGTACCCACTGTGAACACGTTGCCCACCTCGCTCGAACCCATCTTGATCGACGTCATGCGCGCCACCACCGGCACCGCGAATTCGAGCAGGGAGTGATCGGTGCCGCGGATGATCCGGTTGAGCGGAGCCGCCTCGTCGGCCCGGATGTTGGGCCGGTTCGCATAGTTCCACCAGTCCTCCACGTTGTGCCAGGGCCATTTCTGCACGTACAGGATGTCGTTGCCCAGCATCGAGAGGCTGTTTTGGAAACCGATGTCGATGCCGCTGATCGCGGTGCCCATGAGCGTCACCGCCACGATGCCGATGATCACGCCCAGGGCCGTGAGCACGGAGCGCATCTTGTTCGCGCGGATCTGCGCGAAGGCGATGCGAAAGGACTCGGTGATCTCGTAAATGAGGCGTGTCATCGTCGTTCGCCCCGGCGGCGCACCGCCCGGGCCGTGTGCCGGTTCAGCCGTTGGACCCGTCGCTCTCGATCAACCCGTCGCGCAGGCGCACGATGCGGCGCGCGTGACGGGCGATGTCCTCCTCGTGGGTCACCACGATGAGCGTGTTTCCCTGCTGATAAAGGTCCTCGAACAGGCGCATGATCTCCTCGCCCGTCTTCGAGTCGAGGTTGCCCGTGGGCTCGTCGGCCAGGATGATCGACGGCGTGTTCACCAGGGCCCGGGCGATCGCCACGCGCTGGCGCTGGCCGCCCGAAAGCTCGTTGGGCTTGTGATGCAGGCGGCCCTCCAGCCCCACGTTGGCAAGCGCCTGCCGCGCGCGCTCCTTGCGCTCATGCGGCGGCATGCCCGCATAGATCAGCGGAAGCTCCACGTTGTGCAGCGCGTTGGACCGCGGGAGCAGGTTGAACGTCTGGAAGACGAACCCGATCTCCTGGTTGCGGATCGTCGCCAGCTCGTCGTCCGACATCGACGAGACGTCCTTGCCGTTGAACTGATAGTGCCCGTCCGTCGGCGTATCCAGGCAGCCGAGCATGTTCATGAGCGTCGACTTCCCGGAGCCGGAAGGCCCCATGATCGCCAGGTACTCATTGCGATGGATCTTCAGCTCGACCCCGCGAAGGGCATGGATGATCTCCTCGCCCATGCGGTACAGCTTGGTCACGCCCGCGATCTCGATGACCAGCGGGCCGATGGGCCTCGCCTCGCGGCCGGCCGTGGGTGCTTGAGGTGCGATCATGTGCGTTGCGGTCGCGGTTTTCGGGGCGCCGCAGGGCTAGAACTTGTCCGGCGACTTCGACTTCTCGACGATGATCTTCGAGCCGTCCTTGAGCATCCGACTGATCGCGGCGTAGGTGCCCGTGACCACCTCCTCGCCGGGCTTCAACCCCTTCTTGATCTCGATGACGTCGTTGTCGGCGATGCCGGTCACCACGTCGCGCATGACCACGTGGTCGCCCTGCCGCACAAACACGACGCGGCGCAGCTGCTCGAGGTCGCGCCGTGCATCGCGACGCTCCGCGGTCACCGTGAGCTCGTTGCCCGAACGCTCGCGCTCCTTCTTCTCACGCTCCTTCTGGATCTCGTCGCTGGTCTTGCCCGCGACATCGCGCACGGTTACGGCCTGGATAGGCACCGCAACGACGTTGTTCACCGTCTGCGTCTGGATGTCAGCCGTGGCGCTCATGCCGGGCCGCAGCGGCGCGGTGTGCGCATCAATGATGCGGATCTTGACCAGGAAATTGGTGACCTCGTCGGAGGCGCTGGCCGCCTGCTCGGCGGCGTTGCTCCCGGCTCCGCCGGAGCTGAGCGCGGAGGCGCTGATCTCATAGACGCGCCCCTCGAACTTGCGGTCCGGGAACGCGTCGATCGAGATCACTGCGCGGTCTCCCACCTTCACGTTCACGATGTCGTTCTCGTTGACCTTCACCCGCACCTCCATGTGCGTGAGGTCCGCCACGCGCATGATTTCCGTGCCCGCAAACTGGCCGGTGCCGAGCACGCGCTCGCCGACCTTGCTGCTGAGCGAGCTGATCGTGCCGTCCATCGGCGAGTAGATGACCGTCTTGTTGAGCTGGTCCTTGGCCTGGTTGAGCAGGCCGTCGGCTCCGTGAATCTGGGCAAGCGACGCGGCGTAACTGGCCTTTGCGACATCCAGGTTTGTCTTCGCGGCCGTGAAGGCCGCATCGGAGATGAGCTTTTTCAGGTACAGCTGGTCGGCTTGGTCGAAATCATCCTGGGCCTTCGCCAGCTGCGCCTTGTTGAGCAGGCTCGAGGCTCGAGCAGACATGAGGGCGGCGTTCTGCTGGTCGACGACCGCCTTGTAGTAGTCCTGCTTGATCTTCGCGAGCACGTCGCCGCGCTTCACCCGTTGTCCCTCCTCGACGGGGATTTCGGTCAGTTCGCCCGGCACTTCCGACGAGATCTTCACCTCGACTTCGGGCTGCACCTTGCCCGTGGCGGTGACCACCTGGGTGATCGTCTGGACGACCGCCTTGTCCGTCGTCACCGAGATCGGCTTCGGCCCGCGGTCGCGCATCTTGACCGCGACGACCAGCAGCACGACGAAGAGAAGCCCCCCTCCGAGCAGCAGCCACAGCTTGAGTTTGCCTTTGCGTTTTCGGGCGGCACCAGACGGCACAGCCTGGGGAGCGGATGGAGAGGACATGGAGTAAGGGAAGACTGGGTACGAGAGGGTGCGCGATGGCACCCGTTGCTGGTTTGAAGTCCACGAAGTTGAGTGAACTCGGCGACGCGTGCAAGCTGGCTGCTCAATGTATGAGGGGGAGTCCGGAACCGCCCGGACTCCCCCTCAACCACAACGATAACTATGAACGACTGATTCCGGCACAGGAATCGCGCCCCAAGCCGCCCCCGCCCGGCACGGGAGTGCTCGGATGAGGGAGTCGGAAGCGGGTGAAACGCCTGTGCACGGCGGTAAAAACACCCCGGCTTCCCGAAAGTTACGGCCGGTTGCGGGATTTTTTTGGCGAAGTCCGCGGACAGCTACGACGGCGGAGCTCAACGTCCGCGCTGGATCAGTTCGATCTCGTAGCCCTCTGGGGCGTCGATGAATGCGATCATCGAGCCACTGCCCGTGCGCGTCGGGCCATCGCTCAGCGCATAGCCCTTCTTCACGAGACCGGCGGCAAAGGCCTCGAGGTCGTCGACCTCGAACGCGAGGTGCATCAGGTCGGGCTGCACCTGGACCGGCGGCGCTCCCGCCGGCATCTGGCAGAGTTCGATTTCGGCCTTGGTTCCGGGCATCGCCATGAACACGAGTTGGGCCCCGCGCGGCGACGTGGTCCGGCGGGCGCAGGTCAGGCCGAGCGCGTCCTCGTAAAAGCGGACGGTTTTCTCGATGTCATTGACCCGCATGCGGACGTGGAGGAATTGGGAGAGACTCATGCCGAAACCCTAGCGCGCCCCACAGACCGCGCAAGGCCCGCGCGCGAGAATCCTCGCCTCAGGCCACACGCTCCGAAGCCATGTGCAGGCCCTTCATCACCCACTTTCGTCCCATGAAGAGTCCGATCGGCGACAGCATGGCAATGCACCCGTACACGAACCACATCGTGCCCGTGTGTAGTTCCGACCTTGGTACTCCGGCTGGGCAGTAGGTGGCCAGCATGTAGCCCGAATAGAATCCCGTCGTCGCCTTGGCCAGCAGCCAGGGAACGTTCGCCAGGCCCATGAACTGCGACACGCGTCCCGGAGGCGCCAGCTCCGACGCGTATTCAAGAAATCGAGCCGACCACAGCGCCTCGCCGATCGAGAAAAGCACAAAATACGTGATCAACCGCCCAAGGCTCGGGCCCGCGCACAGCAGAAACGTCGGCACCGCGCTCACGAGTGATCCGATCATCATCATCTTGTACACATTGATCTTCCGGGTCAGCGCCGCCGTCAGCGGCACGCCCACGAAGATGATGCCCGGGTTGATCCAGTTCACCAGCCACTCCATGCGATCCGCCACGCCCTTTTCGTAGGCCCGAATGATGTATTCGGGAAACGTCAGCCACTGGTGCGCGAACAGCGTGCGCACCGGCAGGAGCATGAAGATGAAAAACAGGAACCGTGCGTTGCTGAACGGCCCCTCCGTGAAATACGACTTCACCCTCGCCCGCAGGGGCGGCCTCACCGCGCCCTCCGCCAGCTCGACCGTGTCGGGCCGCAGCTTCGCCGCCTCCGCCCGCTTCGTCATCAGGACCATGAACAGGAGCAGCGAAATCCCCGTGAGCCCCGCACACGCCCAGTTCACCGCCTGCACTCCCGTGAGCGAAATGTGCGACAATGCCCCGACCACCAGGCCCGGCGCACCGGCCGCATGGCCGTCCTTCAGATCCTGCACCGCGGGCCGGATCCACGCGGACAGCGCGCCGACGCCGACGATGCCCAGGTTCATCACCGCATAAATCAGCGCATACCCCATCGAACTGGTCTTCTCATCGGTGTATTGTTTCACGCCCGAGTAACATACCGGCTGCAGGATCGCCGACCCCGTCGCCACCACCAGAAGTCCGCCCAACACCGCAACCACCACCAGCGCCCCGTGCAGGTACGGCGCATACGCGTAGGCCATGCGCCCAAGCGTTCCAATCACCAGCGCCGCGACGATCGCCCGCCTCAACCCAAATCCCTCCGCCCAACTCCCGACGCCCAGCATCAGCAGCGTCACCGTCATCGTGAACAGGCTCACCACGAGCCCCGCGTGCTCGTCACCCCAGCCGAGGTCCGTCGCCAGGGTGGTCGACATCAGCGTGAGAATGCCGAAATATGCCATCGCCTCGGCCACAAACGCGCCAATCACAAACCACAGCGCCCGCGGAAGGCGGGCCATGTCGGTGAAGGTTGAAACAAAGCGCCCGAAGGGACCGCGCTGAACGTTTTCCATGTGCAATCCTGTGCACCCGCCCCCGGTGGTGGCAAGAACGGCAACCCGACCGCTTCCTTCGGATCCCATTCCCCTGTAGTAAATTAGTAAGCCTCCATTTCATCAGAAATAACACTTATCCCGCCCGCTCTTGCCAGCCCATGCGGATTTGGGGGAGAATCCCGGCAAAACTCATCTTCTCAAACTCTTCGATCACCCCATGAAAAAAGAAACGATCACCGTCGAGGTGCCTGCACAAACGCTCCATGTGGAGCATGCGCGCTGCCCGAGCGGTCATTCTCTGATGGATCCACGCAAGATGATCAGCGGCTTCGCCGCGGTCAAAGTGCTGCTCCGACAAGGCGGGCGCCGCGGCACCGGTTACCTCGATCCCGTACTCGGAAGCTTCCAGAACCAGTCCGAAATCGATGTTCCCGAGGGCGAGATCGTCGAGATGCTCTGCCCGACCTGCCAGGTTTCCCTCCAGACCGAGAGCGAGACCTGTCCGATCTGCTACGCGCCGATGTTCGCGATTTCCCTGCCCAACGGCGGCACGCTCAAGGGCTGCATGCGCAACGGCTGCCACCGCCACAAGCTCCTCCTCGTCGAGGCCGCGGCCCAGCGCGAGACGCTGCGCGGCGGGGACCACATTCAGATGCTGATGTGATCCGGGCAACGGCCCTTGTTCAATGAGAGGCGGAACCGCGGTTCCGCCTTTTTTGTTCTCCCACGAGCCGCCTCGCGGGCCGCTCCGGGGAAAAAAAGAACCGCCGACCCACGAGGGCCGGCGGTTCCAAAGTCGGCTTCGTCGACGGGACGCTTACCAGCCGAGCGTGTCGCGGTGGGCGACCTTCGAGATCTGCTGCTCCGACTCCCACACGGCGAGTCCGGTGCGCACGTCCGTGAGCGAGAGCTGGAACGTGTAGGTGATCTGAGTGTTGTTGCCCTGGCTGATGCGGTCCTCGAGCAGCTTGCCCGAGAGCGTGTAGTCGGGCATGCGGGTGACCTGTTTCTGGCCGGCCATGAATTGATTGTACTGCTCGGCCTGCTGGGCGAGCGGATCCTCAACCTTGCCGCCAAGGCCCACCGTCGTGGTCGTGAGCACCTTGCCGGTGTTGTTGAGCGCGACGCGAATCTTCTTCGTCAGCTCGTCGGTGTCGACCTGCTGCTGCGTATTGTTGACGATGCGCGAGATGCCGAGGATCGCGGGCTTCTCGGGCGCGCGGTCGAGCACATTCGAGGAGAGCAGGTTGTTGATGAGCTTGTCCGCCGCCTGCGCCCACTCCTGCGGGCTGATCTGGCTGGCGTTGATCACTTGGTTGGCCCGGGGGTCAACCGGTCGGACCGTCGTCTCGCAACCGGCCAGGAACAGGCCGGCGGGAACGAGCGCCGAAAGGACGAGGATGCTTGAGGTGAGTTTCATGATGGCCTGAGGATTTAAAAGGTGGGTGTCTGCGGATCAGCGGACTTCCTGAAACTTGACCACGAAGTCAGCCGCGTTCGGGGTGGTGGCGACCGCGGTGATCGCGGAGGTCTCGCGCCCCTGGAGCGTGATCGGTTTCCAGAGGTCCGTGGGCGAGTCGATCAGGATGCCGCTCTTGTCGTACCATTCGACGCGATAGCGGAAATTCATGGTGCGACTCTTCAGGTTTTCCAACTGAACCTGGATCTTGAGGAGGTCCGAGCTGACGTGGACCTGGCTGACATTCAGGATGCGCAGCGAGGCGGCCAGCGTGGAGTCGGTGATGATTCGTTTGTCGGAGACGTAGTGCGGCGTCGCCTGGGGAACGGCGCGCTCAACGGTGTTGACGCTCTGGCATCCGGCGAGTCCGAGGACCGCAAGGGCGGCTAGGAGGGTGGCTTTCATTTTAGTACGGTTTGCGAAAGGTAGACCGGAAGACCCGGGGCTATGCTCCGCACATAGAGCAGATTTACGCGGCCCGGGCGAAGTTTCACCACATATTTGGCGTTTCCGGCGTCGACGGTCACGAGCCCGTCGGGCGGTGTGGGGAACCGGCAGTATTGAAATTCCTTCGGGAGGGCCGTCCAGGAGCGGGTGTCCGCGACGGTCGTCGCATAGCTCGTGATGCCGGTGAGCAGGCCGGTGAGCAGCTGCGCAGCCTGACCCTGATCCTTGAACTGGTTCTGGATAGCCGCGCTCGCGGCAGCCTTGATGCCCGTCGAGATCAGGGTCTTCACCAGGACCGACCTGAAGTCGTCCCGGTAATCCTGGGCGACCACGCTATCCATGCTGCACACCAGCTCCGTCCGATAGCCGCGCCCGCCCGCCTCGACCGTCACGGCCGGGAGGTAGGTGTCATGGAAATGCAGGACCGGCAGCGCTGCTCCGACGTAGGCGACCCGGTTGGTGAATGCGAAGGTCGGCACGTCGATCCGCAGCTCGTCGAGGGACGGGGCCGACCCGGTTTCGAAGACCACGTACGTCGTGCCGTCGTCGCTCGCACCGGTGGGGAGGTTCTCCGCCACGCGCAGGTCCGCACGGAGGTAGCTGTTGTCGGGATTCATGCCGGCGGCCCGCTCCATCGACAGGCGGGCACGCTCCATGTCGGAGGGGCCGTCCGCCCGGACCGTGAAAAAGAGGCCGTCGAGAAAGACCGAAAAGGGATTCACGTAGGGGCCGTAGCCCTTCATCCGGGCCGCGAGGCCGGACTCGATCTGCGAGATCTGGGACTGCAGCTGGGGATCCTGTTCGGCGCGGCCCACGTCGTACGGCGCGGGCTGGCCGTTCACCGCGAGCGCACCCTCGCGGGCCTTGCGTGCCTCCGCCTGGGTCTGGAGGATGCGGCGGCTGTTTCGCGCCACGAGGTCGCGCTGGCTCTGGAGCCCGCGGTTGAGCTCGACCCGCGCCCGGTCGTAGTCGCCGAGCTGGAGCCAGTTCAGCGCCGAATACGTGTGGAGCATCACCCGGTCGTACCCATGCCCTTCATACGGCAGGTTGGCCAGGTTCGTCAGCATGGCGGCCGTCTGCGAACCGACGCGGACCTTCGCCAGTTCGTCGTAGTGCTGGATCCGCGACTCGGCATTTCCAAACGCCTCCTGGCTGCCTTTCAGGCGGCTGACCTCGACCGGCGGAATCGCGGGCGCGGGGTCCCCCTGCCCTCCGCCCATCGTGGTCGCCGCGTCGGCTGCCACGGGCTGCTGGCCCGCGGCAAGGGCCGAGGTGCGCAGGGCGGAACCCAGCTCGAGATCCCAGACCACGGCATCCTTGCCACCCTCGGCGCCGGCCGCCTTCGCGGAAGCGGCGTCAACGGCGGATTGCAGCCGACCGCTGCGCCAGGCCTCGGCGAAGCCTGCGGACTGCTGCGTGTAGGTCTGGCACCCGGCAAGCAGGAGCGCCCCGGCGGCAATCGCACAGAGCACGGACCCGCGGAACAGCCGTGGGCTTCGGGAGGACGGCAAGGACATGGGCCGGTGAAGGAAGCTGGAGGACGGCCCCTTACTGCGCGGGCGCCGATGAGGGCGCCGGTGCAGGACGAAGGATCGCGTTCATGTCGATCCCCGTATCCTCAAGAATGTCGGCCACCGAGAATTTTGGAGTGATGCGACGGATACGAACCTGGCCCACGCGAAGCTCCTCGCGTCCGAGAGACGCTCCCGTGTCGGGGTCGACCAGCTCCTGGCCCAGCGCATAGACGTTCCACACCTGGCCCACCGCGATGTCGGTGCCGTCGCCGCGGTTGATCGTCACCTGCTTGTCCATCTTGGCGATCACGCGGGCCGGATAAATGACGTCCACGACCCGATTGGCGATCTTGTCGGCCATCTGGTTGGTGATGTCCTCGAGCAGGCGGTCGCTGAGTTCGCCGTTCTTCCTGTCATTGGACGCGTTCTCCTCCTGGTCGCGAATCTCGAGGGGAAAATTGGCCGACTCCAGCAGGCGGCCCGTGGCCGTCTCGTAGATCTTGCCGACCGCCGAAAGGCGGATGATGCGCCAGCTGGCCGACTTGCCGATGGCCGGAAACAGGCGGGTCTCGGAGTAGTCCTGGAAGTCGTCGATCGAGGTCACGAGCAGGTAGTCAACACCGCTGACCTTGAATGTGCCGCCCGTGAAGTCGTGTTCCTTGAGGATCGACGACAGGTCGGAGCGCGCGATCACGTCGAACTTGCGCGTGCTGTGGACGCGATCGATGAGCTGGCTGTCGAGCCCCTGGACGATGCGCTCGAGCGAGTTTCGGGTGCCGTTCGACTCCGCCTTCGCGACGATGGCGGGGGTGGGCTTCACATCACTGATGCCGATCTTCTTCAGGCCGGGAGCGGCCGGAGCTGCGCCGAAGGCCGTGGAACCAAGGGCGGCGACTGCGGCGATTGAGAGGAAACGGGAGAGTTTCATGGTGGAAGGAAATGAGGGTTGGAACCCGGCCTCAGAAGAGCGACCGCTTCACCAGCGGCCCCTTCGTGTCGACCTTGAATCCGCTCTGCTCGAGCATCTTTGACAGGCCTTCGAGGGCCTTGACCTGGGCGTCGGTAAGCTTTGCGCCGTTCTTCAGGCCGTTGATGAATCCGGTGGTCTCGCGCCAACGCGCATAGCCCTCCGGGCTGAGTTCCATCGAGGCGGTCAGGGTCTGGCCGTCGACCGCGTTGATCGTGCGCTCCCAGGGCTTGAAGCCCTCTCGGGTCAGGCGCAGGTGGGTGAAGCCCGGATGGACGCGAATGGTTCCCGGGGCCGAACCGACCGCCACGCCGTCGACCTCGACGGTCACCGCCATGGGCGAGACCTTGTACCGGCTATCCGAGATCGCGATCGTATGATCGTTGGCGATGCGCACGTCGGGTATGTAGAGGTCGGCGGCCTCGGGCTTGATCGTGATCGACACCCAGGCCGGCTTTTCGGACGGCGGGGTGATGCGGTTTTCCGCGATGCGCGTGCCCAGGCTCTGCGCCAGGCGCGTGGCAGCCTTGTCGAGAAGGGAGTTCACCAGGTCGCCGTTGCTTTCGGCAAGGTTGTCGGTCTGTCGCGTGGATTCGGATACCTTAACGGCGTCGGCGGTGATGCTGGCGCCCGTGCTGCCGTCGAGCACCTTGTAGGTCAGACGGAGCGTCGTCTCGCGGACGGTTTCGCGCACGCCATAGGCATCGATTTTCCGCGTATCGGTGCCGAGGCTGTCGATCGAGGCGACCAGCAGGTAGTCGGCGCCGAGATTCTGGGAAAGGCGGAGGATCGAAGTCTGGTTCGTCAGCTCGCTCTCGATGCTGTTGGCGGGGCGCGGCGACGACGCAAGGGTCGGATCAAAGGCGCGCATGGCGTCGACGACCGCCTCGCGGCTTAGCACCTTGAAGCCCTCATCGGTCACCTTGGCGGTGACCAGGTCCTCGAGGGTGCGCATCTTCCCATCGAGCTCCGAGCAGGAGCGGTTGGAGATGAAGATCGCCGCCTTGAACGTCCGTGCGGGCGTTCCCGCGGGCGCGCGATCAACCGGGTCCTTCGACTGGGCGCGCACTCCGACGGCCGCGAGACAACAGGCTACAAGAAACAGGAGGGTTTTCATGACGGGGAAAGCTCAGTTGGAGGACGACGAGGGAACCTCGCGGATCACGCGACCGTTTGCGTCGACCTCGTATTCGACCGGGACCTGAATGGTCCGGCCATCCTGAGTCTTCTCGGTCTTCCAAACGCGGATGATGCGGCGCTCATTGTCGAAGGGGGCCTTGGCTCCCTGGACGAAGCCCTCGCCAGCGCCTACGGCGGCTCCGGCCACGTTTCCGGCCACGGCGCCAACAGCCGTGCCGACCGCTTCACCGAGCACGGGGCCAGGTTGGCGGGAGTTGGTGAGACGCGCATCGGAACGGGGCGACGCGCAACCGGCGGCGAGCAACAGGATCGCGGTCAGGGCGAAGAAAGGCGTTTTCATGGTCATGAAGAGTTTGACGGTGGACAAAGGCTACACCTGCGGACTCACAGATTTAAGAGACGAATGGGAACGGAACAAGGTCGGTTTGGATCGCGGCCGGAAGGCGCAGGAGGCGGGGCGCCCGGACGGGCGTTCCCAAAGGCTGTCGTTCCAGCCGAGTGGCGGCATGGACCCGGTGCCGCGCATGCCCTCGGATAGGGCTAGCGTTCCGATGGTTCCGGGAAGGGACCCAGGAACAACGCCATCAATCTATTCATCAATTTGTTAGGCAATAATTATCCCGGCCAATACCCCGGCAGCCTTCTCTCTCCATGAAAGGCGGGAGCGGACGGAAAACCTTTTGACCCACAACGACGGGCCCAATCAAGGTAGCGTCGCAATGCCCCCAACCGGTCAGGAGCTGAACACCATCCGCGCGCACCTGGACGCGGGACGCCTGGATCAGGCGAAGCGCCTGCTGGAGACGTTCGGCGCCGCCCACCCGCGGGATGGCGAGGTGCTCTGGCTGCGCGCGGAATTGGCGGTGACGCGCGGCGCTTTTGACCAGGCGCGCGAGCAGGCGCGGGAGGCCGAAGCGCTCGCGCCCATCTCGGCGGACCAGGCCTACCGGCTCGGCCTCGCCTTTCACCGCCGCAGCCGGCCTTCGGAGGCCGCAACCTGGTACCGCGAGGCGCTTCGTCAGGAGCCGCGCCTGCTGCATGCCTGGTGCAATCTCGGTGCCGCGCTCCAGGCCGCCGGGCAGCCCGCCGAGGCCGCCGGGGCCTACGAGCATGCACTGAATCTGAAATCCGACTTTCCAGAGGTGCTCGGAAACCTGGGCAACGCCCACCTGGCCTTGAAGCATCACGCCCAGGCTCAGGCCGTCCTCGCAAGGGCCGTCGCCCTCAAGCCCGACCTGGCCACCGCCTGGAACAGCCTGGGCATTGCCCTGAAGGGCCTGGGGCGCACCGACGAGGCGCGTGAGGCGTACGAAACAGCGATCGCGCTCCAGCCTGGATACGCGGAGGCGCACGCAAACCTCGGCACTTGGTTCAACGCCGGCGGCCAGCTCGAGCAGGCGGAGACGGCCTACCGAAGAGCCCTGGCCCTGGCGCCGGGCCGCCCCGACGTGCTCAACAATCTCGGCGCGGTCCTCAGCGGGCTAGGACGCCATGCCGAAGCCGAGCAATTGCTGCGCGACGCCCTCGCGGCTGATCCGCGCTCGACCGACGCACTCTGCAATCTGGGAAACGCCCTGCTCGCAGCCGACCGCATCGAGGAGGCCCGCACGTGCCTCCGAAGCTCGATCGAACTCAAGCCCGACAACGTCGAGGCGCTGTGCAACCTCGGCAACTCCCACCTTGCCCTCAACGAGCTCGACGAGGCCCTGGCCTTCTACGAACGAGCCGAGCAAGCCGTCCGCGGGCATCCTGAGGCACTCTTCAACCAATCGCTGGTTCACCTGGCTCGGGGCGACTACTCCCGCGGCTGGCCGCTCTATGAACACCGGTTCGCCGCGCGGCGCGGCGCTCCCCAGCGGACATTCGCCGGTTCGACCCGACTCGGACCCGACACACCCGTCGCGGGCCGGACCGTGCTCGTCTATTCCGAGCAGGGGTTGGGCGACACGCTCCAGTTCGCACGCCTGCTCCCGGCCCTGCGCGCCGCCGGCGCCCGCGTCGTGGTCGAAGTGCAGGAGCCGCTGGTCGGCCTCATCGCCGGCAGCGCCCTCGCCGACGCAGTCCACCCGACGCGCCGTGCTCCGGCGGATTACGACCTGCACTGCCCGCTGCTCAGTCTCGGGCACGTGCTCGGGTTCAACCCGCTCGATCAACCCGCGTCCGCCTCGTACTTGCGGGCTTCGGACGATCTGCAAGCGCGGATACGTCCCCAGCTTGACACTACGCCGCGCCCCCGCGTCGGCATCGTGTGGTCCGGAAATCCGAAACACCGCAACGACCGCCGACGCTCGATCGCGCTCGAGCGCCTGCTCGGCGCCTTCGTTGGATTCGAGGGCACCCTCGTCAGCCTTCAACGCGACCGGCCCGCGGGCGACCAGGCCACGCTGGCGCAGTCGGACCGCCTGGTCGACCTGGGTCCACGCTTCAGCGACTTCTCCGATACCGCCGCAGCCGTCGCGCAACTCGACCTCGTCATCACCGTGGACACCTCGGTGGCCCACCTGTCCGGGGCGCTCGGCGTCCCGACCTGGGTCCTGCTCCCCTTCGCCCCCGACTGGCGCTGGATGCTCGGACGCGAGGACTGCCCCTGGTATTCCAGCATGCGGCTCCTCCGCCAGCCCGCCGTCGGCGACTGGGACTCCGTCGTGCAGCGGATCCGGGCCGACCTGGTGAGCGTCGGAGAACGTTCTCGCTAACTGTGCCCCGGGCCGGACCTCGGCGGTGCACTGGCACAGCTGACAAGCGGCGGAGCCGGACATAGTCCGTTGCGAAGCAAGGGATGGACGCGGACTGGGGAGGTTGCGGTTAGGACGTGGAAACGCGGCCGGAACGGTTGCCGGTCTACGTGGCACCTGCAGTGCCGACTACGCCCGGCAGGCTTCTGCGTAGTGGTTCTTTAGTGTCCGGCCTCTCTCACCATGGTGGAGCCAGGCATAGTCCGTCCCGCGACGGCGGGACGACGAAGCCTGGTGCTCGGGAGGGGACTCGAACCCCTAAGGATTGCTCCAACGGCTTCTAAGACCGTCGCGTCTGCCAATTTCGCCACCCGAGCCAGGCAATGGGGACCGGACGGATTCCCGTCCGGGCGACATGGGGCTGGCAAGCGCCTTTTATAGCAGAGTCACGAGACCGCCACCCCGAGCCGCTCGCCCATCTTCGCATAGGTCTCCATCTGCTCCGAACTTGCCCGCAACAGATCGTCGTCGACGCGGATCCGGCCGGGCTCGAACAGGGTGATCACACAGGAGCCGCCAAACTTGAAGTAACCCTTCTCCTCGCCCTTCGCGATCGGGCGGTTCGGCGCATAGTTCTGCCGGATGCTCCCCACCATCGTGGCGCCGATCTCGACCATCATCACACGCCCGAACCGCGGGCTTTCGACGGTCGTGAGCATTCGTTTGTTGGATACCAGGTAGCGGATGTTGCGGCGCAGGGCGATGGGGCTCACCGAATACAACACGCCGTCGATCAGGCGCGCGTCGGTCGCCACTCCCGGGACAGGGAAATGAAACCGGTGGTAGTCCACCGGGGCCAGGCGCGAGATCAACATCGTGCCGCCACGGTATCGGAGCGTCAGCTCGCGTTGCGACTCGGGGACCTTGTCCTCGGCAAACAGCGACGACAGGCGGAATTTTTCCCCCTTCACATAAAACCCCGCCGCCGCGTCGAGATCCTGGAACACCAGATGTCGGCCGTCCGCCGGCAGCACCGCCACGTCGTCGCCGGGCGCGATCGGGCGGGCCTCCGGTTTGAGCGCGCGATAGAAAAATTCATTGAAGGTCTTGAAGTGGTAGGGCGATTTCGCGAATTCGTCCACGTCGAGGTTGTGCTCGACGATGAACGGCAGCACCCGCTGGGCGCTGTACCGCCAGCTCATCCGCCAGCCGAAGTAGGTCGACAGCAGCGCCCGCTTCACGGCGACGTTCAGGGCGAGGCGGCCGGGGGCGGTCTCGTACAACCAGCGCATCCATCCCTCGCCCAGGACCTTCTCGGTCTCGACGGCCCGGGTGGAGCGAACGATATAACGCACGGGTTCTGAGGGCATACGCCGAGTGTCCTAGCCCGGCGCAAGGCGATGTCGAAGCCTTTTCCGCGCACGCTCAGCGCGTGCCGCCCCCGGACCGCGGGCGCTCCGACTTCCGCACCGCCCCGCTCCCTCCACTCCGCTGGCGAACGGCCTCCCGAAGCAGAAACTCGATCTGCCCGTTGACGCTGCGCAGGTCGTCCGCAGCCCAGCCTTCGAGCTCGGCCCAGAGCTTCGGGTCGATTCGGAGGAGGAAGGCCTTGCGTTCGTCGGAGGACATGGGGAGTCGAACCTCGCCGCAATCGCGGCGTCGTCAAGAGAGCCGTGCCTGAAGGTCCCTCTCGAAGACCTCGGGGTGCGCAGGCGAAATGATCAGGGCGCGTCCGTCCCGCAGGTGCAGGACCACCGCCCGCGACGGATCCGAGAGATAGGCCCTGAAGCGGCCCCAGCGCCGGCTGCGATAGGAGCCGGCAATCGCCCCGAGTCCGTCGTTGCCGTAGAACTTCCAGGCACCCCGCATCACATCCGAGGCGATCTCCGACGAGGCGACCTGGTCGAGGGAGAAGCGCCGCGAAAGAAGCCGGCGCTCCACGATCAGCATGCCGCCCGAAATCCGGTAGGCCACGATGCGTGCGCAAGACCAGTAAACCGCAAGCGCGGCCGGGATGAGCAGCGTCGCCACGATCATGGGGATCCGCTGGGGCCCTGGCGACGAAATCGTCACCGAAATCAGGATACCCACTCCGACCAGGGTGAGCAGCGCCGTGATCGCGCTTGCGACGACCACGCGGCGGCCGGTCGGCGCGGGCTCATGGGTCCGGTCGTGAAGCGTGGCCGGCATGGCGCGTCAGCGGTAGAGGGTTCCGGTGTTGATGACGGGTTGGGCCTCCGTCTCGCCGCACAGCACGACGAGCAGGTTGGACACCATGGCCGCCTTTCGCTCCTCGTCGAGTTCGACGACCTTTTTTGCGGACAGCTCGTTGAGCGCCATGTCGACCATGCTCACGGCGCCCTGCACGATCTTCTGCCGCGCGGCGATCACCGCCTCGGCCTGCTGGCGGCGCAGCATCGCCTGCGCGATTTCGGGGGAGTACGCCAGATGGGTGAGGCGCGTCTCCTCGACCACCACTCCGGCACGCTGCAGGCGCTCCTGCAGCTCGCGCTTGAGCGTCTGGATCACGTCCTCGCCGCCCCCGCGCAGGGTGACCTCGTTGTGCTCGCCGTCATCGTAGGCAAAGGAGCCGGCGACGTGGCGCAGCGCGGTCTCGCTTTGCACGGTCACATACGACTCGTAGTGGTCGACGTCGAAGACCGCCTGCGCGGTGTCATTGACGCGCCAGACGATCACCGCGGCGATCTCGATCGGGTTGCCCCGCTTGTCGTTCACCTTGAGCTTCTCGCAGTTGAAGTTGCGCACCCGCAGCGACATCTTGATCCGCTTCACGAAAGGATTGGTCCAGAAAAACCCGCTCGAGCGAATGGTGCCCCGGTAGCTGCCGAACAGGAGGAGCACGGCCGACTCGTTCGGCTGCAGCGTGAAGAAGCCCGAGAGGCTCAGGAGGAATGCGATGAGCATCACGAGCGCCGCGACGATCAGGACACCGACGGCCGCTCCCGATGCGGCCTTCGCGCCCGTGAGCGCAAGCACCGGCACGGCAATCAACATCAGGGTGGCGACGATCAACATGAGCCAGCCGGAAGCGGCAAAGCCCGGCTGCTCGGAGCTGGAAACGTGACTGGGCATGGATGGATTCATGGTGATTAGTTATCACCATGATATCATTTTAATAACGTTCTCCAATTACAAATCGCTTGCGACATTGGAGTCCACGAAGGCGCTTCCGAGTACTTGTGGGGCATGGATTTGAGTCGTTTTTACGGAGGAAAAGGAGCAGGGTTTTTGGCAAAAACCCATGAAGACAACCCTCGCATTCACTTGCCTGCTGGCCCTCAGTCCCCTCGCCGGAGCGGCGACGGTCGACGAGGCCGCGGCCCAGTCGAAAAACGATCCCGCCTACGTGTGGGACCTGAGCCTCGTGTACAAGGACGAGGCGGCTTTCCAGGCCGCCAAGGCCGCGCTCGCGGCGGAGATCCCGAAACTGCTTCGTTTCCACGGGCACCTCGGCGACAGCGCCGCCACGCTTCAGGAGGCGATGGACACGGTTTACGGCATGCGCAAGCAGCTGGCGCGGCTCAGTTCGTACGCGAGCCAGAAACTCGATGAGAACCTGAAGGATGCAGGCGCGCTCGAGCGCAACCAGGAGGTGGATCTGCTGGCAACGGACTTCAGCCAGGCGGCGAGCTTCATCGATCCGGAGCTGCTCGCGGACGGGCGGGCGAAGATCGAGGGCTACGTGAACGCCACGCCGGGCCTCGCGCCGTACCGGTTCCCGATCGCCGAGATCTTCCGCAAGGCTCCGCACACGCTCGGCACGCAGGCGGAGCATGTGCTGTCCGCGACGTCGCTGATCACGGGGACCCCCGAATCGGTCTACAGCATCCTCACCTCCGCCGACATGCCGTGGCCGACCGTGAAACTCTCGGACGGCCGCGAGGTGGTGGTCGACCAGGCCGGATACACGAAATACCGCGCCCTGCCCAACCGCGCCGATCGCGAGGCAGTGTTCCGGGCCTTTTTCGGTACGTTCAAGCACTACGAGCGCACGCTCGGCGTCTCTCTGTATTCGCAGGTCAAGACCGACTGGTTCAAGGCCAGCGCGCGCAACTACCCGAGCTCCCTCGCCGCCGCGCTCGCGGACAACGACGTGCCGGAATCGGTATACCGGATGCTCATCGAGCAGACCAATGCGAATCTGCCCACGCTCTACCGCTACTACCGCCTGCGGGGCCGGCTCCTCGGGATCAAGGACCTTCGCTACTGGGACATCTACCCGCCGATCGTGAAGCTCGACAAGATATTCCCCTACTCGACCGCGAAGCGGCTCGTGATCGACGCGACGCGCCCCCTCGGGGCCGACTACACGCGGCTGATCACCTCGAGCCTCGACGGCCGCTACACGCACGTCTACCCGAGCCCGGGCAAACGTTCCGGGGCGTACATGAACGGCGCGATCTACGACGTGCACCCCTTCGTACTCACAAACTTCAACGACGACTACGAATCCGTCTCGACCCTGGCCCACGAGTGGGGCCACGGCTGCCACTCGCTGCTTGCGAACACGCACCAGCCGTATCCCACGGCTGACTACAGCATCTTCGTCGCCGAGATCGCCTCGACCTGCAACGAGGCGCTGCTGCTCGACCACATGCTCAAGGTCGCGAGGACCGACGACGAGCGGCTCTACTACCTGGGCAACGCGCTGGAGAATCTGCGCGCGACCTTCTTCCGCCAGGCGATGTTCGCGGAGTTCGAGCTGCGGATCCACGAGGTGGTCGAACACGGCGGCGCGCTCTCGGGCGCGCGGCTTTCGCAGATCTACGGCGAACTGCTGCGGAAATACCAGGGCGACGCGCAGGGCGTGATGAAGATCGACGACTTCGTGACCGACGAGTGGGCCTACATTCCGCACTTCTACATGGATTTCTACGTGTACCAGTACGCCACCTCGATCGCCGCTTCGCAGGCCTTCGCGGACCGCATCATGAAGGGCGAGCCCGGCGCCCGGGAAACCTACCTCGCGATGCTGGAGGCCGGCGGCTCCGACCATCCCTACGAACTCGTGAAACGCGCGGGCGTCGACCTCGCCACGCCGGCCCCGTACCAGGCGCTGGCCGCGCGGATGAACTCGATCATGGACCAGATCCAAGCGATCCTCGACAAGCGCGGGGAGTAGGTTTTGTGTCCGGGCGCCGGCCACCCGCCGGCGCCCCACCTCCCTACGCCATGTCCAAGACCCTGCTCGTCACCGGTTCCTCGGGCCTGATCGGCTCGGAAGTCTGCTCGTACTTCTCGCACGAGCTGGGTTACGCGGTCCACGGCGTCGACAACAACCAGCGCGCCGTGTTCTTCGGACCACAGGGTGACACCCGCTGGAACCAGCGCCGCCTGCAGTCGACCCTCAAGGGATTCACGCACCACGAACTCGACATCCGGGACCGCGCCGGCGTTCTGGCGCTCGTCCGGGAAATCCGGCCCGAGGCGATCGTACACACCGCGGCGCAGCCGAGCCATGACCGCGCCGCCGCCATCCCGTTCGACGATTTCGACACCAACGCGGTCGGTACCCTGAACCTCCTGGAGGCCGCCCGCCAGGCCTGCCCGGAATCCCCGTTCGTGAACATGTCGACGAACAAGGTGTACGGCGACGCCCCCAACGGGATCGCGCTGCGCGAGTTCGAGACGCGCTGGGATTTCGCCGACCCCGCCTACGAGCACGGCATCCCGGAGACGTTTTCAATCGACCAGTCGAAACACTCGCTGTTCGGCGCCTCGAAGGTGGCGGCCGACGTGATGGTGCAGGAGTACGGCCGCTATTTCGGCATGCCGACCTGCTGCCTGCGCGGCGGCTGCCTCACGGGCCCCAACCACTCGGGCGTCGAGCTGCACGGCTTCCTCAGCTACCTCGTGAAGTGCAACCTCGAGGGCCGCGAGTACCGGGTTTTTGGGTACAAGGGCAAGCAGGTGCGCGACAACATCCATGCGCAGGACGTGGCGCGCTTCATGGCCGCGTTCATCCAGGCACCCCGCAGGGGCGAGGTCTACAACCTGGGCGGCGGGAAACAGAACTCGTGCTCCGTGCTCGAGGCCTTCGCGATCGCCGAGCGCTTCACCGGGCGCCGGCAGGTCCACACCTACGTGGACCAGAACCGCATCGGCGACCACATCTGCTACTACTCGGATCTCAGGAAGATGCGCGCCCATTACCCGAATTGGGACATCCGCGTCAGCCTCGAGGAGACAATCCGGCAGATCGTCGAAGCCTGGAGGACCCGCGAGGACTCCTGATCGTGTCGAACCGAAAACCCGTCGTCGCGTCTCACTTGATCATGCCCGAAAGGTTCAGCCTGCTCCGCTTTCCTGCAACCGTCCGCCGTGCCGCCTTCGCGTGCGGTCTGCTTGCAGCCGGCGTCGTGGCGCGCGCGGGCGGGCTCTCCACCGATTCCCCCTTCCTCCCCGCCCCCGGCGACGCCGCGGCCGCAGCCGTGGCCGCGAACGCCAAGATCCAGCTGGCGGGGATGGGCGTTGTGAACGGCAAGACCTGGGTCTGCCTGTACGACACCCAGAAGAAACGCGGACACTGGTTCGCCGTGGGCACGACGACCGACGGCATCGAGGTCCTGAGCTGCGACGATGCACGCAACCAGGCCGTGATCCGCGCCGGCGGGGAGACGATCACCCTGATGCTGCGCAAGCCGACCCAGTCGCGCAGCGTGGCGGTCGCGGTCAATCCAGGCGTCGCCCCAGTCATCACCGCGCCTCCCCCGGCCCTGCCGCCCATCGGCGCCTCGCCGGGTGGTGCGCAGCCGGGCCAGCCTGCCCTGACCCAGGCCGACAAGGAGCGCGAGGCCCGCATGCTCGTCGCCGACCTGATGGAGATCGGCATGCGACAGCGCCAGGCCTACGAGGCTGCGCAGAAAAAAGCCGCCGAGGAAGCCGCACGCAAGGCGGCCGAAGGCACCGGGCAATAGTCGAGCGACTGCGCTTGGCTTGGGTCGACCGACCCGCTAAAGCCCACGCATGCGCATCCTCATCAGCGGCATCTGCGGATTCGTCGGTAGCACCCTGGCCCGCGCCCTGGCCGAACACGGCGGACATTCGATCGCCGGATTCGACTCGTTCATCCGCCCGGGCAGCGAAGCCAATCGAGACGCACTCAAACGCCTCGGCATCCGGCTAGTCCACGCTGACCTGCGCTGCGCAAGCGATCTCGACTCGCTGCCGTCCGCGGACTGGGTGATCGACGCCGCAGCCAATCCAAGTGTGCTCGCGGGAGTCGACGGCCAATCGAGCTCCAGACAGGTGGTGGAACACAACCTGATTGGCACCGTGAACCTGCTGGAATTCTGCCGCCGGCACCGCGCAGGATTCATCCTGCTCAGCACCAGCCGCGTCTACAGCATTCCGCCGCTCGCCAGCCTGCCGGTGGAAGCCGAGAATGGCGCCTTCCGGCTCACGCGCAGTGCGCCCCTGCCCGCAGGAGTCAGCGACGAAGGCGTGGACGAGCAGTTTTCAACGCAGGCACCCGTCTCCCTCTACGGCTCGACCAAGCTCGCCAGCGAGGCGCTCGCGCTGGAGTACGGCGAAGCCTTCGACCTGCCGGTGTTCGTGAACCGCTGCGGCGTGCTCGCGGGAGCAGGCCAGTTCGGCCGCGCGGACCAGGGGATCTTCGCCTACTGGATCAACAGCTGGCTGCGCGGGCGTCCGCTCAAGTACATCGGCTTCGATGGCCAGGGTCACCAGGTGCGCGACTGCCTGCACCCGCGCGACCTCCTGCCGGTGCTCGAGCGTCAGTTCGCCGCGCCCCGGCTGTCCTCCGGCGATCGCGTCGCGAACCTAAGCGGCGGCGCGCGATCAGCGATGTCCCTGCGTCAGCTCAGCGGCTGGTGTTCGGAGCGATTTGAACAGCGCGAGGTCGCCTCGGACCCGAAGCCTCGCGCCTACGATCTTCCCTGGGTCGTACTTGACCACTCGAAGGCGCGCCGGTTGTGGGGATTCGAACCCGCCACTCCGACGAAGTCCGTGCTCGAGGAAATCGCCGTGCATGCAGAGCGCCATCCGGAGTGGCTCGATCTGTCGGCGCCGCTCTGACGCAAAGGCCGCGATGCCCAACGCCGACCGGGCCGGCCTCGGGATAATCGAGTCCAGCCCTTCGGACGTCCGACGCCAGGGCGCTCCGCGCCCCTTATTTCTTCTGCGGCAGGCAGGCGCCGCAGATGTTCACGAAGAAGTCGTTGCCCTTGTCGTCGACGAGGATGAACGCGGGGAAGTCCTCGACCTCGATCTTCCAGATGGCCTCCATGCCGAGTTCGGGATACTCGAGCACTTCGACCTTCTTGATGTTGTCCTTGGCGAGGATCGCGGCGGGGCCGCCGATGGAGCCGAGATAAAAGCCGCCGTGCTTCTTGCAGGCCTGGGTGACGGCCGGGCTGCGATTGCCCTTGGCGATCATCACCATCGATCCGCCGAGGGACTGGAAGAGATCGACATACCCGTCCATGCGACCCGCAGTCGTCGGTCCAAAGGAACCCGAGGCATAACCCTTCGGCGTCTTGGCCGGACCCGCGTAATAGACCGGGTGGTTCTTGAAATAGTCGGGCAGCCCCTTGCCAGCGTCGACGCGCTCCTTGAGCTTCGCGTGGGCGATGTCGCGGGCGACAATCATGGGCCCCGAGAGCGACACGCGGGTCGTGACGGGATACTTCGAAAGCTCGGCGCGGATCTCGTCCATCGGACGGTTAAGGTCGATCCGAACAATAGTGTCGTCCTTGATCGTGCGCAGGTGCGCCGGGATGAACTGACTGGGATTGGTTTCGAGCTTTTCCAGGAAGATGCCGTCCTTGGTGATCTTGCCTTTGATATTGCGATCGGCCGAGCAGGAGACGCCGATGCCGACGGGGCAGCTCGCGCCGTGGCGCGGCAGCCGGATGATGCGGACGTCGAGAGCGAAGTACTTGCCGCCGAACTGGGCGCCCACGCCGCTTTGCTGGGCGAGCGTGAGCACGCGCTGCTCGAGCTCGATGTCGCGGAATGCGCGTCCGAGCGCATTGCCGGTGGTCGGCAGCGCGTCGTAATACTTCGTCGAGGCAAGCTTCACGGTCTTCAGACAGGCCTCCGCCGAGGTGCCACCGATCACGATCGCCAGGTGGTACGGCGGACAGGCCGCCGTGCCGAGCAGCTGCATCTTGCTCGCGATGAACGTTTCCAAGCTCTTTGGGTTGAGCAGCGCCTTGGTCTCCTGAAAGAGGTAGGTCTTGTTTGCCGAACCACCGCCCTTGGCGACGAACAGAAACTCATACTTTGCGCCCTCGGTGGCCATCACGTCGATCTGAGCCGGGAGATTCGTGCCGGTGTTGACCTCCTCGTACATGCTCAGCGGAGCCGTCTGGGAATACCGAAGGTTCTCCTTCGTGTAGCACTCGTACACGCCCTTCGAGAGCCACTCAGCATCGTTGCAGCCGGTCCAGACTTGCTGGCCCTTCTTTGCCACGATGGTCGCAGTGCCGGTGTCCTGGCAGAACGGGAGGATGCCCTCTGCCGATACTTCCGCATTCTTGAGTAGAGTGAGGGCGACGTAGCGATCGTTCGCGCTCGCCTCGGGATCGTCGAGGATCGACGCCACCTGCTTGAGGTGTTTGTTGCGCAGGAAAAACGAGGTGTCGTGAAGCGCGGTTTGAGCGAGGAACGCGAGCGCCTCGGGATCGACCTTGAGGATCTCCTTACCCTCGAACGTCGCGGTGCTCACTCCTTCCTTCGACAGTAAGCGATACTCGGTCTCGTCAGTGCCAAGGGGAAACGGATCCTGATAGGAGAACGGCGGAGTTGGCATAGAACCGTCACTATAGGGTCCCACCCGGCCAGGAGTAAAGCATGCGTCGTGTAGCAGGAGACCGGACTGTCAGGTAACGCAAATAACTTAAAACTAGAGCATTACGCACACCCACCGAGTAGGATTAAATGGAATTATAAGCCTCAGCAAAATACGCCCACCAAGAATCTAATCGATTTTCATTATCCTCACTTCCAATTAGTTGCAATTTCATCAATCCATCACCTTCAGCCCGTCCGTCACAACTCGCATAAATTCCCGGCACACGATAGCCCCCGGACTCCTCGTCCACCCGTCGCGTGAATCGACGGCAAACATCCTGGATTTTGCCTTAAATTTTGTTCTGATTTGTTAATGTTATTTTTTGCACATATTTGATCATATTTTTTACGTTAAGTAATTTTCTATAAATGATATAAATATCAATTTTGTAGGGCGATTGACAAGGGTCTATCGGCTTGCACTTTTATGCACGCTTCAGCTGGCCGGTTCCTCTCCCCAAAACTCCTCGGCCCCGGCCCGGCCCCGTTCTCGCCGAGGCAGAAAACCCTGAAAAACCCATGAGTCCCCTCACGAAACCCGTCGCCGGATCGCTCCGCAGTGCATTGATCGTCGCCTGTGCGGTTCTGGCTCTCATCACCGGTGCCTGTGCCACCCCCGCACGCGCAGTCACCACCGCCACCGCCTCCACCAACGCCTATAATTGGCTCGTCTCCCAGATGTCCTCCGGTGGACTGATCACCAGCTATCAGGGCGGCACCCTCGGCTACACCTATGACGAGGCGGTCGCAGTCATCGCCTTCACGCTCAGGGGCGACTACACCCGCGCCAAGACGATTCTTTCGACACTTAAGAAGATCCAAAATTCGAGCGGTTCGTTCGATAATTCTTACAGCATCAAAACGCTCCGCGGTTCGGACGTGACCCAGAACGTCGGCCCCAATTGCTGGGTCGCCCTCGCAGTCGCCAAATATGCCAAAACGACGGGCGACCACAGCTTCGACTCGATGGCCACCTCCGTGCTCAACTGGTGCCTCCAGTTCCAGCAGAGCGACGGCGGCTTCAACGGCGGCCTCGCTTCGAACGGCAGCGTGCTGACTTGGGCCTCGACCGAGCACAATGAGGACGCCTATGCAGCCTACTCCTACTTCGGCAACTCGACCGTCGCAGCCAACGTGAAGTCGTTCCTCGACAATGTCGTCTGGGACTCGACCAACAATCGTTTCTACACGGGCCGCGGCGACACCTCCCTCCACTCCGACGTCAACGCCTGGGGCGTGCTCGCCCTCGGCCCGTCCGGCACCCACCCGTACGCGGACGGCCTGAGTTTTAATCAGGCTTTCATGGAGTACACCGCCACCAATTCCCGCGCCACGGTCACCGGCTTCGATTTCGATGGCAGCCCCACGAATGACGTCTGGCTCGAAGGCACCGGTCAGAATGCCGAGGCCTACCTCGTCGCCGGCAACAGCACGAATTGGAGCTACTTCGTCAATCAGATCATCGCCGACCAGGATTCGAAGGGCGGAATCCAGTATTCGATGCTGGGCACCAACAACGGCTACTTCACGATGTCCACCGCCAACTGCGTCTCGAGTACGGGCTGGCTGATCATTGCGATCGCACAGGACAATCCGTTCCAGCCCTGACCCAAGTCCGGCGCAATCCGTCGGCGGACACCTCCGCAAGCTATCTCGCGGGGAGCCTTAATCGGCTCCCCTTTTTTGCGCCCCCTCCTATCACCACGGGAGCGGATTTTCCCGGAGCTCCCGCTCCCAAAGTGTCCGAAGCGCCCGGACGACCTCGCCCGGAAGGGCATGGCCCGAGATCGCGAGGTTGCGCCGCAATTGTGGCGACGCTTTCGCACCCGGAATCACCGTCGAGATCGATTCCGAGGCCAGGATGAACCCCAGGGCCGCCTCGAGCATGTCGAGCCCCTCCGGGAGCAGGGCACGCAGTTTATCGACCAAGTCCGCCCGGCGCGCGATCACCTCGGGCGACCAGCGATCGCGGATGCCCTCGAAGCGGCTGCCGCGCCCGTACTTCCCGGAGAGCCAGCCCGAATCGAGCGGGACCTTCGCGATCAACCCGACGCCTCGGGCGGTCGCGGCGTCAAACGCCCCCGCCGGCTCCTGGTGGAAGACGTTGTAAAGTACTTCCGCCGCACTGCAGCGGGTGTTGCGGAGCATCAACTCGAGTTCCTGCCGCGAGTCGAGGGACACGCCATAGGTCCGCAGATGCCCCGCTTCGCGAAGTCGCTCGAGCTCCTCAAACACGGCCGGATCGCGACCCTCCAGCAGGTCGCGGGGCGGGTTGTGCAGGAGGTAGATGTCCACATGGTCCGTCCGCAGCCTTCGCAGGCTCGCCTCGAGCGAGGGGCGGACCGCGGCAGCCGAGAAATCGCTTTCCCCTTCGGCCGTGTGCCCAAACTTCGTGCAAAGCACAACCCGGTCGCGGACCTTGCACAACCCCTCGCCAAGGGCCGCTTCACTGGCGCCCGAGGAGTAGCCAGGCGCAGTGTCGAAAAACGTGCACCCCAGCTCCAGCGCCTCGTCGATCAGCGCGCGGGCATCCGATTTCTCCGCACCCCAGAGCGGATTGCCCAGCTGCCAGGCCCCAAAGCCCACTTCACTCACCTGAAGTCCCGTGGATCCGAAGGGTCGATAATTCATGCCCCCAAGGCAGCCCCCTCCGCCGGGAAAATCAAGTCCCCGCGGTCACGGCGAGGGAAACCGCCGCAGAAATTCCGCGCGCTGATCCGGAGTCAGATCCCGCGAACTCCGGATGTAGTCCGCCGCCGCAGCCGGGTCGCGCGCGTACAGGTTGGACAGGACCGTGTTCAGGCAGCGAAAACGCACCGAGTCGTCGACGATGTCGCCGGCCCACTGCAGCGCCACCGCAGGCTGGCTCCCAATCAGCTGGGGCTGGGTCGCGATCGCCGCCACAGCCCGGTCGAAATCGTCGTGCACGCCCTGGTTTATCACCCAGTCCCTCGCCTGAGCGGGATCGACGGTGAGCCACTTCGAAACGACCTCCTCGAGCGCGCGTTCGCGGGACGTTCCGGCGGGCAGGCTGAATGCGAATTTCGCGGCCCCCGACGGATCGCTATCCGCCCACGCGATGCTCAGGCTCGTCATCGCCTGGTCTCGCGCCGGCCCGGGTGGAAGCTGCCGCGCCCACTCGGCCGCCTGCTCCGGTTGGTAGCGCGCCCATTGGCCGGCCAGATACGTGACCAGATCATCGCGCTCGCCGGCACCCGGAATCACAGCTCCTTCAATCACCTGCGCGGCCTCGGTGAAACTCCCCGCATAGGCCATGCCCCGGATCGCCGCCAGGTAGACTTCCTGAGCCGTCCCTGGATGCATCGACGCCCACCCCGCGACCAACTCGGCCGCGAGCGCCGGTTCGCTGCGCCCCACCTCGCCGATCACCTCGTCGAGATTCGGCGTCGCCCCGGGCATGTTGCGCGTCACCCACCCCCAGGCGGCCCGCGGGTCGCGTCGTGCCCAGGTCTTGAATACAAGCGACAGTCCCTGCGCGCGCCGGTCGCCGCGGAGGTCGAAGCGGACGTAGTCGAGCGCCGCCACGGGATCCCGGGCCGCCCAGCGTGCGATCAGATCCATGCGCTCCCGCTCTCGGGCTTCGCTGGCGGGGGAAAGGTCGAGCCGCGCCAGTGCATCCCGGTCGGCTTCCGCGGAGCCAGGGGCGCCCGGCCCTGCCTGCCCCCCGCCCCGCACGTCGATGCGCCGCTCCGGGATTCGGGCCGCCGCCGATCTCACGGCGCCCGGCGAACCCCCACGGTCCGACCCGCCCAACGCGCTCGTCGCCGACACACTCCAGCGTCCGGCCAGGAATGCCAGCACGAGCGCCGCACTGGCAGCCAGCGCGGCACCAAATCGGCGGATCGGGATAGTCATGGGGACGCGCCGGGGAACGTGGCGCAACAGCGTGGGGAATGACCGGATACAGAGCGACGCGCGCTCGGGAAGGTTGGTTCGCGGGATCGGGGCCGCCAAAGGCGCCCCCGGGGAAAGCATGCCGATGATATCCGGATACACTCCGCCTGGATATGAGATCGGTTGCACGCCTCATAAGATCAGTGCCCCGGTGGGCACTGGCGACGCACCGCGCGGGCGCTACATGAGTTTCATCTTCGGCAGGTCCTGGACATCCACCAGGCCCACGGGCCGGTTCTCGGCATCGACCGCGATCAGGTCGTCGATCTTGAAATGGTCGAACATCCGCAGCGCCTCGACGGCCAGCGCCTCCGCGGCCACCGTCTTCGGCTTGCGCGTCATGAATCGCGACGCGGGCTGCGAGAGAAAGTCGGGCGTGCCGATGAGGTTGCGGCGGAGATCCCCATCGGTGAGGATGCCACTCAGCCGCCCGCCCGCGCCGTCGATCAGCGCAATGCAGCCGGCCTTCGCGCGAGTCATCGCAAGCAGCGCGTCCTGCACGCTGCAGGTGTCCTGAAGCACCGCCAGCCGCTCGCCGGTCCGCATGATGTCCGAGACCTTCACGAGCAGGATCGTGCCGAGGTTGCCCGCGGGGTGCAGCCGCGCAAAATCGTCGCGTGTGAACCCGCGGCTTTCGAGCAGGACCATCGCGAGCGCATCGCCCAGCGCGAGCGCGGCGGTCGTGCTGGCGGTCGGCGCAAGCGAGAGCGGGCAGGCCTCGCGCGGAACGCGGTAGACCAGGCGCAGGTCGGCGTCGCGGACCAATTCTGAATCGGGATTGCCCGTGAAGGCCACCACCGTCAGTCCGAAGCGCTTGAGGATCGGGATCAGGCGGAGGACCTCCGCGGTGTGCCCGCTGTTGCTCAGCAGGATGGCAAGGTCGCCTTCCTCGCATAGGCCGAGGTCGCCGTGCAGCGCCTGCGTCGCATCGAGGAAATACGACGACACTCCGGTGCTGTTGAGCGTGCCCGTGAGCTTCTGCGCGATGTGGGCCGACTTGCCCACGCCGCTGAAGATCAGTTTCGCGCCGCGCGCCGTCGCCGCCTCGACCGCTCGCACGCAGGCGACGAACTCGGACCCGAGTACCGCGCTCGTCGCGGAAAGGGCTTCCATCTCCAGACGGATGCAGTCACGGGCGCGTGAAAGAACGGATTCGTCGCTGAGGCTCATTTAAAATTTGAATCGCAGGATTCCGTGGCGGACCTTACGGCATACGCCTCATCCTTCAATCCCTTTCCCGATCCGATGAAATCCCGCCTTCGCCGTGTCGCCATCCTCGCGCTCTGCGTCATTGTCGTCGCCGCCGGGTGCGATCGGGAGAGCGCGAGCACCTTCACGCCGGAAGATTCGGATGCCGACTACCAACGCGGCAAGTCGCTTGAGAAGCAGGGCAAGCAGGGCGAGGCGCTGGCCGAATTTTTGCGGGTCATCTCAAGGCGCGGCGACGACGAGTCGCCCGAGTCGCACCTCGAAGCGGCCCTGATCTACGAGCAGCACATCAAGGACCCGATCGCCGCGATCTACCATTTCCGCAAGTTCCTGGAGCTCGACCCGAGTTCCCGCCAGGCGGATCTGGTCAAGCAGCGCATCGACGCCTGCAAACGCGAGTTCGCCCGCACGCTCCCGGCCAATCCGGAAAACAACGCCAGCGTGAAGCTCGACTACCTCGACCAGCTCGATCAGCTGCAGCGCGAGAACGACCGCCTGAAGGCGGAGATCACCGCCCTGCGCGCCGCGCTTCCGAGGGGCGTGAACGTGCCTTCCGCGTCCGGCGAGTTCAACATCGCCGTGACGCCCCCGACCAATGAGGAGGGCTCCGCCGCCCAGCCCGCGCCCTCAGCTCCGATCGTCAGCGCCCCGCTCGGCGGCGCCTCCTCGAACCAGGACGTCTCTTTCACCCAAAATGCGCCCCCCGCCGCACCGCAGGCCGCGCGTCCCCAGCAAGGCCAGGCGACCACCATGCGCCACCACACGGTCCGGCCCGGCGACACGCTCTACAGCCTCGCCCAGCGCTACTACGGAAACCGCACACGCTGGAAGGACATCTACCAGGCCAACCGCAACCTCCTGAAAAGCGAACGCGACGTCCTGCGCGTCGGCATGGACCTGAAGATCCCGTAGGACTGGGCCAGAAGTCAGAAGTCAGAGGTCGGGGGACAGAGGTCAGTTAGCAGAGGTACGAGCCCAGAATGCCGGGGGCAGAAATTTGCAGGGAGGATTCGGAGACTGGTCCCGGATCGAAACCCAGACCCCAGCCTCTCCCCGCACCCTCCAACCTACACCATCCGACTTCCGACATCCGACCTCCGACTTCTGACCTCCGACTTCTGTCCTCTGGAATCAGTCCGCCCTGCGGACCTGGCGTATCGGGTATTTCGTGACGGTCACACCCTTGGCGCCTCGGCTGCCCACGGAGAGGCTTCCGAGGTCGAATTCGAACTCCTTCACCCGCGCGCTGCAGCGGCCGCTGAGAGTCACGGTGACTTTCTTCGGCATCGCCGCCTCGCTCGAGGCCGCGTCCAGGAAGACGACCTTCGACCCCTCGCTGGGCGCCAGCAGATAGAGTTTGTCGCGAGTCACGCCGCCGACCTGGAAGCGCTTGGCAAACGCCTTTCCGCTCTCCTTGTCCTGGCAGATCATCGTGTAGAACGCCTTGTCGCCGTCCTTCGGGAAGACGGTGCACCGGAGAATGTCGCGACCCATGAACACCTTCTCGGCCACGCGCGCCACCTTCATCGTCGCGTCCGCCATGAAGCAAAGCACGTCGTCGAGAATGGTGCACTCCTGCACGAACTCGTGCTGGCGCCAGTTCAGTCCGATGAAGCCCTCCTCGCGATTCACGTACAGGCGCTGGTTGGCGGAGACGACCTGCGCGGCGCTGATCTGCTCGATCTCGTCGTAGGTGGTGCGGCGCTTGATGCCCTTGCCGTACTTCTCCTGGATCGTCTCGAACCAGCGGACGGCGTAGTCGATCAGGTGCTTGAGGTCGTGCTTCACCCGCTTGATCTGCTCCTCGATCTTCTTGATGGCCTCCTCGGCCTGGAAGCGGTTGTAGGCGGAGATGCGTTTGATGCGAATCTCGGTGAGCCGGACGATGTCCTCGTGCGTGACCTCGCGGCGCAGGTTCTTGAGGAAGGGCTTCAGACCCTCGCGAATCTCCTCGAGCACGCTCTCCCAGGTCTGCGACTTCTCGATGCGGCGGTAGATCCGCTCCTCGATGAAGATGCGCTCCAGCGAATCCCAGTGCCACTGCTGCTCCAGCTCGCCGAGCTCGATCTCCAGCTCCTTCTTCAGGAGGTCGACCGTGCGGGACACCGAGCGTCGCAGGATTTCGGAGACGCCCAGGAAGACGGGCTTGTCGTTGTCGATCACGCAGGCCGCGGGCGAGAGCGTCATCTGGCAGTCCGTGAACACGTACAACTGCGGGATGAGCTGCGCGGGATCGGCGCCCTGCGGGAGATGGATGAGGATCTCGACGTTTTCCGCGGTGTTGTCGTCGATGTGCTTGACCTTGATCTTGCCCTTGGCGTTGGCCGCGAGGATCGACTCGATGAGCGAGGAGGTGGTCGTCCCGTGCGGGATCTCCGTGATTGCGAGCAGGTACTTCGAGCGCTGCTCGATCTTCGCGCGGACCTTCACCTTTCCGCCGCGCTCGCCGTCGTTGTATTCGGAGAAATCGGCGATGCCGCCGGTCGGGAAGTCCGGGTAGATGCGGAAGCGTTTCCCCTGGAGGTGATTGATCGCCGCTCGGCACAGGTCGTTGAAATTGTGCGGGAGGATCTTGGTCGTGAGGCCGACCGCGATGCCCTCGGCGCCCTCGAGCAGCACGACGGGGAACTTGGCGGGAAGGGTGACCGGCTCCTTCGCGCGGCCGTCGTAGCTGAGCTGCCAGGTGGTGGTCTTCGGGTTGAAGAGCACGTCGCGCGCAAACGGCGTGAGGCGCGCCTCGATATAGCGGGAGGCCGCGGCGCCGTCGCCGGTGAGCGGGTTGCCGAAATTCCCCTGCGGCTCGATGAGCATCGCGCGCTGGCCCATGCCGACGAGCGCGGCCTCGATCGAGGCGTCGCCGTGGGGATGGAAGCGCATCGTCGCGCCGACGGCGTTGGCGACCTTGTGGAAGCGACCATCGTCCATCTCCCAAAGCGTGTGGAGAATGCGGCGCTGGACTGGCTTCAGGCCGTCGTCGATGTGCGGGACCGCGCGATCGAGGATCACGTAGCTCGCGTACTCGAGGAACCACGTGCGGTAGTGCTTCGCAAGCGGCGCGTCGTGGCCGTTCGAGGGATTCGCCACCTCCGCGGGGGGAGTCCCGGCGCCTCCGTCGGCGGCGGTGGCCGGAGCCTCGCCCGCGGCCGGGCTGGCGGCCTGCGCGGGAGTGTCCGCCCCGGCCTTGGGCTGCGCGGCGGGGTCGCCGCCGAGCGGCAGTTCGGGCTGCGCGTTGTCCTGGTCCTTCTTGCGCTTCGACATCGATAGTGTCTCCGGTTCAGACCTCCACGAGGTCCTTCTCGACCCTCAGGTTGCCGATGATGAACTCCTGGCGCTCGGGCGTGTTCTTGCCCATGTAGAACGCCAGCAGCTGCTCGCTGTTGTGCAGGAAATCCAGCGACACCTTCTCCAGCCGGATCTGCTCGCCGATGAATGCCTTGAACTCGCCCGCGCTGATCTCGCCCAGTCCCTTGAATCGTGTGACCTCCGCGGACTGGCCCAGCTTGTGAAGCGCCGCCTGCTTCTCCGCCTCCGAGTAGCAGTAGATCGTCTCGCGCTTGTTGCGCACGCGAAACAGCGGCGTCTCCAGAATGTGGAGATGCCCGTTCGTGATGAGCTCGGGAAAATACTGGAGGAAGAACGAGATCAGCAGCAGGCGGATGTGCATGCCGTCGACGTCGGCGTCGGTCGCGATGACGATGCGGTTGTAGCGCAGGCCGTCGAGGCCCTCCTCCACGTTGAGCGCGCTCTGGAGCAGGTGAAACTCCTCGTTCTCGTAGATGACCTTTTTCGAGAGGCCGTAGGTGTTGAGCGGCTTTCCCTTGAGCGCAAAGACAGCCTGCGTCTGGACGTCGCGGCAGGCCGTGAGCGAGCCGGCGGCGGAATCGCCCTCCACGATGAACAGGGTGCTGTCCTCCGCGCGCTTGTCCTTCGAATCGAGGTGGACGCGGCAGTCGCGCAGCTTGCGGTTGTGCAGCGAGGCCTTCTTTGCGCGCTCCCGCGCCAGGCTGCGGATGCCCGCGAGCTCCTTGCGCTCGCGTTCGCTGTCCTCGATCTTGCGCTTGAGCGCGTCGGCGGTCTCGGGGTTCCGGTGAAGGTAGTTGTCGAACTGCTGCTGGAGAAACTGGCCGACGAACTGGCGGATCGACGGGCCGTTGGGGCCGATGTCGTTGGACCCAAGCTTCGTCTTGGTCTGCGACTCGAAGACCGGCTCGATCACGCGCACCGACACGGCCGCGATGATCGCCTGGCGGATGTCGGCCGCGTCGTAGTCCTTCTTGTAGAAATTGCGCACGGTCTGCACCAGGCCCTCGCGGAAGGCCGCGAGGTGCGTGCCGCCCATGGTCGTGTGCTGGCCGTTCACGAAGGAGTAGTACTCCTCGCCGTAGTGCCCGCCGTGCGTCATCGCGATCTCGATGTCCTCGCCCTCGAGGTGGATCACCGGATACAGCGTCTCGCCCGTGAGCCGCCGGCCCAGCAGGTCCTTCAGGCCGTTCTCCGACTTGAATGCCTTGCCGTTGAACGTGAGCGTGAGTCCTCGGTTGAGGAACGCGTAGTTCCAGAGCATTTCCTCGATGAACTCCGTGCGGAAACGGAAATCGGCGCCGAACAGGGCGGCGTCGGGCGTGAATTCGATGATCGTGCCGTTCTTCTCGTCGGTGGCCGCGATCCGATGGTCCTTCTTCACCTTGCCCTGCGTGAACTCCACCACCTTGGTCTGCCCGTCGCGCACCGCCTGGGCGCGGTAGTCGAACGAAAGCGCATTGACCGCCTTCTGGCCGACGCCGTTCAGGCCGACGGCCTTCTTGAAGGTCTCGCTGTCGTACTTCGCCCCCGTGTTGATGACCGACACGCACTCGAGCAGCTTCCCGAGCGGGATGCCCCGCCCGAAGTCGCGCACCCGCACCGAATTTCCCGTGATGTCCACGTCGATGCGCTTGCCGAAGCCCATCGCAAACTCGTCGATCGAGTTGTCGATGCACTCCTTGAGCAGCACGTAGATGCCATCCTCCGCATGCGCGCCGTTGCCCAGCCTTCCGATATACATGCCAGGACGCAGCCGGATGTGCTCGGTGGAGGACAGGGTCTTGATGCTGGCTTCGGTATAGTTGGACGCCATGGGTGTATTCGGATGGCGTAAACCTCCGATTGAAATCGCGTCTGACAAGCGAAAATGAAACCAGCCCGACCCGTAGTCTTTCGTGGCACACATCGATGAATGGTCCGTAAGTCTCTCGTGCCGGCCGGCTGGGGCGCCAATTGACGACCCCCGCGCGGCCGGACAACCTCCAGCCAGCCGTCTCCCCAGCTCATGAAAATCGTCTATTACCTCGAAGTCGTGTCCTCCTGGTGCCACTGGGTCGAACCCGTGTGGTCCGAGCTCCAACGCCGTTACGCCGGCCGCGTCGAGTTTCATTGGCGCATCGCGCTCATGCCGCCCGAGGCATTTCCGGTGTCGCAGTCGCAATGCGATTGGTTCTACCGGCGCAGCGGCACGATCATGCGCTCACCCTACAAGCTGAACAGCGGCTGGCACACGTCGGGGCCGCAGAACTACGACGCGCCCAACCTCGTCGCCGAGGCAGGCCGCGATCTTGGCATCCACGACGACCGCCTTCGCCTGGCGCTCTCGCACGCCGCCGTCCGCGAGGGACGCAATGTTGGCGACATGACTGAGTCGGTCGCGGTCGCCGCCTCGGCGCTCGGGCTCGATCCGGCGCGGCTGCGCGCTCGCGCGGAATCCCCCGAAGTGCGCGCACGGGTCCAGGCATCGACCGAGGAATTCCTCGCCCATCGCATCGACCAGCGGCCGGCCTTCATCCTCACCGACCCAATCGGGGACAAGGCCGTGTTCTCCGGCCTCGTACGTCTGGAACCGCTGGCCGCGACGATCGACGCCATGCTCGCGGACACGGCCGCTTACGGCTCCTACGCCGCGCATTTCGGCGCTCCCCCGCCACACTGAGTCCGCGGCACCCGTGAAGACGACCTGGCGGCTTTCCCACGCACGAGGTTACCTCGCCCTCGGCCTCTACGACGAGGCCGAGAGCGAACTCGATGCGGTGAAATCACCCGACTCAGAACTCCCCGAGGTCCTCGCACTTCGCGCCTCCATCCTCCAGCACCGCGGACAATGGCTGCTCCTCCGGCCCGTCGCCGCCGAACTCGTCCGCATCCAACCCGAGGAGGCCGGCTGGTGGATCACCTGGGCCTACGCCACGCGCCGCGCGGAGTCGCTCCACGCCGCCGAAGCCATCCTCCGCGAGGCCGAGATCATCCATCCCGACGAGCCCACGGTGCAGTTCAATCTGGGCTGCTACGCCTGCCAGCGCGGAGACCTGACGGAGGCGGGGCGGCGCGTTCGACGCGCCGTAGTCCTCGACGCGTCCTTCCTTGAACTCGCCCGGACCGACGCCGATCTGGCCGCGCTGCGCGCCTCCGGTTTCGACCCGGGCCGGGACTGAGCGGACGAGCGCGGCGGCGGCTACCGGAGCGTTCTTTAAGCGCTGGACGTCCCGCGCGCGCCGAACAAAGTGTCGCACGCCACATGTCTGCTTTCTCGCGCCTCCTTCGCCGTCCGCCCCTCATCGCCCTTTCTCTCCTGTTGTTCACCTTGTTGGGCTGCAGCGCCAGCCAGCCGCGGCGGCCGTACGAACCGATCCTGCCGCAGATCCGGCTCGACAGCGCGCCCGAACGCCCCCGGCCCGCCACCACCTACCGGCCGGCAAGCCCCGCACCCGAATGGCGCCAGACTGCGTCCAAGGATCCCTTCCCCGTCATGCTCGGCATCGACGTGCTCGAAGCCGAACACTTCGCCGCCGTCCGCGGCCTGCGCATCGGACTGCTCACCCACCCGGCTGGCGTCGATCGCCGCGGTATCCGCACCGTCGATATCCTACGGCACGCGCCCGGCGTCCACCTGGTTGCCCTCTACGGCCCCGAACACGGGCTCAACGGCGACGCCCCCGCCTCGGTCCGCGTCCCCAGTTCCATCGACCCCCGCACCGGCCTGCGCGTCTATTCGCTCTACGACCGGTACCGCAAGCCCACCCGCGACATGCTCAAGGGCATCGACGCGATGGTCATCGACCTCCAGGATATCGGCACGCGCAGCTACACCTTCGTCAGCGCCATGAAGCTCACGATGGAGGCCTGCTTCGAGAACAACGTCGAGGTGATCGTCCTCGACCGCCCCAACCCGCTCGGCGGCCTCAAGGTCGACGGCCCCCTCCTCGACCCGCGCTGGCGCAAGAACAATTACGTCGGCGCCTTCCCCGTCCCCTACGTCCACGGGCTGACGATCGGTGAATTGGCCCGCATGGCCAAGGAGGCTCCCGGCGTTCTCAACATACCTGATGCCGTCCGCCAGCGCGGCCGCCTCGTCATCGTCCCCATGCGCGGCTGGCACCGCTGGATGCGCTGGCCCGACACCGGCCTGCGCTGGGTGCCCACCTCGCCCATGATCCGCGATTTCGCAGCGGTCGTCGGTTACCCGATGGTCGGTCTCGGAACCTATATCGGCGACTTCCGCCACGGCGTCGGAGGGCTGGCCCCCTTCCGGGGACTCTATCACCCCAACGTCAGCGGCGAGCAGCTCAAGCGCGAGCTCGACGCGTTCCACATCCCCGGCCTCCGCTTCCGCCTCGTCGCCGCCCCCATGCGCGACGGCCGCCCCGGCACCGGCGTCTATGTCGACGTGGTCAACTGGGAACAGTGGCACCCGACCGAGCTCAATTTCTACCTGATGAAGCTCGCCTGCCGCTACGACCGGAATCCCTTCCGCACCACGCCCCAGGGCAAGCTCAATGGGTTCCTCCGCCTGATGGGCTCCGACGCCTTCCTGCACGCGCTGCAACGCGACGGCGACCGCGTCGACGTGCGCGCCTTCTTCCGCGACTGGGAGGCCCGGGACCGCATCTACCAGCAGGCGAGCAAACGCTACTGGCTCTACAACTGAGCCCTCAGAACCGCAGCCTGGCGTTCATGTGCCCGCACTTGGGGCATGGACAGGTCTCACCCACACCAGCCTTGGCCGAGTAAAGCGTGTCGCAGCGGATGCAATGGAAGGCCGTCTTCCGGCGCTCGCCCTCGAACATCCGATGGTCGCGACGATCGTAGTACAGCCACAGGACCAGGAAGAAGAGTCCGACAAAGACGCAGAACAGAACAGCACCGGTGGTGAGCGAAAACATGGAGAGCCGCGAAAGGGGGAAGTTTCTCGTTGAACCCGGAATCGGTTATTGAATCGAACAGAAGGTCGCGAAGGGAACGAAGGGCCGCCAGGTCACCCCAGAACCAAGGGCGCAACCTCGTGCACCTCCGGGGCGAATCGTCGCTGCATTGGCAATCTCATGGAATCGCTTGGATGTCCCTTCTTTGTTCTCTTCGTTTCCTTCTGTTAACTGCGGTTTTTCGGTTCAACAGGATTCGCCCACCGCCCGCAACGCCCGAAATCGCCGGGCTCAGGGCACGGGATAGACCTCGAGCAGCGCCACGCCTGCGTCCGTACCCTTCGAGCTGACGACCGCCGTGTAGACGCCCGGGTCGAGCGTGAGGAGAAGCGCGGCGTCACCGGAATCCGCCGACAATGGAAACTCGCCCACTCGGGCGAAGGCCGCTGCCAGCGCACCGTTCCCAGCCCAGTCGTCGTTCACGGCAAGCGCCCGCCCGTCCGCGTACAGGGTCACGACCGGGTCCGCGAGGGCGCCGACGATTCCCTGCGCCACCAGGCCCGGCCCCACCGCCCGCACCAGGATCGTCGTCGGCCCCGGCCCGGAGAGGATGAATCCCCCCGTCAGCGAGTCGTCCCCGGGCCCCACCCAGCCGCGCGCCGAGAGCCCGGCAAGGCGCGGCGATGCGTCCGATGGCGCCCCGAGCGCATCGTAACACTCGCCCATCACCATCCCGCTGTCCCCCGGCCACAGAGGATCGATCACCAGCGTGTGCAAGCCGGGCGCCAGACTCCAGATCGCGGCCGCATCCCGGCTGTCAGCCGAGAGGGCAAAATTGCCCAGTCGGGCGGCGACGCCCGCGATGACGGGCTCGCCGCCCCAGTCGTCGCTGCACAAGGGCTCCCGCCCCTCGGAATGCAGGGTCGCCACCGGATCCGCGAGCACGCTGTCCACGCCGTAGGCGGCCAGCGAGGGACCGATGCCCCGCAACATCACCGGCACCCCGACCCCGGACGCGCCAGTCACCGCCACGCCGATCACGAGCGAACGTTCGCCGCGCCACGCTCGCGCCCTCGCCGACAACGCAAGGATCCTGCGCCGCCCGACCGGCTCGGCCACGTCGAGCGAGGCCCAAGCGCTGTCCACCGAACCTCCCGCATTGGAGATCCGCACCCGATACCGGCCCGCATCCCCCACCGACACCGGATCGATGCGAAGCACACGCCCCGTGCCTCCGGCGATTGCGACGCCGTCGTGCTCCCACTGATACGACAGCTCCGGCCCCTCGGCGCCTACGCAGAACAACGCCTGTCCGCCAACTCCCACCGCCATGGATTTCGGCTGCGAACGAACCAGCGGCGGCACGCCCTCCGCGATATGCGCGACGTCCAGGGCGCCAATCGCCGGAATCACGTACGCGCTCATCAGGTCAAACGCCACCGGCACCGGCGCCCCCGTCGGCCGCGACGTGAACACCGCCACCACGTTCCGGTCCGGAAGGACGAAGATCAGCTGCCCGCCGTATCCGTCCGCGCGAAAACCGCCGAAGGGATTGAGCCAAAACTGATACCCATAACCGACTCCCCAATCCCCCGTCGTGCCGTTCGAAATCTGCCGGCGGGAGCTCGCTTCCACCCAGGACGCCGAGACGAGACGTCCGCCCGGCCATTTGCCCCGGTTCAACCAGAGCAGGCCCGCCCTGGCCATGTCGCGCGGCGTCAGCCACAGCCCCCACCCACCGATGCTCAACGAATGCGGACCCTGCTCCCAAACGAGGTTGGTCACCCCCATCGGACCGAGGAAGGTCTGGCGCGCAAACGCCTCGGTGGTCATCCCCGTCGTCGCCTGCACGATACCGGACACGACCACGCTGGCCCCGCTGTTGTACAGGAACCGGGTTCCCGGCTCCTCCGGAAGCGGCAGGTCGAAGAAGGCCTTCACCCAATCCGCGGAGGCCGACACGGCATTGGTCGTGTCCGTCGTGTGCCCGGTCGCCATCGTGAGCAGGTGCCTCACCTGCATGCGCTGCTTGGCGGGCGTCAGATCCTGCACGGCCATCCCCGGGAAGAAACTCAGCGCCGGCGCTTCCACCCCCGACACGAGTCCGCGGTCGAGCGCGATGCCGAGCGCGGTCGCGGTAAAACTCTTCGTCACCGAATACATCGCGTGCCGCGTATCGGGGCCATATCCCCCGTAATAACGCTCGGCCACGATCACCCCATTGCGCACCAGGACAAAGCCGTCGATTGGAAGCTGCTCCCGGTCGATCCGGGCAAACATCGCCTCGAGCGGCGCGGAAGCCACGCCCTGCAGCTCCGGCACGGACGATGCCCATTCGAACACGGGCTCCGTGGCAACCTGGCCGCGCATCCGGAGCGTATGAACCAGAATCAGCGATGAAGTAATGCCGGCGAGCAGTGTATGAATAAGCGTCGAATTCATGGCGTCGGGCACCCCGCCCCGGTCCCGCACCCCATCAGTCCCGCCGGAGCCCTGGCCCAGCCAGAAAAACACCGCGCGACCGCGCACCCCTTCCCGAGGCCGATTCGGCTGGACTGCGCCCCCGGTTGCGCTAGCCAGACATGCAGGCCCAGCCTATCACCGTCCCCGTAGCTCAAATGGATAGAGCACGCGTTTCCTAAACGTGTGATCCCAGTTCAATTCTGGGCGGGGGCACCAGGCTTCGTCGTTGCTTCGCAACGGACTATGCCTGGCTCCGCCATGGTGAGGCTAGCCGGATGAAAGTGAACCACTGCGCAGAAGCCTGCCGGGCGTAGTCGGCACCACAGGTGCCACGTAGACCGGCAACCGCTCAGCCCGCATTTCCACGTCTTATCCCCAATCCCCCTCAATCCGCGCCTGCCCCAGGTTCCCAACGGACTATGCCTGGCTCCGCCATGGTGAGGCTAGCCGGATGAAAGTGAACCACAGCGCAGAAGCCTGCCGGGCGTAGTGAGCACCACAGGTGCCACGTAGACCGGCAATCGCGCCATGCCCAAAATTCCATCCCCCTCTGGGCAACTCCCCCCAGGTGCGCCCCCACTTCCAGGCTGGCCCGTAGGCCTTATTCCGCTACACTGCCGGCCCGAATGACGAAGCTCTGCATCATGATCGGCACGACGATCGGCGGTTACGCAGCCTGGGGCATCGGCGCCGCGCTTGGGTTCGGATTCATGACCAACTTCATCCTCAGCGGCGTGGGCAGCGTCGTCGGCGTCTACCTGGGCTGGAAGTTCGCCCAGCGGTTCGTCTGAACCGCTAAATCGCTGGCGCAAATCGCGCAGCCCCGGACGCTTCCCCAGCCAACCCCGCCCGGCGCCGGTATTCCCTTCCCTCCGCGCCCCTTTCCCTTCAGTTGGTCGGATTCTCCATGAACAGCGCCGCTGTCCTGAAACCGAAGCTCCTGTCCCTCGCCTGGCCCATCTTCATTGAGGAGGGCCTGCGCGTCCTGATCGCCACGGTCGACACCTTCATGGTGAGCCACCTCGGCGACGACGCGGTCGCGGGTCTCGGCGTGGCCAGTCAGTTCATCGTCCTGGCCATCATCCTCTTCGCCTTTGTCGGCATCGGCAGCAGCGTGGTCCTGACCCACCACCTCGGAGCGCACGACCGGAAAGGCGCCGACGAGATCGCCGCCACCGCGATCGCGGTCAACACCTGGCTCGGGCTGGGCACCAGCATCCTCGTGGTCGTCCTCGCCGCCCCGCTGCTTTCGCTGATGCATCTCGGACCGGCACCCTACCACTTCGCCCTGCCGTTCCTCACCTTCATGGGCGGCTCGCTCTTCCTCGAGTCGATGAGCATTTCGATTTCCGCCATCCTGCGCGCACACACCCACACCCGCGCCGCGATGCTCGTCGCCGTCGGCCAAAACGTGCTCAACGTGATCGGAAACTGCCTGCTGCTCTTCGGCTGGCTCGGCTTCCCAAAACTCGGTGTCGTCGGCGTGGCGATCTCCAGCGTGTTCAGCCGCATCGTCGCCTGCGCCGCGCTGTGGTTCCTGCTCGAATACTACACGCACCTGAAATTGCGGTTGCGGCACTTTTTCAAGATCGGGATGCCCAAGCTGCGCGCGATCCTTCACATCGGATTGCCCGCCGCCGGGGAAAACATCTGCTGGTGGCTCGCGTTCATGGTCGTCACCGCGATGATCGCGTCGATGGGCGGCGACCACCTCGCCACCCAATCCTACGTCATGCAGATCATCCGCTGGGTGATCCTCTTCAGCTATGCGATCGGCCTGGGCACCGAAATCATCATCGGCCACCTGATCGGCGGCGGCGACTACGAGGCCGCCTACCGCGAACTGCTGCGCAACCTGCGCCTCGGGTTCGCCTGCGCCATCATCGGCTCGATCGCGCTCGCGATACTCGCCCCTCACTTCATCAGCCCCTTCACACACGATCCCTCGATCATCGCGGTCGGCGTCGTGCTCATCCGCATAGGCCTCATCCTCGAACCCGGCCGTGTCTTCAATCTGGTCGTGATCAACGCGCTCAGGGCAACCGGCGACGCCCGATTCCCGGTTCTCATGGGCATGTGCTCGATGTGGGGCGTCTGGGTTCCGCTCTCGTGGATCCTCGGCATCAAGCTGGGCTTCGGATTGCCCGGCTTCTGGGCCGCGATGGTCTGCGACGAATGGCTGCGCGGCGTGATGATGTATCGGCGCTGGAAGCACAAACGCTGGCTCCCCTACGCGGAACGCGTTCGTTCCCGAATCGCCGCCCAAAAGGCCGCCGAGCAGGGCCTCGCCCCCATGCCCTCCGAACCCTGACCGCTCGGGCCACGCGCCCAGCCAGGACAAGTGCATTGGAGCCACGGTGGCTCATCCACGCTCGCCAAGACGATGGCGGCGGAGCGGAAAACCTCGGAGTGGGCAGTCACGGGATGGAAGCTGCCCCAGCACTTCCTCGGCGAACGCCGCGTCCGTCATCGTCCAGCCTTCAGGCTCGGTGTTCTTCGCTCGCCCGCCGTAGCCTTGGCGAAGGCGGACGTCTCGGTGGTCCAGAAGAAGGCCTGGGGCACAGCCGCAAGAGCCGGCCAAAAAAAGGCCGGAGCCCCGAGGAGCTCCGGCCTTGGTGAGAACAAAACGGACTGGCCTTAGAACTTGTACGAGGCGTCGACGTACACCATGCGGCCAACCGCGCCGTAGAATCCGACGTCGGAGTTGGTGTCCTGCATGGCATTCAGCGCCACTGGCGGCATCTTGTTGAAGGCATTGTTGATGCCGAGACGCACCGAGAGGCCGTCGAAGTAGTGGCCGAGATTCGAGCCGTTGAAGTCATACTTCACGGCGAAGTCGAACTGCTGGTACGCGCTCACGCCGACAGGAGCCGAGGCACCCGCGCCGCCGGAACCAATGTCCTGAACGGTCGGGACGTAGGTGTGGGCCATGTCGAAGGTCCAGCTCTTGTACAGCCAGGTCAGCGTGCTGTAGGTGCGCCACCGCGGAACGGTGAACTCGTTCTGAGAGGCGGTGCCGACATAGTTGTAGTACGGATCGGTCGGCATTTCCTGCAGCTGGAACGAATTGTAGGCGGACACCGTCGAGGCGACCGTGAAGCGGCCGATCGTGTCGGTGTGATGCTCATACGAGACCGTGGCGTCGAAGCCCTTCACGAGCTGGCCGCCGAGGTTGAGCAGCGGGGCATTGATCCAGACAGCCGCCTTCGGGTGGGCGCTGATCTGTCCGGGAGCCGTGACCGGGGTGCCGTTGAGCGAACCGAAATGGACGAAGTTCGCATACGACGAGGCCGCACCCTTGTTTTCGACATCCTGCACGATGGTCTGCTGATTCGGATAGCCGAAGATGCCCGACCAGTGCGACTGGAAGTAATCGAACGTGATGCTCAGCCCCTTGACCTGCTTCGGGGTATAACCGAAGCCGGCGCTCCAAGTGGAGGCCGTGGAGGGCTTCAGATCAGGATTCGAGCCGCCACCGGCCTGGAACTGGACGTTGGACTGGGGCGTGGTCGAACCGTACGGGATGTAAGTGATCGACTGCGAGGAGCCGGTGTTCACCGGACCGTAGAGGTCGTACAGCTGGGGAGCCAGGAACGACTTGCCGGCCGAGAAGCGCAGGCTGAACGTGTTGTCGAAGGGCAGGTACTTGAGCGAAACCTTCGGAACGGTCGAATTGCCAACTTGGGTGTAATGCTCGAAGCGCCAGGCGAGGTCCGTCGACAGCGAGTAGATGCCGGGGATGTGCTGGTCCTTGCTCACGATCGGCACGGAAACTTCGGCGAAGACCGCGTTTTCCTTGCGCTGCTTGTTGATCGGGAGGATCGAGGGCGAGTTCATCCAGCCCTGCGTCGTCGAGTTCAGGTCGGCGGTGGCATTGAGCACCTCGCGCGTGTAGCTTGCGCCCACGGCGAAGGAAAGCTTTCCGGCGGGCAGCTCAAACGGCGTGCCGCGGAAGAGGATGTCGCCTTCACCCAGCGAGCTGATGCCGTGCATCCAGCCCGTGCCAAGGATGTTGCCTGGGAGGACTCCCGCCGGCTGGGTCAGCGCAAACGGATTCAGCTGACCTTGGGCCAGAGCATCCAGGAACGAGACCGTGTTGATCAGATTCTCGTTCGTGTAATTGATCGTGTAACGGCTCAGCGTGCCGCCGATTTCCCACGAGTAGTTGTCGTTGATCTGGCCTTTGAAGCCGCCGGCAACGCGGACCAACGTCGAGTCGTTGTTGAACACGCGCGGATACTGCACGAAGCGGTTGTGCGCCATCACGCCATAACCGGTGTTGTTGTCGCTGGCCTGATTGATCCAGGCCGCCGAGAACGGATTGCCGGGGATCGTGACCGGGACGTACTGGGTTCCCGGAGGAGGAGGCGTGGAGCCGACGTACCAGGTGTCGGTGTAAGGGGTGGACACGTACGGATAGATGGGCTGCGCATTCAGCGAGCTCATCGTCAGCGTATTCGAGTATTCGAGATCGCCAAACATCTCGAGCTTGTCGTCGAAGATCTTGTGCGATGCCGACAGCGTCAGGTTCGAGCGCTTCAGGCTTTGGATAAGCGTCTGCTTGTCGGCCAAGTTGAACCCCTGCTGGATCTTTTTGACCACGGCGGGATTGGCGTCGCTACCCAGATCGGTGTAATAGCCCATCTGAACCAGCTGGTCGATGGTGTACTGGGCGCCTCCCGGAGGGGCGTTGTACTTGGGATTCAGCTGATAATCCTCATCGACGCCGGTCGCGAGGTTGTAGATGTCGATGATGCCCGGGTAGTACTCCGAAACATAGTAGGGATTCGTGTACGGTTTCGAGCTGAAGTAGATCGGGTCGTGCTTCGCGTATTCGAGCGAGACCGTGATCGAAGTCTTGCCGTTCGAGACACCGCCCGTGAGGTAGGCGCTGCGTTCGGCATAGCGGCCCTTGCTCGGCGAGTAGCCATAGTGGGCGCCCGCTTCCCAACCGTTGTAATCGCTCTTCGTGATCACGTTGACCACGCCGCCGACGGCGTCAGAGCCGTAGATCGCGGACGCGCCGTCCTTCAGCACATCGATGCGCTGGATCGCGGACGCCGGGATCATGTTGAGGTCGACGAAGCGGGAGCCGCCCACGGCCTCGGCCGACGACGTGGCGATGCGACGGCCATTGATCAGCACCAGCACGGGCATTCCGTGAATGCTGATGGATGCGCCACCGTACGTGGTCGCCGTGTTGATCGTGGCGTTCTCCGAGCCGACACCCGTGATTTCGGGTGCGATCTTGCGGAGCATGTCCAAGGTGCTGATCGACTCACCGCTCTGCTGGATGTCCTGCGTGTCGAGCGTGGTGACCGGAATTGCGACCTGGTCGGCAGCCATGGGAAGGTGGGATCCCGTGACCACGAACTTATCCATGCTGATGGCGGCTTGGTCGGACGAGGCCTTCTGGCTGGAGTCCTTGGTGGTCTGCGTCTGCTGAGCGAGGGCGGATACTGAAGCGAGGCCGACAACAAAGGCCGCAGATAGTGCGACCCTGCTCACGGCTTTCTTCCGCGAACGGAGCTGATTCATAGTTCTAGGTTGTGTTGATTTGGCAGATTATCCGGCCAATGCGAGGCGGCTCGCCGTGACCGAATATTACTCCCTTAACCCAGTAACATACATAGCATTACGTCTCATCGAGACTGAGCGACTGACAGCGGTGATTACGGTGACGCCAACATGGACGCAACGTCCGGCTCAAGGCCGGCTGGAGTTGCCCACTCAGTCGAAGTCTCTGATTTGAAACGACGAATGCCATGCTCGCCTGAATTAAGGTTGAGCATGATTTAGCATACAGCAGGCCACAAATACAGCAAAAATCTCCTTTGGATGATGCCTATCTTTGGCAAACATCATTTACTTTATCATCAACCTCTTGCGCATCTTCTGTGCATTATTTTCCGCTATAAAGTGCAGCATGTCATCTAATAAATATTAAATCATTATAAGCATACTAAAGCAGACCTAAATTTGCATCAGAATCCAAATCGCGGTTAATACTACAAAACATAGTATAAACAAAATGGGCCTATGCCGGCATTTATCAGTACCTTAAGAAACCGCGCGATTTCACCTGAAATTCACAATAATGCAAATGGCTGCGCCATTGCCACTTGCTTGCATTCGCCACTAGGCAGTTCTACTGAGCATCACTGGCAATTCGGGCATGAAATTTGGGCGAATTTCGCTCAATGCCGAAATTGCCCGCCCTGCGATCGCTTCCTGCAAATTAGGTTCCCCAAATCCCCCCCAACCCGGAGTGCTATCGAATCCGATTTTCATCTAATACAACGACTAAAGATCACACCATTCCAAAGGCTGATAATGCCGCATTCCTCCTTCTAATAGAACCGCTTAGCGAATCTATTACAGTATATTTCGTGGTTGCCATCCGCGCGCACCGCCAAGCCACTATGCTGACGTTCGTGGCCGCACGCACAACCCCGTGCGCCGGCGCCTGCATTCTTAGGTCCGAATTCCACCCAAAATGACTGCACGAAACGTTACGACACCCCTCAGCTCCGCCCCGAAGCTGATCCAGTGGGTCGACGAGATGGCCGCCTTGTGCGAACCCGCTCGCATCCATTGGGTCGACGGCTCCCAAGAGGAATACGACTCCCTCTGCGAGCAGCTCGTCTCGGCCGGCACCTTCATCAAGCTCAACCAGAAGCTCTGGCCGGGCTGCTATTACGCAAAGTCGGACCCGGGAGACGTCGCCCGCGTCGAGGAGCGGACGTTCATCTGCTCGAAGCGCCGCGAGGACGCCGGTCCGACGAACAACTGGGCCGACCCCGTCGAGATGAAAGCCCGCCTCAAGGGCCTGTTCAAGGGCTGCATGAAAGGCCGTACGATGTACGTCCTTCCCTACTCGATGGGCCCGATCGGCTCGCCCATCAGCCAGGTCGGCGTCGAAATCACCGACTCCGCCTACGTTGTGACCAATATGCGCATCATGGCGCGCGTTGGCTTGAAGGTCTGGGAACTCATCGACCGCGGCGCGTCGTTCGTCCCCTGCATGCACTCCGTCGGCGCCCCGCTCGCGCCCTGCCAAAAGGACGTCCTCTGGCCCTGCAATAAGGAGAAGTACATCACCCACTTTCCCGAGACCCGCGAGATTTGGTCCTACGGCTCGGGCTACGGCGGCAACGCCCTGCTCGGCAAGAAGTGTTACGCCCTCCGCATCGCCTCCACCATGGCGCGCGAGGAGGGCTGGATGGCCGAGCACATGCTGATCCTCGGCGTCGAGAATCCCGCTGGCGAGAAAACCTACGTCGCCGCCGCCTTCCCCAGTGCCTGCGGCAAGACGAACTTTGCCATGCTCATCCCGCCCGCCTCCTTCAAGGGCTGGAAGGTCTGGACCGTCGGCGACGACATCGCATGGATCAAACCCGGCAAGGACGGCCGTCTCCACGCCATCAACCCCGAAGCCGGCTTTTTCGGCGTCGCCCCTGGCACCTCGAACAAGACCAACCCGAACGCAATGCGGTCGCTGGCCGCCAACACCATCTTCACCAACGTCGGGCTCACCCCGGACGGCGGCGTGTGGTGGGAGGGCATGACCGACACGCCCCCGGCCGAATGCACCGACTGGCAAGGCAAGCGCTGGACGCCCGCGCTCGCCAAGGAGACCGGCGCCAAAGCCGCCCATCCCAACGCCCGCTTCACCGCCCCCGCCTCCCAGTGCCCGACGATCGACCCGGCCTGGGAAAACCCCGAGGGCGTGCCCATCTCCGCCTTCATCTTCGGCGGCCGACGCGCGACCACGATGCCGCTCGTGTTCCAGTCCTTCAACTGGACCCACGGCGTCTACCTCGGCGCCACCATGGGCTCCGAAATGACCGCCGCCGCCGCGGGCACCGTCGGCCTGGTCCGCCGCGATCCGATGGCAATGTTGCCGTTCTGCGGATACAACATGGCCGACTACTTCGGCCATTGGCTGTCCATGCAGAAGCGCGTGCGGCACCTGCCCGCGATCTTCCACGTGAACTGGTTCCGCAAGAGCCCCGACGGCAAGTTCCTCTGGCCCGGCTTCGGGGACAACATGCGCGTGCTCAAATGGATCGTCGACCGCGTGCGCGGACGCGCCGCCGCGTCCGAGACGGCCATCGGCCTCGTGCCCGCCTACGACGACCTCGACTGGACCGGCGTCGAATTCACCCGCGACCAGTTCGACCAGGTGATGTCCATCGAGACCGAGGCCTGGAACAAGGAGCTGCTCGACCAGGAGGTTCTGTTCTTCAACCTGCGTGACCGGCTTCCCCGCCAGCTCATTGCCGAGCGGCAGCAGCTGATCAGCCGCCTCTGACGCGACTCTTCCCGCGCCGCGTCCGGTCCCAGTGCCGGGCGCGGCTTTTTTTATGGCCAGCCAAGCCCCCGCGCCTACGCTGCACGCCAAAAGACCGGGTTGAGGGCCGCACGCCAAGGACGGGGCGCAGCCTCGCCATCCCGCCAGCTCAGCCTCTCCTCCCTTCAACCCGACCCGACTCTCATGGCCTTCGTCGCCGCCCTCGCCCGAGAAAAGCTCCTCATCACGGCCCGCACCCTACCCGCGGCGCCCCAGATTCTTTCCGAGCTCGGCGAGATGCTTCAGGACGTCAACACGAGCCTCGACGAAATCTCCAACCTGCTCAAACGCGACGCCGCCCTGGCCGCGCGCATCATCCGCATCAGCAACAGCGCCCTGCTGGGCGGCGGCAGCCGCATCGGCTCCGTCGAGGAAGCCGTCAACCGCGTCGGTTTTGGAGAGGTCTATCGCCTCGTCGGCCTCGCCACCACAAGCCGCCTGGCGGACCGCGATCTGAACTACTACCTCATCGAGGCCGAACCGCTTCGCCACCACATGCTCTATGTCGCGCTCGCCACCGAGGCCCTCGCGAAGGACCTCGGCATGGACGCCCGCAGCGCGTACACCGCTGGCCTGCTGCGCCCCCTGGGCATGATGGTGCTCGACCGGGTTGCCCGCGAGCGGCTCCCGATCACGGAAGCGTTCAACGCCGGCTCCTACGACGGTTATGCAACCTGGGAGGGCAACGTGTTCAGCCTGAGCAACTGCGAGGTCGCGGCGCTGATCCTCGGCGAATGGAAATTTCCCGCCGAGATCGTTTCCGCGGTGCGTGAGCACTACCTCATGCGGCCCGCCGACGCGAACAATCCGCTCGCGTGCGTGTTGAACGTCGCCTGCTGGATGGCAGGCCAGGCCCGGGCGGGACTCCCCGGCGAACTGCCCTACTTCGCACTGAAACCCCAGATCTGCGAGAAGATCGGCTGCCCGGAGCCGCGCCTGCGCGAAATTGCCGCCGACGTCGCCGTTGAATTCGAGCGGCTGAAGCCGTCCCTCTGACCCGCGCCGCTCAGCGGTGCAGAAAGGCGTGCAATTCGCCGGCAAGCACCTCGCCAAAGCCCTCCACCTCACGGATCTGCTCGACGGTCGCCGCACGCAGGCGGTCGATGTCGCCGAACCGTTCCATGAGCGCGGCGCGGCGCACCTCGCCCAGGCCCGGGAAATCGTCGAGAACCGATTCGCGGATCTTCTGCGAACGCAGGTCGGCGTTGTAGGTGTTGGCGAAGCGGTGCGCCTCGTCGCGCAGCCGCTGGAGCAGGCGCAGCCCCGCGTTCGACGGCGGCAGGTTCAACGGCGCCCGCTCATCGGGAAAGATGATTGTCTCGTGCTTCTTCGCCAGCCCCACCAGCGCGGGCGGGGCGATGTCCAGCGCCACGAACGCCTTCAGCGCCGCGCCGATCTGCCCGCGGCCGCCGTCGATCACCACGAGGTCCGGCATCGACCGGCCCTCCTCCGCAAGCCGTGAGTACCGCCGCCCCACCACTTCCTCCATCGCCCGAAAATCGTCGTTGCCGATGAAACTGCGTATCCGGAATCGCCGATACTCCTTCTTGTCCGGCCTGCCGTCCAGGAAGTGCACCATCGAGGCGACCACAAAGGTGCCCGAAATGTGCGAGATGTCGAAGCACTCCATCGTGCGCGGGGGCGCCTTCAGCCCGAGCGCGGCGCCGATCTCCGCCATCGCGGTCGCGTCCGTCACCACCTCCGGGTGGTGCCGCTCGAACTTGCGCGTGCGCTCGATCGTCGTCTCGAGCGCGGCAATCGCGTCGCGCAGCTCCGCCGCACGCTCGTACTCCTGCCGCGCCGCGGCGGCGGCCATCTCGCCCCGCAGCGACTCGAGCCACTCGCGCGACTTGCCCTCCAGGAACTCGCAGGCCCGCTCCACCCTCGCCCGATAGTCCTCGGGCGTCACCAGGTTCTCATGACCATAAATCTCCGCACGCACGTCGTCGTAGAGCTGCCAGCGCCCGTCCTCCAGCCGCTGCGGCGCCGCGTCCATCAGGAGCACGCCGAACTTCTGCCGCAGCTGCGCGAGCGTCCGGCGAAGCGGTCCGCTGTGGGGATAGGGCCCGAAATACCGCGAACGGTCGTCCTTGCGCAGGCGGGTGATGCGAAACCGGGGCAGCACCTCGCCGAGGTCGACACGCACCAGGGGGAAGCGTTTGTCGTCGACGAAGTCCGTGTTGTACTTCGGCTTGTACTGCTTGATGAGCTTGCCCTCCAGCAGCAGCGCCTCGGGCTCGGACTTCACCTCCAGCAGGTCGAAGTCCGCGATGAGCTCAATCAATGCACGGATCTTCGGCGTGGAGGAGAAGGCCCGCGACGGCGTGAAATACGACGATACGCGGCGCTTCAGGTTCTTGGCCTTGCCGACGTACAGGATGCGACCCAGGCGGTCCTTCATCAGGTACACGCCCGGACGCTCAGGCAGCGCCTGCAACTTGTCTGCAAGGGTATTACGTAGCTCGCTATGTGGACGCCCTGCTGGCATTTTTTTTCCTTTCTCCTACTGTGAGCGATCGTACGCATGGTTTCAACTGACACATCTCCGGGCAGGACGGGACGCAAGCCCGTCTCGCAGCTTCACTACGAGTTGCTGACGCTCGGCGACGAGCTGCTCCTGGGGCTCACCGCGAACTCGCACCTGACGTTCATCGGCGAGCAGATGGGGCTGCACGGCGCGATGCTGAGGCGGAACGTGACACTCACCGACGACGCCGACGACATCTCCGCGCAGTTCGCGGAATCCTGGGCGCGCGCCGACGTGGTGATCACGACGGGCGGCCTGGGGCCGACCTGCGACGACCGCACGCGCGAGGCGATCGCGGAGGTGCTGGGCCAGAAGCTCGTCTTCGATCCGGAGATCGAGAAGTCCATCGCGGAGCGCTTCAAGCGTATCGGGCGCACGATGACGCCCAACAACCTCAAGCAGGCCTACCGCTTCGAGCGCGGCGAGGTGCTTCCGAATGCCAACGGTACCGCCCCCGGCCTGTGGGTGGAGCAGGACGGCAAGGTCCTGTGCATGCTGCCCGGCCCCCCCAACGAACTGCACCCGCTCTTCCTCGACCAGGTGGTGCCGCGCCTGTCGAAGCTCGGGCTCCTGCTGGACCGCGAGGCCTACGTCCAGGTTCGCACCGCGGGGATCGGGGAAAGCTCGCTCGAGCACAAGCTGCAGCCGATCTTCGACCGGCACCGCGAGGGGCTGAGCATCGCCTTCTGCGCCCACGCGGGCCATGTCGACGTGCGCCTGAGTTCGCCCACCGGCCTGCTGCCCAACGCGACACTCCAGCAGATTGCCGCGGAATGCGCCTTCCTGCTGGGGGATGACTTCGTGTGCTTCGGACACGATTCGCTCGCCGAGGTCTGCGCCTCGATGCTTCGCTCCGCCGACCTGATGCTCGCCGCAGCGGAATCCGCGACGGGCGGGCTGCTGTCCGACGCGTTCACGAACATTTCCGGCGCCTCGAAATTCTTCGCGGGCGGATGCATCTGCTACTCGAACGAATCGAAGACCCAGCTGCTCGACATTCCCGAGGAAATCATGATGCAGCACGGCTCAGTGAGCGCCGAGACGGCGGTCGCCATGGCCACGGGGGCTGCGGAGAAGCTGGGCGCGGACTACGCGCTGGCGATCACGGGCTTCGCGGGTCCCTGCGGGGGCACGCAACAGAATCCGGTGGGCACGATCTACATCGCCCTGTACACACCGCGGGGCACGTGGTCCCGGCGACTCAACTATCCGGGCGCGCGCCTGGCGGTGAAGCAGCGCGCGGTGAACGCCGCGCTCGACTGGCTGCGCCGCGAACTCATGTGCGGGCAGTCCGGTTGCGCAGGCGGCGGATGCATCGTCGGCCGCTGACCCTCGAGGCGGAGTCGGATTGGAAAAGGGCCGCCCCTGGGGACGGCCCCGGATCGGCGCCTCAGCCGAGCAGATTGCGCAGCGCAGTCAGGTACTTGTCCTTCGTGCGCTCGATGATCTCGGGCGGAAGCGTCGGCGCGGGCGGCTGCTGGTTCCACTTGATCGCCAGCAGGTGGTCGCGCACGAACTGCTTGTCGTAGCTCGGGGGCGACTGGTTGGGCGCGTAGCTCTCGGCGGGCCAGTAGCGCGACGAGTCGGGGGTGAGCACCTCGTCGATGAGGTACAGCTTTCCGGACTCGTCGGTCCCGAACTCGAACTTCGTGTCGGCGAGGATCATTCCGGCCTTCTGCGCGCGGTCATGGCCGAGCTGATACAGGGAGAGGCTAGCGCGGCGCACCTGCTCGTAGAGGTCGGCGCCGACGATCGCCGCACCCTGGGCGTCGTTGATCGGCTCGTCGTGCTGCCCCTTGGGGGCCTTCGTGGTCGGAGTGAACAGCGGCACCGGCAGGCGGTCGGCCTGGCGCAGGCCCAGGGGGAGCTTGATCCCGCAGACCTCGCCGGTCTTCTGGTAGCTGCTCCAGCCGGAGCCCACGAGATAGCCGCGCACGATGCACTCGATCGCGAGGGGTTTGAGCTTCTTCACGACCATGCTGCGCAGCTGGATGTCCGGGTCGGTGATGCCGCGGCGGTTCATCTCGCCGATCTGGTCGGGAAAGAGATGGTTGGGGAGAAGCCCCTTTGCCAGATCGAACCAGAACAGGCTGATCTGGGTGAGGATGATGCCCTTGCCCGGGATACCGTCGGGCAGGATCACATCGAAGGCGGACAGGCGGTCGGAGGCGGTGAGCAGCAGGGCGTCGCCCAGGTCGAAGATTTCACGGACCTTGCCGGAGGCGATCTTGGGGAACGGCAGACCCTCGATGGAGGTGACGGCCCGTGCGGGCAGCGAAGCGGAGATGGTGGCGAAGTTCATGGTCGATTAGGGAAACATTGAGGGGGAGAATGGGCCCAGACAGGGGCAAAAAACAAGCGTGACGGGCCGAAGATTCGAAAATCCGGCCCCGAGGAGGGAGAGGGGCCCTCGGGGCGAATGGGTAAAAAAAACGCTTGCCCGGGGTAGGCCCCCCCGTAGGGTGCCCCCTCATTTCCCTGGGTCCCCATCGTCTAGCCCGGCCTAGGACACCACCCTTTCACGGTGAGAACCGGGGTTCGAATCCCCGTGGGGACGCCAATTTTTTAAGGCCCGTAATTCTAGCGAGTTACGGGCCTTAGTGTTGTTGGAAATCCTGAAGTAAGAATGCCGGTAAGAATAAGAACGTCAAGCGCCGCCGACGTCTGGGGATGACGTGGAACACACCAAAGCCCCCCAGTTAGGACAACCGGGGGTGCCCAAAAGGGCCTCACAAGAGGCCCGCCCCACAGAAAGGAAATTAGCCGCGCCGCACCTGGTCGGCCTACGTGTCGACAACGATCTTTTAGTGCAGGAGGGTCGAACTCAAGGAGGCCGAGGAGCTGTATTAGGCTGATCGGCATCCCAACGCAGGCGGCGCCGAGCGAACTCCAACCGCACGGCCACCTAGAACTGACCTCCCTGCCGTCTGCCACCACCTCCTCCAACGCGCGCAGCGTGTGCTCGCCCACGGGCTGCGCCGCTATGGCGAATGCCTCGGCGGAAACGCGCACATGCCAAATCGAGACCTGGGCTAAGTCGGCCGCTCCCACTAATCGTCCATTCGTTGCGATCAAATACGGCTTGGTTCTGCGTCCGACCACGGCCGTTCAACGCGATCGCTCCCGGGGCGCAAGCTCGAGGGTCAGGGCACTGACAGTCTTGTCTCGTCCACATAGCCTAGGAAAAACGAGCCAATTTTGTAGACAGACCACTTGCCTGAGCCTAGACCCAAAATGCCTCTGGCCAAACGCCGCCCCTTGAGCATCCTTAATACATTGAGCGCTAACGCAACCGCCTCCGAACCCCTTGGCCCGCAATCAGCTGCTGCAGCTAGCGAGCGCTTTCTGTTTGCCGGGCATCAGACTTTCGCTCTCCGCATTTCCTGGCTTCCGAAAGCCGCGACCGTTCTCGCAAACGGCATAGATCCCTTTGCGAATCCGCGTGAAGGCATGATGCATCTTGGCATCGGCCGAAACATGGTTGAAGCGCTCCGATGCTGGGTTCAGTTGTATGGTGTAGCCCGTTTTGGCGACAGCGGTCCAAAACTCACGGAATTCGGCGACCTGATCTTCGGCTCCCGCGGATTCGACCCCTTTCTGGAGGATGAGCGCACTCTCTGGCTGCTCCACTGGAATGCAGCGACCAATCGGGACCTGCGTTTCTTCGCGTGGCATTGGGTATGCAATATTCTTTCCGAACCGGAATTCACATATGGCGAGGCGTTGCGCGCCTTCAAAGCACAAACGGAGACGAAATTAAGGCCACTGTCTCCGACAACCCTGAGACAGCATTTGGACGTATTCCTATCTACGTATGTACAATCTGCGACACCCCTTAGCGGGATGGTAGCAGAAGATCTGTTGGAAAGCCCTCTCGCCGTTTTGGGATTCATCCAGCGTGGTGAACCGCGCGCCGGCGCTCAGGCAAAAGACATTCCATACAGCGTTGATGTGGGACCGAAATCCGGGATTTCCGACGAACTTCTACGCCTTTGCCTTCATCAAGGGTGGCCTCTGTTCGCAGGAATGAACGAAACCATCAGCTATCGTGAAGTTGGGCATGCAGCGAATAGTCCTGGACGGATTTTTCGTCTGCCTGAACGCGATCTCCATGAGCGGTTGCAGCGTTTGGCAGCAAACTGGCCAAACGAATTTCAACTGCTGGAAAGCAACAATCAGCGTCAATTGAGGCGTTTTTCGGTCGTGCCAAGATTCTCGAATTTATTGCGGTCAGTTTACGAACCCAACGGGTGATACATTCTCGTCCAATGCCTTCCTATTTAGCAATGCCCTCCCGTTCGGCCGCCAAGATATCCTCGTTGTTTAACGTCCGGGCCGCGTTTCTCCGGTCGGTTAATGTAGCGCTCGATTTCAACGATCCAGCATCCAGTCGAGATTACGTGGTTACTGGATACGGAACGGAGCTATTCGAACGTATCGTGCCCGCATTGCGGCTCAATTCAAGTGAGCGGGCGTGGCGCATCACGGGAGACTATGGCTCCGGTAAGTCGGCCTTTGCGCTATGCTTTGCACGTATCGCGGCAGGGGAAGCGGGAAAGCTTCCCGCGGCATTACGGCGATTTGTACCTCACGGGCGCCGTCTGCAACCCGTGCTCGTTTCGGGCGCACCAGAGCGATTAGCAATTAGCATTAGGTTGGCGCTCATCGATCTTAGGAAACGCGTATTTCCGTCGCCGCACAAGAGCTTGGAAAAATTGGCGACGAGCGGAGGCGACTTGATTGAGCTGATTGAAGCCCATGGCGAAGCGGTACGGAAAGCACACCTGGGCGACGGCTTAGTTTTTATCCTCGATGAGCTGGGGCAGAATTTGCGGCACGCAGCGACCCATTCGCGTGCTGAAGATATTTCGTTACTCCAAACGCTGGGCGAAGTGGCAGACCGAAGCGGTGCCAAGCCGATAATCGTATTGGCGATGTTACATCAAGGCTTGAGCAGTTATAGTTCCGATCTAGATACGGCGGCGAAGCGAGAGTGGGAAAAGGTAGCGGGACGGTACAAGGAAGTCGTATTCGCACAGCCCGTGGAACAGGTAGTCACATTGGTGGCCGAAATGCTGGGCGTCAAAGAGAACGCGTTACCCTCCTCGATTCGCCAGGAATCGGAGCGGGCGATGAGCCAGGCAACTAGTGCCGGCATCTATGGTGCCGCGCCAGCAGAAAAGTTCTTGGCACAAACGGCCCATCGACTCTACCCGCTGCACCCAACCGTGTTTCCGATCCTGCTTCGACTTCTTCGCCGCTTCGGGCAAAATGAACGATCGTTGGTAGGCTTTCTTAGTTCGCATGAACCTCACGGTTTTCGTGAATACGCCGAAAGTCATGCGATTGGAGACGACTTCTATCGACTGCCCAACCTCTACGACTATTTCAAAACCAACTTGGCGGGAAGTTTGATCAGCGGCCAAGCGGCACATTGGGATGTAATCGATGCAACTGTCGCACAAGCGCAGCAATACGGGGATCCCGACCTCGCCATTCTCAAGACCATCGGGCTCTTTAACCTGATTAACGATCCAGCCTTGGCGGCAACTGAGAATTTGCTGCGGGCTGCTGTTCCTGGGAATGCTATCGCAGAGGCAATTAGGCGGCTTCACACTTCGACATCAATTATTCACGAGCGCGGAAATACGAAGGGATTCGCCCTTTGGCCTAACAGCAGTGTCAATCTTGACGCGGCCAGAGAAAAGGCGGAAGAAGCGTTGGCGAACCATCCAATGAGCACGCGCTCCATTGCTGCGATGCTGCCACTCCAATCAATTGTGGCTCGTCGCCATTACATCGAGACGGGAAATCTTCGGCATTTCGCCGTGCACTACTTGGATGTTTCGAATTTCCGCGAATGTCTGGCAGGGAAACTTCCGGATGCCGCGGGGGCAGACGGCCAAATTGTCGTGGTGGTGACGAGCAACGCTCGGGAAGTCGCCGAAGTCGAAGCAACCTTACGCGGGCGAAAAAACGGACTAGGCCCCCTGACGTTGGTTGGCATTGCAACTCCAGTAACAAGAGGTATCGAGATCGCGCGCGAGCTTGATCGTTGGAACTGGATTAAAAAGAACCTCCGAGATCTAGCGGGAGATGCGTACGCCCGCGCACACGTGGCGAGAGAGATCAAGCGATGTCAGAATGCACTCGAGAAAGAGCTAGATCATCTCGTGAAGCTTCGCCCAGGAGTGCACGGTGCGGTGTCGTGGTTCGATGAAACGGGTCCACTAACGGACGTCATCGGGGAACGGATTTCTCGCTATTTGAGCGACCGTTGCAGAAGGGTTTTTTCGAAATGCCCCAAGGTCGCCAATGAACTCGTGAATCGAAGGGTGACCAGTTCCGCCGCGTCGAGAGCAAGGTCTACGCTAATCGAAGCGATCACCGATTTCAGTGATCGCGAAAATTTGGGCTTCGATCATGAGAGAAATCCGCCAGAATTTGCGATCTATCTCTCGGTCATTAAAGCAGGCGGCCTCCACGTGCAACATCGAGATGGTTGGCGCTTTCAATCGATCCCCGAATTGGAGGGTAGAGATCCGTTGCGACTAGCCCCCAGCCTGAAACGCATTTACGAGATGCTGGTCGCAGCAGATGCTAATCGGTGCTCGGTTGCAGATCTATTCGACGCTTTGCGGGCAGCTCCCTATGGCGTACGAGATGGCTTCCTGCCGCTGTTGCTCGCAATCTATCTGGCGGGACAATGGGATCAAACGGCTGTATATGAAGATGGCACCTTCATCGAGAAGCCCGGCGCGGATGTCTTCCAACGACTCACCAAAGAGCCAGAGGCATTCCACCTTCAGCACTGCTCGGTACGTGGAGTACGGCGAGAAATCATCAACGAGGTAGCCACTGTCCTGAATGTAGCGACACCCAAACAGCCGGACGTGCTGACCGTCGTTCGACCATTAATGCAATTCGTGGGACGACTTCCAGAGTATAGCCTGCAAACTGAACGTCAGTTGTCAGGCCCTACGAGGAAATTGCGCGCTGAACTTATGAAGGCGCGCGAACCGGCGACATTGCTTTTTGAGTCTCTGCCTCGGGCGTTGGGCTTTGCACCTTTTCTGACCGAGCAAGCCAAAGCAACTACGGCTGATTCGCGGCGATTTTCTGATGCAATCAACGCCTGTGTACTTGATTTACGCGAATCCTATCCGCGCTTGTTGGAGCGCACCGGAGCCGCGATCCTTATGGCATTCCATTTTGGAGGAACGGTCGCTGAATTTCGAGAGCAGTTCACGCGGAGGATTTCGGCCGTTCAGAATGCACTTACTGATCGTGAACTCAAAGTCTTTGCCCTGCGCGTGGCCGACTCTGCACACTTGGAGCGCGAGTGGATTGAATCTGTTGCAACATTCGTGGCGGATAAGGCGCCAGAACGCTGGTTCGATGCCGACGAGGACGAGTTTCATCAACGGCTAACCGCTTTCGCAGGGCGATTCGAACGAGCAGAGGCTGCCGGTTTTAACGGCAAGGCAGTCGATATGGACAAGATTGGGCGAGCAATTCGGCTCACGCTAACCCGTCCCAACGGGCACGAAGTAGATCGGGTCGTACATTGGACTCCTCGGGAAGATGCCGCTGTCGACCGCGCGAAGATCGAACTTAAACGGGTGCTCGCCCAATTGGGGTCGACAGGTATCGCGGCAGCCGCAGAGATCGTGTGGGACGCCCTGCAACTTGAGAAACCCAAGGATAATTTCCATGGCTGAATTACCTACAAAACCGGTTCGTCATATTCTTAGTTTGTCCGGAGGGAAGGACAGCGCGGCCCTAGCGATTTACATGCGCGATCGAGTACCGAACATGGAGTACATTTTCCACGATACGGCGAAGGAGCTGCCGGATACATATATATATCTTGAGCAATTGGAGGCCTATCTGGGCCGGAAGATTATCCGGACGACATTCGGCACCACATTCGATCATCTTTTGCGAGCGAAGGGCGGGATGCTTCCGTCCAACAACCGTCGATGGTGCACAGAGTACATGAAACTAAAACCCTTTGAGGCGTACGTCGGCGATGATCCGTGCATCAATTACGTCGGAATTCGCGCAGATGAAAACCGCGTTGGTTACATTAGCCATAAGCCCAACATCAAACCAGTCTTCCCATTCATCGAAGATGGGATCGATTACGCGGGTGTCTTAGATATTCTTCAACGCTCGGGTCTTGGACTGCCACCCTTCATGTCGTGGGGACGCAGTCGCTCAGGCTGTTTTTTCTGCTTTTACCAGCAGAAGATCGAATGGGTACGGCTAAAAAAGAAGTATCCGATACTCTATGAGGAAGCTAAGACATATGAGAAACCGAACCGAGTAAACGGAAATGTCTTCTTCTGGTGCACCGACGAATCACTCTCTGACCTGGAAAAGCCCGAACGCATGGCCGAAATTGAGCGCAACTGGGAGAAAAGGCAGGAGGCCATGAGGAGTCGGCCGAAGAACGTTCCGTTGATTTCCACGCTGGGCGGACGGCCGCATGAGGTGACCGAGGAACGCGCCTGCCTCATTTGTCAGCTATAGCGTCACCTATGAGCACGATGGCCACCGCCGAGGCATTTATTCGTTTCGTACGTGAATACGCTCCAATTCCACGGCAGGCCAACATGTATCATGAAGAAATTGAGGAGCGGGCGGAATCCTTGGGTATCGAGCTGGTTACATTTGTCCACCCCGCGCTGGCGAGGATTAAACAGCATTTCTCCCCAGTCGAGGGGCGCCTCACCAATCTGGTTCTGACCGGGACCGCGGGTGATGGCAAAACCCGTATCCTCTATGACTATTGGCGTGAGTTGCATGGACCGGAAGAGGTCCTCGCCAACAGGCCAAAACACGCCGCGCTGACCGCGACGGTTAACGGTGTTCCCCAACAGCTGCACTTCATCTTTGACCTTAGCAAATGTCTGCCTGAAAAAGGAGAGGCTTGGAATCCAGACGGATTGGCGCTTCTGGAAGCTTGGGTGAACGCCCTGCTGGCGAAGAGCGCTGTCATCTTCGTGGTAGCGGCCAACGACGGCAAACTGCTGCAGGCACTACGATCACTCAAAACGACACGCGAAGGTTCCGCAGCTGACGTGGTAGAGGGAGAAATTGAAGACATGCTGGCTAGTCGGCGAGCTAAGTCAGGCCTACTGTCACTGGCGCTCCTTGACCTAAGCGAAATCGGCAGCGCGGAGACCTTCGATCGCGCATACAAGGCGGTCCTTTCCCGCCCGGAATGGGCGTGTTTCGAAACTGACGGTAATGATCCGGCTTTTTGCGTACACTCACCCCTGCGCCGCAACTGGGAAATCCTTCGGCGACCGCAATTCCAGCAACGCTTGCATACACTCATCGAATTATGCGACGTGAACGGATTCCATATCTCAGTACGCGATCTGTTGGCGATGATCGTGAACGGACTATTGGGGCATCCCAAAGCCGCGGATCGCGTGCTGACGCTCGATGAAATCCGCCAATTTGCCACTCCTGGAGAAAATTTGCGCGGCAGCATTCATCGGAACATTTTTGGCGAAAATCTGAAAGAGGAGAAGCGGCAAGATTTTCTCGTTTTCAGTTACTTCAACTATTTCCGGGTCGGATTGGAAACCGCCAATGGCCTTGACGAACTCCTGCTGTTCGGCCGCGAGTTACCGCAGCTCGAAAAGATCTATGAACGCCTGGTTGCCGATCCCACTGGCTTCGATGCGATCAATCCCGCCTTCGAAGCGTTGCGGCGGGATTACCTCGAAGCCGAGGCTTTCGACGATGCCCGGCGGGACGAGTTTCTTGCGGAACTAGCTCAACAACGACGCCGTCTTTTTTTCCGGATTCCAGAGAATGAACCCACCTTCGACCCGTGGCAGCTGACCATCTTTCAGTATGCAGGCAGATTCTTGGCCACCATTCTCCATCCGTTGAAGCGAGGCGAATTGCCAGGAGCGGCTACGATCGAAACCTTGGTCCGCGGACTCAACCGCGTTTGGAGCGGCATGCTGTTCGATGAGGGCCACAAGCTTTACCTCACCAGTGGATTGGATTTTACGTCGGCGCGCATCAGTCGGCTAGCGCTTCACGCGGTGCCGGTAATCGAAAGCCTCAGCGGTGAACACATCGAAATCGCACTGAACTCACGAGGGCAGCCCGAACTCCTGGTATATCTGCTCTCCGAGTCGCCGATTGCTTACCGTTTGGACCTGATGCGCTTTGAGTTTTTGGTGCGGGTGGCTGACGGCGCACTGCCCAACAGCTTTTCTCGGGAATGCTACGAGGACGTAATCAACTTTAAGAGTATCCTGCTGGCCAAGGTGCAGAGTATGATGGCCAAGCGAGAGGTCAAAAACTTCAAATACCTTTCCAGCGACGCCGCAGGCCGTCCGAGTGAGGAAACTATCAACCTCTAGGCTATGGAACACACCGAGCTCCAGCTGCCAGAGAATATCGTGCCGGTGCCCGCCGGGGCCTACCCAAATGTCTCGCATTGGCTGGAGGAAAGCATCTGGGGGCACCGTCTCTGGCACCGCCAGACTCCATGGCTCGTCTTCCTCGAAATGCTAAATGTGGCGGATGGCCATGCTGCGGGTGGCACGCCATTCGGCACTTCGCTGCATTTTGAAAAAGATCATGTGCGCTCTAGAAAGCGGCTGCTGCTCCGTCATCTTCTCTACCGGAATGCGGAATTGACCCTCTTGGCTTCGAAGCAGCGACCGGACGGCGAACTGTGGGAGGCTTGGAGCAAGTATTTCGCACAGCAGCTCGACGACGACGCTAAGATCGACGTGGCCTTTCTTCGTATTCGTTTTCCTCGTTTCCGTGATTTCGCGGCCACCATCAAACTGCTCCGGGATACGACGGTTTATCCGTCCAATGCGATTGGCGAGACCAGTAGCGAGAGGCGATGGACCTCCACATTCGTTTTCCCCTTCGGCGCGGCGGCGCTCTACGTCGACTTGGATGAATCGTTTAGCCGGGACGCCACGCGCTTCGGTCGCACCGGCGACATACTTTATCAGATGCTGGCCCGCTCCAAATATGCAGCCGAATTGAAGCCAATATTTCAAGCGTTCCTCAATTCTGACCGCCAGCTCAACAAGCTGGTTGCCAAGTTGGAGGACCCCGCTAGTGAAGAATGGAATGGCGGCGACCGCGAAAGCTCTTACCTGCCGTATCGGCGGCATGCGGCCTATGACCGGCTGGCGGAAGATTGGCTGCACATTCACCGGCTCAACCTTGCGGGCTACGATGCGTATCAGCATTACGTCAACCTCGCAGCCTTCCATCTGATTCTCTACCACCTCGAAACCGCTGCGGCGTGGGCCAAATGGCCCCAGGTTCGTTTCTTCTGCGAGGTGCTTGCACCGAGAATGGAAGCAGTCCGCCGGCTTTCCATCGAGTCCTTCCAAGCTAACGAAGGCGCCACGCTTCAAGCCTTGAACGCGGGCTGGGAGCGGATTCTGTCCAGTTCGGAGTTTCTCCAGATGGAGGCGGAGGCCAGGGACCTGCCCGAAGAAGACCGCGTTGCCGAAATGCGTGATTTCATCCATGAGCGCATGGCGTTGCCTGCGGACGATTACCTCGGCTGCTCCACCACCAGTGAACTCAAGGCCCGAATCTGGGAGAGCTTGGAATCCAAGGCGGACGATAATCTCGGATTGCTGCATCGTGCCTATGGTCGCGCATGTGGCTTGGTGTCCCGGCGGGGCGCCCGACTTTATCGTTATGCGCCCACTGATTCGTTCCTGAAGACCATCGTTCTCGCTACGGTGGAACGGCGGATGGAACTGAGGGAATTTCTACAAACAATCTTCACGCGTTATCACTTGGTCTTCGGTCCGAACGAAGCGAACGCCGCGCGTGGGTCTGCTGATTTTGACGCGTCCGTGTTTGAAAAGAACGCCCGGCGACTGGAAGAGCGTCTCAAAAGCATGGGGATGCTCAATCGACTCTCCGACGGCGTGGCGTTTGTTGAGAACCCGAATCCCTCAATTTGATCCCCATGCCTGCCGCTAATGCCATTCGCCTTGTAGGAAACGTCGCCGGCCGGGCGATCCTTCAGGAAATTGGCGGCGCAGAAACGGCGTCTGGTTTTGCCAAGCTGGTCATGCACCAACTGACGCACGAGGACATGCTAGCCATCGCCGGTGCCGTGCATCAAGATTCGTTACTCAGTTCACGCGTTGAAATTGCGCTGCCGCGCCATTTCTTTCCAGATCTTGCCGGACTGCCGGAAACACTCTTTACCGCCGAACCGATTACCGAGCTGCGCAACAAGCGCTGCGTTAAATCCGCCCGTCTGATGGCTCTGGTGGACGATAGCCAGGCCCAGTCGCTCGCCAACGTCAGCAAAATTAGTCGCGACAGTCTCCTGCGGAAGGATATGGCCAGAATCTGGCTGGAAGAGGCCGTTAAGCTGGAGGCAACCACGCTGCCCGATGAAACGGTCAGTATTATTGAAGCGGCGTTTGCCGGCCTGTTTGTCACCGATCGGGCATCGCTGCGCGCCTGCGCCGCCTATATCATCGAAGTCATCAGCCACACGAAGACGCAACCGCCGTTATACGCTCTGGGGCGTTCGCTGTGGTGCTTGCGAGTGCCCAACCTCGCGGACGTGTTTTCGACGCTCAAATTCCGGCGCCCGTCGGAATTCCAGCGCGCCTACCTCAAGCATTTCCGCAATGATTGCTACTTGCTGAAGCGCGGGCCGACTCAGACTCCATTCACACGCCAGGTGCTCGAGTCCATGTTCACGGAGACCGAAAGCCAGTTGCTGCCCGCGGTCCGCGATGTGGTGCGCGAGTTCATTCAGAGCCCGGATGGCTGGACTCCGATGTCGGAGGCTTTGGCGAAATTGGACTGGTCGGAAGTGCGGAGGTTTTTTGAAGGCAGCCCGAAGGCGCGCAGCCAGACCCTGGGCGAACGCACCGAGGCGGTCTTCAAGCAACTCGATCCCGAGCGCTTCGATCCGGACGATTGGAAATTCGTGGATGACTTGAAGGTGCGGGGCGCCAACGCGCAGCGCACGGACGCCGATACGGAGTTTTACCACAAGCGTATTCGCGAGATTCAGGAAGACAATTCATTGGCTGCCGCGTGGGAGCGCTTCATCTACGGCGGGGAAACACGTTGCACCGATTTCCGGGCCGGCCTGCTTGAATGCGCCCACCGGCTGCGCAAGGAGCGCACTGCCATCGATGGGGATGCTCTCATTGAGGTCATCGGCATCGAATCAGAGAAGCTCCGGCTGCGGCGGAAAAATCCGACCGCCTGCCGTTATTTCGAGGTGCGGTTCGCTCATTTGCAGCACAGCCTGCAGCCCTCCGTGCGGTTTAGGAAATGCGAGGCGTTCAGTTTTTCCGCCTTGGAGGCCGAGACGAAGGACAATGACAAGCTGCGAAATTCGGCGAGCAAGAAGGCCAATCAGCTTTCGTTCCGCGTGCGCTTGGCTTCGAAAACGAACCCCGAAAGCACCTCGACTGAGATCCGAATGATCTGGGAATTCCACCCCCAATCAGTGCTGAATGGTTACGCCGGTGATCTCGCGCGCCTCGTCAAATACGCCGATTACCATAAGAAGGCTCCCTTGCTGTCGACGCTGCTCGACCTCAACCCCAAGAGCTCTCGTAGCGGACAGTATACGTTCACGTTGTCCGACATCTCGGCCATTCAGTCGCCCAAGCGGACTGAACTGGGGGCCTTGGTGCCTGCCGTTATGTCGACGGCCAATCTGGCCGACGATTGGGAGAGCGCAGTCAAAGCAGCCCTCGAAAAAGGCTTCCTGACGCCGGAAGCAGCCACCCGCCTGGCCGCACGCTTCAAGGAGTTTTGCGAGGCCTACACGGCCGCAATCAAAGCGATGCGCGCGTCCCAACTAAATGCTGGTGCGATTGAACTTCAAGCCGCCCATTGGGCGGGCCTGCTTTCACTTGTTTCGCGTGAGGTAAAGGCGGAATCACCCCGAGCTCATCTGCTGCGTCCGCTGCTGCGGGTAGGTTTGGCATGCATCCAGCACCCCGAGCTTAGTTCACCTGTGGCGCTAGTATGTCCGTGGCACCCGCTGCGCATGCAATCTACCGCCGCAACGGAATACCGCTTCGCGGACAAAATCCAGCAGTTGGTGAAAGATGAGCATCTCGTTTTCAGTGATGTGTCGGGGAATCTCTTCCTGAAAGATGCACGCCTCGATTTGGCAACGGCGGGATTGCCCGAAGTCGCCTTGGTCTGGCGAGGCGACGATACGGTCTTGTTGGCCCAGAATGATGAACTCGCGGAATACTCGCTGCTCGAACCGCCGACCTCAGCGCCGCACAGTCTCGCCACGACCAACGAGAATCCCACCCGCACCGCCAAGCAAATCAGCGAAATTGCCCGAACCTTCTTGGATCTTCAGCCGCATGAGCGGGATAATTTCTCCATTGTGCTGTATAACTGCGATTCGAAGACGCTGCCGGGAGCGGTAGTGGAATCCATCAGTTCGTCTGACGAGGAGGCCTCGGGAGAAACTACCTGTCAGATCATCCTGACGCATCAGGAGCGTCCGGTGTTGGCTAGCCTGTATGAAGCTATCGCCGCCCAAGAAGGCGACGATGATGCTTATCACGTCAGCGAGTCCTCTCGTGACTTCATGTCGCGCGTCCGCATCAATATCTCGGTAGATCATGGCGTCCCGCTGCACGACAACGAAAACCACCCGACCGATATAGTCTTTTGTCAGGATGTCATCTCCCGGCATGCGGATCCTTCGCGTGAACCGGTGCCCCGCGCTTCCACCGAATATCCAAACAATTTGGTCCTGCATCACTGGAGCCGGAAGCGCCAGCTCGTGGTGGGAGACAACAGTTCCGTGGTTTACCTGACGTGCCCCGCCCAAACAGAGAACGGGTGGGAATACCTATATGCCCTCGCGGTGCTGAAGGATTGCGATTACGCGGAGCGCGTGTGGCAGTCTGACAGTTGCCTCATCCCCGCCCGTAAGCTCAATTTCGACAAACCGGAGACGACGCGCATATTTGCCGATACGCACGCATTGGGCAATTGGGTGGTCAACTTCGACGAACTCCTTGATCGGCGCATTCTGCGTCACCGCAACGTCCAGGTAATTCGCTACCGCCAGTCATCAGTCGGTGGGCGGAATCTGATCATCTCGTCGAAGGCCAAGGATACCCTTCTGCGAGCCACCCTCCATCAGAAGCTCTCCACGCTCGTGCCTGCAACATTCACCACGGAGGAGAAAAATGGGCTGGTGTCCGCGTTCATCGACGAAGCCAACGAAATCTCCGGCAATCTCGTGCTGCGGGCGGCACGGCGAGGAGCTAACGCCAACGAATTGATCGGATTGGTCCTAAGCCACCATTTGATCAGAACGGAGTTCCCGGCCAACCAGATAGTGCTTTGTTTCCTGCTGGATGATTACGCGGAGTGGCTCGGGCAGACAGAGGAGCGCATTGCCGACCTAATCCTGCTGGCGCCGGTGGATGGTCCTGAAGGCAAATGCCTCGATGTGGTCATTACCGAAGCGAAATTCGTGCGCTACGAGCAGGCCGCGGCGGCGGCAAAGGAGTCCGGGCGCCAACTGCGCGATTCTTTGGTGTTGTTGGAACGAGCCCTTCTGGGCGAGGTGCCGTGCCTCGATCAGGAACTTTGGCTCGCACGGTTGTCAGACCTGCTGCTGGAGGGCATTCAGAGCCTTGGCCAGAACCTGGATGTTCCGGCTTGGCGTTCGGCCATTCGCAACCGTGAATTCAAGTTGAGCCTCCGCGGCCAATCCCATGTCTTGATCCACGCGCCGGCGGAGTTGGAAAACGAGGGAGAAAAGTTCTCCGGCATAAAAGGCTGCGCGGGGCAACAGGAGGTATTCAACCGGAGGGATGTTAAGGCCATCATTGCAGATTTCGCCCAGAAAGAACCCGGTGATACTATCGCAAGACTTCGGCTTGCCCTCTCGGGTATGCCCCCCGGCCCCAAATCTTACCGTTCAATCATGGCACCTGAGCCGATGAAGAAGGCGAAAAAAGGTTCTCCGCCTGAAGAGCCGGGGAGTCCATCCGCACCGGTGACTCCGTCCGAACCTCCACCACTCCCGGCGGCGCCGACGCCCGCGTCTGTTGCGCCTGCGGCCGACAACCTTGCGCCTACGCCCAATGAGCTGATCGGCCCACAGGCCGTCCCGCCCGCATCTGCTCGCAATGAGGCGGCCGAAGAAGCTTGGGTTGCTGCGACCACGCAAAAGGTGCGGCACGCGTTGCTCAAACGGGAACTGGCAGCTGACATTATCCAAGCCAAGGGCACGCCAAATGCGCTGTTGCTGAAATTCAAGGGTTCCGACCGACTAACAGTGGGACTGCTCGAAGCACAGGCCGGGGAGCTGCGGACCACCGACGGCATTGACATCATCAGCATCCGGCCCGGCTTGGGCACCGTCATTATGATGGTGGCCCGGCCGGACCGCCGGACGCTCTCGTTGGCCGAGGCGTGGCGCAATTGGCAGCCGTCATCGGCGCTGGGCAATACCGACATTCTCATCGCCATACGCGAGAATGACAACGAGCCGCTCTATCTGTCGCCTTATCCGCAGCCCCATACGCTGGTTGCAGGCAGCACCGGCAGCGGTAAGTCCGTCCTGATTCAAAATATCATTCTCGGCATCGCTGCGACCAATACCCCGGAACAAGCCGAATTGGTCATAATCGATCCCAAGCAGGGGCTCGACTACCTCGGTTTCGAAAAATTACCCCATCTGACGGGAGACATCATAACTGATCCCGACGCTGCGCTTGAAACGCTTGGCGAGCTGGTCACGGAGATGGAGAATCGCTACAAGACTTTCCGCGAGCACCGCGTGCAAAACATCGATGACTACCTTAAGAAGAAGGTTGGCACGCTTCCGCGCATCTGGGTCATCCACGACGAATTCGGCGATTGGACACAGAACAAGGATTACAGCAACGACGTGGGGGCGCTAGTCAACCGCCTCGGCCAGAAGGCACGGGCCGCCGGAATCTACCTGATCTTTGCGGCCCAACGCCCGGATAATACTATCTTCCCGATGGTCTTGCGCTCCAACCTCGCTAATCGCTTGGTTTTAAAAGTTGATTCTGTCGGCACAGCTGAGATTGCAGCCGGGTTTAAAAACTCGGGCGCGGAGCGATTGCTCGGGCGAGGGCACTTGCTCGCGATCATCGGGAATCTCACTGAACCAACTTACGCCCAAGTTCCTTTCGTTGATAATGCGGAGATCGAACGCGTTGCTGACTCCATCAATCGGAAGTATCCCCGATAGAAAGCGATGATTTACCTCGACAACAACGCCACTACACGGGTCTTCGAGGAAGTCGCAGATGCGATGCGTCCATATCTCGTGGACCGTTTTGCCAATCCGGCTTCGGCGATCGGTGAATTCGATGGGGTGGGCCGGGCTATTGCGGAGAGCAAAACTAGCGTGGCCCGACTGCTAGGCGCCGCGGAGGGGGGCGCGATAGTTGTTACTTCCGGGGCGACCGAAGCCAACAATCATGCTATTCTCGGTGCCGCTCGCGCCTGTCCGTCCCGTCGTCACCTGATAGTTTCCTCTGTCGAGCATCCGTCGGTTCTCGAAACTGTCAGACACCTGGAAACCTCGGGATACCGTGTCACGCTTTTACCGGTTTCGCGCGCGGGAGCCGTAGCAGTCAACCAAGTCCACCAAATGCTTTCGCCGGACACGCTGCTGGTCTCGGTGATGCTAGCCAATAACGAGACCGGCGTAATCCAGCCAGTTGGCGAGATTGCTGACGTGGTCAAAAATTACGACCCGCATGTCCTCGTCCATACCGATGCCACGCAGGCAATCGGCAAGTTGCCAGTTGATTTGGGCGGAGGTTTGGCCGCGGTGGATCTGCTCTCTTTTTCAGCGCACAAGTTCCACGGCCCGAAAGGAGTCGGCGCGCTCTTTGTGCGGGAGTCGGTCCCCTTTGCTCCCCTTCTATTTGGCGGCGGACAACAGGGCGGACTGCGGCCTGGCACGGAGAACCCGTCAGCGGTGATAGGCATGGCTAAGGCTATGGAGTATATGGCTGCGCGGAAGCAGTCAGTTGGTGCCATGCAGTCACTGCGTGATCGGATTGAATCCGAGGTGAAAATGTTCGTGCCAGGATCACTTGTCTTGGGTGCTGAAGTTCCACGATTGCCGAACACGCTGAATCTCTTTCTCCCCGGGGTGCAATCCACGGAGCTGGTGGACAAGCTGGCGTCCTGTGGCATTGCAATTTCCAGCGGATCAGCTTGCTCGCATGGTGCTCTGCGACCATCCCACGTCCTGTTGGCCATGGGCCTAGGTCATACCGATGCTCAGTGCTGTATTCGAATCAGCCTTTCTATTGAGACAACCCGCTCCGAGGTTGAGTCATTTCTCATAGAGTTGGGGAAAGCTTGCCCGCGCAACGAAGCTGCGGGGATCGCTATTTGAACGATGCCTGGACAGACACCAACCTACGATTGTGTGATCCTCAGCGGGGGTGGCGCAAAGGGTAGTTTTGGCGCCGGTGCCGCTGAGGCCATTCACACCTACCGGAAGTTACGTAATAATACCTGTCCCATCTGCTATGTGGGCACGTCGGCCGGGGCGCTCAATGCAGCGGTCTTAGCCTGCAGTGATGATGCCGGTCCCCTGATAAAGTTTTGGACCGATACAAGCAATTGGGAGACGCTGGGCTGCTTTCCGTATCCACGCTTGCGCGCAGCATGGAAGGCGCCTACACACGCTTTGCGTTCCTTGTTTGGATACCAGGAGCCGTTTTCGATATATTCGAACAAATTGCTACACGCGACCATCCAAGCGTGCATCAGTTTTGATAAACTGAAATACCCGCTCGTGGTGACGGCAACAGATTACACGAATGCAACATTGCGGGCGTTCTACGCATCAGAAGTCCTGCAAAAACTGGTCGATGGAGGTGATTCCGCACCCTATGATCGCCCCAGGCTTCAGCACTGGCGATTGATTGATTCCCAGGAATCGCTGGGGAAGGCCCTACTGGCCTCGACAGCGATTCCTATCTTTTTCCCACCGATTCATCTGGACGCCAAAACTCTCTGCAGAGGCCAAACGAAATCGGAGGCTTCGTGGTTCATCGACGGTGGGGTTGGCAATCACACCCCAACACCTGACGCAGCCGTTCTCTTGAAGGAGCTACGCCGCCAAGGCCTTGGCGGCATCGGTGACGTCTATTGTATTAAACAGGATCCGCCGTCACTGGCTGCGGCACATAAACTCAAGCTGGGCTCCCTTAGCATCCTAGAAAGGACCCTTGACGCGTATCATTACATTCACACCGAGTACGTGGTTCGCGGATGGCGGCGCATTAACAACGAAATAAAGCGGCACCATGACCGGGTTGCAGAATTCGACCAGTGGATTGACGCGCAAACGTTGCCGGAGGCAGACAGGGAGGCGATCAAAGCCAAAGCGCACGACTTGCTAGGTAGTCACGGAGGCAAAGCGGAGCGGTTTGAGGCCCAGCCACTGGAGATCGAACCGAGTCAACATTTGGGCAATTCACTCGACTTTTCTAAGAAGACGATCCGCGAGCATATCCTGCACGGTTACAATGTAGCGGTGAAGGCGCTTTTCGACGGTAAAAAGATCAACGATTCGGAGCGCCAGACGATGCTCGAAACGCCACCGATTCATCTCGGTCAGCCGCGCCAATGAACGACCGCTTGCTAGTGCTTGATACTGAGACCGGGGGCCTGGATCCAAACAGGTTTAGTATTTTGTCATTGGGCGCCGTGATTTGGGATAACGGTGTTCTCGGCCAAGAAATCGATCTGCCGATCGCGGAAGCTTCGATGGTTACCGATCCACAATCGCTTGCGATCAACCAGATCGACCCGAAGAAGCATCTTATAAATGCGATTCCCGTGGACCAAGCCATTCCTCGCTTCATCGGCTATCTGAAGGATAACTTTCCTGCCCTCGCGCAAGGTGAGAAGATTACGCTTGTCGGTCACAACGTTGCATTCGATATGGGGTTTCTCCGCCGATTTTTCCGACTGGGGAATGTACGATTCGAAGACTATTTTTCGCACCGCACGGTGGACACCGCCACGATCCTGAAATTCCTAATGCTAGCAGGTCGAGTCACCCTGGACTCGCCAAGCTCTACCACCGCATTCGACTATTTCGGCGTGAAGATCTCGCAGCGCCACACAGCTCTCGCAGATGCCAAAGCAACCGCCGAACTGTTGAATGCAATGCTCATACTAATTAAAGCTTAGTGAGGTTAGTCCACTTTGTTTGACTAGCTGGAGTGAAGTCGGTTAATCCTAGAATCAGCAGTTGGGCGGTGTGACTGACACGGAACTTGCTTGAGGGAAGCCCCATGGACGCAGTTCTACGAGGAGAAGAACTTCACCCAGCGGGTGAAGGAGAGTTCACGTTTCCGACAGCGGGAGGA
>MLJW01000036.1_pt1 | contig 192151 bp, 173 predicted proteins | sample 888231 | NCBI WGS metagenome assembly MLJW01 (sample SAMN05788063, study PRJNA343431) | mine drainage metagenome | isolation source: sample collected from the inflow into an acid mine drainage treatment plant... | place: Germany: Lusatia, lignite mining district | reverse complement strand
CTAACAACATGAACTTTATTTTCTTCTCAAGTGGTCAATTTGCTCCGGACGGAGGTGGTCAATTTGAATCGGATTGCATCGGTCTGCCAAATCATCTCAGGGGTGGTCAATTATACCGGTACTTGCAGTGAGAGAGCCAGCCGAAGCTATTTTTGCTGATTAAAAAATATAATATGCAAAAGCAAACGGCATTACTATTAGCGGTGCAGTGGTGTTGCAGCATTATGTTTTAATACCGTTTTGATAAAAGTAATTGCGGATAAGGTATTCCTGAAGGGTTGCTGTTGATTTAAGAATTTTTGCCAGGTTGTTTTTGCGTTGTTCTAATAATTCTAATTGTTGAAGGATTGATTTGTATTGCTGCCATTGCGGAAAAATAGAAATTGCTGCAGGTGTAATAATATCTTTTACTTCTCCAATATTTATAAAAGGAATTACGGATCCGCGATGATGTGTTTTAAAACTGTTGGCTTTATATAAACCATAAGTTAGCCAGAAATAAAAATCTTTCATTTCTGCATTGGGTGCAGTTGCAATAAAAGAATTGGTCCAGGGCAACAAACCGGGTTTACCTGCATTGTTTCCTTTTGATAAAATAAAAAACTGAGCGGCTGTAAACTCTTTAGGTGTTGCAGGATGATAGCAACGAATAATAAGCGGCATCATAAAAAATAACATCGAGGTTTTTACTAACGCATTGACGCAATTAGGCCAGCGATAGGCAACCAAAATGCAGGGTGGGTAAGGAAGGCAAGGTTGTGAAGCAAAAAATACTACCTGAGAGAAGAGCAAAATTTGCGAAGCATTGCGAAACGAAAGGTGGAGATTTTTTGCAAACACCAAAGGCAAGGCTGGAGTTTACGAAAGCCGCAGACCTTGCCGACTGCAGAGCGCATAACTTGCCGCATCGCTGGGCGAAGAAAAAAATATAAATTAGTTCTTGATTGATTAAAACTCAAGTACCAGCTAACGTTTTTGCTACCGGTGATTTAATTTAATTAGATATTTCATTCTATCTATTTTTCAGTATTAAGCATCTCATAAAGAAAGTTTTTATAGTTTTTAAACTCTTCGTCTGATGGATTAATAAAAAGTACAAACAAAACTTGACCCAATAAATGTCTAATGTAATTTTTTTTAGTATTTTTTACTTTTTCAAGATGTCTTTCCAATCCAAAGCGTTTAATAAAATAAATTGCTTGTCGTATTTTTTTCCTTGTCAATCTACTAACTTGTAACTTTTTGTTTACAACAATGCCAGTTACAGTTTGACGAGTCCCCTGCTTCATCAGTTTTGTTTTCTGCTCATTTAGTTCCAAGGTGATTTTTTTCAATTCAGACTTAACTCTTTCAATTAAATCATCTACAATAAAGGTTCCAGAAAAAGTCATATCATCAGCATATCGTGTATATCGGATACTATTAATCAAACAATAATTAGCAATTTTTTCGTCAAAATCAATCATACATAAATTAGAAAGATAAGGACTTGTAGGTGCCCCTTGTGGAAGACATTCATTCAAGCAACATAGTTTAGCTAACAGGTTTGAAACGTTTACACTATATTTCATTTGTTTACGAAAAATTCTCTCAACTTGAGTACGTCGGATATTGCCAAAAAAATCTTTAATATCAAGTTTTAAAACCATTGGTTGGTCTTTATGAAAAACTAAATTTTGTTTTATTCCTCTTCCCGGAATATAAGCTTTAGCATATAAGCTTGGGCTAACTTTTTCTAAAATATTATTAAGTATCCAGTATTGAATATCTTTTAGACTTGGCAAGGGTTCAGATAAAATACGCTCACCTCCATTTGATTTTCTTATCTTGAATTTTCTATAAAAGAATGGAGTAAAAACTACCGCTCTTGCTAAATATGATGTTTTATATCCTACTAAAGAAGATAGATGTGAAGAAGAGTAAATAACTGGAAGATTATTAGTAATTAACGGTTTAGCATAGGCAAGAAATCTTGTTATATTCTCCGCAGAAAAGCCATTTTCGGTAGCCTTTTCTGTAAATCGTATGCTATAGCTTTCAAAATTCATAAGAGTAATTAAATGGAGGAAGGGTTTCAATCCTTCCTCCTCAATTTCACGGGCTAATGGACCCGTAGCTTTGCGAAGGGGACATTAGGCCGAAGTGCTTGAAATTTAGTTCGCTTTTCAGGACAATGAATCACCGTCCCTATTTCAGGAGTTTCCTCTAGAAAAACTTTAAAAAATATTTAAATAATCAATTCTCTTTGGTCAGGTAAAAATATGAAATCAGGATCTAATTTATTAATTTTTGATTTTTCTTCCCTTTCAATCCATTCTTCTTTGTTCATACGTTTATTAGCTATTTTAAGTTCTTCATATTTTTTTTCTCCAATTTCAGAAAGTACAATACCCTCATCAGTTAATATAACAAGACCTTCTTTTGATACCTGTTCTGTGAATCTGGCAATAGTATGGTAACTAATGCCCAAACGTAGCAAACTTTGAAGATTTTTTTCATGCTTTACAATCTTCAACAATTGAAAAAGTTTTAAATCGTCTATCATTTTTACAGTCTTGGAAAAGGTGGTTCAATTTCATTCCTTTTAATAACACTTTTTTTCCAAAAAACAGGAAAGGTGTTATTTGGTGTTCGTGACATACTTACCAATGCCTCAGATTGTTTATACCCAAAGGTAAATTTTCCGGGTTTACAATGAGATTCAATGACTTTCATAATATTATATTTTTCTTCCAATTCATTGGCTGCATATTTATCAGTAATTCCTTTTCTACATAATTCACTATAATATATTGGTAATCCAAATCTTTCGGTTATATATCTATGTCCTTCTTCGAGAAGAACTAACGAAATCAATACAGAGTTATTGATATTAATGGTCTCGTTTTTTGTAATATCTAACCAACAATCGCTAAATGTATCTCCTGTACCAACAAAATCATCAACGAAAAATATTAATTCTGTACCGTCATTTTTAAAATTGGTTTTATTGAGTAACTCATAATCTTCAATAATTTCTTTTTTAGTATTAGAATAATTTCTATTCATAGAAAGTAAATTCTTAAACACATAAACACAGTGAGAAGCACTTTTAATCTTATTTCTGTCTTTAACTTGAGAAACAGGAATTAAATAAATAAAATGGCATTTACTAAAATCGATTTTCTCAAACATAAAATTCAATATTTGATTAAACCGCCCTTCATATTCGCTACCAGATAGCCATAAAAAATCATTAGTTAGTTCAAAAATCAAATCACTTTGTTCTTTGGTTAGATTATCCATTAATTTACAAAGATTATTGAATACAAAAGTTTCATTTGGATAACTATTCCATTCCTTTTCGCTAAAAAGAGCTCGTAGCCTTGTAACATCAGATAAAGAAACTCTGTCACTCATATTAAGATTGTCTATTAATTTTTGTAGGATAAATATAAGTTTTATTTATATATTCTATCACAAGAAACTATTAGGCTATCAAAGACATAAAGTAATTAAGAAACTTTTAAAGTAATAAATAGGGAAATAAAATTAAAAGAATACTTTCAAAAGATCAGGGTAATTTACCTTGACCTTTTTTATTTAATAACATCATTCCAAATTTTCTCATTCCTTATTAATATTGATAAATGGAATGGGTTATGGAAATCATATTCGACCGGAAGGTATATCACTATCGTGCCCAACTTATCCAAGTTTCTAATCAATTAGAACATATCCGGGTTATTGCACACAACAAGACACTGGTCTTTCAATCCAATAGACCACTACTATTATCAAAGGGATTAAAACATCGAAGGGTTGATTTCAAATTGATTGAAGGAACAATTAACAATCAGTATTTTTTGGAGTTGATTATAAAGGCGATTGAAGAAAGGATAAGAAGTTCAACTTAAAATGTGTAACTCTTCCCCAGTCATTTCCTGAATATCAACCGACACATGGTCAAGACTGGTTTCCCTTACTTTTCCATTTTTTTTATTAAAAACACATAAAACCCCGTTTTTATTGATTAATACTTGGTGATAGTTTTTCGTGTAACTGTAATGAAATTCACCATCTTTTTCATAACCATTTTGCTCAATAATTGACGATAATTGTTCTTTTGAAAGTAGTTTATTAATCATGTCTTTTTATTTTAGATGTAAAATTGAGTAAAGTCATTGTTAATGTGCCCGTTTTTATAACCAAATTCTTTTTAGTCTAATAAAATTCAAACGGTCGGAATTCCTACCGACTGAATTAATCCCATTAATAGACTATACTTTTTTTGTGATACATTTTAAGGTTTCTGCTTTTTTAAATAAACTATTTACATACTAGATATTCTCTTTTCAAAGTGAAATAAATATCAGCCTAAAACATACCCTTTTATTTTACAAACGAAAATTATATAACGGTAAAAGCGCCTGCGGCCAAAAGAAGCAGAGCCTTGCGGCACACTTGTCCGCAATGAGGCGCAGGAGCGAAGCGGCCAAAAGCCACAGGAATGAGGAACGAATGGATGTGGCTGCGAGCCCCCACGCAGGTGGCAGCAGTAAAGCCACGAAGTGGCGATGCTGGCTATATAGGAAGGCACCGTAGTAAATTTGCGTCAGCTTACGGAGGTGCCTGAACTATGCAAGTGAAGCTTAGTGCTGCTTTGTGAAATGAGGTACGAATGAACAAAAGTGCGGATGGGAATGTGCGTCGGCCAGCACTTGCTGAACGAAGCCGTAGTGGGGCTGCCGGCGAGCAAAAAATATTGGCAGCGGGTGGACTGAAGCCGGCTGAAATGAAGCAGCGATGAATGCAGTGTAATGAAACCCAGTGAACCTGAAGGGATGGCTTGCATCAGGAAATGTGCATCACTTGTGGATGGGTGTGTGAGTTGGCAAAGTGTGCCATTGACTGATGCAAATCGTGTGAGCGGTGAACGTGGTGAAATGAAACGGAATGAAGAGCGAATGAATGAAGCTGGCTGAAGGACACAGGAGCTGCCGTGACGGATGAGGAGGAACTGCAAGTAGTGTGACAGCCTGCGCAGCACCCGAAGGGCATTGCAGGTAAAAGCATACCATAAACGGCTATAAAAGGGAATGCTTTTTACTGCAATGGGCTGGCACATCTACTTGCGGACGACGAAGGAGGAACACCTATTTACCGGGTGACGTGAATTAGATTTTACACGTGAACTTTATTCAATGACGAAAAGTTATTCATCTAATTTTTGGTGAAGATCGATCCATTCTAAAGGAGAAATTATATCAGACTCTTTCACTACAAATAATTTATGAGGTTGGGTTGTATCGGCTGTTTTATAAACTGTATAAGTTTTATTCTTTCTGTTGATATTCAAAATACCTACAGCTTCAGTATTGATATCAATCTCCGGATGATTTTTTACAAATACAACTTCATCTAATATAAATTTCATGATTAATAAGTTTAAGGATTCATTTCTCCGAGTGCCGGAAGTTTATCCCATTCGTAATACTCATTTTTGAGTTTGTTATCAGGACGCTCTTTTGCGCTGCGAATTGTGTAAACGGGATAATATTCCAGATCCTCGCTTGGTAACTCATAATCTAAGATCGCTTTAAATTCATCATTACTCAAATCTTCCTGCAACCATTTTTTTGATAATTCAAATGGCAGAAATAAAGGCATCCTGAATGAGTTCTCACCATCGTTATGTATCTGACTCATTACCTTGTTTGCAGCCCGGGTTATTAGTGTGTATGTGTAGCGTTTAATTAATTCGCCTGTTTCCTTATCGGGTAATTCTACAACGGAATAGAGTCCGGGTAAGAATATAATTTGTTCGTTTATTGATTTAATAAAATAAGGAACTTTCTTTTTCCATCCTTTGATTGCCCTGTGTTCGTATATCCCGGATACCGGTATCAAACATCTGCGGTTACGGATTTTATACCAGTAACTTTTTTCGTCACCTAATATTCTTTCACTGCGTGCATTGAGCATCGTTGCTCTTTGACGCAGATAAGCCGATTCATCTTTTATCCAAAAAGGAATAACGCCCCATTCCATTAACCTGCAGTGTAATTTTAAATCATCTCTGCTTACATAAATGATTGGATGATTGCCATAAGCATGACCAACAACATGAATGGCTGCTTCAAAATTGATCTCTATCTGATCATCGAATATGAGATCGGGAAAATAATCGGAGAGTTGTTTAATGTTTACCGTAAAAGAAACATCATAACACATAATCAACTTTTTTCTATTTCCTCAAATTTAACACGAATTCTTTCTGAACTATATTTAATAATTAGAAATAATTCGCCAAAGACAACTTCAAATTTCGGGTTGATTTTTTCATCTGAACCAATACGCCATTTGGTATTTTTTTTTATGAATCGCCTTATATGGTCTTTGTATTTTAAGTCCAGTCTCTTTTCTAATTCTTCGGTACTTTTTACGATGCACCAATAAACAACATATTTTACGCCATTTATCATTTCATCGAATTTATTCTTGTGCTGTGGATTTTCTAAATAAATGATTGAAGCATATTTATCACTCTTCACAGCATTGTAATGTACTTTGGCATAATTAAGATCATCATAATCGGATACAAGAATATTTATCTGTTCGTTTTCTGTAAAATGATCAATACCTCTTGTATAAGATTGTGTTACTAAATAAATTTTCTTCATTTTAATCAATCTTTCGAGATAGATAGGTTTGAACAATTCGAATGGCTGTAACATTTTATCAGATTTTTACTTTCAGTATTTCGTTTATGTTGGTGGTATATCTTTTACTAAGGTAGTCTGCCCGTAATTTATATCTTCTCTCAAATCCCTGGGCGGCCATACGAACAGCATCGCGACCTAACAGTTTATTTAATTTATCAACTGTATTCAATAGTTCCTTATGTTTTGTTCTGTCCTTTGTATCGAATAAACTTTTTTGAACCTGATCTTCCGGTATCAATCCAAACATCATTATACCAACTTTCTTAAACAGATAGCCGGGTTTATAAATTATATCCAATCCTTTAAGGGCATACTGAATAATTTCGCCGGTTAAGTTAGTTGGTGTTTCGAATTCAAGTGAGATGGACCGTGAATATTGTGGCAGTTGAGTTTTATGCTGATTGGTATTTATAAAAACATGAATCACTTTAGCGCAAGATTTTTGAGCTCTTAATTTTGCTGCACATAAAGCAGCATAATTACTTGCTGCTTCCATGAGTATTGTTTTGTCGCCTGTTAATTTTCCAAATGAACGCGAAGTACATATATTTTTTTTAGGAGGTGCTTCATATTCCCATTCGATAGAAGCGGTGCCTCTTAATTCATTCCATAATCGTTGACCAACAACAGTCATATTTGCTCTCATCCATTCTTCCGGAATATTTGTTACATCCATAGCCGTATGAAATCCATTGCGTTTCAATAAGGCTGCATATTGGCGGCCAATACCCCAAATGTCTTCAACACCAGTAAACAAAAGCATTTCATTAATTAATTCCTGATTGGCTGCATAGAATACGCCCAATTTTTTGTATTTCTTTTTAGCATAACGGTTAGCCATTTTTGCTAAAGTTTTTGTTGGTGCAATACCAACACAAACAGGAATGCCTACATTTTGTTTGATAGTTTGTTTGATGCTGATTCCCAATTTTATCAAGTCGGTATAAACAAGATCGGACATATCTAAAAATGCTTCATCGATAGAATAAACTTCCATCTTTGGAACAAATGTTATGAGGGTTTTCATTACCCGATCGGATAAGTCGCCATAGAGTGTATAATTCGAACTGAATACAGCTACGTTATATTTTTTGAATGTATCTGTTAGTTCAAATGCCGGTGTTCCCATTTCGATGCCTAATAATTTTGCTTCATCGCTCCGGGCAATGGTGCACCCATCATTGTTAGATAATACAACAACCGGTCTTTGCTCAAGCTTTGGCTGAAACAATCGTTCGCAGCTTGCATAAAAATTATTACAATCAACTAAAGCAAACATCTTGTATCATTTGGATCAACTATGATTTTTATAACTACTCCCCAAACCTGCATTTCCATTTCGGCAGTTATCTCAATCTCTTTGTATTTTTTATTTGCAGGGATTAACCAACATTTAAAATCATTTTTCTTGAAATATTTTACTGTAAACTCACCATTAATTATTGCCAAAACAATATCGCCGTTTCTTGGTTTGATACTTCTGTCGATAATTAATTTGGCTTTAGGTGGAATAAAAGCATTAATCATTGAATCGCCTTCAGATTCCACAATAAAAGTTGAAAGCGGGTGTTTAATTAATTCTTTAGTAAGGTCGATACGTTCTTCCAAATAGTCGTTAGCAGGGGATGGAAAACCTGTTTTGACCTTGATTGGATAATAGGGTAATTCTAAAATTGGTAGCATAATTAATGCTAAGATATTTAGTATTTCCAAAAAAACAAAGTTTGTTTAGGGGATGATGTAGAAGGTTATAAAGAGAAAGGTCTTTTTGCGGCATAGGAGTTGTAGTGGTTTGCAGAGGAGTGAGTGAAGTGTTTAATATCCAGCGAATGTGATAATGCAATACATGCAAATACAATTGTTTATCTTATTGCTCACTCGTAAAAAAATCTGCCATTAACTCTGCTTGTTTTAAAACTGTATCAATTGCTTTTGCTTGTTTGTCCGGCGGGTAACCATATTTGGTAAGTGTACGTTTTACAATTACCATCAGCTTTGCTCTTGCACTTTCTCGTATTGTCCAGTCAATGGTTGCATTGGCTCTAACTTTATCAGTAATTTCTCTTGCTATATTTTTTAATTCTTCATCACCTAAAACCTGTACTGCACTGTCGTTAACTTCTAAAGCATTATAAAATGCAACTTCATCTTTTGTTAAACCAAGACGTTCACCTTCTTTATCGGCTTCTTTAATATCTTTTGCGATGTTGATTAATTCCTGAATGATTTCAGCAGTAGTTAATAAATTATTTTGGTAACGTTTGATAGCAGTTTCCAACATCTCCAGGAATTTCTTACTCTTAACAAGATTAGTTTTTGCTCTTGCTTTTATTTCATCGTTCAATATTTTTTTCAACAATTCTAATGCAAGATTCTGATGCTTCATTCCTTTTACTTCCAAAAGAAAATCATCCGATAGAATGGAAATATCCGGCTTCTCCATTCCGGCTGCTTCAAAAATATCTATCACTTTATCGCTGCTTATTGCTTCATCAACGATTTGTTTAATAGCAGTTTCAATTTCAGTATTTGTTTTTCCGGTACCTGTTCCTTCAAACTTTACTAATCTTGCTTTTACTGCCTGAAAAAATGCAACATCGGTTAAATGTAATTGCACTTCGTCACGAGTAATACAAAGCGACAATGCCTGACCTAATAAACTTACTTCTCTAATGAATCTTTCTTTACCATCTTGTAAACCCAAAATATGTTCTTCGGCTTGCAGTATGATTGACAATTTTTCTTTGGAATCAACAGTAAAAAATCTTCTGTAGTTAAATTTGAAACTATTCTCGTAATACGATTCAGGTTCTTCTACAACAATATCTTTTTGAGTTTTACTTTCTTCACAAAACATTTGCTGAACCACTTCCATTTTTTCTAAAAATACTTCAACAGCTTTCGAAATATTTTCTGCCGGATCGCCTTTGCCACCAGCATCACTATAAAATGATAATGCTTTTTTCAAATCTATTCCAATACCTAAATAATCTACTACTAATCCACCGGGCTTGTCTTTAAAAACTCTGTTCACTCTTGCAATGGCTTGCATTAAATTATGCCCACGCATTGGCTTGTCGACATACATGGTATTTAAACAAGGTGCATCAAAACCGGTGAGCCACATATCGCGAACAATAACAATTTTTAATTCATCAGAAGGATCTTTCATACGGTCTGATAAATCTCTTCGTTGTTGTTTGGTAGTATAGTGTTTTGCAATTTCAGGACCATCGGCACTGTTAGTTGTCATTACCACTTTAATAACACCTTTGGTTAAATCATCGCTGTGCCATGATGGACGTATTGCAATTATTTCTTTATAAATATCTGCTGCAATCCTGCGACTCATCGCAACAATTAACGCCTTGCCTTCAAATACTGTTTGTCGTTTTTCGAAGTGAGTAACAATATCGTTTGCCAGATTTTTTACTCGGTCTTTATTACCAACAATAGCTTCCAATTTTGCCCACTTCGCTTTTGCTTTTTGTTTTTCAGTAAGTTCTTCATCTTGTTCTAACTCGGCATCGAATTCTTCAATCAATCTTTTACCGGCTTCATCTAAATTTACTTTTGCCAAACGGCTTTCATAAAATATTCTAACAGTTGCACCATCGGTTACTGCATCTTTAATGTCGTAGCGATCTATATAATTACCAAAAACTTGTGGTGTATTAACATCAGTTCCTTCAATGGGTGTGCCTGTAAAGCCTATATAGGTTGCGTTTGGCAATGCATCTCGCATGTATTTTGCAAAACCATAAGCAATGCGTTTACCAATTACTTCTTTTGTTTCTTTATCTTTTTCATCAATCAGTTTTGCTTCAAATCCATATTGAGTGCGGTGCGCTTCATCGGCAATTACCACAATATTTTTTCTTTCAGATAATTGATCGTACACCGATTTATATCCTTCGGGCATAAACTTCTGAATAGTGGTAAATACAATTCCACCACTTGCCACTTTTAATAATTCTTTTAAATGTTCTCTGCTTTCGGCTTGTACAGGTTCCTGACGAAGTAATTGAACCGATGCTGCAAAAGTGTCGAACAATTGATCATCCAAATCGTTACGGTCGGTAATTACCACAATGGTTGGGTTATTCATTTCGGGTGCTGTAATTAATTTGCCCGAATAAAAAACCATACTTAAACTTTTGCCCGAACCTTGTGTATGCCAAACTACACCGCCTCTCTTGTCGCCATTTATTCCTGATGCAGTAATAGAAGATTGCACAGCTTTATTAACTGCATAATATTGATGATAGGCTGCTAATTTTTTTTCTGTAAATATTTGTATCAATCCTGTCTTTGTGTCTTCTTTTTTAGTTTTCTCAAACACAATAAAATTGCGGACCAAATCTAATAGGGTAGATGGTTGCATCATGCCCTGCAGTAATGTTTGCAATTGTGGTTTAAAACGTGATGCATCTTTAATTCCATCTACGGTTTTCCATGCCATGTAACGACTAATATCTGCCGATACACTTCCTGCTTTACATTCTAATCCATCCGAAATAATACAAATTGCATTGTAGGTAAACAGACTTGGAATAATGGCTTTATAAGTTTGTATTTGTTTGTATGCACTTATAATATTTGCGTTTTCATCGGTTGCATTTTTTAGTTCAATTACAACTAATGGAATACCATTTACAAACAATAAAATATCAGGACGTTTGTTTTGATTGTTCTCAATAATAGTAAATTGATTAACAGCTAAAAATTGATTGTTGCTTATATTTTCAAAATCAATTAATGCTACTTCGTAACTGCGTTCGTAACCATTTTGCTGATAAGGAATTTTTACTTTTTCGATTAATAGTTTATGAAACTCTTCGTTGTTGTGTAATAAGATGGGCGAATAAATACGCAATACTTTTTGAATTGCTGCTTCCTGTGCATGAGCAAGTATATGCGGATTTATTTTTGTAATAGCATTTCGTAAACGATTGGTAAGAATTATTTGCTGAAAATTTTCTCTTTCGCAATGCACACCCTCCGGCGAAATATCTCTACCGTTGGTATATTGCCAACCTTGTGTTTGCAATAATTCTATTGCAGATTCTTCTATAATATTTTCGGTGATGGGTTTCATCAAAAGAAGAAAAATTTATGCTTCTATTGATGATAAGATATAACTAATCCTTTCTCTACCGTTTTTAAATAAAACTTTCCCTTCTTTCAAAACGGCTTTGCAAGTTTTATTAAAATAGTTGGTGATGTAACTACTTACTTGGTCTTCGGTTAAGTTTTCATCTATTCTTCCAGTGATAGTATTACTGGCATCATCAATGAAATCAAACTTCCAAGATTCTAAAAGAATTCCTTTTAAAACTCCATTTATTGTTTTTGAATTTTCTGTTGTTGTTGTTCCAGAAACTCTATCAAACGCACTTTTAACTTCAATAGGATTTAACTCACAACGGATGCCACCTGATTCAATTGTAACTCCTGCTTTATCATCTGAAACTGCTTTGAAAAATTCTTTCAAACTTGTAATTATTCTTGGCGTTGTTCCATCTAATTCGGCTGCAAAATCTTCATCACTTTTTGAAGAAGATTCAATCAACTTGGAAACATGAGAAAGCGAATCTGACAATTGGTTGTCTTCAAACAAATCACTGCTTTCTAATTTTGATAATTCAATTCCGAAAGAACCACGGGGCAATGCAGTTAAAAATAATCTTGATTCATCTTGCTTATTCAGTTGTCCTCGTTTTCCCACTTTGCCATCTACACGATGTGCAAATTCTGCCGTTACCATATTCTGAAAAGGAACTGTTACTTTTCCAATAAAAGACGCATCAATACCTAACGAACCTTTAACAGGATTACCGTTAAACATCAAAACAACTTTTGTATCTTTTTTATCAACAGGAATTTTTTCCAATTGCGCTAACAAAAATTTTTCTTTTTGTTTTAATGATACCGACATGACTGGATGTGTTCCTACCAGTTCCAACATGCGTTGTGTTTCAAGCAACTGAATGGTTATGTATTCTCTATTTCTTCGGCTTATCATGTTATTTTGTATTTAAGAATTGCTTTGCCTGTGTATCATCGTTTGGTGTGTTCAAAGGTATTTGTAACATACCTTTCCATACTGCATCTCTATTGTGAGAAAAAAGCTGAACCCAATATCTTGACAAATCTACGGTTACAACCGGAGAATGCCCTGCATCAAATGGATAATGGTCTAACAAATAAGTTTGTTTTGATAAACTACTGTCTGCAAATTGAGGAAAATTTTGAATAAGATTGTTTTGAAAAGTAAAATCATATCCCCAATAGATTGTTACTAAATCTAAATCGTTTGGTGAACGCTGTTCACGGATTTCTACATCTTCCAAAAAACTTCCGTCAAGCCACTGAAAACCATTAACCAAACCAAATATGTTTAGCCTTTCTCTGAATAAAATAAATCCTTTTAGAATTTCTATTCGCTTTGATGAAGTGGCAAATTTTTCACACAACTCTACCGATGTGCATTTGTAAGGCGATACATCAGCAGAGATTGTTGGATTACCCAAATGTGGTGGGATAACCAGATTGTGATCAAAATTTGGAATTGGATTGCTCATATTTTTTCGTTTTGCAAGTTAATTATTAATTTTTTACCCTCACCTCACCACTCATTAACTTTGGCAGTAAGTTATCTCGTAATTGAGTAAGCGTGCGGATTTGATTTAAGTTAAAAATGATTTTATCAAAAAAAGGTTGAGATAGTCGTCCAAAGGAATTTGCTTTTTCAGAATTATAAGAAGCAAAAACCATTTCTTCAATTCCATTTGTACTAATATTTTCTTGTGCGCTTCCTGAACAAGCATTAATAATATGATCTTGACCCTCTCTTGATTTTAATGCTAAATAACCAATGATATTTCCATAAGGAATTTTTGGTTCAAGTTTTCCTACACGTTGATTTACCCAAATTTCTTTTTCTGTTTTTTCTACAATTCCAATCTTTCCAATTTCAGCACCAGTCATTGCAATAAGGAAATCACCACTTTTTATTTTGAATCTTTTGTCGAGATTTTCCACAACAGTTTCATCTACAAAATCTGATTTATTAATATCAATAAATTCCATTGAAATATTTGTAATCTTTATGATGCCAGCAAAACCTATTTCTTTAAAATCTTTACTCTTGAAAGCATAACCACCTTGTACTTTTACATATTCAGATAAATTCCCTTTCCATTCCGCCTCTTCTACAAACCATTGCCTGAAAAGCGTTTCGGCTAATTGCTCTAATGTTTTATTTTGGCGTTGCAGTAAATCTATTTTATCATCTAAGCTGCTAAGTATCGATGCAATTTGAATTTGCTCGGGTAGTGGTGGAAGTAAAATATCTATTTCATTTAAAACAGGAACTGTTAAACTTGGAACTGCCGAACCAACATTCAAATTTGAATAATCAATTGTTGTTAATTGATAGAATAAAAATTTTGGATAAACTTTATGCTTATTTATTTTAGTATAGAACATTGTGTCAACAGTCCAAAAAGGTTCATTCTTATAAAAGAGATTATTGAGTGAACCTTTTCGAGGAATTAAAATTGATTCATCAGCATAAATTGATTTATCAGCGAATCGCATTATTCCTCCACTTCCATATACAGGAATTTTCCCATCAGAAAGTCCTTGATGTGCTTTGCCATATTTTATTTCTAAAACATCTTGCAATTTATATTCCTTCCACTCACTCATATTAATTTTTTTACAATCAAATAGCCGAATAATGCAGTCAAAACAAGACCTATGATTAAAATTATAATAGAAATAAAATCATGTCGAATTACTTTCGTACTTAATATACCGCCCAAATGCATTGATGAAACATATTTTAAAGCCATCCAATAAGAAATACCAATGCAAATCAGACCTAATCCTAATCCAAAAAGATGTTTTCGTTCAATAAAAGGTATTTGAATTGTTGCAGCCCCTATTGTTGAAAGGATACCTAATATTAAAATAGCCTTCCACCATGTATCAATTTTAAAAAATTTCCAATCGTTCATATTAGAATTTTAAATTAATTTTAGAAAGATTGTTTTTAATTCGGTTGTTCAAATCATCTTCTTCGGCAATTTGTTTTTCTAATTCTGTTTTCAATGAAGTAAAACGTTCTTCAAAATTAAAATCATCTTCATCATCGGGTAAGCCAACAAACCTGCCGGGTGTAACAACATAGTTTAAAGCTTTTACATCTTCTATGTTTACGCTTTTACAAAAACCTTGTACATCGATATACTCGCTATCGCTTGAAAACCAGTTGTGGTAAGTATTTGCCACTTTTGCAATATCATCATCAGTAAACTCTAAATTCTTTCTTGTCTTTAAAAATCCAAGATTGCGAGCATCGATAAATAAAATTTCACGTTTACGTTTTTGTTTATTGCGATTTAAAAACCAAAGGCAAGCCGGTATCTGAGTATTTAAAAATAATTTAGATGGAAGGTTAACAATACAATCGATTAAATCGTTTTCGATTAATGCTTTTCGTATTTCGCCTTCGTTACTTGTTTTAGTGGTAAGAGAACCTTTGGCTAAAACAAAACCTGCTTTACCATTAATTGCTGTGTGGTATAGGAAATGTTGAATCCATGCATAATTGGCATTACCGGCAGGAGGTATGCCATACATCCAGCGTGCATCTTTTTGTAAAAGCTCGCCACTCCAGTCGCTATCATTAAAAGGAGGATTAGCGATAATAAAATCGGCTTTTAAATCTTTATGAGCATCGTTTAAAAAACTTCCTTCGTTATTCCATTTTACATTGCTGCTATCAATACCACGAATAGCCAAATTCATTTTAGCCAAACGCCAGGTTGTTTGATTACTTTCTTGTCCGTAAATAGAAATATGATCGGCAGGGTTTAATGATAATTTTTTGCTATTATTTTTTTTATAGTAGTCTTGATGATGTTTAATAAATTTTTCGCTCTGCACAAACATGCCACCGCTGCCACAACATGGGTCGAACACTCTGCCTTCGTAAGGTTGCAACATTTCAACCAATAATTTTACAACGCTTGCAGGTGTATAAAACTGGCCACCTTTTTTCCCTTCTGCCAAAGCAAATTCGCCCAAGAAATATTCAAATACTCTTCCGAGTAAATCCTTGCTTTGCGCTTCTTTAGTGCCAAGTGTTGCAGTACTTACTAAATCGACCAAACCACCCAAACTTGTTTTGTCTAATTTTTCTTGTGCAAATACTTTTGGCAATACGCCTTTTAATGAAGGGTTATCTTTTTCAATGGCATCCATTGCATCGTCAATATCTTTTCCAATGGTAGGAAGTTTTGCTCTGCCTTGTATCCATTTCCACCGTGATGAAGGAGGAACATAAAATACTTTTTCAGCTGTGTATTCATTTTTATCTTCCGGATCGGCACCTTCATTTTTTTGTGAGACTAACTTAGTATGCAGTTCTTCGAAAGCATCTGAAATATATTTAAGAAATATTAGACCTAATGCCACATGTTTGTATTCGGCAGCATCCATGTTTTTACGAAGCTTATCGGCAGCTTTCCAAAGTTTCTTTTCTAAGGGTTCTTCTGTTTCCTGTTTTTTAGTTTTGGCCATATTTTAAAATTACAAAGCTTCTTATAATAATTAATTATTTACATGCCCTAACAAAATTTAGGGCATGTATTTTTAAAGTGATTATCTAAAGTAAAAAATCTGGGGGGTATGCGAAATAAAAGTATGCTATTTTATTATAAGCTGCATATGGTTTTTAAAACAGTGCTATGTTTTGTTTGAAACAATTAAAAGAATAATTGCAAATAGTTATTCAAGTTTATTCAAATAATCTACTACAACCTGAAATAACCCATAGCAAGCAGGATTTGTATCATCCTCTTCCAACGCTTTTGCAATAAACTCATGTGCTTCATCTTTGAATTTATCATTTAACGGAAGAAGGAAATTATCGATATGTAATTCGAGACCTTTAGATAAATAAAATAAAACATCGGTTAGTTCATCAACATTGTTGCAAGTAAATTTAAAAAAGAAAGGATCGGGTAATAAGGGGTCGGGAGTGAAATAAGAAAAGTTTTCAGAAATATTATTTAATAATTCACCAGCATAAGTAATGTAATAATAGTCGGCTAAAATTGTGGTGTCTAAAAATCTTGTAATGCCCGGAGTTTTAGGAACAGTAATATGATAGCTTGTTTGGTTTTGAGTAAGAAGATATTTGTATAGTTCGCCATCGGTGTATTTAGCAAACTCTGAAAGATTGATTGAAAGCATAGAAAGATGATAAATTTTGTATGAAAAATTTACTGCAATTATTTGAATAAAAATTAAAATTAGAAGAGTTAAATCTAACAATTTGGGAGCAGTAACAGATTTTTTTATATCATATATTTTTTGATATTCAGAGTTGCTACTATTGCAGAACGATTGGAATACCAATCAGGTAGTGGTTACATTGTTTATGTTTTATTCAAATAATCACAAGCAATCTGGAACAACCCATAACAAACCGGATTAGTATCATCCTCTTCTAACGCTTTGTCAAAAAACTTATGTGCTTCTTCTTTGAATTTATCGTGTACCGGCAGATCGAAATTTTCGACATCTAATTCCAGACCTTTTGATAAATAAAATAAGGTATCGGCCAGCGCATCGAGGTTGTTGCAAGTGAATTTAAAAAAGAAAGGATCGGGTGACGAGGGGGAAGGTGTGAAATACGAAAAGTTCTCGGAAATATTATTTAATAATTCGCCTGCATAAGTGATGTAAAAATAGTCGGCTAAAATTGTTGTATCTAAATATTCGCAACCTTCTTCTATTGATTTTGGAACAGTAATGTGAAAACGCGTTTGGTTTTCCATAAGCAGATACTTATAGATTTCGCTATTGGTGTATTGCGTAAACAGAGAAAGATTGAGTGAAAGCATGGGGTGATGTTGAATTTTAAATGTTAGATTTTAGATGTTGAATGTTGGTGATTTATTATTCGATATAAAATTTATTGGCAATTTCGTAAATACCCATAGTTGTTGATTTGATTGTACCTGCATCTACTTTGTTGTAAAATAAAGTTAACTCATTAAAAATTTTATTGAAATGGTTTAAGTCTTTAAAAATCATGTAATCAATGGCCGAATATAAAACGCCGGACAAGCTTTCCATATTTTCTGTTTGAAGCATAAAATAAAAATCTTCGAATATCTCCGGTGCCGGAACATAATAACTAAAGTTTGTACTTATCGCGGATAATTGATGGCCGGCATAAGCAGCCATGATATAATTGTTGTGAATCTGCGCATTTAAATCTGTTGGAGAAATAAATAATTTTGGATAGATGATTTTGAAATGCGTTTCACTTTCGATTGTGAGATATTCGAGAAAATCGGATTGAGAATAATTTATGAATTCGATTAATGAAACGGAAAGCATAGGAAAAGTCTTTAGGTGTTAGTCTTTGGTCTTTGGTAGCGCCATGCTTCGAATGCAGCATGACATTCGTTTTCAGAATATTATTTGCGTTTATCAATTGAATCTTTATCAAATGAAATTAGGTTGAACATTTCCCTCATTCGGCTACGAACACGAATGCCATAACGTTCCTGTATTTCGTTTGCCGATAGATTACTTGTTAAGTGCGTGCACATATCTTTTTGAATAAAATGATCATAACGGGAGAGAAGAATTTCGGACATGGTGTTGCACTCGTTACCAAAAAACTGAACGATGGTTTCTAAACCAAGATCATCGAAACAAATTGTGAGCGGTTGTTTGTTATAAGGATTGAAAGAAAGTTTTGTATAACGCTGAATAACTTCGTAACCTTCAATAGAATAATTGATGGCAATTTCCCGGCATGGTTTAATAAAATATCTTTTATCGGGTGGCAACAAATAGCGCATGAGATTTAGCAATGTTGTTTTACCACAACCAACTGGTCCGGTGAGCATGATTCCTTTTTGCAATGAAATATTATTGAACTCACACATTTTTTGGTCCTGCAAAAAATAAATTAATAGTTTGGCAATTACCGGTGCATCTTCTTCGAACAAAATAAAATTGGGACCGTACAATTCAATTCCTTTAACATGAATGAATTTGTAAAACGTTGTATAATCGGTATGAACAGAAATGTCTTTGATAATTTTAGGAATGGAATTCATGTGTTATAGTTTTTCGTGAATCGTGAGTCGTAAATCGCAAGTTTTTTAAAGAGGTTGAGAATAATCTTTGTTGTTATCGAGATCGTGAATATTGGGCGGCTTAAAATCTTTTGAATTAAGCATCCATTTATGTGCAGATGATTGCCAGTCTTTCATTTTTGTTTTCCCGGCAATTAACCAACCATTGCTTTGGTAATGATGAAAGAATTTTTGTGCTTCGGTGAGAGGATAATTATTTTGTTGAAAAAATAACTCGACATCAGAAATAAATTTCGGAGGTCGCATTTCGAGCGCATCAATGTGACAGGGAACTTGTCCCACATTTGGGACACGCGGCAAGGCGTTTGTTTTTTCTAATTCACAATTTTCTTCACAATTTTTTGCGTGCGAATTTTCCTCGTTTATATGTTTACTGTTTATATGTTTTATTAGGTGTCCCAAAAGTGGGACAGTTTTTGTCTCACTTTTGGGACAGTCGCGGCACAAATGTGGGACAGTTTCTGTCCCACATTTGGGACAAGCATTTTCTGAGGAATGTGGATAACCTGTCCCACTTTTGGGACACATGGATTCGGATAAATTTGGTTTATTTGCAGCCTCGTTTTCCGGGCCAAATAAATCGAGTTGTTGCAAATCTTTTTCTTCTTTTTTATCGAGATGAATGATGCTGATTTTTGAAGCGATGTGTTGAATAATATAACCTGACTGATGTAATTGCCGGAGAGATTTGTAATAAGTATTTTTTGAACCGATTCGACTCATTTTCATAATTTCATCTCGATAAATTTTGAATGGATTTTGGAAGCGATTTAAATTCCAGTACTGAAATAATGCGATATACAGACTTACATGCATGGCCGTTAAACGATGATCGTTTTTAGCGATGTTGAAGAATGCAGAGAGATGACGGATGTAGTTCATAGTCGGAAAGTTGGGAAGTCAGAAAGTCGGAAAGCTTAGAACATGCTAAGCAGCATTAGTAATGATTAATTATTTCGAAAGCATTTTTTCTATTTCGATATAATCGTAATACAAAGTGCCGCCAACTTTTTTTGCTTTGATTGTTCCGTTAACGCGCAACGTTTGCAACGTGCCCGAAGAAATTTTAAGCAACCGCAATACTTCATGTGTTTTCAGCCAACGTTTTATGGGAACTGTTGTTGGCGTTAAGAATGTTTTTAGTTCGGAAAAGAGTTCTTGTTTAAAGCGAGTGAAATCGTCTTTAGTAATTAATTCTATTGCCATGGGATTTGATGTTTTTTGTTAGGCAAATAGAAGTAACTATTTTGAATTTAGGGTGTGAAGGGTGTGAATTCACACCCTGTAAATGATTGATTTTGTGTACTTATAATAAAAAAGAAAATTTGTTTTGAATGATATAAAAAACAGAATTATGAATAAATTGCGCAGGATTGATTAGTTTTGAGACTGAAAATAAATAGCAGGTTGCTATTAAAAATATAGGGCTGATTCTATTAACTGTGTTTCAGAAAACCGCTTAATTTTTGTACACCACAGAGAAGATAGACAGAAGCCACGCTACGGCGTGGGCACTGTTTATTTGTGGTGTGGGACTTAAGCGGTTCCTCTGAAGCAGTAAATACGTGTTCCACGCTTATTTTTTATGAAGCATAAAAAAAACATAGTACTTGAACCAATAGATAAATTGCCATTAAGCGATAATGCATTGCGCTTTCTCTGGAATAATCAAATAGTAACATTACAAACCTTATTGGCAAAAAATATTGGCGATTGGCAAAGATTACCCGGATATAGTTATCACATACAATATGAACTATTAGTTTTTTTAGAAGAGAATGGGTTGGGTGATGAAGTAATAGAATGATGATTATTCTTCTTCCTCTATTTTATTGATGTGATTAATCATTTTAATCAGATAATTTTTTATACTATTCAAAGTGTGTTCTTCTTTAAGATACATTTTTTGTGAGAGACTATGCGGTTGAATATGATTTTCTTTTGTACGAAATACTGCTACTATTTTTTGAGCAACATAGATTTTGCTTTTATTGTAAATAATACCTGACTCCATCATCAACTGTGCAAACATGGCCAGCTCTTTTACAGTAAATGAAACATTAATACCATCATCATCCACAGTTGTAGGTTGATGCGGAATAGAAAACAGTTGATTGGTTTTCATTTGTTTTTCGACAAAGATTAATTCTTCTTCTAACCAAATACTTACCTGTTCTCTTACAGAAATTGCTTTAGGATTAAATGAGTAGCCGGGTTTCTGTTGAAACTGATTTATTAATTTAAGATGCCGTGATATAATTATAATTTTTTGCTGAACCGATTGCTCTGCTTCAATCTCGGCTGATAACATGTTGACATAAAAAGGATAGAATCTTTTAGAATTGCAGTTAAAATAAAAAAGAGATTCGATTAATTGATCTTTTAAGTTTTGTGATGATGCAGATAAAATTTCCTGTTGATAGGCTAATAACTTTTTGATATAAATAAGATCGCGATAAGTGTAAGTAACATTTGTGTTATTCAGCAAACGCAAATAAGGATAGAGAATGATTTGAATAAAATTATTGTCGAGACCTTCGCTAATAAAATGGGCTTTTAATTTTTTTAGTGAAGCTTTTATGTTGCTGCGTGAAATAAGTAAATAATTATCCGGAACCTTTTGATTGAGATTAAAATATTGTTTATACTGTTTTTCAATAAAGCTGAGAATGTGTTCGATGTTTGAAAGAGTGGATTTATAAACTTCTTCTAATTGCAAATTTTCGGTGTACGACTTAGTAAATAAATTATGATGCGCAACAATCATATCAGCATAGCTGATAAGGATTGACTGAAGTTGCTGAATGTTTAGTTCTAATTTTTTTTCTGAGGTTGATGCAAGTAATTCCGTAGGTAAGCGCAATAAAATTTTCTCCGCTTCGGATTGAAAAGAATAAATAATAGATTCACTATTATTATCTGCAATAATATTTGCAGGGTGCATTTTTGTATGAGCTAATGCCCCCAACTCTTTTAAAGCTGTATACACATTAACAATCGTTTACAGGGTTAAACCGAGCACCCTAAAGTGCCCGGTAAACTAGGGGGATTTGCTTTTAACTTACCAAAGTAATATAAACAAATAATTAAAAAGTATGATAGAAATTCTTTTTTGTATGGAATTATATATGTATGTAATATTAAACTGCTTTTGATGAAGCAGTTAATTGAGCACTTATTTTCGATTTTACATCTATCATGTTTTTACTAACTTTTACATCGGTTACTTTAGTATAAATCTGAGTGGTACGGATAGAAGTATGACCAAGCATTTCACTTGCTGACTCTATAGGACAATCGTTATCCATTAAAATTGTAGTAGCAAAAGTATGTCGAGCCGTATGTGTAGTAAGATTCTTATTAATTCTACACAATACTGCAATTTCTTTTAAATAGGCATTGTAACGTTGATTACTGTTTACCGGCAAGAGTTTATTTGAATTAATACAGTAAGGATGATTTTTATATTTTTCAATAATGGCCAAAGGAATGTCTAACAATGGCACATTGGATTTGTTGTTCGTTTTAGTTCTTTGCTTGATAAGCCATTTATTACCATCGATCCATTGAATTACATTTTCAGCAGTTAGGTTTAATACATCAACATAAGCATATCCTGTAAAACAACTAAATACATAAACATCCCTTACCTCTATCAAACGTTGTACCGGTAATTCTTTATGGTATAAATCCATAAGTTCCTGCCAGGTTAATCTTTCACGAACAGGGTTTTTGTATGTGCACTTAAAACCTGCTATAGGATTAAATTGCATCCATTCTTTTAATTGAGCATACCGGAGAACTTGTTTTGTATTTTTGATATACTTCATAGCCGTATTCATACTTATCTTTTCAATCGTTAATAAGTATAATTTAAATTCTTCCGCAAAGCTTGGTTTGAGTTCATTTAATAATTTATCATTAACATGAAATTCGTTTTTAATAAAACTTTGAATTTTCTTTTTTGTTACTTCAAAGCGTTTGAGTGTGTAAGGGCTAATTGATGGCTCGGGAAGTTGTAGCTTTTGTTTCAAAATAGTATTGTAAATAGTAAATAACTCAATTAGTGTTTTGTGATTTTTAGTTTTACCCAAATATTCATTTAAGAGCATGTCGGCAGTTACCCGATTGTGTAATGCTGATAGATGATGATACATTTTGCGCAAATCACTTTTGATAGAATCTAATTCAATGTTTATAGTCTTCGCGTTTTCATGCGAGTTTAATACATACCCTTGTTTTGGAATCCATTTAGTAGTATCAACTTTTTTACCGGTAGAGAACTGTGCTCTTTTGCCCTGTAAAGTAATGCGGCAATAAATTGGCGTTTTACCTGTAACATCTTTTTTAGGTGTGTTGGCAAAAAAGAGAATTGCCATGTCTTGACTGATTTTCATAATGAAACTTTTTAGGTGATCGAATTTGTTTGAATTTGAAATAAATAAATTCGATAAAAGAAACTAAAAACCAGTACAGGTAAAGCTTTCAAACAATTCGGTATCCTAAATTAGGAGATATGGGTAGGATACCGAATAGGATACCTTTTAATTGAGATTCTTTGTGGTTTTTTGATATGCCTAAAATAAAAAAACCTTATAAACACTGCGTTTTATAAGGTTTTAATTTAGTTTAAGAAGTTATCTGTGACCCCTCAGGGACTCGAACCCTGGACCTACTGATTAAGAGTCAGTAGCTCTAACCAGCTGAGCTAAGGAGTCTGAAAATTTGGACGGCAAAAATACAGCAATGTTCGTTTCAATGCAATAATTCATTTTAAAATCATTTTCCCGATAAAAAAGGCAATAATATTATTGTACTTTGAGAATGTGAATCGCACCGAAAAATATAAAATATCTCCCCTCGGCGACCATGCATTAACAATTATACTAAGCGATATAATTGATGAAAGCATCAATAAAAAAATTATTGCCCTCTTTTATCATCTGCAAAAACAAAACCTTCACTTTATAAAAGATATCATTCCGGCTTACAGCTCGATCGCTATAATTTATGATGTGATCGCTGTTCGAAAAAATCATGCTTCCGCATTTTCATTCATTAAAACAGAAATAGAAAATGCCATGATGAATTGTGATTGGAATATAAATCCATCCACAAAAAAAATAGAGATCCCAGTTTGTTATGATGTGTCGCTGGGAATTGATCTCGAAGAAATGTCGCAACAAAAAAATATTCCTGTTGATGAAATCATTCAACTGCATTGCAATAAAATTTACCGGGTATATATGATAGGATTCTTACCCGGCTTCGCTTACATGGGATCGGTTGATGAAAAAATAATCACACCGCGAAAAAAACAACCACGAATAAAAGTACATGCAGGAAGTGTTGGCATTGCCGGAGAACAAACGGGCATTTATCCTTTCGATTCACCGGGCGGCTGGAATATTGTTGGGCAAACGCCTTTTAAATTATTTGATGCAAACAGAGAAAACCCTGTTTTTCTGGAAGCAGGCGATGAAATAAAATTTGTACCGATCGATTTAAATGAATTTAAAAAACTAAAAGAATTTTTGTGAGTATCCGCATCGTTAAACATGGCATTGCCGACAGCTTTCAGGACCCCGGAAGGTACGGCTTTCAGCATCTCGGCATCAATCCGAATGGTGTGATGGATACTGTTGCCGCACAAACAGCAAATCTTTTGGTTGGAAATAATCTGAATGCAGCCGTGATCGAGTTTCATTTTCCGGCATCGGTTATTTTATTTAAACAACAAATGCTTATTGCCATTTGCGGTGCCGATTTTAATGCCATGATCAACGATATCGCTGTCCCAATAAATACACCCATCATCATTGAAAAAAATTGCGTGCTTCAATTCAAAAAACCAATTGCCGGATCAAGGGCTTATCTCGCTGTTCATGATGGATTTGATTTGCCTCTTTGGCTAAACAGTTACAGCACAAACAGTAAAGCAGTTGCCGGTGGTTTTAAAGGAAGAAATTTAAAGAAGCACGATGAAATTAATTTCCGCTCTGTTCAAAACTATTCTGCCGCATTAAAACAGAAAGATTGCGAAATACTTTCCTGGCAAGCATCTGCGAAAGATTTATATAACGATAAAAATAGTATCCGGGTTATTGAAGGATCAGAATATGATTGGCTGAGTGATGATGCAAAAAAGATATTGCAATCATCTTCCTTTCTTATTTCCAACCAAAGCGACCGGATGGGCTACAGATTAACCGGTGAAAATCTTTCATTAAAAAATACAATCCAGTTAATTTCATCCGGTGTTACAAAAGGAACAATTCAGTTATTACCCGACGGACAAATAATTATTCTCATGGCCGATCATCAAACTACCGGCGGCTATCCAAAAATTGCGCATGTTATCTCGACCGATATTTCTAAATTGGCACAATTAAATCCGAACGAAAAAATTCAGTTCAAAATCATTCAGCAGCAGGAAGCCGAAAATATTTTGTTCGATCAATATCAAAAAATCATTCAATTACAAAATGCCTGTAACTTTCATCTAAAATCATTTTTCGAAAAATATGAGCTGCATTGATTTGAATTGCGACATGGGCGAAGGTTTACCAACCGATGCTGCGTTGATGCCTTTCATCAGCAGCGCCAATATTGCCTGCGGTTTTCATGCAGGAAATATGGATATCATGAAACGCACGGTGGAAGCGGCTTTGCAGCACCATGTTGCCATTGGTGCACATCCCGGTTTTGATGATAAAAATAATTTTGGAAGAACTGAAATGCAGCTTTCGCAAAAAGATCTGTACAAATTAATTTCCACTCAAATTATTTTGTTACATAAAATATGTATTGAAAATAAAACAACATTGCATCATGTAAAACCACATGGTGCTTTGTATAATATGGCTTCAAAAAATGCAGAAATGGCAAACACCATTGCACAGGCCATAAAAGATATTGATGAAAATTTGATTATTTACGGATTAAGCGGAAGCTGTCTCATCAGCGAAGCAAAAAAATTAAATTTAAAAACAGCAAGCGAAGTTTTTGCCGACAGGACCTATCAGGATGATGGCAATTTAACTTCACGCAAACAATCAAATGCTTTGATCGAAGATGAAAATATTTCTGTGCAACAGGTTTTGCAAATGATACAAAAGCAAAGCGTGACAAGCATTTCAAACAAACAAGTGAATATTGTTGCCGAAACAATTTGCATTCACGGCGATGGGAAACATGCCGTTGATTTTGCCAAAAAAATAAATCAAATTTTAAAAGAAAAAAATATTGTCATCAAAGCCATCTAAAAAATCATCCGCAATCCTCGGTGCAGCATTTCTGATGGCAACATCGGCAATTGGCCCCGGTTTCCTTACTCAAACCACGCTCTTCACACAAGAATTGTTTGCAAGTTTCGGGTTTGTAATACTCGTCACGATTTTATTAGACATCGGCGCACAATTAAATATGTGGCGCGTACTAACTGTTGGCGAAATAAATGCGCAGGATCTTTCCAATCAATTATTACCGGGCCTCGGTTATTTTTTAGCAAGTTTGATTGTGTTGGGCGGATTGGCATTTAATATCGGAAATATTGCAGGCTGCGGATTAGGATTAAATGTTTTAACCGGGATCGATACAGCTTACGGCGCTATCATCAGTTGTTTGATCGCACTATTTATTTTTTGGATGAAAGAAGCAGGAAAAGCATTGGATGTTTTTACAAAACTGCTCGGCATCATCATGATCTTATTAACCCTGTACATTGCCATCTCATCGCAACCACCCATTACCGAAGCTTTCAAAAAAACTTTTTTCCCCGATACAATCAATACAACAACCATCGTTACATTGGTTGGTGGAACCGTTGGCGGTTATATTTCTTTTTCGGGCGCACATCGCTTGTTGGATGCAGGAATTAAAGGGCCATCAAATATTAAATTAGTAAACCGAAGTGCGGTAAGCGGTATCATCATTACCGGCATCATGCGATGCGTTTTATTTTTAGCAGCATTAGGTGTTGTAATGCATGGCGGAATTTTAGATAAAGGAAATCCGGCCGCTTCTGTTTTTAAAATTGCAGCAGGAGAAATCGGTTATAAATTTTTTGGTGTGGTAATGTGGAGTGCGGCCATCACTTCGGTGGTTGGAGCTTCATACACATCGGTTTCATTCATCAAAACATTTCATCCGGTCATCGAAAAAAATCAACGTTCATTAATTTCTTTATTCATTATTTTTTCGACCATCGTTTTTGTGTTTGTAGGAAAGCCCGTGCAATTACTTGTTGCAGCCGGCGCGTTGAATGGTTTAATTTTACCGATCGCATTAACGGTAATTTTAATTGCGTCAACAAAGAAAAGATTAATGCATAGTTACAAACATCCTTTGTGGATGCAAATCGCAGGATGGATCGTTGTTGCGGCAATGAGCTGGATGAGTGTGTTAACCGTGTACGACTGGGCAATAAAATAATTATGTTACCGGCTGTATAATTTCAATTGAACACCTGTTGCGTCGCACTCTTCAACTGCATATCTTTATTCAACATTTTAATTGCAAGAAAAATAATCATGAACTTAATTGGCAATCTTATCTGGTTAATTTTCGGCGGATTTATTTCTGCGTTAGCTTATGTGTTTGGTGGTTTTGTTTTATGCATTACCATCATCGGCATTCCTTTCGGTTTGCAATGTTTTAAATTAGCAAGTTTTATTCTCTGGCCATTCGGAAGTAAAATTGTTTATGCAAATAATGGCGGCGGTTGCTTACAAACCATTGGCAATATTATCTGGTTATTCACCGGCGGCTTGTGGGCTGCCATTTCGCATTTCATTTTCGGTTGTTTATTATTTATTACCATCATCGGTATCCCTTTTGCCCGAAAACATTTTCAATTAATCGAACTTTCATTAATGCCTTTTGGAAAAAGAATTGTTGCTGCCTGATCCTTCCGTCAAAAAAATTAAGCAATTAAATTCTCATGCTATAGATTTATAGCACCTAAACAATTCCGACATGAGAAAAATATTTTTGCTTCTTTTTATTGCATTCAATATCGTTGCATCTGCCCAGCAATTAACCGTTGAAAAAATTATGAGAGATCCGAAATGGATGGGCACATCACCCACAAATGTTTCCTGGACCTGGGACAGCAAATCGGTTTTCTTTTTATGGAACCCCGATAAAAATGTTTCCGATTCGTTTTATATTTTTTCGCTCAACAACAAAGAGCCGGTTAAATTAAAATATAACGAAGCGCAATTATTAAACGCAATCAACTACGGCAGTTATAATACTGATTATTCTCAAATTGTTTATTCGTATCGCGGCGATCTTTTTTTGCTGGATATTAAATCTGCAAAAACAATTCGCATCACGCAAACCGAAGAACAGGAAACCAATCCAAAATTTATTTTAAAAAACGAGTGGATCGCTTTTAACCGCAATCAAAATTTATATGCGTGGAATATTAAAACAGGATTCACGCAACAGCTTACCAATTTTATCAAAGGCTCCGAAATGCCTGCTGTACCTGCATTTGCAGGCAACAGAGGCGGCGGGCCAAGAGGAAATAATTCTACTGCAGCAACAGCCAATAACCAACAGGAAAAATGGTTACAAAAAAATCAACTCTTCACTTCCGATATCATCAAACAACGAAAAAATAAAAGAGAACAACGCGATGCATTTTTAAAATCAGTAAAAGAACCCGATACTTTAAAGAACATCAGCATCGGCGATAAAATTTTGCAGGGTTTGCAAATCAGTCCCGACGGAAGATTTATTACTTATCGTTTGTACACTGCACCCTCCAATGCAAAAACTGTTATCGTTCCCGATTATATTACCGAAAGCGGTTTCACAACCGATTTGCCAAACCGTACAAAAGTGGGTGCGCCATTAGGCAAATATGAATTTTATGTGTACGATAAATTAAAAGATACTGTTCTGTTTGTTTCTGCAGATTCTATTCCCGGAATTACCGATGAACCCGATTATGTAAAAGATTATCCTCAAAAATTTGCAAATAAAAAACCTGTTGTTCGCCCAGTAATTTTTAATAACACTTTATGGAACGAAAGCGGTACTGCTGCCATTGTTGATATACGTTCGCAGGATAATAAAGACCGGTGGATCATGCAACTTGATGCTGCAACCGGCAAATTAAAATTAGTAGATCGTCAACACGACAGCGCCTGGATCGGCGGACCCGGAACAAGTTATGGTGCAAGACTTGGTTGGATAAATAACGATGTTTTTTATTTTCAAAGCGAAGCAACAGGTTACTCGCATTTATATACTTTCAACATTGGCACATCGGCTAAAACACAGGTCACAAAAGGAAAGTACGAGGTCCAGGATGTTTGGCTGAGCAGATCGAAACAATATTTTTATTTAATTACCAACGAAGAACATCCGGGTAAACAAAATTTTTATAAAATAAAAATTGATGGTTCATCGAAAGAAAAAATCACTTCAAGAACAGGTGGGTACGAAGTAAGTATTTCGCCCGACGAAAAAAATATTGCCTACCGTTATTCATACATTACCAAACCATGGGAATTATTTATTCAGGAAAATGCAGTTAATAAAAAATATGTGCAAATAACCAATAAAGCACAGAGCGATGAATTTAAATCTTATGCATGGAGGGATACAAAAATTTTCACTTTCACTGCAAGAGATGGTGCGCCGGTTTATGCAAAATTGTATGAACCAAAAAACGGAACTAAAAATAAAGCTGCTGTAATTTTTGTGCATGGTGCGGGTTATTTACAAAATGTTCATTACTGGTTCAGCAGTTATTTCAAGGAACAGATGTTCAATAATTTATTAGCCGATAAAGGTTATACGGTGATGGATATTGATTATCGCGGCAGCGCCGGTTATGGTCGTGATTGGCGCACCGGGATTTATCGTTACATGGGTGGAAAAGATCTGGATGATGAAGTAGATGCTGCAAAATATTTAGTGAAAGAATTAGGAATTGATTCAACGCGAATTGGTATGTACGGAGGCAGTTATGGCGGCTTCATGACGTTGATGGCAATGTTTACTGCACCCGATGTATTCAAGGCTGGCGCTGCATTGCGGCCCGTTACCGATTGGGCGCATTACAATCATGGTTATACATCCAATATTTTAAACGAACCGTTTAACGATAGCATTGCTTATGCAAGATCATCGCCCATAAATTTTGCAAACGGATTAAAAAATCATTTACTCATTTGCCATGGCATGATCGACCTGAATGTAAATTTTCAGGATGCTGTAAGGTTAAATCAACGATTGATCGAATTAGGAAAAGATAATTGGCAAATTGCAATTTATCCGTTAGAAGATCACGGGTTTGTTGAGCCAAGCAGTTGGACGGATGAATACAAAAGGATTTTAAAATTGTTTGATACCTGGTTGGTAAAATAAAATTTGACAATTAAAAGCAGGAAGAAAAATTTCCTGCTTTCTTTTTTCTGCTATCTTCAAAAAAATAATACAACATGAGAAAACTGCAGGCATTTATTTTTTTATTAAGCTGTTTAATTTCTATCGGCGCATTATCGCAAACAAAAAAAACAATTATTAAAGCAGGTAAATTAATTGATACGGAAAATGGAAAAGTTTTAACCGATCAAATTATTTATATCGAGAACGATACTATCAAAGCAGTAGGCAATAATATTACTATTCCAAAAGATGCAACCGTTATCGATCTTTCAAAAGCAACAGTGTTGCCCGGATTAATTGATTGCCACACGCATCTTACCGGACAACCATCGGCAGATTATTACGGAGATATTTTTCGTAAAACACCCATCGATGCTGCAATTGTTGCACACATTTACGCCAAACGTACGCTGGATGCAGGTTTTACCACTTGCAGAGATGTAGGCGCCCCTGCTTTTGTTGATGTAGCATTACGCAATGCCATCAACAATAACGATATTCCTGGTCCGCGTTTATTGGTTGCAACTTTATTCATCGGATCAACAGGAAGTCATGGTGATCTGAATGGCTTCTCTCCTTTTCTCGATTGGCAATTTCCAAAACAAATGAGCGGAATTGCTAACGGGGTTGATGAATTAAGAAAACAGGTTCGCTACAATATTAAATACGGCGCCGATGTAATTAAGTTTGGTGCAAGTGCCGGTGTTTTAACCGAAGAAGAGAGTGTGGGTGCGCCACAGTTTACCCAGGAAGAAATGAATGCCATTGTTGATGAAGCAAAAATGTGGGGCCGAAAAACTTGTGCGCATGCACACGGAACCGAAGCCATTAAAATGGCAGTGAAAGCAGGTGTTGCATCAATCGAGCATGGAAGTTTAATTGATGCCGAAGGAATAGAATTAATGAAACAACATGGCACTTATTTGGTTGCCGATATTTATAACGACGATTATATTTTAAGTGAATATGCGAAGCTTGGTTTCCCCGAAAAAATATTGAATAAAGAAAGATCGATCGGGAAATTACAAAGAGCAAATTTTGCAAAAGCAGTAAAAGCGGGGGTAAAAATTGCTTATGGCACCGATGCCGGTGTTTATCCGCATGGATGGAATGGCAAACAATTTTTTTATATGGTGAAGTTTGGATTAACGCCTATGCAAGCCGTTCAATCGGCAACAATCAATGCTGCTGATTTGTTGGGTTGGAAAGATAAAGTTGGCTCAATCGCTGTTGGCAAATGGGCCGATATGATTGCTGTATCTGCTAATCCGATTGATAATATAACTGTTTTAGAAAATGTTCAATTTGTAATGAAAGGCGGCGTGGTTTATAAAAACGAATTGACAAAATAATTAATTGAGTAAACCATAAAATAAAAAAGCATCTCAAAATTTGAGATGCTTTTTACTTATTACTTAGAACTCTATCGGTTCATACTCGACAAAAATTCTTCATTGTCTTTTGTACCGCGCATACGTTTCAACAATTCATTCATTGCTTCTTCGGTATTCATATCGTTAATGTATAAACGTAAAATATTCATACGTTGTAAAACATCAGCAGATAATAATAAATCATCTCTTCTTGTTGAAGAACCAACCAGATCAATGGCGGGGAAAATTCTTCTGTTAGCCAAACGCCTGTCTAACACCAATTCCATATTACCTGTTCCTTTAAATTCTTCAAAAATAACTTCATCCATTTTGCTGCCTGTTTCAATTAAAGCAGTTGCTAAAATGGTTAACGATCCGCCGTGTTCAATCTTTCTTGCAGCACCAAAAAATTGTTTTGGTTTTTGCATGGCGTTTGCTTCCACACCACCACTTAATACTTTACCGCTCGATGGGGCAACGGTATTATGCGCACGTGCCAAACGAGTAATTGAATCTAACAGGATCACAACATCGTGTCCGCATTCTACCAAGCGTTTTGCTTTTTGCAATGCGATGGTAGAAACCTTCACGTGTTTTTCGGCAGGCTCATCAAATGTTGAAGCAATAACTTCGGCTTTAACACTGCGTTCCATATCGGTAACTTCTTCCGGACGTTCATCAACCAACACCACCATCAAATAACATTCAGGGTGATTGGCAGCAATGGCATTGGCCACTTCTTTCAATAAAACTGTTTTACCAACTTTTGGTTGTGCAACAATCAATCCACGCTGACCTTTACCGATTGGAGTAAACAGATCAATAATTCTTGTACTATAATTTGTTGAAGTAGTAAATAAATTTAATTTCTCGTAAGGAAATAACGGAGTTAAATAATCGAACGGAACGCGGTCGCGAACTTCATCGGGGCGTTTGCCGTTGATAGCATCAACTTTTAATAAAGCAAAATATTTTTCGCCTTCTTTTGGCGGGCGAACATAACCCGAAACAGTATCACCTGTTTTTAATCCGAATAATTTTATTTGCGATGGAGAAACATACACATCATCGGGAGAGCTTAAATAATTATAATCCGACGAACGTAAAAAACCATATCCATCGGGCATCATTTCCAAAACACCTTCGCCCGAGATCACGCCATCAAATTCGATATTGAAAGCAGGTTCGCGGCGGTGACTTTGTCTTGGCTGTTGCGGTGCTTCCTGAACCGATTCGTTTTCGTTACCCTCGTTATTAATGCTGGGTTCTTCGATCGCTGTTTCGTTTACATTATCATCGAGGTCTTCGGTTGCTTTTAATATCTGGTGCCCTAAGCTTAATTGTGCTTCATCAATCACTTCAAGTTCTTCGGTTTTTGTTTTGCGACCGCGGTGTTTGGCAGCAGGTTTTTCAGTGCGGGGTGCTTCCTGCATCACTTCGGCTTCTTCGGTAATATTGGCCGTAGAAGTTTTGACAGTTATAGGTTTGCGTGTGCGTGTTTTTTTAACTTCTTTTGTTTCGCTTGCTTTTGTTGCCTGAGAGTCAAGGATCTTGTAGATCAAGTCTTGTTTCTCTAATTTTTTAGCATTGCCAATTTTTAGTTGTTCGGCGATGTCCAGTAATTCTGGCATCAGCAAGTCGTTTAGTTGCGAAATGTCGTACATAAAATCATTTGTGTGAAAGAAAATTCAAGTTGTCTAATTGTTTTAATCCAGTCTAATAGAGATTGAAAAATATATCGGTTGTCTTATTGGAAAAGAGATAAACTGATGAGTCTGTGGGATTTTCTTGAAGACGAAATCAGTCCGATTCCACTGCAATGTTACGGCAAATTGTTGTAAACAAAGAAATTTTTAGTGGAAATATGGCCCGATTACGTATCACGAATATGTTTGGCAACATCATTAACTTATCTTTGCCGCTCGAAAAAGCAGAATAGTATTACAAAAGTACAAGTGTGCGACGCAACAGAAGCTGAATGATGTTGATGCCGCCGGTAACAAAAAAAATAAAGATGTTTAACAAAAGAACAAAGATCAAGCAGCTGCTGCAAAGCGAGCAGACGGGACATGAAGTTACAGTTATGGGTTGGGTGCGTACTTTTCGCAACAACCAGTTTATTGCATTGAACGACGGCAGCACCAATAATAATTTACAGGTTGTTGTTGAATTAGGTTTATTAAACGATACCGAGCTGAAACGCATTACTACCGGCGCTTCCATTAAAGTTGAAGGTATTGTGGTTGCATCGGTAGGCAAGGGTCAAACCATTGAAGTAAAAGCAAAAAATTTAGAAGTTTTGGGCGATAGTGATGCTGAAAAATATCCATTGCAACCCAAGAAACATAGTTTGGAATTTTTAAGAGAGAAAGCACATCTGCGTTTTCGTACCAATACTTTTGGATCGGTGTTTCGTATCCGCCACTCTTTGGCTTATGCGATCCACAAATTTTTTAACGATAAAGGTTTTGTGTATTTGCATACGCCCATCATCACTGCCAGCGATGCAGAAGGTGCCGGCGAAATGTTCAGGGTAACAACATTACCGATTGATGGAACTGCGCCAAAAAACGAAGATGGCAGCATTAATTTTAAAGAAGATTTTTTTGGTAAGAGTACCAACCTTACTGTAAGCGGACAATTAGAAGGCGAATTAGGTGCAATGGCATTTAGTGAGATCTATACTTTTGGTCCAACTTTTCGTGCCGAGAATTCCAATACAACCCGCCACCTGGCTGAGTTTTGGATGATAGAACCCGAAATGGCTTTCTTCGATATTGAAGATAATATGAACCTTGCTGAAGAGTTCATCAAATATTTGATTCAATATGCGATGGATAACAACCGTGAGGATATTGAATTTTTATCGCAACGTTTGGCCGAAGAAGAAAAACAATTGCCACAGGATAAACGCAGCGAATTAGGGTTGGTTGAAAAATTAGAATTTGTATTGAACAATGCTTTTGAAAGAATAACATATACCGAAGCCATTGATATTTTATTAAACAGCCCGGCTTACAAGAAAAAGAAATTTCAGTACGAAGTAAAATGGGGAATTGATCTGCAAAGTGAACATGAAAGATATTTGGTAGAAAAACATTTTAAGAAACCGGTGATCGTTACGGGTTATCCCGCTGCCATCAAGGCGTTTTATATGCGCATGAACGATGACGGCAAAACCGTTGCTGCCATGGATATTCTGGCACCGGGTATTGGTGAAATTGTAGGTGGCAGCCAGCGTGAGGAACGTTTGGAAAAATTGGAGGCAAGAATGAAAGACATGCATATCCCCGCCGAAGAAATGAGCTGGTATTTAGACACCCGTCGTTTTGGAACGGTGCCGCATGCCGGTTTTGGTCTGGGTTTTGAAAGAATGGTACAATTTGTAACAGGAATGACAAATATTCGCGATGTGATTGCTTTTGCAAGAACGCCAAAGAATTGCGAATTTTAACGGGAATGACTGTTGCTTTTTAATTTGATTTTTGCAATTTGGAATCTGCGCTTATATTTGCAGCCCTTTAAGGAGGTGCGGTAGCTCAGTTGGTAGAGCAAAGGACTGAAAATCCTTGTGTCGGCGGTTCAATCCCGCCCCACACCACTTCTAAACAATAAAACCCACGCTGGTCGTGGGTTTTTCATTTTCGTACCTGGAGCTTGCTATATCACAAACTATTATACAAGTAATTCGTGCTGCCGATCAAGATAATACAATTTGTAGCTGCTTAAGTTCGGGATATTTGCCTTACAGTCCGACGCTTATCCTTTCATATAACAATACCAGTATTCTTTCCGGTTAATCAATATCTTTAAGTTCAATAAATAAAAATAGTATGTCGCACAACAGAAGGAAATTCATCAGCATGGCAGCATTTTCTGCCGGTGCCCTAACCATCAGCAATAAGATATTTGGTTCATCACATCTTCCGGAAAGTGTGGATGATGATTTACCAAAAATAATTCGTGACCTGCAACCACTAACTGATGGTGTGATACCTATTTCTGTTGAGGAAAGAAAACAAAGAATTGCAAAAGCACAGCAATTAATGGAGCAAGAAAAAATGGACGCCATTTTTATGGAAGGCACCACTTCTTGTTTTTATTATACGGGTATGCATTGGGGTCAAAGCGAAAGAACTTTCGGTGTTGTTATTCCTGCAAAAGGATCTATTGCTTATGTGTGTCCTAAGTTTGAAGAAGACAGGGCAAGAGAATTAATTATTCCTGCATTTGGCGATGAAGTGCGTTGCTGGGAAGAACATGAAAGTCCATATGCATTGATTGTTGGCATTGTAAAAGACCGGGGCGTTAAATACAAAAGAATTGGTATGGAAGAAAGGGTACGTTTTTTTATAGCAAATGGTGTTAAAAAAGAAGCTCCCGATTTTGAAATTGTAGAAGCAATTTCTGTTGTAGCAGGTTGCAGGATATACAAGAGCAAAGCAGAGATCGCTTTAATGCAAAAAGCCAATGATGTTACGATTGAAGCATACAAAGCTGCATTTGCAACAATATATCCAGGTATGTCGCAAACAGAATTAAGTAATAATATCAGTGCGGCTTTCCGCAAATTGGGTTTCAATGGTGGCGCCTCTGTTCAGGTAGGAAAGTATGCTGCATTACCGCATGGAAGTATCACACCACAAACAATTCGTGAAGGTGATATTGTTATGATTGATGGCGGAACCAAGTGCGAAGGTTATGAGTCCGATATCACAAGAACCATTGTTGTGGGCAAGCCCACACAAAGACAAATTGATGTTTGGAATCTAGAAAAGAAAGCACAAGACGCTGCATTTGCTGCCATTAAAATTGGTGCGGCCTGTGAAACAGTTGATGCAGCTGCAAGAAATGTTATTGTATCAGGCGGGTTTAGCAAAGGATATAAATTACCCGGATTGCCCCACAGAACCGGACATGGTATTGGATTAGATGGACATGAATGGACAAATTTTGTAAAAGGAAATAAAACTTTGATTGCTCCCGGTATGTGTTTTAGTGATGAACCAACCATTTCTATTCCTGGCGAATTTGGTATTCGTTTAGAAGATTGTGTTTATATAGCAGAAGATGGACCACATTTCTTTTCGAAACAAAGTATTTCAATTGAACAACCTTTTGGATAATGGTTGGCCGCTCCTTAGCGTTCTATTTTCGAACCAAATAGTGCAAGAGTTGATGCAATGCTATAAATGTAAGTTCCCTGATAAACTTTAATAAAATAAATCCCTTTGGCTAAATTAGACTGATCGATTTCTTTTGTATCCTGAAGTCCCTAATCAGGCAGCGTATTCAGCTTTTCTCTCTGTACCGAATAAACAGCCAGATAATATTCTTTTGAACAATATTTTCCAGACAAGAGTCATCGCAGTTGCCGTGTATTTCAAATACAAATCATCTTGTATGCTGTACGGGTGTCAGTGATTTATGGTCGATCCCTTATCGAACTATCTTAACCTGCGCTCATGAATTTTACTGCAGAACATTTTACACAATTAATCGATCTTTTTGCTTCGCAAAAATTAAACATTCAGCATAAAAAAACATGACGATATGTTTCTCTTTAAATCCTTAGAATTATCTCAGATTTAAGATACATTTACTTTAGTAAAATTCTTAAAGAAATTATACCAATCCTGTTTTTAATCATACGTATAATATGAAAAAATATCTCCTTCCTTTTTTACTTCTCTTATCCATAAATTCAGTTCTGTCACAATCATACAATATAGTGATCAAAGGCGGACATGTCATTGATCCCAAGAATAATATTGATAAAGTATTGGACATAGCGATCAGCGATGGAAAAATTGTTGAGGTCGCAGCTAATATAGATGACCGAAAAGCTATTCAGGTAATAAATGCAGAAGGGTTGTTCGTTACTCCCGGATTGATCGATATGCATACACATGATTTTTATGGTACAGAAACCGATCATCAGTATGAAAATGGAAACCTTGCCATTTCTCCCGACGGCTTCACTTTTAGAAATGGTGTTACTACGGTGGTAGATGCCGGAAGTTCGGGTTGGCGCAGTTTTACAACTTTTAAAGCTCAGACCATCGATCAATCTCAAACACGGGTACTCGCATTTTTAAATATTGTTGGAGAGGGAATGAGAAGTATGTATGAGCAGAATGTAAATGACATGGATCCCAAGATGTCGGCACTCATTGCAAAAAAATATAAAGATATCATAGTTGGTTTTAAAGCCGCGCATTTTGAGGGTGCCGAATGGACCGCCGTAGATCGTGCTGTGGAAGCCGGAAATATGGCAGGAAATATTCCGGTAATGATAGATTTTGGTGTTAGCAATCCACCGCTTTCAATAGAAGAATTATTCCTGAAGCATCTAAGACCCGGTGATATTTTTACACACTGTTTTGCTCAACTAAGTTCCCGCGAATACATTGTTGATTTAAAAACAAATAAAGTGAAACCCTTTGTATGGGAAGCACAAAAAAGAGGGATCATTTTCGATGTTGGTTATGGAGGTATAAGTTTTGCCTTTTCGCAGGCAATACCGGCATTACATGAGGGCTTTTATCCAAATTCCATCAGTACAGATCTTCATGTTGGAAGTATGAATAATGCAATGAAAGACATGCTTACCACAATGTCGAAATTTATGGCAATGGGAATGGATATTAAAAATATAATTACAGCGTGCACATGGAATCCGGCAAAAGAAATAAAGCATGAAGAATTGGGCAACCTTTCACCGGGGTCTGTTGCAGATGTCGCATTATTAAATATTAGAAAGGGGCATTTTGGACTATTTGATTATACCGGATATAAGATCGAAACTGACAAGAAACTTGAATGTGAACTTACCATAAGAGACGGCAAAATCGTTTACGATCTGAACGGAATTGCAAAGCCTATTGTTGTTGCTCCAAATACCGGTACTGATACTAAAAATCTGCCCAAAGCAAAAACAAACTAAACACTAATGAATGATGTAGTAAAATTCTTGTGTAAGAATATGCCTTATGAAAGGCCGCTGATCAACATTCACCGTAATTCAGGATAGTTGAAGAGTAATGCTAAAACATTCGGTGGTTTACGAAGCAACTTATTGTTGGTATCAAGAAAAATAGGCGCCGTTTATTTTCTTGCTTTTTATATTATTGATATTTTATTTCCCAATTGATGGGTCCGTTCGTTTTGCCGGTTTCAAAAATTATTGTTCTGAGGTTACCCTCTTTGCTTGTTTTAAATTTAATTTGTTTATCGGTATTGATCGAATTCATTATGAAGTTTTCGGGTTCATATAAATAAATAATGTATTCATCTCCGGCAACAACATCACTGCTGCCGCTCAATATATTATTCTTCCATTGTACCTCTTTCAATTCGTAACCTCCGCAACTAATATGACGATTTGTTGCAAGCAATTGCGGGTGATCTTGTTTTTCACGAAAACAAAATACCTGGCATTTATAATTTGTATCAATTGCTTCGGGTTCAAATTGTTTTTTAAAGCTGCCGATAAATTTCTTTGTCCAGAATTCAAAAATCAGGTACTCTTTGTTTTCATCCAGGCCAAGATCTTTGAATGGAATGATCTTGTCTCTCTCATCTAACCTTCCCAATACTATCCAATCTTCAAATGGTTTATTTATTTCTAAAGAAAATAAACCGGTAGTAGTTGAAACACTTGCATCAAAAGGTCTGGCGCCGCTGCCACTCATTTCAACATCAGCTAAATTTATTAAAGAAGATCTCGAAGGATCAACATCATACACTTGTCCGGGTTGTGTAAACAAAACAGGAATGCTTCTTTTTGCAGCTTCAATTAAAAACGGGTCATTATATTTTTCGGGTTTATCTGTAAGCATGAAGAGAGAACCTGTCAATGATGTTGCAGTACAACTTCTGAATGCCTCTTTTTCACTCAATTCAATATGATCGGGATCATTTCTCCAAATGATATTGTTGTATGAATTAAATTGAGCAAGACCGGCATAACTGTAACCGTCGTTACCAATGCGGCATCCATCAACAATACCAACTAATTCGGGACGGATGCCCCAGCAAGCCAATAAAAAATGATCGGCACCAATTTCTTTGCGTACCGCTTTTACAATATTTCTGTACGCTTCATTTCTATTATATTTTTTTGTTTTAAAATAATCGGCATAAGAGTTATAGCCCTCATACTTTAAATGACGCAAAGCATCGAGTTTAAAATATTGCCAGCCATCATCTTTCAATCCTTTATAAACCGGACTTATTAATGTTTTGATCGTTTGTGGATTTGAACCATCCATTACATATCCAACCCAGTTGCCAAATGCAGGCACATTATTATTTTGAACAAATAAATTTTTATTTTTAAAAGCATTCGCAGAATCGGCAAACGTAACATTGGTCCAGATAGCAGGCTTTAATTTTTTTGACTTGATATAATCTGCAATACTTTTTAATCCCGAAGGAAATTTTTCATTTGTCTTTAACCAGGTATCGGGTAAGCCAATAGGTACCTGCTGATAGCCATCATCGATCTGTAAATATTCCAATCCATACGGTTGTAATTTTTCACTGATAACATCGGCCGTATTTTTTATGTCGGTTTCTGTGATCTTATCAAAATAAGCAAACCAACTGCACCAGCCCGCGACAGATTTTTTCCAAACACTATATTGCGAAGGATTAAAATATCCGAGTGCTCTGTGCTTTTGATAATAGTGTGGCAGAAAGCGAATAATGATTTCGCGACCGTTTATTTCTGCATCATATTGATGATTTTCTTTGGGCTTTATTCTGGCGTTGGCAATGGCAACATCAAAAGATAATAGCCAATCTTCTTTCCGATTATACACCGCATTATTCAAAAGGTTATTACTTTGTCCGGCTACATGACGAACCACTCTGAGACCCTTATCCGGCGCAGAACTCTCGCATGCAATGCTTTCGTCGCTTCCATTTATTTCACCCGATAATTCAATTAGGCTTCTATTATCAGCATTAATAGAAATTGTTTGATGCAAAGCATTATTAATGAGCTGCTGATTTTTTTGAAACCGGTAATGTAAAGATGTTGAAGAAAGTTTTCCGGAATAAATAAGATGACCGCCATAAGATATGGTCAAAGTATTTTTATTAAACGCTATTGTTGCGTTCTCTTGCGCCTGAAGAGAAAGTGAAAACAAAATTGCCGTGCTGAGAAAAAATATTTTTTTCATTTGTATAATCGGTGTTTATAGTGTTTCAAAATTAATGTGCAAATCTGTGTCTTTTAAAATAATTTAACTAAAATATTATTGAAGCTAAAACGGATAAATATTTTGGGCAAACAATGAAATTAAAAATAGCAATTGCAATGTTTGCTTAGATCGGTCATGAGGTCCGGAAAAATATTGATCATCGTTTTATACGGTGCTCAAGAAAAATTGAAATAGATCGATCTCATAGACAGCATTTTACACTTATCCAACTATATTTAGTTTTAATAAATTTGCCGAAATGATACTTTTTAAAAAAGTTTCTCTACTTATATTTTTATCAATACTTGTACTCATTACAAAAGCCCAATCCGACTCACTAAGATCGGGTGTATATGATATAGAAAGTATTGAAGGCAAAAAACTACAGGGAAAAACGTCAACAGTAGCTGTGTTGAATATGCATGCTTCAACACTGGAACCCGGCAAAACAAATCATCCGCCACGTGCCTTAATGGACAGGGAAGAGCTTGTGATCGTAAAGGAAGGATCGTTGACCCTTACGATCAACGGTAACAATAAAACACTAAGCGCAGGCGGTATAGCATTGATCGTTGCTGGAGATGAACAAAGCTTTGAGAATGCGTCCGACAAACGGGTTAGTTATTATGTTATTGGATTTAAATCGCTTTCTCCGGTTGATATCAACCGGGGAAAAATGAACGGCGGTTCGTTATTGAAAGATTGGAATGAGCTTGTGGTGAAGAAAACAGATAAAGGAGAATCGAGACCTGTTTTTGACAGGGCAAGTTCTATGTTTGAGCGGTTTGAAGTTCACGCGACTACCCTGAATGCCGGACAGCAAAGTCATCAACCACATATGCACAACCAGGAAGAAATAATGCTATTGATGGGGGGAAACGTTACCATGCATATTGGAAAAAACAATTTTAACGCTGTTGCAGGAAACATAATATTCTTAACTCCCGGTATTGTACACAATTTGACCAATACGGGTAAAGAGCCTTGTTGGTATTATGCGATAAAATGGTATCAGGATACAGAAGCTAAATAAACCGGACAGATTTGGTTTTTGAGAAACAAAGCAAAAGAAATCCTGATTTTGGAATGTTTTTTAGTACCAGGCTGTATGGATGCTATATAGATACGGTATGGATACTGTATGACAATAGTATGAGATGTATACCTGAAGTACAGTTAGTGCCTTATTAAGGCATGGTAAAGGCCTTATTAGTGTATGACAATAGTATGAGCGCTGTATGGTTGAAGTATGGTTACTGCCTTGTTAAAGCATAGTAAAGCCCTTGTTAGTGTATGGTTGAAGTATGGTTACTGCCTTGTTGAAGCTTACTAAAGCCCTATACGGTGTATGACAATAGTATGAGAAGGCTTTAGGGCAATGCGAATGCAACATAACTATCGCCCGATCGGGTACCTAATTTGCCGCCACCACATGCGATAACGACATATTGTTTCCCTTTTATACTGTAAATGGCCGGTGTTGCAAAACCGGGTGCCGGCAAAACAGTTTGCCATAACAGCTTTCCGGTTCTTTTATTAAACGCTCTGAACATTCCATCTTTTGTAGCTGCTATAAAAACCAAGCCGCCGGCTGTTACAACAGGTCCGCCATAATTTTCTGTTCCGGTATGCCATCCTTTTGCAAGCAGTTCAGGATAATCGCCAATAGTATCTTTCCAAATTATTTTTCCTGAGTTTAGATCAATCGCATTCAATGTGCCCCATGGTGCTGCGATGGCAGGATATTTTTCTTTCGATAAAAATTTATTATATCCTGTTGTGCTGTAAGGCATTTTCCAATAGGGATCTTCTGCATGTTTTGGTGCAATAAATTTTTCGGTTTGTATTTTCTTAATATTCAAAACAAAAGATGCCAGGGCTGTTTTTTCTGATTGACTTAATTGTTTAAATGCGGGCATCATTCTTCTGCCCGAAGAAAGTAATTCGCTAAACTGTTCTTCATTGTATTTTTTATATGCTTCAATCAATGCAGGATAATTTCCACCTCCTTGCATTTGCGGCGCATGACAAGCCATACAAGTATTTCTGTATAATCTTTGTCCGGCCTGAAGATTGGTTTCATTCTTTACTTCTTTCAAATTAACATCGATCATAGTAAGTACCCAGGGCATTTCGTTTGCATTCACAAACAACACAGCTGTTGCAGGATCAAATGCAGGTCCGCCCCATTCTGCACCGCCATCAAATCCCGGGAAAATAACTGTTCCTTTTTTGGATGGAGGATCAAACATAAATCCGGTGCTGTAAGATGCCAGTCTTTTTTTTATTTCCTGATAAGATGAATCGGGAAGATTTGGATTGATATCTTTTTCGGTGAAAGATTGTCGCATAAAAGGCTCGGGAAACGTGGGCCATGGTTGTGTTGCAGATAATTTTTCTCCAATCAATTCAGATTGTGAAGGCACTTGTTTTTCCAGAATAGGATAAATGGGCTTTCCTGTTGTTCGTTCCAATAAAAAAACAAAACCTGTTTTTGTTGGTTGTGCAATTGCTTCAATTTTCTTTCCATCTTTTGTAATAGTAACCAGGGCAGGAGCTGTTGGTAGGTCTTTATCCCAAACATCATGATGCACTGTTTGAAAATGCCATATCTTTTTTCCTGTTGCTGCGTTTAGTGCTACAACACAATTTGCATACAGATCATTGCCTTTTCTTTTTCCTCCATAAAAATCATAGGAGGCTGAACCAATTGGGGCAAATAAAATTCCTTTCTCTTCATCCAAACAAAATCCGGCCCATGCATTGGCGCCACCAATATGTTTCCATGCTTCTTTATCATCCCAACTATCATAACCTTCTTCGCCGGGTTGCGGGATGGTATGAAATATCCAACGAAGTTTTCCGGTATGAACATCATATGCCCTGATATAACCCGGTGCAGCCGCAGCTTCTTCGGCAACGCGACTTCCAATAATTATTACATCCTTATAAATGATACCCGGCGATGTTGTGGCAACATATAAATTGCTAACATCTCTTCCCAAATCATTATGCAGATCAATTTTCCCTTTATCACCAAAGTCTGCAATGGGAGTACCTGTAGCAGCATTAATACAAAACAAATTAGATCCGGCTGCATAAAACAAACGTTTATCGCCATTGGCACCATCATAATAAGTTACCCCCCTGCAAACATTTAATTGAAAATAACCGTAACCATTTGTTCCTTCGTTTGCAACTTTACTCGGGTTGAATACCCATTTTTCCTTTCCTGTTGCAGCATCAACAGCAAATAATGTAAGCTTTGGTGATGTGCCAAATAAAACACCATCCACAACAATCGGATTCACTTGAATCTGCGTCATCTTATCTGCATCGCCCGAATGATATTCCCATGCTTTTTGTAATTGAGCTACATTGTTGGTATCGATCTCTGTTAAAGTAGAATAACGAATATTATCCTTTCCACCGCCATACACTTTCCACGAAATATCGTCTGTTGATGATGTACATGCCGATAAAAAAAATAAAATGGCATAACTAATAAATTGACGGTGCTTGATCACAGATAATTGCATGTTCCTTTATTTTTCAAATGAAGCGCTCGTTGCTGGTAAGATAGAAACTTCATTGTATTAAAACAACAAAAGGAATCGATCGATTCCTTTTGTAATTACTTTTTGATATTTATCAATTTCTATTTTTCTAACACAATCACCTGGAAAGTTCCTGCAATCATTTTTGGTCGGCCTTTTTCTCCAGGGGTCTGTGCTTCAAATTCGGCGGTTGGTAAATATAATTTGTGTGTTGCTTCATCAATACAAATTGTTCTTGCGCCTCTTTTGGTAACAACATTTTCCAGCACTTTAAATTCATTGGCTGAAATTTCTTTAATAACTGTTACTGTTCCCGATCCGTTTGATGTAAAAATCAATTTTGCTTTTGGATTAAATGCAGTGCCGTCGCAGCCATCACCGATGGGAAGAGTAGTAATAACTTTTCCGTTGGTTGCATCAATTACTACTAATTTTTTTTCGCATCCTGCAAATAATCTTTTTGTTTTTAAATCAATTGATAAGCCTGTTGGTGATTCGCCCGGCATGATTGACCAACGATTTAAAACTTTAGCGGCTTTGATATCTACTTCCACTATTTCGCTTTTGTCTTCAATATTTACAAATAATTTTCCTGCATTATCGCTCACAGCTGTTTCGGGTTTGCCGCCAACAGGAATAGTTGCGATTACTTTATTTGTACGTGCATCAATCACAGAAAGGTCTTTACTGCGGCCATTGCAAGTAATGATAGTTTTAGAAAAAGCATCGTACATGATGGCATCAGGGTTTTCGCCGGTTGCAATTTGTTCTACTACTTTATTAGTCTTTAATTCAAAAACTGTAACAGAATTAATTCTTCCGTTGCTGGTATAACCTCTCCCCATTGATTCATTAAATGCAATACCATGCACACCGGTTGTGTTTGGAATTACGCCTAACGAATCGCCGGTTGCTTTGTCTAAAATATTTACTTGCGTGCCGTGAGAGAGATATAATTTATTGCTGTTAGGATCAACGGCAATATAATCCCAGCCACCGGTGCTTGCAACATGAAATGTTTTGGTGAGCTTGTAACCGCTTTGTGCATTTGCGTTTTGCAACGATGTACATAATAACGCTGCAGCAAATGGAATTAAAATTGCTTTTTTCATATTTCGTGTTTTAATCTTTTACTTCTTTAATAAAATTACCGGTTGCATCAAATAAAATATCTTCCCCTTTTGTGCCTATCTCGAAATTAATTTCGCCGCTTGCTTTTGTAATTTTTGCTGTTTCTTTTATCGCAACATTTTTATAATGTTGATTGAAATAAGGAATAGCCTTGGCAGGCAATTCGTTTATTGTAATTGATCGTTCTGTTTCTTTTAATTTTCCGGATGCATCAAATAAGGCCGACATCTTTTTACCGTCTTGCATAAAATCTGCTTCATAATTTTTATCTTCTTTGCCCCATTTTACATTGGTGCTATTTGAAAATATTTTTGCAAACGATGTTTTTACAACCTCGGGAATTGTTGATTTGTTTTGTGCGTGAAGGTTAAAAACGATCAACAATAAAAAAATGAAACTGATTTTTTTCATAACGGCGGATTGAACTTCAAATCTATTTCTACATTTTGTAGAGATTCTGAATTATGCAACATGATCTGTTTTTTGTTTGAATAACAATCGTATCATACTAGGCAATACAATTAATAATAATGGTAATGCCACAATAAAACCACCAATCACCGCAATCGCCAATGGTTGATGCATTTGCGTTCCGGTTCCTAATCCCAATGCAATTGGAAGCAATGCAATGATGGCTCCAATCGCAGTCATTAATTTTGGACGAAGTCTTGTTGAGATAGAATAAATAATGGCTTCATCAACTTTATTCGATGTTTTCAATGATTCTTTGAATTGTAAAAAAGTAAAGATGGCATTCTCCCCAATGATGCCGATGATCATAATTAATCCGGTATAACTTCCAACATTCAACGCAGTATGTGTAAAATATAATCCCATATAACTTCCGCTGATGCCGAGTACCGCGATCAATAAAATAATCACAGCTACTTTAAAATCTTTAAATAAAAATAAGATCACACCAAACACCAATAAACTTGCAGCGATCATGATCACCAATAATTCTTTGAACGATTGTTGCTGATCGGCATAAGCGCCGCCATACACCACGGCATAACCTTGCGGCAATGCAATTGTTGATGATACTTCTTTTTGAATATCTTTTATCACACTTCCCAGATCTCGTCCTTCCAACCGTGCTGTAACAACACCCATTGATTGTAAATCTTCTCTTTGAATTTCTGCATCACCCGAATTCAACTGAACATTTGCCAACTGATTGATGGGTTGTAATTTTCCGTTTCGCAAAAAGATGGGCGTCTTTGCAATATCGGCAACACTTAATGTTCTGTTGCCCGGATAAACCAATCGAACATTGCTTAGTTGTTCTTTATCATACACCGTTCCAACAACATTTCCTTCGAGCGATGATTGCAATTGATATTGCAGATTGGCCGGCGTAATTCCATATTGCGCTAATGTAGAACTGTTGGGTTCGATATTGATGGATGGACCTGCAATTACAATGCCGTCGAACACATCGGCAGTGCCATCAACTTTTGAAACGATGGATGAAACTTGTTTTGATAGCTCTTGCAATTTTGATTGATCGTTACCGAAAATTTTTACTTCGATGGGTTGCACAGATGTCATCAGATCGCCCAGCATATCGCCGATCACTTGCCCGAAATCTACGCGCAGTGAAGGTTGTGTGGCTTCTACTTTTTTTCTGATATCGCTGATAACTTCTTCGGTAGTTTTTGTCCGGTTCTTTTTTAATTGAATTAAATAATCGCCGCGATTAGGTTCGGTTATAAAAAATCCCATTTGTGTTCCTGTTCTCCGGCTGTATGCTTCCACTTCGGGAACGGCAATAATTATTTTTTCTACTTCACGTAAAATTCTGTCTGTTTCTTCCAATGATGTGCCCGGTGGTGAATTATAATCGAACACAATACTTCCTTCATCCATCTCAGGTAAAAATCCTGTTTCCAGTTTTGGGTAGATATAATAAACTGAAAAAGCTAAAGCAATAATTATTATAAAACTCAAATACGGCTTGGTAATAAAAAACCCAACCCATCTTTGTGTTTTTACTGCATGAGATTTTTGGTTTTTATTTTTTAATGAATTAACATTTATATTTTTTGTAAACAATAAATAAATAACCGGTAAAATGATCCATGTTACAAAAAACGAACAAACCAAAGTGATGATCATGGTATCAGTCATCACTTTAAAATAAGCGCCTGCAACACCACTCATCAAAACAAACGGAAGAAAAATAACAATGGTACTCAACGATGAACCTACCATTGCAGGAAATAAATAATGAATGGCTTTTTGTACCAATGTTGTTGTTGGTTCTTCGGGATGTTCTTCGTGTGTGCGATGAATTTGTTCGGCCACCACAATGGCATCATCAATTATTAATCCTATCGCAGCTGCAACAGCTCCAAGCGTCATGATGTTTAATGTTTGCCCGATGGCATACAAACAAATTATCGTCAATAAAATAATAACCGGAATAGTAATTAAAATAACAGCGCTTGCTTTTACCGAACGAAGAAAAATAATAGCAACCAGCATGGCTAATGCCAATCCCATCCACAAACTATCGGTCACACTTTTTACAGAATCTTTTACAAAATCGGCCTGCACATAAAATGGTTGGATGGAAACATCTTTCGGGATTATTTTTTTCAATGCCTCTATTTTCAAACTCATCTTATCGCTAAGCTCAATCAAATTAGCATTGGGCTGTTTGATCACTGCCAGCAATATTCCTTCGTGACCGTTGGCATTGATCTTCACGTATTCTTTTGCTTCCTGAATTTGTACATCGGCAATATCTTTCAGCAATACAATTCTTTTGCCGTTGTTGCTGATCACAATATTTTGCAATTGTTCTTTTGATGTAACTGCCGCATCGGTCACTGTTAAATACAACAACCTGTAATCTGATAAATATCCGTTTGATTTAATAAAGTTGGTTTGTGATAATGCTATGTTGATGGCATCGGGCGTAATGCCCAGCGTACTCATCTTTTGAATGTTCAGCACCATCCAGTATTCTTTATTCTTTCCGCCGATGACCCTTATTTCTGAAACTCCATCCACCTGCGATAAAAATGGTTTGATGGTGTACATCGCCAATAATTTCATTTCAATGGGTGATCGTGTTTTACTTTCTAAAGAAAATCCTGTGATGGGAAGAATGGATGGATTCATTCGTTCCACCGTAATATTTATATCCGGGGGTAGCGTATTTCGTATTTCATTAATTTTTGATTCAATTCTTTGCTGACTGATATCGATGTTCGCTTTCCAATCCATGAATGCAGAAATTTCACAAGTACCGCGGCTCGTAGTACTACGGATCATTTTCAGATCGGGCACTTGTTTCACTGCATTTTCTAATTGCCTTGTAACAGTGATCATCATTTTTTTAACAGGCTGCTGACCTGCATCGGCAATGATCTTTATTTTAGGAAATGTTATTTCCGGAAACAATGCTGTTTGCAATTTGCTGTACGCAAACATTCCACCCATGATGATGATGACCACCAAAACAGTGACCGGATTTTTATATGTAGTGAAAAAATTTTTCATCGTTGCAATATTTTTTATTACACGAATTTTTGCGAATTACACGAATGAATGAGTATTATTTTTTTTAATTCGTGTAATTCGATCTAATTGGTGCAATCATTTTATTTTTTAGTTTCTGTAACAACAACTTTAGCCGTATCACCTAATCCGTAATTGCCGGTCAATAAAATTTTATCCGTAGGAGAAAGCATTGGCGATAATATCTCCACATGATCGGTCGTTTCCAAACCCTTGTGCACCGGAACTTTCACGGCAGTAACACTATCAATTAATTTCATGATCCAGAATTCGCTTTGTGTTTCATTGCTCAGCACAGCAGCCTTGGGTAACGATGTTGCATTAATTTTTGATCGTTTTATCAAACTCACTTTTGCTATTAAATTTTCGGGAATTTGTTTGTCGGTATTTACTTTAATGATATAACTCTGTGTTTGCGAAACCGCGTCAACTGTCGGCATGGCTGCACCAACATGGCCATTTAAAATAGTGCCGTCGGGTAATTTTAATTGCAGTTCGTTATTGTTTGGCAAGAATGGTTTTAGTTCGTAAGGAAGGTCTAATAAAAAAACAAAACTTTTTGTATCGGTGATGGTTGCTAGTTGTTCACCATCCTGAACATAATCGCCTGCACGATAATTTAATTGAGTGATATAACCGCTGCCCGGAGATTTTATTCGAATCACACCTTCAAAATGCAAAGAACTATCCAATGCATTAATCGTATTTCCCAAACTTTGCGATTCTTTTGTTTTGATCACAAACAATTCTTGTCCTTTACTTACATACTTTCCCAATTGTGCATTCACCGTCTGCAAATAGCCGCCGGTATTGGCTTTCACAAAACTCTTCAATAAAAAAGAAGATACGGCATTTAATTCCACCACATCACTCATACTTCCTTTTTCCGGAGAAATAATTGTAACAGGCGTTCCGGTAACTTCTGTTTTTTCTTCTTGCATTGCTGCATCATTTTTTGCCGGATCAGATTTGCATGATGCAAATACAGCAACAAAAAAAAGTAAAGAAAATATGGATTGATTGAGTTTCATGATTTTTTATTTTCTGTTCCAGTAATTAATTTGATTGATGATCTGCAGTTTATTAATATTATTTTGTGTGATGATATTTTTTGCAGTGAGGTAATTGCCGATAGCCAAAATATAATCCGGCATCCTAACATCGCCTGCTTCCAATAATTTTCTATTCGCTTCAATTAAAATTTCGGTGTATTTAATTTGATTGTTTGCTTCATCAATTAATTTTTGTGTGGAATGCAGCTGCTGAAATAATTGCGCAATATTTTGCTGGTATTGTTTCTTAAAAAAATCGCGATAGCCTTGTCGGGTTTGTTCGGATATCGCAATTTTATCAACCTGCATTTTCTTTTGCTTACCATCATAAATAGGCACAGTAAGGGTTACACCGGCGCTCACGCCAAAATTTTTATACGCTTGTTCAGCAAAAGAAGTCAGGTAACCTCCATCGGCATATAGATTTACCTTGGGTTTATAATTATATTCTATTTGCGCAATATTATTTTTGAATTTCAAACTGTCAACAACAAACTGCTGATAAAAAACCGAACTTTCTGCTTCGGGTAATACAGCAATTTGCAAATCAGGTTTTTGTAATTGAACAAAAGAAGTATCCCTCAATCCACATAAATAATTTAATGCAGCCACTTCGTTTTGAAATTGCAGATTATATTGACTTATTAATAATTCCTGCTGCTGAATCGTTACCAAAAAACTTAAATAATCTGTTTGCCGGTAGATCCCTTTTTCGGTCATTCGTTTCAATATCAATTCTTCTTTTTTCAACAGATCGAGTACTTCTTTATTGAATTGATATTGTTGTCCACTCCCAAACGCTGTAATAAATTGTGCAGTGATTGATTTCTTCAGATCCTGTTCTGTAACCTTTCCTGATATATCTATCGATTCATTTAAAAGTCGGATCGCTTCGTGCTGGTTGGAAAGATTTTCTTTGCTTACCAACCGTTGTGTGGCAACAATTTGCTGAGCAAAATTTGCACCGTTGGTTATCGCATTATCGTAACCCCAGTTTTTATACGAAGGCGCATAAAAGTTAGTGCTGACGCCATTTACCTGCGGCTTGTATCCTGCTAAAATTTTCAAACTGTCGATCAGGTTACTTAATTTTTGATTATTATAATCTTTAAACAAAGGATTGTTTTGCAGTCCCGTACTGACATAATAATCCAACGATCTTTCCTGCGATAAAACCGGCACACAAAACGAAATAATAAAAATAAAAATGATTATTTTTTTCATCACAGCTTATTCAATTGTTTTAATTTTTATTAAAAAAATATGTTGGTGATTGTTGAATGAATACGAAATATCGAACCCTGCCAAGTTGCATATTTCTTTGATGATGGCAAGCCCTAACCCTGTTCCATCTCTTGAATCAGATGGTTTATAAAATCGTTGAAAAATTTTATTTACATCAAGTGCCTCTTTCGTTGCATCGTTTTTGAAACAAATAAAGTCTTCATTCAGTTCAATATTAATTGTGCCGTTCTCCGGCGTATATTTTATAACATTGTTCAATAAATTATTAAACAAAATCTCTGCAAGGTGATGATGAAACGAAAGAACAACTTCTTTACAATTTGTTTCGATCTTTAATTTCTTCGAATCGATCAGCTCTTCTCTTTCTTTTATTTTTTCAAGAATGATTTTTTTAAGATCAACCGCTTCATTCAAAACAAATTGTTTGTTTTCGATCTTGGTCAATAATAATAACGACTGGTGTAATTTAGATAAGCGTTGAGCCGCATCTTCGATCGACAATATTTGCTGCAAACTTTGCTCATTCAGTTCTGATTGCTGCAATAACAGATCGATCTTGGAACGTATAACAGCAAGCGGTGTCTGCATTTCGTGCGATGCGTTTTCGGTAAAGGATTTCAGCGCAGCATATTCGCGGTAAATACTTTGTGTCATTTTATTCAGGCTGTCGTTCAATAAATTTAATTCATCGATTTGCTCTTTTGATAATTGCAAAGGTTGTTTATCGGATACCTGATACGTTTTAATATCATCAATTGTTTTATAAAACGGCTGCCATATTTTATTGATGAGTTTTCTGTTGATCAGATAATTAAACAATAGAATCAATGCGATCATACCGATTGTTACCAGAATGATCAGTTTTAACAGGTCTTCTGTTTCTGCTTCAGATTTATTGACAGTAATTAAAAAATTTTGTCCGCCAGCATCAACAGTAAATAATAATTGTTTCACGGATTCGTTTTCTTTTTCCCGTTCATTATAATAACTGCTGTTTTGAAAACGGGGTCTCTTGATTTTTTCTGATGACTTCTCTGCTGTGATCCACTGATTACGGGTATTTTGAAATTCAGGAAGTGTGTGGTGCTCTTCTATAAAATGGATTATTTCAAATTGTTCGGAACGCAGCGTTTCTTTCAATTGCCTTGTTAACACATAATCCAGCACAAAATAAAATGCAATGCTTCCCAACATAAAAGTGAAGATGGTAGCCGAAATATTGATGCGGTTATATTTTGTAAATAATTTCACGGTAATTGCATTTTATATCCAACGCCATAAACAGAGCGTATGCGGTCTTCGCCGCCTGCGGCAACAATTTTTTTTCTGAGGTTTTTTATATGCGCATAAATAAAATCGAAGTTGGATGCAATGTCCATATCGTCGCCCCACAAATGTTCAGCAATGGCATTTTTAGAGATCACTTTGTTTTTATTAATGATCAGAAAAAGCAATAATTGAAATTCTTTTTGAGTGAGCTCTGTTGGTTGTTGATTTATTTTTACAGTCATGCCAACGGTATCAATCTCAATGTCGGCGATACTTATAACAGATTGCCCCTGGAATTTTTTTCGCCGGATGATGGCCGCAACACGCACACTTAATTCCGACAAATGAAAGGGTTTGGTTAAATAATCATCGGCACCCAATTCAATCCCTGAAATTTTATCTTCCAGCGAATCTTTTGCCGAAATAATAATTACGCCATCGGTTTTATTATTCTGTTTTAGGTATTTTAAAATTTGCAAGCCCGATCCGCCTGGCAGCATGATGTCGAGAATAATGCAATCGTAATCATACACTTCAATTTTTTCTACGGCATCATTAAAATTAAAAACCGACTCGCACACATAACCGCTTGCCGATAGAAACTCTACCATGCTTTGGTTTAATGATGATTCGTCTTCGATGATCAGCAGTTTCAAAAAAAAAAATTTACATACAAATTACAATATTAATTCTGTAGCAATTCTGAAACAACGATTCATTTCTATTTTATTCATTAGTTTAGCATTTCATAGTTATGAGCAATCTGTCTTCATTCAATCCCGAACAATGGGTTCAAAAATATTCCGATGCATTGTATGCTTACACGGTTGTGCGCGTAAACGATTCGGGTTTGGCAGAAGATCTGGTTCAGGAAACTTTTTTAAGTGCCTGGAAAAGCCGCGCATCTTATAAAGGCGAAGCTTCGGAAAAAAATTGGTTATACACTATTTGCAAAAACAAGATCATCGATCATTACCGAAAAAATGCAAATAATATTGTTCGGCCTGCCGAACTAAATACTTCCGACAATTATTTTAATGAAGAGGATCACTGGACAAAAGAAGCTGCGCCAAGCGATTGGGGTATTGATTATAACCAACCTATAGAAACAAAAGAATTTTATTCGATTCTCGAGTTTTGTAAAAATAAATTGCAGGAATTACAACAATCTGTTTTTGTGATGAAGTTTATGGAAGGATTGGAATCGGATGAAATTTGTAAGGTTTTAAATATAACTGCGTCAAACTATTGGGTGTTGGTTCATCGTGCAAAATTGCAATTACGCAGTTGTTTAGAAAAAAATTGGATCAATCAGGCATAATAAGTGAAGAAACTATTCATGATATCGTGTAAAGATGCAACCTATCTTGTTTCCAAGAAAGAAGAAAAAAAATTGTCCTTTTTAGAAGCCTTTCAATTAAAAATACATTTGTTGATTTGTATTTTTTGCAGGTTGTTCGAGCAGCAAAGCAAATTAATTGGTAAGAATGCAAGTCATGCACACGAACATCATCATGCTCACCTCTCTGATACTTCAAAAGAAAAGATCATCCGGGCATTAAAAGAAAGTTCCAACTAGTTTTTATTTCTGTTTATTGATGATTCAAAAAAGAAAGTTTATTAATTTCTTTTTTGCAGATCTGCATTTCGCTTATCCCATCTCCGTTTGTTAAACAAATATTAATGCTTAATAATTTTTTTCTTTTCTGTAAGGAAGAAAAATAACCGCCGTCAATAACCTCAAAATAATTAAAAACCTAAAAACAAAATCATCATGCAAAATCAAAAAACAAATTTCGCTAAGAAAGCTTTAGTAGCAGGTTCAATTGTAGCCGGTACATTTTTCAGTGCAGCAGCAATGGCCAACACATCATCTGCATTTTCATTCCGCACATTGGGCAATGGCAACGATGTTCGCAACGAATTAAGCGGTGCACGTTCTATGAATTTAGATCTTGCCTGCGCTGCTAAAAAAGATGCAGGAACAGCAAAGACAAAAGATGCAAAATGCGGTGCCAAAAAAGATTCTACCATGAGTAAAACAAAAGACGGCAAATGCGGTGAAGGCAAATGCGGCGGTAAAAAGAAAGATGCAAAAAAAGATGATAAGAAAAAACCATCAGGTAACTAATCTTTTTATTTCAAACATTCAACAGGCTGCGTTATAAACACAGCCTGTTATTTTCTTCATTTCTAATTTTTTTCATCATGAATCAATTTGCAGGCATCGGTTTCAGAAAAGATTTTGCAAACGAATTTTTAGAAAAAAAATTATTGCATCCTTCGTTTGTTGAAGTTGCCCCCGAAAACTGGATGGGCATTGGCGGCTACTGGAAAAAAATATTTAAGCAGGTTGCGGAACAATATCCTGTTACACTGCATGGTTTATCATTATCCATTGGCAGTGCAGATGAATTGGATTGGAATTTTCTTCGTCAGTTAAAATCATTTATCAAAGAATATAATGTGCAGGTTTATTCCGAGCATTTAAGCTTCGCTAAATGCAACAACGCACATTTGTATGATCTGTTGCCCATTCCTTTCAGAAAAGAAGCGGTGAAACATATCGTTCAAAAAACAAAACAGGTACAGGATTTTTTAGAAATGCCATTGGTGTTGGAAGTAGTTTCTTATTACACAGCCATTGCACCCGAAATGCAGGAACACGAATTTATTAATGCCATCGTTGATGAATCGGGTTGCCAATTATTGCTCGATGTAAATAATGTTTACGTTAATGGTTTTAACCATAAGTATAATGCTTACGAATTCATTAATAAATTACGATTAGATAAAGTAGCATACATACACATGGCAGGCCACGAGCAGGTTTTAGAAGATTTGATCATTGATACACATGGTCAGCCCATCATCGATCCGGTATATGATCTGTTCGATTATACCGTTCAGCAATTACCGCATACTGTTCCGGTTTTATTGGAAAGAGATTTTAATATTCCCGAAATGGAAGAGATGCTTTTCGAATTAAATAAGTTAGAAACCATTTGTCAAAAACATTGGAAACATGAACCAGTTAACGCTTGATATTGCATTCGATCAGGAAAAAAAATTTGCTGATTATTGCCGTACCGGAAACTTCGTTCGCTTAAAAGGAACAACGCCAAACCGCTTGCCGCACTACCGCAAATTAGTGTTTAATGTGATTGATGATACTTTGCAAACAGCCTATCCACTTACATTTGGTTTACTTAGCAAAAATGAATGGAAAGAATTGGTGAATGATTTTTTTGGCACACATAATTGCCAATCGTATCAAGTTTGGAAAATGCCTTACGAGTTGTACGAATTTGTTTTGAACAACGATCTTCCCATCAAAGAAAAATACCCACAGCTATTGAATTTATTATTGTTTGAATGGATGGAGATAGAAGTTTTTATGATGGAAGATATTGAGGCGGCTCCATTCAAAACAACGGGTGAATTAATAACCGACGAATTAATTTTAAACCCCGAGCATTTTTTATTGGCAACCGAATATCCGGTGCATCATAAAAAAGCAAGCGAAATTAGCGAAGCCGATAAAAGCATTTATTATATTTTAATCTTCCGCGAACCACAAACAGGCAAAGTTATTTTTATAGAACTCTCTGTTCTTTTCGCATGGCTGATCGAACAAATTAAAACAACAGCAAACTCTGTTTATCAATTAAGCAAAGAAGCAAGCGAATTTTTTAATATCCCGCAACAACAAATTTTAGAGAACAGCCAATCATTTTTAAACGAATTATACAATCAACAATTTATTCTCGGATTCAAATAAAAAACTCATGAAAATAATTTCACTTTACAACAAATACATTTCAGCAACCGAAAAATTGCAAGACATTGCATTGTTATTATTGCGTGCAATATTGGCCTATGGTTTTTATGGACCGGCCATGATGAAATTAAAAGATATTCACGCCATCGGCGATTGGTTTAAAGAACTCGGCATGCCACTGCCTTACGCAAACGCTTACATGGCAATATTTACAGAGCTTTCGGGTTTTGTATTGATTGCATTGGGGTTAGGCACAAGGATCATCGCCATACCAATGATCGTTGTAATGTTGGTGGCCATCAAAACAGTGCATTGGGCAAATGGTTTTGAGGCAGGCAACAACGGTTTCGAAATTCCATTGTATTATTTATTAATGCTAATCACATTAATTGCATTTGGTGCAGGTAAGTTTAGTTTAGATCATCTCATTAAAATAAAAAGAGAAAAATAATTTGACCGTCTGCTGTATTTCATGGCATCGCCTGTTGCGTCGCACACTTGTACTTCATAACATTGTTCAGCAATTAAAAAAGCTTCGATCATTCAATCGAAGCTTTTTGCATTAACTAAAATTTTATTTTGCTGCAAGTGGCTACAGCATTACCTTTGCCGCGTTCTCAAAAAGAACAACTATTCCAAACAAAAACAAACAACATGGATTCGGGTCCGAGTAAAATCAATTTAAAACATCCTTTCTAACCCCGATGCAGTTTTAGCCATCAGTTAGCAAGGAACACAATTACTGATCAGCTAAAAATGCAACCATGAAAAATTTCATTTTAAATTATCTTTTCATTCCTACACATTTTGTTGTTGCTACAAAATTGTATCGTTTATTTTCCTCAGCTAAAATAAAGCCTCCGGTCGTCAGTCTTTAATTTGATGAATGATAATCTAAACTTAATCTGATAACAAGATAAGTTGAGATTGAAAAAAGAATATTCACTCAAAAATTTCCGGGAGGACCGATGATGATCTCAAGTGTAAAAGAAAAATTAAAAGCTCGTATCTCATTCACTACTAACAATACTATTCTCAGTGTTGATGCGGCAGCGGCGGCTAAATTGAAAAATGTTAGTGCCGCAACGAAACAAAATTTTTTCGAAATTTTAGAATCCAACGAAACAGGATTATCGGGCGAAGAGGTTGAAAAAAGACTGGAAACTTTTGGTACCAATGAAGTGGTTCACGAAAAAGCCCCGGCATGGTATATTCAATTTATCCAGGCATTTATTACACCGTTCAATGCCGTATTAATTTTAATTGCTGCAACTTCTTTCGTGATCGATGTTATTCTCGAAGATCCTGCAAACAGGGATTATAAAACCGTGATCGTTGTAGGTGTGATGATCTTGTTAAGCTCTGTGATCCGTTTCTGGCAAGAGTTTCGAAGCAATGTGGCTGCAGAGAAATTAAAAAGCATGGTTAAAACCACTGCAACTGTTTTACGAAAAGAAGAAGGAAAAAAAGAAATAGATATCAAAGAAATCGTTCCCGGTGATATCATATTTTTATCGGCCGGCGATATGATTCCAGCCGATTGCCGCATCATTCAATCAAAAGATTTATTCTTAAATCAATCCACATTAACCGGCGAATCTTTACCTGTTGAAAAAAGAGAATTTGTTATTAATGATACACAAAATAAATCGCCGCTTGAATTAGAAAACATTTGTTTCATGGGAACAAACGTGGAAAGCGGACAAGCGTTGGCCATTGCCGTTACCACAGGCAATCAAACTTATTTTGGTTCTATCAGCAAATCTATTTCGGGCAAACGCGCCGAAACAAGTTTCGACAAAGGCGTAAACAGTGTTAGCTGGTTGTTGATTCGTTTCATGCTTATCATGGTGCCATTGGTATTTTTTATTAATGGCTTTACCAAAGGCGATTGGGTAGAAGCATTATTATTTGCCATTGCTGTTGCTGTTGGATTAACCCCCGAAATGCTACCGATGATCGTTACGGCAAACCTTGCGAAAGGTGCGGTAACAATGAGCAAAAGAAAAGTTATAGTAAAAAGATTAAGCGCCATTCAAAACATTGGTGCCATGGATGTTTTATGCACCGATAAAACCGGAACATTAACATTAGATAAAATTGTTTTGGAACGGCATTTAAATGTTGATGGTGTTGAAGATGATGAAGTATTGAAATGGGCTTATTTAAACAGTTATCATCAAACAGGATTAAAAAATTTATTGGATGTTGCCATTCTCGATCACGTTGAAGTAAAAGATTATTTAAAAGTTGAAGAACAATTTAAAAAAGTAGATGAAATCCCTTTCGATTTTCAACGCCGCAGAATGTCGGTTATCCTGGAACAATCAAATCATAAACACCTTTTGATTTGTAAAGGTGCTGTTGAAGAAATATTGGGATTGTGTTCGCACACTTTCGATCCGGGCGAAGACCGTCAGTTGCATATCGAAATTGATACCATTCAACCCATGGACGATAACATCCGCAAGAACATTCTTGATCTTTCAAAAAAATTAAACAAAGAAGGTTTAAGGGTATTGCTGGTTGCAATTAAAGAGTATGAAGAACGTCCGTTAACTTATACCGTTGCCGATGAGTGCAACATGATATTGACCGGATTCATTGGCTTTCTCGATCCTGCCAAACCTTCTGCAAAGCCTTCTGTAGAAGCGTTACAGAATTTGGGCGTTTCTTTAAAAGTATTGACCGGCGATAATGATATTGTTACAAAAAAGATTTGCAGGGATGTTGGAATTCCTGTTGATAAAATTTTAATTGGAAACGAATTGGAGTTGATGAGTGATGAACAATTAAAAGCAGTAGTTGACGAAATTAACATCTTCGCAAAATTAAGTCCAACCCAAAAAAGCCGTGTTGTAAAAACCTTGCAATCAAACGGTCATACCGTTGGTTTTATGGGTGATGGCATTAACGATGCTGCAGCATTGCGTGATGCCGATGTTGGTATTTCGGTTGATACCGCCGTGGATATTGCAAAAGAAAGTGCCGATATTATTTTGCTGGAAAAAGATCTGATGGTTTTGCGTAAAGGTGTTATTTACGGCAGAAGAACTTTTGGCAACATCATCAAGTATATTAAAATGACTGCCAGCAGCAATTTCGGAAACATGTTCAGCATGTTGGGAGCCAGTGCGCTTCTTCCTTTCCTACCCATGCTTCCTGTGCAAATTTTAGTGCAGAATTTATTGTACGATATTTCGCAGATATCTATTCCCTGGGATATGATGGATAAAGAATATCTCGATACGCCCCGTAAGTGGGAAGCTGGTGGTATTGCACGTTTCATGGTTTTCATCGGGCCCATCAGTTCAATATTCGATTATGTAACTTTTGCGGTGATGTATTTTGTTTTTAAAGCAAACACTGTTGAACATCAAAGTATGTTTCAATCGGGATGGTTTATCGAAGGTTTGCTTTCACAAACGCTGATTGTTCACATGATCCGGACTAAAAAAATTCCTTTCATTCAAAGTTGGGCAACAGCGCCGGTACTGGCATTAACAACAGCAATTATGGCCATCGGTATCTATATTCCATTCTCTCCGTTTGCCGAAGCATTTAAGCTGCAACCCTTGCCCGGTATGTATTTCCCGTGGTTGATCGGAATTTTGGTTTGTTATTGTTTACTTACACAATTCATCAAAAACTGGTTCATCAAAAAATTTAATCTGTGGCTATAAACAGATCATTTATTTATTAAAAAATTTTCATGCGTTTTTTTCGAATAATAATGACATTATTGTGTGCAGTTTTTTGCATAAAAAGTTTTGCTCAATCAACAAAAAATATAATCAACCGGATCAATAAAAAAGATTCCGTTGCCGACTGGACTGTGCATTTTCAAAACACAACGGTTACACAACTGCATCCCGGATTTGCTGTAAAATATTCGGGCATCAATAGTTTGGAAGATGGTTATGAAATTGCAACTTCAAATACCACTACCATTGCTGTTGGCAGAAAATTATGGAAGAATGCTTTTTTTATTTTTGATCAGGAAACAACCGGCGGTGGCGGATTAAGTAAAACAAAAGGGTTGGCCGGTTTTCCAAACGGCGAAATATATCGCGTTGGCGCATCGGCATTAACACCGTTTGTTGCAAGAGCATATTTGCAGCAGATCATTCCATTAAAAAATTCATCATTCGAAAATCAATCCTCCGATATAAATCAATTCGCAGGAAAAATTGCAACATCGCGGTTGGTAATTACCGCGGGCAAATTTTGCATTACAGATTTTTTTGATGATAATAAATATAATCACGATGCACGTTCACAATTTTTAAACTGGAGTTTGATGGCGCAGGGTGCCTGGGATTTTCCTGCCGATGTTCGTGGTTATACAACCGGTATTGTTGTTGAACTGATAAAACCCACATGGGCACTGCGTTTGGCTTCGGTTGAAGTTCCAAAGATTGCCAATGCATTGCCAATGGAATGGAAATGGAATGGCGCCAATTCGGAAACAGTAGAGTTTGAAAAACACTGGAAAACAAAAAATAATTTATCGGGTACCATCAGAACAAATGCTTTTGTTACTTTTTCGAGAGCGCCGTTTTATAAAGATGCGATAGCCGCAATGGCTGTAGGCGACAGTAGTTTGAGTGAAATAATTACCGGCAATACCGAAGGCACAAAATATTATGGAGCCAAGTATGGTTTTGGAATTAATCTTGAACAGGAATTAAACAGATCGATTGGTTTATTTGCAAGATATAGCTGGAACGATGGAAAGACCGCATCGTGGGCATTTACCGAAATTGATAAAAGCCTGCAAGCCGGAATTGAAATAAACGGCAATGACTGGAAAAGAAAAAAAGATGTTTTAGGAATAGCGGTTGTGGTGAATGGTTTATCGGATGATCATAAAAATTATTTGAAAGCCGGTGGTTATGGTTTTATTATTGGCGATGGCAATTTGAATTATGGCGCAGAATCAGTTTTTGAAACTTATTACAGATTTTATATTGCTTCGTTTGTGCAGTTGTCCATCGATTATCAAATAGCAAATAATCCCGCATATAATAAAGACAGACGGGGACCGGTTCATATCACTTCAATAAGATTACATTTCGAGTTATAAAATTAACCCGCTAAAATTTTCTTTGCGCTTTTATTAATTGTGTTCTCGTACAAAGCAATGTAAAGGTCGTTAGGGTTAAACGGTTTTGTAATAAAACCATTCATTCCAACATTTATTACTTTTTGTTGTATGTCGGGAGAGATGGAAGCGGTTAATGCAATGATGGGTGTAGCTGTATCAAATTTTCTGATCTCGGTTGTGGCATCATAACCATCCATCACCGGCATTTGAATATCCATTAAAACAATATCGTAATTATTTTCTTTCATTTTTTCTACAGCAATGGCACCGTTTTCTGCGGTTTCGGTTATAGCACCCCAGTTTTGTAACATTCCATCGGCAACCATCACATTAAATAAAACATCTTCTACCAATAAAACCTTCAATCCTTTTAAATCCTGTTTATCGAAGGTTTGAATTTTTTCTTCTCTGATGGTATTTATTTTACTCTTTCTGAAACGGAGAACAAAATAAAAATTAGAGCCTTTGCCATATTCGCTTTCTAAATTAATTTCGCTGCCTTGCAGTTCCAGCAAGCGTTTGATGATAGCAAGTCCAAGACCCGAACCTCCAAAGTCGCGTGTGATATTTGTATTTGCCTGAATAAATCTTTCGAAAATTATTTGTTGTTTATCTTTCGGGATACCAATTCCTGTGTCCTGTACCGAAAAATAAATAAGCACATCGGCAGCATTATTTTCTTTTAATGAAGCCTCAATGGTAATGGTACCTTCTTTTGTAAATTTTACAGCATTGGAAACAAGGTTGTTCAATATTTGTCCTAATCTAACATCATCGCCTCTTACAAAGTCGGGGATATTTTCATCGTACTTGATTATAATATTGTTTCCTTTTTCTTCGGCCCTGCTTTGATTGGCCATTTTAATATTATTGAGGAAATGCAGCAATTCAACATCCCTGTCGGCAAATACAATTTTGCCTTCTTCGAGTTTGCTGAAGTCTAACACATCGTTTATCAAACTCAATAAATTTTCAGAAGAAATTTCAAGTACACGTAAAAATTCTTTTTGCGACGGAAGCGGATCCTGGTATTGCAATAATAAAATTGTTCCGATAATGGCGTTTAATGGGGTACGGATTTCGTGGCTCATCACCGAAAGAAAATCGCTTTTTGCCTTCATTGCTTTTTCGGCAAATTCTTTTGCTTTAATTAATTCGTTTGCTAATTCTTTGGATTTTTTTATCTGTTGTTCAAGAAAAGAAATGGTACTGAAAAGATCATCATCGTTTTCCAAAATAAAAGAAGCATTAGGGTCCATCGACTTGATGGCCTCTTTTAATTTAAGAATAGATTGTTTTCTAATTTCGTTTTGCCTGAGCAGATTGCCGTTGATTTCCTGGTATTCTTTTTCGCTTACATCGAATGCATGTTCGGATATTTTTTTATCTTTTTCGAATGTTGCATAACAGCGGCTTACCACATTTAAAAAATTGCAGACAGTTTCGTCCTGAAGGCATTTTTCGGGTAGGAATTTTTTTATTTGGCTTTCTAAAATTTTATGATAAGGCATATTGATTTTATTAAAAATAGCACGTACTATGTTATTTCGGTGAATGTTGTAATGGTCATTGTTTGGTTATGCAATTCGCAAGATGTATATTGATTGTATGGCGATATTTCTCCGTAAGAATAAAATCCGCCAATGCTGGTTGCATTACCAAAAATACTTTTAGCGGCCTGTATTTCTTCGTATGATCTTTCCTGCAAAATCAATCTTCTTCCCACACAACTGATAAGAAATGCAAGTTGCGGCTGTTGTGTTTGATTCTTTAAAGATTGTTTGGCAGCACTCGAAGATGCGTCGATCAGTTTATCTAAATTAGCTTTCATTAAACGAACCTTACTTCCTTCGGGAAGGTCTCCTGCAAAGGTCATTGATTTTTCTTTTTCGTTAATAGAAAGAATTGTCCTGACAAGCGTTGTTGCGGGATCTTCGATTTTTAACGAAAGTGGAAATAATAATGCTGAGCCGGGAAGCTCTGCCGCATACGTCCCTAAATATTCTTTATACAATTCAAGTGCATTTCTGCCATCAATTTCGTATAAAATATTTTTATCCGATTTTGTGATGATCCTTTCTCTTCCAAATTCATCCCATCCGCCAAAAGAGCCATGACCAATTTTTAAATGCTTTCCATAAAAACCAACAGCCACGATGTTTCCTTCGGCAGGAGAATGGTTTAACCCTACATAAGTTTTGTCGAATCGTGCTGCATCGCCTGCCAATCCTCCCGTGACAGGAACCTGTCTATTATTATTTTCATTCAATCCGCTAACCAAACTGCTTCCGTTTATTTTTATTCCGTCCGAAATAATAAAAACGCCAACAAGATCATCTGCATTTAATTGCTGCATTAAATATTTGCCGGTTTCAAAACTATTTTCATGATCTTGAATATTTGTTTCAATACACTTCACATTTGTTTTATCAAATTCAATTGCAGTAACCACAATGCTGTTATCAACTACATCATCGCCTATGATTTCGCCGGCAGTAGATGCACAAAGGATATTGGCAGCAGGGTGAATATTTTTTAAGTAATCAAACAGTTCTTTGTTTGCAATTAACTGAGTTGAACCCAACGCAAAAACCAATTGTGCTTTATTGATATTAAAGCCTGCATCGGATGACTTTTCAAGCCATTTATCCTGAACAAAATGTTGTTGTTTGATCTTCATGTTATTGGAAATAATCTACGTTAGTATAACTAATTACCGCTGCAAATTTCATACGTTATTAATTATAAATTTGTGGTTGTTATGATGACATAAAATTTACCCTCAGCTCAGGGGCTTTCAGGTTGTTTTAATAAATCTGCTTTTTTCTTTTCCGTAATATGGAATCTTTGTTTTGAATTAGGAGTAATATCAATTTGCCTGAGCAGCTAAATCAATGATTATTAATGGCTTTTCTATTTTGGCATAGAATTGAACAGTATAATATTGAATAAAGAATTCAATAAAAATTAAGATCATGAAACCCCAAAATAATAGTACCAAATTTTATGTAAAGCTTTACCATTCTAAAAGAAATGGCGAGCCCATTTACAAAATGGTGGAATTCAGAGATGATCAGATTGTAAAAGCTTTTGAAGCCGAAAGAATAAAAAGCTGTTTAGATCATTTTGGTTTGCCATCGGATGATGAGTATCTAATTTACTGGATGTTTAATTGCGAAGAAGTAGAGATGCCTGAAGAAGAAGCAGTGTTTTCAAAAAATTAAAAACTGATTTTTTTCATATCGTTTGTTTTGGTTTAAAGCCCCTGTTTCAACAGAGGCTTTTTTATTTATCAGAATTTGCTTTTTGTTTTTATACGTGCATAACCCAACATATTATCCCCATTTTAATTTCTATAACTAAATATACTTTTAGTTTATAACAATTCATTTTATCTTGCTGTAACTAGCACATTATGATACAACCTACTACTAACCCAACGTACACGGTTATCAGCAATCATGGCTTTGCTGAGATCGTACAAAATTCATTCACGCAACAAAGATCGCTGCATGCTTTTTCTGCATTCAATGCAGGAGATATTCTTTGCTCGTTCGCTGCAAAAGAAACTTTATCGCAACCAACTTATCTTACAGTTCAGGTTGAAGAAGAAAAACATATCACACTTGATCCCGAGTTTTTACAATACATCAATCACAGTTGTAACCCGAATGTTTTTTTCGACACAACATCCTTTCAATTAATTGCACTTACAAAAATTGAAGTGGGCGACGAGTTTACTTTCTTTTATCCATCAACCGAATGGAATATGGCGCAGCCTTTCAATTGTTTTTGCAATACAGCAAGATGCCTGCATCAAATTCAGGGCGCTGTTTATTTGGATGATTCTGTTTTACAACATTACCGTTTAACTGATTTTATCAAACGACAAATTAATAATCGTTAACAACCGAGCAATTCATCAATGGCACCAAATCCACATAAAAAAAAATCATCTGTTGCATTAAAGGTTTGGGTATTGGCGCCGCATCTGGTAACCAATGATGCGAATATTGATTATTATTACGACTTCTCTCAAAGTATTGCCGAATACACCAAAACCTTTGCCCATCTGTGTTTGCGATGGCAATGGCAACCCGTAACGATGAACGATTATAAAATTGTGATCGATGAAATCGTTGCAGAAAAAAAATCAAAAAAATTTTTTCCGCTCGTTTTAAATCTTTGCGATGGCGATGAAATAAATGGTACGCCCGGCGTTTCGGTTGTAAAATATTTAGACGAGAAAGAATTAATTTATACCGGTGCCGATGAATATTTTTATAACATCACCACATCAAAGATTTTGATGAAAGAATGTTTTGATGCAGCAAATGTTCCTACGCCAAAATGGTTTGCTATCAATCAAAAAAATCAATCATCAAAAAATATTTTTAAAAAATTAGGTTCGCCAATAATTGTAAAACCATCCATCTCGGGCGGAAGTATGGGCGTTGGAATTAAAAATGTTGTGCACGATATTGATGAATTAAATAAACAAGTTGAATTAATGTTTGAAGGCTATCGTGGTTGGGACCTGACTGCCGATGGTTTAATTGCAGAATCGTTTATCAACGGACCTGAATTCACAACATTGATTGTTGGCAGTTACGATAAACCCAATGAAGCAATCATTTATAATCCTGTTGAAAGAGTGTTTCATCCTTCCTTACCCGAGCACGAAAAATTTTTATCCTTCGATCGTTTATGGGAAATATATGAAGAAGAAACGCCGATGCCGCAGGATGAAAATTTTTACGAATATCAATCACCCGATGCTTCTTTGATCGATCAAATAAAACAATTAAGCTGGGATGCTTACTGCGCCGTAAAAGGAAAAGGTTATACCAGGATCGATCTGCGGATGGATAAAGTAACAAAAGAAATTTTTGTGCTCGAAGTAAATGCACAATGCGGCATCAGCGAAGATGAAGACTTTACTTCCATCGGTGCGATTTTAAGATTATCAAACAAAACTTTCTCTCAATTAGTAACAGAGATCATTAACGATGCTGTTGCCCGAACCCCGGTACTCGTATCATGAAGATCTGTGTGTTGCAACCCGATTACTCAACATCATCCGTGGATTATCAATATTATGATCCGCCAAGAGACTTGTCCGGCTTGATTCCTGAGGCAACGGTAGATCATGTGTTGTTGAACAAATTGTCTGTTTACAAACAACTCAAAGAATTAAAAAAGAAAAATTACGATGTGTTTGTGAATTTGTGCGAAGGATATTTGGATTGGAATATCCCATCCATCGATGTTATTTATACTTTAGAATTATTGAATCTTCCGCACACCGGTCCATCAACTTTATTATACGATCCCACCAAAGAGTTGATGAAATATGTGGCTTATTGCGAAGGCGTAAAAACGCCGGCTTATTTTTTAATTGAAAAAATAAACGATGTTGAAAATGCCTGTAAGTTTTTAAACTTCCCAATGTTTGTTAAACCTGCAAAAGCAGGTGATAGTTTGGGTGTTGACGAACATTCGCTGGTGTTTGATAAAAAACATTTGCAAGAAAAAGTTGCCAGTATCATTGATGAATATGATGAGGTATTGGTTGAAGAATATATTGACGGAAGAGAATTTACTGTGTTGGTTGCGGCGAATGACGATGGAAAAACATCAACCGCTTTTCGGCCGGTTGAATTTATTTTTCCTGAAGGAAATAAATTTAAAACCTATGCATTAAAAACTTCCGAGCTACATCCCGATGCAAATATTCCCGTTACCGATGTTTCGCTCGATAACCAATTGCGCGAAAGTGCGCAACGCATTTTTAAATCGTTCAATGGTGTTGGTTATGCAAGAATGGATTTTAGAATGAATGATAATGGCGAAATATTTTTTCTTGAAATAAATTTCACTTGTTCTGTTTTTTATAAAGATGGTTACGAAGGTTCGGCCGATTATATTTTAAAATATGATGGTATTGGTCAATCCGGTTTTTTACATCAAATCATCGCCGAAGGCATTGCCCGTCACAACAGAAAACAAAAATGTTATGTGATGAAAGGCAACAGCATTGCAGGTTTCGGCATTTATGCCAACCGGAATATTAAACAGGGAGAAATTATTTTTTTAGGTGAAGGAAAGTCCCAACGATTGGTCACCCGTCGTTTTGTAGAAACCAACTGGAACGAAAATGATAAAGAAATTTTTCGGCGATATGCTTATCCGGTAAGCAAAGAAATATTTTTATTGTGGGATGACAACCCTGCCGAATGGGCACCGCAAAATCATTGCTGCAATGCCAACACCGGGTATGTTGGATTGAATGTTGTTGCACTAAAAGATATCGAAAAAGGAGCGGAACTAACACTCGATTATACTTCTTTCCTCGATGAAAATATGGAACCATTTAATTGCACCTGCGGCAGCGCAGATTGCCGTGGATTAATTGAAGGCATAAAAAACAATTCGTTGACAGAGAGGGAAAATACTCCGAACAATTAATTCGGCTGAATGAATAATGTGTTGAACGAATCCGGGTTTAGTGTAACGCCGATTATTTTCTTTTCTATTTTAATGTGTATTGTTTTTTCATTTTCATCCTCATTTTGCAGAACAATAACAATGCTTTTGTCGGGATTAATAAATGCGAGTAAATTTTTAAACTCCCCTTCGGGTGATAATAATTTAGCGCCGTGTTTCACATAATGACTCAAGTGTTTTAAAATAAAATAATCGTAGTTGAATTGGTAGGTTTTCGCTCCTGTATCAACGCTAATTAATGAATTTTGTTTCCAACCCCATCTGCTGATTGAGTTTTGTTTTAATGATGTATTCCAATACATGTAAGCACTTGCGCCATTGTTAAAATAGTGCTTCATCAAGTCCCATGTATATTTTGCATATTTCCAATCGTTCTTGCCATTGCCGCATTCCTGTTCGGATTGATATAAAGTAAGCTTCGGATATTTTTTGTGAATACCCGGAATAGCATCTTTTCCTGCCCATTGAAAACCAACACCGGAAACATATTTACTACTCAGTTCGCTTGTTAAAATAGTATCTACTAATTTTTCATTTGGTCTTTCCATCGTGCCAAAGAAAACTTTTACTTTTTTTGCATTCATCTGCGGACCTAAATAACTGATAAATTTTGCTAATCCCTTTGCTGTCCACGTACAACTTGGAAAAGGTTGTGCCGAATTAAATTCATTCTGCGGCATCACCATGGAAATATTGATGTTCTCTTTTTTATATGCTTCAATAAATTTTGAAAAATATAAAGCATAGGCCTTAAAATATTTATCTTCCTGAATAAACATATCTGTACCTTCTTTTCCTTCCTGTTCCGGCTTTAATCCGTTATCCAAACTGGTAAAATCAATTCCCCATTCATCAGATTTTATATTGGTGATCCCTTTTTGTAAACTTTTTAAAGCGTAATGTTTGTTGTATTTCATCCAAGAAGGCGGCGACCACGGAGATGCCCATAATTTTAAATCCGGATTATATTTCTGTGCATTTTTTATGAAAGGAATTAATGTTTCTTTATCGTTGACAATACTAAAATTTTTCATTTCAAAATCACCATCGGTTTCGTTGTACGAATACCAATCTCTTGAAAAATCATTGGCGCCAATGGGCATGCGACAAATGGTGAAATTAGCTCCCACATTTGGAGAGAATAATTCTTTGAAGATTTTTTCTTTATCTGAATTACTTAACAAACTCAATGAAGTCCAGCCAACTTCATTAAAGCATGTACCAAAACCTTCGATTGTCTGAAGTGTATTTTTCGCGTTTATCTCAACATCGTATTTATCTGAAGCAGGAGTAGCTGTAATATTTTTTTGTTGTTGCCATTGATTTGTTTTTGTTGTACCTACGCTTTCTATTTTTAATTGCGCACTCGAAAACAGTGCAATAATGGTGAATAGTAAACACCCAATGCTTTTAATCATATTTTTAAATTAAATTATCCCGCATTCTAAATTCCAATAATAAAAATAAGAAACCGATTCGGTGCAATATGGATTCCCAAAATAATTATTCTTCTTTTCTCCTCACAATCAAATACCAATTATTTTCCAGGGGCAAATAACCATAATCGTAATTAAAGAAATAAATATTTCCTTTTTTGTTGGCGTAAGTATGTGTGTGGTATTTAAAAACAAAGCCTTTTTGTATTAATTTATCGTGTGTTGCTTTTGCGGTTTCTTCTGCATCGGGTAATAATTCTTCTAAGATGCGGCGGTTCTTCAGCAGTGTATTGTTTATGTTGCGAACATAATTACTGTAATTGCTTTTTGTTTTCAGTTCGTTGTTGTAAGCGTTGCGGCAAGCATCATCACAAAATTTTTTATCGGCTCTTCCTTTAATTATTCTGCCGCAGTTGAGACATTTTTTTATTTCGGTTACCGGCATACAAAACGGTTTATCAAAAAACAAGATACGAAAAAATTATCATCCGTGTGCAAACGTTTATATCCGAATAGAAACGATTAAAAACCGACTATGGCTTTTTTCGAACTGCAATTTTGTGTTGTCGATTACGGAAGACGTCGCCGCAATTGATTGAAATAAAAAAATTGTAAATCGTAAAAACAAAGATCATGTACGCATTAAAAAACAAAGTTCAATTGATCGGCAACTTAGGCGCCAATCCTGAAATCAAAACATTGGAAGGTGGAAGAAAATTAGCCCGTTTTAGCTTGGCTACCAGCGAAAACTATCGAAACACCAAAGGCGAAAGAGTTACCGAAACCCAATGGCACAACGTGGTTGCCTGGGGTAAAGTTGCTGAAATAGCCGAAAAATATTTAAAGAAAGGCAGCGAAGTTGCCATCGAAGGCAAATTAATTAACCGCAATTACAACGACAAGGACGGCAACAAAAAATACATCACCGAAGTGCAGGTAAACGAAGTGTTGATGATTGGTGAAAAAGCCAAGGTTTAATGTTGTATTGCCACAGAAGCACAGAAGACACGGGGGAAAGAAAATACAGAATTTGATTCTTTCGTTTATGTGTTCTTCTGTGTTTCAGTGGCAAAAATTTTTGTTCATTCATTGACATTATAAAATATAAAACATGTCAACCAATATCAATACCGATAATTTTCCTTTGCGTTTAGAAACCGAATCAATTATTAATGTTTGCTTGGAAGTTCATAAACATTTGGGGCATGGTTTTCTTGAAATTGTTTATAAAGATGCTATGGAACTGGAGTTTCATCGGCACAAAACATTTTATGAACGCGAAAAGGAATTTCCCATTTTTTATAAAAACATTTTGCTCGATCATAAATTTTATACCGACTTTGTTGTATTTAATTCCATTATTCTTGAAATAAAATCTAAAACAGAAATTTGTGACGAGGATTTAGCTCAAGCAATTAATTATCTCAAATGCTCGGGTTGTAAAGTTGGGTTAGTTTTAAATTTTGGAAGAAAGAAACTCGAAATAAAAAGAGTCGTTTATTAATCTTTAAACCCTCCGTGATAATCCGTGCTTCCGTGGCAAAAATTTTCTCTTTTCTTCCATCCCTTCGTGGCAATTATCTTTACAACATGGTTACCGATACTTCAAATATTAATTTTCAGCTGGCTGCCGATTTTATTCAATACACCAATCGTTCTGTTTTTCTTACTGGCAAAGCGGGTACCGGTAAAACTACTTTTCTTAAATACATTAAACAACATAGCCATAAACAAACCGCCGTTGTGGCGCCAACCGGTGTAGCCGCTATCAATGCCGGCGGCGCAACCATTCATTCGTTCTTTCAATTACCGTTTACACCTTTCATTCCCGCCAGCAAAGGATTTGGTAAAAATGATTCGCTGAACGATAAGCACAGTTTAATGGGCCGTGTTCGGTTGAATAACGAAAGAAGAAAAGTCATTCAGCAATTAGAATTATTGATCATCGATGAAATAAGTATGGTGCGCTGCGATGTACTCGATGCCATCGATACTGTTTTAAAAACCATTCGCCATCGATACCACGAACCATTTGGCGGTGTGCAGGTTTTACTGATCGGCGATATGTTTCAACTACCGCCCGTTGTGCCCGATGCCGAGTGGCAAATATTATCGCAACATTACAACAGTCCATATTTTTTTGATAGCAGAGTAATGGAAATTCAACCACCGGCTTATGTTGAATTAAATAAAATTTATCGCCAGAGCGATGAAAAATTTATTTCTATCTTAAATCAGGTCCGCAATAATGAAATGAGTGAAGATGGTATGAAAACCTTACACAGCAGGTATTTGCCGTCATTCATTCCAAATAAAAACGATGGTTATATTAATCTTACCACGCACAATTATAAAGCCGATGCAACCAATGCAAACGAATTAGAAAGTTTGAAAGAAAAATTATTTTCTTTCAAAGCAATCATTACCGGCGACTTTAACGAGAAAGCATATCCTGCCGATGAAATTTTAAATGTAAAAGTTGGCGCCCAGGTAATGTTCATTAAAAATGATCTCGACAAAGCCAAAAGATATTTTAACGGAAAGATCGGGGTGATCGATAAAATTGATAACGATAAAATTTTTGTGCAATGCAAAAAAGAAACAGATTTAATTGAAGTTGGAAAAGATGTTTGGAAAAATATCCGTTACACTATCAACAAACAAACACAACAGGTTGAAGAAGACGAGATCGGTTCGTTTACTCAATATCCGTTGCGTTTGGCTTGGTCCATCACCATTCATAAAAGCCAGGGATTAACTTTCGAAAAAGCTGTGATCGACGCTGGGCAAGCATTTGCGCCCGGGCAGGTTTATGTTGCATTAAGCCGTTGTACCTGTTTGGAAGGAATGGTTTTGCTGAGTCGCATCACTTCAAACAGTTTACATACCGACCAGCGAATTGTAAATTTTTCGAAAAACAAAGAAGCTGCTCAATTGCCTGCAAATTTGTTGGCCGATAAACATCGTTATCAAACAACATTGCTTTCGCTGTTATTTGATTTTACTTCCTCGTTAAAAAAATTAAGCGACGTTGTTCGTGGTGTTGAAGAACATGTTGATGCTTTTAACCAGGAAACGATAGCCTGGCTAAAACAGGTGGAAGAAAAATTAATTGGGCTGGATGATATTGGCAAAAAATTCCAATCGCAATTACAACAATTTTTTCGGGAAGAAATTTTACCCGAACAAAATTTATTGTTGCAGGAACGAATTAAAAAAGCATCTGTTTATTTCAGCGATCAAATACAAACGCTGTTAACATTTTTATTTTCTTCTCCGGCCGTTACCGACAGTAAACAGTATTCGATGGCTTACAATGATGATCTGAAAGATTTGTTTGCCGAACTGGCGCAACAAAAACATATCATGCAATCCTGCAAAGACGGGTTCAATGTTTCGGTTTATCACGAACAGAAAAATAATTTTGTAATGCCTTTGTTTAGTGTGAATGCTTATGCCGGTGCCGTTTATAAAAAAGTTGATAGCCCGCATCCTTTGCTGCATAAGGAATTGCGGTTATTAAGGGATAAGATTTGTGCCGATGCCGATATCCCCATTTTTATTGTTGCCGGTACAAAAACATTGGACGAGATGGCGCAATATCTTCCTCAAACTTTAGATGAATTAGAAAAAATAAATGGCTTTGGAAAAGCAAAAATCCAAAAGTTTGGTCAGGAATTTTTAGATGTTATTTTAAAATATTCTGCCGCCAATAATTTATCATCAAACATTCATGAAAAAACTCCCAAGAAAGAAAGAAAAGAAAAATTATCTGCCCCAAAACTTGATACAAAATTGCTGAGCTTTAATTTGTACAAGCAAGGAAAATCGGTTCAGGAAATTGCTACCGAAAGAAATTTCGCCGTTCAAACTATTGAAGGCCATTTGGCGCATTATATTTCTTTGGGTGAAATAAAAATTGAAGAGCTGGTGAGCCGCGAAAAAATTATTTTAATAGAGCCTGTTTTGCAAAATTTCGATGGCGGTTCCATCACACCAATTAAACATCAACTTGGCGACGATGTAAGTTTTGGAGAAATAAAATTGGTGCTGGCGTGGAAAGAATTTGAAAAAAATAAGGTTGCAGATTAAAATAATTAATCTGCAACCTTAATAAAAATTAATTTCTATAAATATTTATCGCCCTTGCTGCGCTTCACTTCTGCCACATATTCTTTAATGGCCTGTTCTTTATCTTTTTTACAAATCATCAGCACGTCTTTCGTATCAACAATAATAAAATCATCCAAGCCTTGCAGCAATAATAATTTATCGTGCGGTGCACTAACCATACATTTTGTTGCATCAATCACAATCACATTATCCGACGCAACTGCATTTCCTAAATAGTCTTTGTCTAAATTTTCGTAAGCACTGTTCCATGTTCCCAGGTCACTCCAGCCAAACGAAGATGGAATTACATATACATTATCGGCTTTTTCCATGATCGCATAATCGATGGAAACGCTGGTACACTGCGGATAAATTTTGCTGATTGCGTCTTTTTCTTTTGGTGTATTAAATTTTTCTTTTTCGCTATCAAACAATTCAAACATTTCGGGTTGATATTTTTCGAAAGCGTTCACTACCGTTTTTACTTTCCAAACAAAAATGCCGCCGTTCCATAAAAATTCGCCGCTGGCTACAAATGTTTTCGCTAATTCAAGGTTCGGTTTTTCGGTAAATGTTTTTACTTTATGGATATTATCGGCAATTGTTTTTGAATCGAACTGAATATATCCATACCCCGTGTTTGGATATGTTGGCGTAATACCGAGCGTAATAAATGCCTCTTTCTGATCAACAAATGCCAATGCCTGTGTGGTGATTTTTTTAAAATTCTCTCCGTCTAAAATCATGTGATCGCTTGGTGCAACAATTAATGATGCCTCAGGATCTTTTTGCAAAAGTTTAAAAGAAATATAAGCAACGCAGGGTGCTGTGTTTTTTCTGCTAGGTTCGGCAACAATATTTTCTTTGGGTATGTCGGGCAATTGCTCTGCAACAATTCCGCTGTATTCTTCCGAAGTAACTACGTAAATATTTTCTTTCGGAACAAATGCGGCATACCTTTCAAACGTCCACTGGATAAGTGTTTTACCGGTATTTAAAATATCTAAAAATTGTTTGGGATATGATGTTCTGCTTTTTGGCCAAAACCTGCTTCCAATTCCTCCTGCCATGATAGCAACGTAGTGATGTTTATTCATATAGACTTTTTGTGGCGCAAATATAGGGTGTGTTTATAGCAATAAAGAAGCTGTGTGTTTATAAATTAATTAAATTATACCTTCTCTTATTAAATCGTGCAAATGCAAAATACCGAGATAGTTTCCTTTCGATTCAACGATCAGCTGACTGATATCGTGTTTGCGCATCAGGTCTAAAGCCTGTACTGCCAAAACATCGGGTTCGATTGTTTTTGGATTAATAGATAAAATTTCTTTGGCTGTGATGTTTTCTATGTGATCGCTTTTTTCTAACATTCTTCTCAAATCACCATCGGTAATAATTCCTTTCACTTTATTATTTACATCAACAACCGCAGTAACACCCAACCTCTTTTCGGTTATTTCAACAATCACTTCTTTCAATGAGGCAGTTGACAATACTTTTGGTTTTTGATTGTGCACATAAATATCCTCAACACGTAAATATAAACGCTTGCCCAAATTTCCGCCGGGATGATATTTTGCAAAATCCTTATCCGAAAATCCGCTTAATTCCATTAAAGAAACTGCCAATGCATCGCCCATTACCATTTGTGCGGTTGTGCTGCTGGTAGGTGCCAAATTATTGGGACAGGCTTCTTTTGAAACGGTTGTATTTAAAACAATATCGGACTGAACGGCTAAAAAACTTTCCATATTGCCCACAATGCCGATCAGTTTGTTTCCGAAATTTTTAATCAGTGGCACCAAAACTTTTATTTCGGGACTTTCGCCGCTTTTGCTGATGATCAAAACAACATCATCTTTTTGTATCATTCCCAAATCGCCATGAATCGCATCGGCAGCGTGCATAAATAACGACGGCGTTCCTGTTGAATTAAGCGTTGCCGCAATCTTTTGGGCAACAATGGCGCTTTTGCCAATGCCGCTTACAACCAATCTTCCTTTTGACTGATAAATTGTTTGCACCGCTTTTTCGAAACCTTCATCAATAAAGGCTTCCAGCCCTTTTATTGACGCCGCTTCCAGCGCTATCGTGTGTAACGCTTTTTGTATGATGGATGAACTCATGGGCGCAAAGGTAAACTTTAACAACAATCTGTTGTATTTACTCTGCCCGATGTTTAACTTCGCTACCCTTGAAAAAGGTTTTATGGTTCAAAACAGGATCATAATCAACAACACAGCACCAAATCGGAACACTGTTGTAACCGACCGTTTTAAAAAATTATTGGACTCTTTCGGCAAAATGTTTTATCTTATAAGTCGTATAAAATTAGTTTTTGCGGAATAGAAATTTTTATATCAATGGCAAAAAGTACAAAGAAGTCTCAAACAACTCTAACGAAGAAACCGGCTGCTACCAAAGATGCCACTCCTAAATCTGCTAAAGGCGGCGCTTCAAAAACGCATGATATCCATTCTGCCCTTCAAAAACATTTTGGTTTTAGCGAATTCAAGGGAACACAGGAAAAGGCAATCAACAGTTTGCTCGAGGGCCGGGATACGTTTGTAATTATGCCAACCGGGGGAGGCAAAAGCCTGTGCTATCAATTGCCTGCATTGATCTTACCCGGCTGCGCCATTATTGTTTCGCCGCTTATTGCTTTGATGAAAAATCAGGTTGATCTGGTAAGAGGCTACAGCGAAAAAGATGATGTGGCACATTTTCTCAACTCATCCTTAAACAAAGGTCAGATCAAAGAAGTGAAGGAAGATCTGATTGCCGGTAAAACAAAATTATTATACGTTGCGCCCGAAACATTAACCAAACAGGAAAACTTAGATTTCTTTTCAGATCTGACCATTTCTTTTTTTGCTGTTGATGAAGCACATTGTATTTCGGAATGGGGACATGATTTTCGTCCCGAATACAGAAGGCTTCGAGAAATGATGGACATTATTAATCCCGATGTACCAGTTGTTGCATTAACCGCAACCGCAACACCAAAAGTTCAAAGCGATATAGTTAAAAACCTCGGGCTTCGTAATCCTAATATTTTTATTTCCTCTTTTAACCGGTCTAATCTTTATTACGAGATCATTCCAAAAATTCAGAAAGAACAAACCATTAAAAGTATTGTTCGTTTCATCACCACTCACAAAGGAAAAAGCGGGATCATTTATACACTCAATAGAAAAACAACCGAAGAGTTGGCCGAAATTTTAATGGCCAATAATATTAAAGCAGTTGCTTATCATGCAGGATTGGATCAAAAATTAAGGGCCGAAAGACAAGATCAATTTTTAAATGAAGATGTTCAGGTAATCGTTGCCACCATTGCGTTTGGAATGGGTATCGATAAACCTGATATCCGCTTTGTCATTCATTTTAATATTCCGAAATCGATCGAAAATTATTATCAGGAAACCGGTCGTGCCGGTCGCGATGGCATGGAAGGGTTGTGTCTTTTATATTATTCGCACAAAGATGTTTCTAAGCTCGAACATCTGATGCGCGATAAACCTTTGAGCGAAAGAGAAGTTGGTGCGCAGTTAATAAACGAAACCGTTGCTTTTGCCGAAAGCGGTGTGTGCAGAAGAAAAACATTGTTACATTATTTTGGTGAGGAATGGGAAAATAAAAATTGCGGCAACTGCGACAACTGCAAACATCCAAAAGAAAAAATTGAAGCTAAAGACGATGTTGTAAAAGTGCTGAAAGTTGTAAAAGCGCTCGAAGGCCGGTTCGTGACCGAATATGTTGTGAATGTTGTGATGGGAAAATTAACGCCGCAAATTGCGATGTTCCGTCACGAAAAATTAGCAGAATTTGGTATTGGAAAAGATAAGGAAAGCCATTTGTGGAATAGTTTGATCCGCCAAATGCTGTTAGAAAATTTTATTAAAAAAGATATTGAAGAATATGGCTTGCTGAAGATGACCGAAAAAGGAGAGAAGTTTTTAAAGAAACCATCCTCTTTCAAAATTGTGCTGAATAATTTATTCGAAGATGCTAATGAAGATGATGAGGAAAGCGAAAACGCTTCACAAACTGGAGCGGCTTCTGACGATAAATTATTTGAAATGCTGAAGGACCTGCGCCACAGGGAAGCAAAGAAAAAAGGCCTTCCGCCTTTTGTAATTTTCTTAGAAAATTCTTTGCAGGATATGGCAACACTATATCCAACAACACTGGAAGAATTAGAAAAATGCCAGGGCGTAAGCAAAGGAAAAGCAATAAAATACGGAAAGCCTTTTGTTGAATTGATTGCGCAATATGTTGAAGAGAATGACATAGAAAAACCGGATGACTTTGTGATGCGCAGCGTGTTGAACAAAAGCAGCAACAAAGTGTATATCATTCAAAACGTTGATAAAAAAATTCCGCTCGAAACCATTGCCAAACACAAAAGTTTAAAACTGGAAGAATTGCTTGAAGAGATGGAAACCATTGCTGCCAGTGGTACAAAACTTAATCTCGATTATGCCATTGATGAATGGCTGGACGAATATGAGCAGGAAGAAATCATCGATTATTTTAAAAGCTGCGAAACATCTTCGTTAGAAGTTGCCCAAAAAGAATTAAGCGAAAACGATTATACTTTAGAACAATTAAAAATTATGCGCATTAAGTTTTTAAGCGTTTATGGAAATTAGTTTTATAAACTAAATATTGAGAACCCGAACAAATGTTCGGGTTTTTTTATGGTTTTTCATCATCACTCAATCTGGAAAACTAATAATTTGATGAACGGTAATTCAAACATGAATCACCCACGCAGCAGAATTTCTTTCGGCTATGTCATTAATTTATCCCTCAGTTTTGGTTTATTTTTTAACTAAAATGATGATCCTATGTTTATCGGCGGCCTGCAACCCACACATATAACACATAGCAGCACGTTAAGCGTGCTGGCCGATAGGAATTCCCGTATCATCATGAAAGTACTGGACGGTGAAGGAAAAATAGCAAAAACATTAACCTCTTTTGTAGATGCCGGCAAACAAGATCTTGCGTTAAATCTAAGCGATCTGCAAAACGGCGTTTATATATTAAATGCTTTTTGCGGAGATGTTTTTTTAAAATCATTCAAATTTATCAAGCAATAACTTTTTCGTTTGGGGTATTAACAGGCTCTGCTCTTTTTTAGAGTGGAGCTTTATTTTTTAAAGTACTCTTTAATTCTCTCTTCAACATTGTTTCGTATGCTGAGATAATAAAAATTATAATCGGCAATATGATAATTTTTAGAAGTATAAAAAAGGTTTCCGAAAAATTTTGGCTTACGGGTCCACAAAACACCTTCCTCTGTTTTTGCATCTGCAACACCGGAATACAATTTATTGAAATTAAATAACACACTTCCTTTGTTTTCATTTCTTAATGCTGTTGGATTTGTTGCACTCCAGGTTATTGGGTTTGTAACAACGGCTGTAAATTTTTCTTCTCTTACAAACGGAGGTTTATACCCTTCTTTAAATGTGCGCCAACTGCAAATGCACCCTGTTTGACCGGGTGTTTCGCAGGCTTTGATATTTGTCAACAAATCGGGCTGAACAAAAATGCCGACAATATAAGCAGCAACTAATTTTTTTTGCAGCGGCTTCCCGTCAAAAAATTCTTTTAATAATCTTTTGGCATGTGTTGTTCCCTGACTATGCGATGCAATGATGATGGGCCTTCCGTTATTGTAATGTTGCAAATAATATTCGAAAGCAGATTTAATATCCTGATATGCCAAATCAAATGCGGCAACGGCGTTTGTTGTGTCTTCTTTTGTAACTGGAAAATATGCTTTCAAATTTGCCTGCCTGTATCTTGGCGAAAAAATTCTTCCGGCTTCATTAAAAACACTTGCCTGATATAAAATACTGCTGTAATCGGTCTTTGCATTTATTTCTGAATTATCGATCGGCGCATTCCATCCAAACGGCATTTTCATGTTTGTGTAAGATGTTGGATAAATAAAAAAAATATCGACCGAAGAATCGCGGTGATAATTTTTTAATAATGGCGCCGGAACGCTGTCGCTGGTATTATGTTTTAAAGGATTGGCCGCCCAATAATCAAGGTTTGCATAATCGGGTTTTCCGTCATTGCTTCTAAATGTATAGTTACTTGCAAAGCGATGATATTTATTGCTGCAGCTTAATAAAAAAATCATTAAAAAAAATACCGCCGTTTTTTTCATGAAATAAAGTTGTTGTTTTTTTCTGATATTCAAAAGCGGTTTACCGATTCTGTTGCTTTTTTGCTGAAGTATTATTCAGGTAAAAAATTTTTCGCTTACTTTAATCATTCAAAAATAAATCGCCCTTGACACTTCTTCGTCATATTCCATTTTTACGAACTGTATTTTTATATAGCATCACTGCGTTTGGCGGTCCGCAGGGTCATTATGGAATGATGTTGAAAACCTTTGTTCAAAAAAGAAAAGATGTTGATGAACACGAGCTGCTTGATCTCGTTAGTTTCTGCAATATGCTGCCCGGCGCGTCTTCTACACAAACAATAACACTCATCGGTTATAAACGCGGCGGCATTCCGCTGGCTGTATTAACTTTATTAATTTGGATCACACCCGCTTCGATCATAATGGGTAGTCTTTCTTTTTTGCTCGAATACCTGGATCGTTTCGGTTTATCGGTTGGCGTTTTTAAATTCATCAAAGCAATGGCAATCGGGTTTATTGCATTTTCGTCGTATAAATTATTTCGCGTTGCCATTCACAACACCATAACAAAAATCATTTTGGTCGTTGCTGCATTCGCAACTTTTTTTGCATTTAAAACTCCGTGGGTTTTTCCGGTGTTGATTGTGCTGGCCGGTGTTGTTACCAATTTCAGCGATAGAAGGATTCCGCAACATGGCGAAAAGCCAAAACAAATCAAGTGGGGAAACATGTTGATTTTTATCGCCTTATTTGCTGTTGCAGGATATTTATCTGAAACTGCTACAAAAGAAAACTGGAAAAACAGAAAGGCTTTTAATTTGTTTGAGAATACCTATCGTTTCGGAAGTATTGTTTTTGGCGGAGGTGATGTTTTAATGCCAATGATGTACGAACAATATTTAACTAGGCCCGAAACAAAAAGGGTTCAGGAAAATAAACGCGATGTGTTGCGAATGAATAAAGACGATTTTTTAACGGGATGGGGAATTGTTCGTGCCATACCCGGACCGGTTTTTTCGATCGGCGCTTTTACAGGGGGGATGGTGATGAGAACTGAGAACAGCGCATCGTTGCAATTGCTTGGTTGTTTTCTTGGTGCCATCGGAATTTTTTTACCGAGCGCATTGTTGGTTTTATTCTTTTTTCCTGTTTGGAATAATTTAAAAAAGTATGCAGTTATTTTCCGTTCGCTCGAAGGCATCAACGCAGCTGTTGTAGGTATTATGGCTGGTGCGACTTTTTATTTGATGAAAGACATTGTTTTTGTTGAATTGTGGAATGGAAAAATTACCGGCGTGTACGACGTTGCAGTAATAATTGCAACATTTGTTGTTTTATCATTCACAAAAATTCCGGCACCTTTTGTTGTTTTATTCTGTCTTTTATTGGGCTGGATTCTTTAGCTGTTTTTGCTTCTAACTATTTTTTCTTTTGTACCTTTTGCCCCTAAAAATTTTTTATGAAAACGCCGTTATTTTTTTCCCTTTTTTTATTTTGTTCCATCACATCATTTTCTCAAACAGAAAATTCTTTAATCCCAATTCCTTCTTCTGTTACAAAACAACCGGGATCATTTTCATTACACAATAATTTGGTGATTGGTATTAACAGCGATGCAAAAAAAATTGCTTTTGTTGCCGGTCAGTTATCAAAAGAATTAGCAGCACCAACAGGTTTTAAAATCTCTGTTAATAAAAATATTGCAACCGCAAACATTCAATTGCAGCTTTTAAAAACAAGAGATAATGATCTTGGCGACGAAGGATATAAACTTTCTGTTTCGCAAAAAGCAATCATCATTTCTGCAAACAAAGCAGCCGGGCTTTTTTACGGCACACAAACTTTATTACAATTATTACCAAAAGAAATTGAAAACAAATCTGTTGTTAAAAATATTTCATGGAAGATTGCGTGTGTTGAAATAAGCGACCAGCCACGTTTTGCGTGGCGCGGATTAATGTTTGATGTTAGTCGGCATTTCTTTGGCAAAAAGGATGTGGAAGATTTTATCGATAACATGGTGAAATATAAATTTAATTTATTGCACCTGCATTTAACCGATGATGAAGGCTGGAGGGTTGAAATAAAAAGTTTACCGCGGCTTACTTCGGTTGGTGCTTGGAATGTAAAGCGGGTTGGAACTTTTGGTGATTTTTCGGCACCCACTCCGGATGAACCAAAAAATTATGGCGGCTTCTTTACACAAGAAGACATTAAAGAAATAGTTAGTTATGCAAAAGATCGGTTTGTAAATATTTTACCGGAAGTTGATATTCCCGGTCATAGCCTTGCTGCTATAGTTTCGTATCCCGAACTTTCCTGCACTCCGGGTGCAGAAAAATATCAGGTTCGTTCCGGCGAAAAAATAATGGATTGGCAACATGGCCTTGTTGCATTGGTTGATAATACAATTTGCCCGGCTAACGAAAAAGTATATCCATTTTTAGATAAAGTGTTTACCGAATTGGCACAACTATTTCCATTCGAATATATTCACATTGGCGGCGACGAGTGCGCAAAAAATTTCTGGGAAAAAAGTGATGCAGTAAAACAGCTGATGCAAAAAGAAGGATTAAAAACAATGGAAGAAGTTCAAAGTTATTTTGAAAAACGAGTTGAAAAAATTGTTGAATCGAAAGGAAAAAAAGTAATTGGCTGGGATGAAATTTTAGAAGGAGGATTAGCACCAAATGCTGCGGTGATGAGCTGGCGAGGAATGAAAGGTGGTATTGCTGCAGCAAAGATGGGACACGAAGTTGTGATGAGCCCAACAGATTTTGTTTACTTGGATCTGATGCAGGGCGATAGAATTATTGAACCTCTTGTTTATGGAACAATGCTTTTAAAAAAAGTATATTCTTTTGAACCCGTTCCCGACAGCGTTGATGCAAAACTAATAAAAGGCGGACAGGCAAATTTATGGACCGAACAAATTTATAATACCCGCCACATGCAATACATGCTTTGGCCCAGAGCCCTTGCTGTTGCCGAATGTTTGTGGAGCGTAAAACAAAATAAAAACTGGGATAGTTTTACAAAAAGAACAGAGTCGATATTTGAAAGGATGGATGTTGAGCATGTAAAATATGCGAGATCTATGTTTGATCCGATGTTTGATGTGAAACGAGATGCAAATAATGAATTACAAATTATTCTTTCAACAGAAGTTAACGGCTTGGATATTTATTACAGTTTCGATAATTCTAATCCCGATAATTATTATCCGAAATATTTAACACCATTAAGTGTTCCAAAAGACGCATCGATGATAAAAGTTGTTACTTACCGTGATGGAAAACAAATAGGCCGACAGATTGATATGCCGATAGCAACATTAAAATCAAGATTGCCGAAAAAATAATTTTTCTTGCTGCACATTGAACAGAAAGTACAAGAGTGCGACGCAACAGGAGATTAATTGAAATACAAAAGCCCGTCACAAAAAAAAGAAAGCGCAATTTTTAGTTGCGCTTTTTTATTATTTTTTATTTTGTTTTTCTATTGCATCAACTCGTTGCACCAACGAATCTAAATTTCTGAAATGAATAAATGCTTTTCGATATTTTGAAGCCTCGAAAGCAGGGGATCCGGAAAATACTTCTCCGGATTTATTAATACTTTTTGAAACGCCTGATTGTGCCGTAAGAATTGTATTGTCGGCAATTTGTAAATGCCCAACAACACCAACTTGTCCACTGAACATACAATTTTTTCCAATCTTCGTTGATCCCGCTACCACATTGCACGCAGCCAGATAGCTGTTTTCGCCCACTTCAACATTGTGTGCGATATGAATCAGGTTATCGAACTTAACGCCCTTGCGGAGGATAGTAGAGCCCAGTGTGGCACGGTCGATAGCACAGTTGGCGCCTATTTCAACATCGTCTTCAATAATTACATTTCCTATTTGTGCAATTTTCTTTTGTCCTTCGGGATTTTCGGGAGCAAAACGAAATCCGTCGCTGCCAATTACTGTTCCGGAATGGATGATACAATCTTTACCAATGATCGTTTCGGAATAAATTTTTACGCCTGCAAACAAAGTTGTGTTATCGCCAACAACACAATTATCACCGATATACACCTGCGGATAAATTTTTACATTATTGCCAATCTTCACATTTTCTCCAACAAAAGAAAATTCTCCCGCATAAATTTTTTCTCCAATTTTTGCTGATTCAGAAATAAAAGAAAGTTTAGAAATGCCAACTTTATTCAATTTTACTTCGTTGTACATTTCTAATAATTTCCCGAATGCGCTTTGGGCGCTTTCTACACGAATTAATGTTGCACTGATGGGTGCAGTTGCTTCGAAATCCTTATTTACAATAACAATCGATGCTTTTGTAGTGTAGATGTATTGAGTATACAAAGGATTGCTCAGAAATGATATTGATCCGGGTTCTCCTTCTTCGATCTTTGCAAGTTTTAAAACAGAAACAGAGTCATCACCTTCGATCTTTCCGTTAAGCAGACCGGCTATTTGTTGGGCACTGAATTGCATGTGGTTATTTTAAATGATATATTAAAAGCAATCGTTTTGGGTTCAGATAAAGATAAAGAAATTATGAGACGATTTATAAAAAGATAATTATCCAATGAGTCCCGCGGCACGGCTTATCTCTAACATTTTGTCGATAGGTTTTTTTGCAGCCACTCTTAAATTTTCATCCATTATTATTTCGGGTAATTCGTATTTCATGCAGAGATATAATTTTTCGAGCGTGTTTAATTTCATGTGCGGGCAATCGTTACAGGCACAATTGTTATTTGGTGGCGCTGGAATAAATGTTTTTAATGGATTTGATTTTTGCATCTCGTGCAGTATACCTGTTTCGGTGGCAACAATAAATTCGGAGGCGGTATTTGTTTGCGAATATTTTAATAATTGCGTAGTACTGCCAATATAATCTGCAATATTTAAAACAGCTTCTTCACATTCGGGATGCGCAATTAGTTTTGCTTTTGGATGGCGGATCTTTAATTTAGTTATTTTTTCTAAACTAAAAATTTCGTGTACCATACAGGCTCCATTCCACAGCAACATATTCCTTCCTGTTTTTTTATTCAAATAAGCACCAAGATTTTTATCAGGAGCAAAAATTATTGGCTGGTCTTTCGGTAAACTATCAATTATTTTTTCCGCGTTTGATGAAGTACAAATAATATCGCTTAATGCTTTTATTTCGGCCGAACAGTTGATGTAAGAAATAATTAAATGATCAGGGTTTTTATCTTTAAATGTTTTAAATAAATCGGCCGGAGCGCTATCTGCTAAAGAACATCCGGCTTTCAGATCGGGTAATAAAACTTTTTTTGTTGGGTTTAAAATCTTTGCTGTTTCTGCCATGAAGTGTACGCCGGCAAAAACAATAATATCTGCTTTTGTTTTTTCTGCATTCTGTGCAAGTCCCAAACTATCGCCGATATAATCGGCCACATCCTGGATATCCGGTTCCTGATAATAATGGGCGAGTATGATTGCATTTTTTTCTTTTTTTAGTTTTTCTATTTCAGCAAACAAATCTAACGAAGGATTTATTTCAATATCTAAAAAACCTTTTGATAAATCTTGTGTAGTGTTCATAACCTTTGTAATAATTCTTTAATAATACTTTTATATAAAACCAATACTACTATTACAGGTGTGTATATCGTGATAACTTAATTACACACAGACAACAAAGTTAATTAGATGAAGTTTATTAACAGTAACTAACATTTAATTAAGATGATGAATTATAATACAGGATTAATTTATAAGAGCTTACTAACAATAGTTGATAAAATATAAAATAAAATAAACAATTTAATAATCACAGGTTACACACTGTTTATTATGAGTATCTAATTAGTGTTGTTTTGGTTGAGTTTAATTAAAACAGATAAAAGCAGCCGAGTTATTGTAATTTTTAACACATACGAAAAAGTAAAAAAACGATTTTCCCACCGTTTTTTTGGGCTTATTAACGATGGTATGTGGAAAAGAATTAAACACAGAAATGAAAATTATTTCCGCTTCTTTTTAAAATTCAAATAGGTCTTGTGTTTTGATATTTTTTCCACAATTTGTTCAATAGACAGATTCCCCTATTTTTGCCATCCTTTATTTATTGTTTTTAATACTTATTATATGTCTGTTATTCAAAGAATTCGTGACAAGGGTGCCTGGATTGTTTTTGCAATTATTGCCTTAGCGTTGATTGCCTTTATTCTGCAAGATGGCGTTCGCCGCGGAGGAAGTGGTTTTTCCGGAGGTTCTGTTATTGGAAAAGTAAATGGCGAAAGCATTGAGCGTGCCGATTTTGAGCAAAAGCTGTCAATGTACGGAAAAGGCCAGCAGAGAGAGCAATTAATTGGTCAGCTCTGGAACCAGGAAGTTTCAACAATTATAATGAAACAAGAGTTCGACAAGTTGGGTTTATCTGTTTCTCAAAAAGAATTGAACGAAATTATGTTTGGCGAAAACTCTCCGTTAAAAAGAGAATTCACCGACCCGCAAACAGGCGTTTTTGATGTAGAAAGAGCGAAAGAAGCGTTTGCACAGATAAAAAAATCAAAGAACACCGAGCAACAAGCGGGTATTATTGAAGCCTATATTGAGCCGGCAATTTTACAAGCACTTAATAGTAAGTATCAGTCGTTGATACAGCAAAGCTTATATGTACCAAAATGGATGATCGAAAAGCAACAGGCCGACAATAATTCTATTTCTTCGGTTTCGTTTGTTTATGTTCCTTACTCAAGTGTTTCTGATAGTTCTGCAAAAGTTAGTGACGATGAAATATTAAATTATGCAAAAAAACACAGAAAGGAATACGAAAGAGACGAAGAAACAAGGTCTATTGCTTATGTAAGTTTCAGTGCTTCTGCAAGTGCGGCAGATTCGGTTGCAACAAAAAATCAATTAGCACAGTTAAAAAGTGAATTTGCTTCAACGAATGATATTCCTGCTTTCTTTTCAAAGAATTCAACAGAATCTCCTTATTATGATGGATATGTAAGCAAGAAAGAGATCAAACAAAAATATATTGATTCTATCACAAAGCTTCCTGTTGGCGGTGTTTATGGTCCCTATGTTGATGGAAATAATTTTGTTTTGGCAAGAGTTGTTGCTGAAAAACAAATTCCCGATTCAGCAAAAGTCCGTCACATCTTGGTTTCAACCCATCAGCAAGATCCTAATTCGGGAACATTGGTTAGGGTAAGGGAAGATAGCGTTGCAAGAAAAATCATGGATACTGTAGAAGCTGAAATAAAAAGCGGTAAAAATTTTGATTCGGTTTGTGCCAAATATTCTGACGACGGAAATAAAAACAAAGGAGGCGTGTACGATTACTTTGCTTCTGCGCGAATGGTTCCCACCTTCAACGATTTTAGTTTTGATAAACCGGTTGGGTCAAAAGGTGTAATTCAAACAGAATTCGGATTTCACTATGTTGAAGTGTTGGCACAAAAAGGTTCGGGTCCCGGATATAAAATTGCATACCTGGCAAAACCAATAATTGTAAGCAACGAAACCGATGCTGCTGCAAATAACGCTGCAGCGCAATTTGCCGGAACAAGCCGAAACAAAAAGCAATTTGAAGAAAATGCAGCAAAACTTAATAAAACCGTAATTCCATCGGGCGAAATAAAAGAAAACGATTTTACAATTTCTGGTCTTGGCGAAAGCCGTCAATTGGTTCGTTGGATTTACGAACATTCGGCCGGTGATATTAACGACCAGCCAATCAGAATCGGCGATAATTATGTTGTTTCACTTATTTCTTCTGTTATAAAACCGGGATTGCCACCTGCACAGGTTTTAAGACCGGCAATCGAAAGCATTGTTCGCAATCAAAAGAAAGCAAAACAAATAATCGAAAATAAATTCAAAGGAAATACTTTAGAAGCATTGGCAACCAGCACCGGAACTGCTGTACAAAAATCAGACAGTTTATTATTTAGCAATCCTTTTATTCCGGGAGTTGGTAACGATGCAAAATTTTCGGGCACCGCTTTCAATGCATCTGAAAAAGGAAAGGTTACCGAACCGGTTGCCGGAACATCGGGTGTTTTTGCTTTGCGTGTTGAAAACATAAGCGCAAAACCAAATTCAACAGATACGCCGGAATCGATCAAACAAACAATTTTGCAAAGCCAGAGAATGGCGATATACAGAGGATCTGAAGCTTTGCGCAAATCGGCTGTGATAAAAGATTACAGAAGTAAGTTTTATTAAAATGATATTTTAGATTGATTAAGCCGCATCAAATTTTTGATGCGGCTTTTGTTTTACGCAATGCGAAAGCAAAACAAAAAATCAAATTGTATTTTTGTGATGATGGAAGAAGTATTTGTAAATAAGGTTGCCGAAAGCGGACTGATTAGTTTTGATCTTGAAGAATTTTATCCCAAGGGAGAAATTAAAATTTTCGACTTAAAAGATTTTCTTTTTATGGGAATGATCCTGAAAGAAAAAGAGTATCGTGCTGCATTGCAAACAACCGATTGGGAACAATACCGCGAAAAATATGTTTCTATTGTTTGCAGTGCCGATGCAATTATTCCGATGTGGGCCAATATGCTGGCTGCAAGTTATTTGCAACCCATTGCCAAAGCTGTTGTGTTTGGAGATGAAAAGAAACTGATTGAAACAATCCTTATCAAAAGAATCAACGAAGTAAAAGGAGAAGATTATTTGGATAAAAGGGTTGTTGTAAAAGGATGTGGCGATGTTTCGATTCCGGAAGCCGCGTATGTTGAAATAACAAATAAATTAAGACCCTTCGTTAAAAGCATCATGTACGGCGAGCCCTGCAGCACAGTTCCTATTTTTAAAAAGAAATGATTTTCTATTTTGTTTGTATGAATTTTTGCAAATTATTCAAGGCGTTCCTTCTTATTTTATTTTGCATGAACGAAGTCCAGCCAAATAAAATTCCGGGTAACCCCAATGCTTGTCTTGCCCAGCGATATAAACCAAACTGATCGGTGTGCTCTGTAATTTTTCCATCAACAATTCTGAGATGCGCTTTTATTTTGTTTACTACTTTTCTGTTTGAGGCAGAAAACAAATAGGTTGCAACCCACTCGCAGCTTGCATATTCTTCATCAATCAAAATAATATTTCCAAAAGTCAAAGAAAAATTGTTTGCTTTTGTACATAGCATTTCCCACATTGCCTGCGGTTCGCCATTTTGCAATAAACCAAAAACAGGATCCAGAAAAACAACATTTTCGCTATAACAATCCTGCATTGTTTTATAATCTAATTTTTGAAATGCCTGATAAAAACGATGAATAATTTGCTCGTTATTTTCCATAATTAATTTTTAGTGTGCCTGCAACCAATTTTCTCCAACACCAAGTTCTGCTTCAACAGGAACATTGTTTGGTAACAACATTGCTGTTTTCATATTTTCCAAAATGAGAGGTTTTATCGTTTCCAATTCTTCGTGTAACACATCAAACACCAACTCATCATGCACTTGCAATAACATTTTTGATTGCAGTTTTTCTTTCTTCATTGCATGATGAATTTTTATCATTGCTAATTTAATCATATCGGCAGCCGTTCCCTGAATGGGAGAATTAATTGCATTGCGTTCGGCAAAACCACGTACCGTAAAGTTGGATGAATTAATATCTTTCAGCCAACGTTTTCTTCCCATCAATGTTTGTACAAAACCATTTTCTTTTGCAAAGTTGATGGTGTCGTTCATGTATTGATTGATGCCCGAAAATTCTTTTTTATAATTATCAATAATTTCTTTTGCTTCAGTTCGCGAAATACCAAGATTATCGGCCAAACCAAAAGCACCCTGCCCGTAAATAATTCCAAAGTTTACACTCTTTGCCTTGTAACGCATTTCCTTTGTAACGTCGGCCTCGTTTACGTTATATACTTTTGCTGCTGTTGCTGTATGAATGTCTTTTCCCTTTTGAAAAGCATCGCACATGTTTGCGTCGCCGCTGATTGCCGCAACAATTCTTAATTCAATTTGCGAATAATCGGCGCTAACCAAAATATGTTTTGAATCTCTTGGCACAAACGCTTTTCTGATTTCTTTTCCGCGATCAGTGCGAACAGGAATGTTTTGAAGATTTGGATTGTTGCTGCTTAATCTTCCGGTAACGGCAACGGCTTGTGCATACGATGTATGAACCCGTCCTGTTTTTGAATTGATCATTTGAGGCAATGCATCAACATAAGTTGATTTTAATTTTGTAAGCTCCCTGAACCCTAAAATATCATCAACTATTTTATGCTGATGTGCAAGTTTAAGTAAAACATCTTCGCCTGTTGCATACTGACCGGTCTTTGTTTTTTTTGCTTTCTCATCAATTTTTAATTTATCAAACAACACTTCGCCCAACTGTTTTGGCGATGCCAAATTAAAACGAACGCCGGCTTGCAGATAAACACTCTCCTCGCATTTTTTTGCTTCGCGTTCTAATTCTTTGCTGTAATCGTTCAAAAAATTTACATCCACTTTTATTCCCTCAAATTCCATGTCGGTTAAAACTTTAACCAAAGGATTTTCAACTTCATTAAAGACTTTTTCTACTTCTTTTTCTTTGAGCAGCGGTGTAAAAATATTTTTTAATTGCAAAGTGATATCAGCATCTTCTGATGCATACTCTTTTACTTTTTCAACTTCAACATCACGCATATTGCCCTGCAACTTCCCTTTCTTTCCAATTAATTCATCAATGTGTACGGGTTCATAACCCAGATATTGCGCACTCAGCAAATCCATACTGCGCTTGCCTTCCGGCTCAATCACGTAATGTGCAAGCATCGTATCAAAAATATCTCCTTTCAATTCTATACCATACCATTTTAAAACCAACAGGTCGTATTTCAGGTTTTGGCCAACCCAAACGATATCGGTTGCATTAAACAGCGATGAAAATTGTTTTAATATTTTTTCGGTAGATTTTTTATCGGCAGGACAGGGAACATAATATGCCTCAGCTTTTTTAAAAGCAAAACTCATCCCAACCAACTCTGCTTCATTTGCATCGATGTTTGTGGTTTCGGTATCAAAACAAATTTCTTTTTGTTGGAGAAGATCTTCAACAAGTGTTTTAATTTTTTCGTCAGTATCAACAAGAATATAATTATGTTTTGTGTTGTTGATGTTGTGTGCCGAAATTAATCCCGGCGTTAATGATTCTTCAACCACATCGGATTTTTTATTTTCCGATTTTTTTGTTTCAACAGCATTGCCAAACAAATCGGTTTGCACACCAACCGGTGCAGTTTGAAACATATTGAAATCATCACCCAAAATTCTTTTGCCCAATGTTTTAAATTCTAATTCGGCAAACACTTCTTTTAATTTTTCTTTATGCCATTCTTTTAATCTGAAATTTTCTTCATGAAATTCTACAGGTGTTTTGGTAATGATGGTTGCCAGTTTTTTACTCATGATGGCACTTTCTTTTCCTGCCCTGACCTTTTCTCCCAAAGCACCTTTAATATTATCGGCATTGGCCAAAACGTTTTCCAGTGTTCCAAATTCTTTTAAAAGTTTAGCAGCGGTTTTTTCGCCCACACCGGGAATGCCCGGAATATTATCAACGGCATCGCCCATCAATCCTAAAATATCAACCACCTGATCAACTCTTTCAATATTCCATTTTTCACAAACTTCTTTTGGCCCCATGATTTCAACATCGCCACCCTGATATGCCGGTTTGTAAATATTAATTCCATCACGAACCAATTGGCCATAATCTTTATCTGGCGTTACCATAAAAACCTCATAACCGGCATCGTGCGCTTCCCATGCCAATGTTCCAATTACATCATCGGCTTCATAACCCTCAACACCGATCACAGGAATATTAAAACCTTCAATTATTTTTTTTATATCCGGGATTGATGCCAACAAATCTTCGGGAGCTTCTTGTCTGTTAGCTTTATAATCTGCAAAATCCGTATGCCTTTCGGTTGGTCCCGATACATCAAAACAAACAGCAAGGTGCGTTGGTTTTTCTTTATTGATCAACTCAAACAAAGTATTGGTAAAACCAAATTGTGCATTGGTGTTTTTTCCTTTTGAAGTGATTCGCGGGTTTCTGATCAGCGCATAATATGCACGGAAGATCAGCGCAAAAGCATCCAGTAAAAATAATTTTTTCTGCATGGGGCTAAGATAGCTAAAAGAATCATTTTAGTTTATTGAATTTGATGGGGACTAACATTCGTCATGTTTACAAATATTAATCTGCAATAGGTTTGCAGTATATTTAAAAGCCGAGTTTAAATGAATAGAATTATTTATAAAGAACAGTTGTCGAAAGATGTTTTTTTGATGAGAATTGACGCCCCGTTAATTGCCCAAGAGCGGCAACCCGGGCAGTTCATTATCCTGCAAACCGATGATGATTATGGCGAAAGGATTCCATTAACAATTGCCGATGCAAATGTTGAGGAAGGAAGCATCACCATAATTTTTCAGGTAGTTGGTAAAACAACCATGGAGCTTTCGACGATGAAAGCCGGTGATTATTTACCTGCATTTGTTGGTCCGCTCGGAAAACCAACGCATATAAAAAACTATGGCCACGTTGTTTGTGTGGCCGGAGGTATTGGCGTAGCACCCATGCACCCAATTGCAGAGGCATTGAAGAAAGCGGGAAATCGTGTTACCATTATTATTGGTGCGAGAACAAAAGAGTTGTTGATCCTTGAAAACCAAATGAGAGACATTGCCGACGAATTAATTATTTGTACTGATGATGGTTCGTATGGAAGAAAAGCCTTGGTAACAGAGCCACTGAAAGAACTTTGCGAAAGAACAACAAAACCGGATATGGTTATTGCAATTGGTCCGCCGGTGATGATGAAATTTTGTTCAGTAACAACCAAACCATATAATGTTTTTACACAGGTTTCTTTAAATACAATTATGGTTGATGGTACGGGAATGTGTGGTGGTTGCAGGGTAAGCGTAAATAACGAAACAAAATTTGTGTGTGTTGATGGACCGGAATTTGACGGACATCAGGTAGATTTTGATAACATGATAGCAAGGTTAAATTCTTACAAAACCATCGAAAAACAAAAGCAGAAATGTTTTGTTGAAAAAACATTTAAAGAAAAGGAGGTTGCGTTATGAGTTATCATTCACCGGAAGAGCTTTCTGCAAAAGCAAAAGAATTAATTGTTGAGTATATTGATAAATACGACACATTAAAACCAAAAGAACGTACTCAAATCCCTGCACAGGAAATGCCAACACAGGATCCGTTCATTCGCAGAACAAATTTGCAGGAAGTTGCGATTGGTTTTTCTGAGGATCAGGCTCGTATTGAGGCTATGCGTTGTTTGCAATGCATCAAGAAAAATTGTGTGCAGGATTGTCCGGTAAATATTAATATCCCGGGATTTGTAAATAAAATTGCGCATGGCGATTTTGAAGGAGCCGCTCAAATAATAAAAGAAACAACATTATTACCTGCTATTTGCGGAAGAGTTTGTCCGCAGGAAACACAATGTCAGCTGCATTGTGCTGTGGGCAAGGCTTTGAAGGATGTTGACAAGTCTGTTGCCATTGGAAGATTGGAAAGATTTATTGCCGATTGGGAAAGAAAAAATGGTAAAAAAGTATTGCCTGTTGTTAAACCTCCTACAGGAAAAAGGGTTGCTGTTGTTGGTAGCGGCCCTGCCGGATTAGTTGTGGCTGCTGATTGTAAAAGAGAGGGACATCATGTAACAATATTCGAAGCGTTTCATAAGCTTGGGGGTGTGTTGCGTTATGGCATTCCTGAGTTTAGATTACCTAATGATATTATCGACCAGGAAATAGAAACACTTAAACAAATGGGTGTTGAAATAAAAACAAATTTTGTTGTTGGAAGAACAAGAAAATTAATTGACCTGATCGAAAAGGATAAATACGATGCTGTGTTTGTTGGAACTGGTGCCGGGCTTCCTATCTTCATGGGTATTGAAGGAGAAAATTTAGTTGGCGTATTTTCTGCAAACGAATATTTAACAAGAGCAAATCTGATGCGTGCTTTCGAAAAAGAAAAAGCCGATACACCAATTATCTCTTCAAAAAAAGTTGCCGTGCTGGGTGGAGGAAACGTTGCAATGGATTCTGCAAGAATGGCAAAAAGGCTTGGTGCCGAAGAAGTATATGTTATTTACAGAAGAACAGAGCACGAAATGCCTGCAAGAAAAGAAGAGGTTGCCCATGCGAAAGAAGAAGGAATTGAATTTCATTTTTTAGAAAATGCAAAACGTGTTATTGGTGATGAACATGGATGTGTTACCGGAATAGAATGTGTACGATTTGAGTTAGGCGAACCCGATGAGTCGGGAAGAAGAAGACCAATTGAAATCAAGAACAGCGAATTTATTGTTGAAATAGATACTGTTATTGTTGCAATTGGAAACGGAAGTAATCCTTTGATCAGTCAGACCACACCGCAAATTCAGGTAAACAAATGGGGAAATGTTTTAGTTGATAAAACACAAAAAACATCTCTGGATAAAGTATTTGCAGGTGGCGATATTGTATTAGGTGCAGCAACTGTAATTCTTGCGATGGGTGAAGGTAGAAGAGCCGCAGCATCTATTAACAACATGATCGCTCAGGAAATGGAAACAGAAAAAGCTGCAAAAAAATCGTATGTATTGCAAGCGTAAAAAGTGTTAGTTTATAAAAAGAAAGCCCTGCTTCATTTTAAACAGGGCTTTCTTTTTATTTGATATTGTACTTGTACTTATATCTTTCGTACAGTTGTTTTTGTTTATTGTCTAAACTTACTTGTCGGCCCTGAATGAAAGCATAATCAACATTGCTGCTTTTCATGTCTAAAATATCGCCATCAGCAACAATTATGTTTGCATCTTTTCCGGCTTCAATACTTCCGGTTTTGTCGTCAATACCTAAAATTTTTGCTGCATTTAATGTAATGGCTTGTAATGCTTCTTCTTTAGTTAAACCATAAGTTGCAGCCGTGCCCGCATTGAAAGAGAGATTGCGATAACGACTTTCATCATGCGTATCATTCAATGCAAATACTACTCCTGCTTTTTGTAAAGCAGCAGGTGTTTTATAAGGTTGATCAACATCATCATCTTCAGTTGCTGGCAATGCGTGCTCCTGATTTAAAATAACAGCAATATTATTTGCCTTTAATAGATCGGCAATTAAAAAACTTTCACTAGCGCCAATTATCACAACATCAAATCCAAACTCTTTTACAAAATCAATTGCAGCCAGCATTTGTTTTACCTGATCGGCATGAATAAACAATTTTTCTTTTTTATCGTACAAACCTTTTACTGCTTCAAATTTTAAATTAGTTTGTTTATGCGTTGTTTCCTGCAGGTATGCTTTTGCTTCGCGGAAGAATAATTTTATTTCTTCTATTTTATCTAAAGCGATTTTTGTTGGATCGGGTTGCGCATCGCCGCGACCAACACCAGCAGGCATTTCGCCGCGAAAACGTCCTCTTCTCTGAATAAAACTTGGCATATTCAAATGAATACCGTTATCATATTTATAGGCTGCATCTTCCCAGTTCCAAGCATCGAGTTGAACAACAGAAGAGGTGCCGCTGATTGTACCACCCTCGGGTGTAATGCCGGCTAATAAAATTCCATTGGCACGCAAGGTTCCAATAATTTTTGAATCTGTGTTATATGCAACGATAGAGCGTACACTTGGATTTAAATCGCCGATTTCTAAAAAATCGTTACTTCCCCTAACACCATTGGCAATTTCTTTTAGGCCAAGATCGCTAGAAGATAAAATCAGTCCGGGATAAACTTGTTTGCCTTTTGCATCAATCACTTTTGCATCGCTCCCGGAAACCGTTAAGTCTTTGCCAACAGAAACAATTTTTCCTTTATTGATTTTAATAGTTGCGTTTTCAATTACCTCGCCGTTACCAATGTGAACCGTTCCGTTGGTAATAAATAAAAGCCCATTATATTCTTTGGTTGGATAAACAGTCTCTTGCGAAAAAACAAAACAGTTTAACAACAATAAAGATGGTATGATTAAAAATAATTTCTTCATGATTGTAGTGTTTATTTATTAATTGATTCGTCATCACTTATGTCAACAGTTATTAATCCGTTATCGTGTACATGATCTGTGCAGTTTAAAATATATTGCCAGCTTGGCTCTGCAGCCCTTGTTGCAGCACCGCTTTTCTTTTCTCCCAACATTTTTTGTATGAGACGATTTCTTTCGGAGGTGATTTTTTGACGAAGTTGCAAATCTCTTGTTCGATCAAAATAGATAATACCATCTACAATTGTTTTTTCTGCAACAGCATAGATGCTTAACGGATGGTTGCTCCACAAAACCAGATCGGCATCTTTTCCAACTTTTATACTTCCTACACGATCCGCTACGTGCAAGGCTTTCGCCGGATTAAGTGTAACCATTTTCAATGCATCTTCCTCACTTACACCACCATACTTAATTGTTTTTGCAGCTTCCTGGTTTAACCTTCTTGCCTGTTCGGCATCATCAGAATTAATGCAAACATTTAAACCAACTTTTTGCATGATGGCAGCATTGTACGCAATTGCATCCTGTACTTCGGTTTTGTAAGCCCACCAGTCGGAAAATGTTGAAGCATTTGCGCCGTGTAATTTCATCTTGTCGGCAACTTTATATCCTTCCAAAATATGCGTGAACGTGTTGAACCTGAAACCATATTTTTCTGCAATGCGCATGGCCGATGTTATTTCACTTTGCACATAAGAATGACAAGTGATAAATCTTTTCTTATTTAAAATTTCAACCAGCGCATCCAATTCCAGATCCCTTCTTGTTCCTTTCGGATCTGCTTTCATGGCTGCTTCATAATCTTTTGCTCTTGCAAATGCATCATCCAAAACCTGATCAACACCCATTCTCGTATCGGGAAAACGATTGTTGTTTTGTGATGTTGTTCGTTTCACATTTTCTCCTAATGCAAATTTTATAAAAGGATCGGCACCTTTGAATTTGAGGTCCTCATCATTTGCTCCCCAGCGTAATTTTATTAATTGAGTTTGTCCGCCGATGGTATTTGCAGAACCATGTAAAATATGAGACGAAGTAACGCCGCCACTTAGTTGACGATAAATATTAATATCTTCAGGGTTCAAATTGTCTCCAATTCTTACTTCAGATGTTACAGATTGAGCGCCTTCGTTAATAGAGGCAGCTGCTATGTGTGAGTGTTCATCAATAATACCTGCAGTTAAATGTTTGCCTGTTCCGTCAATAATTTTTGCAGATGCATCAGATAGATTTTTGCCGATTTTGACAATCTTTCCATTCTTAACCAACACATCGGTGTTTTCTAAAATACCATCTTTTTCGTTTGTCCAAACAGTTGCATTTTTAATTAATATGTTTTCTTGTTTGGGCATTTCTTCCCATCCATAACCATCAAAGGGATATGTGACTTTTGCTAATTTTTGAGGAAAAGAATGCCTTTTTTTAGTTGAATCTGTTGCTGTAATTGCACTTACAAATTTTGCTGTCCATGTTATACTATTGCCTGCAGTATCTTCTCCGTTACCGTTCCACGTATCACCATCAACAAATCCGCTTAAGCGAAATTGCCCGCCCCTGTTAAATCCTGCTCCTCCTTGCGGTCTCTTCGTTGCAGCAAAATTTAGTTTAATAATTTTTCCGTCGAAACCAAATTTGCTGCTTAGTGTATCTTTTCCAATAACATTTGCCGTAGTTGAATTTTTAACATCTAATGTATAATTGATGGTTGCCGAAGGAGATGTAATAACTAAGCTGTATTTCCCTTTTATCTCGTTCCAACCCTCATCTTTAATAACATATTTCTGACCCTGAACCCAATTATTAAAGATGACCGTTTTTTCGTCGAATATCGGACCGCTAGTTATTAAGAAATTAGCCAGTTTTCCAACTTCCAAACTTCCAACCTTGTCGTAGATATTTAATAAGGTTGCAGGTGTTTTTGTAAGGGCATCCAATGCTTTGTTTTCGCTCAATCCAAATTCAATTGCCTTGCGGAGGTTCGTAAAAAACTGTTTTGTATCTCTTAATTCGGATGCTGTTAATGCAAAAGGGATGTTTGCTTTTTCCAGTGCTGCAGCATTTGTTGGCGCTAATTCCCAATGCTTCATGGCCGCAAGCGAAACAAACCTTGCATCATTCGGATCTTCAACATCCATTGCAAGCGGGAAATTTAAAGGAAGAATATAGGCTGCTTTTGTTGCTGCAATCTCGGCAACTCTTTGATATTCGTTTCCGCCGCCTTTGATTATATATTGTACGCCAAATTCGTCACCAACGCGGTCTGCACGCAAATCGGTCCACTTATCTTCAGATTCAAAGATCTGAGGAAGAGATTGATTGTCATTAAACGCCTGCAATGAAATATTCACACCTTCGGTTGACGGCTTTGTTTTATACCACAGCGCATCTAAATATGTTTGCCTTAATAAGGCAATTGCACCCATTACGCTGCCGGGATAACTTTGTGTGGATGAACCTTTGCTGAAAGAATAATTAGCAGAAGCTTTTTCTTTTAAAACGATCATATTTTCTTTAAAGCCATCTTTAGAATCGGCAAGGGTAACCACCGTCCCTGTGCCCCGTACAATTCCATCTTTAACATGGGTTAGCACTGTTCCAAATCCTATTTCACGAAAAGATTTTGCCTTTGCTTCATCGGCAGCAAATAATTTATAAGCGTCTGTTTCCGGTTTTATTGCCTGATTCCAATTATATGCCCCTTTTGTATTTGAAAGAAATTGAGTAGGTGCACCATAATTGAAACCAGCAGAATTTCGTTGAGGGGTTGCCACACCGTAGTCGCTGTATATATCTATGAATGAAGGATAGATGTATTTTTCTTTGCAGTCAATAATGATAGCGTCTTTTGGAATTGTAAGATTGTTGCCAATGGCTACAATTTTACCATCGCGAATAATCAGCGTTGAATTTTGTATTGTTGTTTGAACATCTTTTACAATGGTTGCATTTGTAAATGCAAAACAGGCTGAACGCTTATCTGCAACACCGTTTACAGGAAATGTTTCCTGGGCTTGCAACAGCGAAACAAAGATGAGCCCAAAAAACAGGAGCTTAAATTTTTTCATAGTGCTTTAATTAGTTTTGGAAAGAATTAAAGCTACTGAATAGAATGAATGTTAAAAGCCACTCATCATATTTTCGGTATAAAATATTTTTTGAAGGGTGAACAGTATAGATAATTACCTGCCCATAAATACCATTAATATTTGCACATCGCTTGGATTAACTCCGCTTATTCTGCTGGCCTGTCCTAATGTTCTGGGTTTAATTTTTTTGAATTTTTGAAGTGCCTCATTAGATAAAGCCGACACTTTGCTATAATCAAAAGAATCAGGAATGACTAATTCTTCTAATTGACTCATTCGATGAACGATCTCTTTTTCCTTTTCTATATATCGCTCATATTTTATTTGAATTTCTGCCTGCTCAATACAGTCTTTCGAATACCGGGATAAGGCCGCGGAAAGTGATGGGATATTTTCAATTAATGAAGAAAGAGAAACATTAGGACGAAGAATAACTCTTGCTGCTTTTTGTTTTTCTAAAATTGCAGCCGAATCAAGGCTATTTAAATATGGATTAATCTCTTCAGGTTCAATGTTCAAAGTCAACAAATCTGCCTTTATTTTTTCTGTATTATTCTTTTTAGCGAGAACTGCGTCCATTCTTTCCTGCGAAGCCAGACCAAGCCGGTAACTAAGTTCAGTTAATCTCAAATCAGCATTGTCTTGGCGTAATAAAGTTCTAAACTCAGCCCTGCTGGTAAACATTCTATAAGGCTCTTCGGTTCCTTTGCTGATCAGATCGTCAATTAATACGCCGATATAAGCATCGCTTCTTTTTAAAATAACCGGTTCTAAATTTTTTGATTTCTGATGTGCATTGATACCGGCCATTAGGCCTTGACAAGCGGCTTCTTCATAGCCGGTTGTTCCATTAATCTGTCCTGCAAAAAATAAATTGCTCAGCAATTTTGTTTCGAGTGTATGTTTAAGTTGGGTAGGTGGGAAATAATCATATTCGATTGCGTAACCCGGCCTAAAAAATTTACAATTTTCAAATCCTGCAACAGATCTAAGTGCTTGAAACTGAACATCTTCAGGTAACGAAGTAGAGAATCCATTAACATAAATCTCAACTGTATTCCAGCCCTCCGGTTCTACAAATAATTGATGTCTTTCTCGTTCGGCGAAGCGATTGATTTTATCTTCAATGCTTGGGCAATATCTTGGGCCAATGCCTTCAATTCTCCCCTGAAACATCGGACTTCTGTCAAAGCCTGTTTTTAATATGTCGTGTACTTCCTGACTGGTGTAAGTGATAAAACAACTTTTTTGTTGGGCGGGCTTGATTCTTTCAAAATCTAAATAAGAGAATCCAATAATTTCTTCATCCCCACGTTGTTCTTCCATTTTTGAATAATCTAAACTTCGGCTGTCAACTCTTGGAGGCGTACCTGTTTTTAGTCTATCGCTTTCAAAACCAAATTCGACCAGTTGCTCTGTTATTCCGGTAGCCGCTTTTTCAGAAACCCTTCCTCCGCCAAACTGTTTTTCGCCAATATGGATAATTCCATTTAAAAAAGTTCCACTGGTTACAACAACTGATTTTGACCTGATTTCATGACCAAGAGAAGTTATGACACCGCATGCCGTATTGTTTTTTATAAGAATGGAACGAACCATGTCTTGATAGAAATCTACATTGGGTGTAGCTTCTAACATTTGACGCCATGTAGCCGCAAACAACATTCTGTCATTTTGAGCACGGGGACTCCACATAGCAGGGCCCTTACTTCTGTTCAACATCCTAAACTGGATCATGCTTTTGTCGGTTACAATACCGCTATAACCACCCATTGCATCAATCTCACGTACAATTTGACCTTTTGCAATTCCGCCCATTGCCGGATTACAGCTCATTTGAGCGAGTGTTTGTAAATTCATGGTCACCAGCAAAACCTTGCTTCCAAGGTTTGCCGCAGCTGCAGCTGCTTCGCAACCGGCATGTCCTGCACCAACAACAATAACATCGTAATCTGGAAACATCTATCAAAACTTTTTTAAAAGGAATGCAAAGATAATCACCCCGAAGCTGGTCGAGTTTTTTGGATTAACGTAAAACGGAAAAATTTGTTTCACGTGAAACAATCTTGTTGTAGGTAAGGAGGCGCGCCCTACAAAGCGAAACGGCTGTTGTAATCAGTAGTTTGGCAAACACCTCGAGTCGTTATGACACGTTAGCTAAATTATTTTAGCAAAGTCTGTCAATTGCTGCCTAAGGGTTTGCTGAAAACTAATTTGCTGATGAATAGTAAAGGCTTATACCTATAATAGCCTTACCGTTTCTTAGGTATAGGGCGGAGTGTATGAGCTCGTCACAAACTCATCATACATAGATACCATTTTCTACAATAACCCTCATATAAGCTACATATAACCCATATATAAGCTACATGTAAGCTACTCTTAATAAGAGTATGTTATATATGGTTTATATGCGGCTTGCACTTGTATTATCTGGGACTTACATGGCAATGTGATAGCTACCAATCATAGCGAAGCCAGCCATCAGACTAGGCAAGTGTAGGAGGAAGCAATAACTCTTGATAGCAGTATTGCAGAGTTGTCTAAACAGGAATAGAAAAATTCATTTGTTTCACGTGAAACAAAAGGGGTGGGCTATTTTGAGTGGAGTTTTTCAAAGAGTCGCAAATATTGTTCTTCCTTTTTCCGCATTTCTGCTATTTCCTTTTTCTTTTTGTCTTTATAACCGCACAAATGGAGTGCTCCATGAAAAATAACCCGCAAAAGTTCTTCATTAAATAGGATCCCTAATTTTAAGGCGTTCTCTTTAACCCGGTCAATGCTGATATAAACTTCGCCAATGGTTGTCCCCGAGTCGCCTTCCGATAGATCGAATGTTATGATATCGGTATAAAAATCATGGCTAAGGAAATCGCGGTTTATTTTTAATAAATACGCGTCTGAACAAAACACAAAGTTTAAAGACTGAAGATGAGCCCCTTCGTTGTTGAAAATAGACTCCAACACAAGCCGAATCTTCTTTTTGTTCAATAACCGAAAAGAATTGATTGTAGAATGGAAAAATATCTTTTGCATATTTATTGGCTTGCTCCAAAATTCGTAACAAAAAACCAATTGCTAAATTTACTTTTGCAGATATTTAAAGACCAAATGAAAAGACTAAGCGAATTGAAGATTGGTGATAAGGCAACTATTTTATCTTTTGAAAAAGACGAGATTTTTATCAAACTCATGGAAATGGGTTGTTTGCCCGGTGAGCAGGTACGAGTTGATCAGATTGCACCACTTGGCGATCCGATATCAATTTCTATAGCAGGCTATAGTCTGAGTTTGAGAATAAACGAGGCGAATAGTATTTTTGTAGAAAACGTAAATGATTGATTATTAAATAGTTAAATGAAAATTGGTCTATATTTTGGCTCTTTTAATCCCATCCATAATGGTCATTTGATTATTGCAAACTATATTGTTGATAATTCGGATCTAGAGCAGGTTTGGTTGGTGGTTAGCCCACAAAATCCATTTAAAACATCTTCGGTTTTGTTAAATGAATATGATCGTCTTTTTCTAACCAGAATTGCGGTTGAAGATGAGCCTCGGTTAAAAGTTTCGGATGTAGAGTTTAAATTGCCTCAGCCTTCCTACACGATTGATACACTAACTTATCTGGAAGAAAAGTTTCCGCAAAACGAGTTTACAATCATCATGGGCAGTGATAGTTTTCAAAATTTACACAAATGGAAAAATGCCGATTTGATTCTAAAAAAATATTCCATTATCATTTACGAAAGACCCGGGCATAAAGTAAAAGAATGGATTGATAAAGGAAATAAAATTAAAATTTTAAATGCCCCGTTATTAGAAATATCAGCAACCACAATCAGACAAAATATTAAGCACGGAAAATCAATCAGGTATTTAGTTCCTGAAAAAGTAAGGGAAGAGATCGAAAAGAGCGGATATTATAAATAATACATCAAATAATTTTATCAAAAAATCGTTATAAACCGCATAAACAAAACAGAGTATGAAAATTAATTACCCTCAGATTTTAGTAGTATCATTTGTTGTGTTTGCAGTCTCTTGTGTCAGTCCTAAAAAATTTCAACAGGCCGAAGCAAAATATGCACAATTAAACGGCGCATATCTTGATGTACAAAACAAGTATCGGGAATTACAGGGAGATCTGAATGCTTCTAAAAATCAAAACGCCGATTTAACCAATCAATTGGCAAAACAAAAAGCAGAAGCCGATGCCAAAATCAAAGATTTAAACAGCCAAAACGATTATTTGAAACAAAATAATAATCTGGTTTTAAATCAGCTAAAAGATTTGTCGGTAGTTACCGGAGCACAAGCAGAAAGTATCAAGAAATCATTGGAAAATATAGGGGCAAAAGATACTTACATTAAAGATCTCCAATCGTCAATCGCTAGAAAAGATTCATTGAATATGGTTTTAGTAATGAATTTAAAAGGTGCAATAGGAAATATTGGTGATGATGATATTAATATAAAGGTTGAAAAAAGTGTTGTATATATCGACATTTCAGATAAATTATTATTCAAAAGCGGCAGCTATGATGTAACAGAAAGAGCAAAGGTTGTTTTAGGAAAAGTTGCTAAAGTTTTAGCAGCACAACCCAATCTTGAATTTATGGTGGAAGGGCATACCGATAGCCTTCCTTATAAAAACGGGGCGCTGATTGATAATTGGGATTTAAGTGTTAAACGTGCAACAACAGTTGTGCGTGTATTGCAGGGGCAATATGGATTAGATCCAAAACACATAACGGCAGCGGGTCGGGGCCAGTATTTGCCAATTGCCGATAATTCAACTGCAGCGGGACGTGCAGCAAACAGAAGAACAAGGATTGTAATACTGCCACAATTAGATCAATTTTTTAAATTATTAGAAAAGAAATAAATCAATCAATTAATAAAAATGGAAACGCCATTCTTAGAATGGCGTTTTTTATTCTGTGATAAATATTATCTTGTTTTTTAAAAGAACACCTTAAATTTAATAGACCAAATCCTGTGATTATAAGAACGCCCACTCTATAATCATCGATATAAATAACAATATTTTTATGTATCGTGGTATAGTAAAAAATAAAATCTTTTTTTTAATTAGCTGCCTTTTATTTTTAGGATGCCAAGAACTAAAAAACACAGAAGAATTACCTCGTGCTACTAAAGGAGTGCTTGATCTAAGAAAAATCGATCTTCAAAAAACAACAGTAACTTTTGGTGGCGAGTGGGGATTTTACTGGAAAAAAATATTACATCCGTCGTCCGATTTTAGCAACCCGCAATATGTTGAGTTTGAAAAGTTGTGGAATAACATGACAGTTAACAATGTTAAACTTTCATCCTATGGTTTTGCAACCTATACGCTTACTGTTTTAATGCCGAAACAAAAAGAGAACCTTGCTTTACAAATACCCGATATGTATTCGTGCTACCGGCTTTATATAAATAATATTGAGGTTTCTGCAAATGGTAATCCAGATTCAATAAAAGAGAAATCAACTCCAAAGTGGATTAACGAAACAATTCAATTAATTAATCCTACAGATACACTGCATATTGTTTTGCAAATTGCAAATTATTGGCATTCGAAAGGCGGGCCGTATAAAGAAATATTGATGGGCAGTAAGGATAAATTATTTTATGAAAAAGAAAAAGAATCGGCATTCGATCTTTTGCTTACAGGATGTTTGTTTATGGGCGGACTATTCTTTTTTGGATTATTCCTTTTTGGAAAACACGACATGGTGATTTTATATTTTTCATTGTTTTGTATTGCTTACAGTTATAGAATAATGGGGACGGGCATTTATGAGTTTCATTCAATCTTTCCAAATATTCCGTGGATTATTACAATTCGGTTAGAATACATTTCTTTGTTTAGCAGCATTGCATTTTTTTCATTATATACAAGACGTTTGTATCCGAAAGATTTTCATTTTATAGCGGCGAGAATAATGGTTATACTGTGTACAACATATATTTTCATAACGCTAATTTTTCCCCCAAGAATATTTACCTTATTAATTGGTCCTTTTTTAGCAACAATGTTTTTATTTATTTTTTATGCACTTTATGTTTATATAAACGCTGCAAAAAATAAAAGGGTTGGTGCTGGTTATGCGTTATTAAGCACCGCAGCTGGTTTAATTATTTGTTTGATTATCGACTTAGAATATTTTCATATTGTAGAACCGCAAAAAGGATGGCTTTTTATCGGGTATGTTACATTCTTCTTTTTACAATCTTTGATACTTTCCTTCCGGTTTGCATACACATTAAACAAAGCTAAAACCGAAGCAGAGCAAGGGTTGCGGGCCAAGAGCGAATTTTTATCAACCATGTCTCACGAAATCCGAACACCACTTAATTCTGTAATCGGCATTTCGCATTTGTTGTTACGGACAAACCCGAGAGAAGATCAAAAAGAAAACATGAATGTTCTTTTATTTTCGGCAAATAATCTTTTATCAATTGTAAACGATATTCTTGACTACAATAAAATTGAAGCAGGTAAAATAAAATTTGAACAAGTTGAAATGGATATTGTTTCAATCAGCCGAAACATTGTTTCGGGATTAAAATCTTTCGCTGATGATAAGCACATAGAACTTATTTTTAAAACCGATCCGGCACTTCACACAAAAATTATTGGAGACCCGACACGCACAAGTCAAATTATAAATAACCTCGTTCATAATGCAATTAAATTCACAAAAGAAGGATCGGTTTTGGTTGAATTAATTGTAGAAGCACAAACTGAAAATGCTATCACCGTTAAAATTAGAATAAAAGATACCGGTATCGGCATTGAAGAAGAAAAGCAAAAAATAATATTCGAACAGTTTACACAAGCCGATTCATCCACATCAAGAGGCTTTGGCGGAACAGGATTGGGTTTGGCCATTTCTAAAAAATTATTAGAACTACAGGATTCGCAATTGCAATTAATTAGTGAGCCGGGGAAAGGATCGGAATTTTATTTTGTGCAAACATTCCCTATCAGCAAAACAGCAACACCCGAAATAAATAGTGTAATTGATTTGCCTGACGAAGAAACGAAACCGCTTACCAATATTGATTTGTTATTGGTTGAAGATAATGAAATGAATATTTTGGTCGCCCAAACTTTTTTGGAAAGATGGGGGGCCAAAATTGATATTGCAAGAAATGGCGAAGAAGGGGTACGGATGCTGGATGTTAATCGACATAAATTGATACTGATGGATATGCACATGCCGATAATGGATGGATATGAAGCAACAAAAAAAATCAGAGAAAAAGGAATAACGATTCCAATCATTGCGCTTACTGCCAGTTTACCAAAAGAGGTTGAAGCGCAAACAAAAGAAAAAGGAATGGACGATATTGTTGTGAAGCCTTTTAACCCTGATGAACTGTACCGGAAAATTTTACATTATACAAATGTGTACCGCTCTTTATAAATTAAAAGGCAATGTTGTATGATTTATAAGGATTCGGCAGAACTATTTTTTTTACTGTTTCTGCCAACAGCATATTTCTTTTTAAGTTGCTGATAAATTATTTCGGAGGATGTTACTCCCGATTGAGAAGCAAAACGCGCATTATGAAAATAGGCCTTTGTCATATTCATTACCTCATTGCCCAACTGAAGCTTCACATCTTCCATTAACCGTTTAATTTTTTCTAATTCATTAATCAGTTCAACATATTGGAGATACAATTGCAGATAATTATTGCAAGTAGTAACATTAATGTGTTGGGGAACTGTATCGGGTTTTGTTTGCATGTATTTTAATGCGGCTTCGGCAAATGCCTGTTTTTTCGAGTTGAGCTTAAACATGCTTCTTCTTACCTCGGGTTTTAATTTAACATGATTAGGCAACATCATTCTGATACCCGAAATATTTTGCATTATGATTGCAACATCCGATGCCGTAAATGTTCTGATATTCATCTCATTTTTTAGTTTAAAACTTATATCAATTAGAAAAATACTAATAAATAACGCAAAAAAGTAGGTTTTATTTGAAATCGGGAGAAACAAAAGGTTTCTTAAAAACTAAACCAATTAAACAAAATAGTACCTTAACAACAATAAAACGATTGTAACTTGTTAAGATATATCAGCATCTTTCTTTTAAAGCTATTCGGATGGGATAGTTCTGTAAGCTTTCCGGCAGGGGTCAAAAAATGTGTAATTGCAGTGGGGCCGCATACCAGCGGCTGGGATGTAGTGGTTGGCGTGCTTTACCGAAGTGCCGTAGGCATTAGCGATGCAAGGTTTTTGGGTAAAAAAGAATTGTTTGACGGGCCATTTGGCTTTGTTTTCAAATATCTTGGCGGAACACCGGTAGATCGGCTTAATAAACACAAGGTTGTTGAACAGGTGATTGATTTGTTCAATCAAAACGAAGCATTCATGCTGGCGCTATCTCCCGAAGGAACAAGAAAAAAAGTAGATAGGTTAAGAACAGGGTTTTATCATATTGCCAAAGGTGCACATGTGCCAATAATAATGGCCGGCCTGGATTTTAAAAATAAAAGACTGCTTTTATCGGAACCATTTTATCCAACCAACAACGAAGAAAGAGATCTTCAGAAAATAATAGAATTTTTTGCGCCAATACAAGGAAGGGTTCCGGAGTTTGGGATGCAGCACCTGTTACCGCAATAATAAATTTATAAGTATAAAAATCTGATTTTAAAAACGAGAATTCTTAAATTTGCAATTCCATTGCCCGATAGTATAATGGTAGTACCTCAGATTCTGGTTCTGATTGTCTTGGTTCGAATCCAGGTCGGGTAACAAGACTTAAAATAAAAATCCTGAAAATTTTTTCAGGATTTTTTTTATGAATATGATGTAATTGTTAATTTTTCGACTATATTAGCGCCGCCGTATAAAAAAATAGGCCCTTCCGTAGAAACGGACTGACCCCTAACGATTGCTTGCCATATGAAAATTCTTAGTAGTAGTGTTGAACTGCGCTAAGCAGTTTTTCGAATTAAGGCCTCTAACGATTTATTTTTGCTCTAACGATTGTCTTGCTGTATGCTTCGCCTCAATTGATGATGTAAAATTAGTTATCAATTTTGTGGTATTCAAAACAGATTCATGCTGTTTTGTTTATGGCAAAACTGAAAAAAATTTCATAAAATCCTTATGGGGATTGCATTTTAGGCCAAAATCATTATCATGTCCAACCGTTTTTCCGACATATTATTTCAATTGATTCATACACTGGAAAAGTCCGAAAAACGCCATTTTAAATTATATATTAAAAGAAGTTCGGGAAAAGAAGACCTTAAAATCATTCAACTTTTCGATGTTTTGGATAAACTTGGCGAGTATGATGAAAAATTATTATTAAAAAAATTACCCGGCGTAACAAAACCGCAATTAGCCAATTTAAAGAATCATTTGTATAAACAATTATTGGCAAGCCTTCGATTGTTGAAAACAACAGAAAACATAGATCTTCAGTTAAGTGAACATTTGGATAATGCCAGATTACTTTATAACAAAGGATTAAAACTACAGGCACTTCGCATTTTAGAAAGAGCGAAAGAATTGGCAAAAGCCAATCAGAAATTTAATTTTTTAGTACAGGCTATTTCATTAGAAAAAAAAATCGAAACACTTCACATCACCAGAAGCTCTACCGATAAAACAGAAGTGATGACTCAGGAAGCGTTGGCCATCAGCAATCATATCGATCGCGTTACACGTTTATCGAATCTTGCATTGTTGTTATATCGCTGGTATGTTTTAAACGGGCATGCAAGAAACGAATTGGACGAAGAAGATATTAAATTGTATTTCAAGAAACACCTTCCCGAAGATCTTCACGCAGTAAACGGTTTCTACGAAAAATTATATCTCTACCAATGTTATTGCTGGTATGCATTTATTCGACAAGATTTTTTAATGTATTACCGGTACAGTCAAAAGTGGATCGATCTGTTTGATGAAGAACCGCAAATGGTAGCTGTTGAAACGGGTCACTTTATCAAGGGCATGCATAATTTATTGAATGCACATTTCGATCTGCGTAATTTTCAATTGTTCGATAAAACATTAAAGCAGTTTGAAGCATTTGCAAAAACGCCGGAAGCCAATGCCCACGATAATTTCAGAACACATACTTCTATTTATATCAACAGCGCAAAAATTAATTTGCATCTGATGCAGGGCACATTTAAAGAAGGCGTTGCATTGATTCCTGAAATAGAAAAAAAATTAGAAGAATATTCTTTGTATGTCGACAGGCACCGCATTCTTGTTTTCAATTACAAGTTTGCAACACTGCATTTTGGAAATGGGAATATTAATGCGTCGATCGATTATTTGCAAAAAATAATTAATGGCCCGTTAGATTTGCGCATCGATCTGCAATGTTATGCCCGCCTGCTTCACATGATGGCTCATTACGAATTAGGCAATACCGAAATAATCGAGTCTTTAATAAAATCGGTTTATCGTTTTATGGCGAAGATGAAAAACCTGACAGTTGTTGAAGAAACGATGTTTAAGTTTTTAAGAAATTCGTTCAATGTTTCGCCAAAAGAATTACAACCTGTGCTGGAAGATTTTTTAAACAGCATCAAACACCTAGAAAAAAATCGTTTCGAAACAAGATCATTCGCTTACCTCGATATTATTTCGTGGGTTGAAAGTAAAGTGTATAAAAAACCTATGAGTGAGATCATTCACAATAAATTCGACGCAACCAGAAAAAGAAAATATCGGTCTTAATCCTTCTCCGCAGACTTTGTTCACACGTCGCCGGCCTCTATTGCAAATGCGAAACAGAAATTTTATATTTAGTAGTTAATTATTTTTTTACCCTAAAACGATTGCTATGAACATTCAAAAATTTCTTGTCTCCGGCATAGTCGGAGGAATTGTATCTTTTTTTATGGGATGGTTGGTTTATGGTATTGTATTGATGGATTATATGAATCAGCATCCCGGAACTGCCGGAAATATTAACCGCACCGAAATGGTATGGTGGGCGTTGATTCTCGGAAATTTATTTTCCGGTCTAACCTTTTCTTACATCTGGAACAAATGGACAAACATTACAACAATTGCAGCCGGCGCGATGGGTGGTGCAGTGTTGGGACTTTTGTTTGCTTTGTCTTTTGATCTTACCATGTACGGCACAAGTACCATTCTTTCTTTGAATGCAATTGGTGCCGATGTTATTGGCAGTATTGTTTTAAATGCCGTTGTTGGCGCCGCTGTTGGCTGGGCTAACAGTTGGGGAAATAAAGCCTGATCAACAATTAATAAAACAGAAAGAGCGATATTAATTTGTCGCTCTTTTTTATTTTCATCATCACATAAAAAGAACTTTGTAATTTGGAATGATGAAACTGATGATGAAAAATATTTTTATTGTTTTTATTTTTTTGTTGAATGGATGTTCGCCAAAATATAAAAATCCGCATATTGAAATTCAAACACAGTTTGGTGATGTTGAAATAGAATTATATCCCGATCAGGCACCCAAAACCGTTGCTGCATTTTTATCGTATGTTGATTCGGGGTTTTATAAACGTTGTTCTTTTTACAGGGTATTGAATGATGATAACCAACCAAGCAATGCGGCCAAAACAGAATTGATTCAGGGTGGCATCTGGAAAACAAATAATAAACTTTCTTCGCGGTTAAAAGGTATTCCGCACGAAACAACACAGCAAACAAAAATATTACATAAAGATGGTGTGATATCGCTGGCAAGATTAGCACCGGGCACCGCAACAACAGAATTTTTTATTTGTGTGGGAGACCAACCAGGGCTTGATTATGGCGGCGAAAATATTGATGATCACCAAGGCTATGCTGCATTTGGCAAAGTGATTAAAGGCATGGACGTGGTGAGAAAAATTTATAAGCAAGACGATTACAACCAATATTTCGATCCACCTGTTGCAATAATTAATATTGTGCGAGAATAAAATTTATTTCATCAAGTATCAATTCTTACTCGAATTTTTTTCCAATATTTTTAATGTGTGTTGTAAACTTTTATTATCGGCCCAGGAGAAGTGACCGGGGATTACATACTTCGGGTTCGGAAACTTTTGCATAGTATTTTTTACAGATTGGGGCCATGCTTTTACATTGGCATCGGCAATGTTTCCAATATCATTGGTTTCGGTGCTTTTTATAAAACAACCGCCATACAAAATTTTTTCTTTCTCAAACCAAATAACAATATTGTCTTTTGTGTGCCCTTCGCCGGGATAAAAAGTTTTAAAAGTATAGCCGCCAACCTTAAATGTTGTATCGTTATTAAAAACAAAAACGGCTTTCTTTTCAATATCGTCTTTACATAATTCTCTTGTTAATGCAGATGAATAAGTTTTAATTCCTTTGGATGAATAATAAGAAAGCCCGGCAGATTTATCGTCATGAAAATGTGTAACAATGCAAAGAATAATTTTTTTATGATGTTTGTTGTTGATACTGTCGAGCAATGGCTGAAAGTCGGAACGGTCCCACGGCGTATCAAATAACACAACACCTTTTTCTGTTACAAGATACATGCTGTTTGACGGGAAAGGATTGCCGTTATAAATTTTATAACTGGTGCACACATAAAAATTTCCTGTTAGGTGCGTGATGGTTATGCCGGGTTTATTTTGCTGCGCAAAAATTGCGGAAGAAAATAAAACGGAGAGCAGCAGGGTAAAATATTTGATTGAAAAATTCATACAATAAAAAATGCCGAAACAAATTCGGCATTAAAAATATAACGAGAAAATAAATTTTATTTCTTCCTCAAATACTTGGTCAGAATAACAATCGTTTGCCCTTCAATTTTTCCTTCGATCTGTTCTGTATTATCGGCAACTAATCTGATATTTCGTACAACGGTTCCTAATTTTGCATTGATGGTAGAACCTTTTACATCCAACGATTTGGTAAGCACCACCGTATCGCCATTTTCTAATAACGCACCATAAGCATCTTTATGCAAGTCAACGGCAGCGCTGTTTTCATGATCGCCGGTTTCTTTTGCCCAGGCCAGATTTTCTTCATCCAGATACATCATGTCTATTTTTTCTGAAGCCCATGTTTCGTTTCTGAACCTGTTGAGCATACGCCATGAAACAACTTGTACGGCAGGCACTTCGCTCCACATACTTTCGTTTAAGCATTGCCAGTGTTTGCTATCCAATTCTTCTTTTTTATCTAATTGCTGTTTGCATTTTTCGCAAATAAAAATGCTGTCGGCAACATTTCTGAAAGAGTGGGGCGGGACTTCATAAACATTTAAATTTTCTGTTGAAGAACATAACTCGCATTTGTTACCGCTTCTTTCGGCTAATAATTTTTCTACTCTCATGGTTGTTTTTTGAGGCGGCGAATGTAAGTAAATTAAAATTGTTGGATTATATTTCAGAAAAACAAAAAGTGATAAGGTGTTACAGTTTTGAAAAATCTATATGTTCATAGAAAATACTCCCTTTTGAAATTTCTAATTCTTCTTTTAAAAAAACATTGTCGTCTATTTGTTTTTTGATGCAAAGAATCAATTGATTTTGCAATACAGGCAATTGTTGTTTAATAACAGAAAATACAATCAGTTTATCAACATTTATATAATCGTGTGCAACACGGTTTCTGAAATCTTTGATTATTTTCCAATCAATTTCCGGAAATTTTTGTTTTGTGTTTGAAGAAACTTTTGTTGCCTGTTCGCCAATGTGTAACAGCAATAATAAGGAAGCGTTATAATCTTTTTGGTGATTTGAAAATAAAAAAGCATCGGCTGTTACATAATCTTTTGTATAGAAAAGTATTTTGCCAATGGCTTCAAGCATTCGCAATAAATACAAAAAATCTTTATTGCCTTCTTGCATATTTTACATCTTTTTTTGCGCGCAATAAAATAACGGGTTCGGCAAACTTGCTAATAACAATATCGATGGGAGTATGAATATCTTTTGATAATTTATTTTGGAAGCGAATTAATATTTCGGCGGGAACATCATCTTCAATCAGCAGATCAATATCATTAAACGCTTCGGCTCTGGCAAACGAACCAAAAACACCAATGCGGTTAATGCCAAGCATATCAAAGATTTTTTCTTTTCTGAAATATCCTTCTAATTGTTCTATGTTTTGCGGATGAAGCATGTTGTAAAGTTAAACTTTCTGTTGTTATTTAAAAGATTGTGTGGAATTGATTTTAATCCTCCTCCTTCTTTATTCTCTCTTTTAGTTTGTCAATAAATATGATTAGAAAAAACGCGACAAAATTGAAATTAAGTAAAATTATTTCTTTATCCATGTTGATAGTTATCTGCCAATTAGAAGGTCCAAAATTGAAAGCAAAATCAACCGCATGTGTCATGTCTATACCTGCAAATAAATACACACCAGATACATACTTAAATGCATATCCTAAAATTGAAAAGTTTATAAGTTGTAAATACTGATTAACTGAAGAATAATTAAGTCCATTTATTTTTTGCTTTATCAAAAGAATTCCACAATAAATCGAATAAGAATAAAGTGTTATTGGAACTAAAAAAAGAGAAAATAAAAATGATGGTATTTTTTCTGGAGTTGCGGTTATCCAAAATGTTAAAGCAATACCAAATATGCCTCCCGCAATTTGATAGATCCCAAGTCCAGTAAGTTTTGTTGAAATATTTTTCGAAAAAGTATTTTTCATGAACGAATTGTTTGTTTACTGCTGTTTTTATTTCAAAAAACATTTAAAAGTACGCAACATACAAAATAGGCTTTAAGTATTTTTTGTTGCCACAAAACCCAACCGTACAAGTGTGCGACGCAACAGGCGATGCCATGAAAAACATCTGCTCGCTACAAAAAAATTACTGTGCATAAATTAGATTCTTCACATTCGTTCGGAATGATAGTACAACAAATTATCTTCGCCGCATGCAGTGCTTCGACAAGCTCGGCATGACAAAAAATTATGATTGATTATTTAAGTGGATTGAACGAGCCGCAGAAAGAAGCGGTGTTGCACATGAACGGGCCGTTGATGATCGTGGCGGGTGCCGGCAGTGGTAAAACAAAAGTGCTGACTACACGCATTGCACATTTGATGAATAAAGGCGTTGATGCATTTAATATTTTAGCGCTTACGTTTACCAACAAGGCTGCCGCAGAAATGAAAGAACGTATCGAAAAAATTCTCGGCAACAACGAAGCAAGAAATTTATACATCGGCACTTTTCACAGCGTGTTTGCAAGAATATTGCGTGGCGAAGCACATCGCATTGGCTATCCGAGCAACTTCACGATTTATGATACGGACGATAGCAGAAGTGTTTTAAAAACGGTGATCAACGAATTGAATTTGGATGATAAGCATTATAAACCAAATGTGGTTCATAACCGGATTTCATCGGCGAAAAATGCATTGGTTGGTCCGGCCGAATATGCTGTTGATTATTATATTCAGCAGGAAGATACAAGGGCCAATCGTCCTGCCATCGCACAAATTTATGCAGCATATGCAGCAAGATGTTTTAAGAATGGAGCGATGGATTTTGATGATCTGTTGTTGAAGATGTATGAATTGCTGAAGATGCATAACGAGGCGTTGGTAAAATATCAGCATAAATTCAAGTACATTTTGATTGATGAGTATCAGGATACCAACGCGGTGCAATATCAGATCACAAAACTATTGGCGGCGGTGCACGAAAATATTTGTGTGGTGGGCGATGATGCACAAAGTATTTATAGTTTTCGCGGCGCAACGATCGAAAACATTTTACAGTTTCAAAAAGATTATGATGATGTGAAAGTGATCAAACTGGAACAGAATTACAGAAGCAGTCAAAGTATTTTAGGTGTGGCGAATGAAGTGATAAAAAATAACAAAGGACAGATACCAAAAAATTTGTGGACAGAAAATGAAACGGGCGAAAAAATAAAATTAGTTCGTACGATGACGGATAATGAAGAAGGGAAATTTGTTGCCGATACGATCCAGGAACAAAAACTCCGCAATCATTATTACAATAAAGATTTTGCAATCCTTTATCGTACCAATGCGCAGAGCCGTGCGTTTGAAGAGAGTTTGCGCCGAATGGGCATTGTGTACAAAATTTACGGCGGCTTAAGTTTTTATCAACGAAAAGAAATTAAAGATCTGGTTGCGTATTTGCGAGTGATCGTAAATACCAAAGATGAAGAAGCGCTGAAAAGAATTATTAATTATCCTGTTCGCGGTATTGGTAAAACAACAATTGAAAAATGCGTAATAATTGCCAACGAGCAACAAATTACTTTATGGGATGTATTGACAAGAGCAGCGGAATTTGGTTTTAAAGCAGGCACATTGGAATCGTTACAAAATTTTGTAACGATGATAAAATATTTTCAGACGATGCTTAGCGATAAGAATGCGTACGATGTAGCAACGCAAGTGGGTAAGCATACGAATCTGGTTAAAGAATTATTCAACGATAAAACAACAGAAGGATTAGCGCGGTACGAAAATATTCAGGAGTTATTGAACTCAATTAAGGAATGGACCGAAAGCCCGGATAATGAAGATGGAGAAGTGGGTAGTAAAAGTTTGGGAAGTTATTTGCAACAAATTACTTTGTTAACTGATGCCGATAATGATAAAGAAGATAGCGATGCCGTGAAGTTGATGACGATACATGCTGCAAAAGGATTGGAGTTTGCATGTGTTTTTGTTGGGGGCATTGAAGAAACATTATTTCCCAACGCCATGAGTATTAATACCCGTGAAGAGTTGGAAGAAGAAAGAAGATTATTTTATGTTGCTGTAACACGAGCGAAGCAACGATTGTGGTTAACGTATGCCAATGCTCGTTATCGTTTTGGCCAGTTGGTGCAAAACGAGCCAAGCAGATTTTTAGATGAAGTGCCCGAAGAACATATTGATAAAAGTTATGCCGGTGGTGGCGCAAGAAATAATTCAACGAATGAATGGAGTAATGGCAATGCTTTTCAGAAAATGCAAAGAGGTTTTGGAAATGCAGATGCGGCAGAAAGAAGGTACGGGCCGCCGCCAAAAAAAGAAAATAAAAAACCGGAATACTTACCGGTAACGCCTCCTGTAAATAAAGTGGTGGCACATGTTCCGTCGAAAGATTTTGTTGCAAGCGATACTTCGTTTTTAGAAGAAGGCAATAAAGTAGAACATCAGAAATTTGGTTTTGGCGTGGTAAAAAAATTAGAGGGCAGTGCACATAATCCAATTGCAACAATTTTATTTGAACACAATGGCGAGAAAAAAATTATGTTGAATTATGCGAAGCTGAGGATTGTTGAATAATTTTTTTGCAAGCCGCATTATAAAAATATTAACACAGAAAGAACCCGCATCAGGCGGGTTTTTGATTTTCGTAACCTTCCGAAACCCTTTGCAGTACTGCATTTCATTCGATAAATAGAAATGAAAATAATTTTTGGCACGGTAGTTGAAAAGCAGAATAATGTTAGAACATTATTTTTTAAAATTAAATTCAGCATCATGAAAACGATCACAAAAATTTCGGCAGCAGCAGTTGCATTATTTATGTTCAATGCTGCACATGCACAATTAGGTTTGGGTTCTGCAGTCAGGGCTTCTGCAAGCGGTTCGGCATCAGCAGCCATAAACGCAACAAGAGCAGTAACCTCTGTTACTTCGGCCGTAAGTAAAACTACTGCAGTTACTACTAATGCAATAAACAGAACCACGGCGGCAACAGCTCATGCTTTAAGGCAAACAACGTCTGCAGCAATGAATGCAACAAGTTCGGTTGGAGAAAACACCAGCATCAGCACACAAAGCAATGCATCGGCCAATAACAAAGACAAAGTAAGTGCCGATAAGAGCTCTGTGAAGACAAGCAGCAGCGCAGATGTTTCAGCTTCTACCGATATAAAAGCAACAGTTCCTGCAAAAGAAATCAAAGAAGACGCAAACTCAACTGTTGATAAAACAAAAACAACGGCGATGGCTACAAAAGATGCGGTAAAAACAAGAGTGGAAAACAATGAAAAAAGTATCAGGCCTTCTGTAAACGCCAACGCATCGGCTTCAGGAAATATTAAAGCGCAAAATTAATAAACAAAAATGTTGTTTTTTGTTGAGGAGATCATCGGGCAGCAATCATGTTGTTAGTATGTAAATGCAGTTCTTGCAATAAAAAAATTAATCAAAAAATTCTTTGTTATGGATACCTCCAAAAGCAAGTATTCGCTTTTGATAGCAATGCTTTTTCCAATGTTTTGCCTGAGCCAGCAGGACAGCAGTAACAAAAAAAATGAATTTAATGCAGGAATTAATTTTCAATCCAAGCTGCATTATTTTGGAAGGACTGACAGTTTACAAAGCAACGGATTGCTGCCCAATATTGGATTTCAATTAAAGAATGGATTATATGCACAAAGCAATTTTATTTTTGTTCGTAATGCGATGATCCCAACAACTTATGCCGGAACAACAATTGAAGCAGGATATAAATTCAATCAGACAAAACATTTTAACGGCAATATTTTTTATACACAGATTTTATATAAAGACAAAACTTTATTACCGCAATCGGCTTTAAAATCGCAGACAGGAATTAATGCAGCATACACCAACAAGATCATCAATATCAATACCGGGGCAGATCTGAAGTTCAGTGATGCACAAACAGATATTGGTGCAACAGCAGGTGTAGATCATATCTTCATCATTCACGAAACCGGCAGCCCTGTTGCGTTTGCGCTTGATCCGTCGGCATATTTATACGCAGGCACTCAGAATTTTTCGAAAATGTTTATTCAGCAAAAAGACGTACTCGGCGTTCCGGTATCTCAACAACAGGTAACAGAAAATGTAAGCAGCTTTAATATTTTATCGTACGAATTTTCTATGCCAATGGTGTTTGTTGCGGGAAAATTCAATGCTTCTGTTACGCCAAGTTATGTTATGCCGCAACATTTGTTGCAGGGCGAAACAGGAAAGAATTTATTTTATGTAACACTGGGAATTGGATTACGACTTTGATCTTGGTTTAAAAAAGCTTAACCTGGATTGATTTGCAATGATTTTTTATAAAAAGTAAATTGCCGAAAAAAATTCATTAGTACAAGAGTGCGACGCAACCGAAGCTTAATTGAAATACAAAAGCCGGTAACAAAAAATTAAAAATGAACAACACGGTACGGATAACGGATTTGATACAGTTCGCGTACCTTGTTTAAAATAAATTCACGAAGCGCATCAATATTTTTTCTCTCGAGTGCAGAAACAAACACACAATTATTTTCTGTTTCTCGATTCCATCTTTCTCTTAGTTCGCGTAATATTTCCTGCTGCACACTTTCATCTAACCACTCGTCGAAATTTTTTTCTTCGTAGAGGTCCATCTTGTTAAACACAGTGAGGATGGGCTTTTCGAAAGCTTTCAGTTCCTGCAAGGTTTTGTTTACTGTGCCCATTTGTTCTTCGTGCTGCGGATGAGAAATATCAACAACGTGCAATAAAATATCGGCTTCACGCACTTCGTCCAAAGTGCTTTTAAAGCTTTCGATCAAATGGTGCGGCAACTTGCGAATGAAACCAACGGTATCACTCAATAAAAATGGCGTGTTTTCGAAAACAACTTTTCTGGTGGTGGTATCTAATGTTGCAAATAATTTATTTTCGGCAAAAACATCGCTCTTGCTTAATAAATTCATCAACGTGCTTTTGCCAACATTGGTATAACCAACCAACGAAACACGAATAAATTCGCCGCGTTCTTTTCTTTGAGTGAATGATTGTTTATCGATATCGCCCAACCGTTTTCTTAATAAAGAAATTTTATCTTTTACGATTCGGCGATCGGTTTCTATTTCTGTTTCGCCGGGACCGCGGGTTCCGATACCACCACCTTGTCGCTCCAAGTGTTGCCACATTCCTTTTAACCGTGGTAATAAATATTGATATTGTGCAAGCTCTACCTGCACTTTGGCCTGTGCGGTTCTGGCGCGGCGTGCAAATATGTCGAGAATTAAATCGCTGCGATCGATTGTTTTTATGCCAATTACTTTTTCGATATTACTTATTTGCGACCCGGTTAATTCATCATCGAAAATGGCAAGATCGATATTTTTTGCAGCGACGTAATTTTTTATTTCTTCTAATTTTCCTTTGCCAACAAATGTTTTGCTATCGGCATGAGGTAATTTTTGAGTGAACCTCTTTACAGTTATTGCCCCGGCTGTTTCGGCCAGAAAAGCAAGTTCATCCAAATATTCATTAACCTGTTCGTCGGTTTGTTCTTTTAAGATTATCCCAATCAACACCGCTTTTTCTTCACTTCTTATTTTATGTTGTTTCTCTATCAAACTATTTTATTTTTTGCAAATGTAAATCATCTGTAATCGTTCAATAAAAAAGCCTTACTCATAAAAAATAAGTAAGGCTTTGAAAATATTTTTATGAAACTATAACCCACTTACCGTTATACCAATTGACATAGTGTTCAAAATAGGGCCTGCCGATGTTTTTAAGTAAGGAGTGAGTTGAAGATCGGTATGAAGCGAAATGTTACCATATCCAACTCTTGCGGTGAAAGCAATCAGGGTGCTGTTGATGAACCTTGTGCTGCTTTCTTTTAAAATATAGGTTGGGCCATAAATAGAATTACCGTTTCTGTCCTCAAGGTTCTTTCCTTTAAAATAAGATTTTAATAAGAGGCCTGGTTTTACACCCACAGCAGCTTTCCACGATTTGTTTGGATGTTCGGGATCGGAAAAATACCTTAGTTCAACCGGTACTTCTACATAAAAAGTAGTAACCTTTGCTTTTTTGAAAATTGTGGTACTGTCGAAAGCCAATGTAGAACCCGTTCCGGCTACCCTTACATATTCGTGATCGAAAAACATATTGCTGCTTCCGAGTCCGAAACCATACGCAAAGCTGAACTTTGGATTATTCTTAATAGGCTTGTCGATCATCACATAAAAATTAAAATGGCGACTGGATCCTTTTGATTTAATACTGTCGGGATGACTCAAAAAAAAGTCGCTTCCATATTGAAACATAAAATGGTCGGCTGGTCTTTTGCTCAAATCAATCTTACTCCAATCTATTTTTGGGGCGGTAGCCTTTGGAGGCTTTGGTGCGGCAACAGGTTTTACGGTTTTCTGAGTTTCAGTTTTCTTCTTTTTCTCAAAAAGTTTACTCAATTGAGCATTTGCCGAAACAATACAAATAATACTAAGCAGGAATAAAAAAGTTTTTTTCATTTTCTTTAGTTGTAAGGAATTGAATCCTTTTTAGAAAGTGTGACAAAAATAGTAGAAATGGAAGCACTTTAAGGGTTAAAAATTAGCAAAAGATTTAAAGAGAGGTATTAATTAGAAAAAAACTGTTTAAAAAGGTGATTATTTGTATTTCAGATATGTTTTTAGCCAAAAATTGATTTTGCTTTATTAAAACATATAGAAATATTTTTTTCAATATTTAAACAAATCTCACGAATTAAGTTTGGGGAAATCGAAAAATAAAAACTCTTTTTTGGCAGCAGGAAATAGTTTCCAATATGTAACATTGGCTTTTACTGCAAATATGCCGCAGGTAGGCATATTAACTAATTCGCGGTTGGTTAACTGGTTTACAAATTCGGTAATTCCCGGATTATGCGAAAAGACGGCTATTGAATTAAACGCATCATCGGTTTTGCTGATAACATGATAAAAAACATCAGCGGGTGCGTGATATAATTCAGGGAATTTAATAATGTTTTTTTCTTTTTCACCAAACGCTTCAGCAAAATAAGTTGCAGTTGTAAAAGCTCGTTTTGCAGGGCTGGAAATAAAAGCATCGATCTTTATTTTCTTTTCGATCAACCTTGTAGCCATCAGCATTGCATCGTGGTGACCACGTTCGTTTAGCGGCCGGTCAAAATCATTCATTATCGAATAATCCCAGCTGCTTTTTGCATGACGTATGATTAATAATTGTTTCATTAATCAAATCTAAAATCAAAAATCCCAAATATTTAATATCCTCTCACATTTTTTCCTTCCATATAATTCAGGAAAGCTTTATTGCAAACTTTATTGCCACCCGGTGTTGGATAGTTGCCTGTAAAATACCAATCGCCGGTATTGGTTGGACAAGATTCATGAAGGTCCTCGATTGTTTGATAGATTACTTCAACAGGTAAATCAATTTCGGGCGGTGTAATTAATTGAGCAATCTTATTTGAAATTTCTTCTGTTGTAAACGGTTTATAAACCTGGCGAACAACATTCTCGGCATGCAACTGATTATTGCGTTGCATCTCTTTACATTTTTCTGTTAATTCTTTTAAAAGGTCATCCATTCCTCTTTCTTTCAGTAATGCGATGGCCGCACGAAATGCAATGAAATCGCCCAGTTTGCTCATATCGATCCCATAACAATCGGGATAACGGATTTGCGGAGCAGAAGAAAGTACCAAAATTTTCTTTGGCCCTAACCGTGCCAGCATTCTAACAATGCTTTCGCGTAAAGTGGTGCCGCGAACAATACTGTCATCAATCACAACCAAAGTATCCAAACCTTTGCGAACAGTACCATACGTAATATCGTAAACGTGTTGCACCATTTCGTTCCGGTTCGCATCTTCTGTAATAAAAGTGCGGAGTTTTACATCTTTGATGGCAATTTTTTCCTGACGGATTTTTCTATTGATCATCTCGTGCAACTTCTCTTCAGTAAAATCGTTGCCCCAACTTAAAATTCGTTGTACTTTAATTTGATTAAGATAATCTTCCATTCCTTTAACGAGGCCAAAGAATGCAACTTCGGCAGTATTGGGAATGTATGAGAAAATTGTATTTTTTAGATCGTTATGGATGTTTTCTAAAACGCGCCGGCTTAAATGATAACCAAGTGCAATTCTTTCTCTGTAAATTTTTTCATCGCTGCCGCGTGAAAAATAAATTCTTTCGAACGAACAAGCCCTTCTTTCTTTTGGTTCGACGATTTGAGTGATGGAATAATTTCCTTTATCATCGATGATCAAAGCATTGCCCGGCATCAGTTCCAGCACTTCATTTTCGCCAACATTAAATGTTGTACGGATGGCAGCACGTTCGCTTGCCGAAACAATGAATTCATCATTAATAAAATAATATGCAGGCCGGATACCGTGTGCATCACGCATCACAAAGCTGTGGCCATTACCAACCAATCCTCCAACAGTATAACCGCCATCAAATAACGGAACCGATTTTTTTAAAACGTTTGCAATATTAGCGTTGTTGGGATTTTCTTCATCTTCTTTTACCAGAAAATGGTGAATGACTTCCATCATCGCAGCCAGATCGCTTTGTTTTTGAAATTCGCCCGGCTCCATGTTCAACAGATCATACAATTCGTCTGTGTTCACTAAATTAAAATTACCGGCCAATGCTAAATTTCTTCCGGGCTGAATATTCCTTTTTATGAATGGATGGCAGAACTCAACATTATTTTTTCCCTGTGTACCATAACGAAGATGGCCCATTAATAATTCACCCAAAAGTGGAAGATGTCCTTTTAATAATCCCGGATGCAACTTAATGTCGTTCTGATATTTTTCTAATTCATTTAGTTCTTGTCCTATCTTAAAAAAAATATCGGCAATGGGTTGCTGGGCATTACTGCGGATACGATGTAAAAAGGGGTAGCCCGGTTCAACATTTAATTTAACGGTGGCAATGCCGGCCCCGTCTTGCCCGCGGTTATGTTGCTTTTCCATAAGCAGATACAGTTTATTTAAACCGTACATAACCGACCCGTATTGTTGCAGGTAATATGAAAAGGGCTTTCTCAGGCGTACAAAAGCAAGTCCGCACTCATGTTTTATTTCGTCACTCATGGTATGTATTAAAAAAGAAAGTGGCGAAGTTACAACAGCGCCACTTTCTTTTAAAGTTAATTATATACAGGTTGAAGTTCGGGCCTCACACTTTCGGCCAGCCACAAGAATTCATGAATAAACGTGTCGATTGCCGTTTGGAATGCGGCATCCAGAAGATTCCCGTTTTCATCAAACTTCTTATCGACAAAAGGCGTTATTAACATGTAAGGAGAAGCAATACCAAACAATGCATTAATTAATAATTGTAACTGTTGTGTGGCGCGCATACCTCCCATAGCACCCGGCGATGCTGTTACTATTCCAAATGCCTTATGGACTTGCTTAGGGAAATGATCGAATAGATTTTTTAATGCCGGCGTATAACTTCCGTTGTACTCGGGTGTTACCAAAATGAACGCATTGGCCGAAAACATTTTTTCTGCCAGCCCTTTTAAATCATCAGGTGCATTTTCGACAGAGGTAATTACGTTTTGTAATAACACGGGTACGTTATAATCTCTAACATCAATTATATCAACTTCATGATTGGTTTTTTCTTCCAATATATTTTTTAAAAATAAAACCACTCTGAATGTTACGCTGTCTTTCCTAGGACTTCCCGAAACAATTGAAATTTTCATTTTATCCTTTTTTATTTATTTCCAGAGAACAAAACTTATGCCTGTTTGATCATTTGAACGGCCAGATTTAATTTTACTTCATCGCTTACAACAATGCCACCGGCTTCGGTTGTTGCGGTCCAAACCAATCCAAAATCTTTACGGTTAATTTTTCCGCTGATTTCAAAACCCGATTTTACCTGTCCGTATGGATCTGTTGCTGTACCACCATATTCAACAGACAGTTCGATTTGTTTGGTAATATCACGAATCGTCAGATCGCCAATTAATTTATATTCTTCATCAGATATTTTTTTGAATGATGATGAATTAAAAGTAAGTGCGGGAAATTTTTCTGCCGCAAAGAAATCATCACTTTTTAAATGACCATCTCTTTGTTCGTTGTTTGTTGAAATGCTTGTTACATCTGCATTGAAAGAAATCTTCGCATCTGTAAAATCTTCTTTTGATGCTTCCAATGTTGCATCGAATTTTGTAAAACTTCCGGTTACATTGGTAATCATTAAGTGTTTTACTTTAAAAGTAATTTCGCTGTGCGCTGCATCAATTTTGTAAGTTGCCATGATTTTAATTTTTAATTGTTTAATATTTACTTGATTATTTTAAAATTTTAATCTTCAATTAATACACCCATCTTTCCTATTTGGTAATCTTTAAATGCTTCCATGATTTCTGTTTGTGTGTTCATCACAAATGGCCCATGTGCAGCAACAGGTTCGTTAATTGGTTCGCCACTTCCAACAAAAAACAAGCTATCTGCGTTTGCTTTAATTGAAAATGTTTCGCCGTCTTTATTGAATAATGCCATTTGTTTGCTGCTGATTTTTGACGAGTCGTTGATTAAAACATCGCCACTCAAAACATAAAAAATAGTTTGGTGATTTGAAGGAAATGAAAAGGTGAAAGCCCCGTTTGTTTTCATTTCACCCATGAATGTGTTCACTTTCGTAAATGTTGGAATGATTCCTTTCACACCATTTAATTCACCAGCCGGAACTCTGATGATGGTTAATCCGTCTTCAGTTTTTACTGTTGGTGTTTCCTCGGCACTGGCGGGATAATAATGCGGGACATCCATTTTATGAGCGGCCGGTGTGTTAACCCAAACCTGCAACAGTTCTTGCTTTCCGCCGAAATCAAAAATATTTTCAGGGACTCTTTCGCTGTGAATGATTCCCATTCCTGCATGTGTCCATTGTGTTCCGCCTTCATAAACGATGTGATTATTTCCTCTGCTGTCGCGATGATGCACACCACCTTTGTAAATAAAACTGATGGCACTAAAACCGCGATGCGGATGCGGACCTACGCCCTGCAAATGAATGGGTATATTTTTATCTGCAATTGCAACACCATGATGAAAAAGCAAAAAAGGATTTTCGAATTCACCATGTGGTAATAATTCCCGCACCTGAATACTGCCCACAGCAGTAGGATGCCCATTAATAATTTTATTTACTGTTTTCATTTTAGTTGTTGTTGATTACCATCGGAACATCAATTAATAATAATTCTGCATCGCTGTTTGCAGTAATGTTAAGAGCATCTGTTTCAGAAATACCCAAACCGTCTCTTTCATTTAAGGCAATACCATTTATGGTTACATCACCTTTAATTACAAAAGCATATATGCCATTATCTTTTTTATAGATTTTATAGTCCACAGAAAAATCTTTTGAAAGATTGGCTAATGAGAACCATGCATCCTGATTGATCCAAATTGCATTTTCATCATCGGGCGCAACAACGGTTAATATTTTATTGATGCGGTCTTCGGGCAAAAAAGATTTTTGATCGTAGCGTGGTTCGATATTATGTTTTTTGGGTAATACCCATATCTGTAAAAATTTTACATCTTTATCATGATTGGCATTTGTTTCGCTATGCTGAATGCCGCTACCTGCGCTCATTATTTGTACATCATGTTGACGAATAATTTTATCTCTTCCGGTGCTGTCTTTGTGATGAAGATCTCCGAACAATGGTATGGAAACGATTTCCATATTATCGTGCGGATGTGTTCCGAAACCCATGCCCGCTTTTACTGTATCGTCATTTAAAACCCTTAATGCACCAAAATGAATGCGTTCGGCATTATAATAACCCGCAAAACTGAATGTATGAAAACTGTTGAGCCATCCATGATTTGCATGGCCTCTTGTATTTGCTTTGTGAATTGTTGTTTTCATTTAAAAATATTTTAAGTGTATGTACATTTAATTTTGTAAAAAAATTTTATTCTTCGTTTTGTCTTACTTTTTCAAGCAGTTCATTTATTGTCACGGCGTCCTGATTGCTTATCGGCAAAGATTTATCCATTAATTCGTTTATTTTTTTTGTGCAAGAATCGAGAATGGTGATTCCGGCTTGCGTTAAAATGATTACGGTTTCTCTTTTATCGGATGAACAGTTTGATCGTTTAACTAATCTTTTTAATTCTAACCTGTCTATGATCCTTGGTACGTTTGAATTTTTTTCGATCATTCTTGATGCAATATCTCTGACACACATCTGATCCGGGTATCTTCCTTTCAAAATCCGCAATACATTATATTGTTCGTGTGTTAATCCAAACTCCTTCAGCTCTTTTACAGTAATGGTTTTTAACCACCAGGCTGTATATAAAATATTCAAGCCTGCTTTATGAACTTCGTTCTTAAACTTATTACTTTGTATGGCTGTTTCTAATTTCACAACACAAATGTATGTACATACATTTAATTTTCCAAATTTTTGTCCCCAAATAAAAAAATCCCGCAAAGAGTTGCAGGATCATTTTATTAAATTAAAGTTCACTAATTTTTTGCGGCATATTTCCACCAATCGGCAAGGCTGGCACAACCTTCAAATTCTTTATCAATAGAGATATAATAACTGGGCAAATGCTCTTTGAACCATTTCTCTAATTTCTCTTGTTTCTTATCTTCCAATGCACGCTGTGCTATTTTGTTATAATCGTCTTTTAAATTTTCGCGGTGCGGAGAAGTTCTGGTTTTCAAATAAATCAACCGGACCAATTTCCTGCCTCTTTCATCTATATAATATTGCGGTTTAGAATATTCTCCCGGCTTCAGATCTTTAATTGCAACAACCATGTCTTTATCCAATTGATCGATGGTTATATAAGTTGAACCATCTCTTGACTGAATGGCACCGCCATTAAATTTACTATTCTCGTCCTCGCTGTATTTATTTATGGCTTCACCAAACGATAATTGATTAGCCAATAATTTTACCCTGATAGAATCTAATTTGTTTATGGCTAATTTTATTTCATCATCGGTAACCGGAGGGATTTTTAAGATATGACGAACAACGGCATCATCGCCGGCACGGCTAACCATTTTAATAATATGATATCCGAATTTTGATTTGATAACCGGAGAAATCTGCCCTTCTTTTAATTTAAAAGCAGCAGAAAGAAATGTGGGGTCCCAGCTACTTTTATCATTTCTGTTTAAAGAAAGTGTGCCACCCTGTTTTTCTGTTCCCTGATCATCGGAATATAATTTTGCCAATTGTTCAAACTTCTGTGTGCCTGCTTCTGCCTGGCGTCTGTAATCGTATAATTGTTTGATCACATAATCATCAACATCTTTATTTGCTTTAGGGATCAAAAGTATTTGACTTACTTCAAGCTCCGTTTCGTAATACGGTAAACTGTCTTTCGGAATTTTATTAAAATATACTTTTACTTCTGCAGGGGTTATTTTAACGTTTTCAAGAACCTTATTCCTCATTTGATCAGCCAACTTCCTTTCTCTGAATACCGGTTTAAAATCTTCTTTGATCTGATAAACAGTTTTACCCGCAATTTCTTCCAACACTTCTTTAGAACCATATTCTCTGATAAATCCTCTAACTTGATTATCTAAAGCTGCATCAAGTTCATCATCGGAAACTGTCAACGAATCTTTTTCTGCCTGTAAAACCAATGCCTTTTGTATTAATTGTCCTTCTAAAAAAGCACATTCGGGATTAGGTGGCAATTGTGCCTCGGTGCCCTGACGTTTTGCATCAGAAATTGCATTTAATACATCGGACCGAAGAATGATTTTATCACCAACCTGGGCAACAATCTTATCGGCAATAACTTTTTTTACAAGTTGTGCCGAGGATTGATGAGCAACAATCATCACAATAAAAAAGAAAATCAAAAATTTTTTCATAATCAATAAATGAATTCAAAATTACTCTTTCAAAACGTGTAACAGTTATTATATGATGCTTTTAACAAAAAAATTAGCTTCAAGCTGATAACCGTAACACGGGCGGCTTGAAGCTAATTGCCAATAACTGTATTTTATAATGTTCTTTTTACTTCTTCTTCTTCGTAAGCAACAATGCTGTCGCCAACAGATAAATCGGTAAAGTTTTTTACGGTTAAGCCGCATTCCATATTGCTCGGCACTTCTTTCACATCATCTTTATAACGTTTCAAACTACCCAATTCTGCAAATGCGCCTTCTTGTCTCGGATATAATAAAATACCATCGCGGAACAAACGGATTTTAGCGTCGCGTTTAATTCTTCCGTCTGTTACAAACGAACCGGCAACAGTTGCTTTATCGAATTTATATACTTCACGAATCTCAACAGTGGCAACTTCTTTTTCCTGGATCTTAGGTTCAAGCATACCTTCCATCGCACTCTTCACTTCTTCGATTGCATTATAAATGATTGAATACATTTTAATTTCAACACCTTCATTTTGTGCCAGGCGATTTGCTTGTTGCGAAGGGCGAACATTGAAACCAATTAAGATGGCATCAGATGCGGTAGCCAGCAACACATCACTTTCAGAAATTTGACCCACCGCTTTATGAACAACATTGATTGCAATTTCATCGGTCGATAATTTTTGCAAAGAATCGCTCAATGCTTCAACCGATCCATCCACATCACCCTTGATAATAATATTTAATTCTTTAAAATTACCCAATGCCAAACGACGACCGATCTCGTCTAATGTAATATGTTTTCTTGCACGTAATCCTTGCTCACGCATGATCTGAGCTCTCTTTGAAGCAATATCTTTTGCTTCTGACTCATCAGCATATACTTTGAATTTTTCTCCTGCTTGCGGTGCACCATTCAAACCTAAAATAACTACCGGCGTTGATGGAGGCGCTTCGGTTACGCGTTGATTACGTTCGTTGAACATGGCTTTGATGCGACCAAAGTGCTGGCCAGATACGATCAAATCACCTAATCGTAAAGTACCATTTTGCACTAAAATGGTTGCCACATAACCACGACCTTTATCTAATGAAGCTTCAATAATTGTTCCCGCTGCTTCCTTGTTGGGGTTGGCTTTCAGATCTAACACCTCAGCTTCCAATAATATTTTTTCTAATAATAGATCTATATTGATATGCTTCTTGGCACTTAATTCCTGTGATTGATATTTACCACCCCATTCTTCTACCAAGATATTCATTTGAGAAAGTTGCTCATAGATTTTTTGAGGATTGGCACCATCTTTATCAATCTTATTTACAGCAAAGATCATTGGAACACCTGCTGCCTGCGCATGGCTGATAGCTTCTTTTGTTTGAGGCATTACAGCATCATCTGCGGCAACAACAATAACGGCAATATCTGTAACTTTTGCTCCACGTGCACGCATGGCAGTAAATGCTTCGTGACCGGGCGTATCTAAAAATGTAATATGTTTTCCGGTAGGTAATGTTACTTCATAAGCACCAATATGCTGAGTGATACCACCTGCTTCACCGGCAACTACATTGGCATTGCGTATATAATCCAACAATGAAGTTTTACCGTGATCTACGTGACCCATGATAGTAACGATTGGAGGGCGTCCAACTAGATCTTCAGGACTGTCTTCTTCTTCCTCTTCTTCCATTTCATCTACATCATCCAGATTTATAAACTCAACTTCAAAATTAAATTCACTTGCTACCAATTCAATTACTTCAGCATCCAAACGTTGATTGATGGAAACCATGATGCCCAATCCCATACATTTTCCAATCACATCGGCGAAGCTTACATCCATCAGGTTTGCCAATTCACTTACAGTAACAAATTCTGTAACATGAAGTTTATTATCCTCAACTATTTCGCCCAAAGCATCTGCTGCTTCATCGCGTTTTGCACGACGGTATTTTGCTTTTAAGCTTTTACCACGGCCACCTGCACCAGCAAGCTTTGCCTGTGTTTCACGGATCTTTTCCTGAATTTCTTTTGCATCAATTTCTTTGTCTTCGCGACGATTATCACGAGCACTACCACCTCTGTTTCCACCACGTTGCTGGCCACCACCGGCAGGACGTTGTTGTCCGGTTCCACCGCCTCTGTTAAATCCACCGCCGCCTTGATTATTTCTATTGTTTGCCGGAACTATTGGTCTGTTTGGTCCGCCACCACTTGCAGCAGGCGCTTGCGCACCTCTGTTATCTCTGTTGAAACCACCACCTTGCTGAGGGGCTCTTTGTTGCGGTTGATCGGTTCCTTTTTTATCAACAGGAATACGTTTACGTTTACGTTTTTCTTCTCTTGTTGGAGGCTTGGGACGTGTATCGCTATCAACCGGTAATTGTATCTTACCAAGAATTTTTGGTCCGGTTAATTTTTCGATTTCAATATTTTCAATTTGCGGGGCTGCTTCTTCTTCGGGAACAATTATTACAGGCTCTTCTTTTACTTTTTCTTCCTGCTTTTTCTCTGTAACAATTTCTTTTTCTTTTTTCTTTTCTTTTTTTGGTTCTTCCGTTTTTTGCTCAACAACAGGTTCTTCTTTTTTCTTAGTAGTTTTTTTAGGACGTGTTGAAGAATCAATCGTGCTTAAATCTATTTTATCTAAAATTTTCGGGGTCTCTATTTCCTGTATTTCTATTTTCGTTATTTCAGGTTCTTCGGTTTTTATTTCTTTTACCGGAGGAGGCGGAGGCGTAACTTCTTTTACTTCTTCTGCAACAACCTGTTTTTCAATTTTCGGTTCTTCTTTAGCAGCAGGTTTTTTCTCTTCTTTCTTGAATGTTATTTCTTCTTCGTCTTTCTTCTTTTTTATTTCACTGCTTCCTCCCTTCGGAATTTCTACAAGATCAGCTTTGTTTTTTGCAACCTTATCACTTTGAAATTCGGCTTGCAAGGCATAATACATGTCTTCCGAAAGCTTTGCCGTGGGCTTCAGGTCATCTTTACTAAATCCTTTCTTTGCCAAAAAATCAATGATGGTATCTTGTCCAACATTAAACTCTTTAGCTGCGGCTAATAATCTCGGTAATTTGAGTTCTGACATTCAGTTTTTTTATTTTGTCCATCGATCCTGATGAATTGATAATTTATCAGGATCATTTATTTTATTATTAGTGAGACCAACTTCAACGCTATTACGATGCTTCGTTGCGTCGCACTCTTGTACTTTCAATACTTTATTCAACTATTCTTTATCAAATTCAGCCTGTAAAATATTTCGCACATCTGCAATTGTTTCCTTTTCCAGATCGGTTCTTCTTTCTAATTCTTCGGCAGTTAAATTTAATACGCTTCTAGCCGTATCGCAGCCCACACGCTTGAATTCATCAATAACCCATGTTTCAATTTCATCACTGAATTCATCCAGATCAATATCAAATTCATCGGCTTTTTCTTCATCTTCACGAAACACATCCAATTCGTATCCGGTTAATTCGCATGCTAATTTAATATTAACACCGCGACGGCCAATTGCCAAAGAAACCTGATCGGCTTTTAAATACACATCAGCCTGTTTCTTTTCGTTATCAATATTCATATAACTGATCTTTGCAGGCGTTAATGACCGTTGGATCAATAATTGAATATTTGAAGTGTAATTAATTACATCAATATTTTCATTCTTCAATTCACGTACGATACCGTGAATACGGCTTCCTTTCATACCTACGCAGGCACCAACAGGATCGATGCGATCATCATAACTTTCAACTGCAACTTTTGCTCTTTCTCCCGGATCGCGAACGATCTTTTTAATGGCAATCAATCCATCAAAAATTTCAGGAACTTCTATTTCTAATAATTTAGCAAGGAACAAAGGACTTGTTCTCGATAAAATAATTACCGGAGTGTTGTTTTTAATATCAACTCTTGCAATAACGGCGCGGATATTTTCGCCTTTCTTAAAATAATCCTGAGGTATTTGTTCTGATTTAGGAAGGATTAATTCGTTGCCTTCATCATCGAGCAATAAAACCTCTTTTTTCCAAACCTGATAAACTTCGGCCGAAATAATTTCTCCAATCCTGTCGCCATATTTTTTTACCAAAACATTTTTCTTCAGATCGCTGATGCGGCTCGCCAATGTTTGTTTGGCGGCAAGAATGGCACGGCGGCCAAAATCGAGCATATCAACTTCTTCGTATAATTCTTCACCCACTTCAAAATCGGGTTCGATTTTTACAGCTTCAGAATAAGCGATTTCGGCTAAAGGATCGTTTACTTCGCCGTCTTCAACAATCATACGACGGCGAATGATTTCTAAGTCGCCTTTTTCTGCATTCACAATTACGTCGAAGTTTTCATCGCTGCCATATTTTTTTCGCAGCAAAGTTTTGAAAACATCTTCCACCACTTTCATCATCGTTGGACGATCTAAGTTTTCAGCATCTTTAAAATCCTGGAACGCGTCGATCAGATTGATACTTGCCATACAATTTACAATTTTCGATTTACAATTTACATTTAACAGATAAACGTATTTTGTAATTAGTTTTTAAAATTTAATTTGAACTGTTGTTGTTTTTATATGATTAAACGGAATAACCAATTGTTGCGTAATTGCCTTCTTTCCCTTGCCCTGCGTGTGTTCTACAATAATGTCGGCATCGGCTACGGCAATTAATTTCCCTTCTTTTTTTGAACCGTCGGTAAAAACCACTTCTACTATTCTTCCTATATTTTTTACATATTGACGATGCAGTTTCAACGGTTCATCCAAACCGGGGGAAGAAACTTCCAAGCTAAAATCTCCTTCGGGATATTGGTTGCTTTCTTCAATCATCTTATATAATTTACGATTGAACTGCACACATTTTTCGATAGACAAACCATTATCTCCGTCTAAAAAAACCTTTATATTATTTGTTGGTTTTATTTTTATGCTTACGCAGAAATATTCTGTTTCAGTCTCCAACAATGTTTTTACCCACTGTTCTATTTGTTGTATTTGTGTTTCTGTTGCCATAGGTATAAAGAAGAAGGGAACGAATTCGTTCCCTTCTTTTATTCTTTTTCCGATGCAAATGTAATGCAATGAAGAGGTATGTTCCAAATTTATGATTGAAAAGTGCATCGACCATTTAACAAATTCTCAAGCAAACAAATGTTCGCACTCTTTACCTTTGCGCCCATGATCAAGCTTATCATCTGGGGAATTATTATTTACCTCATTTACAAATTTGTATTTGAACTGGTTGTTCCTGTAAGTAAAGCTGCTTCACAAATGCAGGATAAAATAAAAGAAATGCAGCAAACACAACAACAGCAAACGCAGCAGCAGAGTACATCTCAGACAAAATCAAACACATCGTCGCATAAAGACGATTATATTGATTATGAAGAAGTGAAATAAATTATTGTATCATAATTTCAGGTCCAAAACCGTCATGGGCTGTGCCAGATGAAAAGTTTGCAACCCAACTTGTTTTGCGCCTTCAATATTTTTTAAAGTATCATCGATAAATAAAGTTTCGGCGGGATTAAGTTTTTGTTCGTCGATGATTTTTTGATAGGATTCTTTGTATGGCTTGCGCAAGCCCAGTTCCTGCGAGTAATAAGCTTTAATAAAATATTGATTGAAATCGTGTTTACCGGTTTGTGCTTTAAAAATTTCCATGAAAGCATCGTAATGAATTTGATTGGTGTTTGAAAATAAATAGATGCGGTATCTTTTATTTATTTCATCAAGCCAATCAAGTCTTTCGGTTGGAAAGTCGAGCAGGATTGCATTCCAGGCATCACGGATTTGCGAATCGGAAAGATTTACCTGAGCAATTTTGCGAAGGCCGGCATAAAATTCTTCATTAGAAATTTTACCTGTTTCCAGATCTTCGAATAATGGTGATGAATGATGTTGGGTGAATAATTCAGAAAAGTTTTCTATTCCCAAATCAACAAACGACTGCTCCATTTTTTTGTAATCGAGATTCATGAAAACACCACCCAGATCGAAAATGATATTTTTTATATTGCTCATCCGGCAAAAATAACGGTAAGAATTAAAATGAAATTGGAGAATATGCCCTATCACAAAAAAAATGAAAAAAGTAAAAATTGTTCTTTTTAAAATGAGGTTTATTTACATACTTTTGCGCCTCAAGAGCAAAGCGCTCAGGACCTATAGCTCAGCTGGTTAGAGCACCTGACTCATAATCAGGGGGTCCCTGGTTCAAGCCCAGGTGGGTCCACAATAATTAAGCACCGATGCAATTTGCAAGGTGCTTTTTTAATTCTGCACTAATTTTTTAATAACGCAACAGAAATGATAAAAATTAAACGCGTAACCAGTGATGCCGAGCTTGAAGGAATAAAAAAATTGCAGAGCGAAAACCTGAATACGAATATAAGTGCCGAAGAAGCGCAACAGCAGGGATTTCTTTCAGCTGTTTATTCTGTTGAGTTTTTAAAAATGATGCACAATGCAAGTCCATCGGTTATTGCAGTTGATGGAGATGTTGTTGTTGGATACGCATTGGTTTCTACAAAAGGGATCCGCCATCATCACGATCTGTTAGCCGATCTGTTTAATGCGATTGATAAAATAAATTATCAGGGCATCAGTTTGAAAGATGCCAATTATGTTGTGGTTGGACAATTATGTGTTGCAAAAAATTATCGTGGGCAAGGATTGGTGCAACAGATGTACGAACATTTCAGAGATAGTTTGCAGAATGAATTTGATTATTGTTTAACTGATGTGGCACAAGCCAATCCAAGATCATTAAAAGCACATCTTACAACGGGATTTAAAATTGTAAACACATTAACCTATGGTGGAATTAGCTGGGATGTTGTTATGTGGGATTGGACCAAAAACAAATAATTCATAAAAACTGAATAGAGAACAAAGCGCTGAAGAGTGCGACGCAACTTGGTTTCATGGCAGTGCAAAAGCCGGCTACATAATTTTTAACTCTTTCCTTTACGCCAGTTAACCAAATAAACACCGCCGAAAATTAATATAGCGGAAATTATTTTATAAGCATCGATTCCTTCGCCTAAAAAAATCATGGAAGTAACTGCAGCAAAAAATGGCTGCGTATAAATATAACTTCCGGTGGCCGATGCGCCAATAACTGAAATGCCATAAATATTAAACAGGTAACTAAAAAAAGTGGCACCAATACAAACAAGTGCCAATGCGAGCCATTGATTGGTTTGAAAACTACTCCAATTGGTTATTGCAAATTGATGCCACGCAAAAGGTACCATCATGATTGTACCAAAAGTAAATATCCAGCGGATTACATGCACCGGACTATAAGTTTGCATGAGCGGCCGCACCAGCACCATATAAAATGCATAAGAAATAGCGTTGAGTAAAATTAAAATATCGCCGGTAACTATATCGCTGCCGGTATGTGTGTTGTCTTTTAATAAAATTAAGATTGTTGCACCGCCAATACCTAAAAACAAACCGATTAATTTTATGGGCGTCAACATTTCTTTTAATAACCATGCAGCTATAAACGTAATAAAGATGGGCGTTCCCAACGACAACAATGATGCGTGAATGGATGTTGTTAATGAAAGTCCTTTAATAAATAATAACTGATTAATGGTAACACCGCTGGCTGCACAAATTAAAAAACGGGGAATATCTTTTTTTCGAATGCCTGCATTTGTTGGCTTGAATAAAAATAAGACCCAAAATAAAATTAAAGCGGTTAATACCCTTGCCATGTTTAATCCGAAAGGAAGGATATGCGATGGCGTGATATATTTTACAGTTGCATAGTTTATACCAAATAATAGATTGGTTGCAAGAACTGCAAAATGTGCTTTGGTATTTGATTTCATTTGTGCAGCAAATGTAAATGCTAAGTTTTAAAATTTAATTTGGGAAAGAAGTTGCTGCAAATTTTCTTTCCGGAACACTGGCAAAGAAATAGTTGAATATGGAAATTTTTTTGCCTGCTGAATGGCGGTTACAATGTTGAAATTTTTTTGAGAGATACAATAACAAAGATTTTGTTCGAGCAATATTTTAGATAAATATTCCTGCTCGGTTTGTCCGGGTGTGGCAATTAAAATCGACTTTTTTGAAAGCGATAAAACTTCCATTACTGTTGTATAACCGCTTCGGCTGATGATGTATTCGCTTTGCTGAAAGGCTTGCTGTAGCTGCATTCCGGGCAGGTGGTTTTTAATTTCTACGTTTTCTGTTGAGGGAAGATCCTCTTTGTTTGCGGGCAACCCTCTCACCAATAAAATCTTATCCTTTAATTGATGAATGTCTTTCAATATTTTATTTTCTAAAATAGTTCTTTGTGGCTCGGGGCCCGAAAGAACAATGCAGTAATCGTATTTTATTGTTGCAGAAATATTTTTTTCAAATCTTGATAATAAATCAATGTAATGAACCGGAATGTTCGGTAATTTTTTTGGATGAGATAATTCTCCGCTTAAATTATTTTTAGTATTAGTATCGGGTATCCAGCAATAGTCAAACTTTTCTATGTGCCTATAATTATTCAATTGTAAAAGCTTTTCAACCCAACGAAATGCCGACTTAATTTTAAGCTGATGCGTAATAAAAATGCAGGGAATTTTTTTTGAATAGAGGCCATATCTGTTATCGCTGATCACCAAATCGATTTTGTATTCATCAATTATTTTCTGCAGCCATTTGTGTTCGTAGTTTATGACAGAAAAAATTTTAGGCATCTGCAGCATTACACGAAAAGGAAATAACCAACGCCGTTTACTGTAAGTAATTCCATATCCTTTCAGATCAATACAAACAATTGTTGGGAATTCTTTTTCAAAAAATATTTTTTGTTGTGGTGTTGCCGCAATCAAAACTTTATATTCATAAAATAATAAAGCATGAATAACAGGAACGCAGCGTGTTGCATGCCCCATGCCCCAATCTAACGGCGCAATTAAAACTGTTTTTATGTTAATTTTTTCGGACAATTTATTTTTGAAGAGTTCGCAAAAAGGAAAACACTAATTTAGAAGTTCGTTTATGAAAACAAGAATAAATATAATTATCGTTTTGCTGATATTGATTGGTATCGGTTGCACATCGTGCCGGATTTTTTCTAAATCCAATCACAACAAACAATGTATGTGCCCCGAACGAAAACCAATATAGATATGGGTTTCAATGAAAGTTAATTAATTTAATTTTTGCAATGCCGCTTCTAATTTTTCGAACAATTCACTTACATCTTCCAATTTACAAGTGCCTACACTAACCCTGTACCATGGATTATTTTTATTTGCACCAAATGCCGAAAATGGAACAATGGCCAATTTTGCTTCGCTTAAAATATAATCGGTAACATCCGATTGTGTGGCCAATAAATTTCCTTCGGCGGTTTTCTTTCCAACCAGATCAACTTTTACTGTTAAATAAATGGCGGCCTGAGGCGCAATGGCATCAACATTAAATCCTTTTGATTTCAATGAAATAAAACCCTCATAAATTTTATGCAATCTTTCTTCGATGGCAGAAGTAAAACCAATAAAATATTTATCGATCGCATCTTTTTGCAATAAATATTTTGCAACAGCTTTTTGCTCGGCCATGGGTGCCCATGCACCTAAATGACTTAACAATGCTCTTATTTTCGAAATAATATTTTCGGGTCCCATTGCCCAACCAACACGTACCCCGGTTGATGCAAATGCTTTAGTAATGCCATCAACAAAAACAGTGTATTGTTTCATTTCGGGCCGTAATGAAACGGGATTATAATGTTGTGTTTTTCCATAAGTGAGCATCCAATACATCTGATCGAACATCAGGTATAATTTCTTTTCAGCTTCACCGCGATTTTTATTTTCTTCTAAAATCAAATCGCAAATTTTTTCTAACTCATCCTTCGAAAGCGTTGTGCCCGTTGGGTTTTGTGGTGTACACAAACAAAGTAATGTGGCTCCTTTTATATGCGGTGCAATTTGTGCAGCCGTTGGCATAAAATTATTTTCGGGCGTACATTCAATCAAACAATGGATCGCATCGGTTAAATGTGCGTAGTGATTATTGTTCCATGATGGCGCTGCATAAATTACTTTGTCGCCCTTGTCGACAAAAGTTTTGAAGACAGTATAAATTAATGGACGGCCTCCGCTTGCAATTTGAATTTCGCTGGTTGAATAATCTAATCCTTCCCTTTCTTTGATGAATGCAGAAACAGATTTACGCAACTCCAGTACGCCATCGCCGGCAGGATAATTTGTATTTTTTTGCTGATAAGATTCGATGATTAAGTTTTCTAATTCGATCGGAATTGAAAATATTTTCGGATCAAAATCACCGATAGTATAATTATAAATTTTTTCACCGTTATTAATTCTGGTGGTGATGGCGTTTCCTAATTTAACTATTTCGCTGCCGATTAATGTTTCGGCTAACCAACTCAGCTTTTCCATGATTGATGATTTGAAACAAAGGTAAGAACTGAATGGTTGAAATTAATTAGTAAGTGTTGTGCCATTGTTTGATGTTGCTGCCATAAAACAGAACCAAATAAACAAAAGCATTCTTGCATTATATTTTTTATTTCACTTTTTAGTATGGTCATTAAGAGCTAACGTCCTAAAATCTGTTTTGTACCTTGTTCCATGATAAATTCATTTAATTCTGTAAACGTACCCTGACTTGATTCATGAGGAGCAAACTCTTTGAAAATTGCATTTGGAAGAGCTTCTGTTAATTCGGTCACTAATGTATCATCCTTTTTGTTTACGTAAATAATTTCAATTCGCTTATTTCCAATTGTATTTTTTAGTAAGGTTTTAAACTTTTCTTCCGACCCCTTCCAGCCAATTATTATTATCCTGTCAACATGAGGTAAAAAAGTAGTAAGAATTTCTGTATGTCTTTCCGGCATCATATAAGAATCCTTGCTTTTGTATGGAATTAGCAATTGAGGGAAATAATATTTATCCCAATCGAAAGAACTAATGACTTGGGTATCATTATTTAATGCAGTGTGTAAAGACGCCAAAGAAACTCCTTTGTTATAGATTATTTTATTCAAAGCATCCATTTTTATTCTCTCGTTTACCCTAGTTATTTCTTGTAATTTATATTGATCAAAATATCTTCCCCAATTCCAAGATCCATGTGGTTTAAACAAAAGAATATTTCTATAACTATAATCTACATAATTATCAAGGTGATCAAAATTATAGTTTAACATCTTTTCAATTGATTTTTCTAAAATTGTATCATAATTAAATGAAACAACTAATGCTTTTTCATTACTCCCTTTGCTAATCAAAAAATCTCGTAATGTTCTAAAAAAAGCTATGTAATTATTTTTTCTAAAATCAATATTTGAAGTTGAAATTTTTTTAAATAAAAAATGCAAATAAAATTGAACGTCGATTAATTCGTTCAATAAATATGGATTATATGTCTTTACAATTTGATCCCATTGATTTTGAAAATAACTTTCAATATCTTTTGCTTTCAATATTTGTGAAGAAAGACTTTCTACTCCAGGGAAATTATTTATTAAATCTTGAAACCGATCCTTGAAAAGATCGATTGTAAGTGGAGGGGTCTCAATTTTTGCTTCATCGCTATAATTAAAAGATGCACCAGCGCCGATAATTACCAAAGTTTTAAACCTTATATCAGCCTTATATTTTATTGATTCTTTATTTTCTCGAACCATTTCATTTGCTCTTTCAACTATAGCCGAATTTTTTATTTGACTCGGAAGAACCTTTCTTTCGATATTATTAACTTCAGAAATAATATACCAACCGTTATTCCTGAAAATAGGAAATCCTATAATTTTTTCGCCATAATATAATGTGAATTCATATCTGTTTGTTAATTGTGTTGCTAAATAATGTAACTGACCTTCTTCCATATAGAATTAATTTAAATAGAAAAGTCCTACTAATTTAGCAGGACTTTTTTAAATTAAATCTTGATTTAATTTATTTATTGTCTTTTCTCTTCATATTTTTTCTCGGCTTCTTTTGCTTTTTCGAAATCGAGTACCACACCATTGATGCAATAACGCAAACCTGTTGGTGGCGGACCATCGTCGAACACATGCCCCAAATGCGCTTTGCATCGGCCGCATTCTACTTCGGTGCGCTTCATGCCCAAAGTATTATCGGGTAAATAAATAACCGATCCTTTACTGATGGGTTCGTAAAAACTTGGCCAGCCGCAACCGCTTTCAAATTTGGTATCGCTTTTAAATAAAGCATTTCCGCAAGCTGCGCAATAATAAGTTCCATGTTCGCTAAACTTCTCAAACTTACTGGTAAAAGGCCTTTCGGTGCCTTTTTGACGGGCAATATAATATACTTCGGGAGATAATATTTTTTTCCATTCCTCATCTTTCAACACCACTTTATTATTATCAGTCTTTGAATAAACCGGGTTTTGTTTTTTTTCGTTATCCATATTTGAATTTTTATTTTGGTTATTTTGAGAATAACAACTCGATATTAAAGTTGTTGCAAAAAATAAAACGATCGTCCATTTCATGATCTTGAGATTATGTTTAATAAAATTAGATTTTGTTTTGTTGAATGTGTTGACGAAAGCCGGTAATTAATCTTACAAATTGCATTTTTATGACTGTTGTTTTTCTGTTAAAGCGGTTTAAAGTGCAAGTCTTATATTTGCCGCTCAATTAAGGTTAGTAATACATGTTTAATATTATTTTGTTCGGTCCTCCGGGAAGCGGAAAAGGAACCCAAAGCGAAAAATTGGTTTCGAAATATCAATTGAAACACCTTTCTACGGGCGATTTGTTGAGAAAAGAAATTGCAGAACAAACACCATTGGGCAAATCCGCAAAACTGATCATGGATGAGGGACATTTGGTACCTGATGAAGTTGTGATAGGAATGATCGGCTCGGCAGTGAAAACAGAAAAACAAGCCAAAGGGTTTTTGTTTGATGGATTTCCGAGAACAGTTGCTCAAAGCGAAGCCCTCGATAAATTATTAAAAGAGGAGAATGCCGAAATCAATATTGTGCTGGCCCTGGAAGTGAGCGAAGAAGAATTGACGAAGCGGTTACTGAACCGCGGTTTAACAAGTGGCAGAAGTGACGATCATAGTCAGGAAATTGTACGTGAAAGAATTGTGGAATATCATAAAAAAACAAGTATTGTTGCTGATTATTACAGAAAATTCAATAAAGTTGTTTCTGTAAAAGGGGAAGGAACGGTGGATGAAATATTTTCGAAGCTGTGCAACGAAATCGACAAAAGATTGTCATAATAATAGTAACTTTTTGCAACCACAACCAACTGCTGTCCCGTTCTGCTCTTCAGAACGGGATTTTTTGTTTTGTTACCACAACACCATAATTGCGGAATAATTTGGGTTATTGGCAATTAATTTTTCGTTTCAATCAAACTCACAATTGGTAGTTTTGTTTATCAATAAAAAATAATCAATCATGCAATCAACAAATAAAATTGCTTTAGTTACGGGCGGTAGCCGCGGCCTTGGAAAAGATATGGCCATTAGCATTGCAAAAAAAGGGCTTGATGTAATTGTTACCTATCGCGGCAATCAATCAATGGCAGAAGATGTTGTGAAGGAAATAGAATCGCTCGGGCAAAAAGCATTTTCACTTCATTTGAATATGAGCGATTTTAATTCTCTGGATGAATTTGTTGCGCAACTAATTTCAACACTTCAATCAAAATGGAACACTACGTCATTCGATTTTTTAATTAACAATGCAGGAATGGGTGCAACTGTTCCATTTGAAAAAGTTACCGAAGAAATCTTCGACGAATTTTTGAATGTTCATTTTAAGAGCGTTTATTTTTTAACGCAGAAATGTTTGCCGCATATTAATTCGGGCGGAAGAATAATTAATATTTCATCGGGTACAACAAGATTCAGTAATCCCGGTTATTCTGTTTATGCATCGATGAAAGGTGCCATAGAAACTTTTACAAAATATCTTACCAAAGAATTGGGACCAAAAGGAATTGGCGCCAATGTTGTTGCACCCGGCGCTGTTGAAACAGATTTTAATAATGCTTTTATCAGAAATAATCCACAGGCAAAATCTATGATTACTTCATTGCAACCCTTTGGCCGTGTTGGAAGACCCGATGATATTGGAAGCGTTGTTGCATTTCTTTGTACCGAAGATGCAAAGTGGATCAATGGCCAGCGCATTGAAGTAAGCGGTGGAATTAATTCGTAAAAAATTTTCATCACAAAATCTAATGCTGATTTTATGAATGATGCTTATGTAAAATATAGTGTAGAAAATAATATTGGAGAGATTGAATTTTTTACGCCGCAACATAATTCATTGCCTTCTGCAATTTTAAAGCAATTGGCTGAAACCATTATAAATGCTGGTGCTGACGAAGAAAGCAAAGTTTTGATTTTAAAAAGCGGCGGCAATAAAACATTTTGTGCAGGCGCCAGTTTTGATGAAATATTATTGATTGAAAATGAAAAACAGGGCGTGGAATTTTTCAGCGGGTTTGCCCATGTTATTAATGCCATGAGGCAATGCCCGAAATTTATTATCGGAAGAATTCAGGGGAAAGCAATTGGCGGTGGAGTTGGTTTGGCAAGCAGTTGCGATTATAATTTTGCAACGATTTTTTCGGAAATAAAATTATCGGAATTGGCAATTGGAATCGGGCCGTTTGTTGTTGGCCCGGCAGTTGAAAGAAAAATCGGAACAACAGCAACATCCGAATTGACGATCGATGCAACTCATTTTCGTTCGGCACAATGGGCAAAAGAAAAAGGATTATTTGTTGAGATATTTGATACGATTGAATTAATGGATGAAGCCATTTTTAAATTGGCAACAACATTAGCAACATCAAGCAGCGAAGCGATGAAAGAAATTAAAAAAATATTTTGGAGCGGAACAGAAAGCTGGAATGAATTATTATTGCAACGTGCTGCAATGAGCGGCAAATTAATTTTATCGGAAGAAACCAAAAAAACAATTGCATCATTTAAAAACAAATGATGCAATTATTATTTTCAATTAAATTTTTAAGGAGCCAATCTTTCTCTCTTCCATTTCCCGTCGGTTTGTAAAGTATATTGGATGCGATCGTGCAACCGGCTGCTGCGGCCCTGCCAGAATTCTATTTTAGTTGGTTTTACTAAATATCCACCCCAATGTTCGGGACGCGGAATATTTTCATCACCAAATTTTTGTTCGTACTTCAAAAAATTATCTTCAATAACTTTTCGATTTTCGATCACGGTACTTTGCGGCGAAGCCCATGCACCAATGCGGCTTCCGGCGGGACGAGATTTAAAATAAATATCACTTTCCAATGCAGAAATTTTTTCTACCGTGCCATCAATTCTGATCTGGCGTTCTAATTCTTTCCAGAAAAATAATAAGGATGCTTTTGGATTTTGTGCCAATTCATTTCCTTTAGCACTGTTATAATTTGTAAAAAAAATAAATCCGCGATGATCGTATCCTTTCAATAAAACAATGCGTGCCGATGGCGTTCCGTTTGTATCGGATGTTGCCAAAGTCATTGCATTTATTTCGTGCAAATGGCTGTTGCGTGCTTCGTTCCACCATCTTGTAAATTGTTCGAAAGCATTTTCGGCAGTATCTTCTTCACTCAGTGATTTTAATTTATAATCTGTGCGGATACTTGCAATAGGATCGTTCATTAAAAATTATTTTAGTGAACAAAGTTATAGATAATAAAAAAATAAAAACTTGATGATTATCATTCAATAAAAAAGCGGCATTATCGCCGCTTGATTTTTTATTGATGATGAAGTTTATTCTGTCATTTCTATTTTTTCTGTTTCATGTCGGCCACTGATGTATGTGTAAACAGCAGGAATAACAAACAATGTAAGGATCAATGAAAATACAATTCCGCCAACAACAACAATCCCAAGTGGAATGCGGCTTGTTGATGCAGCGCCTAAACTAAGTGCAATAGGCAATGCGCCAAAGGAAGTTGCCAAACTTGTCATTAAAATTGGACGTAACCTTTGTGCAGAAGCTTCAATAACCGCCTGCATTTTCGGGATTCCTTTTTTGCGTTTTTGATTGGTAAACTCAACAATTAAAATTCCATTTTTTGTTACCAATCCTATCAACATGATCATTCCTATTTCAGAAAAAATATTTAATGTTTGATTAAAGAGATACAAACTTAATAAGGCACCCGCCAATGCAAGTGGAACAGTAAACATGATGGTGAACGGATCCAAAAAACTTTCGAATTGTGCGGCCAGTACCAGATAAATTAATATCAATGCCAAACCAAATGCAAATGCAATGTTGGACGAGCTTTCGGCATAATCGCGTGATGGCCCGTTTAATGCAGTTTGAAAACTTTGATCTAATAATTTTGCTCCGATCCTTTGCATGGCTTCTATACCATCACCGATTGTTTTGCCTTCGGCCAATGATGCAGAAATAGTTGCAGCTTTATATCGGTTGAAATGATATAATGTTGAAGGATTGCTGCCTTCTTCGATGTGTACAACAGCATCTAAAGGAATACTTTGTCCTTTATTATTGCGCACATAAATTTTTTCAATATCATTTGGTTTATTTCTGTCGGGCCTGTCAACCTGTGCAATTACCGAATATTGATAACCATTCATAATAAAATATGCCATGCGTCCGCCGCTGAATGCCGATTGCATGGCAGAGATAACATCCGAAGTTGATAGACCAAGGTCTTTCACTTTCATTCTGTCAACAGTAATTTGCAATTCGGGTTTATTGAATTTTAAATTCACATCAGCGTTAGCAAAAGTTTTATCTTTTCGTACCTCTTCTAAAAATTTGGGAAGCACTTCTTTTATTTTATTGAGATTTTGATTTTGCAAAACAAACTGAACCGGTAAAGCAGCCCTGGAACTAAGTCCTACCGAAATAGTTTGTTCCTGAATAGCAAAAATCCTTGCATCATTAAATCGTGCCAATTTTTTTTGAAGATCGTTTGCAATTTCGCTCTGGCTTCTTTTTCTTAATGAAGGATCTATCAAACCAATTCTTGGTTGAGAAGAATTGATCGATCCTCCTGCCGGCGTACGTGCAAAAACAAAATCTCTTTCAGGCACTGAATCGTATAAATAACTTGCAATGTTGTCGGAAATATTTCGCATGTAAGTAAAGCTGGTTCCTTCGGCACCGGTAGCCTGAAAACGTATGCTGCTTCTGTCTTCCAGCGGAGCAATTTCGCTTTGCAAATTTCTCATCACAAAAAAAATAATTGCGGCACACACCGAAATAATTACCCATGCTGCCCATCTTATTTTCATGAAAGATTGCAATAAACTTTTATAGCCGGTTTCCATGCCTCTGAAGAAGGGTTCGGTTTTTTCGTAAAATTTACCGTGACCGGCATTTTTTCGGTTGAGGAAAACATTTAAAACCGGCGTGATGGTAAGAGATACAAACGAAGAAATTAAAACAGCTGCAGCAAGTGTTACACCAAACTCGCGGAACAATCGTCCAACAAATCCCTGTAAAAATATTACCGGCATGAACACTACTGCCAAGGTTAATGATGTTGAAATTACTGCAAAGAAAATTTCTTTACTTCCTTCCAGTGCAGCTTTGCGAATGGGGAATCCTTCTTCTAATTTTCTGAAGATATTTTCTGTAACAACAATACCATCATCAACCACCAAACCCGTTGCCAGCACGATTCCTAATAAGGTTAATACATTGATGGAAAAGCCGGAAACATACATGATAAAAAACGTTGACACCAATGAAATGGGAATATCGATCAATGGCCTGATGGCAATTAACCAATTTCTGAAAAAGAAAAAGATGACCAATACAACCAAACTGAATGAAATGATCAAAGTATCTTTTACTTCGGCAAGCGAATGACGGATGTTAATGGTATTATCGATTAAAACACTGATTGCAATATCTGATTTATTTCCTTTTTTTATCTGATCTAATTTTTTATAAAACTCGTTTGCAATTTGAATGTTATTTGCACCGGGCTGAGGAATGACGGCCAATCCAACAGCATTTACACCATTATATTTCCAATTTAGTTCGGGAGCTTCTGGACTTAATTCTACACGTGCCACATCGCCCATTCTAACAATACCAGTGCTGTCTTCTTTAATAATTAGGTCGCGGAATTGTTTTTCGGAAGTTAATCTTCCCAATGTCCTGATCGTTAGCTCTGTATTGTTACCATAAATTTTCCCCGGAGGTAATTCTATATTTTCTGAATTAACAGAATTAGAAATATCGTTATATGCAACATTATGCGCAAGCATACGATCGGGGTCTAACCAGATATGCATCGAATATCTTTTCTGCCCGAAGATGGCAACAGAGCTAACATCGTTAATGGTTTGCATTTGTTGCTGCAAAACATTTTCGGCATAATCGCTCAATTCCATCAATCCTTTTGTATTACTCTGTACTGCTAAGATTAATATCGGATCGCTGTTGGCATCTGCTTTTGAAACAACCGGTGGTGCATCGATATCCTGCGGCAAACTTCTTTGTGCCTGACCAACTTTATCCCTAACATCGCTGGCTGCTGCTTCCAGATCAACGCCCAGATTAAATTCTACAGTTATATTGCTGTTGCCTAAAGTACTTGATGAAGTTATTGTTCTGATACCCGGAATACCGTTAACCTGTTTCTCTAATGGTTCTGTTACCTGACTTTCAATGATGTCGGGATTGGCGCCTGTGTAGGAAGTGGAAATTGTGATTACAGGAGGATCGATTGCAGGATAATCTCTTACTGCCAAAAAAGAATATCCAACCACACCAAATAAAATAATCATCAAATTCATTACCGTTGCTAATACCGGCCGCTTCAATGATAACTCAGAAATATTCATGCTGTTTGTATCTAATCGTTTGAGTGGATTGTTATTCTATTTTATTATTGAATTGATTTGGCAAAGTCTTCCAGCGTTTTTACGCTTCTTATTTTAACCGGAGATTTAGGTCGTGCAAATAAAACACCCGTAACAATTACGGTATCACCCGAATTTAATCCTTGTTTAATTTCTACATTATTCGATTCACGCAATCCTGTTTTTACATTTACAAAATTTGCTTTACCATTCTTAACCAAAACAATTTGATTGTTCTTATCATCAGGAATCAAGCAGTTGGTAGGTATCATTAATGCTTTTGTATCGGCTCCGGCAGCCACATATACTTTTACAAAAGCACCGGGATTTAATTTTTGATTTTGTAAAATTGCCCTCACTTTTAAATTACGTGTTGTTAATGTGATTTGCGGCTCTGTTGCAATAATGGTTGCTTTTATGCGAGATGATATTCCCGCATCAGGTTCAACATCAACCGTACTTCCTTTTCGGATGATGTTTGAATATTCTTCGGGAACAGTAAAATCTATTTTTAATTTATTTACTTCCTGCACCGTAGCAATAATTATTGCGGGGGTAACATAAGCACCCGGGCTCACCTGGCGCAATCCAACTAATCCATCGAACGGCGCTTTAATAATTGTTTTTTCAATTAATGATTGAGTATATGCCATATCGGCCTGAATACTTTTTACCTGATTCAATGCGGCATCATAATCGCTTTGATTGATCCCGTTCACTGCTAATAATTTTTTATCTCTTTGTTCTGTGATCTGTGCCAGTTCTAACTGTACTTTCGATTTTTGTAATTGTGCCTGCAGGTCTTCATCATAAATTTTTGCAATAACCGTTCCTTTGCTAACCATTTTGCCTTCCGGAACATTCAAGAATGTAATGCGTCCGCTTATTTCAGGGTGTAATTCAACATACTCATTGGCAACAACCGATCCGTTCGCTTCAACAGTATGAGAAATGTTTTTTTGTTTCGCAACAATTACATCAACGATTACATTTTGAGCTGCCGGACTTTGTTTTGGAGCATCTTCTTTTTTGTTACTGCATGATGTTACAATCAATGATCCAATAAAATAAATAGTTGCTTTTTTAAACATTGCTTCGAGGTGTCTTATATGATCAAGTAGTTTAGGGTTTAAAGATATACAGAATTGAAATCAGAATATTGAAGGCAAATACGAACGGTAAAGATTTTACCGATAAAATTGTGCGGTAAGTCTATTTATGAGATGCGAATCCTCATACAACTAACTGATATTCGTCATTTTTTGCCCTTATTCAGCAAGCTACATTCGTGCACTTAATTTTCATTTTGAACAATAAATAATATTATGGAAACATCAACAAAAACTCAAACAGAAGTTGCGCTTACGGACGAAAAGATTTCTCAAGAAATCATGGATGGAAACGAAGCCGCTGCATATGTTGCTTACAAAACGAGCGAAGTTTGTGCTATTTACCCGATTACCCCATCTTCTGCAATGAGTGAGTGGACAGATGAGTGGAGTGCCAAAGAAATAAAAAACATTTTTGGTCAGGTTCCTAAAATAATGGAGATGCAAAGCGAAGCAGGCGCTGCTGGTGCTATACATGGTGCCTTACAAGGAGGTGCAATGGCTTCTACTTTTACTTCTTCGCAAGGTTTGTTGCTGATGATTCCTAACATGTATAAAATTGCCGGTGAATTAACACCTGCAGTATTTCATATTGCTGCAAGAACAATAGCAACGCATGCTTTATCGATTTTTGGAGATCACAGCGATGTGATGGCAGTTCGTGGTACAGGCTTCTCTATGCTGTTTGGAAATAATGCGCAGGAAGCAATGGATATGGCTTTAATTGCTCAGGCTGCAACATTAAAATCAAGGGTTCCTTTCTTAAATATTTTCGATGGGTTCAGAACTTCACACGAATTATCTCAGGTAAATGTTATTCCTGATAGCGTGATTTCTGAAATGATTGATATGGATCTGGTAAATGCACACAGAGCAAGAGCCTTATCTCCAGATAATCCAATTATTCGCGGTACTGCACAAAATCCGGATGTATTTTTCCAAAACCGTGAAGCTGCCAACACTTACTATGAAAAAGTTCCGGGTATAGTTGAAGAAATGATGGAAAAATTCGCAGCATTAACTGGAAGAAAATATAAATTATTTGATTATTACGGACATGATCATCCCGACCGTGTAATTATTATCATGGGTTCGGGCGCAGGTGCTGTTCAGGAAACTGTTGATTATTTAAATTCTGAAGGCAAACGTGTGGGAATGCTAAATGTTCGTTTGTTCCGTCCATTCTCTATCGAACATTTCATAAAAGCATTACCTAAATCTGTTGTAAATATTGCAGTGCTTGATCGTTGCAAAGAACCAAGCGCTATGGCCGAGCCTTTGTACATGGATATTGTAAATGCATTGAACGAATCTCAGGAAAATCATCATGCACATGTGATTGGCGGACGTTATGGTTTGTCATCAAAAGAATTTACACCGGCAATGGCGAAAGCTGTGTTCAAAGAATTAAAACAAAAACATCCTAAACATCATTTTACTGTTGGTATTGATGATGATGTTACCCATTTAAGTTTGTTTTACGATAAAACATTTAATCTCGATTCACAACATAAATTCCGCGGATTATTTTTTGGTTTAGGCGCCGACGGTACTGTTAGTGCCAATAAAAATTCAATTAAGATCATCGGCGATAAGACCAATAATTATGTGCAGGGATATTTTGTTTACGATTCAAAAAAATCGGGCTCATTAACTGCATCACATTTACGTTTTGGTGAAAACCCTATCCGCTCTACTTATTTGGTTCAATCAGCAAACTTCATTGCATGCCATCATTTTAATTATTTGATGAAATATGATATTTTAAAAGATGCAGAGTATGGCGCCACATTTTTATTAAATGCTCCGTACGAAAAAGATAAAGTTTGGGGAATGCTTCCAAGAAAAGTTCAGGAAGAGATCATAGAAAAACATTTGAAATTTTATGCCATCAATGCTTATACTGTTGCAAAAGAAGCCGGTATGGGCAATCGCATCAATACCATTTTACAAACATGTTTCTTCGCCATCAGTAATGTGTTGCCAAGAGAAGAAGCAATAGCAAAAATTAAAGAAGCGATTTACGAATCCTACTGGAAAAAAGGTGAAGCCGTTGTTCAAAAAAATTATGAGGCTGTAGATAAAACATTAGCCAATTTATATCAGATAGAGTATAAGAATTTAAAAGTAGGCGATATTGCACTTGATGCTGTTGTTCCAAATAATTCACCTGATTTTGTAAAAGATGTATTGGCAAGAATTATTGCTGGCGAAGGCGATGATCTTCCTGTAAGTGCTTTACCTGTTGACGGGCAATTCCCTTCAGGCACAACAAAATTTGAAAAGAGAAACATTGCAGACGCAGTTCCTGTTTGGGATGCAGACCTTTGCACACAATGCGGAAAATGTTTCCTGATTTGCCCGCACGCTGCTATCCGTCCAAAAGTTTATGATAAAGAATTATTACTCGGTGCACCTGCTTCATTTAAACATGTTGACCCTATTGGTAAAGAATGGGATAAAACAAAAGAAGCATATACTTTACAAGTTTCTACCGAAGATTGTACCGGATGTAATATGTGTGTTGAATTTTGTCCGATGACAAGTAAAACCGATCCGGGTCATAAGGCAATCAATATGTTCGATAAAACACCGATTCAGGAAAAAGAAAAAGTTAACTGGGATTTCTTCTTATCATTACCTGAAGTTGATCGTACAAAAATTAATCGCAATACAGTAAAAGGCTCACAATTCTTCCAGCCATTATTCGAATTCTCAGGTGCATGTGCAGGTTGCGGAGAAACCCCATATTTAAAATTGATCACTCAATTATTTGGTGAAAGAATGATCGTTGCAAATGCAACAGGATGTTCATCAATCTTTGGTGGTAATTTACCAACAACACCATGGACTAAAAATAAAGAAGGTGTTGGACCAGCCTGGGCAAATTCATTATTTGAAGACAATGCAGAATTTGGTCTGGGTATTAAATTAGCCAACGAACAAAAGAAACTTTCGGCTATTTCTTTATTGAATGAAATGCGGCATGTTGTTGGAGACGACTTGGTTGATACAATTATTAATGCCCCTGAAATTACTGAGGCTGAAGTGCACACTAAACATGAATTGATTAAAGAATTGAAACATCGTTTACGCGGACAAAGATCTATAGCTGCACTTAATTTATTTCACTTAGCCGATTTTCTTGCAGAAAAATCAGTATGGATCATCGGTGGCGATGGCTGGGCTTATGATATTGGTTATGGCGGATTGGACCATGTGTTATCAACCGGCGAAAATGTAAATATTATGGTGCTGGATACAGAAGTGTATTCTAATACCGGCGGACAAAAATCTAAATCAACACCAATTGGTTCAAGTGCCAAGTTTTCTGTGAATGGAAAAACAACAGGTAAAAAAGATTTAGCATTGCAAGCTATTGCACACGGCACTGCTTATGTTGCACAAATTGCAATGGGTGGAAACGATGCACATACTGTAAGAACAATTTTGGAAGCTGAAGCATTTCCCGGTCCATCATTAATTATTGCATACAGTCATTGTATCGCTCACGGAATTGATATGGCTCGCGGTGCCGAAGAACAAGACTTTGCAGTTAAATCGGGTTACTGGCCTTTGTTCCATTATAATCCGCTGAAAGAAAAAGGGCAACGTTTTGTGATCGATTCAAAAGAACCAAGCATACCATTAAGCGATTTCATGTATCACGAAAACAGGTTTAATTTAATTAAAGCAAAGAACCCTGAATTAGCAGAAGAGTTTCTACATCAGGCAGAAATTGGACGACAAAACAAATGGGATCGTTTGGTAACATTAAAAGGCCTCTAGTGATTGCTCATATAAAATGTAAAAGGAATCCCGAAACGGATTCCTTTTTACATATAAATAATATGCAAGCAATAGGCAACGATTGGTTGAAAAAAGGGTTCTTAATGGAGATGGGTTCGATCTTATAAAAAAGTTGTTACGAAAAATATTTTCAAATAATTATACAAGCTTGTGTTTAGTTAAATTATAGAAGCAATAGAATAACTAAGCCCCATCTTTTAAAATGAAAAACCAAAAAGGAACTTCGAGAGGAGTTCCTTTTATTTTATAAGATTGATTTATTTTTTTCGATCAGATATTTCTTTCGTAATAAGGTATCTCATCATGCGATACCGATTCTTTCTGATACCAATATGCCTGAGTAACGATATGACCGTCGAGCGAATGTAACATGCGACTGAAAATTGCATTGATTGCATTAAACGAAAAATCAGTTACGCCAACAATAAATTTTTCGGGGGCAGGTGGTGGTGGTGGCGGTGCAACTTCACCTTCGGCCAAAGGCTTTGCAGGAGCGGCTTTTGGTGGTGGTGCCGCAGCAACAATTACTTCATAGTTATTAAACTCTAATAAAGTTTTTAGAAATTCAGCCCTTTCCGGGGAGATATTTTTTTCAACGATGGCACATCTTACACCATTCAATTCTTCTACCGTATGATTTTGATTGATTGCCATAATAAAATAAGTTAGATGTTAGAAGTAATAAGTTAGAATCCGCTGCTTAATGAGAAAATATATTCGTAAATAAAACTGAACAATCCTGTTAGTACAACACCGGCAACACAAATTATCATTGCAAGTTTTGGTAAAAACGGAATTGATAATTTTTCGATCGGTGTTTCGTTTTCATCCATGAAAATTGCTTTCACCACTCGTAAATAATAGTAGAAAGAAACGATCAAATTCAATGCAGCAATGATGATCCAAATGATCAATCCCTTGCTTCCTGCAATTCCTGCACCGGCCATCAACAAAAAATATTTGCCAAAAAATCCCGCTGTTGGCGGAACACCTGCCAGTGAAAATAAGGCAATAGTGATCACCCAACTTAAAAATGGATTTGTTTTATACAATGCTTTATAATCATCGATTGTTTCTTTACCTGTAACTGCACTTATGAAAGAAATCACAGCAAATGCTGCCAGGTTTGAAAACACATAGATCAAAATAAAATAAATAACCGATGCTGTTCCTGCCTGCGAACTTCCCGATACGCCAATTAAAATAAAACCAACTTGTGCAATGGAAGAAAAGGCAAGGAAACGTTTTAAATTATTTTGACGGATGGCAAATAAATTTCCAACAATAATTGTCAATACCGAAAGAATGAACAACATGTTATACCATGTTGTTGCCAATGGTTTGAATGCAGTGTATAAAACCGAAACAAATACAAATAAAACTGCTCCTTTTGAAATTACGGAGAGATAGGATGTTACTGCTACGGGCGAACCTTCGTACACATCGGCTGTCCATAAATGAAAAGGAACAACAGAAATTTTAAATGCAAACCCGGCAAATAATAATATGAAAGCAAATATCTGAATCGGCGTACCGGTAAGGGTTTGAGCCAATTCGGAAAATAATAATGTTCCCGTTGTACCATATACCAGCGAAATACCAAACAATAATAATCCTGATGAAAATGCCGATGAAATAATTAATTTAAAGGCAGCTTCGGATGATTTACGTTTATCCAAATCGAAGTTGGCAATGGCTGCTAATGGAATGGTTGATAATTCCAATCCTAAATAAAACATTAATAAATGCCCGCCAGAGATCATTAAAAACATTCCCAGCAAAGTAGAAAGTAATAACATGTAAAACTCTGCAACATGTTTATGATTTTGTAACCATGAGTAAGATGAAAGTGAAATAATTAATGTGCCTAAACTTAATATTCCTTTTTCGAAAGCAATCAGGTCGTTTGTACGGAACATCTCATTGAACAAAACACCTTCCTGATTTCCAATAAAACTAAATACAACATTTAGCAGCAATAAAATATTGATGAGTTTTAAAAGGGTTTCATTTTTCCAGTCTTTGCTTCCAACTTTAATGAACAGCAAAATGAAAATGATAACCGTAATTACCAGTTCTTGTTTCATCAATATCAAAAAATCATTCAACATAAATTTGTTTTTAATATTGAATAATGAATAAAAAATGCCGGATGATAAAATCTCTTACTTCTTTATTCAATATTCATTATTTCGTATTTGTTATTTATTTTACAATCATCAACACTTTATCCATGATGGCATCTGTTCCCGAACCAATTAAATTGGTTAATAAAAATGGTGCAATACCAATGGCAACTATTGCAACAATTAATAATCCTGCAGCAAATTTTTCATTCCATCCTGCATCGGTCAAATGATCAAAATGCTTATCTGTAATTGGTCCCATTATAGATTTACCTGTTGCGCGTAAAATATAAACTGCAGTAACTACAATCGAGGCACAGGTTAAAATGGTAGCAAAGCGATACATGTTATCTGCATTTTGCCAAGAGCCCATGAACACCGTCATCTCTGCAACAAATCCACTAAAGCCCGGTAAACCCAAAGAGGTTAAACCTGCAATTACAAATACTGTTGAAATGAAAGGCATTACTTTTAATAATCCGCCTAACTGATCAACCATCCTTGTGTGTGCCCTGCTGTAGATCATTCCAATGGCGGCGAAGAAAAGGGCTGTCATCAATCCGTGCGATACCATTTGCATCACAGCACCATTGATAGATGTTCTTGTTAACATACCAATTCCGAATAAAACAAAACCGGTATGACTAACCGATGAATATGCGTTGATATATTTTAGATCTTTCTGCATCATTGTAGCGAATGCACCATAAATAATTCCGATAGTTGATAATAAAATAATGATCCATTGATATTCGTGTGCAGCATCAGGCATTAAATAAGTTGCTACACGCAAGCATCCGTAACCACCTAATTTCATTGATATTCCGGCCAAAAACATTGATGCTGCTGTTGGAGCAGAAGAGTGGCCATCGGGCACCCATGTATGAAACGGGAACAATGCAGTGAACACACCAAAGCCAATAAATAAAAACGGGAAAAATATTCTTTGAATCAGCATCGGAACATTAGCCTGCGAGATAGTTAACAGGTCGAACGAATTATTTCCGGCAACACCGAAATAATATAAACCGGCTAATCCAACAAAAATTAATGCAGAGCCGCCCATTAACATCAATGCTAATTTCATTGCACTGTATTCTTTTTTGCCGCTTCCCCAAATACCAATCAACAAGAATTTAGGAATTACTGCCACTTCTAAAAAGAAGAACATGGTAAACAGATCGAGCGAAATAAAAAATCCATAAGCACCCAGACTCAAAAAGATCAGCAGAAAGAAAAATTCTTTATTTAAAGTTTCTTGTGTCCACGAAACCAATACACCTGCAACAACAACAAAAGAAGTTAATAAAATCATTGCAACCGAAATACCATCAACACCAACATGATAATGAATATTTAAACTGTCGAACCAGTTGTAATCGTATTGAAACAACATTTGCGCTGTGTTGTGTGTTCTTTCTTTCAGGTATTGAAATAACAGATCAAATACCAAGCCCAATTGCAGTAACGAACCCGCCAAAGCTACGCTGCGCACTTGTTTCAATCCTTTTACAAACAATAAAACAATTGCTGTAATCAAGGGCAAGATGATAAGTAACGATAAATTCATTTTAAATATTTTTTATAAACCCGGCTATAAATCTTTAATCAACATTACCGGCGTCGCATCTTGCCGACTATGTCGGCATCCCGATTCATCGGGACTTGTACGCCTTTCTCTTTATTCAACATTTATTTCCACACATAAATAAACAACACTGCCAACGCAACAATTCCACCAAAAAAATACAAAGTATAATTCTGTACTTTACCCGATTGCAATCCTTTAATTAATCCTGAAATCTTTGCAGTAACAGTTGCCAATAAATTCATGAAACCATCTACAATATTTTTATCGAACCATGCTGCAGGTCTTCCAATTAAATTAAAAATTATTTTTTTGGTCACGAACAAATACACTTCATCAATATAAAATTTTCTGTAGGCCGATCTGTAAAATCCACCCAATGAAGTAGCAATCATATCTGGTTTTGCATTTGCATTTTTATACAAAACAGCTGCTATTAAAATTCCCATTACACCAAATAAAATCGGCGCAGCAGAAAAAACCCAATCAATATGTGTTTCCAATGCAACGCCATCGCTTGTTACAAAATGTGAGAATGGAGTTAAACCTGCAACTGCTGCAAGAATACCTAAAATAATTAATGGAATTTTCATTGACCATGTTCCTTCGCCATGATGATGATCGTGCACATGGGCTTCTTTACTCCAGAAAATATTAAAGTATAAACGGAACATATAAAAAGCGGTTAGTCCGGAAGTAAACAATGCAACACCGTACACCAATTTATTTGCATTGAACGATGCCAATAAAATTTCTTCCTTACTAAAAAATCCTGCAAACGGCGGAATACCTGAAATAGCCAGACATGCAATTAAAAACGAAAGATGTGTTATGGGCATCAGCTTTCTTAATCCACCCATATCTTTCATGTCGTTGCTGTGCACCAGATGAATGACGGCACCGGCACCAAGAAATAATAATGATTTAAAAAATGCGTGTGTAAATAAATGGAACATTGAACCCATATAACCCAAGCCTTCTTCGCCGCCTTGTTTTGCAACGCCTAATGCAAACATCATATAACCGATCTGGCTCATGGTTGAATATGCCAATACCCTTTTAATATCTGTTTGTGTGCAGGCAATGATTGCAGCAATGAATGCAGATACCAAACCAACATAAGTTACAATCTGCAATGCAAATTCATCAACAGAAAATATGGGGAATAATCTTGCAACCAAATACACACCGGCAACAACCATGGTTGCAGCGTGTATCAATGCAGAAACGGGTGTTGGACCTTCCATTGCATCGGGTAACCATATATGAAAAGGAAACATGGCCGACTTTCCCGCACCACCAATAAAGACCAATGTTAATCCCCAGGTTAAAACAGATGCACCTAAAAATGTTGCTGTTGAAATAGAGCTAAAATAAGTTGAATGCGTATCGGTTAATCTTGCGATCAATGTTTGGAAATCCAATGTTTGTGCATGGAACGACAAGATTAAAATACCAATTAAAAATCCAAGATCAGCAAAACGTGTAACGATGAATGCTTTCTTGGAAGCAGCTACTGCCGAAGGTTTTTCGTAATAATATCCGATCAATAAAAATGATGAAACACCCACTAATTCCCAGAACATGTATATCTGGAAAATATTAGTTGATATCACCAATCCCAGCATTGAAAAAGTAAACAAAGAAAGAAACGAATAATAAGTTGCAAAACGTTCTTCGCCTTTCATGTAGCCCAGACTGAAGATGTGTACCATTAAAGAAACAAAGCTCACAACTACTAACATCATCACGGAAATAGGATCGAGAATTATTCCCAAATCGATCGAAACGTTTGGCGAGAATTGTAGCCATGTATATTTTAAAGCAATTATTTGTTGATAAACGCCATTCACTTTTCCATCAACCAAAAAATAACTGTAAGCAGCTTGTAATGATAAAAGTGTTGATACCAATAAAGAAGCAACGCCTATTATTCCGGAGAATGTTTTAAAATATTTCCTTCCAAATAAACCCAGTATCACAAATGTTGCTAAAGGCAACAAGGGAATTAATGCTATGTAAGAATAATGATTCATTTTATATTTTTATTTCCTTCTCTTTTCAGAGATCAGGGTTAATATTTTAACTCTTCAGCACCTTCCACGTCAATGGAATTATGACTTCTGTATAAATTTATAATGATCGCAATGGCAACAGCAGCTTCGGCCGCAGCAATTGTGATAATGAAAATGGTAAAAAAGATACCGTCTAATTTTCCGGGATATAAAAATTTATTGAACGCAACGAAGTTGATGTTTACACTGTTCAAAATCAATTCAACAGCCATCAGCATCGTGATCATATTACGGCGTGTAAACAATCCGTACATGCCAATAAAAAATAAAGCTGTACTTAAAAATAAAATATGTGATACTGGTACTTCGCTCATTTTAAAAGATTAAATCATTTTTAAATCTCACTTCTTTATTCAATATTTTTCATTCAATATTCATTATTTTCTTGCCAATCATTAATATCGAATATCCAATAAAAAATTTTGAATGATGAATTATTTGGGTTCAGACTTCAAACTATTTTTCTTAGTTGTTTCTATGCTTTTAACAAAAATAGAAATCAGTTCATTACACTCGGCAAAAGCCTTTTCAATTAAAATAATATCATTCGAAAGTTTTGCTTTATTAATTATTTTCAAAGCCACTCTGGTCTCTCTTAATTCTTTCAATAATATTTTTAACTTATGAATAAAATCATTTCTCGATTCTGCGCTTTGTGCTTCTCCATATTGTAAAGCAGGTGAAGTGCCTGATCTCACTAATTGCCCGGCAATATGATTTCCTGCTCTTGTGTTTAATAATTTTCTGTGATTTTAATAATATCAACAGCAAAATCTATTAATCGTTCTTCCAAATCATATTTACGCTTTTCATCCATTCTGTCTTCAATATTTCTTATTCATTATTCTTTATTTTCTATTGGTTTTGATTTCAATGCAATAACAATACAACCGATCATTGCAGCGAGCAATAACATACTCACTGCTTCAAATGGTAACACATAACCGTGTTCGGTTGTGCTTAACATTTGTGTTCCTATTTCTGAAACTTCTACATTGAATGGTTGATCCGAAATTTTATTAAAACCATATTCACTAATTAATCTGTAGATCAATCCAAGCCCGGCTAACACTGCAAGCCAAGAAAATATAACTCTTGTTGTTGGGGGCGTTGGCATTTCTTCTCCCGATCTTTGTGTTAAGAAAATAGAGAAGATAATCAACACAACAATGCCACCTACATAAACGATTATTTGAACGGCCGCAATAAAATTTACATCCATCCAAAAATATAATCCTGCAATGCCTGTTAACGAAAACAACAATGCAATGGCCGAACGAAATATTTTTCTGCTGCTAACAGCAACAATGCCTGTTAATAAAATAAAAGCAGCAATACAATAAAATATAATTACTGATGCACTCATTATTCTACGCCCTCCCTTATTTTTGATCCCGGTTCATTCAACCGTTTAATTAAATTATTTCTGTCAAATACACTTAACTCAAAAGTGTTTCGCATTTTAATGGCATCGGTCGGACAAGCTTCTACGCACAAGCCGCACATGGTGCACATGTCCAGACGATACACAAATTGATCAATCGCTTTTTTTCTTTTGCCCTCAGGAGTAACGTCGAATTTGCTGATGATTTTTATGGTGCCATTTGGACAAGCAATTTCGCACGACGAGCAACCTGTACAGGCGTGTTCATTATTTGCATCATGCGGCATCCACACTTCGCCTTTAAACCGGTCGGCTAATTTTAATGTGGCCCTGTTGTCGGGATATTGTTCTGTAATAATTTCTTTATGATGCGTAAAATAATATCCGGTCAGTTTCATGCCCGTCAACAACGATTTTGTTGCCCTATACACATCAGTTATGTAATCTTTTAAAAACATTTTATTTTTTTGAATCAAAATTTTTATGTTACCAACTTTATCACTTCACTCATCGTCCCTTGCGTCGCACTCTTGTACTGCAACTCATCACTCATCATTCATCACACTAAAAATGCCATCCCATAATTGCAACCAAAGTCATCAACAAAACATTGAACATACTTATCGGCAATAAATATTTCCATTCCAAATTCAATAACTGGTCAACACGCAATCTTGGAAAGGTCCACCTGAACCACATGATCACAAAAATTAAAAAGATTGTTTTTCCAAAAAACCATATCGACGATGGGATATAATCCATGATATGATTAAATGCTGTCCAATGACCAATATGAAAAGGCATCCATCCGCCTAAAAATAAAGTAGCACCAATGGCACACACAATAAATATGTTGATGTATTCCGATAAAAAGAATAAGGCAAATTTCATTCCGCCATATTCGGTATGAAAGCCGGCAGTTAATTCGCTTTCAGCTTCTGCTAAATCAAATGGCGCCCTGTTTGTTTCGGCTGTTGCAGCAATAATAAAAATCACAAAAGCAATCACAGCAGGAATATGCGCTTTAAAGATCCACCATCCATTTTCCTGCGATGCAACTATATCAGAAATTTTTAAACTTCCTGTTAATACAATAATTGTAATGATCGATAAACCTGCCGATAATTCGTAACTCACAATCTGTGCGCCGCTGCGCATAGCTCCAAGCAAAGAATATTTATTACCGCTGCTCCATCCTGCCATTAAAATCCCAATTACCGATAATGATGAAACGGCAGTTACATACAACACGCCAATATTAATATCCCAAATCTGAAAAGCCTTTGCAAATGCAATGGGAACCAATATTAACATGGCAACGATAATTACAACAAAAGGAGCCAGGTTAAATAAAAATTTATCAGCGTTTGCAGGCGTTAAAGATTCTTTCATGATCAGCTTCACTGTATCTGCCGATGTTTGAAAAATTCCTTTCGGACCAATTCTGTTTGGCCCCAACCGTATTTGAATAACAGCAGCAACTTTACGTTCCATCCACACCAAACCCAAGCCCAGTACAGCAAACAAGCCAATGGCTGCAACGCCCACCAAAACAAATTCGGCTAATAATGCAAATGTTGCAGGCAAATGACCGTTAAGCCATTCATGAATAAAATTTGTTAATCCTTCTAAACTAAACATGTTTTGTGTTTAAGGTTTAAGGTTTAAGGTTTAGGGTTTAAGGTTTATATTTTAACCTTATACCTTTTTCCTTTCACCTACTATCTATCAATATCCGGTATCACTAAATCCAATGTACCCATGATCGCAATAAAATCTCCGATCTTATATCCGCGAACCATGTGATCCAATGCACTTAAATTAGAAAATCCCGGTGAACGAAATTTAATCCTATAAGGTTGTGCAGCACCTTCGCTAACAATGTACACACCCAATTCGCCACGGGCCGTTTCTACTCTTTGATAAAATTCTCCTTTCGGTAATTTTAAAACAGCTTTTGTTTTTGCCTGAAAATCTCCGTCAGGAATATTATCAATTAATTGTTCGATGATGCGGATGCTTTGGCTCATTTCTTTTATGCGAACCTGATAACGTGTAAAACAATCACCACCTGTTTCAATGATTTCATCAAACTCAACTTTATCATACACATCATAAGGTGCAATTTTTCTGATGTCGGATTTTACACCGCTTGCTCTTGCAACAGGACCGGTACATCCGTAAGAAATTGCATCTTCTGGTGATAAATAACCAACACCCTTCATTCTGTTTTGAAAGATGATATTGCCGGTTATCAATTCATCGTATTCGTGCAATGTTTTTTTGAAATCGGCAATAAATGCTTTTACTTTTTTCTGAAAATCAGGATGCGGTTCGGCCATCACACCACCGGGCACCATATAATTCATGGTTAATCTTGCGCCGCAAGTTTCTTCCATGATCTCATTGATCTTTTCTCTTTCTCTGAATGCTAAAAAGTAGGGAGTGAATGCACCAAGATCCATGCTCATAGCACTCCACCATAATTCGTGTGAAGCAATTCTTGTGAGTTCATCCATGATCACACGAATGTATTGTGCACGCAGCGGAACTTCTACCTGCAAACCTTTTTCAACAACCAATGCGCAGGCATGATTATTAATGTGTGCAGATAAATAATCCATACGGCTCGTTACATAAATAAACTGGCGGTAAGATAAACTCTCACACATTTTTTCTATGGAACGATGAATGTAACCAAGATGGGGTTCTACTTTTTTAATAATTTCTCCATTCAATGTTAGCACCAAATGCAACACGCCATGCGTGGCAGGATGTTGCGGTCCTACATTAATTAATAAATCGCCTTCTTCTGTTGTGCCTATTTCTTCAAACATTGTTTATGAATTATGAATGTTGAATTATGAATTATGAATGTTGAAGTTCTTGCACTTCATTATTTCATATTTCTTATTCATCATTCTATATTGTCTTACAGTTTTATCATGTTGATCGGATCTTCAAAATCTTTTCTTAACGGATATCCGATAAAATCATCCGGTAAAATCAATAATCTTAAATCGGGATGATGTAAAAAATTTACACCAAACATTTCAAACACTTCGCGTTCGTGCAATTCGGCAGTACGCCACATATCACATACTGTTTCTACTTCGGGTTTATCTCTGTCTAATTTTACTTTCACAACAACACAATGACGTGTATTTGTTGATGAAAGATGATATACCATTGTAAGATGTGTTTTCCAATCAACACAAGTCAAACAAAACATATAATCAAGATCTAAATCTTTATCAGAACGAATTTGTTCCATGAACGATCTGAATGCAGGCGCTTCAACAAAAACATTTAACCATTCTCCGGTTTCATCGAAAGTTGCTGCTGGAAGTATTTCGGTAATTTTAATTTTTATTTCTTCGTTCGTCATATCGTATCAACAAAATATTTTACTGCGAAACAAATGCGCTGTTTCTGATTTGATCTCTGCTTAATCCTGCTTTTATTTTTCCCTGCAATGAAATTAATCCGTGCAATAAAGCTTCCGGTCTTGGCGGACAACCGGGCACATAAACATCTACCGGAATAACATGGTCGGCACCTTTTACAACAGAATAAGTATTATAAAAGAACGGACCGCCACTAATGGCACAAGCACCCATTGCCACCACATATTTAGGGTCGGCCATCTGATCGTATAATCTTTTTAAAACAGGAGCCATTTTATTTACGATCGTACCTGCGATGATGATCATATCGGCCTGTCTTGGAGAGGCCCTTGCCACTTCAAAACCAAAACGCGAAAAGTCGTATTTGGCAGCAGCGGTATGCATAAACTCAATGCCACAGCAGCTTGTAGCAAAACTCAATGGCCATAAGGAATTAGAGCGGGCCCAATTAATTACATCATCTAATGTAGATGTGATAATATTTGTACTTCCCGCATTAACAATTTCGCCCGGAAAATCTAATGCTTCTATTTTATCATTTACATCCATTTCAATGCTCCTTTTTTATGTGCATATAAAAAACCCATAAATAATATAAAAAAGAAAATCACAATTTCAACCAATGCCGGCATGCCAATCTTTTTTACAACAACGGCCCATGGATACATGAACACTAATTCCACATCGAAAATCAAAAAGATCAATGCAAATAAATAATAGCCTACATGAAATTGATTCCAGGGAGAACCTTTGGTTGGGATACCGCATTCGTAAGCTTCTCCTTTCTGAGAATTTTTTGAACCTTTTACAAATAAAAGCGCAATTGAAATTCCGCCACCGGCAAAAGCTATTCCTGCAAAAATTAAAACAAGTAACGATGCTGCACCCATAATTTTTTAATTAATACCCTCTAAAAGTAATAAGTATAATTTAAAGAGAAATAGTTTTTACACGCTTAAACTTTTATGTTTTTTACTCTTTCAAAATCAACTATACAAATATCGAAGATAAAATTAACGGCAGAAAATTAATTGCAATTTACTGCCGTTAATCATTGTTAATTTATTAAATAATCTTCCCAAACTCAACGGCAGCCTGTGCTGCAGCCAAACGTGCAATAGGCACACGGAACGGAGAGCAACTAACATAGTTCATTCCGATACGATGACAGAATTTTACGCTTTCTGCATCACCGCCATGTTCGCCGCAAATACCAACTTTTAATTTTGGTTTTGTTTTGCGACCGCGTTCTGTTCCGTCTTTAATTAATTCGCCCACACCTTCCTGGTCGATTGTCTGGAACGGATCATCATGCAATATTTTTTGATCCATATAATTTGGTAAGAATCCTCCCACATCATCACGGCTGAATCCGAAACTCATTTGGGTAAGATCGTTTGTACCAAAACTGAAGAAGTCTGCTACTTCTGCCATTTTATTTGCCAACAATGCGGCTCTTGGAATTTCAATCATCGTACCATATAAATAAGGTATGCTCTTCACTTTTAATTTAGCACATGTTTCTGCATACACCCTGTCAACAATTACTTTTTGATGTGTTAACTCATTCACTGTACAAGTAACCGGTACCATGATCTCGGGGAATGCTTTTTTACCCGATTTAATTATTTCGGCAGTGGCTTCTAATATAGCCCTGATCTGCATTTCTGTGATTTCGGGATAACTTACACCAAGTCTTACACCACGATGTCCAAGCATCGGGTTGTTTTCGTGCAATGCCAACACCCTGCGGCGCAATAAACTTAAACTGATACCTAATTCTTTGCTCAGATGTTTTAATTTTTCTACATCATGCGGAACAAATTCATGCAATGGCGGATCGAGTAAACGAATGGTTACCGGATAACCTTTCATTACATTCATGGTGTCTTTGATATCTTTCTTCACAAATACATACAGATCGTTCAAAGCCTTGCGGCGTTCGGCTTCTGTTTTACTCATGATCATTTTGCGCAACAGGAATAAAGGCTGATCGCTTCCTTCGCCATAAAACATGTGCTCTGTGCGGAACAAACCAATTCCTTCGGCACCAAAAGCCATTGCCTGTGCTGCATCCTGCGGTGTTTCGGCATTTGTTCTAACGGCGATGAGTTTAATTTTATCAACCAAAACCATCAGGTCTTTGTATGATTTATTTTTATTGAGATCGATCGCAACCAAAGGCATATCGCCATTATAAACTAAACCTTTTGTACCATTTAAAGTAATCACGTCACCTTCTTTTACAATAGTGCCGTCTTTTGCTTTAAATGTTTTTGATTCTGAGTGAATTTCAATATCGTTACAACCAACAATGCAACATTTGCCCCAACCTCTTGCAACCAATGCAGCGTGAGAGGTCATACCACCTTTTGTTGTTAAGATAGCCTGCGATTTATGCATGCCATCTACATCTTCAGGAGATGTTTCTTCACGAACAAGAATTACTTTTTCTCCTTTTGATGCCCATTCAACAGCTTCTACTGATGAGAAAACAACGCGGCCTTTTGCGCCACCCGGACCGGCAGGCAAACCTTTTGCAATTGCTTTTGTTGTTGCTTCAACTTTAGGGTCGAGCATAGGCAATAATAATTCAACTAACTGATTAGGCGCAACACGCATTACAGCGGTTTTTGCATCAATTAATTTTTCGGCCTGCATTTCTGTGGCCATGCGAACAGCGGCAACACCATTGCGTTTACCAACACGGCATTGCAACATATACAGTTTCCCTTTTTCGATGGTAAACTCTATATCCTGCATGTCTTTATAATGTTTCTCTAATCTCTCCTGAATAGCATTTAATTCTTTATATGCTTTCGGCATTAATTTTTCGAGTGTATCTAAATTCTTGCTGTGGTCATTTTTAGAATATGCATTGATCGGTGCCGGGGTCCTGATACCTGCAACCACATCTTCACCCTGTGCATTCACTAAATATTCGCCATAAAATTTGTTTTCACCTGTGCCCGGGTTTCTTGTAAACGCAACGCCGGTAGCACTATCGTTACCCATATTTCCAAATACCATTGCCTGAACATTTACTGCAGTACCCCATTCGTCAGGGATTTTTTCTATGCGGCGATATTCAATAGCACGTTTACCGTTCCAGCTTCCAAACACACCACCAATGCCGCCCCATAATTGTTCGAACGGATCTTCGGGAAATGGTTTGCCCAATACTTTTTTAACGGTTGCCTTAAATTCTTTTACCAATAATTTTAATTCGGGAACTGTGAGGTCGGTATCAGAAGTATATCCCTGTTTATGTTTGATGGCTTCTAATTTTTCGTCCAAAACCTTGCGGATACCTTTTCCGTTTTTAGGTTCAATGCCTGCAGCTTTTTCCATTACCACATCGGCATACATCATTACCAAGCGGCGGTAAGCATCGTAAGCAAACCTTGCATCGCCCGATTGTTTAATTAAACCTTCGATTGTATTTTCATTCAATCCAACATTCAATACTGTGTCCATCATACCGGGCATACTGCGCCTTGCACCCGAACGAACCGATAATAACAAAGGATTATTTACATCGCCGAATTTTTTACCTGTAATTTTTTCTACAGACTGTAAGGCAGTTTCTAACTGTGTTTTTAAAACGGCAGGGTAAGTATGTTTATGATCGTAATAATAAGTACAAACTTCTGTTGAAATGGTAAATCCCGGGGGAACGGGTAATCTTAATTTTGGATGACCGGCCATTTCGGCAAGGTTAGCACCTTTGCCACCCAATAAATTTTTCATCGATTCATTGCCATCGGCTTTGCCTGCTCCAAAGAAGTAAACATATTTTTTAGAAGCAATCTTTTGTTTTGACATAATAGTTTTTTTTTAGTGCGCCAAAATTATAGTGGTATAACAGTGATTGATATGATATTTATCATAAATGGGGTTGTAATTTATCAGTCGGTCACATCGAAAACTAATTTCTGCAAAAAGCAATTCAAATTTTTATTCTATTTGATCGTATCTCGTCCCGGCCCCGCAACTTGCTAATGCATGCCTTAAATTTTTTAGAGTCGTTTCTTTATATTATTGCAACTGCGCGTTATCACTATCTCTTTTTTACCATTTTAATGAAATGTTTCAGCAAAAAGGATACAGCAAAACTGATTACTGCACCCACGGCAGCAAGCACCATTGTTTTCAATACATCTTCGGTTGTAATGTTTATGATGATCGTTAACAGGGTACCGCCTGCTGTGCCTGCTTTTGTTCCGTTATCCATCCGATCCTCCTTTTCCGTTATTGGATGTGGTTAACTGACTTACTGCACTTATGATAGTTCCTCCAACTGCTGCATACCCTGCAATAGTTGTTGCAATAGCCGGCAGCGCAACAGGTGCTGTGATAATGGCTGTGCTGATGGCTGCTAATACCAAACCAATGTTTCTTAGTTTTTTAAAGAATGTTGGTGTGGGTGATTGTATTCTTTGTATGATGTTCATTGTGTTTAATTTAATTTGATTAACTGATTGGTTTTATTGTCATTCCGATTCCGTTTCAAATGGGAGAGGAATCTGACCAGCATTAGTACTTATAGTTCAGCAGATCCCTCGTGCCTCGGGATGACATTGCGATTCTTAATTAAGTATTGGTGTGGCTCTCCGCTTGATGATATAATGCTGCTTTCTTGCCATTGATGATCTTCAAATAAACAGCTTTACCATCATCCAGTTCAGGATATACCAATGTCTTTATCTTTTCCAATGCAATCCTCGATCGCAGTCCTTCCCCTTCACCAATTAAAACAGAAACCGGAGCAATGCAGCCTTTCAATTCTTTCAGTGCATCATTGGCGGGATGAATGAGTATCAAATCCCTGTTCTTTACTTTCATCACCTGCAAATGCCATCCAAAATGATCGCTCCATCTTTTCATCAATTCATAGCTTCCTTCGGGAATACAGGATATTTGATGCTGATTGTTTTTCCATGGCAACTCAATCGTGTTGCATAAACAATCATTGTTATAATAGAGTGTTCCATTTGTTCCGTTCGGATAATATGTTCTGATCAGCTCCAGTTCCATGTTTTTTGATTTAGTGGTTTACTTGAATCTTGTTTTCTTGTGTCTTGTTCCTTGAATCTTATACAACCGCCACTTCTCCGGTAAACAAACTGTCCGATACTTCTTTACCATCATCGGTAATAAAAGATATCCATGTTTGTACTGTTTTACCGCTGAACCCGGTCACATCCAGTTCGGCTGCCGCTGTATTGCGTGCGCCACCTGCAACAGTATAAACTGTTTGTCCTGTTGCGGGACAATACACCATCAACATGGCCTGGTCTGTTGCTTTTGCTGTACCGGCACCGCTGTTATCGGTCCACGTAAAATTTACCTTACCCGCAGCTCCTGCGGCGGCTGCCGGTGCAGTTGCATTTTGCAGGGTACCCCTGCTTAACATGACCAAACTGTAATTGATAGAGAAGGCAGGATAAACACCCGTAATGGCATTGCGTATATTATACGCCAGCGCTGCATTGGGGCCTGTGATGCCATTTGCAAAATCCCTGAAACTGGTGCTCAGCAATGTGCCGAATGTGCGCAGAAATTTCATCATCAGTCCAAACTTTGCCTGCTGTTCCAACTGTGCCTGAGAGAAGTTGCCCGGCTTCCTGCTGCTTTTACTGCGCATATAATCGATACCCTTCCATGTACCGCCGATCACGGTTCCTACCGTACCCGAGAAACCGCCTAAAATACCCTTGTTAATTGTTCCCATTTTTCTTGTTTTAATGGTTCTTAAAAATTGTTGATGCAAACACTTACTGCAGTTCATGTTTGCGGAAACAAAAAGAAGAAATAAAACAATATATAAAGGGTGGTTGGGGTTGTACAACCCCGGTGAAACCCTTGCTGTGTATGGAAAATATTTTTTAAAAAAGATGATGTGTTCATCGCGTAATTGTATAAAAAACCCTTCGCTACCGCATTACTATTTTCTGTTGCTTCTCCGTAACAATACGCGGCGATACATTTGGATAGTTCGTACTTTAATACGAACAGTTATAAGGTTCGTACATTTATACGAATTGAAAATAGTTGCCTCAGGCAGGTATTTTTCAAAGGATAAAATGCGGTGGCGTTGCGAGAATGAATACCGATAACTATCGGTACGGCTTTGAAGCAAAATTTTTTTTTATTTTCTTTAGTTCCGCCATTGTTCATATTTCTCAACAACCCAAACTAATATGAGCGATATTTTTATATTTCCCTTTTTGTCTTGATACAAAAAGGGAGAAAAAAATCAAGAACGAATGATATTCAGCACATTCGTTCGCGGTTCTTTACTCGACTGTTGCACTACTGAGACTTCAGCTACATTATCACGGATATTGTTGACAAAATGCAGGATTGTTACATGTTGTAGTTTTTGTAGGCTTGAATTTTTTATTCTTTACTTTTTTGCTTCCCGCCAAAGTCGGGACAAGTAGTCCAAAAAAGGTTGCCGAATGAGCATGTCATTTTCAACATACTTGTTTGCTAAAACAAAAATTGGTTACTCAACCTTATTCCATTAGCGATTTAGTTTTTGTTTTTTAATTTTTTAGTTTTTATAAAAAAAGTTTCGGCAGGCTGCCAATGACAATTAGCGAAAAAAAATCTGAAAGCCACTTGCAAACAAATAATTATTTTTTGCTACGAATTATCACTAAGAAACCAAGAAAAAGCGAAGCTTTTTAAAACTTTGTGCCTTAGCGCCTTTGTGGCTAATCAGTCATATTCAATATGCTTTTCTGCGCAGCAGCAATTGTTTACTCAACCTTACATTCCACTAACGATTTAGTTTTTGTTTTTTTAATTTTTTAGTTTTTATAAAAAAGGTTTCGACAGGCTGCCAATGACAGTTAGCAAAAAAAATTCTGAAAGCTACTTGCAAATCAATGATTATTTTTTGCCACGAAGTGTCACTAAGAAAAAAGCGAAGCTTTTTAAAACTTCGTGCCTTAGCGCCTTTGTGGCTAATCTGTCATATTTAATGTGCTTTTCTGGGCAGCAAAAATTGTTTACTCAACCTTACATTGCATTAACGATTTAGTTTTTGTTTTTTTAATTTTTTAGTTTTTATAAAAGGTTTCGACAGGCTCAACCTGATATTGCGTTTCTTAACTTAACTACATTGCCCGTGACGTGATGAACGATAAAACAACTCTATGCCCTCCTGTTGATCAGGTTCAGCATTTTTATCACCGAGGTTTTTACTGTTTCTTTTGTATGGCGGTCAACATCATACGATCTGTTCAGTAAACTTTTATAGGCAATATTTACCTGTTCTTTACTGCTGCATTCGGTTGCAACCAATTCGAATATTTGTTTTTTTACAGTAGCTTCTACAATACCGCTTTCCTCAAATAAAAAAAGAAAATAAGCCAATGCATCAACCGATAGATTGAGCTTTATCTTTCCCTTTCTTTTTGTTGCCGCTGCTGCATAAGCAGTTGGTGGTTCCTGTAATTCTAAAAAATAAAATTCGGCATTCAGCCATCTGCCGATCATATTTTTAATACTTGCTTCTTCGGGATGCAATGCCAGTCCGCAACGTATCAGTTGCTGGTCATTTTCTTTTATTTGCGAAGCGATCAGTAGTTGCAGCACTTCATTTTTATTGTTGGCCTGTAATAGGTTTTTGATGGAGTTAATACAATAGTTCAGAAAAGCATCATCATTAAAATTGGCATTATAAAGCTGTTGTATCAGGGTGGCTTCAACGGTGGCAACTGCCAGCACTGCATACAATTGTTTTAAATAATCAAGACGCTGATAGGTGCAGCTATTTTTATCGTGCAGGCATTCTTCAAAAACAGACAGTACGATCTTTTGCAGGGCTTCGTCAATATTATTTTGCTTCCATAATTTCCTGAGCGCCAACATATATTTTTTGATCACCGGTTCGGTATTATACCGGCAATGATCAGTGACCGCAGCCTCTTTTACAAAATACGCTTTAAAATCGTGTTGCATGAATTGCAATAATTCTTCAATGCCATCCATACAGCTTATATATGTTTGTCGCAGGCCGCTGTTATTGCTTTGATACCCGTAAATGATATTCGAAAAACGGGTCAGCTCGTGTTGATGGTGACTGATATACAATTCCAGCAAATGTTTTTCGTTGCATTCGTAAGAAGATTGTATAAACGTTTTGCGCAATCTTTCTTTTTCTTTCCTGAAGGCGCTCGTTGCCCCACTCATTACATCATCAATAGTTGGTATTGGCTGTAATACAGCAGGCGTAAGGGTTTCGGTGATCAGTTTTTCCAATATATCCAGCTCGTACTTCAACGAATACGATTTATTAGTCGAACTTTTTAGGGGGTGTATGGCAACCACAACAATGTTTTATTCTAATCAGATATTAAAGGGCAGCTGTCAACACCGGCTCCCGAAGTGTGAATTTATGTTCCGGTAATTCGGTTTCGACAGGCTCAACCTGACAAACGGTTGAAAATGCTTTAATATATAATTTGGAATTACGCACAAACGAATAACGAATTTATTAATTGTAATTATATCATTATGTTAAAAATGATTGGTATTTGTTTAAGCAGGATAAGTAAGCGCAGTTTTGTTCTTTCTTCCCCGCCGAGTCTCAACTCTTGGCCAATGCAGCGGGCCGGACGCTGCGGTTTTCCGCGGCGTGTTGCCAGATCTATATCCTGCAATTCCATATAGGTTATTACCGGGTAAATGCCTTGCTATTTGGTTGCGTACACTCATTGCTGTAATAACTTAACGTGAGTTCGTGATAACAATGCATAAGAAATGGAACACGGATAACACAGAAAAAACGGATGTTAACGGATTGAATGCCGCAAAGCGGCATTTCAGTGTTAATCTCTTGCCTGCGATGTTTTTATCCTAAAAAATATAATAGGATACCATCCTGTATCAGGTAATTTTTAAATCAAAAAATAAAATAGCTGCAATTATCTGTTTCATCAGCGTTATCTGTGTGCTATCCTTCGCTTCATATCCCGAACTCACGTTAATTAATAAAATCTTCATCGCGCAGTTGCTGTAAAATAAATATCTTTCAAAAAATAAAACGTACCAATATGAAGGAACAAAATTTTAAAAATCATCCCCGCTTTGTACCATTGTACCATTATGTAGCATCATTGCTGATTCTGGCAATTTTAATCGGCTCCATTGTTAATTTGGTACACAGTACCGAAGAAACCATTTATTCAGCATCGCTGATCACTGCCTTAACTGTTGTGGCTGCATTAAATTGGGCATTCCTGCGGATATTTGCTTTGAAAGCACAAGACCGTGCCATCAGGGCCGAAGAGAATTTCCGTCATTTTATTTTAACAGGAAAACCACACGACAGCCGATTACGGATGAGCCAGATCATTGCATTGCGTTTTGCAAGCGATGAAGAATTTGTTGCATTATCGCAACGTGCTGTGGCCGAAAATTTATCGAACACTGCTATTAAGAAAGAAGTTAAAAACTGGCGTGCCGATTATCATCGTGCCTGATCAAAATAAGGTTGCAGGCTATTAAATAACTGAGAAGGCATTAATGTCTTCTCTTTTGTTTTTGCGTTAATAAAATATAAAACAACTCTTCCTACGGTTAACAATTTTCCCGATTCGTTATAAACTTCCTGATGAAATTCTATCCGATGATCGTTTGGTAATTCTTTCAACATTGTTTTTACTGTAAGCAGATCATCGTAATGGGCAGGTCGCAAGAATTTTGAATGCAATTCAACAATGGGCATGATCACACCCATCTTTTCCATGTCTTTATAGGTGAAACCTAAGCTGCGTATGCTTTCAGCCCGGCCCACTTCAAAAAATTGCGCATAATTCCCGTGATAAACCACATCCATCTGATCGGTTTCGGCATATCTGACCCTGACATTTGTTGTGCTCTCGAACATGAACTGAAATTTGTTTGTAAAGTTATTGTTGTTTATTCTTTATCCACAAATAAACGAACCGGGTATGCAAAATAAAGCTTCGTGTTAACTTTAAGTGATTTTACTTTTTATTAAGATTAAAAAATGAAATATTTGTTACAAGTATTTCTTATGCCTATGTATAATCCGTTTAAAATATTTGCTGCCGTAATTTTTTGTTGTACGATGAGTCCGTCTTTTGCTCAATACACAAAAATGAATGATGATCCTGATGCTGTTTTTAAATCGGCTAAAGAATTGTTTCAGAAAGAACAATACAGTTTGGCTTATCCTGTATTCAAATATTTATATTCCAACGAGAAAAAAAATTCGAGTCTCCCGGTTACCATCGAATCCGAATCGAAATATTATTATATCATTTGCGGATTAAAACTGAATGATGCTACTGCCGAACCTTTGGCAAAAAAATTTATCGATCTGGAACATCATGCGCCGCATGTTCAGATGGCAAGTTATTATCTGGCCGAATACTATTTCAGGAAAAACGATTTCGGCAATGCTATTGTTTATTATACAAAAGCCGGAATTGAAAACTTAAGTAACAGCGAAATTGCTGAAATGAAGTTCCACAAGGGTTATGCTCATTTTTCGCTGCAGCAATTCAAAGAAGCCAAACCTTTGCTTGATGTGGTTCGGCAAATGCCTAAAGATTCTAATTATGTAGATGCAAATTATTATTATGGCTTTATTTGTTTCTCTGAAAAAAATTATGAAGAAGCATTAAAAGCATTTAATATTTCTTTGGAAAGTGCCGATTATAAAAACATTGTTCCCTTTTATATTGCAGAGATATATTATTTTCTGGGGGAGCGTGATAAAGCATTGTCCTTTGCAGAAAAATATTTAAAAGGCGGGAAACAATATTATGACCTGCAATTAAAACAATTGGTCGGACATTTATATTTCGACAAAAAAGATTATGCCAATGCGCAACCTTATCTGGATGAGTACCTAAAAAAATCCGATAAAATAACAAGGGAAGACTTGTACGAACTTTCGTATTGTTATTATGCTGCCGGTAATTGGGATAAAAGTATCGAAGGCTTTAAACAGATTGGCGGTAAAGAAGATTCGTTGGCGCAAAACAGTATGTATTTACTGGCAAATGCGTATTTAAAAACAAATCAAAAAGTAAATGCAAGAAATGCTTTCTTGTTCTGCGAGTCAAATAACAGTAATCTTACGCAAAAAGAAATTTCACAATTCAGTTATGCAAAATTAAGTTACGAATTAGGTTATATGGATATTGCTTTACGAGAACTGCAAAGCTTCATATCAACTTATCCAAACTCTTTGTACATGCAGGATGCGACCGAATTGGAAGTAAGCGTGCTTGCTAATACAAGCAATTATAAAGAGGCATTGACCTTGTTTGAAAGCCTGCATTCGCAAAGCGATGAAATTAAAAAAATATATCCGGGAATTTTATATGGTAGGGCAGTAGAGCAAATCAACGACCAGCATATCGATCAGGCAGATGAATTATTTACAAGGATATTAAAAGCTCCTTTCAATAATAATTACCAGCAATTGGTTTATTTCTGGAAAGGTGAGATCGCTTATCGTAACGGTAATATTGATGAAGCAATAAATTATTTTGCCAACTATCTAAAAAATCCGCAGGTAAACGGCGAAGTAAACAGTAAGGATGCAAAATATAATCTGGCTTATTGTTTATTAAAGAAAAGCGATTACAGCACTGCACTTTCTTATTTCCAGCAGGTATCCAGAATAATTAGTTATACATCATCGGCATTGGAACAGGATGCATATCTGCGGGCGGCTGATTGTTATTTCATGAATAAAAATTACAGGCAGGCATCAATGATGTACGAAATAGTCATCAGCCAAAATGGAAAGGCCGCCGATTATGCTATGTATCAGCAAGCCATCATTGCCGGTGCTTCTAATAAAAGCAATGAGAAAATATCGTTGCTGCAAAATATTTCTAAACAATATCCCAACTCGGCATTATTACCTGATGCTAATTTAGAAATCGCAAATACTTTTCTTGCTCAGGAAAAATATGATGAAGCAATACCTTCGCTGAATTTTATTTTGCATGATAAAAATGCAGGTTCATTGTGGCCGCAGGCTTATTTGAAATCGGGCGTTGCCTATTTTAATTTGAATAAAAATGATGAATCGCTGAAAAGTTTTACCGAACTGGTTGCGAGATATCCTGATTCTCAGGAAAGCGATGAAGCGATCGAATATATCCGCAATATTTTTATTGCCAATCAAAGACCATCCGATTTTTTTGCTTTCATGAAACAAAACGGGAAACCTGTTACTTACAGCGAAGAAGATTCGCTTACTTTTCATGCGGCACAATTGCGTTATGAAGCAAAAGATTTTGCAAACGCAAAAAACGGGTTTAAAGAATATCTCTCCAAATTCTCCGATGGCAAATATGCGGTAGAAGCAAATTATTTTTCTGCCGAGATCAGCATCAATGATAAAGATTTCAATGCTGCATTACCATTCTACAATGCAGTAGCAGCAAGGTCGCCCAACAAATATGCTGAGAGAAGCGCTTTACAGTCGGCGCGTATTTATTATTTTGATCTGAAAGATTTCAACAATGCCGAAAAATATTTCATCTTATTAAAATCGCTGGCAACGCAACAGGAAAATAAACTGGAGGCGATGCGTGGGTTGCTGCGTTGCCAATTCAAATTACAGCAATGGAAAGATGCATTGGGCAATGCGCAGGATCTGTTAACCGAAAAAGGAACAGCCACCGATGATAAGATGATGGCAAATATGATCATCGCCAAAAATTTCCAAACCGATAACAATTTAGATCAGGCAACAAATGCTTTCAGGCAGGTGATTGCTTTGGGTAAATCCGAATTCAGTGCCGAAGCACAATATAATGTTGCTTCCATTTTATTACAGCAAAATAAATTACCTGAAGCAGAGAAAGCCGGGTTTGAAGTGATCAAAAAATTTGGATCTTATGAGTATTGGGTTACCAAAAGTTATATTTTATTGGGTGATGTTTATTTTAAAGAAAATGATTTGTTTAATGCCGAAGCAACTTTTAAAAGTGTTGTTGAAAATGCCACCATCGCTGAATTAAAAACCGAGGCACAACAAAAATTAGATAAAGTGATTGATGAAAAAAATAAAACAAATAAAGTAGCTCAACAGTAAAGAGAAACGTACATGAACAATCATAAAAAAATATTGATCTTTTTAATGGCAGCCATTGCTCCTTTTGTAGTAGTTCAGGCTCAGCATAGGCATAAAGCAAAAAAGAAAAAAACTGTTGCCAGAAAAACAGTTACAAAAAAAGCTGTTGTTGCCGACCGGGTTAATACAATCCGGGCAACAGATGTTGTTCTGTCAAACGATTCAATTCCGCCAAAAGAAGTAACCGTTACTTCGGTTTTTAAACCATCATTGCGCAATGCGGCCAAGATCAATTTTACTGCGGCTACGCCGGTGATCGATTCAACAAAAATTCCGTTAACCTATAATATCCCATCGCAAAACCTGTTTTTTTCATACCAGCCCGTTTCCATCAAACCACTTGAACTGTCGATCGACACTACGTTTCATTGGGAGAACGATCAATACATTAAAGCAGGCTTCGGTAATTATTCAACACCGTATTTAGAAACGGCATTGGCTTTTGGTGACGGTAAAAAATCTATCATTAATCTCCGTGGCAATTATACTTCCTCAAAAGGGAACATAACATTTCAGGAATTCACCAAAGCAGGAGTGGAGGGGTTAGGTATTTTTAATTCGGTTAATAATGAGCTCACATCAAGGATATATTTTAATAACAGCACACAATACCGGTATCCTTCTTCTTCGATATTCCCGAATGTTTCGAAAGAAGATCTGCAACAACAATTCAATCAACTTGGATTTGAATTAGGATTGCAAAATAAAATGCCTACTGATTTTGGTATTACGTATCATCCTCAAATAAAATTGAATTCATTCTTCGATAATAGATCAGGATCAGAATTAAATTTTATTTTGAAAGCTCCTATCAATAAAGCGCTCGGAAAAATATTTGCACTCGATCTGAAATTTACGGCAGATGTAACAGCATTGCATACTTCAGCTATTTCATCCATCAACAATAATTTGTTTTATATCGACCCTTCGGTTCAATTCAATACACCCAATTTCAAATTAAATGCGGGTATTCGTCCATCGTGGGATAACAGCATTTTTTCGATGTTGCCCAACGTAACCATTGAAGCAAAATTGAAAGATGAGCATTTAGTTTTTCAGGCGGGATGGATAGGGTATTATAATAAAAATACGTATCAATCATTGGCTGCGTTCAATCCGTATATCCAACAACCAACATCTTTGCTCAACACAAAGATCATGGAACAATATGCAGGGTTTAAAGGCGGAGCAGGCAAACATGTAACATTCAATGCAAGGCTTTCATTCTTAAAAATAAATAACCAGGCTTTATTTGCAAACGATCCGGCTGCAGTTACGGTTAAGAATACACAAAGCTTTATTGTTTTGTACGAACCCCAGTTACAGGCTATTCGTTTGCATGGAGAGATTGGCTATACGCTGCAGGAAAAGCTTACTTTCAGCAGTGCTGTTAATTATACGCAATACACTTCTCAGCAATTGTATGATAAACCCTGGGGGATACTTCCTTTAGAAGTTTCGGGTTCGGTTCGGTATAAAGTGATGAAGGGATTGCAATTAAAATCAGATATTTTTTTCTGGGACGGGGCACAATACCGCAACCAGTCTTTGCAATCACAAAAATTGGCTGCTGCCATGGATCTCAATGCAGGAGCGGAGTTTAGCGTATTGCCGCATTTAAATATATGGGTTCAGTTCAATAATTTATTGAACAGCAAATACCAACGCTGGGATCAATATGAAGTATTAGGTTTTAATGTTCTCGGAGGTGTCGTATATTCGTTCCGTTAAAAGAATTTTAATGTACGAACTGTTTTACAAATATCTTATTGTGAATCACAGAGTGGGATTACCCGGCGTGGGTAATTTTTACATCGAATCAGTTCCCGCAAAATTAGATATTGTTCATCGTACAATTGATGCGCCATTTGAATCCATTCATTTTTCGCCCGATACACCTGTTAATGACCGGGCATTTTATGATTATTTATCGAGAGAAACCCAGTTAAATGGTATTGAAGCAGTATCGCAATTCAATGAACTTTCAAAACGCATTCAGGAAACAGCAGCTCAAAATGCAGTGGCATTACCCGGTATTGGTACGCTCAGGAAAAATGAAGAAGGCGAATTTATTTTTTATCCCGAAATAAAAAGCAATGCATTGCTTCATCAGATCCATTTAAAAAATTCTGTTGCTGCCGATGCAAATATTGTAAGTGTGTACGATTCGGGCGAAACAACAATCATTACACAGGATGCCGTGGCGCCCGAAGAAGAAAAAATAGTAATGAGCGAAGGTGAAGATTATTGGTGGGTATATGCCATCATTCTTGCACTGATGGGCTTAGGCGCTTTGTTGTATTATTATATTTAAAAATTTGCTTCCGATACTTTGATGTACTTTTAATATTGAATGGATTTATTTTACAGATTAATTTAGATGGCAGAAAATATTACATACTCTCAATGCCCTTGTTGCGGAAGTAATTATATCCGCAAATCTTTTACAACCAAGGACTATACAGTTAGTAACGAATCATTTGAAGTTTGGTATTGCGACGATTGTACCTTGCAGTTTACACAACATATTCCTGATGCCGAAAATATAGCAGCGTATTATAAATCCACTGCCTATGTTTCTCACTCCGATACCAAAAAAGGGTTCATCAATCGTTTATATCATTTGGTACGTAATTATACTTTACATACCAAAAGAAAATTAGTTGAACAGGTAACAGGATTAAAGAAAGCAACTTTATTGGATGTTGGTGCAGGTACAGGCGCATTTGCAAATGCCATGCAAAGGGCAGGATGGAAGGTAATGGGACTGGAACCCGATGAAACTGCACGTCAGGTTGCATTAAATAAATATTCGCTGCATCTGCAATCAAACGAAAATTTATTTCAGCTAAGCAATGAACAGTTTGATGCCATCACTTTATGGCATGTGCTGGAACATGTACACGATCTGCATGCTTATCTCGAAAAGTTTCACAGTATTTTAAAACCCGATGGTAAATTATTAATTGCTGTTCCCAATTACACAAGTTTCGATGCCGATATTCATAAAGAACACTGGGCTGCTTATGATGTACCAAGGCATTTATATCATTTTTCTCCAAAGAGCATTCAGATGCTTGCAAAGGCCAAAGGCTTTACAGTAAAGGATTACAGGCCCATGTGGTTCGATAGTTTTTATGTAAGCATGTTAAGCGAAAAGTATAAAAATGGTAGTGGTAATTTAGTAAAAGCGCTTAAAGTTGGATTACTCTCCAACATGAAAACAACAGCCGATCATAAAAAATGCAGTTCGGTTATTTATGTGCTGGCGAAGAATTAATTGACTTTTAGTTTATAAAACTTATAACTGTCGAGTATTATTAAAATATTTTCACCTTCTTTTTTTATTTCAAAGTCAATAATTTCTTTTTGCTGTTTAGGTAAAATTATTTTTTTGATAGAACCACCTTCTATTGACCATAAATGAGTAGAAGTTCCTGAAAAAGTGCTTCTTTCAATTGTCCCTCCAATCAATTCATGCGTGCCAATTATTGTTAAGATTAATTTGTTATTTTCTAATTTATATTTTCCATCAATACTTAAAATTCTTTTGAGTCCATCGTACTCTGAAGGATTAAAAGAGAAAGTCCCATCTTGAAGGAAATTATACGTGTTATGATATGCAGCTGAAATCTCGGAAGAGCCTTCTTGCCAAAGACCAACAATATTTTGTGATTTAATCTCTGATGTTAGAAAAGTAAAAATTAATAAAATAAAAATTTTCATCTCATTTATTTTTAACTAAAAAAATCTCACAACAAATATTTTAGGCCACAGTTTACCGGTAATATAAAACTGGTTATTGATGTGATCGTAACAAATACCGTTCGGATACGATCCGTCTGTTTCTGCCGGTAATGTTGATGGAACATATCTGTTTATCAAATCTGTTAAATCAGCTTTTGCAACAACTTGTCCGCTTACCGGATCGATCTTTACAATATAATTTGTCATCCAGATATTTGCATAAATAAAACCATCTACAAATTCCAATTCGTTGATACTATCCAAAGGCCCATTATTATCGATCACACCAATTGTATTTACGATTTTAAATGTTTCAGGATCTCTGAAGTACAAATTATTATTTCCATTGTCCATTATCAAATGCTTGCCGTCATTGGTCATTCCCCATCCTTCACCTTCATAATTAAATTCGCCGATCTTATCAAAAGTTTTAAAATCATACACAAAACATTTATGTTCCTGCCAGGTTAACTGATAGATCTTTCCATTTAAAATAGTTATGCCTTCGCCAAAATATTCTTTTGCCAAATCAAGTTGCCTCAAAGCTTTTCCGCTGCGCAAAGCTATTTTCGATAATTTACTTTTTCCTTTCAATCCCGAACTTTCATATAAAACCGTGTCACGGCATTCGAGCCCTTCGGTAAACGAAGTGGTATCATGCGGGTACATGTCAAGTATTTGTATTCCTAAAGTAACAGGAGGTTTAATACCGTTATTTACCGGCTCGCTATTATTGCTGTTGCTGTTATTATTGTTACAGGCCGTAAAAACAATTGCAATCAAGACAAAAAATAAAATACGTTTCATATATAAAAGTTGAGAGGTCATGGTTCATAGGTCATGGGCTTTAGCTATGAACTATCACCTATGACCTATACGCCAAATTAAACATTAAATCTAAAATGCATCACATCGCCATCCTGCACCAAATATTCTTTTCCTTCAATTCTTAAACGTCCATTTTCTCTGCATGAGGCTTCACTTCCGTATTTAATAAAATCGTCGTAAGCAATTACTTCGGCTTTAATAAAACCTTTCTCAAAATCGTTGTGGATAACGCTTGCAGCCTGTGGTGCTTTCCATCCTCTGTGAATCGTCCATGCCCTTACTTCCTGAACACCAACTGTAAAATAAGTTTCTAAATTCAATAATTTGTAAGCACTTTGTATCAATCTGTTCAATGCAGGTTCTTTCATGTGGTATTCTTCCATGAACATTTGTTTGTCTTCCGGATTTTCCATTTCAGAGATCTGCGCCTCAATAGAATTGTTCATGATGATCACTTGCGCACCTTCATCTTTTACCGCTTCGATCAATGCTGCCGAATATTTATTGCCGGTATGCATGCTTGCTTCATCAACATTGGCAACATACAATACAGGTTTATCGGTCAACAAAAATAAATCGGCGATGGCGTTTTGTTCTTCTTTATCCAAACCTAAAGAATGGATACTTTTCCCTTTTTCAAGATGGGCTTTACATCTGCTCAAAATTTCAAATTCGGCTTTTGCTTTTGTGTCCGAACCAACTTTGGCCTGCTTTTCAACACGCTGCATTTTCTTCTCCACACTTTCCAGGTCTTTCAATTGCAATTCAGTATCGATGATCTCTTTATCGCTCACAGGATTGATCTCACCTTCATCGCGCAGCACATTTTCATCTTCAAAACAACGCACCACATGAATGATGGCATCTACCTGACGGATATTTCCCAAAAATTTATTTCCCAATCCTTCGCCCTTGCTTGCCCCGCGAACCAAACCCGCAATATCAACAATTTCCAATTGTGTCGGCACCACTCTGTTTGGTTTGGCAAGTTCGGCCAATTTATCCATGCGTTCGTCCGGAACGTCCACCAGTCCTATGTTTGGCTCAATCGTGCAAAACCGGTAATTGCTTGCCTGGGCCTTTGCACTATTGCTTACGGCATTAAATAAAGTTGATTTTCCTACATTGGGTAATCCCACAATTCCAGCTTGTAATGCCATGTTTAAGTACGATTTACAATTTTTGATTTAAGATTTATGTTACAAGCTGCAGACTCACTACTCAACACCTGTTGCGTCGCACACTTGTACGTTCTGAACTATATTCAACAATAATTTCGAGCCGCAAAAGTAAGGGCAAACAGGTATTTTTTTGCCTAAAGTTTTATTAATGATTTATTACTCTAATTTTTGCGAATTACACGAATTAGCGCGATGTAATGAAGAATCTTGTAAAAATATTAGATTACTTATTTTTTGAGCGATTTAGTTTTTCTTTTTTAGATTTTTGATTACACGAATTTTATCGAATTACACGAATTAGCTGCGATGTAATTGAGAAGCTTGTAAAAATATTAGATTACTTATTCTTTGAACGATTTAGTTTTTCTTTTTTTAGTCTTTAGTTTTTACATCAATTTTTCTTTTAAAATATTAATTCCATCACAAGCCGTTCTTTCTATAACAGTCAAATTATGTAATGCCGAAGTGTATGGTATTTTCTTATCAATGATAAATTTCGGTATTTCTCTTTTGGCATAATTAACCAAACCTGCAGCGGGATATACTTGCAGCGAAGTACCGATCACCACAAAAATATCGGCCTGTGCAACTATTCTTGCAGTTTCTTCGATCATTGGTACCGGTTCTTCAAACCAAACAATAAACGGTCGCAGTTGCGAACCATCTTCTGCAATATCGCCAACATTTATATCGCCGCGAATCTCATAAGTTTTAAAAGCGTTTTTTACACTTCGCATTTTAAATATCTCGCCATGCAAATGCAACACATTTTTACTGCCGGCACGTTCGTGCAGGTCATCAACATTTTGCGTGATGATCTGCACATCAAAATCATTTTCTAATTCAGCCAAACCAATATGCGCTGCATTGGGCTTAGCATTGGCAACGTCTTTGCGTCGCATATTATAAAAGTCGAGGACCAATTTAGGATTCGCCGCAAACCCACGCGGCGTGGCTACTTCATAAACATTATGGCCTTCCCATAAACCATCCGAATCACGAAAAGTCTTTAAGCCGCTTTCGGCACTCATGCCGGCGCCGGTTAATACAACTAATTTCTTTTTATGGTTTATAAAACTGCTTTCTTTGTTTGCCATCTTCTTCTTTTATAAAAAATAATCACTGCTATAATAAGTAAAATAATTGGCCAGATAGAGATAATAAATATACTCAAGTTACTGATGATACTGAATCCGTTTTTAAAAGCATCTGCTATTTTGCTGATAAAAGTAGGATGGTCGTTCAGTGGATTGTACCCTTTCAGATACTGATAATAATTTAAATTTATTGTACTGTATGCAGCCTGATGCGATAAGTAATCTATTCTTCCATTTACCGATTCTATCTCTTCCTGAATATCATTAATTTCTTTTTGCACTTCCAGAATATCTTTCATATTTTTTGCCTGCTTCAGCAGCGATAAATACTGCAAACGAACTTGCTTCTTGGCTTCCATTCTGGCTTTCCCATCAACTAATTCGCCGGTAACATCTTCTGTATTTATTTTCTTTTCAATAACGTTGATACCCTCCCCGCTAAAGGAATTTACGAGATCATCAAATCTGTCGACAGGAACTTTTATGGTCACATTATTCTGCAACATATCGTTGTATTGCGACTGTTCTTCTTTGGCAATGTAAGCGCCGAATGCTTTTAAATTTTTATGAATAGTACTGTTGTAATTGTTGTAATCTTTTAACTCTAATTTTATATCAGCCGTTTTAATAATTTTCTTTTCCCAATCGGTGATTGTTTTTGTTGTTGGAGTAGAGTTGGGGGACCGCTCTTCAAAATTATCAACAGTAACTCCGGTAGTATCTACAGATATTGCAGTTTGATCTGCTAATTTATTTTTATCCAGTTGCAGTTCATTAAACATCAAAGCTTTTTTACTTGATGATGAGTTATTGCAAGCGAGTGCCAGCATGGCTGCAATAGCCATGAAAAATATTTTTGTTTTCATGTTAGTTGATTTTAATAATGAGATGCGGAAATGAAGAAATTACATAAGCAAGCAATCGGTAAGGATTATTGTTTCTTTAAAACAAATACGACACTGTCCTTATTGATAAATGAAAATGTAGAATCATTTTTTATGGAGAAGGCATAAGGAATATAATTATTTAGCTCCCTAAAAAACAATGTAGAATCTTTTAAATAATACTTTTCAACAGTACTATCTTTTAATGAAAGGCGATTGAAAGTACTGTCAGCATTGAATTTGTAAACTTCACCTCTTTTTTCTTTGAAGTTAGTTGCTGCAATTAATCTTTGAATACTGTCCGGGAGAAATCCATTTTTATAAACAGAATCTACTTTCCAATTTCCAATAATGCTGAATGTTTTTTTATTTGAATGAGTGAACCATTCGCAGGATGTAAATGTGATGATTGTAGCTGCAATGATAATTGCAACGGGATTGATCTTTTTCATTTTGCAGGAAATTTAATTGTGATGAATTAAAGTTGCAGGCCTGCATCTATGAATACTTTAAATGAATAAAATGTAACCTATCTGTCTGTTAAAAATATTGCAACAATGTTTAATGATGCCCATAATTTTTTTCGCCGGCGGTTATTGCAAAGGGTAAAATGTTTTGTTTGGGTGGGAGCGGACAGGTTGCAAAACTTGTAAACGCACAAGGCGGATTAAATGCTTTATTAAAATCTAAAATGGTAATGCCATCGGCACCCGGTTTATCGGCATACATAAATCTTCCTGACGGATATGTTTCTTTGCCACTTGTTGCATCGCCAAAAAGAATAAATAATTGGTCATCTTCTTCCAGCGCATCTAAAGCATATTCTTTATTTGCAAAATTAAAGATCAATTTACCGGCCGTAGTTTCAGCTTTTGTTTGTCCCAAAATATTTGTAATAAAAACACCGGTATTGTCATGCGGCCTTTTTAAATAGGCTTTAATTCTCCATGAACTATCAGTTGCAAAACGATCGACTCCTTTAAAATCCTTTGCCAGATTGCTTTTTAAGTCTCGTAATCTTATTCCTGTTTTATCTTCTCGCTTGATGATGTTCCATTTTAAAGAACCATATGTTGCAAAAATATTTTGCGAATCATCAGAGAAAATAATTGCTTTCCTGATGTTTTTATTATTTATTGTAACATCAGTTGAGTCGTTTACAAAAAGTGTAACTGTTGTTCCGTTCAATTCAAAATAACCCGCATTTTTTGTGATAGAATTTTTTGGGAATTTTATTTCTACATCATCACCCGAACCAAAAGTGTTTTTTCCCTGGTGTAACCAAAACAGTCCAACTAAATTCAACCAGCCATCTTCAGATCTTAAATAATCAATTCTTTTTTGTTTCCAGTTTTCAATTTCCGCTTGGTAAGAATTTTGAGCAAATGATGTTGATGATGCAAATAATATCACAACAAGAAACGAAAATAACTTTTGGTTCATTTTTTTATTTTAGGAGAGGAAAAAGAAGAACTATAATTTTGTTTCGCTCAGCTCCATGATGATTTTCCATTCAGCTTCTTTAACTGTTTGAACTGATAATCTTCCTAATCTTACCAGATCCATATTCGCCAAACGCTTGTCCAGCTTAACTTGTGCAAGACCAACAGGTTTCTTCAATTTCTTATATGGTTTCAGATCCACAACAACCCATGCGGGTTCTTCTGTTGTTGGATCCTGATAAGCTTCTTTCACCACTTTTGCAATACCAACAATTTCCATTCCTTCGTTGCTGTGATACCACAAAACCAGATCACCTTTTTTCATGGCTCTTAAATTATTGCGTGCAGCATAATTACGAACACCATCCCAAAAAGTTTGTCCGTCTTTTTCAAACTGTTCCCAACTATATTTAAAAGGTTCTGATTTTACTAACCAATAGTTCATGAGTATCAATTTTAGATTTTAAATGTTAGATGTTAAATGAATAAACAATTCAACATTTAGCATTTAGCATTCATCATTAATATTTACCATCCGCTTGCCAGCACATCGGCTAAATGCAACACTTTAAGATTGCTGCCAACATTTTTTATCCGGCCATCAATATGCATCAAACAACTCATATCGGTGCTGATGATATACTCTGCTTCAGTTGCAGTGGCATTGGTAATTTTTTGGTCGGCCATAGCAACACTGATATTATCGAACTTAACTGCAAATGTGCCGCCAAATCCGCAGCAGGTTTCATTATCAGCCATATCGATCATTTCCAAACCTTTTACTTTACTTAATAATTGTGTAGGCTCGGCTTTTATTCGGCATTCCCTTAATGCAGCGCAACTGTTGTGGTAAGTTGCTTTGGCATTTAATTCGGCACCTACATCATCAACATTCAACACTTTTATCATGAACTCACTCAACTCAAAAGTTCTTTCGTTTAAATTTTTCACTTCGTTGTGCAATGATGAATTATCAAACAGTTTAGGATAATAATTTCGTACAAAGCCAATGCAACTAGCGCTCGGCGCCACAATATAATCGGCACCCTTAAAATCTTTTATAAATTTTGTGCAAACATCTTTTGCTTCGCCCCAAAAACCTGCGTTGTAAGCAGGCTGTCCGCAACAAGTTTGATTGGTATTGTATTGAATAGTGCATCCCGCTTTTTCCAAAACTTTGATCATGTTAAATGCAACCTGCGGATAAAGTTGGTCTATAAAACACGGTATAAAAATTTGTACGTTCATTTGATAATAAAAGTAAATTTTTATTCTTAATCGGTTAAAAATTTATTGTCACATTGAGCCTGTCGAAATGTGATGAATGTTTGATAAATGGACTTCGACAGGCTCAGTCTAACAAAAAACTTTTTGTAAAAAATAAAGCATCCTGTCTAAGAGGATGCTTTACTATTAAAAACTTTATTTTTTAATTTTTAGTTTGTGCCAAGATCATTCTTTTCAACACTCAAACGATAAATATATTTATCGGCCTGGAAACCTTTATCGGTTGTAGGGTATTTTTCTTTGATCTCTTTATACAAATCCAATGCATCTTTTGTTTTGCCCAAGGTTTCGGAAAGCAATGCGGCTTTAAATAAATATTCGGCAGAACTGAATTCATCTTTTTCGAATGTAGTCCCTGCCTTTTTATAATAAGTTACGGCATCATCTTTTTTATTTAATTCAGAATAAGCATCACCCAAAGCGCCGTAGGCCACCATTTGAATTTGTTTTGCATCGGTAGAAAAATCTTTTAAATGCTCAACTGCTTTATTAAAATCGCCTAATTTTAAATAGCTTACGCCTGCATAAAAATGAGCAAGGTTGCCCGATTTTGTTCCGCCATAATTTTTAATCACATACAAAACACCTTTATTGATACCATCGCCATCCAATACCTGATGCGAAGAATCAACAGCAAAATATTGTTGTGCCTTATAAATTAAATCGGCAGCTTTTTCTTCGTTCGGTTTCTGAATAAACTGTTTATAACCGTACCATCCGCCAATAACCGCAACGATGGCAACTAAAATACCGGTTATCATTTTATTGTTCTTCTGCCAAAAACCTTGCAACTGCAATAAGGCATCTTTTTCTACAACTTCAACATGCTTGTCGCTCATATTTTATATTTGAGATTTTTATAAAATTTTTAATCAACGTCAAAAGGATAATTCGCATCAACATAAACATCTTTCAGCACTTCGCTGTCATCTGGCCATGGGCTTTCTTCGGCAAAGGTTACACTTTCTTCAACCAATGAATGGATCTTTGCATCAATGGCATCGATCTGTTCCTGCGAAGCAAAATTATTTTCGAAAATTGTCTTTAATACTTTGTTGATGGGGTCCTGATCTTTGTACTCATCCACTTCTTCTTTGCTGCGGTATTTCTGCGGATCGGAAATGGAATGACCTTTATAACGATATGTTTTTAATTCAATCAAGGTAGGACCGTCGCCTTCTCTTGCACGTTTTACGGCACGGCTAACAGATTCATGAACAGCTTCAGGGGTCATGCCATCTACTTTATCGGCAGGCATTTCGTAGGCATCAGCCAATTTATAAATATCAATAACATTCGAAGTTCTTTCTACCGAAGTACCCATCGCATAGTTATTATTCTCGCAAATAAAAACTACGGGCAATTTCCACAACATGGCCAGGTTGAATGACTCGTGTAAAATACCCTGACGTGCAGCACCATCGCCAAAGAAGGCAAGAACAACATTATTGGTTCCTCTATATTGTTCGGCAAATGCAAGTCCTGCGCCGGTTCCTATTTGTGCGCCCACAATGCCATGACCGCCAAAAAAGTAATGGTCTTTACTGAAGAAGTGCATACTGCCACCTTTGCCTTTGGAGCATCCGGTTGCTTTGCCATACAATTCGGCCATACATTCGTTGGCACTCATTCCTTTGGCCAATCCCAATCCGTGATCGCGATAGCCGGTAATAAAAGGGTCTTCCTGAGTGGTAGCCGTCATACAGCCTGCTGCAATTGCTTCCTGGCCTATGTAAGCGTGGAAAAATCCGCGGATCTTTCCGGCCATTTTATACATTTCTTCGGCCTTTAATTCGAATTGACGGATGAGTTGCATTAACTCGTACCAGTAGAGATAGGTTTCTTTTGAAAATTTAGTTGCCACTGCTAAAAATTTGAGGGGCAAATATAGGGGTTAAACCGCAAATTAATTTTGTGTGAGGAATTAAGTTGTGTGATGTGGATCAACAACCCCTGTACCGGTACAATTCTATTTTTTGTTCACCGGCTTTTGTATTACATGGCATCGCCGGTTGCGTCGCACACTTGTACGTTCTGTTTTCATGGGAGCAAACCAAATCAACTTCCTCTTGAACCACCTGTTTTAATAGGTTTCTTTGTTGCGGCTACTGCTTTGCTTGGCTTGGCAATAAACTTAGAACCACCGCCGGCATTTAGATTTTTGGGATTATTGCTTCCGGGTTTTCCACCTTTTTTATCGTTAATATGAAATGCCATAGTGTTTGTTTTAATGCCTCAAATATAATGTTGTTTTTTGAATGTGTAATTATCGGGTTCTGTTAAACTACGATGACTATGATTTGCAGGTTGGATACACCGGATAATAAAGTGCTTAACTAATTAAATGTTTCAGACCCGACTCGTTTTAGTATAAATTGGCGCTTAACTTTATTAAATGAAATCGGCAACAAGCAAGGAACTGAAACAGGAATTGATGGCAGCATCTCCCAAAAAATTATTGGAACTCTGTTTGCGTTTGGCAAGATTTAAAAAAGAAAATAAAGAATTGCTTACCTATTTATTGTTTGAAGCGCATGATGAAGCTTCTTACATTCAATCGGTAAAAACAGATATGGACGAACAGTTTGCGCAGCTATCACAAATTAATTTATACCTCACCAAAAAAAGTTTGCGCAAAATAGTACGGTCAGCAAATAAATATATCCGTTATACCGGTTCTAAATTAGTTGAGACCGAGTTGCTGCTTCACTTTTGTAAGAATATTCAGGTAGCAAAAATCCCTGTTCATAAAAGCACGGCGTTAACTAATTTATATAATCAGCAAATAAAAAAAATAAATGCAGCCATTGTTTTATTACATGAAGATCTGCAACACGATTATGAAAAGGAGTTGGAAGTTATAAGTGGTTCTTCAAAATAATTTATTTTACCACAGTGACTTCTACATTGAAATATCAAAGCGAAGGATAGCACACCGATTACACAGATGAAACAGATTTTCGCTGATAATTTTAATATTTTTTAAAATTAAAAACAGATTAGCACAGATAATGCCGCAAAGCGGCATCAAATCCGTTATCATCCGTATATCCCGTGTCATCAGTGTTCCTATTATTTTAAAACTAAAAATATTTTATTTTGACGAAGCACTTAAACGGAAGAAGGTTTAAAAAGAAATACCCAAATTAATATAAGGCAAAATGGTTTTGGATTGATCGCAGTACATGGCACTTATTTCCAATGGCCCTAAAATAAAATTATAGCCGAATGAAACTGCATAGCCCGATAAAAATTTTGAATTCGACGGTGTAAAATCTTTATCAATAAAATCATAAAAAGCAACATTCGATTTTCCGGTAATGTAAATATTATTATATAACTGCCAGCGCAAGCCAAGTTGCAAAGCAGTAACACTGTTGGTTAAAATAGTGCCTTCGTCCAAACCGGCAAATGTTATTTGGTTGCGGTACACATTGGTCAATCCGCCAATATTAAAAGCATTAACTACATTGCCTATTCTCCTGTCAAAATTAATCCCCGCCTGCACCTGCGTAAAAAAATTAAACCGTTTATTTAGCGGAATATAATTTTCGGAATTCAATCTCAAATAGGTGTAACGATTATAATCGATGCCTAATGAATCTGTATTTTGAATGACCCTGTTTTCCAAACTAAACTGCAATTCCTGCGACTGGCGATTAACCAAACCATATTCCAGATCAGTTTTACTTCCTTTTCTTGGATAGATCACATTGCTCAAGGAATTTGTTTTTATAAAAGCATAACTGCTCCAAAAATTGTCGCCACCGGCAATTGCAAGATTTGAAATTACTTTGGGACTATAATATAAATTTTCGAATCGGGTACCTGCACCAAATGAAAGGCTTCGTGTTGGCGAATACCTGAAATTAAAATCGCCCAGAAAATATCCCTGATCATATAATCCCTGTTTTGTGAAATTAGAATAAGAATTATTGGTGATCGATTCTAATTGTGTGGTGGCAGTAATTGAAAGCGATTTTTTTCTTCCGAAAAACTGGATATGCTCGCCCCTTAACCGAAAATTTTCGCCAATGTTTACAGTAAGCTGGGATTTGGAATAGGGCGTTAGAAAATTATGTGAAGTGATATTGCCAATGAGGCTGATGCCCGTAAACTTGTTATAATTAATTCCCAGTTTAAGAAAAGTAAAAGGCATTTCCTGTACATCAAAAATAATCTTGTAAGTACCGTCGGGTAAGGGATTCAGCGAATACACGATCTTATCGTAATAATTGGTACCAAATGCATTTCTTATTTTTTCGGCTAATTCGGTTTGATTATAATATTCGTTGAGTTTGAACGCGAGCCGGTACATAAAGAAATCAGGATTTGTTTTATGCAAACCTTTTATCTCGTATGCCGTGATCTTTACCGAATCTTGTTTGGGTAAAGTAACAGGCGCATTTTTTTCTTCGCCATAAATTGCATTTAACGAGTCGGCCAATTTTTTTAACCGCGGATATAATTCTCTGCCTCTTTCAATTCCTTCATCAATGATCTCATTTCCCGAAGCAAAACTCCCCATATTATATTCATCCAGCTGGTGCTTCACTAATATGTCGCATAATTTTTCTTCTTTCTTGGCATCTTCATCTTCTCTGAAAAAAGCTATCTGCAACAATACCTGAAAGATGTTTGTAATTTTTTCTTTTGTTAGTAAGCTCGTGGTAACATTGCTTCCGATCACGATATCGGCGCCCATTTGTTTGGCATTTAATACCGGAAAATTCCTGACGATACCACCATCTACCAATTTTTTATTTTTATAATTTACTGCTGTAAAAATAGTTGGGATGGCCATGCTGGCCCTTGCTGCCTGTACAATTTCGCCGCTATCGAGCACAACCATATCGCCATTGGAAACATCTGTGGCAATGCATTTGAAGCTTCTTGGGAATTTAGAAAAATCTTTTATCTGGTGAACCGGAAAAAAAAACTCGCTGAACTTCAACCACAATTCTTCCGACTCCAAAACGCCACTCGGTAACCGTAATGTTTTATTTACCCAGGGAAGTTCAACCGCATATTTCGAATAATCTTCTTTTTCCTGCATGCTGAAAGAACGAAGCGAGGAAGCATTGGATAGAAGCATATCCCAATCCATTTGCCTTCCCATTTTTTCGATCGTATCGGCCGAATAACCAATGGCATACAATGCACCAATGATGCTGCCCATGCTGGTTCCGGTAACATAATCTATTTTTAATCCGGCCGAATCAATGGCTTTTAAAATACCAATATGTGCTAATCCTTTTGCACCACCACCACTTAGCGTAAGTCCAATTTTAGGTCTTGCATTTTTATTTTGTGCAAACAAAATGATGCTGCAAAAAATAAAAAATATGGTGATGAAATATTTTTTCATGAGATAACGAAAGTGAATTTATACATTTTCGAAATAGCACGTAAGAATCTTTTGTGTTAATTTATTTTGAATTTGTGTAGCAGAAATTCAAATGTGTATCAAATAAAAAAGAAAGAATAATCTTCGAAGGCAATACTATTTATTATAAGCGTCTTGCAAATCTTTGATGATGATCTTATTCATTTGCAACATGGCCTGCATTACATTTTGCGATTTAACCGGATCAGGATCGCTTAAATATTTCCCTAAGATTGATGGGATGATCTGCCACGATAACCCAAATTTATCTTTCAGCCAACCGCATCTGCTTTTTTCTCCACCTGCTGATAATTTTTCCCATAATTCATCTACTTCATCCTGTGTTTCACAATTCACAAAGAATGAAATAGCAGGAGTGAAGCTGAATTGCGGCCCTCCATTTAATGCATGAAAATTTTGTCCGTTTAATTGAAACGATGCCGACATTACAGAACCATCGCCCATGCGACTTACATGAATAACTTTTGAATTTGTAAAGATGGATGTATAAAAATTCATGGCTTCTTCGGCATTGCCATCAAACCATAAAAAAGGAGTTATTGTTTGCATGATTATTTATTTGGGCTGATAACAAAGAAGGACACAACCGCTTTTGAATATTCTCGTATTTGTAAGATCAAGATCCAATTTTTTCTTGATGCCGTTGAATATTTGTGTGCCTTTGCCCAATACAACCGGATCGATCATGAACTGGTATTCATCAATTAATCCCGCTTCTGCAAACTGGGTGAGGATGCTGCCACTACCCAATATTGTCATATCTTTTCCGGGCAACTGTTTTAGTTTTTTAATTTCTTCAATTATATTATTACTGATCAGTTTTGTATTATTCCATTCAACTTTTTTCAGTGTTTTGGAGAAAACAATTTTTTCTGCATCATTCATTCCTTTTGCAACTTGAGGCAAACTTTCCATAGCCATTTTTGTTGGCCAAAAACTAAACATCATCTCATACGTTACGCGACCAAACAAAAGAATGCCTTCAGGTTTAAGATTTTCGGCCGAAAATTCTGCTTCTTCCTCAGCATGTCTGTGCCAACTGATATCCTCTTTTAATCCTTTATAAAAACCATCGAGAGAAATGAAATTAAAAACACTGAGCTTTCTCATATCGCATTATTTTTTAGATTTGGTTTTTACTTTGTTGATATTTTCCTGCACCCTGTATTTTACTATTTTCTTTATTAAACTTATTGGTAACGGTTTATCGTTTGGGAATTGAACGGTGCCTTTTGAAGTTTCATATTT